>Ga0070681_10000012_pt1 | contig 137191 bp, 127 predicted proteins | sample KBSC83BmetaG_FD_65650 | JGI IMG/M metagenome (GOLD analysis project Ga0070681, IMG submission 65650) | Corn rhizosphere microbial communities from Kellogg Biological Station, Michigan, USA - KBS C8-3B metaG | ecosystem: Host-associated > Plants > Roots > Rhizosphere | place: USA: Michigan...
AGCCGGCCGGGGGGTGAGTGGCGGGGCGCGAAATCAAAGGGGGCGCGGCAGGAATGCCGATGCACCGACAAGTAGCGAACGTTCGCAACCGGGAACCTCGCCGGGCGCTGCAACGGCGCGCCCTCACCATCCGCGGATCCCTAGCCGTTCTGCCGTTCGGCCTGCGCCTGCCGCAACCGTTCCACGATCGCATCCAGCGCGCGATCGAACAGCGGTACTTCCTCGAGGATCAAGGCGCGGCCTTCGTGCAGTTCGCCGGCCAGTTGCTGCGCGCTGCGGTCGGCCACTTTCAACCCGCGCCGGTTGACGAAGAGATATTTGCCGCTGATCGGGCTGATCCAGGACAATTTGGCGCGCTCGCGGGTGCCTGCCTCGTCGATGAATTCGATCCATGCGCCGACCTTCAGCGCGCGCACGGCCGCCAGCGATTCTGCGTTGTCGGTGCCGGTCGCGTCTTCCGGCGTCGCCGGTTCGGCGGCTTCCTCGCCGAGGATTTCCGCCACGCCTTCGGCGGCCGGCAGGGGTTCCACGATTTCGATTTCCGCCGGTGCCGCGGACGCAGGCGCTTCGCCGAGCTGGCGGCGCCAGAAGTCCTGCAGGTCGTCCAGCAGGCGGCGCAGGTCAGGTTCCTGGAAAGCGACCGTGGTCAGCCCCTGCCGCAGTGTCTTCTCCAGCCAGGGCAGGCGTTCGCGCAACAATGTGCGCTCGTGTTCGTCCTGCGGCGTCTGCGCGCTCTCGACGAACTCGTCCACGAAACGCAACGCGCCGTGGAATTCCTGCGACTGTTCGCCCTGGCGCAGCAGCACCAGCACCAGGTAGTTCGCCCATGGCCGCGTCAGCACGCCTTGCAGCAGCGTCGGCAACGGATGGCCTTCCATGCGCGTGACGATCTCGCGCGCGGCGCGGCGGCGCGCTTCCTGCAGACGTTCGCGGCCGCGCGCGGCTTCCGCGGCGCGCTGCTCGGCGAGATCGGCGCGCTTGCGGTTGTTCTCGACGAACGCGCTGAAGTCGGCGAGCTGGCGATCGAAAACGCCGACGTCGTCGTCGAAATCGGCGAGCAGCGCCTCGACCACGCCCTTGGTCTTGTCGTACAGGCGGCGATCGCGATCGGATTCCTCGGACCAGCCCTTGGCGGTGTCGGCCAGCAGGTCGAGCAATCGCCGCGCCGGATGCGAGGCGTGCGCGAACATCCGCCGGTCGAGGATCGCGACCTTGAGGTACGGGATCTGCAGCCGCGACAGCAGCACCTGCATCGGCGCCGGGATGGTGCGGTCCTGCAGGATGTATTCGAACAGCATGCCGACGAGATCGATCGTGTCTTCGTCGGCACCGGAAACGCGGCCGCGCGATTCACCGGACAGTCGACGGATCTGGCTCATCAGCTCGTCTTTCAGCCGCTGGACCACGTGCGCGGCTTCGTGGCTTTCCAGCGGCACCGGCTGTGCCGGCAACGGCGCGGCCTCGCCCTGCAACAGGGTGAGCGCGCCCAGCAATTCCGCGGGCGTCAGGGACGTTACCTGCGAGCCGGAGGGCATCACGTCTGCGCTGCGGCCCTGGCGCCGGCCCGCCAGCAAGGCGGTGAGCGTGTGCATCAGTTCCGCGTGCAGGCCCGCCGACTCGTCCGCCAGCACCGCCGCGGACGCGGCGGCGACCATTCCCGCGTGCGCTTCGGGCGTGCCCGCTTCCGGCGCTTCGCCCGGCGCGCGCGCGAAGGCGTAACGCAGGTGTGGCAGCACGCCGGCCTGCATCAGCAGCGTATTCACTTCGTGATAGAGCGCATCCAGCCCCGCCAGCACGTAGCGCTCGAACAATTTCAGGACGATCAGGCGGACCTTGATGTCGACGTCCATCTCGCGCAGCGCGGCGCGGAACGCATGCGCCAGCGCGGCAGGGCCGAGCGGATTGTTGCCGTCGTCGATGCGATGGCCGCCGCAGATCACGGCAAGGCGCTGGTTCAACGCGTGCAGCGCGCTGGAGAGCCGTCCGTCGGCCTTGGACACCATGCTGGCGACGGCCAGCGATTCTTCCAGTTCGCTGTCGTCCACCAGCGACAACTGGCCGCTGCGCGCCGCCGCCGCGGCGGAATCGGAACTCTCCGCGCGCGTGCGCGGGCGCCCCGCCGCGAATTCGCTGAAGCCGCGAGAGACTTCCTCGCCGAACAGCCGCTCCAGCAGCGGGCGCTTCTTGCGCGCTTCGCGCATGCCGTCGAAATATTGCGTCTGCGCGGCGTTGCTCTCGGCCTTCTCCGCGAGATCGAACAGCGCGTCGTCGACGTTGTCGAGCAGATTGGTGGCGAGCTCGTGGCTGCGCTTGAGGGTGAGCGCGCGCACCGCGCCGAGCAGTTCGCCGACGCGTTCGCTGCGTGGGTCGCCGCGGCCGGCCAGTTCCACCACCTTGCCCGGTTCGGAGCGCGGATCGTTCTGTGGTGTGGTCATGGCGGTGCGCCGGGTTGCAGTTGGCAAAGTATGGCGGAGGTCTGTAGCCGGGTCGTGATGCCGGTCACGGATCGATTGTCTGCGGTTCAGCGGGGAAAGTCGTTGAGCTGCAAGGTGCCGATTCCCTCTTCCGGCAGCATCACCGGGATGTCGTCCTCGATGCGGTAAACCACCTTGCCGTCCGTGGTGATCAGGCCCGCCTGCAGCGGCGCCCTGACCTTCTCGCCGGCGACGGTATCGAGTGATCCCGCCTCGACCGCGCGGTTCAACGCCGTCAGCTCGTTGGCGTTGAGCATGCGCAATGGCGTCTTGCTGATGGGATCACAGAGGATGTCGAGCAACCGCTTGTCCACGCCGTTCCGGCTCCCTGATTTTGCCGCCGGGTGCGGCCCCGGCACTCGCGTACAATAGCCGTTTTGGGGCGAGTCGACCAATGGCGGCCAGACAATCCAGCCCGCGTGTCGGCGTGGTGATGGGCTCGCGTTCGGACTGGGAAACCCTGCAGCACGCGGCGGAGATGCTGGAGCGCTTCGGCATCGCGCATGAAATCGAAGTGGTGTCCGCGCACCGCACCCCGGACAAGCTGTTCGCCTATGCCGAAAGCGCCGCAAAACGCGGCCTGCAGGCGATCATCGCCGGCGCCGGCGGCGCCGCGCACCTGCCGGGGATGCTGGCCGCGAAGACGCGCATTCCCGTGCTCGGCGTGCCCGTGGAATCCAAATCCCTGCAAGGCCTGGATTCGCTGCTCTCGATCGCGCAGATGCCGGCGGGCGTTCCGGTCGGCACTTTGGCGATCGGCAAGGCCGGGGCGGTCAATGCCGCGCTGCTGGCCATCGCGATCATTGCGCTGGAGGATGCCAAGGTTGCCGGGGCGCTGGAGAAATATCGGGCGAGGCAGACCGCGGACGTGCTGGAAAATCCCGATCCGCGCAAATCGCCGAAAGCATCGAAGCGATGAGCACGATAGGCATCCTGGGCGGCGGCCAGCTCGCGCGCATGCTGGTGCTGGCCGGTGCGCCGCTGGGCGTGCGCTTCACCGTGGTGGACAGCGCCGAAGATGCCTGTGCGGGTCAGGTCGCGCCGCTGATCCGTGCCGACTGGCGCGACTTCGGCGCGCTGGAGAAATTCGCGCGCGACATCGATGTCGCCACCTTCGATTTCGAAAACGTGCCGGCCGAAACCGCGCAATGGTTGACGCAACGCACGCAGGTGTTCCCCAACCCGCGCGCGCTCGCCATCGCGCAGGATCGATTGGCCGAGAAAACCTTGTTCGGCGAATGCGGGTTGGCAACCCCGGCATTTGCTCCGGTCGAGACGCGTGCCGATCTTGAAAATGCGCTGCGTACGGTCGGTGCGCCGGCGATCCTGAAAACGCGCCGGCTGGGCTACGACGGCAAGGGCCAGTTCCGTTTGAAATCCGCGAGCGACGCGGATGCCGCTTGGGGTGCGCTTGGCGCCAACACCCACAGCTTGATCCTGGAAGCTTTCGTGCCGTTCGAGTGCGAGGTGTCGGTGATCGCGGTGCGCGGACGCGACGGCGATTTCCGCACCTGGCCGCTGACGCGCAACTGGCATTCGGACGGCATTCTGTCGGCCAGCCTCGCGCCCGCGCATGTCGATGATGCGATCGCGCGGGCAGCATTCGCGCACGCGAAAACGATCGCTGAAAAGCTCGACTATGTCGGCGTGTTCGCGCTGGAACTGTTCCTGCACAAGGGCGAACTGCTCGGCAACGAGATGGCCCCGCGCGTGCACAACTCAGGACACTGGACCATTGAGGGCGCGGTCACCTCGCAGTTCGAGAACCACGTGCGCGCGGTGCTCGGCCTGCCGCTGGGCGATACTTTCGCCCTCGGCCGCGCCTGCATGCTGAACTGGATCGGCGAATTGCCGGACGCGAACGCGATCCTGCGCGAATCCGACGCACACTGGCACGACTACGGCAAATCCCCGCGCGCCGGACGCAAGGTCGGGCACGCAACGGTTCGTGCGCGCGATGACGAAACGCTGGCGAAGACTTTGCAGCGGATCGGCGATGCGCTGGGCCGGCAGGCGCAGGTGCAGCCGGTTATCAAAGCGTTGCGCGCGAGCGGTGCCGAGTGATTTTTTTTTAGATTCGTCATTCCGGGGCTGGCCGTAGGCCAGAACCCGGAATCCAGCTTTTGTATCCTGGATCAAGAGCTGGATTCCGGATCACCGCTGCGCGGTGTCCGGAATGACGATAAGGGGAAATGTTTCGAATGTGTGGTCGAACAACGTCTGAGTTGGCTACGTCGTTCCGGTCACGCGGGACTGGTTACGCTTTACGAAAATCAATCCAAAACTCATCACCGTCAAAGTGCGAAAGACGCCCTGTCAGACCTTGTTTGACGTGAAATGTTTTGGAGATCTTGCTCGCGTCCCGGCCTTGATCTATTTCGGACGTATTTTGTGCAGTCGCAACGACAAGCCGGATGAGGAGCGAGTCTCGTTGGGCGAGTAGCAAATGTTGACGAAGCAAATTATTGCCGAGCGCGTTGCCTTCCCAGCGCGATAACTTATCGGTGTAGCGAAGCGTTTGCTTATCCGGGTGACTGAAGTAGTTACTCCAGCAACTAATCACGATTGAACCGTCCTCAGCTTGACTGGATACCGCCCACATCGGATTCGCCAAGGTGGCGCCATACTTGGCAAAACATTCACTGAAGGTAAGTTTCGACACCGATTTCCCCGATCGATAGGTCAGTGCGCCGGACTATACCGGCGGCACTTATTTTTCGATCCTGTAATTCAAACTCGCGCGATTCCCCGTCGTGGCGTTTTCCGCTTCGAATTGCAGGAAGCGGTTGATGGTGTAGCGCAGGGTGATCACCTGTCCGGGCGTGAACAGGCCGACGCCGTAGCTCAGGAACAACCGTGGCGAGAGGTATTTGCCGGCAGTAAACGCGCTGCCGCCCAGCGCTTCGCTGCTCGACACGCCGGCTTCCACACCCAGACGCGATCCGATCGATTTGGCCAAACGATCCCCGGCCAGTCCGCCCAGCGCCTGCGCGGCGGTGTTGAGCGTGTCGGCCTCGCCGCTCTTCAGCGATTCCAGCGGGCGTCCGGTGACGAGGTACGACAACGCCTGCGCCTGCTCCATCGACGGATCGGAGAACACGGTGAGGATCGGCTGTTGCGCGGTGCCGCGCACGCTCAGGCCGACCGTGATGTCGGAACTGCGGATGTTGCGCGTGGCGCGAATGTCGAGGCCCGGATTGTCCAGCCGCGTGCCGGCGAACAGCAACCGGCCGCTTTCGATCTTCAGAGTCTGCCCGTAAGCCTGGTAGGTGCCGTCCACGCGGATCTCGCCGCGGCCGGTGGCGGGCTGCTCGGGTTGCACGTGCACCGCCAGCGCGCCGTGCACTTTGCCGTCCAGGCCGTAGCCTTTCACCGAAACGTCGTCCCCGAGTTTCACCGCGATGTCGGCGCGCATCGGCATTTCGCCGACCGCGGCCCGCTGCTGCGTCTCGTCGACGACAACGACATCCTGCGAAGCCTTGGCCGGTCCCTGTCCGGGCAGTTTCTCCGCTTCGATGCGCGCGTTGGGAATGCCGAGCGCGCCGGTGAGCGTGTAAAGCCCTTGCTCGCGGCCGACGCGCAGGTCGGGCGAAGCGACCACGTGCGCGGCGGGGATGTCGGCCACCAGCACGTTGTCGCCGCGGATTGCCAGCAACAACGGCGCGTTTGCGCTCATGCCGGTGTTGCCCGTGACGTGCAGCACGCCGTTGCCCGAAGCGATCCGGCCGTCGATGCGCAGCGTGCCTTGCGCGTCGCCCCGGATCGCGAAGCGTCCGTCGTGCAGTTTCAAGCCGGCGCGCGGCAACTCGGCGGCGACGTCCTGCGTCTGCATCTGCCCCTGGAATGTCGGCGCGGCGAGCGTGCCGCCGAGCGTCAATGTGCCTCCCAGCGCGCCGCGCACGTTCGCGACTTCGGTGGAGAGAGCTTCCAGGAACGCAAGGCTGCGCAGGTCGGCGCCGACGGTTCCGTGCAGCGCATGTGCGGCGCCGCTCACCGTGACATCGCCATTGATATTGCCGCCGTCGCTCAGGTTGCCGGTCAGGCGCACGTGCTGGTTTTGACCAGTGGCGTTCGCATCGACTTCCAAGGCCGTCCACGCCAGCAGCGTGTTGTTGGGTGTCGACGCGAATGAGATCGAGCCCGCGCTCGCTTGCAGATTTGCATTGCCGTCGATGCTGCCATCCGCGAGCAGCGTCAATTGACCGGAACCGGAAAGTTCGCCGCCGGCGCGCAACGGCTCGGTGCTCGATGCAAGTGTTGCGAGCAACTGCATCGGCAGGCCCTGCAACCGGTAGCGCGCGGTGAGGGTGCCGTTCGTCCTGCGATCGGCGGCGATGCACAGGCCCGGTTCGCCTGCGCTCAGGCAAAGTTGCGACAGCGACGCCGCACCATTGTTCCAGCGCAGTTCCGCCGGTTGCTGCTGCCGCCATTCCGGCAGGCCCTGCGGCGTGAAATGCAGCTCGTGCAGCGTGCCGCTCCAGCTCGTCGTCCTGGCCTGCCAGCTGCCCTGCAACGCGAGCGCAGCCGTCAATTGCGGGCCACGCGCCTCCAGTTGCAAACGATGCGACGCCGCAGTGCCGTGCGCGTCCAGGCGCACCGCATCGAAATCCAGTCCGGATGCGTGCACGCCGTCCAGGGCCAGTTCGAAATCGCCGCCGGGCTCGCTAATGTCGGGAATGGATGCGGCGAGTTGCAGCGCATCGACGCTGCGTGCGTCCATGGCGAGATGCTTGCCGTGCAATTGTCCGTTCACTGCCAGCCTGGGCCACGCGCCGCGCACGGCGAAATTGCCTTGCAGCGCGCCGGAAGCGCTTGGCAGCCAGTCGCCGAGCGATGCGATGTCGAGCGCGACCGTCGCATCGGTGCGAGTGCCGCCCTTGCCCTGCGCGCGGCTGCGGCTATGGCCGGCGACGAGCAGCAGCGTGCCGTCGAAGAGATTGTCCGGCGTGATGCGAAGATCGGCCTGGCTTCCTGCGATATTGCGCTGGCGCAATGTGCCCGCGACGTGGTCGAGCTTCAGAGTCGCCTCCGGGCCGCGTTGCGTCATTTCGCCTTGCGTGGCGAGCGCGAAATCCAGCGCGCCGCTCCAGCCCGCGATCCATGCGCCCGGATCGAAGCTGCGCGCGGTCGCATCGAGTCTCCATGAGACCTCCGGTTTCAGACCGATGACGCCGTGTGCATCCAGTCCGCCGTTCTTCTGCACCAGCTTCAAGGTTTGCAACGCGATTTGTTGCGGCGTGCCTTGTAGTTTCAGTTGCAAATCGGCGGGCCGATCCGGCGGGCCGATCGAGAGCGCGCCATCCAGCGCGTAGCGTTGCGCACTGCCGCCGAAATGCAGCGCGCCATGCGTGGCGAGCGGCTGTCCCGCGAGATCGGCGGGTAGCAACACATCGAGCCATTTCAAATCGAGTTCAGCGGAAATCGGGTTCGCATCCATCATGTGCACCGCGCCGGTCGCGCTCACGACGCCCGCGATCTGCGGCGAGCGAAGCGTCAGCGGGTCGAGCGTGAGCGTCTTGCCGTCGAGGCGGAATTGCGCCGGATCGAGCAGCAGCGTGCGGTCGTTGATCGCGAGTTTGCCGATGAGCTTGCCGCTTCGTGCGTCGCCGTGGCCGCGCAGGTCCAACGCGAGCGTTCTGATGGAATCGGGCAAGTCGGCGGGCAGGGCGCGCGCATCGGACCTCGGCGCATCCAGCGCGATGGTCCACGCGTGGCGTGCGTCCAGTTTCGCGGTCGCGCGCAGATCGGCGCGCAGGGGCGAGGCGATGGTCCCGTGCAGCAAGGCGGTCGAGCCGTCCGACCGCGTTTCCAGGTCGGCGACATAGCGCGTCCCGTCCTGCCGCCAATCCAGATGCGCCTCGCCGTGGCCGCTGTAACCCTGTTCGAGCGCCACCACGCCATCCAACGACGCCCTGCCTTGAGGCGCGCGCAGATCCAGCTGACGGATCAGCAACTGGCGATTGCTCCACAGTCCTGCGATGGCGAGACTGTTCGCCGCAAACAGGGGTTTGCCGGCCTGGCGCACGTGGATGGCCGTCAACAGCGCGTCGTCGAGCGCCACGGTCAACGGCGGTTGCAACGAGAGGCCCCCGGACGAAGAACTCGAAGTGCCGAGCGTCAGCTCGATGCCGTCGATGCGCGCATGTTTGACGTGCAATCGCCGGCCGAGCAAAGCCCATGGTTGCAGGTCGACCGTGGCGGAATCGACATGCAGCACGTCGCCGCTGTCGTCGTGGTAGCGCAAGTCGTGGATCGTGGTTTTGCCGGCCAGCGTGCCGCTCGCGCCGGCGTATGAAAATTGCCCCTGCATCGTCGCAACGCCGCGATCCAGCGCGAAGCGCAACCCGGATTGCGTGTACAGCAGCCAGGCGAAGAAGATCGCGAGCAGCACCAGCAGCGCGATGATCACGGCGGCGGTTCCGAACAGCCATTTGCGCGCGCGCGTCACAAATCAGGTCCTATGACGATGTGCAATTGCGCCCCGTGGTAATAGCGGTTATTGATCGGCACGCCGACGTCCACGCGCACCATGCCGACCGGCGAGCGCCAGCGCAGGCCCAGTCCCGCGCCGGTTTGCGCGTGGAACGCGGCGCCGTCGAAGGCATCGCCCGAATCCACGAACGCGGCCATGCCCCAGTCGCGCGTGAAGTAGTGTTCGACTTCGGCGCTGCCTACAGCCAAGCGCGTGCCGCCGATCACGCGGTCGTATGAATTGCGCGGGCCGATCGCCTGATAACCGTAGCCTCGGATCGAGCGGTCACCGCCCGCGAAGAATCGCAGTTCCGGCGGCAGCTGGCTGAAATCCCCGACCGCGGTCGCGCCGGCATCGCCGCGCAGGATCAGCCTGTCATGCCGCCCGAGCGCGTGGATCCATTTGAAATCCGCCAGCACCTGCGCGAAGCGCGTGTCGATGCCGGGGCCGGCGCGGCCGACTAGGTTCAACGACCAGCCGCGACGCACGAACAGCGGATTGTCGGCGACTTTCCTGGTCAGCGCGGCTTCGCCGTACACCAGCACGCTGCGGCCATGCTCCACGCCGGGCACGTTGACGTCGCCATTGGATGCGCCGACCGTGAAGGTGCCGCCGACCAGGTGCAGGCCCATCGTGCGCACGAAGCCGTGCCAATCCTGCGTTTCATTCGCGGCGAGCGAAAAAGTGTGCGCGAGCGAGGTCTTGGTGTTCTCGTCGCGATAGCCGATGCCGAGATTGAAGCTGCGGTGGTCCGGGCCGGGTTGCGGGATTTCGTAGATCGCCTGCGCGGTCTTCAGGCGCTGCGCCACGATCACTTCGGTGTTCAACTTGTGCCCGTGGCGATTGAGCCAACGCCAGCGCACCCCGCCACGCACGCCGGCGCCCGTGTCGGTGCCGACGAACACGCCGGCCGTGTAGACGCGCCGCTTGGCCGGCGCGACCTCCACCTTCACCGGCACCAGGCGATCCTTCGGCTGCGCCGGCTGCGGCTCGACGTTGACGATCGAGAAATAATCCGCATCGGTGAGAGCCTGCTGCAAGGCCAGCAAATCCGATTGCGTGTACCAGTCGCCGCTCTGCCACGGCACGTAGCGCTGCAGGAATCCCGGCGCGAATTGCGAACCTTCGAATTCCACCGCGCCCAGTTTGTATCGCTCGCCGGATGCGTAGCGCAGGTGGATGTCGGCGCGATCCTGCGCGCGCGTCACCTCGACGCTGTGCTCGGTGGCCTTCGCGTCCAGGTAGCCGTTTTCGACCAGCGCCGAACCGATCGCGCCTTTCGATGCCTCGTACACGGAGTCCTGCATGGTTTCGCCGGCGCGCGGATGGAAATCGCGCACGGCCTTGCGTATCGGCGGCAGTTTCGCGGCAGGGCCGGGCAGTTGCAGGTCGAGCGTTGCGACCTTTGTCGCGGGACCGGGCGTCACGTGCAGTTGCACCTGCCACGCACCGCCGTTCTCCGCGAGCTTGCTGTCCGCCTGCGCGTTGTAGTAGCCGTAGGGCCGCAGCGCCGCCCGCGCTTCCTTCGCGGCGTCGTCGGCGAGCACGCGCGCCTGCGTCTCGCTGACGTCGTTGCGACCGGCGTAGCGCGAGATGGTCAGGTTGTCGCGCACCGCGGCTTGCAGCGGCTTGTCGACGCCGGTGACGGAAACGCCGATGCGTTCCGCGCGGGCCGGCACCACCACAGGCAGCGCCGCGAATGCTGCCAACATCCATGTCGTTCTGGCGGGCCGCTTCGGCATGCCCGCCCGTTATTTCAAGTTTCCCGGCCCGAGGCAAGTCTCGCTTCAGGCATTGGCCCGCGCGAGCATCGGCGCGGCCGCTTCCTGCGGCTGCTCGCGGGAGCGATGGGCGACCCACGCGCCGATGAGCGCGGAAATGTAGGGAATTGCCTGCGCGGCCAGGATCACCATCCACAACAGGCCTTCCAGGTACTGGCCGCCGTAATCGATCGCCATGCCACCGATCGCCAGCGCGAGCGCGATCGCCATCAGCAATTCCTCGCGCACCGATGCGAACGCGCTGGGCTTCTTCGCGAGGCGCCGGCTCTTGGCGGTGCGCACGAACACGCCCTGCTTCCTGAAGAGGCCGCGCCAGATGCCGCGCGCGATCGCGTGGCTCAAGCCCATGCTGGCGATCGACGCCATTGTCGTCTCGCGCCACGCGCAGGGCACGCGCGCGCGGAAGAGCACGATGCCGAACAGCGTCTTGGCCGCGAAGAAACCGAGCACCGGGATCAGGAACAATTGCATCGGGAGGCTGAAGATCGAAGGCGCGGCCAGCATGCCCGCGGTCCATGCCAGCGCCATCAGCGTGAACACCAGGTGCAGCGCGTCGGCGAACCACGAGAACCAGCCGGTGAGGAAGTGGAAGCGCTGGCCGGCGCTCAACGGGCCGCGATGCACCATCCAGCCCCAGCGTCCCTTGAGGATCTGCATGGCGCCGAAGGCCCAGCGGTTGCGCTGGGACTTGTAGGCCGCGAAATCCGCGGGCGTCAGGCCCTTGCCCATCACTTCGTCCACGTACACGAGGTCGTAGCCCGCGTGCATCAGGCGCAATCCCAGTTCGGCGTCTTCGCAGATCGTCCATTCCGCCCAGCCGCCGGTGCCTTCCAGCGCCGAACGACGCACCATCGTCATCGTGCCGTGCTGGATGATCGCGTTTCGTTCGTTGCGGTGGTGCATGCCGATGCGGAAGAAACCGTCGGATTCCCAACTGGTCATGCGCCGGAACGCGTTGTGTTCCCATTCGCGGTGCGCCTGCGGGCACTGCACCACCGCTACCTTGGGATCGTGGAAATAGCCGGCGAGCGCGGAGAGCCAGTCCGGCCGCACCACGTAGTCGGCGTCGATCGCCGCGATCACCTGGGCACGTGCATCGGTTTCCTTGAGGCCGAAATTCAACGCCCCGGCCTTGAAGCCCGGCCAGGGATCGAGGTGGAAGAAACGGAAGCGCTCGCCGAGCTTGCGGCAATACGACTCGACCGGTTTCCACACTTCCTCGTTCTTCGTGTTGTTGTCGATCACCAGCACTTCGAAGTTGTGGTAATCGAGTGCGGCGAGCGAGTCCAGCGTGGCAATCACCATCTCCGGAGGTTCGTTGTGGCAGGCCAGGTGGATCGAGACGAATGGCTGGCGCCCGGGCGGATCGGGCTCCAGCAAGCCGAAATGCCGCAGCCATTTCCTGCGCCACAATACCTCGGTGAATTCGAAACCGTTGATCAGCAGCACGGCGAGGATCGCGAGCTGCGCAGGGAACAGCAGGATCAGCATCGCCCAGTCGACGACATCGAGGTAGAAGAAGAACGGCACCGTCGCCGACCACACGACCAGCGCCGCGGCGAGCTGGATCAATGCGAGGAACACGAAGCGGCCGGTCAGCCTGTAGCGCGCGAAGGCGAAGGCGAACCACAGCATCGGCAGAAACGCCAACCCCGCGGCGGCGGTGGCTTTCCACGGCCAGTTGACGTCTTCCAGCACCGGTCCTTCGAACGGGAATTTCGGGCGGCGGTCCGAACCGAAGACGCCCCAGTAGGCTTCGACGCGACGGTTACCAAGCGCCTCCTTCCACGGCTGGTCCACGGCTTCCATGATGTAGTAGTCGATGCCGCGTTCGCGCGCGACGTTGAACCACTGGCGCAGGAAGATCGCCTCGTTGGCGATGGATGGCGTGGCGTATTCGAAGCGGTCGCCATTGGAAGGCCAGCCGATTTCGCCGATCACGATGTGCTTGTCCGGGAACAATCGCTGCAGTTGCTCATAACGCATCAGCGCCTCGCCGATCGCATCCTTGCGCGGTACGCCTTCCCAGTACGGCAGCAGGTGCACCGTGATGAAATCGACGTGCTGGGCCAGCTCCGGGTATTTCTGCCAGATGTGCCACGGTTCGGCGGTGGACACCGGTTGCCGGATCGCCGCGCGCGCGCGATCGAGGTACGCCATCAATTCTTCCGGCGGCATGTCGTTGCGCAGCAAGGTTTCGTTTCCGACCATCACGCGCCTGATGTCCGGCCAGCGGCGTGCCTGAGCGATCAGCGCGTTCAACTCGCGTTCGTTGTTGTCGTCGCGCCGATCCAGCCACGCACCCGCCAGCAGGTCGAGGCGGTGCTTCATCGCCAGCCGCGGAATCGAGGGGCTTTCGAGCGAGGAATAGGTACGGACGCGCCGCGTGTATTTCGACAGCAGAGCGAGATCGCTGTCCAGTTCGCTGTCGCTGGGATGCGTGTCGTTGAACGGGCTCTGGTAGCGCTGGTAGGCGCTGAAAGCGAAGCCCTCGATCCGACCCTGCCAGGTGGTGACATGGGTGGGGCGATCGGCCACGCCCCAGAGCACGAAATTCAGCCCGGCCACCAGCAGCGCCAGCACCAGCGCGCTCAGGAAAACAGGCAGCCGCGAGCGGCGGCGTTCGACGGCGGGTTCCGTGTTCAAGAAGTTCCGGGCGCGGGCGAGGTATCAAAAAGCCCGCGCAGCTTAAGTCAGCGGGACGCGAGGCTCAAACGAAACGCGCCACGCTGCTTCCGTTGCATTCAGCGAAGCCCTGAACACCCTGCGCGACAGCGCTGTTCTGGCGGTAAGTCCACTGGATGCCGGCCTGCGCCGGCATGTCGAGCAAGAGCAACAGCGTCCGATTCCGCGTTCCGCGCCTTGCGCGCTGCCCGGACTGACGAAATCGACGGCGCCGCGGCGGGTGCCGCTCACGCCATCTGCGTACCCGCGAACTCCCAATTCACCACGTTCCAGAATGCCTCGAGGTATTTCGGGCGCGCGTTGCGGTAGTCGATGTAGTAGGCGTGTTCCCACACGTCGCAGGTCAGCAGCGGGCGGTCGCTGCCGGTGATCGGCGTCCCCGCGTTGGAAGTGCTGACCAGCCCGAGCGCGCCGTCGGGCCGCTGCACCAGCCAGGCCCATCCGGAACCGAAGGTGGTCGCGCCGACCTTGCTGAATTCCTCCTTGAACTTGTCGAAGCCGCCGAATGCCTTCTTGATCGCGTCCGCCAGCTTGCCGGAAGGTTCGCCGCCGCCGCCGGGCGACATGCAGTTCCAGTAGAAGGTGTGGTTCCATGCCTGCGCGGCGTTGTTGAACATGCCACCGGTGGCCTTGCGCACGATGTCCTCGAGCGCCATGTCGGCGAAGTCGGTGCCCTCGATCATCTTGTTGAGGTTGTCCACGTAGGCCTTGTGGTGCTTGCCGTGGTGGTAATCCAGCGTCTCGCCGGAGATGTGCGGCGCCAGCGCGTCGCGTTCGTAGGGCAGCGGGGGAAGTTCGATCGCCATGGTTCGCTCCTTGAGGCAGGAATGGGGCCGCGCGCTGAGCTACAATTCGCGTCTCGGCGCAACGCCATCCGACATTCTAGAACGTAATCCCCATGGACGTGAACGAACGCATCAAGAGCACGCTCGGCGAGCATCCGATCGTGCTGTACATGAAAGGCACCCCGCAGTTCCCGATGTGCGGATTCTCCGCACGCACCTCGCAGGCACTGGCCGCCGCGGGCGCGGAGTATTTCTCCGTGAACGTGCTGGAAGATCCCGATATCCGCGCCAACCTGCCGCGCTATTCCAACTGGCCGACCTTTCCGCAATTGTTCATCAACGGCGAACTGATCGGCGGTTGCGACATCACGCTGGAGCTGTACCAGTCCGGCGAGCTGCAGCGCATGGTGCAAGAGGCCGGCAAACCGGCCGCGCAATGAGCCTGCCGGCCGCGCATCTGCCGCAGGACAACGCGCCTGCGAACGATGCGTTGAAGGATCGCGTCGTCCTGGTCACCGGCGCCGCGGGCGGCCTCGGCCGAGCGGCGGCGATCGCCTGCGCGCGATCCGGCGCGACGGTCCTGCTGGCCGGGCGCAAGCGCCGCGCGCTCGAAAAGGTGTACGACGAAGTCGCCGCCTTGCCGGATGCGCCACAACCGGTGATCCAGTTGATCGACCTGCTGGGCGCGACGCCTGCGGACCACGAGAAATTCGCCGACACCATTCGCGACGAACTCGGAGGCCTCGATGGCATCGTGCACGCCGCCGCGCGTTTCGATGGACTCACCCCGATCGCGATGCACAAGCAGCGCGAGTGGGTGGAAGCGCTGCACGTCAATATCACCGCGCCCTTCCTTTTGACGCAGGCGTGCATCCCGTTGCTGCAGGAGCGTTCAGACAGCGCGGTGTTGTTCGTGCTGGACGATCCGGAACGCATGGGCCGCGCGCACTGGGGCGCGTACGGCGTCAGCAAGGCAGGACTCGAACAGCTCGCGTCGATCCTGCACCAGGAAACCGCAGGCTCTTCTCTGCGCGTGCACGCATTGCTGCCCGCGCCGATGCGCACCGCGTTGCGCCACATGGCCTGGTTCGGCGAGAATGCGGAGAACATCGACACGCCGGAAGCAGCGGCGAAAGCGGTCGTGTATCTTCTGTCGCGGCAGGGGATGGACGCGCGGGGCAAGGTGCTCGATTTGCGGGACTCGGGACTCGGGATCCGGAACTCGGAACTGGACTGAGCGCGGGAAACTTCATGGAAACCCAGATGACCACGCTGTCGGCCGGGATCCTGTTGTTCCTGATCCTGGATCCGCTCGGCAACATTCCAATCTTTCTTTCGCTGTTGAAGGACGTGGCGCCGCAACGCCGGCGCTGGGTGATGGCGCGCGAGCTGCTGATCGCGCTGGCGGTGCTGATCGCGTTCCTGCTGGGCGGACAATTCATCTTGCGGGTACTGCAGCTGCGACAGGAATCGGTGAGCATCGCCGGCGGAATCGTGTTGTTCCTGATCGGCATCAAGATGGTGTTTCCGCCGCGCGAGGGCGGGATCTTCGGTCCGGCCGGGCAGGGCGAACCCTTCATCGTTCCGCTCGCGATACCCGGCGTGGCCGGGCCCTCGGCAATGGCGGCGCTGTTGCTGCTCACCAATTCACAACCCGGCCGCACCGCGCAGTGGGGCATCGCGCTGTTCGCGGCCTGGCTCGCCACCGCCGCGATCCTGCTGTCCTCGACCTGGCTGTTCCGCTGGCTGGGCGAGAGCGTGCTTACCGCGCTGGAACGCCTGATGGGCATGCTGCTGGTCGCGCTCTCGGTGCAGATGTTCCTCGGCGGCGTGGTCGCGTACCTGCGTCCCGTGTGACGAGCGTCGCGGCGCGCGTGCTTTGTGCGCCGGATTGTTAGAAATCCGTCATGTGCTCCTGCTAAACTTCCGATGTTGAAGCCCGGGAAAGCCCGCGCTTCGGGGAACGCAGCCGAAAACCCTGACATTCCCGGCGATCCGGCCGGGCGAGGAGGACGACGCTGCGAATGACAACGTTGTCGAGGACACATCCATGAAGCATTCCCTGCGGTTCCGCGTGCTGCCGCTTGCGATCGCCGCGCTGTTCGCGGCCTCCGGTGTGCTGGCGCAGAACACTTCTTCCTCGCTGAGCGGCCACGTGCTGGACGCCAGCGGCAAGCCGGTCGCCGGCGCCACCGTGCAGATCGTGCACGTGCCGTCCCAGACCACGCGGGTGGTCACCACCGATGCCAACGGCGGCTACAGCGCACAGGGCCTGCGCGTGGGCGGTCCCTACGACATCACGGTGCTGGAAAACGGCCAGAAGGAAGCGGAAAAGGGCGACGTCACGTTGCGCCTGGCGGAAAATTCCACCATCGACCTGACGGTCGCGGCGCCCGCGGCCGCGGAACAGCCCACCAACCTCGCCGCCGTCACGGTTACCGGCACCGCGCTGCTGCAGACCTTCAACCCCGACAACAAGGGCATCACGACCAACGTCTCGCAGCGCGAATTGCGCGTGCTGCCGAATCCGGACCGCTCGATCCAGTCGATCGCGCGCCTCGATCCCTTCATCATCCTCACCAACAACAACCAGGCCGGCGGCTTCACCCAGATCAACGCGCTGGGACAGAACAACCGCTACAACAACATCACCATCGACGCGGTGCCGACCAACGATTCGTTCGGCCTGGAAGCGAACGGCCTGCCGTCGTTGAACCAGCCGGTGTCCTACGACGCGATCGAGGAATACAACATCTCGACCGCGAACTACGACGTGACCTCCAAGCGCGCCGTCGGCGCCAACATCAACATCGTCACCAAGAGCGGCACCAACGAGTTCCACGGCTCGGCCTACTACGCCTGGACCAACGCCAACGACCTGACCGGCGACGATTACAAGGGCAATCCCTTCCAGGGCTACACGCAGAAGTGGACCGGCGGCTTCACGCTCGGCGGCCCGATCGTCAAGGACAAGCTGTTCTTCTTCATCAACGCCGAGGAATCCAAGCTGGATGCACCGGGCGCGGACTTCGGCACGATCGATTCCAACGCGGCCAACACCGTGCCCGTTACGCAGGACCAATTGAACCAGATCATCGGCATCGCCAACGGCTACGGCATGACGCCGGGCGACCTTTCCGCGTCCAGCGCCAACCAAGACGAGAAGAAGTACCTCGCCAAGCTCGACTGGAACATTTCGGAAGGCCATCGCCTGAGCGTCCGCGCCAGCGAGGTGAAGAGCACCCAGCCGATCATCCAGGGCGACTTCACCGGTTCGCGCCCGGCGCTGGGCCTGTCCAGCTACTGGTACACCAACAACCGCAACCTGAAGCAGTACGTGGCCAACCTGTACGACGACTGGAGCGACACCTTCTCCACCGAAGCTTCGCTGTCGTACGCCAAGTACCGGTCCACGCCGACGACGCTGGCCGACCAGCCGATGGTGCAGGTGTACGTGGACCGCGACGACCCGGCCACCCAGAACGCCAGCGTGTACCTGGGCGAGGACCAGTTCCGCCACTACAACGTGCTGAACGTCGACACGCTCAACGGTTTCTTCGCCGGTACCTGGTTCCTCGGCGACCACACCATGAAGGCCGGTTTCGACTACCAGCGCGACAAGTTCTACAACCTGTTCGGACGCACGGAATTCGGCAGCTACACCTTCAACAGCATTTCCGATTTCGCCGCCGGCCAATATTCGTTCTACAACCTGTACCAGCCGGCGCCGGGCTACACGCTGAGCGACATCGCCGCGCGCTGGACGTTGAACCAGTGGGGCCTGTTCTGGCAGGACACCTGGCAGGTCAGCCCGCAGTTCTCGCTGCAGTACGGCTTGCGCATGGACATCCCCAGCGCGAACGGCACGCCGGTGTTGAACACCTGCTTCGCGTCCGCGCCGAACCCGTCGGGCAACGGCGCTGCCGGTTGCGAATACGGCGGCTTCGGCATGGCCAACAACGCCACCATCGGCCACACCATCCTCGAGCCGCGGCTCTCGTTCAACTATGCGTTCGACACGCAGTACAAGACGCAATTGCGCGGCGGCATCGCCATCTCCGAAGGCGTGACGCCGGGCGTGTGGCTGTCCAATCCGTACACCAACAACGGCGTGACGCTGACCAGCGCGACCAGTTTCGAGGGCACGTTCAATCCCGATCCTTACACGCAGCAATTGCCGGCCGGTTCGCCGCCCGCGCCCGAGGTCGACGTGCTCGATCCGCACTTCAAGCTGCCGACGGTGCTGAAGGCGAGCCTGGGCTTCGATCGCGAGTTGCCGTGGTGGGGCTTGGTGTTCAGCGCGGACTACGAGCACCTGCAGAACAAGGATGCGATCCTCTACCAGAACCTCAACCTCGGCACGCCGACCGGCACGCTGCCGGACGGGCGCACCAGCTATTGGAACCCGAGTGCGACCGCCACCTGCAACAACGGCAAGACTGGCCCGGCCTACACCATCCCGTCGTGCTACATGAACCCGAAGTTCTACGACGTGGTGTACCTGACCAACAGCAACAAGGGCAAGGCGGATTTCCTTTCCTTGATGCTGACCAAGCCGTTCAACGACAGTGTGTCCGGCAACTTCGGCATCGTGCTCGGCCACGCCACCGAGGTGAATCCGGGCACGTCCTCGCAGGCAGCCTCGAACCTCAACAAGACCGCGGTCACCAATCCGAACGAGGACGTGGCTTCCAGCAGCAGCTACGAGGTGCGCAAGCGCGTGCTGGCTTCGCTGACCTGGCAGCACCGCTTCTTCGGCGACTACACCAGCAGCGTTTCGGCGATCTATGACGGCCACACCGGCCAGCCGTACTCATGGGTGTTCGGCAACGACGTCAGCGGCGTGTGCTACGGCAGCTCGTCGAACTGTCCTTACGGCCTGGTGTACATCCCGCGTCCGGGCGACGTGGAATTCGCCAGTGGCACCGGTGCTGCCACGCAGCAGCAGTTCTTCGACTACATCGCCCACAACGATTACCTGAGCGGGCACCAGGGCGAGATCGCACAGCGCAACGGCGTGCGTTCGCCGTGGGTCAACCGGATCGACCTGAGCTTCCGCCAGCAGATCCCGGGCGTGTTCAAGGGGAACAAGGGCGAGATCCGCCTCGACATCTACAACGTGCTCAACCTGCTCAACAACAAGTGGGGCGACGTGTACGACATCGATTTCCCCAACGTGCGCACGCTGGCCAACTTCTCCGGGGTGGATTCGGCCACCGGCAAGTACATCTACTCGCTGCCCACCGACAAGAACGGCAACTACGCGCCGGGGTCCCTGACGTACGAGAACAGCCACGCACAGTCGGTGTGGTCGATGCTGGTGACGGTGCGGTACACGTTCTGATCGGCACTCGCCACGATCGAACGGCGCCCTTCGACGGTCGGCGTTCGCCCGGCTTGACCGCGATCGGGCCTGGGGCCATCCTTGCCGGCCCGACCGGATCGCGGGCACGGACGGGAACGGAATCGATCGAATGAACGACGCCACCATCCGCACAACGCGTGCACCCACGGTCAGCGCGCGCATCGTGCCGGCCGGAACGCTGGACGTGCTCTCGCGCCGGGAGATCTCGCGGCTGCGCGATGCCACCGCATCCGGCCTGCATACCCTGTTGCGCTCCTGCGCGCTGGCGGTGCTGACCTCCGGCGAGATGCACGACGACGCACGTTCGATGCTGGACCGCTACCCGGATTTCGACATCCAGGTCCTGCAGCAGGATCGCGGCGTCAAGCTCGAACTCTCCAACGCGCCGGATCAGGCGTTCGTGGACGGTCGCATCATCCGCGGCACCAACGAGCTGTTGTTCGCGGTGGTGCGCGACATCGTTTACGTCTCGACGCAACTCGACGCCGGGCAGTTCGACCTGGATGATTCCTCCGGCATCACGCACGCCGTGTTCGATATTTTGAGGAATGCGCGCGTGCTGCGTGCGCGGGAGAATCCTAATCTGGTGGTGTGCTGGGGCGGTCATTCGATCTCGCGCGAGGAATACGACTACACCAAAAGCGTGGGTTACCAGCTCGGCTTGCGCGGGATGGACATCTGCACCGGCTGCGGGCCAGGTGCGATGAAAGGCCCGATGAAGGGCGCCACCATCGCGCACGCCAAGCAGCGGCACTACAGGAACCGCTACATCGGCTTGACCGAGCCCGGCATCATCGCGGCCGAATCGCCCAATCCGATCGTCAACAACCTTGTGATCCTGCCCGACATCGAGAAGCGGCTGGAAGCGTTCGTTCGCATCGGCCATGGCTTCATCGTGTTTCCCGGCGGGGTGGGCACGGCCGAGGAAATCCTCTACCTGCTCGGAATCCTGCTGCACCCGGACAACGCGCACCTGCCGTTCCCGCTGGTGTTCACGGGTCCCGCGGTGGCGGCGCCCTATTTCGAGCAGATCGACAAGTTCCTGCGGCTGACGCTCGGCGAAGGAGTCTCGCGCAGGTACCGCGTAATCATCGACGATCCGGTCGAAGTGGCGCACGAGCTGCGCGACGGCATCGAGCGCGTGCGCGGACACCGCATCGAGCAGCACGATGCGTTCTTCTTCAACTGGGCGTTGAAGATCCCCTATGAATTCCAGTTGCCGTTCCGGCCGACGCACGAGGCGATGGCGGCGTTGAACTTGCACCGGGAGCGCGACCACCATTTGCTCGCCGCCGACCTGCGCCGCGCTTTCTCCGGGATCGTCGCCGGCAACGTCAAGGAAGAGGGCCTGCACCAGATCGACAAGCATGGGCCCTTCGTGATCAACGGGGATCCGCAGATCATGCGCGCGCTGGATGCGCTGCTCCGGAGCTTCGTCGCCCAGCACCGCATGAAGCTGCCCGGGCGGGAATACGTGCCGTGCTACCGGATCGCGGGGACGAGGGAAACCGCGAAAGCCTAGCAACGCAAGGTTGCATTGCTTTACAGCGTCCAAAAGCGCCGCGATAATTTGCGGTTCACGCCCGAGTAGCTCAGCCGGTTAGAGCATCTGACTGTTAATCAGAGGGTCCCCCGTTCGAGTCGGGGCTCGGGCGCCACTCCGGCTTGCGGCGGCAGGCGATCGTTCCAGCAGACAGCCGCACGCCGCGCAATCCTGCGCGACGTTGTCGCGGTACTGGTGCACACACCAGCCCGGCGGCAACCGTACTGCGGCTGTCGGACGGCGTCCGCTTCGGGCCGTGTGTGCGTAAACCGTGCGGCCGGTCAGAACATGCCGGCCAGGCACGCCCCGAACGAACCCATGGCGAGGCCCAAGGCCACCACGGTGATCAGTGCGCGTTTCATGGCTCTTCCCCTTGCTCGCCAACCCCTGCGTTGGCGGGGAAGACGAAACAAGTTGCGTGCCACGGCGACTTGCAATGCCCTGCGACCCGCACCGGACGGGCGCTCTCGAATCGTGAATAATCGTAAACAGGAACGACATCCAGCAATCGGACACCCCGAAGTGAACGCCGAAACTCGCGAAAGGATCGCCTTCCTCGTCCACGAACCGACGCTGTGGACGCACTACTCGGACGTGTGGTCGCGGCTGGATCCCGCGCGCTTCTCGCTGGTACTGACCCACCGCTTCCGTCCGCCCGCCGGGCGGAAACCGGACCTCGGCGTGGCCGATTTCCTGGCGCGCGTGCAGGCGGCCGGCTACGAAACCGTCTGGGCGGACGAGACGATCCGCAACGGCATCCGCTATTCGCACGTGGTCAGCAATCACAAGATGCGCGGCGACAGCGCGCAACCGGCACCTTCGCACGTCAAGGCGATGTACGCGCTGGACCATGCGGTCAAGCGCGGCATCAATCGCGCGTGCACGGCACTGGGCAGGCCGGAGCGGTTCGGCTTCCACGGCTTCGCGCCGAAGCAGTATTGGCCGTTGCAGATCGGCGACATCCAGATCCGCTTCATGTACGGCGCCGATGTCGGCGAAGGCTGGAGCCTCGCACCGTGGAACGAAATCTACGATGCCTTCCTGTGCCACGGACCCAACGACGCCGAGCAACTGGCGAAGCGCTTCAGGGGCCGCGCCTTCCAGATGGGCTATCCGCGCTACGACGGCTACTACGCGACCGATCTCGACACTTCCGCCGAGGCGCGCGAGTTCTCGATCGATCCCTCGCGCAGGACCCTGCTCTGGATGCCGACCTTCGGCAAGGGCGCCTGTTCCATCCCCCATTTCGCGAAAGCGCTGGCGCCGCTGCGCGGGCGCTGCAACTTCATCGTGCGTCCGCACCCGCTGTCGTTCCGCAAGAGCCCCGATGAAATCGCATTGCTGCGCTCGCTCGGATTCCAGCTCGACGACCAGCCCGCGCGCGACATGAACAAGCTGCTGAAGCTCACCGACGTGATGCTGTGCGACTACGGCGGGAGCGCGTTCGGCGCCGTGTACCTGCGCAAGCGGATGGTGCTGCTGGAGGTGCCGGGAGCGCGCCAGTGGTACACGGTGCGCAATGCCTCCAACCTCGAACTGGCACAGCACTATCCCGCTTTCGGGCCGGATCGCGCGGACGAGATCGGCGCGCTGCTGGAAAAAGAGGAATACTGGCGCAAACAGGAAACACGAGCCGCACCGCTGGCCGACAAATACTTCGCGGATTTCCGCGGCAATTCCGCGCAGCGCGCGGCCGGGATACTCTCCGATATCGATGCGCTGCTCGCGCAGGCGGAACGACAGCCATGACCGTGCAAACCGGCCGCAGCGGTGGAGTCATCTGGATCACCGGCTACTCGGCCGCAGGCAAGACCACGGTCGGGCGCAGCGTGATGCGCCGGCTGCTGGAGAGCGGCCGCAACGCGATCTTCCTGGACGGCGACCAGCTGCGTGCGATCTTCGCCCACAAGTGGGGCTACTCGAACGAGGAACGCGTCGAGCTCGCCTGCACGTATTTCCGGCTGTGCAGCCACCTTTCAAAGCAGGGCGCGATCGTGGTGATCTCGGCGGTGGCGATGTTCGAAGAAGCACGCCACTGGTTCCACCAGAACATCGAGCACGGCCTGGAGGTGTACCTTCGCGTGCCGCTGGAAGAGCGCCTGGCGCGCGACCGGCGCACCAAGGGCATCTACAAGGACGCCACCGGAATGGGGGGCTACACCGAGCCTGCGGATGCCGGACTGGTGATCGACAACTTCGGCGCGACCGATCCGGAGGCCGCCGCTGCGCGCGTGGTCGCGGCATTCGATGAACACGTCGAACGCGCGCACGCCGACTACGGCCGCGACAACTACTGGGCGAGTTTCTATCGCGGGCACACGGCGGTGACCGCGCCTTCGCCGTTCGCGCAGGACTGCATCCGCAAATTGAAAGCGGGCCAACGATTGTTGGAAATCGGTTGCGGCAACGGTCGCGACGCGACTTTCTTCGCTGCGAACGGATTCGAGGTGACCGCGCTGGACAAGTCGCAGCCCGCGATCGACGCCGGCCTCGAGCGCAACGAGCACGGCATCGAGTATCTCTGTTGCGACGTCGTGGATGCCGCCGATCGGGTCACCGGCAAATTCGGCGTGGTGTACAGCCGCTTCTCCCTGCATGCGATGACGCGCTCGGAAGAGGAACGCGCGATCGCCGCGGCGCACGAGTTGCTTTTGCGGGACGGGATTTTCTGCATCGAGTGCCGTTCGATCAACGATCCGCTGGCGCGTGCGGGCGACGTGCTCAGCCCCGACGAGCGTATCGAAGGGCACTATCGCCGCTTCATCGTGCTCGCGGAACTGCTGGACAAGCTGAAGGATTGTGGTTTCAGGATCCTGGAACAGGTCGAATCCAGGGGTCTCGCGGTTTTCGGCGACGAGGATCCGGTAGTGATCCGGGTGCTTGCCCAAAAAGGTTGACGCACAACGCGCGTCGCAAGGGCGACAGGCAGTACGGCGCGCCTCGCCGGAGTGCGGCTGCAGCGCTCACTTCCCGCCGCCCAGGCAGGCCTGCAGGTGATCCGGTTGCGCGTCGGTTTCGCGCACGCGGCCGGAATTGGCGATGATCACCGCGCGTCCCTCCTTGGTGTCGCCGGTGTGGCAGATCGTCAGTTGCGCATTGCTGCCGCCGGCGCTGCCGTCGGGCTGGAAGACCACCCGCGGACGGCCCTGGCTGGACACGACGCGCAGGTTCGCCGGCATCGCATCGAACCTCGCCAGCGGCGAGTCGGGCTCGCGATCGTGGTCCAGGTCCGCGCCGATCATCCAGCCGCCCTGCCAGAGATCATCGCTGGTGCAACTCCTGCCATCTCTGGTGGGGCACACGACCACCTGTTCGCTGCGCGTGATGGCCAGTTCGCGTGCGTGCATCAGGCTCGCCTGCAACGCGCCCTCCGCGGATTGCTGGTGCGAACGCGCCAGCATCGAACCCAGCGCGGGCACGCCCATCGCGACCAGCGTGCTCGCGATGGCGACCGTCATCAGCATTTCGATCAGCGTGATTCCGCGTGGGCGAGCGCGCATGACATCGTCTCCGTTGGGCGAAGACGACAGCGTGCGCCGACGGCGTTACCGGCGGCAGCGGCGCGGATCGACGGCGCGTGTCGGCGCTTGCCTACTTCGCGCGTCAGCCGTTTGGCGCCGCGCGTGCGGCGGCGATCAGGCCGGCCACGTATTTCATGGTCGCCATTTTTTGCGCTTCGGCCGAGGCGCCCGCAATCAGTTCCACGGCCTGGGCCAGGTCCGCGTCGTGCTGCTTGCGGCCCGCGGAGTCCGTCGGCTGGGCGACGGCGTCGACGTACAACGCATAGGCGAAGTCCTCGCGGAATTGCGTTTCGTGCGCTCCCCCCGCCAGCTGCTTGCGGAACCAGTCCAGCGCCGGTTGCAGGATTTTCCGTGCTTCATCCGGCCGCTCTTGCCCAACAACCGAGTGGGCGAGGATGGTTTGCACTTCCGACTTCTGGGTCTGCGAATCCGCCGCGCTGTTGTTGAGGTCGGTCGGAATGGTTAGTGCCCGGTGCGCCAGCGCTTCGGCCTGTGCGTAGCGGCCGAGCCGGAGGGCCGCCACCGAAGCGGCATGCAAATCCGCGCCGAGCGTGCGGCTCTGCATCAGTTGCGAATTGACGTCGTCTTTGGAAACGACGACCGATGCGATCCGTTCCGTGACCGCCGTGGCGGAGGCGAGGGCGGCACGTGCATCGCCTTGCGCGAGTTGCAATGTTGCCCCGAGCACCCCCGGTCCCTCGGCAAGGATCTTGCGGCGAGGGTCGTCCGTCGGCAGGGTCGCCGCGAACTCCGCCGCGTCGCGCGTGTACCCCTTGAACGATTGCGCGGCCGCGGCCGCGTCGCCGGTTTCCGCCTGTTCCCGCGCGAGCTCGATCCATTGGTACCACACGACCCGGGCGAGGCTGGACGGCAGGCGCTTGTCCTGCTCGAGCGCCAGCAGCTTGCGCCGGGTCGCGATCGATTGGACGATTTCGCCGCGATCGAACTCTCCTTCGGCGATGAACTGGAATCCCAGGCTCCAGCGCCACCACGCGCTGAGGTCGGAGGAATTGAAGCGGACTTCGTCTCCGCCGGCCTGTTCGGCACGGTGCGCGAATTCGTCCCTTGCGGCATCGTCGTGCCGGTACCGGGCAAGATCGCTCAGCAAGCCCGCGGCCCATGCGCGATCCTGCATCGCGTGCAGGTCGCCGGGACGGCGCGCGATGATCTTCTCGGCGAGGTCGTAAACCTGTTGTTCGAGTTGCTGCGCCTCCTCCATGCGGCCGAGCGTGACCAGCTCGCGCGCTTCGGAATCCGCGGTATCGGCATATTCCGAGGCCGCATCGAGGTCGGACAGGTCCAGCGCGCCCAGGCCGACGAGCACCTTGCGGCCTTCGTCGCACAGCAGGACGCCCTGCGCCGGCGGCACCGCATGGCTGAGATAGTCCAGATCCTGCGCGTAGAGCTGGCGCACTCGGCGGCTCGCGTTGGGCGCATACACCAGTGGCCGCAGCAGGTTCGCCGCATCCTTCAACTGCTTCACGGTTCCGCGGCCGCTGCCGCCACCGGCCACGATGCCTTGCCCCTGGTAGTACAAGGCGAGCGCAAGACCATAGGTCGTCGCTTCGCCGCGGTCGCCGGCCGCGCGCAGCTTGGAGAAAATGGATTCGCCCTCGTCGAAACGCGCGTAGGCGGCGTTCGTGTCGCCGCTGCCGTAAAAGGCCTGGCCTTCCCGCAACAGCGCCATTGCGCGGTAAGCCTGCGTCTGCCTCGTGACCAATTCCGGCGGCAGGGTGTCGTAATAACCCACGGTCATGTGCGCGAGCTTGCCGAGCGTGTCCAGCCGCCCCGTCGGCGCGAGTTCGGTGTAGAAATCCTCGATCAGGAAGCTCACCAGCTTTTCCGCATCGCTGCGCGATTTCTGCGCTTCGAGTTCGGCGGTGCGCGCGCGGCGCATGTTGAGCAGGCCGAAGACCGCGCCGGCGATCGCCAGCAGCATCAGCACCGCGCATGCGCCCGCGATGGTGCGCGCGCGCATCAGCGCACGGTGCGTGGCCGCTTCGCGTTCGCGCTGCGCGGCGAGCTGGCGCTCCGCTTCCTCCTGCGCTTCGCGGGCGTGGCGCTGGTTGCGGCTGGCGAGCACCACGCTGCACAGCACGTCGTGGGTCAGTTCAACGCGGCGCATGTCGAGGCGTTCCTCGATCCGCAGCAGCCGCCGGTTCACCAGCGTCGCCAGCGCATCCGGTGCCGCGCCCGCCGAGTCGAGTGCCTTGCGCACGCGCTCCTCGGCCAGGCTTTCCCGGTAACCGGATTCGGTCAGCAGTTCGTCTTCCACCACGCGCCGCACGCCAGCTGGCTGGTCCGCCAGTGCGCGCTCGTAGAATTCGGAGAGGATCGTGTCGCGCGAACCGGCCAGCAGGTCGGCGGAGATTTCCTTGCGGCCCTGCGCCTGCCGGGCGACGTTGAGTTCGCGACAGACGAGGCTCAGCAGCGACGGTTCGATTTCCGCATTGACGAGTTCCGAGCCGCCGGCGACGAAACGCACGATGGCTTCGGCGACTTCCTGCGAAACCAGCTTCCCGCCGGGCTTCACCACCGCGCTCAGCGCCTGCGCGCCGTTCATGCGCGCCAGCCGCATGCGGTTCTGCGTGATGGACGGCATGATGTCCTTCACGCTCTCGAGGTGCGCGAGGTAGTCCTCGCGCAATGCGATCAGCACGCGGTAATCGGCGCGCGCGAAATCGAATTGCCCGGCGGCTTCGTCGTCTTCGTCGAACCGTTTTTCCAATGCAGCCGGTGGGCGGTTCTCGACCAGGTCGGCGAGATCCTCCAGAAACTGTTTCGCGCGCAGGCGGCCTGCATCGTCCGCCTGGCCGAGGGTGAAGATCTCTTCGAACTGGTCGAAGATCAGCAGCGGCATCAGCGTGCGGCCCTGCGCGTCGCGCAGCAGGTCGCCGCGGTGGTGCAGGAATTCCCACAGCGATTCGCCCTCGATCGAACTGCCCGGACGCGTCCAGTGGCCGGCTTCGGCGGTGGCGCGGAAGATCGCCTGCTTGATCTGTTCGGAAGGCGAGGGCGAGTCCGGCGCATAGTCGATGCGCACGTAGACCGGGCAGAAGTCCGCACCGCGCAGCCGCGGCACAAGTCCCGCGCGCAACAGCGAAGTCTTTCCGAGTCCCGATTGCCCGAACAACACCGTCAGCAGCTTGCGCTGCACGCGACGCGCGAGTTCCGCCGCCTCTTCGTCGCGGCCGTGGAAGTAGGCGCGGGTTTCCTCGGAATAGGAAAACAGGCCGAGCCAGGGGTTTTCCGGATCCAGCATGACCGTCTCGACGCGGTTGATGTCGTTCATGCGCGCCTCCCGCCCGACAATTCGAGCAGGCGGCGCAGGAATTCCGGCGTCGGCTCGCCTTGCTGCAGGCGCGTCATGTGCACGGACTTGAAGAGTTCGGGTACCAGCGCCGTCGCTTCCGGCGTGTCGTCGATGCATATAGGCAGGACGAACACCGCCCCTTCGGCGATGTTGCGCGCGCGGTCCACCGCGTAACTCCATTCGCGGCGGAAGTAGGCTTCGTGGCGGCGCTGGGTCGTCGCGGAAATCACCGGCACGAAGAAACTGCAGCGCGCGATGTTCGCGTGGATCTTGCGGTCGTAGTCGTCGCCGCCTTCGAGCCGATCCAGATCGAACCAGGTGGTGAGCCCGGCCGCATCCATGCCGGCTTTCAACCGCTGCACCGCGGGCAGGTCTTCGCGCGCGTAGCTGATGAAGATGGCGTTCTCCGGCATCTCGCGCGCGGGCGGCAGGAAACGCTGCGGCGCGCTCGAAGACGATGCTTGCGTCGGCCGCTGGCGCGCGCTCCAGCGCCGGTGCAGTTCGGCGACGAAGGTTTCAGCGCCGGCATAGACGCGGGTGCGCACGCTGACCTGCTGCAGGAACGCAACCAGCCGTCCGTCCTGCGTGGTGTGGTCGTCGGCGAGCACCTCGGTGACATCGCGCGGATCGGACAAGCGCTTGCGCTTGGCCATGCGCAGGAACAGCCGCGCCAGCCAGTTCGAAAAATCGCTGCCGATCAGCAGCAGGTGGTTGTGCTCGAGTTCGTGGAAGAGTTTTTCCGGCGTCAGGTGTTCCGATTGCAACGCGCAGATGAACTCCAGCATGTCCTCGTCGGAGAGCACGTAAGTCGGCGAGGCCGACAATCTTCCCAGCAGGTGATAGACCACGCTGCGCCGCAGTTCGCCGCGTTCCGCAGGCAGGTCGGCCACGCGGTTGGGCGAGTAGGCGATCACTTCGGTCGAGGGCTGCCCGCCGTAACGTTCCAGGTTGATCGCGTTTTCCAGCAGCGGATCGAACGTCGTCGTGACGAACAGGTCGAAATCGGTGATCTGCGCCAGTTGCCGCAGCGCCTGCGGCGGTTCGAATTGCACTTCGCGCATGATCGAGCGCAGCCGCGTGTAGGCTTCCTCGCGACGGCCGCGCTGGCCGAGATAGCTGCACATCACGTCGTTGAGCGTGAGCGGCTGCGGCAGTTCCGCCGTGTCGACCGACAGGCGCGCCGCCAGTTTCTCGGCGAGCCATACGTAGAGCGGGCGCAATCCGCCGTCGGTCTGCACGCGCAGCAGGTCGGGGCCGATGATCGGAATCACCCGATGCTCCTCGATGTAATTGAGGAGATCGTCCCAGGCGTCTTCGTCGAAGCCGTGCATGGAATCCGCGGCAGCAGGCAACGTCGTCATGGCGAGCAGCCCCTGTATGGCCGGCGAAGCTTACTCCGAAACAAGACGAATCGGCGCGGCGTTCGCGGCGGACTTCGGGCGACGGATGCGGGCCCCTATAATTGCCGGATGGACGAACGCATTCACCGTGGCGAGGACCGCTTCCAGCTCGTTGCGCCGTACCGGCCGGCCGGGGACCAGCCGCAGGCGATAGCGAAACTGATCGAAGGTTTCGAGTCGGGCCTGGCCGCGCAAACGCTGCTTGGCGTCACCGGTTCGGGCAAGACCTTCACCATCGCCAACGTGGTGCAGGCGGTGCAAAAACCCACGCTGGTGCTGGCGCCCAACAAAACGCTGGCCGCGCAGTTGTACGGCGAATTCAAATCCTTCTTCCCGGACAACGCCGTCGAATATTTCGTCAGCTATTACGACTACTACCAGCCGGAAGCGTACGTGCCTTCCAGCGACACGTATATCGAAAAGGATTCCTCGCTCAACGAACACATCGAGCAGATGCGACTGGCCGCGACCAAGGCACTGCTGTCGAGGCGCGATGCGCTGATCGTCGGCACCGTTTCCGCGATTTACGGCCTGGGCAATCCAGAAGATTACCTGTCGCTGCGATTGATCCTTTCCGTCGGCGAACGCATCAACCAGCGCGATCTGATTCGCCATCTGACGGAATTGCAATACACCCGCAACGAGATGGAACTGCGCCGCGGCACGTACCGCGTGCGCGGTGAAGTGCTGGACGTGTTTCCGGCCGAGAACGAAACCGAGGCGCTGCGCATCGAGCTGTTCGACGGCGACGTGGAATCGCTGGCGCTGTTCGATCCGCTGACCGGCGAGACGATCCGCAAGGTTCCGCGCTACACGGTCTATCCGCGCACGCACTACGCCAGCACGCGCGCATCGGTGTTGAACGCCATCGAGACGATCAAGCTTGAACTGACGGACTGGCTCGAGCACCTGCGCAGGGAGAACAAGCTGGTCGAGGCGCAGCGGCTGGAACAACGCACGCGCTACGACCTGGAGATGCTGAGCGAGATCGGATTCTGTTCGGGCATCGAGAACTATTCGCGGCACCTCAGCCGCCGACAGGCCGGCGAACCGCCGCCGACCCTGTTCGACTATCTCCCGCCCGATGCGCTGCTGGTGGTCGACGAGTCGCACGTCACCGTGCCGCAACTGGGCGGCATGTACAAGGGCGACCGCTCGCGCAAGGAGACACTGGTCGAATTCGGTTTCCGCCTGCCGAGCGCGCTGGACAACCGCCCATTGCGCTTCGAGGAGTGGGAAGCGCGGGAGCCGCGCACGATATTCGTTTCCGCGACGCCCGGAAAATACGAGATGCAGAAATCCGGCGGCAGCATCACCGAACTGGTGGTGCGGCCGACCGGCCTGGTCGATCCCGAAGTCGAGGTACGTCAGGCACGCAGCCAGGTAGATGACGTGCTGGGCGAGATCAAGCAACGTGTCGCGTTGCGTGATCGCGTGCTGGTCACCACGCTCACCAAGCGCATGGCCGAGAACCTCACCGACTTCCTGCACGAGCACGGCGTCAAGGTGCGCTACCTGCACTCGGACATCGAAACCGTGGAGCGCGTGGAAATCATCCGTGACCTGCGGCTGGGAAAATTCGACGTGCTGGTCGGCATCAACCTGTTGCGCGAGGGCCTGGACATGCCGGAGGTGTCGCTGGTCGCGATCCTGGACGCCGACAAGGAAGGATTCCTGCGGTCGACCGGCTCGCTGATCCAGACCATCGGCCGCGCCGCGCGCAACCTTCGCGGCAAGGCGATCCTCTACGCAGACGTCGTCACCAGGTCGATGCAGGCCGCGATCGACGAAACCGACCGCCGCCGCGCCAAACAGGTCGAATACAACCTGGAACACGGCATCACGCCCAAGTCGGTGCAGAAGGAGATCGCCGACATCATGGAAGGCGCGCGCGAAGCGCAGCCGGGCCACGCGCGCGGACGCACGCGCTCACGTGGCGAACCGCAACGCATGGTGTCCGAGCAAGCCGCCAGCTACGCCAGCCTCGACGCACACGCAGCCGCCGCGCTGATCAAGAAACTCGAAGCGCAGATGTACAAGCACGCTCAGAACCTGGAGTTCGAGGATGCCGCGCGCCTGCGCGACGAGATCAAGCGGGTGAGGGAAGGCGCGTTGATGCAGTGAGGCCTCGACCCACTGCCGTTCAGGCGTTCGCGTTTTGCCGCATCGCCACCGCCGCGCCCAGCAATCCCGGATTGGGGTGCGTGATCACTTGCACGCTGATGCGTTGCATGTACGGTGCGTACTGGCCCTTGCCCGTGAAGTGCGGCATGAAGCCGCTGGTTCGGAAATGATCCAGGAAATGCAGAACGATGCCGCCTGCGATCAAGACGGTGCGCGCGCCGTGCAGCATCGCCACGTCGCCCGCGACGTTGCCGAAAGTCCTGCAGAAGCGGTCGAGCGCGCGCGCCGCGGCGGCGTCACCGCTGTGCAAGGCGGCGTCCACGATTTCCTTCGGACTCCTCAAGCCGGGCTGCGGAGCAGGCATCGGAACGGACGGCACGCCGCGCAACGCCGCATCGATCCGGGCCAGCCCTTGGCCGCTCAGCAGCAGCTCGTTGTACACGCGCTGGTGTCGCGTGGCGATCCAGCGCACGACCTCGCGTTCCTCGTCCTCGGTCGCGGCGAACGTGGCGTGCCCGCCTTCGGTTTCCACCACCCGCCAGCCTTGCGCTGCGGCACCCGCCAGCAAGCCGACGCCCAGGCCCGTGCCCGGGCCGATCAGCGTCACCGGACCTTGCAACTCTCCGGTGATTTCACCGGCCATCGACACGCGTTGCGAGGGATCGAGGTGCGGCGCGGCCCAGCCTATCGCGCCGAAATCGTTGATCAGCTCGAGGCAGCCCAGCGAAAGCGCGCCTTGCAATTCACTGCGCTTGAACGACCATGCGCGGTTGGCGAAGGCGATCTGGTCGCCGGTGACCGGCGCGGCCACCGCCAGCGTCGCGCGAACCGGTTTGGCGCCCGTTCGTTTCAGGTATTCCTGTGCGGCTTCGCGCAAAGTGGCGAAACGGTCGTCGCCGAAGGTGTGCTCTTCGAGGATCTGCGGTTCGGGCGAAGACAGGTCCGTCAGCGCAAAGCGCGCATTGGTGCCGCCGATGTCGCCGATCAGGCCGATCTGAACCATGCGTGTCGTCATCCGGGAAATATGCAGAGGATAACGTCAAAGAAAACGGCGAGCAGGGGCTCGCCGTTTCGCCGTGTGTCGTGGTGGGCGCAACAGGGATCGAACCTGTGACCCCTACCATGTCAAGGTAGTGCTCTACCGCTGAGCTATGCGCCCACGAAAGGCCGCAAACTATAGCGTGATCGCGGCCGCCGCTCAATTTTCCGGCCGATCGGCGACAGGACCGCGGGGCCGAGGTATCGTCGATTGCGCGCCGTCGGCTCGCCGGCGCGCCTTTGATGTCGGTCAAGGCAGTTTCGCGACCAGTTGACTAGCTTTGGAAAGGTGAGTCGATCCACTTCGTGGGGAGCATCGCATGTCTCACACACAGGTTCGAGACCAGTTTTCGGAAGAATTGCCGGCGATGGCCCGCACGGCGTTGCGGGTCGCATTCGGCCTGATCTGGGTGGCCAACGCTGCGTTCACCTGGACATCCGGTTTCGCGGTGCACTATGTCGGCTACCTGCACAACGCCGCGCAGGGCCAGCCCGGCTGGTCGGCCTGGTGGTTCGATTTCTGGATCTGGCTGGTCACGCCGCACGCGATGCTGTTCGTGTGGTTGACCCGCATCATCGAGACGGCGCTTGCGGCGGCGCTGGTGCTCGGCTTCGCGCGCAAGACGGTGTACGCGCTGGGCGCGCTATTCAGCCTCTTGATCTGGAGCACGGCCGAAGGCTTCGGCGGCCCGTACACGGTAGGCGCCACCAACATGGGTGCGGGCGTCATCTACGTGCTGGTCTTCATCGCGTTGATCGTCATCAGCACGGGACCGAGCCCGTACAGCATCGATTACCACCTCGACAAGACGTGGCCGCGCTGGCGCCTGGTCTCCGAATGGCGCCGCGATGCGCCGACGGTCGCGGTACATCCGGTGTCCTGGCGCGTGCAGGCTCCCGCTTTGATCGGCATCGCCCTGCTGGTGTTTTTCCTCGTCGCAGGTTTGCACAGCAGCCTGCACGTCAAGCCCCCGACGCCCACTGCCGCCGCGGCGGCAGTGACGCCGCTGTTGCTCGCATCGACCGAACCCATCGCCAGGGCGCGCGATGCGACGCTGCCGCCGATCGAGGCGGGCCCCGGCGTCGCCGTGGACATCGCCGCCACCGATCACAGCGTCGAGATCGCGAGCGGCGTGCAATACCAGGCCTGGACGTTCGACGACAGCGTGCCGGGTCCGACCATCCACGTGCGACAGGGCCAGACGGTCAACGTGACCTTCACCAACAAGGGGACGATGCAGCATTCGCTGGATTTCCATGCCGCGATGACGCCGCCCAGCCTGCACTACGTCGACCTGATGCCCGGCAAGTCCATCACCTATTCGTTCGTCGCGCGCGTGCCGGGCGCGTTCGTCTACCACTGCGGCACGCCGCCGGTGCTGCTGCACATCGGCAACGGCATGTACGGCGCGTTGATCGTCGATCCCGCCACGCCGCTGCCGCCCGCGTCCGAGAGTTACGTGCTTGTGCAGGGCGAGTGGTACACGCAACAGGTGTCCGGCAAGGTGATGGGTGCCGACTACCAGAAGATGCTCGACCAGCGTCCGGATGAAGTCGTCTTCAACGGTGCCGCTTTCCAGTACCGCGACCATCCGCTGCCGGCGACGCCCGGCAAGCGCGTGCGGATTTATTTCGTGAATGCCGGACCCAGCCTGTGGAGCGCTTTCCACGTGATCGGCGCGATCTTCGACAAGATCTATCCTGACGGCGACGCAGCGCATGCCATGAGCGGCGTTTCTACCTATACCGTCGCGCCGGGCGAGGGTGCGGTGTTCGACCTGGTGATAGCGGATCCCGGCAAGTACCCGTTCGTGGACCACGCCATGTCGCATGCCGTGATCGGAGCGGTCGGTGTGCTCGCGGTCGGCATCCCCTCGGAAGCGCCCGCCGAAGCTGCGCCCGCTGCGTCAAAGGCCGCGGCGCCGGCCGCGAGTGCGCCTGCACCGGCGGCACCCACGATTGCGGCGGCGGGTCCCTACAAGTTCGATGCGGCGCGTGGAGATTCGCTCTACGCCGCGAATTGCTCGGCGTGCCACCAGACCACCGGGATGGGTTTGCCGGGCGCCTTCCCACCGCTCAGGGCCGATCCGGTGGTGCTGAATCCGGACCCGTCGAAGCAGATCTCGACCATCCTGCACGGGTTGCATGGCGAGAACGTCGGCGGCATGGTCTACCAGACGCCGATGCCGGCGTTCGCGGGCACGCTGGGCGATGCCGACATCGCGGACATCGTCAACCACGAACGTTCCTCGTGGGGCAACCAGGGCAAGCCGGTCGATGCAGAGCAGGTGGAGGCGGCGCGCGCGAAGGGTCCGGCGCAGTAGGCGTCTGCCGCCCAAACCGCGGCCGCGCCGGCCTGCGTTGACGGGCCGGTGGGGCTGCGTTAGCTTTGAACGCGATACATCGCAAGAGGTGGCGCACTAAAACGTGCGACCGAGCGTGCGACATGGAAACTACGATCTTCTGAATTGAACCGACCGCGGGGCCATTGCGAAGACGCCTCGCGCGTCTTTTTTTGTGCCGTTATTTTTGCGATCGTCCTTGATCGCGAAGATCAAAAAGCGGCCATCCATGGCCGCACTTTTCAACAACAGCATGTTTTGGAACAGCACTCGTGCAAGCAAAATGATTACCATCACGCTCCCCGACAACAGCACGAAGTCTTTCGACGATCCGCCCAGCGTGCGCGATGTCGCTGCTTCGATCGGCGCCGGCCTCGCCAAGGCCGCGATCGCCGGCAAGATCGACGGCAGGCTGGTCGATCTCTCGCGCACCGTGGACCACGACGCGCGCGTCGAGATCCTTACCGAGAAGTCTCCGGAAGCGCTGGAAGTGATCCGCCATTCGACCGCGCACTTGCTGGCGCAGGCGGTGCAGCGGCTTTATCCAGGCACGCAGGTGACGATCGGACCGGTGGTCGAGAACGGCTTCTACTACGACTTCGCGCGCAAGGAACCCTTCAAGCCCGAAGACCTGCCTGCGATCGAGGCGGAGATGAAGAAGATCGCGGCCGAGGCGCTGCCGGTGTCGCGCAGCGTGAAGTCGCGCGACGAGGCGACCAGGTTCTTCCGTGACCTGGGCGAGGAATACAAGGCGCAGATCATCGAATCCATCCCTTCCAACGAAGAGTTGTCGCTCTACACGCAGGGCGAATTCACGGATCTGTGCCGCGGGCCGCACGTGCCCGACACCGGCAAGCTTAAGGCTTTCAGGCTGATGAAGGTCGCCGGCGCCTATTGGCGCGGCAATGCCGACAACGAGATGCTCTCGCGCATCTACGGCACGGCGTGGTTGAACGACAAGGACCTCAAGGTCTACATGACGCAGCTGGAGGAGGCCGAGAAGCGCGACCATCGCAAGATCGGCAGGCAGCTCGACCTCTTCCACCAGCAGGAAGAGGCCCCGGGGATGGTGTTCTGGCACCCGAACGGCTGGACCTTGTGGCAGCAGGTCGAGCAGTACATGCGCCGCGTCTACCGCGAATCCGGCTACCAGGAAGTGCGCTGTCCCTCGATCCTCGACGTCTCGCTGTGGAAGAAATCCGGCCACTGGGACAACTACAAAGACAACATGTTCTTCACCGAGTCGGAGAAGCGCACCTACGCGGTGAAGCCGATGAACTGCCCGGGCCACGTGCAGGTGTACAACGACGGCCTGCACAGCTACCGCGACCTGCCGATCCGCTACGGCGAGTTCGGTTCCTGCACGCGCAACGAACCCTCCGGCGCGTTGCACGGGATCATGCGCGTGCGCGCGTTCACCCAGGACGATGGCCACATCTTCTGCACCGAGGAGCAGATCGAGTCGGAAGTGACGGCCTTCCACGAACAGGCGCTGGCGGTGTACCGGGATTTCGGCTTCACCGACGTCGCGATCAAGCTGGCGCTTCGGCCCGAACCGCGGCTGGGCTCGGATGAGGTCTGGGACAAGGCCGAGGCCGCGCTTCGCGATGCGCTGCGGGCCTGCGGGGCGCAATGGGAAGAACTGCCGGGGGAGGGCGCCTTCTACGGCCCCAAGATCGAGTACCACCTGAAGGACGCCATCGGCCGCACCTGGCAGCTCGGCACGATGCAGGTGGACTTCATGATGCCGCAGCGGCTCGGGGCCGAATACGTGGACGATCAGAGCCAGAAACGACATCCGGTCATGCTGCACCGGGCCATCGTGGGCTCGATGGAGCGCTTCATCGGGATCCTGATCGAGCACCATGCCGGCAACTTCCCGGCCTGGCTGGCCCCGGTCCAGGCGGTGGTGCTGAACATCACCGATGCCCAGGCTGACTACGCCGACGAAATGACCAAGCTGCTGAACGCGCGCGGTTTCCGCGCCGGGGCCGATTTGCGCAACGAGAAGATAGGCTATAAAATTCGAGAGCATACCCTGCACAAGGTGCCCTATCTGCTCGTGGTCGGTGACCGCGAGAAGGAGTCGGGCACCGTTTCCGTGCGCGCACGTTCGGGTGAAGATCTGGGTAGCATGCCGCTTCCGATCTTCATCGAACGTTTGCAGGGCGAGGCCGCTCCGCGCTGACGGATGGTCCGTCGGACAAGCCGACGGGATTCGAGGAGAGAAAAGTATCGCCACCGAAAACAAGAGCAATCGGCGCAATCAGGAGATCCGCGTACCGCGCGTGCGCGTGATCGGCGCCGATGGGGAGCAGGTCGGAATCCTGGAGCGCGACGACGCGTTGGCAATGGCCGAGGAGGCGGGGCTCGATCTGGTCGAAATCCAGCCGAATGCCGATCCGCCGGTCTGCCGCGTGATGGACTTCGGCAAGTTCAAGTTCGAACAACAGAAGAAGGCGCACGCGGCGCGGCGCAGGACGCGGCAGGTCGAGATCAAGGAGCTGAAGTTCCGCCCGACCACCGACGTGGGCGACTACAACATCAAGCTGCGCAACATGCAGCGGTTCCTAGCCGAAGGCGACAAGGTCAAGGTCAACATCCGCTTCCGTGGCCGCGAGATGTCGCATCAGGAGCTCGGCATTGCGCTGGCCCGCCGTATCCAGACGGATATCGGCGAGGAAGGCGTGGTGGAGCAGTTCCCGCGCCTGGAAGGACGGCAGATGACGATGATGATCGGTCCGAAGAAAAAGTAGTGGATCGAAGATTTCGCGCTTCAGTGTCAACGAAGCGCAACCGACCGGATGCGGATCGTCCGGCGAAAAGCGGCGGCAGCATCGCCGCACAAGCCGGCAAGGGCATGGACGGAAAGCGTGATCGCAGGATCACCGCCCTCGCCAGTATCAAAAAAACCATACGGAGTTTCACATGCCCAAGATCAAGACCAACCGGGCCGCAGCCAAGCGGTTCCGCAAGACCGCCACCGGCAAGTTCAAGGCCGGTCACGCCTTCAAGTCGCACATACTCACCAAGAAGTCGACCAAGCGGAAGCGCAATCTGCGCGCCACCAATCACGTGCGCAAGTGCGACGCCGGCCGCGTCGCGCGCATGCTGCCCTACGCGTAAGGAGAGACGACCATGGCACGAGTCAAGCGTGGCGTCACAGCGCGTGCGCGTCACAAGAAAACCATCAAGGCCGCCAAGGGTTACTACAACGCCCGGCGCAAGGTATATCGCGTCGCCAAGCAGGCGGTGACCAAGGCCCAGCAGTACGCCTACATCGGCCGCAAGCAGAAGAAGCGCCAGTTCCGCGCCCTGTGGATCGTGCGCATCAACGCCGCCGCGCGCCAATTCGGGCTGTCCTACAGCCGCCTCATCGATGGGCTCGGCAAGGCCGGCATCACCATCGACCGCAAGGTGCTGGCCGACATCGCGGTGCACGACATCGCGGCGTTCGGCGCACTGGCCGAGAAGGCCAAGGCCGCGCAAGCCGCGTGACCAACGCGGGCGCAATGCGTTCGCTCTGGATCGACGAACAGCGGCAGCGGCGGGAAACCGTCGCTGCCTTTTCATTTGGACGTCCTGCGCGCAAGCGGACCGGCGTTTCGCGGATATGATCGGAAGATGGACGCGTTGAACGCACGCATCGACGAAGCATTGGCCGCGATCGCCTCGGCCGCGTCACTGGAGGCGCTGGAGGTGCAGCGCGTGGCGCTGCTCGGCAAGAGCGGCGCGATCACCGTCGAGCTGAAGGCGCTCGGAGCATTGCAGCCGGATCAGCGCAAGCAGCGTGGCGCCGAGGTCAACAGTGCGCGCGACAGGCTGACCACTGCGATCGCCGTGCGCCGCGAACAGCTGGAACAATTTGCGCTCGCGCAGCGGCTGGCTTCCGAGGGAATCGATGTGACGCTGCCCGGCCGCGATGCGCAGCGCGGGTCCGTCCATCCGCTGACGCGCACGCTGGCGCGCATCGAATCGATCTTCGCCTCGCTCGGCTACGAAGTCGCCGAGGGCCCGGAGATCGAGGACGACTGGCACAACTTCGAAGCCCTGAATTTTCCCGCGCATCATCCGGCGCGCGCGATGCACGACACGTTCTATTTCTCCGACGGCCGGCTGTTGCGCACCCACACCTCGCCGGTGCAGATCCGCGCCATGCAGGGAAAGCGGCCGCCGATACGCCTCATTGCACCCGGCAAGGTTTATCGCAGCGATTCGGACCAGACGCATTCGCCGATGTTCCATCAAGTCGAAGGGCTGCTGGTGGACGACAGCGCGACGATGGCCGACCTGAAAGGCACGCTGGCCGCATTCCTGGGCGCGTTTTTCGAACGCGATTTCGAAATGATGTTCAAGCCGACGTTCTTCCCGTTCGTGGAGCCGGGCGCCGACGTGATCATCCGCTGGGAGCTCCCGGATGGTGGTGCACGCTGGCTGGAAGTACTCGGCTGCGGCATGGTGCATCCCAACGTGCTGTCGAATTGCGGGATCGATCCGGAGCGCCATACCGGCTTCGCCTTCGGCATGGGCGTGGAACGGCTGGCGATGTTGCGCTACGGCGTCGGCGACTTGCGCGCGTTCTTCGAGAACGACGTCCGTTTCCTGAAGCAGTTCGCCTGACGCCATGAAGATCAGCGAAAACTGGCTGCGCGAACTCGTCGCGATCCCCGCGAATCATGATGCGCTGGTCGAGCGGCTGAACATGATCGGCCACGAGGTCGAGGGCGACACGATCGTTGGCGGCTCGCTCGATCGCGTGGTGGTCGCGCGCATCGTCGAATGCTGGAAGCATCCGCAGGCAGACCGGCTGCAGGTGTGCAAAGTCGACGCGGGCGGCGAGATCATGCAGATCGTCTGTGGCGCGCCGAACGCGCGCGCCGCCCTGCACGCGCCGCTGGCGAGGCTCGGTGCGGTGCTGCCCGGCGGCATCGTGATCGGGGCCGCGCAACTGCGCGGCGTGGAATCGCAGGGCATGCTGTGCTCGGCGAAAGAGCTGGGGCTTGATGCCGACGCATCCGGCCTCCTGGAATTGCCCGGCGACGCACTCGTCGGGACGGCGCTCGCCGAATACCTGCATTTGCCCGATCACGTGCTGGACTTGGGGTTGACGCCCAACCGCGCGGATTGTCTTTCGATGATCGGCCTGGCCGCCGATGTCGCCGCTGCGTTCGGCACGCGCGCGAATCCGCCGAAGATCGAAACGGTTGCACCGACGGGCGATCGCCGCATCGAGATACAGGTCCAGGTTGCCGGGGATTGCCCGCGCTACTGCGGCCGCTGCATCGAAGGCATCGACCCATCAGCGCAAACGCCGCAATGGATGCGCGACCGCTTGCTCCGCAGCGGCATCCGGCCCATCGGCCTGCTGGTGGACGTGACGCAATACGTGATGCTCGAGCTGGGCCAGCCGATGCATGCCTTCGACGCGACGAAATTGCGCGGGCCGGTCGGCGTGCGGCGCGCGCGCAAGGGCGAGAAGCTGCAATTGCTGGACGAGCGCGAAGTCGCGCTCGATCCCGACTTCCTGTTGATCACCGATGCGGATCGGCCGGTTGCGCTGGGCGGCGTGATGGGCGGTTTCGACACGCGCGTCGTGGAAGGTACGCGTGACGTTTTTCTGGAAGCTGCATATTTCGCACCTGCGGCGATCGCCGGCCGCGCGCGCAAGCTCAACATGCAGACCGACGCCGCGCACCGTTTCGAACGCGGCGTCGATCCGCGAATGCCGCGAACCGCACTGGAACGTGCAACCCGGTTGATCGTCGAAATCGCGGGCGGCAGCGCAGGGCCCGTCGTCGAGGCGGTTTCGCCGGAACACCTGCCGCGACGTGCGCCGATTACCTTGCGGCTTGCGCGAATTCCGCGCCTGCTGGGCATCGTGATCGAAGGAGCGGAGGTCGCGCGGATCCTCGATTCGCTCGAAATGCATGTCGAGTCCATCGCCGAGGGCTGGCGCGTCAGTCCACCGTCGCGCCGTTTCGATATCGAACGCGAGGAGGACCTGATCGAGGAAGTTGCGCGCATCCACGGGTACGACGCGATCCCGTCGCGCTTGCCTGCGGGCGAGCCGCCCGCACCGCGCGCGGACGAAACGACGCTGCCGGAAGGTGCGCTGCGCGCGCAAATGGCCGCGCGCGACTTCCACGAAGCTGTCTGCTACGCCTTCCTCGATGCGAAATTGTTGCAGGCGTGGCAGATGGACGGACGCGCGATTTCGCTCGCGAATCCGTTGTCGGCCGAGCTCGGCGTCATGCGGACTTCCCTGCTGCCTGGGCTTGCCGAAGCACTGCGCGCGAACCGCAATCGCCAGCAGGCGCGCGTGCGATTGTTCGAGATCGGGAATGTGTTCGAAAGCCGGGACCGGGGACCCGGGATTCGGGATCCGGGGAAAACGAAGTCCGAAACACCGATCGAGACCACGATGCTGGCCGCGGTCGCCTGCGGCACCGCCGAGGCCGAGCAATGGAGCGAGCCGGCACGCGCGCTGGATTTCTTCGACCTGAAAGGCGATTTGCAATCGCTGTTCGCCTTGTCCGGCGCCGATGGGGTGTTGACGTTCGATCGCGAATCGCTGCCGGCTTGGCTGCATCCGGGACGCGGCGCGCGTATCTTGAAGGATGGCGCCACGGTCGGCGCCATCGGCGCGCTGCATCCGCGCCTGCTGAGAGAGCTGGGCTTGAACGAAGACGTGTACGCGTTCGAGGTGCAGGTCCATCCGCTGCGCCGGCGCGCGCTCCCGCTCGCACGGCCCCTGCCGCGCTTTCCTTCGGTGCGCCGCGACATCGCGATTGAGCTGCCGCGCACAGTCGGCTGGTCGCAGGTCGAAGCAACATTGCGCGGGACCTTGGGGGCGCTGCTGGCGCGGGTTTTCGTCTTCGACGTCTATAGGGGCCCGAATTTGAAAGAAGGTGAAAAGAGCGTAGCTATAGGCTTGATTTTGCAAGACGGTTCCCGCACGCTTACGGACGAGGACGCCGACCGCAGCGTGGCCGATGCGGTGGCGTCGCTGAAAAACACATTTGGGGCGAGACTGAGATCCTGAACATGACGCTGACCAAAGCGGAAATGGCCGAGCGTCTGTTCGTGGACGTGGGCCTCAACAAGCGCGAGGCGAAGGAATTCGTCGATGCATTCTTCGAGGTGCTGCGCGAGGCACTCGAGAAGGGGGAGCAGGTGAAGTTGTCGGGTTTCGGCAACTTCGACCTGCGACACAAGAACCAGCGGCCGGGGCGCAATCCCAAGACCGGCGAGGAAATTCCGATTTCCGCGCGCAGGGTGGTGACCTTCCGTCCCGGCCAGAAGCTGAAGGTGCGAGTCGAGAGCCATGCTGGACCCGAGAAACAATAACGAACTTCCCGCCATCCCCGCCAAGCGATACTTCACCATCGGCGAGGTGAGCGATCTGTGCGCGGTCAAGCCGCACGTGTTGCGCTATTGGGAGCAGGAGTTTCCCGCGCTCAAGCCGGTCAAACGGCGCGGCAACCGCCGCTACTACCAGCGCCATGACGTACTGATGATCCGGCAGATCCGCGCGCTGCTGTACGAGCAGGGCTTCACCATCACCGGTGCCCGCGCGCGGCTGGAAGGGCAGCAGGCGCGCATGGAAGCCAGCATCTCCAACCAGATCGTCAAGCAGATGCGGATGGAGCTCGAAGAGCTGCTCGCAATCCTCAAGTGAGCTTAGGGCTCGATCCCTGGCCCGGATATTCCCGCTCATCGCGGCAGCAGACAGCAGGTTGCTGATACAATCCCGCGTTCTTGTCGGGGCGTAGCGCAGCCTGGTAGCGCATCTGCCTGGGGGGCAGGAGGTCGTCGGTTCGAATCCGGCCGCCCCGATAACCACGAGCCGCTTTTGCTGGTCATGCCGGCGCAGGCCGGCATCCAGTGGCTTTGCCGTCCGTAGTGTCCATATGGGATTGGCCATCCATCCAAGGCACTGGGTCCCGGCCAATCCGTGGCGGGAATGACGGCGAGACATGTGCGCTTTCCTGCAGGCAGCCGCCCCTTTACGCTTGGCGGATGGACACGCAAACGCGCCGCACGCTGTATCCAGCCATCGAGCCCTACGACACCGGCACCTTGCCGGTGTCGCCGTTGCATACGATCTGCTACGAGCAATGCGGCAACCCGCGCGGCAAGCCGGTGGTGTTCCTGCACGGCGGCCCCGGCGCGGGCTGCAACGCCAAGTGCCGAACATTCTTCGATCCGGCGGCCTATCGCATCGTGCTGTTCGACCAGCGCGGCTGCGGCCGCTCCACGCCACACGCGGAGCTGCGCGAGAACACGACGTGGGACCTGGTCGCCGACATCGAGCGCCTGCGCGAACATCTGCGCATCGACCGCTGGCAGGTATTCGGTGGCTCGTGGGGCTCGACCCTCGCGCTGGCGTACGCGGAGTCGCACCCCGATCGCGTCACCGAGCTGGTGCTGCGCGGAATTTTCATGCTGCGCCGCTGGGAACTGGAATGGTTCTACCAGTCCGGTTGCGATGCGCTGTTTCCGGATGCGTGGGAAGCGTATCTCGCGGCCATTCCCGAGTCCGAGCGCGGCGACCTGATCGGCGCCTACCACAAGCGCCTGGTAGATCCCGATCCGCAGGTGAGGCTGGCCGCAGCGCAGGCGTGGTCGATATGGGAAGCCTCCACCAGTTTCCTGTTGCAGGACAGGGCCTACATCGATTCCAGTGCGAGCGACCGCTTCGCGCTGGCATTCGCGCGCATCGAGAACCACTACTTCGTCAATCACGGCTTCTTCGAGCGCGACGACCAGTTGCTGCACCATGCGCACCGGCTGCACGGCATTCCCGCGGTGATCGTGCAGGGACGATACGATGTGGTTTGTCCGCTGCGCAGTGCGTGGGACCTGCATCGCGCGTGGCCGCAGGCAAAACTCGAGATTGTTCCCGACGCGGGGCATTCGGCGTTCGAGCCCGGCATTTCCGACGCGCTCGTGCGCGCGACGGACGCGTTTCGCTGAGGCCCGGAAGCAGAACGCCCGGCGATCGCCGGGCGTTCTGCTTTCACGACCGAAGGTGATCAGCCCTTCAGGCAAGTGCTCATGAAGCTCTTGCGCTCCGTACCTTTCAACTTCTTGCCGTTGGCGTCGGCATTGCACGTTTTCATCTTGTCCTGCTGCGACATCTTGCCGCCGCTGGCCATTGGGGCGGCGGTCTTGCCCTTGAGGCAGTCGCTCATGAACTGCTTGTGCGCGTCGCCTTTCATGCCCTTCGATTCGTGGCTGCAAGTGGCCATCTTCTGCTGCTGTGCGGTCGGCTTGGCCGCGGCGGTAGAACCGGCAGCAAACGCCGGAGCGGTTGCGACCGCAGCCAGCGGCAGGACCAGCGCCAGCATTGTGGAACGGATCCGCATGATGACTCTCCTCCGTGATCACCGGCCGATGCCGGCGCGGCGAATATACGCCTGCGGGTGCGCCGAAGCTGACCGCACGCCTACCGGATCGATGGCCATGGAAACACGTTCAGCAGGAATGAACGAACACGCGCAAGCGTGGATTCGGGGACGGCCCGTGGCGGCTGTTGATCCGAGAGCCGGGCGATTCCCGCGATTCGGCCCTGTGCTGCCTATGCGGCCGCGCGCGATGCCGGCTTGTCCTGTTGCAGGCGCGGGCCGCGCAGCAGGGCGTCGCGCACCTGCTCCACCAGCAGGTCCGCTTCCGCTGCATCGATCGCGAAGTGCGGCGTGAAGCGCAACGAATTGGCGCCGCCGTGGATCACGTTCAGGCCGCGCTCGCGCAGGTATTCCTCGATCGAGCCGGCGCCGTAGCACTTGAACTGCGGACCGAGTTCGCAGGAGAACAGCAAGCCCGTGCCCTGCACCTTGGTGATCAGCCCCGGCATTTCCGCGCGCAGCGCTTCCAGTTTGCGCAGCAATTCCTTGCCGCGCTCCCGGATGTTGGCGCGCAGTTGCGGGGTCAATTGCGAAAGCACGGTGCAGGCGACATCCAGCGCGCGCGGATTGGACGTCATGGTGTTGCCGTAGATGCCCTTGCGATAGAGGCTCGCCGCGCGTTCGTTCACCGCCAGCACCGAGAGCGGGAACTGGCCGGCATTGAGCGCCTTGGAATAGGTCTCCATGTCCGGCGCGGGCAGGTTTCCGAACCCCGGATAGTCGACGATAGACAGTACGCCGTGCGCGCGCAGTCCGGCCTGGATGGAATCGACCAGCAACAGCGAGCCGTGCGCCTCGGTCAGTTCGCGCGCGGCCTTGTAGAACTCCGGCGTCACCGCCCGACCCGGATCGCCTTCACCCATTACCGGTTCCAGGAACATCGCCTCGAAGAACCAGCCATGCTTTTCCGCCTCCTCGAAGGCGTGGCGCAACGCGTCCACGTCGTAGGGCGGGATCGTGACCACCGAATGTTCGTTGCGGAAACTGGCGAGATTGGCCTCGTATGCCTTGCGCGAGGAATCCGAATACAGCGCAGGCTTCTCGGTGCGGCCGTGGAAGGCCCCCTTCACCGCCAGACGCTTGATGGCGCGGCCGGCGTAGCGGCCGCCGGCATCGGTCATCAGCTTGGCATTCACGTCGGCGACGCGGCAGGCCAGCGTCACGGACTCCGACCCCGAGTTGAGGCACATGAAGTGCCGGTAGGGATGCGTGCCGCGCGTGTGGCCGATTTCACGCCGCAATGCTTCGGCGAACCGAAATTGCGACACGTTCGGCGTCATCACGTTCGCCATCACCTGCCGCCGCGACAAGGTTTGCAGCACCGCGGCGGGATTGTGGCCGAAACCGAGCATGCCGTAGCCACCACAGTCGTACAGCACGGCGCCCTTGGTCGTCACGATCCACGGACCGCGCGCCGCCAGCGCCACGAACGGGCACACCGCGTCGTCCGCATAGAAGTTGACGAAGCCCGACTGCGCGCTCTCGATCTGCGCCTGCTCGCCCAGCTCCGGGAACCCGGGCATGGATTCGCTCAGGCGTTTCCATTCGGCACGCGCGTCCGCGATGGCGTCGGTCAATGCCTCGTCCGAAGCGAAACGCTGCAGCGCGGCGTCGCTCAGGCCACGGGTGCGGACCTCGCCCGACTGGGCGCGCAACTCTTTCAGCAGATCGACCGGATTCATGGCGACGCCTCCGCGCCGCGATGCCCTCGCATCGCGCGCAAGTGGTTCAAGGAAAAAGAAAACGTGGTGAAATTCTAGCAGGCCGACCCGTCCGCCGTAACCCCGCCCCCGAAGGCGGCTGACGGCTGTCACCCGCGACGGCTGATGCGGAAAACTGCCGGGCGTGGGTGGATCCGGGCATTCTGTCCGGCAATCGCGGGGTCGCCCATGCATCCTTTGATCGTCGTGTCGGGCTTTCACGCCCACGTCCTCTACGTCGCGATGGCGATCTGCTTCGGGCCGGAGTGGATCGGCAGTTTCTTCCAGCGCTCGGAAGCCGGGGCGACCAAACGCGACCGTGGCTCGCACGTGTTCCTCGTGGTCGCCCTGATGCTGGGCATGTTCGTCGCGTTCTTCTGCGCCAACGCGTTTCCCCGGGCAACGCTCGGCTGGAAGCAGCCGCTGCAATTCTGGACAGGGATCGTGTTGATGTTCGCGGGCCTGGCGTTGCGGTGGTATGCGATCCGCGTGCTGGGAAAGTTCTTCACGCGCGACGTTTCTACGCGCGCCGGCCAGTACGTCGTGGAAGCCGGGCCGTATCGACGGATCCGGCATCCGTCCTACAGCGGCGCATTGCTGATGTTCCTGGGGACCGGCATCGCGATGACCAACTGGGCCGGCCTGATCGCGATCGTGGCAGGCGCGGCAATCGGATACGGCTGGCGCGTGCACGTGGAAGAGCGGGCGCTGTGCGCAGATCTCGGCGATCCCTACCGCGACTACATGCGGCGCACCCGCCGTTTCGTTCCGTTCGTGTGGTGACGGGGCGCAGGGCGAGGACGCGTATCATTGGCGCGAAGGAGATCGCCGACATGTTCTTCAAGATCGCACCCGACTCGGTGATCGGTCGTTCCAGCGCAACGCAGGGATATCCTCGCAGCCGCTGGATCCCGGCGGTGATGCTGGTCTGGTCGATCTGGATCTTCGCCACGCCGATGTTCTCGGGACAACATCGCTGGCTGTGGCCGACACTGGCTTCGTTCGTGGTGTTCCTGCCGCTCTATTTCCGAGCCTACTACGGGCCGCGTTCGCAGATCCTGTGGTGCGCACTCGGCATGGCCGCATTGGCAGCCGCGCTGACGCCCGTCAACGTGGGTGCGCAAAGCTACCTGATCTATGCCTGCGCGTTCATCGCGTTCACCGGCGGGAGCCTGCGCCATGCCTTGCGGCGCATGGCGTTGTTGAACGCTTTGTATGCGCTGGAATGCTGGCTGCTGGGTTGGCCCTGGGTTTTCATCGGCAGCGCGGTGCTGGTGAGCATGGCCGTCGGCGTGATGAACATCTTCTTCCGCCGCAACCAGCAACAGGATGCGGAGCTGCGGCTGACCCACGACGAAGTGCGGCGGCTGGCCGCCACCGCTGAACGCGAGCGCATCGGCCGCGACCTGCACGATCTGCTCGGTCACACGCTTTCGCTGGTGGCGGTGAAGTCCGAATTGGCGAAACGCCTGCTGGATCGGGATCCGCAAGCCGCGCGTCGCGAAATCGCGGAAGTCGAGCGCGTGGCGCGCGAAGCGCTGGCACAGGTGCGCAGCGCGGTCACCGGCATCCGCGCCGCCGCACTGGTATCGGAGCTCGCTTCCGCCCGCCTGCTGCTGGAGTCGGCGGGCGTGACGTTCGACTATCGCGCACCGGAATCGCCGCTGCCCGCGGAAATCGAAACCGCGTTGGCGCTGGCACTGCGCGAGGCGGTAACCAACATCCAGCGCCACGCGCGCGCCACCCGCGCGCAAGTCGAATTCACCCTCGAAGAAAATCGAGTGCGCATGCGCGTGAGCGACGACGGCCGTGGCGGCATCGCCGCGCAGGGCAATGGTCTCACCGGCATGCGCGAGCGCATCGAAGCGATGGGTGGAATCCTGGCGATCCATTCCGAACGCGGGCATGGCACCGGACTGGGAATCGCCTTGCCGCTTTCGGTCGCGCAGGAATCCGCGCCGGGAAGAACGGCAGCGCGCGATATCGCGGCGGTCGCGACATTGAGGCAGGCATGATCCGCGTGCTGCTGGCCGAGGACCAGGCGATGCTGCGTAGTGCGCTGGCCGCACTGCTGGCGCTGGAATCCGACATCGAGGTGCTGGGCTCCGCGCCGGACGGTGAAGCCGCGTGGCGCGAGTTGCAACGGCTGAAACCGGACGTGCTGGTGTCCGACATCGAGATGCCCGGCCTGACCGGACTCGAACTGGCGCAACGCATCCAGCGGCAGGAGCTGCCCGTCAAAGTGGTGATCGTGACGACGTTCGCGCGCTCCGGTTACCTGCGCCGCGCGCTGGATGCGGGCGTCAGCGGCTATCTGCTGAAGGACGCACCGGCCGAGCAACTGGCCGACGCGCTGCGAAAGGTGCACCGTGGCGGCCGCGCGATCGACCCGCAGCTGGCACTGGAAGCATGGTCGGAGGCCGATCCCCTCAACGATCGCGAGCGGCAGGTGTTGCGCCTGGCCGGCGAGGGACAATCAGCGGGCGAAATCGCCACGCAGTTGAAACTCTCGCACGGTACCGTGCGCAACTATCTTTCGGAGGCGATCGGCAAGTTGGGCGTCGGCAACCGCATCGAAGCGTATCGATTGGCGAGGCAGAAGGGCTGGTTGTAGCCAGGTGCGTGCGCTCGGCTACGGGTGAGCCATGGGTGGCGACCGGAAAACGCGCTGGATGGCTGCCTGCCTCAGGTAACAGGCGTCACACGTCGCCGCGCGGCGAGTTCCACCGCCATCCGCGCCGCCGCGAACAGACTGGAAGGATCGGCACGGCCGCTGCCGGCAATATCCAGGGCCGTGCCGTGATCCACCGAAGTGCGGATGAAGGGCAGGCCCAGCGTGATGTTGACCGTGCGGTCGAAGGCTTCGCTCTTCAGCACCGGCAACGCCTGGTCGTGGTACATCGCCAGCACCGCGTCGTAACGCGCACGTTGCGCCGGTACGAACGCCGTGTCGGCAGGCAGAGGCCCGATCAGGGCCATGCCTTCGCCGCGCAGTGCCTCCATGGCCGGAACGATGGTCTCGATTTCCTCCGAACCCAGATGCCCGCCTTCGCCGGCGTGGGGGTTCAATCCGAGCACCGCGATGCGGGGGCGCGCGATCCGGAACTTCGAGATCAGCTCGGTGTGCGTGATGCGCAGGATTCGCATCAGTGATTCGCGCGTGATCGCCGCCGGTACTTCAGAGAGCGGCAGATGCGTGGTCGCGAGCGCGACGCGCAATTCGGGCGAAGCCAGCATCATTGCCACGTCGCTGCCCGTGCGTTGCGCGAAAAATTCCGTGTGGCCGCTGAAGGCTTCGCCGGCGTCGTTGATCACGGACTTCTGCACCGGCGCGGTGACCAGCGCATCGAATTCGCCGTCGGTGCAACCGTCCGTCGCGCGCGCCAGCGTGTTCAACACGTGGAACGCATTGCGCGAATCCGGCTTGCCCGGCGCTTCCGGCGCGCGCAACGGCGTTTCGAGCACGCGCAGCTTGCCTGGCGCACGCAGCGTGCGGCGCGTGCCGTCGAAAGGTTCGATATCCAAAGCGACGCCGCAGCGCTTTGCCGCGCGTTGCAGCAAACCGGCGTCTGAGATCGCGATCAGGTCGGCGGGGAAGGGCGACGCCGCCAGTCGCACGATCAGTTCCGGGCCGATGCCGGCCGGCTCCCCGGAAGTGAGCGCGAGGCGCGGCAGCGCCATCAAGCCTGTGGACGCCATGCCAAACGGCCGCGCCGTCGGCCCTTTGCCCGCAGGGCAAGGAAGAGCGAGGAAGGTGTATGTCGATACATCGACGAGCGATGACGCAGCCCTGTGGGCAAAGGGCCACGGCCTTCCGGGTTGCTCCGCAGCGGCCGCCATACTGCGTTGCGCGGCTTGGCCATGGAAGTGCTGTGGCGCTGCGCCGCGCGCCCTGTCTGCCAGCCGCTGCGGAAGCAACGCGGCTCGCTTGGCGCGGCGCCCACAGGCTTCATCATTGCGTGCCGGAGGAGATGCCCGTGGTGCTGGCGGTCTGGTCGGGACCCTCGCCCGGCATGCGGATGTCGATGTAGGCGTCCGAACGCAGATCGCGCAGGAACTGCTGATACGCTTCGGTACCCTTGCGCGCGGCGATCGCCTGGCGCGCCTGTTCGCGCTGGATGTCGCTGGTCTTGTCGGCCTGGCGCGAACCCAGCATCTGGACCAGATGCCAGGAGCCGTCCTGGCTCTTGAACGGCTGGGACACCTGGCCCGGCTGCATGGTGCCGATCAGGTTGCCGATGTCGCTGCCCCAATCGTTGTGCATGAACCAGCCCATGTCGCCGCCGAGATTCGCGGTGGTGGTGTCGTCGGAATCCTTCTTGGCCAGTGCGGCGAAATCCTGGTGCTGGTCCACGACCGCGTGGTAGATCTCGTTGATGCGGTTCTGGGCATCCTGGTCGGACACCAGCGCACTCGTGTTGATCATGATGTGGCGCGCGTGGTACTCGGTGACGATCTGGCGCGCATCGGCGCTGCGCTTCTCGATGACCTTGACGATTGTGAAACCGTCGGGCGTGCGCAGCGGCGCGGACACTTCGCCTGCCTGCATCTGGTCGATCTGCGAAGCGAACGCGGGCGGCAACTCATCGACGCGGCGCCAGCCCAGGTCGCCGCCTTCCAGGGCGTCCTGCGCATCCGAGGAACTTATCGCCTCGGCGCGGAAATCCTTGCCGGATTTCAGGTCGGACTCCACCTTGTCGGCCTTGGCCTGCGCGTCGCCGATCGCCTTGGCATCGGCGCCGTTGGGCAGTGCGACGTCGATGTGCGCGAGGTGCACTTCGCCGGCCTTGAACGCGGGATTGGCGATCATGTTGTCGATTTCCGCATCCGACACCTGCGCGGAACCCTGCATCACCTGCTGGCGCAGACGCTGGATCAGCAATTGGTCGCGCAGGTTGGCGCGGAACGCCGAGTAGTCGACGTTGTCCTGGGCCATCGCCTGTTGCAACTGAGGGACGGTCATCTTGTTCTGCTGGGCGACTGATGCGACCGCGGCATCCAGCTCGTCGTCGGAAACGCGCAGGCCGTTGTCGTTTGCGCGCTGCACCTGCAGCTTGTTCAGGATCAGCCGCTCCAGCACCTGCCGCTGCAACACGTCGGGAGGCGGCAATTGTTCGGGGTTCTGCGCGTACTGGTGCTGCACGCTGGCGACGGCGGCGTTCAGTTCACTCTGGAGGATCACGTCGTCGTTGACCACGGCGACGATGCGATCCAGCGTGGCATCCTGCTGCTCATTGGCCGGCGGATTGTCGGCTCCGAGCAGTTGCGCCGAAGCCGGCAAGGCCGCTGCTGCGGTGAGGAAGAGGGCGGCGCAGAAGGAAAGAGGTGTTTTCATCTGGGTGGCTGTGGTGCAGCGGTGGATGCAGAGCCGGGATTGTAGCGTAACGGCTTGGGTTCCCGAGCGGACGGGGTTGCAGGCTTGGTTCGACCGCGTTGAGCGCGCGAAGTGCCCGGACCGGGATCGATCTATTGATATCCCATGATCGCGTGCTGCAGGAAAGTCTCGGTCTGACCACCATAGCCGCCCAGGCCCTTGAACTCGACTTCGAAATAGATTGCGTTGGTGAGATCGCCCTGGTAATCGCGCACGTAACGGCGCGTCAATACGCGGATCGCGGTGCAGCAACTGTCCCACTCGACGCCGGCGAAGGCTTCCACCGCCTTCCGGTCCTTCAGGGAGTAGTCGTAACGCCCCACCAGTTTCCAGCGATCGCTGACGGGTATTTCGCTGGACACATCGACCTGCTCGAGCTGTTTCTGGCGGTAACGGTACGAAAAGTTGAAGACGCCGGTTTCTCCGAGCCGGCGCTGGATCCCGACAGTGGAGACATCGGTGACGCCGGTCTGCACATTCCACAAGTGAGACGTGGTCAGGCGCCAGTTGTCGGACAGCGAGAGGTTGAGATTGGCGACGTAGTCCGAGCCGGTGAAATCGCTTGGCTGCGCGAGCGGCGAAAGTTGCACCCGTTGCGGTTCGAAATAGTGGATCTGGCCGATGCTTGCCGAAAGCTTCTCGACGCCATTGTCGTCCAGTAGGCGCGTCGTCAGTGCCAGCGAGAGATTGTTGGCGTCCTCCTGGCGGTCCGCGCCGGAGAAGCGGTTGGTGGTGAACAATTGCCAGAAATCGAAAGTCAGCGGGACGGTGTCGAACAATGGCAGATCCCGCTGGTCGCGATAGGGCACCCGCAGGTAGTAGATTCGCGGTTCCAGCGTCTGGGTGTAGCTGTTGCCGAACAGGTTGACGTTGTCGCGTTCGAAGATCAGTCCTGCGTCCAGGTCGAAAATGGGCAAGCCGCGGCTGGGGGTGCTGGTTGTACTGCCCGTCACCGGGCGTTCCAGGTTGTACTTGGTGTAGCGATAACCCAGCTCCGGGCGGACGAACCAGGCGGCGCCCTGCATGGGCCACGAGATGTACGGATAAATGTCCGCCCGCTCGCCGTTGATACGGAACGGGCTGTAAAAGCGTGTGGCTTCCGCGTGCAGGCCCCACTCGGGTCCTCCGAGCGGTCCGATAGGGCGGTCGGCGTCGAAATAGAGCCGCGGCAGGCGTTTGTAGGGCTCGGCCGAGTCCGGGATCGACGGATCGGTGATTTGCCACGAATCCACGCCGAGCCCCGCGTCCCACCAGTCGCCGCTGCCGGTGATGTAGGCCGACGAGCCGATCAACGTCCTGGAGGCGTTGGTCAGGTCGTTGCCGAAATCCTGGAAATAATCCTTGTCGCTGACATGGTTGATGTGGGCATTGAATACCCAGTGCGGGATCAGGGGAGTCGTATCCTGGAAATGCACGAAGTTGCGGTCGTTGTCGGTGACCTGGTCGTGCGGCAGGTAGTCGAATTGCAGGATGCCGCTGCTGCCGCCGAGGAGGTACCGGAACTCGCCTCCCAGCATCAGGCCGCGCTTGCTGTAGTAGCGCGGGGTCAGGGTGGCGTCGTAGTTCGGCGCGAGGTTGAAGTAGTACGGCAGCGCGAAATAAAAGCCGGCATGGCTGTTGTTTCCGAACTCCGGATAAAGGAATCCCGACTGCCGCTCGTTGTTGATCGGAAAACGCATATACGGCAGCCACAGGATCGGCACGCCTTTCACGCGCAGGGTCACGTCGTGCGCACGGCCGATGCCGGTGGTCTGGTCGGCGGCCATGTCGTTGGAGCGGATTTCCCACACGCGGTCGCTCGGATCGCAGGTCGAAAAACTTCCCTGCGAATACAGCGCATGGTCCTCGTCCAGAACCTTCACCTGTTTGGCCGTGCCGTTGCCGCGCGAAGCCAGCATCTGGTAGCGCACGTTGTCGGCGACGCCGCTTTCGGGCGCGGTGGTGCCGCGCATGGAGTCGGCCGACATCAGCTCGTTGCGGTCCTGGTAGCGCACGTTGCCCTGCGCCAGGTATTCAGTGGTGTCCTGCGTGTAGTCGACGCGGTCCGCGCGCAGCAGTTGGTCCAGGCGTTGCAGCCGCACGTCGCCGTAAAGATGGAACACGTTGCTGTCGGGGCTTTCGGCCCGATCGGCTTGCACGTCGGACGGCGAAAGCGACGCATCGCCCGTGGGCGGCAATCCCGGCACGTAGAAATCCAGCAGGTCGTTTTTCCTGCACAACGAAAAATCGTCGTGTCGGAGCGGACAGGTGAACGCGCCCAAGGGGCAGACGACCCCTGAGGTTTGCGCCACGGCCGCCATCGCGGGCAGGGCGGTCAATGCGACGGCCAAGGCGATCGCGCGCGGCTTCGGCGGTTGAGGTCGGCGCGGCGGCACAAGGCGATCCTTCAGTGCAAAGAACGTCCTAAAGCTAGCATAGCCGCGCAGCTTCATGAAGAAAGCGGCCTGGAAGCGCGGGCTTGCGGCGCATCATTTCCACGCATCGCTGATGGGATAACGCCTTTCACGCCCGAATGCGCAGGTCGAAACGCGCGGCCCCGGTGCGGCCTGGCGGCGCTTGAATTCGCTGGCCAGTACCATGCGCACCACGCGGTGCACGACATCGGCATCGAAACCGGCCGCGATGATCTCGAATTGCGATTGCGCGCCTTCGATGTAGCGCGAGAGGATGTCGTCGAGGATGTCGTAGGGCGGCAGCGAATCCTGGTCGGTTTGCTCGGCGCGCAATTCAGCCGAAGGCGCGCGTTCGATGACCGCGCTCGGAATGACATCGTTCTTGAACTTGCCGGGCCCCGAGTCCGGGGCCCCGAGTCCCGTTTGATTGCGCCACCTCGCCAGCCGGTACACCATCGTCTTGTACACATCCTTCAACGGCGCATACGCACCGCACATGTCGCCGTAGAGCGTGGCGTAGCCGACCGCCATCTCGCTCTTGTTGCCGGTGGTCAGCAGCAGGGCGCCGGTCTGGTTGGACAGCGCCATCAGCAGTACGCCGCGGGTGCGCGCCTGGATGTTCTGCGCGGTGACGTCGCTCAAATCGCCGCAGGCATGGTCGAGTGTCTTGCCGAACGCTTCGAATGCAGGTTCGATGGACAAATCGAGATACTTCACGCCGAGCGTTTCCGCCTGCGCCCGTGCTTCGCGCAAGGACAAGTCCGAGGTGTACTGCGACAGCAACATCACGGCGGTGACGTGCTCCGCCCCCAGCGCATCCACCGCGATCGCCAGCGTCAATGCCGAATCGATGCCGCCCGACAGGCCGAGCAGCACGTCACGGAATCCGTTCTTGCCCACGTAGTCGCGCACGCCTCGCACCAGGCCGGCGTAGAGGATCGCTTCATTGCTTTCATCGTCGCGCGTGGGCCAATCCAGGGCGCGCAGCGTGCGCGCAGCCGCATCGAACTCGACGAACAAGAGGTGCTCCCGGAACGACGGCGCGCGTGCGATCACTTCTCCGTTGGCCGCGACCAGCAGCGACGTGCCGTCGAACAGCAGGTCGTCCTGTCCGCCGATCGCGTTGACGTAGGCAATGGGCAGAGCGTTTTCGCGCGCGCGTTGCGCGAGCAGTGATTCGCGCGTGGCTGCCTGGCGCGTGTCGTAGGGCGAAGCGTTGACCACCAGAAGGAGCTGTGCTCCGTCCGCGGTCGCTTTTGCGGCCGGTTCGGCTTCCCAGATGTCCTCGCAGATGATCAGGCCGACGCGCGCGCCGTTGCAGTCGAACACCAGTGCCGCGTGGCCCGGGCGGAAGTAGCGCTTCTCGTCGAAGACGGTGTAATTCGGCAGCGCCTGCTTGTGGTATGTCGCGAGGATCTGGCGGTTCGCGATCACCGATGCCGCGTTGTAAACCTCGCCGATCGCATGCGGGTGCCCGATGATCGCCGCGATGCCCTCGATTCCTTTTGCGAGCGACGACAGTTCGCGCTCGCACGCAGCCAGGAAACCCGGCCGCAACAGCAGGTCCTCGGCCGGATAGCCGCACAGGGATTGCTCCGGGAACGCGATCAGCGCCGCGCCGCGGCCGCGTGCTTCGTTCGCCAGGTCGCGCACGCGCGAAGCGTTCGCAGCCACCGCGCCGACCGGAAAATCGAATTGCGCGAGAGCGAAACGGAGCGTTGGCACGTCCTCGAATCTCCAAAAGCAAAGGCCGCGTCGAACGCGGCCTGGCATTGTAAGCCGAGCGGGACTTGCCTAGTGCTTCATCTTCTCCGCCAACGTCCTGCCGAGATCCGCAGGCGACTTCACCGTGGTGACTCCGGCCTTTTCCAGCGCCGCGAACTTGGCTGCCGCGGTGCCCTTGCCGCCGGAGATGATCGCGCCGGCGTGGCCCATGCGCTTGCCGGCAGGCGCGCTCGCGCCGGCAATGAAAGCGACGACCGGCTTGGTCACGTTCTCGGCGATGAACTCTGCGGCTTCCTCTTCGGCGCTGCCGCCGATCTCGCCGACCATGATGATGCCCCTGGTCTGCTCGTCTTCCTGGAACAGCTTGAGGCAATCGATGAAATTGAGCCCGGAGATCGGGTCGCCGCCGATGCCGATCACGGTCGATTGGCCCAGGCCGACATTGGTGGTCTGGAACACCGCTTCATAGGTGAGCGTGCCCGAGCGCGACACGATCGCGACCGATCCGGGCTTGTGGATGTGGCCCGGCATGATGCCGATCTTGCACTCGCCGGGCGTGATGATGCCCGGGCAGTTCGGCCCGATCAGCACGGTCTCCGGATATTCCTTCAGCACGTTCTTGACGCGCAGCATGTCCAGCACCGGTATGCCTTCGGTGATCGCCACGATCACGCGCACGCCGGCCGCGGCGGCCTCGAGGATCGCGTCGGCCGCGAACGGCGGCGGCACGAAGATCATCGATGCATCCGCACCGGTGTCATCCACCGCGGACTGCACCGTGTCGTAGACCGGCAGGCCGATGTGCTCGCTGCCGCCCTTGCCCGGGGTGACGCCGCCGACCAGCTTCGTCCCGTAATCCAGCGCCTGCTCGGAGTGGAACGTGCCCTGCTGGCCGGTGAAACCCTGGCAGATGACCTTGGTGTTCTTGTTGACGAGAACGGACATGAGAATTCCTGAATCTTGAAAAAATGGCCCCCGGATCAGCGCACGTCCCTGTGCTGTCCGGGGCTCGGCCATCCTGGCCTCGGCCTTCGCTTCGTTCGGTGTTTCGGTTTACGCGGCCTTTGCCGCCGCGACTGCCTTGGTCGCCGCGTCGTTCAGATCATCCGCCGGGGTAATCTTCAAGCCGGAATTCGCGAGCAGCGCGCGGCCCTGTTCGACATTGGTGCCCTGCAGGCGCACGATCACCGGAATGGTGAGGCCGACTTCCTTCACCGCGGCGATGATGCCTTCGGCGATCAGGTCGCAGCGCACGATGCCGCCGAAAATGTTGACCAGGATCGCGCGCACCTTGTCGGACGAAAGGATCAATTTGAACGCTTCGGTCACGCGCTCTTTCGTCGCGCCGCCGCCGACGTCGAGGAAGTTGGCGGGTTCTCCGCCGGCCAGCTTGATCACGTCCATGGTCGCCATCGCGAGCCCGGCGCCGTTGACCATGCACCCGATCGAGCCGTCCATCGTCACGTAATTCAGGTGATTGGCAGCGGCTTCCGCCTCGGCGGGATCTTCCTGCGACACATCGCGCATCGCGACGAGTTTGGGGTGGCGGAACTCGGCGTTGTCGTCCGAATTGACCTTGCCGTCCAGCGCCATCAGGTCGCCGGATTTCACGATCGCCAGCGGATTCAATTCGATCAACGAAAGATCCTTCTCGTTGAACAGCTTGAACATGCCGAGCATGATCTTGGTGAGCTGGTTGACCTGCTTGGCGCTGAGGCCCATCGCGAAACCGAGCTGCCGGCACTGGTACGGCTGCAGGCCCTGCACGAAATCCACGATCACGGTGTGGATTTCGTCGGGCGTTTCGCGTGCGACCTGTTCGATGTCCACGCCGCCGCGAGCGGATGCGATGAATGCGACGGCCCTGGCGCCGCGATCGACCAGCATCGACAGATACAACTCCTTGGCGATGTCGCTCGCATCGGTCACCAGCACGAGCTTGACCGGCAGCGCGCGTCCTCCCGACTGATACGTCTGCATCTTCTTGCCGAGCATGCCGGCCGCGGCCGCCTTCACTTCGTCCAGCGACTTGCAGAACTTCACGCCGCCGGCCTTGCCGCGCCCGCCGGCGTGGATCTGCGCCTTCACCATCCACTGCTCGCCGCCCAGCGCGCGCGCGGCTTCCACGGCCGCCTCGGGCGTGTCCGCCGCCTTGCCGGCCGGCACCGCGATGCCGAATTCAGCGAACAACTGCTTGGCCTGATACTCGTGAAAATTCATGTCCGGAGTCTTGCCCTTGTTGGAGGTACGGCCATGGACGGCCGCATTTTGGTCCCGCGAGCCGGGACGATCGCAAAACAAACCCCGCTATTGTTGCGGCAAGCGAGTCCCAAGTCCAATGACGCGCCCCGATGCGCGGTGGGGATTTTCGTCACGGCGGGGCCGCCGCACTTGTACGCGGCGGGCGCGCGCACGATCATCAAGGCGTGTCGAACATCAGCGCCGCCGGTACCCGATTGGCACCCCTCGCGGGCGAACACATCCGCCGCGAGCTGTACGTGCTCAACATCTACCGCGTGTTGCAGGCGCTGGTGTTTCTCGGCCTTTCCCTCAGCGACGTGCTGGTCAACTGGATGCCGATGCGCGCGCCGGTGCAGGCTCGCGCTGTCGCGCTGCTCTATCTGCTGTTCGCGCTGCTGGTGCTCTCGCACACGCGGCGCATGCCGCGCCGGCTGATCGGCAGCGTCAGTGCCTGCCTCGCCATCGACGTGATCATGGCCCTGGCGGCCTCGCTGGTGCTGCCGGGCGCGCACACCGGCATCGCCGCGATGCTGGTGATAAACGTCGGCGCCGGCGCGTTGCTGCTGCCGCCGCGGCTGGGCGGATTGTTCGCCGCGCTCGCAGCTCTGGCGGTGGTGGCGCAGGCTTTGCTCGGCGTGGACGACATCGGACGCAATCTGCTGGAGTCGGGGCTGTTCGGCACCGCCTACTTCGCGACCGCGGCGCTGTGCTATGCGCTCGGCAACCAGATGCGCGCGAGCGAAGCGTTGGCCGAGCGCCGCGGACTGGACCTCGCCAACCTGAGCCAGGTCAACGAGCTGATCATCCGCCGCATGAAAACCGGCGTGCTGCTGGTGGACGATGCCAACCACATCCACCAGATCAACGAATCGGCGTGGCTGTTGCTGGGCAATCCTTCCAGCGACCGCCGCGACCTCGGCGAGGTCGCGCCGGAACTGTCGCGCCGGTTGTACCACTGGCGCACCACGCACAAGGTCGATTCCACCGCGATCGCCCTGGCAGAGGGCGTGCCCGAGGTGGTGCCGCGCTTCACGCGCCTGGCCGCCAACGACGATTCGCACGTGCTGATTTTCCTGGATGACACCTCGCTGGTGTCGCGCCGGGCCGAGCAGTTGACCTTGACCACGCTGGGACGGTTGTCTGCGTCGATCGCGCACGAGATCCGCAATCCGCTGGCGGCGATCCGCTACTCGGCGCAATTGCTGGCCGAGTCGAAGGTCATCCCGGATACCGACCAGCGCATGATCGAGATCATCAACAACCATTGCGGGCGGTTGAACGAGATCATCGAGAACATTCTTCAATTGTCGCGGCGCGAGCGTTCTCGCCCCGAAGCGCTGGACTTGAACGCCTGGGCGCTGACCTTCATCGAGGAATACAAGGAATCCAACGATCTTGCCGGCGACAGCCTGCGTGCCTTGTTGTATCCGCGCGCGGTGGAGGCGCTGGCCGATCCGCAACACCTGCAGCAGGTGGTGTGGAACCTTGTGCAGAACGCCTTGCGCTACGGCCGCCTGCCGGACGAGCCCGCACGCGTGATGGTGGTGGCGCGGCTGGCCAGCGACGAAGGTCCGCCGCTGATCGAGGTGATCGATCGCGGCCCCGGCATCCCGCCCAAGGTCGCCGCGCAGATCTTCGAACCGTTCTTCACCACCCACCAGTACGGCACGGGCCTGGGCCTGTATCTCGCGCGGCAGATGTGCGAAGCCAACCAGGCCAGCCTCGAATACGTACCGGTCGCCGGAGGCGGCAGTTGTTTCCGCATCACCCTGACCGCACCCGTGCGACTGCCGTTGCCGGAAGCATAGGCCCGACACCCGCGTCTTTGCCCCCGCGCGCCGCACGCGCTACCCTGATCGCGGAGCGAACCGGGGGCTTTTCGGGAATGGGCAACAGCAAACAGACCGTCCTGGTGGTGGACGACGAACGCGACATCCGCGAGCTGCTGAGCATCACGCTCGGCCGGATGGATCTCAATGTCGATGCCGCCGCCAACGTTTCCGAAGCCAAGCGCATGCTGGGCGAGCAGCACTACGACCTCTGCTTCACCGACATGCGCCTGCCTGACGGCACGGGGCAGGAAGTGATCGAACTCATCACGCGGCAATATCCGGACACGCCCGTGGCGATGATCACCGCCTACGGCAATGTCGAGGCCGCGGTGGAAGCTTTGAAGGCCGGCGCATTCGACTTTGTCACCAAGCCGGTCGACATCAACATGTTGCGCCGGCTAGTGCAGACCGCGCTGAAGCTGACCGAGGAGAAACAGGCCGGGGCGACGTCGGCGCAGGGGCGCCTGATCGGCGATTCGCCGGCGATGCAGGACGTGCGCGGACGCATCGAGAAGCTGGCGCGCAGCCAGGCGCCGGTGTACATCAGCGGCGAATCGGGCGTGGGCAAGGAACTGGTCGCGCGCCTGATCCACGAGCAGGGCCCGCGCGCGCAAGGGCCGTTCGTGCCGGTCAATTGCGGTGCGATACCCTCCGAATTGATGGAGAGCGAATTCTTCGGGCACAAGAAGGGTTCGTTCACCGGCGCGCACGCGGACAAGGACGGCCTGTTCCAGGCGGCCAACGGCGGCACGCTGTTCCTGGACGAAGTCGCCGAGCTGCCGATCCACATGCAGGTGAAACTGCTGCGCGTGATCCAGGAAAAAGCCGTGCGCCCGATCGGCGGCCGCGGCGAAATAGGCGTGGACGTGCGCATCCTGTCGGCCACCCACAAGGACTTGGCGCGGCTCACGCAGATGGGCCAGTTCCGCCAGGACCTGTTTTACCGCATCAACGTGATCGAGCTGCGCGTGCCACCGCTGCGCGAACGCCGCAACGACGTGCCGAAACTGGCCTCTCGCATCCTCGAGCGGCTGGCGGGGCAATCCGGCATGGCCGTGCCGCGCCTGAAACCCGAGGCGCTTGATGCGCTGACCGACTACGACTTTCCCGGCAACGTGCGTGAACTCGAGAACATCCTCGAACGCGCCATCGCGCTGTGCGAACACGGCGTGATCACCGTCGGCGATCTCATGCTGAAGCCCTCATCGCCTTCGCGCGTGCGCGACGAAGACGAGGACTACGAAGACGAGGGCGACGAAATGGGTTCCGGCGGCGACGGCGTTGGGCTGGACGACTACATCTCCAACGTCGAGCGCGAGGCGATCCTGAAAGCGCTGCAGGAAACCCGCTACAACAAGACCGCAGCCGCAAAGAAGCTCGGCATCACCTTCCGTGCGTTGCGCTACAAGTTGAAGAAGCTCGCGATCGATTGAGCTCGGTGCTTGCCGCCGCGCGCTGATCGCGGGCTTGCGGCCCGGGGCCGCTTCACATCGCGTTGCAACCCGAGTATGAGTGCGGGGTGCGTCCTGACCGGGAGAGCCTCATGCATCGTCGTGTCCACCTGATCGCGATTGTCCTTTCGCTCGCGCTGCCGTTTTCGTGCATCGCGCAGGCGCCGGCCGCGGCGGCGGGGTTCACCCTGCAACAGGTACTGGACTATCCGTTCCCGCAGGACCTGACGGCCGCGGACAAGGGCGATCGCATCGCGTGGGTTGCAAACCTGCGCGGCGTGCGCAATGTGTGGGTCGCGCAGGCGCCGGACTTCAAGCCGCGCCAGTTGACCCATTTCACCGGAGACGACGGCCAGGAGCTCACCAACCTGGCGTTCTCGCCATCGGGCGATGCGCTGGCTTTCGTGCGCGGAGGCGACCACGACGCCAACTGGCCGGCAGAAGGAAACCTCGCACCCGATCCGGCAGGCGGCCCGGACCAACCGAAGGTGATGCTGTGGGCGGCGCGCCTGCCCGACGGTGCCGTGCACGAAGTGACCGAAGGCGACGCGCCGGCAATTTCCTCGACTGGCAAGCTGGCCTATATCAAGGACGACCAGGTGTGGACGGCATCGCTGGACTACCGTGGCGCGCGCGCCGATTCGAATGAACACGCCGCCGAGCACAAGACCGCGGGCAAGCATGCCGACGACGGTGCACCCAGACGCCTGTTCTTCGACCGCGGCAAGGATTCGGAGCTGCGCTGGTCGCCCGATGGCAAGCGACTGGCATTCGTGTCCGATCGCGACGACCACTCCTTCATCGGCATCTACAACGACGAAAAAACTCCGATCGAATATCTTGCTCCGAGCACGCATCGCGACGACATGCCGCGCTGGTCGCCGGACGGCACGCGCATCGCCTTCACGCGCGAGCCCGGAGACGGCGGGCCGCCCGAGCCGCGGCTGAAACGCGTGCCGCATCCCTGGTCGATCTGGGTGGCGGATGCCGCGAGCGGCAGTGGCCGGCGCGTGTGGCAGAGCCCGGACACCTTGCTGGGTTCCTATCCGGAAACCGCGGGCGGCGCCAACCTGGATTGGGCCGCCGGTGACCGGCTGGTGTTCCTGTCCGACCTGGACGGCTGGCCGCACTTGTATTCGATACCGGCGGCCGGCGGCGAACCGCTGCTGCTTACCCCCGGCAACTTCATGGTCGAGGATGTGGCGCTCAGCCGCGACAAGCGATCGCTGATCTACAGCGCCAACACCGGCAACGACAAGGACGATCACGACCGCCGACATCTGTTTGCGACACCGGTGGATGCCGCGCAACCACGCGCGCTGACCGGGGGCGACCATCTGCAATGGACGCCGGTGGTCGCGGGCAACAACGCAATGGCTTTCATCGATGCCGGTGCCCGGCAACCGCCGCTGATCGCGGCGATGCGCGACGACGGCGGCGGCCGCCGGTTGCTGCAACCGGATCTGTTGCCGCGCGATTTTCCAGCGGCGCAACTGGTGACGCCGACATCGGTCACGTTCACCGCAGCCGATGGCGTGCTGGTGCACGGCCAACTGTTTCGCGGCGCGGGCGCAAGCGGCAAACAACCGGCGGTGATCTTCGTGCACGGCGGCCCGCCGCGGCAGATGCTGCTCGGCTGGCATTACATGGATTACTACAGCAATGCCTACGCGGTGAACCAGTACCTCGCCAGCCACGGCTTCACCGTGTTGTCGGTGAATTACCGGCTGGGCATCGGCTACGGACACGACTTCCATCATCCCGAACACTGGGGCCCGACCGGCGCATCCGAGTATCAGGATGTGCAGGCCGGTGCGAAACTCCTGCAACGCCTGTCTGGCGTGGACCCGCAGCGCATCGGCATCTGGGGCGGCTCCTACGGCGGTTATCTCACCGCGCTCGCACTGGCCAGGGATTCCGGCGTGTTCAAGGCCGGCGTCGACCTGCACGGCGTGCACGACTGGACGCGCTTCAACGAGGGCTGGATCGGCAAGCCGGAGCAGCGCTACGAGCAGGGCGACCGCGAAGAGGCGATCAAGGTGGCGTGGCAGTCATCGCCCGACGCCGACGTGGCGAAGTGGAAATCGCCCGTGCTGCTGATCCAGGGCGACGACGACCGCAACGTGCGTTTCTTCCAGACGATCGACCTCGCGCGCCGGCTGGACGAGCGGCACGTGCCTTACCAGGAACTGGTGCTGCCCGACGAAATCCACGGTTTCCTGCGCCACGCATCGTGGCTGGAGGCAGATCAGGCGACGGTGGAGTTTCTGACCGCGAAGCTGGCCCAGTGATCCGCCATCACCACATGGAGTAACGCACGTGCGCGCACCTCTATTCCAGGTTGACGCATTCACCACGCGGCGGTTCGCCGGTAATCCCGCGGCGGTCGTATTGGTGGAAGACTTTCCGGAAGATGCCGTGATGCAAGCCATTGCGGCGGAAAACAACCTGGCGGAAACCGCGTTCTTGTGTCCGGAAGGCGACGACTACCGCTTGCGCTGGTTCACGCCGTGCGTCGAGGTGCCGCTGTGCGGTCATGCGACGCTGGCGAGCGCGGCGGTGGTGATGGAACGGTTCGAGCCCGGGCGGACGCGCATCGTTTTCCATTCGGCGAGCGGCCCGTTGACAGTGACCCGGACGGCGCAGGGTTACCTGATGAATTTCCCTGCGCGATCATCCGAATCCGTGCGCCCACCGCCCGCTCTGGTCGAAGCGCTCGGCGCCGCGCCGCTGGAAGTGCGCGCGAACGAGTTCAATTACATGGTGCTGCTGGAAAGCGCGCACGTGGTTCGCGAGCTGGCGCCCGACATGCCGGCCATTGCACGAATGGATCGCGGTGGAGTGATCGTGACTGCGCCGGGCGACGCGCACTACGATTTCGTCAGCCGCTATTTTGCGCCGGCGAAAGGCATTCCCGAAGATCCCGTCACGGGTGGTGCCCACTGCATGCTGACGCCCTACTGGGCCGGCAAGTTGGGCAAGACCGAGTTCCGCGCCCACCAGGCGTCGCAACGCGGCGGCGAAATGCTGTGCCGTCTCGCAGGCGACCGCGTCGAAATGGAAGGCGCCTGCGTGTTCTACATGGAGGGTGCAATAGAGTTTTGAAGCTCAGAACGGAATATCGTCGTCCTCGAAATCGCCCACGCCCGCTGCCGGTTGCTGTGCAGGTGCATGACGTTCGCCGGCCGCCGGAGCGCCGCCACGCGGTTGCGACTGCTGGGGACGCGCGCGATAACCGCCGCCGCTTTCAGCGCCGCGCGGACCGCCTTCGCCGGAACCGCCCAGCATCTGCATCTCGTTGGCGATGATGTCGGTGCTCCAGCGCTCGACGCCTTCCTTGTCGGTGTACTTGCTGCTGCGGATCGAACCCTCGATGTACACCTGCCGACCCTTCTTCAGGTATTCGCCGGCGATCTCCGCCAACCGCCCGAAGAATTTCACGCGGTGCCATTCGGTGCGCTCTTGCGCCTCGCCGGTCTGCTTGTCCTTCCAGTTTTCGGAAGTCGCGAGGCTGACCGAGGTGATGGCCGATCCGGAAGCGGTATAGCGGGTTTCCGGGTCCGCGCCGAGATTGCCGATCAGGATGACCTTGTTGACGCCGCGAGCCATGGACGTGTTCCTCGGGTGAAGATTCAGGTGGACAGAAGATGCTATCACGCGCGCCCGGACGCCATCGTTGCGCGACGCGGGACCGCGTAGTCCGACGCCGCGGCGCGATGTCGGCGGGCTTCCCGTGGCGTGCCTATAATGTCCTTCCCCCTGCAATCGTTCGCGCATGAATCAGGTTGTCACTTTGCCCCCCGACCTGCGCGGCGACTTCGCCGCCGTGCGCGCGCTGGCCGCGCCGGAAATGTCGGCGGTGGACGCGCTGATCCGCGCCCGGCTGTCTTCCGATGTCGCGCTGATCCACGCGGTGGGTGAGCACATCGTCGGCGGCGGCGGCAAACGCCTGCGGCCGATGCTGCACGTGCTGGCTGCGCGCGCGGCCGGTTACGCGGGCGACCAGCACATCCAGCTCGCGGCGATCGTGGAGTTCATACACACCGCCACGCTGCTGCACGACGACGTGGTGGACGGTTCGGACCTGCGGCGCGGGCGCAAGACCGCGAACGCGCTGTGGGGCAACGCGGCGAGCGTGCTGGTCGGCGATTTCCTCTATTCGCGCGCGTTCCAGTTGATGGTGGAGCTGGACCGCATGCGCGTGATGAACATTCTCGCCGACACCACCAACGCGATCGCCGAAGGCGAGGTATTGCAATTGCTTAACCTCGGCAACGCCGACATCGACGAGGCCGCGTACCTGCGCGTCATAGAACGCAAAACCGCCGTTCTTTTTGCGGCGGCGACGCAACTGGGCGCGGTGCTGGCGGGCCTGCCGGAAAAGCAGGAACAGGCGCTGCGCCATTACGGCATGCAACTCGGTTTCGCGTTCCAGATCGCCGACGACCTGCTGGATTATGTTTCCAACACGCAGACGCTGGGCAAGAACATCGGCGACGACCTGGCCGAAGGCAAGCCGACGCTGCCGCTGATCTACGCGATCGAATGTGCTTCGCCCACGCAGGCGGAAACGCTGCGCCGCGCGCTGCGTTCGGAAAGGCTGTCTTCGCTGCAGACGATCGTGGATGCGATCCGCGATTGCGGCGCCATCACGCGCGTGCGCCAGCGCGCGCAGAGCCACGCCAATTCCGCGCGCAGGGCGCTGGCCGAACTCCCGTCGTCACGCCACCGCGATGCGCTGGATGCATTGGCGGTGTATGCGGTCGAACGCGATCATTGAGCTTTTCCCTCTCCCTGCGGGAGAGAGGCTCAACGCGCAAACGCTTCGTCGAGCCAATCGCGCATCAGCTTGAACGCACGCCGGGCCGCTTTCGGGTTGTACACGCAGCCGGGCGGCGAATGCGCGCTGGGTTCGGCGAAGCAGTGCACCGTGTGTCCGAATACCACGAACTGCCATTCCGCGGGGCTCATGCGCATCTCGTCCATGAACTTGTCGGCGTCCGGCATGGTGCCCTTGTCGTCGGCCCCATTCATCGCCAGCACGTTGGCCTTGATGTTCTTCGCCAAGGAAGGGTCATCGGTCGACAGCCCGCCGTGGAAGCTCACCACGGCCGCGACAGCCGTTCCGCTGCGCGCCAAATCCAGTACCGATGAGCCGCCGAAACAGAAACCGATCGCCGCGAGACGGGATGCGTCGATGCCCGACGACTTGTCCCGCGCGAGTTTTTTCAATTCATCGAAAGCGCCGACCACGCGCGCGCGCATTTCGGGGCGATCGCCGAGCAACGGCTTGATCGCGTCGCGCGCCTCGTCGTCGCTGGCTGGACGCAGGTCCTTGCCGTACATGTCGCCCATGAAGATCACGTAATCGTTCTTCGCGATCGTCTTGGCGAACTCGATGTTGGTGGCGTTGATGCCGCGCCAGTCGGGAATCATCAGAAGGCCGGGTCGCGGCGCCTTTACCGCGTCGTCCCACACCAGAACGCCGCGCATGGCCTTGCCGTGCGCCGTGTAGTCGATGGTTTTGGTCTGCATCGCCGCGTTGGCAAGTGAAGGAAAGCCGAACAGCAATGCAGCGATCAAAAGCAGGTTGGTACGCATGATCGTCTCCTTTTGTTCGGGACTCGGGACTTGGGACTCGGGGGTCCGGGAAATCATTTTGTCGTCACTCGGGCCTGCGCAGCGCGGAACCCGGAATCCATCTCGGTGCTGCTTTTTTCGCGAAAGGCAAGCAGACCCCGGCTCGCGCCGGAATGGCATTCAAACCGGATCAGCGCCGGCGGCATGTTCCGACAGCCGGCGCTTCAATGGCGCCAATGCATCCACCGCGCGCATCCCGATGCCGCGCAATGTGACCAGCGGCGGCGCGCGCAGCGCGAACAAACGTGCGAGCGCATCGAACGACAGGGCATCCAGGGTGTCGGCCGAACGGCGGCGCCGCGCATAGCGTTGCAGCACGTGCGGTGCCGCGAAATCGCGTCGCGCGCCGTGCGCTTCGCCCAACACGGAAACCAGCTCGGCCACGTCGCGCAGGCCGAGGTTCGCGCCTTGCCCGGCCAGCGGATGTACCGCGTGGGCGGCGTCGCCGAGCAGCACGCAGCGCCCGGTCGCGTAGCTTTTTGCCAATTGCAGGCGCAACGGGAACGACGCGCGCGGGGCGGTTCCGGTGATGCGGCCGAGACGAAAATCGCTGGCGAAGCCCACGGCCTCGCAGAACGCGGGGTCGTCCATCGAAAGCACCCGCTGCGCTTCCGCTTCGGGCAGCGTCCATATGATCGAACTGCGGCCGTCGCTCAGCGGCAGCAAGGCAATCGGGCCGCCCGGCAGGAAGCGCTGCCAGGCGGTGGCTTCGTGCGGGCGCTCGGTCGAAACATGCGCCACCACCGCGCGCTGCGTGTAGTCGCGTTCCCGGGTCGAGACGCCCGCCTTGTCGCGCAACGCCGATTTCGCGCCATCGGCGATCACCAACAGGCGCGCCGACAAGGGTTGGCCTTCGCGTAATTCCAGCGACACACGGTCCGTGCGCGTTTCGAAATCGCGCAGCTCGCCGGGACAGATGCGCTGCACGCCGGCCGCATCCAGCGCTTGCCACGACGTGGAGAGCAGCAATTTGTTCTCGACGATCCAGCCCAGTACCGCGCGCCCTTCGTTCGCCGCATCGAAATGCAATTCTCCGCCGCTTTCTGCGTCCCACACGTGCATGCGCGAATACGGCGAGACACGCGCGTCGTGCACCGTTTGCCACACGCCGAGTTCATCCAGCAATTTCGCGGATGAGGGCGCCAGCGCGATCACGCGCAGGTCCTCGCGGTCCTCGGCGCGCCAGGGCGCGGGTTCGCGCCCTTCGATCAGCACGACCTCGAATCCCTTGCGCGCCAGCGCCAGCGCACAAGCCGCGCCGATCATGCCGCCGCCGGCGATCGCCACATCCGGGATGGCGCGCCGCGCGCTCATGGCGCCGGCTCCAGAGCGTGGCGCGGGGGCGTGCCGCGCCAGCCCATCCCGCGCTTGGCCAGCGCGCGCTTCAACGGCGGCACGCTGTCGAAGGCGATCAATGCCAGCGAGCGCAGAGGCGCGAGCGCAGGTTGCGGCAGGCACGCCAGCGAGATCAGTCCGTGGCTGAAGGCCAGCACGCCTTCGCGATCAGGTTTGCGGCGCGCCGCATACTCGCGCAGCAGCTCCGGTGCGCCGGGATCTTCGGCACCCGCGATCAGTTCGGCCAGGGTCAGCGCATCGCGCAGACCGAGGTTGAAGCCCTGAGCGCCGATCGGATGCACGGTCTGCGCGGCGTTGCCCGTCACCACCGCACGCGGCGCGGTCAACGATTGCGCGATCACGCGACGCGCGTGATGCGCCTGCCGTCTGCCCGGCCGCGACAATCGGCCCAGCTTCCAGCCGAAGCGATGTTGCACCAGTGCGATGAAATCTTCGTCGCCCATGGCAAGCACCGCATCGGTTCCCTCCGCCGCGACCGTCAGCACCAAGCCGCAGCGCCGCCCGGAAAGCGGCAGCAGCGCCACCGGGCCTTCGTCGGAAAATCGCTCGCAGGCGCAACCTTCTGGATCGCGCTCGGGCGTAATGGTGCACACGACCAGGCTCTGCGCGTAGTCGTGTTCTTCCGCGGCAATGCCGGTCTGCGCACGCACGAATGAGTTCATGCCGTCGGCGCCGACCAGCAATTTCGTTTCGATGGTGCGTACCTGGTCGCCGGCGCGGAGCGTCGCACGCCAGCTGTCTTCTGCAGGTTCCAGCTTCTCCAGCTTCGCGGGCATCAGCCGCGTCACATGCCTGCACTCCCGCAGCCGCAGCTCCAGCGCGTCGCCGAGTTCGCGCGCAGGCAAGGTGGCGCCGAGCGCATCCACGCCCGCTTCCTTCGCGGACAACCGCGCCGCGCCGAATTCGCCGGCCCGGCTGACGTGCAGCCGCGTGATCGGCGTGGCGCCTTGCACGTGCTTCCACGCGCCGAGATTGGTGAGCGCGTTGACCGTAGCGCGGGCCAGTGCGAGATTGCGTTCGTCGTATCCGGGCTGCGCCGGCGGGCGCGGTGCCGCGGCTTCGACCAGCGTGGCGCCGCAGCCTGCCGCGTCCAGTGCGATCGCCAGGCTCGCGCCCACCAGCCCGCCGCCGACTATCAATATATCCGTGCTCTCGCGCATCGCGGGATCATAGCGCGTGCCGACATCCCGCCGCGCGCTTTGCGGTAAGCTATCGGAATCGATGGTCGAGGAATTTGCCATGTCGCGCACAGACGCTTCTTCGCTCTTCACGCCGCGCAACCTGGTGTTGTGCGCGATGATCGCGTTCGCGGCCGGCTATCGGCTGCTGGTGCACTTCGCCGCCGGGGCGCTGCCGTGGAATTTCACGCCGGTGGAAGCAATGGCCCTGTTCGGCGGCGCGTATTTTTCCGATCGTCGCCTGGGCGTGGTCGTACCGTTGATCGCGATGATCGTCGCCGACTGCGTGATCGCCGCTGCGCTGCCTGCGCCCCTGGTGCGCGACTGGCTGGGCACGTTGCCGTTCGTGTACGGCTGCATCGCGCTGACCGCGGTCGGCGGCTTCGCGCTCCGCAACAAGGTCAGCGCGCCGCGGGTGCTGCTGGGCGCGCTCGCCAGCGCGGTCCTGTTCTTCCTGGTCACCAACTTCGGAACCTGGCTGGCTGCGCGGCCGGGCGCGGGAGCGGCGTGCACGAGCACGCTGGCCGCGTGCTACGTTGCGGGCATTCCCTTCTTCAAGGGCACGCTTTACGGCACGCTGTTCTGGAGCGCGTTGCTGTTCGGTGGGTTTGCGCTGCTGGGCAAGCGCTGGCCGGCGCTGCGGATGGCCGCAGCGTAGTTCGCGCCAACCGTGGGCAACCGGCTTTCGAAGATCTACACACGCACGGGCGACGACGGATCCACCGGGCTGGGCGACGGTTCGCGCACGCGCAAGGATTCCGCCCGCGTCGAAGCCTACGGCACGGTCGATGAACTGAACAGCGCGCTGGGCGCGCTGTTGGCGATGTCCGGCCTGCCGCCGCCGGTCGTCGAAACGCTGACGCAGATCCAGCACGACCTGTTCGACCTCGGCGGCGAGCTGTGCATTCCCGGAATGGCGATGATCGACGATGCCGACATCGCGCGGCTGGAAACCACCCTCGACGGCTTCAACGCCGATCTGCCGCCGCTGAAGGAATTCATCCTGCCCGGCGGCGGCGGCGCTGCGGCCCAGTGCCATGTCGCCCGCACCGTGTGCCGCCGCGCCGAGCGCCGCGTCGTGACGCTCTCGCGCGAAGAAACGGTACGGCCGCAAGCGATCCACTATCTCAATCGTCTCTCCGACCTGCTGTTCGTCCTGGCGCGGGTGTTGGCGCGTGCGGACGGGCACGGCGAACTATTGTGGCAACACGAGCGGCGCAAGCGGAGCGAATCCTGAGCGGGATGCGCGTCTACACGCATCAAGCCTGCCTGCAACACGAAACCGGCCCGGGCCATCCCGAATCGCCGGCACGGCTGCGCGCCGTGCTCGAAGCGTTCGACGATCCGCGCTTCTCGAATCTGGAGCGCGTCGAAGCGCCGCGCGCCACCCACGGGCAGCTGATGCGCGTCCACGATGCGGCATACGTCGACGGCATTTTCGCGACCGAAGGCCATTCCCTGCGGCTGGATCCGGACACGGTGATGTCACCCGGCTCGCTGGAGGCGGCGCTGCGCGCCGCCGGCGCGGTGTGCGCGGCCGTGGATGCGGCGATGGACAACGGAGCCACGCGGGCGTTCTGCGCGGTACGTCCGCCCGGGCATCACGCAACGCGCGATACCGCGATGGGCTTCTGCATTTTCAACGGCGTCGCCGTCGCCGCGGCGCATGCGCTGGAACGGCATGGCCTCGAACGCGTGGCCGTCATCGACTTCGACGTGCACCACGGCAACGGCACGCAGGACATCTTCTGGAACGAGCCGCGCGTGCTGTACCTGTCCAGCCACCAGATGCCGCTGTATCCCGGCACCGGTTCGCGGAACGAACGCGGCGCGGGCAACATCGTCAACGCGCCGCTGCCGCCGGGCGCGGGTTCGCGCGAGTTCCGCGCGGCGTGGGACGAGATCCTGCTGCCGGCCCTGGAGGCGCATCGCCCGCAACTGCTGCTGGTTTCCGCCGGCTTCGATGCGCACCGCAACGATCCGCTCGCGCAACTGCAACTGGATGCGGGCGACTACGCCTGGATCACGCAACGTTTGTGCGCGCTGGCCGACACCCACGCGCAAGGCCGCGTCGTTTCGGCGCTGGAAGGCGGGTACGACCTTGCGGCGCTGCGCGAGTGCGCAGCGGCGCACCTGGCGGCGATGGCCTGACCCCCGGAGAAATCGCGCGAATTGCGCTGCGCACCGTGAAATAGTACCATTTCAGTCCCCTATTAGAGGGTTCGCAAGGTGCTTCGGGTCAGCCGGCTCGCCGACTACGCTTCCGTGGTGATGTCCTGCCTCGCGCGGCAGCCGCGCGAGGTGCTGTCGGCCGTGCAGATCGCCGAAGCCACCCGTCTGGAACTGCCGACCGTCAGCAAGCTGCTGAAGCAGCTCGCGCACGCCAGCCTGGTCGAATCCTTCCGCGGTGCGGCGGGCGGTTATCGCCTGGCGCGTCCGCCCGGCGAGATCACGCTGGCCGATATCGTCGAGGCGCTCGATGGCCCGATCGGCATGACCGACTGTTGCGCCGCAGGTTGCGACCGCGAAGCGCACTGCGATGTCTCGCAAGGCTGGCGCAGTGTGGGTGGCGCGGTGGACGCGGCGCTGCGCGCGGTGAGCCTCGCCGACATGCTGCGTCCGGTGCCGTCGAAACGGGCTGCGCGCCCGCGTGCAGGGATGTAGCGAAGATGGCGACCGAACGCACCGAACTGCAGCAACTGCTTAACCGCCGCTACAGCGCCGGTTTCGTCACCGACATCGAAACCGACTCGCTGCCGCCGGGCCTGGACGAAGACGTGATCCGCGCGCTCTCGGCGCGCAAGCAGGAACCCGAGTGGATGACCGAGTGGCGGCTGGCGGCGTTTCGCCACTGGCTGACGATGACGCCGCCGACCTGGGCGAAGCTCAATATCGCGCCGATCGATTTCCAGGCGATCAGTTATTACGCCGCGCCGAAGCAGGGCCCCAAATCGCTGGCCGAGGTCGATCCGAAACTGCTGGAAACCTACGACAGGCTCGGCGTGCCGCTGCACGAGCGCGCGAAGCTCGCGGGCGTCGCGGTGGACGCGGTATTCGATTCTGTGTCGGTCGGCACCACCTTCCGCATGGAACTGGCCGAAGCCGGTGTGATCTTCTGCTCGATGAGCGAGGCGATCCGCGAACATCCGGAACTGGTGCGGCAATACCTCGGCTCCGTGGTCCCGCAACGCGACAACTTCTTCGCCGCGCTGAACTCGGCGGTGTTCTCGGACGGCTCGTTCGTGTTCATACCGAAGGGCGTGCGCTGCCCGATGGAACTGAGCACGTACTTCCGCATCAATGCCGGCCACACCGGCCAGTTCGAGCGCACCCTGATCGTCGCGGAAGAGGGCGCCTCGGTTTCGTACCTCGAAGGCTGCACGGCGCCGATGCGCGACGAGAACCAGCTGCACGCGGCGGTGGTCGAGCTGGTCGCGCTGGAGCGCGCGAGCATCAAGTATTCGACCGTGCAGAACTGGTATCCGGGCGACGAGAACGGCGTCGGCGGCATCTACAATTTCGTGACCAAGCGCGGCGACTGCCGCGGCGCCGATTCGCGCATCTCCTGGACGCAGGTGGAAACAGGTTCCGCGATCACCTGGAAATATCCGAGCTGCATCCTGCGCGGCGACCGTTCGGTCGGCGAGTTCAATTCGGTGGCGCTGACGCACCACCGCCAGCAGGCCGACACCGGCACCAAGATGATCCACATCGGCCGCGACACGCGCAGCAAGATCGTGTCGAAGGGCATCAGCGCGGGCCGCGGACAGAACACCTACCGCGGGCTGGTGAAGATCGAGAAGAATGCCGCCAACGCGCGCAACCACACGCAATGCGATTCGTTGCTGATCGGCAAGAAGTGCGGCGCACACACCTTTCCTTACATGGAAGTGAAGAACCCCAGTGCGATCGTCGAGCACGAGGCGACCACTTCCAAGATTTCCGACGACCAGTTGTTCTACGCCCGCTCGCGCGGCCTCGGCGAGGAAGATGCGGTCTCGATGATCGTGGACGGATTCTGCAAGCAGGTCTTCCGCGAACTGCCGATGGAGTTCGCGGTGGAGGCGAAGAAGCTGCTGGAAGTTTCGCTTGAGGGAGCCATCGGATGAAAATCGTGTTTGCGCTACTGGCAGCCCTTGCGATCAGCGTTGCTGCGGTTGCCAAGGCCGATCAGCCTCCCGATCAATTCGCATACATGACCACGTACTGCAAGGGTGCGAAGACGCAATACGACATGACCATGTGTGCAGGGAAATACGCGGAAGCGGCCCAAGCAAAGCTCAATGCAACTTGGCAGGCCGTATTGAAAACATGGCAGAACCATCCGTTGGTGATTCAGCGGTTACGGGAAAGCCAACGCCAGTGGCAACGCTATCGGGCCACGGAGATCGCCGCACAGCAAGCGTTCTACGACGAAGAAGTCATTGAAGCCAACCGCGAGCATCAGCCGGTTTGGTTGGGAACGGACAAGCCCGCATCCGATGCGACTTTTCAGGCAAGCCTGGATGAATCACGCGCATCGTGGTTGTGCAATTGGTTGCGAGGCGTGTGGGGCGGAGAACGAAATAGCCATCCATGCGAAGACCTTGTGCGCGATCCGTTCGTCATGCCGGGATTCGAACAATCAGTCGGCAAGAAATAAGATCATCACTGACATGCTGAAAATCGACAACCTCCACGTCCGCGTCGCCGGGCGCGAAATCCTGAAAGGCCTCTCGCTGGAAGTGAAACCCGGCGAGGTGCACGCGATCATGGGTCCCAACGGCGCGGGCAAGTCCACGCTCGGCAACGTGCTGGCGGGTCGCGCGGGTTACGAGGTGACGCAGGGCTCGGTCACTTACGATGGAACCGATCTGCTGCAACTGGAGCCGGAACAACGCGCGGCGGCCGGCGTGTTCCTGGCGTTCCAGTATCCGGTCGAGATCCCGGGCGTCAACAACACCTATTTCCTGCGCGCGGCCTTGAACGCGCAGCGCAAGGCGCGCAATGAACCGGAACTGGATTCGCGCGAATTCATCGGGCTGGTGCGCGAGAAGCTGAAGGTGATGCAGTTGTCGCCGGAGCTGCTCAATCGCGCGGTCAACGAGGGTTTCAGCGGCGGCGAGAAGAAGCGTAACGAGATCTTCCAGATGGCCGTGCTGGAGCCGAAGCTCGCGATCCTCGACGAAACCGATTCCGGCCTGGACATCGATGCGCTGAAGCAGGTCGCCGAAGGCGTCAACGCGCTGCGCGATCCCGGGCGCGCGTTCGTGGTGATCACCCATTACCAGCGCCTGCTGGACTACATCGTGCCGGATTTCGTCCACGTGCTGGCGGACGGCCGCATCGTCGAGAGCGGCGGCGCGCAGCTCGCGCAGGAACTGGAAGCGCACGGCTACGCATGGGTGCGCGGGCGCAACCCGGCCGAGGCCGCCGCGTGAGCGCAGCCGTGGCGCCCTTTGTCGACTCGATGCGTGCGGCTGCGCTGCCTGCCAGCGGCATCGGCTGGCTGGATAACTCGCGCGCAGAAGCATTGCAGGCATTTGTTGCCAGCGGGCTGCCGAACACCCGCGACGAATTGTGGAAGTACACCGCGCTGCGCGCGCTGGAACAGCGCAGCTATGTCGCGCGCGACGAAAACGCGGCGACGAGCGTTGTCGATGAGGGCACCATCGCCTTGCCGGGCGTCGACGGTCCGCGGCTGGCCTTCGTCAACGGCGTCTTCCACGCGGACCTTTCGCGGCTGGACGATCTGCCGCAAGGCCTGGACGTGCAGCCGCTCGCGCGCGCGCTGGCGGAAAATCCGGAACCGTTGCGCTTCCTGTTGACGCGCCGTGCGGCCGAACCGCGCGACGCCTTCGCTGCCTTGAATTCGGCATTGGCTCGGGACGGTGCCCTGGTGCGCGTCGCGCCTGGCGCGCAGATACACGCGCCGCTGCATGTCGTCCACCTCGGCGCATCGGCCGATTCGCCGGTCGCCTGGCACGCACGCGGCTTCGTCGAAATCTGCGAAGGCGCGCGGCTGCACATCGTCGAGCACCACGCAGCCGCCGGCGAACACGCGCACCTTGCGAATTTCGCCTGCGAGTACACGTTGCACAAGGCCGCCCGGCTCGACCTGCTGGCCGTGCAGGATGCCGCTCCCGGAGCGACGCTGTTCCGCCGTAGCGATTTCCAGTTGCACGAGGACGCGCACGTCGCGCTGCACGCGCTGGAAATCGGCGGCGCGCTGGCGCGTCACGAGCTGCGGGTCGCGCTGGACGGCGATCGCTCGCGCGCGGAGACGCGCGGCGCGTTCGCGTTGCGTGGCCGCCAGCACGCCGACACCGAATTGCTGATCGAGCATCGCGGCCGCGACACGGCAAGCGATTCGCTCTGGCGCGGCGTGGCCGACGGCCGCACGCGCGGCGTATTCCACGGGGCGATCACCGTGCATCAAGGGGCCGATGGCGCGGATGCGCAATTGTCGAACAAGAACCTGTTGCTTTCGGAAGGCGCCGAGATCGATACGCGCCCGGCACTGGAGATTCATGCGGACGAAGTGAAGGCGGCGCATGGCGCGACGGTCGGACAATTGGACGAGCGCGTGCTGTTCTACCTGCGCTCGCGCGGCCTGCCGGCGGAAACGGCGCGCATGCTGCTGGTCCGCGCGTTCTGTGCCGTGGCGCTGGGCGGCGTCGAACCACAGGTGCTGCGCGAACATTGCGACGCGCTGCTGCTGGCGCATTTGCCCCGGAGCGAAGAACAGCCATGAGCGCACGCGGCAAGTTTGCTCCCCACCCTGGCTCTGAGGCGCAAGCGGACGCCGGGATAAAGCAGGTCGACTGGCACCGGGTGCGTGCGGATTTCCCCTTGCTCGCGCGCAGCGTGCACGGCAAGCCGCTGGTGTACCTGGACAGTGCCAACACTTCGCAGAAACCCGCGAGCGTGATCGAAGCCGTTGACCGGTTTTATCGCCAGTCAAACGCCAACGTTTCGCGCGCGGTGCACCAGCTCGGCGCCGAATCCACCGCGCTGTATGAAGGCGCGCGCAACAAGCTGGCGGCGTTCCTCGGCGTGCACCGCAACGAGGTCGTGCTGACCTCCGGCACCACGATGGCGATCAACCTGGTCGCCTACAGCTACGCGTTGCCGCGATTGAAGGAGGGCGACGCGATCCTGGTCACCACGATGGAGCACCACGCCAACATCGTGCCGTGGCAACTGGTCTGCGAGCGCACCGGCGCGCACCTGAAGGTGGCGCCGATCACGGAGAGCGGCGAGCTGATCGTCGAAAAATTCGTCGAGGCGTTGACCGGCGAGGTCAAGCTCGCCTGCGTCACGCACGTTTCCAACGTGCTCGGCACCGTCAATCCGGTGAAGGAACTGGCGCGCGAATGCCGCAGGCGCGGCATCCCGCTGCTGGTCGACGGGTCGCAGGCCGCACCGCACCTGCCGCTGGATGTCGCCTCGCTCGGGTGCGACTTCTATTGCGTAACGGGGCACAAGATGTGCGGTCCGACCGGCACCGGCGCGCTGTGGGCGAAGCGCGAACACCTCGAATCCATGCCGCCGTTCTTCGGCGGCGGCGAGATGATCCGCGAGGTGAAATTCAGCGGCACGACCTTCGCCGATCCGCCGCACAAGTTCGAGGCCGGCACGCCCAACATCGCCGGCTTCGCAGGATTGGGCGCGGCGGTGGATTACCTGCAGGACATCGGCATGGCAAACATCGCCGCGCGCGAGCGCGACCTGCTCGACTACGCCACGCATGCGCTGCGGGCGGTGCCAGGGTTGCGCATCATCGGCACGGCGAAGGACAAGGCCGCGGTGATCTCGTTCCTGATCGACGGCGTGCACGCGCACGACCTGGCCACGCTGCTGGACCAGGAAGGGATCGCGGTGCGTTCGGGCCATCACTGCGCGCATCCGCTGATGCAGTTCTACGGCGTGCCGGCGACTGCGCGCGCCTCGCTGGCGTTCTGGAACACGACGGAAGAAATCGACGCGCTGGTCGGGGCGATCGGGCGCGTGCGCAAATTGCTGGGATGAAGCGGGACATGAGAACGGGGAACGGGGAACCGGGCGTGGTCGTGGCCGGACCGAAAGTCTTGCGGTTCCGGGTCGCCACGCCGGCCGATGTGGCAGCCGTTGTCGCATTGACCGAATCTGCCTACCGCGGCGAGGCGAGCCGCGCAGGCTGGACCACCGAGGCCGATTTCCTGGACGGGCAGCGCACGGACGCGGAGGAAGTATCGGCCCTCGTCGCGCGGGAGGACGGGCGCATCGTGCTGGCCGAACGAGACGGCGAGTTGCTGGCCTGCTGCCTGCTCGAAAAACAGAATCATGACGGTGCACCGAGCGGTTACTTCGGCATGTTCTCGGTGCGGCCGGACCTGCAAGGCGCCGGCATCGGACGCGCGCTGCTGGCCGAGGCGGAGCGCATCGCGCGCGACGAGTGGGGCTGCACGCGGATGCGCATGAGCGTGATCGACATCCGCGATTCGTTGATCGCCTGGTACCAGCGGCGCGGCTACCGCCGCACCGGCGAGTACAAGCCGTTTCCGTACGGTGACGAGCGCTTCGGCATTCCGAAACGCGGCGACCTGCGCTTCGAATGGCTGGAGAAGCCGCTGATCGGTGGCGGCGCATGACGGACTGGATCCCGGTCTGCACCGTCGCCGAACTCCTGCCCGGCGAGTTCCGCGTGGTGTGGGACGGCGACACCGCGATCGCCGTGTACAACATCGAGGGCGAGTACTACGCGATCGAGGACACGTGCACGCACGACGGCGGTGATCTCGCCGGCGGCGAGCTGCACGGCTTCGAAGTGGAATGCCCCCGCCACGGCGCGCGCTTCGACCTGCGCGACGGCTCGGTGACCGCGCCGCCGGCGGTGGTGCCGATCGAGGTGTTTCCCGTGCGTGTCGAAAACGGAATGATCTACACGCGCGACGATCGATAAGCGTTGTTGCCATTCTCGCGCCGGGTCCGGCCATCCATGGCCGGATGACGACAGGCACCTGCTCAAACCTGAGCCGGGAGACGCACCTCCACCCGCAGTCCGCGTCCTTCCGCGCCCGTTCCGAAATGCACCGTCGCCCCGTGGCGCTCGGCGATCTCGCGCACGATCGCAAGCCCGAGCCCGCTGCCGTCGCGGCCGCTCCTGTCGGAAGCGTTGCCCTCGATCCGGAAGAAGCGTTCGCCCAGGCGCGGCCACAGCCGCTGCGGCACCCCGGCGCCGTCGTCGCTGACGGCCAGGATCGCTTCGGCATCGCTGCTGCGTTGCAACGAGACAGTCACCACGCCGTCGCGCCGGCCGTAACGCAACGCGTTGTCGACCAGGTTGCCGAGCAGCTCGCGCAGCAGCGCCGCATCTCCCAGCACGCGCACGCCGCGCGTAGGTCCGCTGTAGCCCAGGTCCGCGTGTTGCGACAACGCACCCGGCACGCGCGCAGCGATTTCGTCGCGCACCAGCTCCGCCAGATCCAGCGGTTTTGCCGCGCCCAGTGCCTGGTCCGGCGCTTGCGCGCGCGCCAGCGCCAGCAGTTGACCGGCGGCGCGCGCGGTGCCGGCGGACAGGCGTTCGACGTGCGTTAGCGCGTCGCGCACCGTTTGGGGACGCGGATCGGCCAGCGCGCGTTCGGCCTGCAAGCGCAGGCCGGCCAGCGGCGTGCGCAACTGGTGCGCCGCATCGGCGATGAAGCGCTGCTGCTGCGCCAGCATCCTTTCCACGCGCGCGAGCAGCGCGTCGATGGTCGTCACCAGCGGCTGCACTTCCACCGGCACGCCCTCGCTGCGCAGCGGGGAAAGATCGCCGGCATGGCGCAGGCGGATTTCGCGCGTCAGGGGTTCCAGCACGCGCAGGCCGTGGTTGACGCCGAACCACACCAGCCCCATCGCCAGTACGATCAGCGCGAATTCAATCGGCACCGTCGCGGTCAGCAGTTCGCGCGCCAGCAGGTGGCGCTTGCGCACGGTTTCCGCCGCGGAGACCACCAGCGTGTCGCGCGGATCGTCCTGGTTGGCGATCAGCACCGATACCATCCGCATGCTGCGTTCGCCTTCGCTGAAATCGGAGAAAACCGGATCGCGCTGCGGCGCGGCGGCTTTCGGCTGTGGCAGCGCGCTGTCGCCGGCCAGCAATCCGTAGTGCGTGCTGCGCACCGCGTACACCACGCGATCGAAGGGATCGTATTGCAACAGGATGCGCGCCTGGTCGGAAAGCTCGTTGCGCCCGGCGTCGCTGTTGACCAGTTGGCCCAGCGCGCGCGCAGAATCCAGAAGCCAGCGGTCGTAGACGCTGTTGGCGTAATACATCGCGAGGCCGTAGGTGAGCGCCGCGCCGGCCACCAGCAGCGCGGAGAGCGGCAACGCGACGAACAGCAGCAGGCGTCGCCGCAGGCTCGGGCTATTCATCGGCGCCATCCGGGCCTTCTTCGAGCAGATAGCCCAGGCCCCGCACGGTGCGCAGTTGCGCGCCGCTGCCGGCCAGCTTGCGGCGCAGCCGGTACACCGCGATGTCGAGCCCGTTGTCGGAAAGCGTTTCGTCCCACTTGCACAGCGTCTCTATCAGCTGCTCGCGGCTGGTGACGCGGTCGCGCCGCGGCAGCAGGGCTTCCAGCAGTCCGAACTCGCGCGCGGTGAGTTCCAACGGTATCCCATCGAGCAGCGCGCGCCGCCCGGCGAGATCGACCGAAAGGTCGCCGATGCGCAGCAGCGGCACGCCTTGCGATGCGCGACGGCGCAGCAGTGCGCGCACGCGCGCTTCGAATTCGGCCAGCGCGAAGGGTTTCACCAGGTAGTCGTCGGCGCCGAGGTCGAGCGCGCGCACGCGCTGGTCCAGTTCGTCGCGCGCGGTGATCACCAGCACCGGCACGGGGTCGGCATCGGAGCGCAGCTTGTGCAGGATCTCGGCGCCTTCGGCGCCGGGCAGGCCGAGGTCGAGCACCACCAGCGCGAAGGCGTGCTCGCGCAACGCCGTCAACGCCTGCCGTCCGTCGGCGAGGTGATCGACACTGTGTCCGCCGCGTTTGAGCGCGTCGCACACTGCATCGGCGATGGCGGCATCATCTTCGACGACCAGGATGCGCATTTATTCGGGCTCGGGGTTCGAATCGAAGTCGGGGGTCGGAGCGTAATCCTTTTCGCCACCTGGTGGCTGGCATCGTTTCACGCGGCCGGATCCGGGGACAGTGTGCATCGCGCAGCCAGTCTCCGGCGCGGCAACCGCATCAACCTCGCAGCTTCGCCAGCACTATTTCTCCGGATCCTTCGATCGTTGCGCGCGCGGACGCTGTTGCTGGGAACTCCAGCAAGGCCGCATCGTCGGGCGCAAGAAACAACCGGTTGTCGTTGCAGCCGAGGCTTACTTCCCCGCGATTGACGTAGACCAGCCAGCGCACGCCGGCTTCCGGCAGCAGGACGAAGGAATCGACCAGCGTGCGCGCGAACAGGTCGCCGCCCGCACCCCGGCGCAGCATCACGTTGAAATCGCGGGTGGGACCTTCCGGCAACACGCCGAACGGCGCCGGCTTGCCTTCGAAGCGAAGCACGTCGAAACGGTTGGCGCGTTGCACGCGGCCGTCGGGGAAACGCAGTTCCATCGGCGCGTCCAGCGGTGCCAGCAGTCGCTGCGTTTCCGACAGCCCGGAAAAAGGACCGTCCCGTTCGACGTTCGCGATGCTGACGCGCACTCGCCAGTCCGCGTCGTCCGGTTCCCGCAACAGCAAGGACGTTTGCCCGAGGCCGTTGGCCCAGGGTTCGACATGGCGCGAATTCGCCGGGAGCGGTTTCAGTCCCACAGTGGCGGGCCGTACATTCAACGTGTGACCGCACAGCGCCCGTGCCGCACGCGCCTGGCAATGAACCGGCCACCGGATCGATCGACGGATTCGATGCGATGAGTGGGCGGGATCACCTGGTTCGGATTCCGGGAATGACGGCGCGCGAGTGTAACGCGCGCCGTCACCGCCGGCAGGATCACTGCTTCTTCGCACGCGCTTTGCGCGAGGCCGGCTTGTCGGCTTTCGCCGTCGCCGCGACCTTGGCGCCGCCGGAGAGGCGGATCGCGTCGTGGTTGCGCTGCAAGGTCTTGTCGCCGATGCCCTTGACCTGGCGGAGGTCATCCACCGACTTGAACGCGCCGTGCGAATCGCGCCAGGCGACGATGGCCTGCGCCTTGCTCAGGCCGATGCCGTCCAGCGAGCTGGCGATGGTCGCGGCGTCGGCGTGGTTGATGTCGACCGGAGTGGCGGCGAAGGCGGGCAGGGCGCACGCGAGCGTGAGCGCCAGCGCGGCGATGTAGTTTCGGATCATGGTTTTCTCCTCGAGTGTTGGCGATGCGCGCCGTGTGACGCGTGCCGCACATGATCCGCAGAGCGATGGCTCTCCGCTGCCGGTGAACGCCGCGGCGGACGTCCGCGCCTGCAGCGGGGGGCTGTCGGAAACGCCCGACACGGGGAGAAATGGACGGGCTGTTACACTGTGCGATTGGTCTCTTCCCGGAGGCGGTTCATGGATTCCAGCAAGCTCCAGGGTTTCGTCGGCGGCCTGTGGGACGACGAAGTCGTGCCGCAGATAACCGAATACATCCGCATCCCCAACAAGTCGCCGCTGTTCGATCCGCAATGGGCCGAGCACGGCTACATGGACGATGCGGTGAAGCTGATGGAAACCTGGGCGCGCGCGAAGCTCGGATCGTTGCCCGGCGCCACGCTGGAAGTGGAGCGGCTTCCCGGCCGTACGCCGCTGATCTTCATCGACGTGCCGGCCTTCGGCGAAGGCACCAGGACCGACGATTGCGTGCTGCTGTACGGACACCTGGACAAGCAGCCGGAGATGACAGGCTGGGGGGACGGGCTGGGACCCTGGACGCCGGTGCTGAAGGGCGACAAGTTGTTCGGACGCGGCGGCGCCGACGACGGCTACGCGATTTTCGGGTCGCTGGCCGCGCTGTTGGCGTTGCGCGAACAGAAGATCCCGCACGCGCGCTGCGTGGTGATGATCGAGGCTTGCGAGGAATCCGGCAGCTACGACCTGCCGTTCTACGTCGATCACCTCGCCGCGAGGGTCGGCAATCCCTCGCTGGTGGTGTGCCTGGATTCGGGTTGCGGCAGCTACGAGCAACTGTGGCTGACCACTTCGCTCCGCGGCATGACCGGGGGCAATTTCACCGTCAGCGTGCTCAGCGAAGGCGTGCATTCGGGCGATGCTTCCGGCGTGGTGCCGGACAGCTTCCGCGTCCTGCGGCAATTGCTTTCGCGGCTGGAGGATTCGACCACCGGCGCGATCCTGCCGCGCGAACTCTATGTCGACATTCCGGCCCAGCGCGTCGAGCAGGCGCGCAAGTCGTCGCAGGTGCTGGGAGACGCGGTGTACGACAAGTTTCCGTTCCTGCCCGGCATGAAACCGGTCGCGGACGATCTCACCGAACTGGTGTTGAACCGCACCTGGCGACCGCAGCTCGCGGTCACCGGCGCGGACGGCCTGCCGCCGCTCTCCAGCGCGGGCAACGTATTGCGTCCGTTCACCGCGGTGAAGCTTTCGCTGCGCCTGCCGCCGACGCTGGACGGCGTGCGTGCGGGCGAATTCGTCAAGCAGTTGCTGGAAAGCGATCCCCCTTGCGGCTGCCAGGTGGAACTGAAACTGGAGAAGGCTTCCAGCGGCTGGAACGCGCCGCAGCTTTCGCCGTGGCTGGAGAAGGCCGTGGCGGACGCCTCGCAGATCGCCTTCGGCGCTCCGCCCGCGTACATGGGCGAAGGCGGCAGCATCCCTTTCATGGGAATGCTGGGCGAGAAGTTCCCGCAGGCGCAATTCTTGATCACCGGCGTGCTGGGACCGCATTCCAATGCGCACGGGCCGAACGAATTCCTGCACATTCCCACCGGCAAGCGCGTGTCGATGGTGGTGGCAAAAGTGGTGGCGGAACACTGCAAGCAATCGAAGTGACCGGCTCCATCCATATCCGTGCCGCGGCCCCGGCCGATGCCGGATCGCTGGCGCGTTTGTCGGGTGAACTCGGTTATCCGGCTGACGCAGAGACGATCGCGCGGCGGCTGCAGGACGTCGTGAAAAACCGTGCCGGCGCGGTGATGGTCGCGGAAGTCGACGGCCAGGTCGCGGGCTGGGCGCACGTGTTGCCGCAGCGGCGGCTCGAATACGATGCCAATGCGGAGCTCGCGGGGCTGGTCGTGGACGAATCCGCGCGCGGAGCGGGGATCGGCAGGGCCCTGCTGCGCGCCGCCGAGGCCTGGGCGGGCGAACACGGTTATCCTGAGCTGGTGGTGCGTTCCAACGTGATCCGCGAGCGCGCGCACCGGTTCTACCTGCGCGAAGGCTATGCGGAGAAAAAGCGGCAGGTGGTGTTCGTCAAGAAGACGGGGTGAGCGATGCGATTCGACCTGCCGCCGGTCACGCTGGCCCTGCTGATCGCGAACATCGCGGTGTTCCTGCTGATGGCGATAGGCTTCAGCGACTGGTTGATCGTGCACGCGGCGTTGTGGCCGCTGGGGCCGCCGCAACTGGCGGGATACGACCAGGGAGCGCCGGTGTATGCCGGCTTCCACTGGTGGCAGTTGCTGAGTTACGCGTTCCTGCATGGCGGCTGGGCGCACATCGGTTTCAACATGCTCGCGTTATTCATGTTCGGCGGACCGATCGAGCAGCTGTTCGGCTGGCGCCATTACCTCTTCTACTATCTGTTCTGTGCGGTGATCGCGGCAGTGGCGCATTTGTGCGTCGTGCATTTCTTCACCGGCGGTTTCTATCCGACCCTGGGCGCGTCGGGCGCGATTTTCGGCCTGCTGCTGGCGTTCGGCATGATGTATCCGCAGGCGAAAATCATCGCGCTGATCCTGCCGATCCCGCTGCCCGCGTGGATCGCGGTGATCGGCTACATGCTGCTGGAGCTGTTCCTCGGCATCACCGGCACGCAGGCCGGCGTGGCGCACTTCGCGCACCTGGGCGGCGCGGTCGGCGGGTTTTTCCTGATCCAGTATTGGCGCGGAAAGTTGCCGATCAGACCGAAGCGTGTCTTGATGAGGTAGTGCGGCTAACAATCAAAGCTTCAACAGCTCCGGCGTCAATGCGGGCGCGATCGTCTCGATGATCGCCCCGACGATGTGCATGTTGCCTGCGAGCAGGTTGCCCGAAACAGGCAGGCCGTCGCGCCCGACGAAATCGCAGTAACGTCCGCCGGCTTCGCGCACCAGCAGGCAGCCGGCGGCCATGTCCCAGATTTTCAGCCCGGGCTCGAAATAGCCGTCCAGACGTCCATTCGCGGTCCAGGCCAGGTCCAACGCGGCGGAACCGGCGCGGCGCAGGTCTTCCGCCTTGCCGAGCAGCGCGCGCGTCATCGCGAGTTGTGCGTCCAGGTGCTGGCGCTGTCGGAAGGGAAAACCTGTCGCCAGCACGGCGCCGTCCAGCGTTTCGCGCTTGCTGACGCGGATGCGACGGTCGTTGAGGAACGCGCCGTCGCCCTTGCTGGCGGTAAAGAGTTCGTCGCGCAGCGGATCGAAGATCACGCCGTGCACCGGTTCGCCGCGATCCAGTTGCGCGATCGAAACGGCGAATTGCGGAATGCCGCGCAGATAATTGTGCGTACCGTCCAGTGGATCGATCACCCATGTGAAACGCGCGTTGCTCCTGCCGGAGACGCCCGACTCTTCGCCGCGGATCGCATGGTCGGGATAGGCGCGCCTCAGTTCGCGCACAATTTCGGCTTCCGCCTTGGCGTCCACCTCCGAAGCGAAATCCAGGTGCTGCTTCTCCACCACGGCCAGGTTGCCGACCCGGTTCATGTAACGCAGGATGACGCTGCCCGCGGTGCGCGCAGCGCGCACCGCGACGGTGACGGCGGGTCGGGCCATTGCAATTACCTGATGGTTGAAAAGAACACGCCGCACGAAGCGGCGAACGACGATTATAGCGGGACCCGGGACCCGGGAACCGGGACGACATCATCGCCGCAATTCGGACGCGACGGGAGCCGCGCTCCGGAATTCGGCCTTCTCGAGGAGAAGGCTGACGGGTGTTGTTATTCTTTCTGTTCGCCGCTCACTACACCGCGATGCCATCGGTTTCCGCAAATCTCCGCTTCATCCTCGCGCGCACGTCGCATCCGGGCAACATCGGCTCGACGGCGCGCGCGATCCGGACGATGGGTTTCGACCGGCTGGTGCTGGTGGCGCCGCACCGATACCCCGACCCGCAGGTGCAGGCCATGGCGGCGGGTGCCGACGACGTGCTGTCGAAATTGCAGATACATCCCGGCTTGCCGGAAGCGATCGCCGACTGCACGCTGGTGTTCGGATTGAGCGCGCGCCGCCGCGGGATCGCACTGCGCGAACTGGCACCGCGCGCAGCCGCGGGCGAAATCGCCGCGGCATTGAAGCAGCAATCCGAAGTCGCGCTGCTGTTCGGCAACGAGCAATCCGGCCTCGACAACGACGAGTTGATGCTCTGCCACGCGATGGTGCGGATCCCGAGCGCGGAAGACTTCTCCTCGCTGAATCTCGCGCAGGCGGTGCAGGTGATGGCGTACGAGCTACGCCTCGCTTTGCTGGACAATCCCGTCGGGCCGCCCGCGCCGCGCGATCCACCGGCATCGGCCGCGCAGATGGAGGAATTCTTCCGACACCTGTTCATGACGCTCCACGAAATCGAATTCCACAAGGGCCGTTCTGCGCAAACCATCGAACAACGCCTGCGGCGGCTGTTCCAGCGCGCACGACCCGATGCGCGCGAGCTGCGCGTGTTGCATGGCATCCTCGCGGATGCGGAGCGGATGGCGCGTCTGGCTCGAAAGGGAAATGCTCCTTGAGTCTGGGTTATCCCGGCATTGGCGAATGCTTCGGTCGGCATGCAAACGTCCGCGTATGGTGAAGACCGTTTGATCGAGCGGTTCTTCTGCACCTTTGCCTGCGCCAATACGCGTTGGCTCTGCAATCGGCAGCGCTCGTCGAAAAGCGTCGCATGAAAGTATGGAGATGATCCGACCTTCCGTCCGTTCGCGAAGGAAGTCGATCGGAAATTACATGAAACATTAAGATTTTTTTTTCGTACCTTGAGTAGTATCGACAGACTGGCCACAGGATTCCGCGCCAGTAAAGGTGGCGTCTCACAGGACGTCGCAGGGGGCTGGGGGCGTCAAACATCAGACTGCTTAGGGAGAACAAGTCATGAAGCGTTCGTTCGCAACCGGCGTCGTTCTGGGCGCCGCGGTGGGTTTGTGTGGGTTGGCAGCGCCGAGTGCCTTTGCCGGGGGTTCGCAGTCGCACCGCGGTATCACGAATGCGACGGCCGGCATTGTCCTCGATGGTTATTGCGATACCTTCACCGTGAATGTGCCTTCGGTCGGAAGCGGTTTGCCCCATACCGCGGATGGCACCCACAATCTTGTGAGTAGTTGCGGATTTACCGAAGACTTCTACGACATCGGTTATGGGGTCGGCTCGATAGATGGTGGTGTTTTGAACCTCACCGAAATGGAGGACGGCATTCTCGTCCTGTACGTTTTCAAGATGAACGGCACCTGGGCCAATTATTACGACTGCACGGGAACCGGCACGGAGTGCCTGTTCCTGACGGGTACTTGGCACTACGGTGCCCCCGCCGCGATGCAAGACAAGCGCATGGGGCAACGCTCGACCCTGCCGGTCAAGTAAGCCGATCGGATCAGGCAAAACAGTCGTACACACACCTCCGGCAGCACCCGCTGCCGGAGGTGTTCCGTCAAAAGAACTGGTCAATCAACGGGGCTCGATGCCGTCCGTTGCCTTATCCGTCGTCGACGCCGGCTTCCTCGGCCTCATGATCGGCAAGGGGAGTGACCAGCACCTTGTCGATGCGCGCGCCGTCCAGGTCGATGACTTCGAAGCGCAGGCCTTTCCAGTCGAATGCTTCGCCGGGTTCCGGGATGCGGCCGAACGCTGCCATCATCATGCCGGCAACGGTGCGGAAATCGCCTTCGTCTTCGTTCGGCAGCTCCAGCCGCTGCACCAGCTCGCGCAAGTCATCGGTGGAAACCGAACCATCCACCAGCAGGCTGCCATCGTCGCGACGCACCACCGGCGCGCCGCGCGGCGCTTCGCCTTCCGCGGGCGTGCCGCGTCCGACCACCGCGCTCAGCAAATCGTTGAGCGTCACCAGCCCTTCGATGCCGCCGTATTCGTCCACCACCAGCGCGAATGGCGTTTCCGCGTCGCGGAATTCCTCCAGCAGGTCCAGCGCGCGCGCGGTACCGGGTACGAATAGCGGTTTCGCCAGCTTCTTGAACAGTTCCGGCAGGCGCGTTTCCAGCGACATGCCCTGGAGCAGGCGTTTCACCTCGAGTATTCCCAATACGTCGTCTTCGGTACCTCGATACACCGGATAGCGCGAGAACGGCGTGGCGCGCAGCACCGCGAGATTCGCCGCAAGCGGCGCGGCGGCATCCAGCCAGGCGATGCGCGGCCGCGGCGTCATTACCGAGTCGACGCTGCGATCTCCGAGCCGCAGCACGCGGTTGACCATGTTGCGTTCGTCCGGATCAAGCACGCCCTGCTCGGTGCCTTCGGCGACCAGCAGCCGGATCTCCTCTTCGGTCACCTTCTCGCGCCGCGCGCGGTTCAATCGCAGCACCGCGAGCACGAGTCCGCTCAGCCTGTTCAACACCCACACGAACGGTGCAGTCAACCAGGCCAGCACCAGCATCGGCGAGGCGATCACGCAGGCGATGCGTTCGGGCGCTGAGAGTGCGGCGCGCTTGGGCACCAGTTCTCCCACGGTAATGTTGATGGTTGTGACCAGGATGAAACCGAGCGCCCAACCGATCGGGGTACTGTAGGCGGCGAGCCCCGGCAGGTGGAAATGCAGCAGCCACAAACGGATTTCATCGCTGATCGCGGTGCCGGTGGCCGCTCCGGTGATCAGCGTGATCAGGGTGATGCCGACCTGCACGGTTGACAGAAAGCGTTCCGGATGCTCGGCGAGCCGCAAGGCGACCTTCGCCTGCGCGCTGCTGCGCGCCATGTGCTTCAGGCGGCTCTTGCGCGAGGCGATCAGGGCGATTTCGGAGAGGGCGAAGAAGGCGTTGCAGAGCGCCAGCAGCAACACCAGCCCCAGTTCGGTCAGCATGAGCGGGCGAACGCGCGGTCGTCCATTTGCAGCAGTGTAGCAAGGCCGCGTCGCGCGGCGTGCGGGAGGCTGTCGCGCTCGTGTAACATCCCGGCAATATCTTGCGCGCAATTGTCAGGAGTCGGTCATGTTTTCGTTGCAGACGATGTTCGGCAAGGGCGACAAGTTCTACGACCTCCTGGAAGCCAGTGCGCAGGCCGCGCGTGACGGAGCCGGCGGGCTGCAGTCGCTGCTGGCGCATCCGGACGAAGCGCCTATCCTGGACAGTTTCCGCGCCGCGCGCCGGCGTGAGAAACAGCTCGCCGCGCAGATCAGCCACGCGCTGGTCAACACCTTCGTGACGGCGCTGGACCGCGAAGACATCGAAGCGATGTCCAACGCTTTGTACCGCATCCCCAAGACCATCGAGAAATTCGCCGAGCGCTACGCGCTGGTTTCCGCGCAGGTGCGCGACATCGATTTCGCCTCGCGCGCGTCCTTGCTGATGCGCGCCACGGAAGCGGTGGCCCAGATGGTCGGGGAACTGCGCAACGGGCTGCGCATAGACCGCATGAAGGAATTGCAGGATCGCCTGCAGGCCATCGAATCCGAAGCCGACCGCATGCTGCTGGACGCCTATCGGGGCCTCTACACGGCGGGCAGCGATCCGATCCGAGTCGTCCTCGCCAAGGAGTTGTTCGAGCTGCTGGAGAAAGCGATCGACCGCTGCCGCGACGTGGGCAACGTGATCTATTCAATAGTGCTCAAGAACTCATGAATTGTTTCGGCTTCGCGTTTTCTCGGCATGTCCCCACAACCCCTGCGAACGCTTGCATTGCAAGCGTTCGCAGCCCCCTCGGCCCAAGGGGACCGGGAACCGGAGGTTTTGGATGACCCTCGGCCTGCTCGTCGCCACGATCGTGATCGCGTTGGTGTTCACCTACATCAACGGTTTCCACGACACCGCCAATTCCATCGCGACGGTGGTCGCGACGAAGGTACTGACGCCCGGCAAGGCGGTGCTCCTGGCGGCGGTGACCAACCTGATCGGTGCACTGATCGGCACCGCGGTGGCCAAGACCATCGCTTCGGGCCTGATCGATGCCGGCGTCGTCGACGTCGGCGCGGAACTGCTGATCTGCGCATTGTTGGGCGCCACGATCTGGAACCTGATCACTTGGTGGCTCGGCCTGCCGTCGTCTTCTTCGCATGCGTTGATCGGTGGGCTATGCGGCGCGGCGATCGCTGCGACCGACGGCAATTTCCATTCGATCATCTGGAGCCAGGGTGGCGCGCACTGGTGGCAGGGCAAGGGGATCATTCCGAAGGTAGTGGTACCGATGGTGACATCGCCTGTCGCAGGTTTCGTGCTCGGCATTCTGGTGATGGGGGCGCTGTTCTGGCTGTTCGCCTGGTTCGCGGATCGGCGGGGCTGGCTGCGGAGGTTGGGCCGCACGCCGTTCGTCAACGCGTTCTTCGGCAAGGCGCAATTGTTTTCCGCGGCGGCGATGGGCGTGTCGCACGGCATGAACGACGCGCAGAAAACCATGGGCATCATCGCGATGGCATTGGCCGGTGCCACCGCCGCGCATCAACTGGATGCATTGCCGTCGTGGCTGTCGTTCCTGCGCATCCCGGGCGATGTCGAGAACTTTCCGATTCCGGTGTGGGTGAAGGTGTTGTGCGCGCTGGTAATGGCTGCGGGCACCGCGGGTGGCGGATGGCGCATCATCAAGACGCTGGGTCACAAGATGGTGAAGCTGCATCCGATCAATGGTTTTGCAGCGGAAACTTCTTCCGCTGCCGTGATCATCACGGCTTCGGTGTTCGGGTTTCCGGTTTCGACCACGCACAACGTTTCCGCGGCGATCATGGGCGTGGGTGCGGCCAAGCGCTTCAATGCGGTACGCTGGACGGTGGTGGAGCGCATGGTGTGGTCGTGGCTGCTGACGCTGCCGGTCAGCGCGCTGGTGGCGTGGACGCTGGTGGAGCTGGTGAAGGTGGCCGGGGGTTGATCTGCCGGCTCACCCGATCCGCTCCCGCTCGCAATCCTCCAGGAATTTCCAGCGGTTGACGATCGCGCAGAACAACTGCGCCGTGCGCTCGGCGTCGTACACCGCCGAATGCGCCTCGGCCGGATTCCACTCGAATCCCGCTGCCTGCACCGCGCGCGAAAGCACCGTCTGGCCGTAGGCGAGCCCCGCAAGCGTCACCGTGTCGAAACACGAGAAGGGATGGAACGGGTTGCGCTTGTGCCCGCTGCGGCGCACGGCGGCGTTGAGGAACGAAAGATCGAACGCCGCGTTGTGGCCGACCAGCACCGCGCGCTGGCAGTTCGCCGCCTTCATCGCCGCGCGCACCGGCTTGAACACGTGCTCGAGTGCCTCGCGTTCGGGCAGTGCGGCGCGGAACGGATGATCCGGATCGATGCCGGTGATCTCCAGCGATTTCGGTTCGATGTTGGCGCCCGGAAACACCTGCACGTGCGTGGACACGTAGGGCTCCGGGCGTACCAGGCCGTCGGCTTCCATGCGGATGCACACGACCGCGATCTCGAGCAGCGCGTCGCGCTCGCAGTCGAAACCGCCGGTCTCGACATCCACCACCACGGGCAGGAAGCCGCGGAAACGCGCGGCCATGCGCGTGGCGGTCTGGTTCTCCGCGACACCGATCGGCATGCTCTCCATCGAGCAAGTCTATCAGCGCGTCAGCGCCGTCCCGCTTCGAATTCGGCCAGCGTGGTCTTGTGCCTGTAGGCGCACAGGTCGCGGATCGGGCACGGCGGGCACTTCGGTTTGCGCGCCACGCAGACGTAGCGGCCATGCAGGATCAGCCAGTGGTGCGCGCCGAGCCTGAATTCCTCCGGCACCACGCGCAGCAGTTTGTCTTCGACTTCGCGCACGTTCTTTCCCGGTGCGAGCCCCGTGCGGTTGCAGACCCGGAAGATGTGCGTGTCCACCGCGATCGTCGGCTGGCCGAACACGGTGTTGAGGATCACGTTGGCGGTCTTGCGGCCCACGCCGGGCAAGGCCTCCAGGGCATCGCGCGTCCGCGGCACCTCGCCCCGGTGCTGATCGATCAGGATGCGGCACATCGCGAGGATGTTCTTCGCCTTGGCGTTGTACAGCCCGATCGTGGCGATGTATTTCTTCAGCCGCGCTTCGCCGAGCTTCAGGATCTGCTGCGGCGTGTTCGCCACCGGAAACAGCTTCGCCGTGGCCTTGTTGACGCCGGTATCCGTCGCCTGCGCCGACAGGATCACCGATACGAGCAGTTCGAAGGGCGTGTGGTATTTCAGCTCGGTGGTTGGCTCGGGATCCAGTTCGCGCAGGCGGCGGAACAGCTCGGCGACGTCGGCGCGTTTCATGGCTGCTCGTCACCACGACGACGATCGGCCGCACTTCGCTTTTGCTCGTCGTCCCGGCGAAGGCCGGGACCCGGTGGCGAAAACGCCCGCATGCGCGAAGTGTCTTCCGGATCGTGCATCGCGAAATTGATTCCCGCCAGCAACAACGCCAGCAGCACCAGCACGCCGACCGGCGTCTCCGCCAGCAGGAACACCCGCCCGGAACCATCGCGCGCCAGCCCGACCGCAAGCAGCGTGGCAGACAGAGTCAACCCGAGTTTCATGCCGCGAACAAACCCTTCTTCCTTCGGGAGCGGGGCAGGGGTGAGGGTACGGTTCTTGTAAAAACCATCATCGGAACAGCACACCAGCACCGCCAACCCGGCCACCAGCGTCAGCCACGGCGCGACCGCTGCATCCAGAGCCTGCCACCACGCCGCAAGTGCAAGATCTTCCAGAACCGCGACCGTGCCTGCGACCAGCGCTGCAAGCGGCAATCGCAACACGCTCCACACCTTTCCCCGCATTGAGGCCAACAAGCCCGCCGTCACGACAACACATGCCAGCAATGCGGCAGAAAGCACGAATGCTTCGCGCCACCCGCGCGCAATGGCCAGCAGCGGGCAGAGACAAAACCACGGCGTGAACGATCGGCCGTCGATCATCGGCGACTCGCTGGCGCGAAAAGACTCGGGCGATTCTGCCGGTAATACTGCAATGCCTTGCCGACCGCCGCCACCACCGCGCGTGGTGTAACCGTGGCGCCGGCGAACTGGTCGAAATCCCCGCCGTCCTTGCGCAGTTTCCATTTGTCCTCGTTCGGGTCATGCAGCGAGCGGCCGCGGAACTGTTCGATCCAGTCGCTCTTCGTGCGCTCGATCAGGTCGCCGATGCCGGGTGTCTCGTGCTGTTCCAGCACGCGCACCGCGATGACGCTGCCGTCGTTGCGGATGCCGATGCGCAGCATGACCGGGCCACCGTAACCGTTCGGCGCGGCGGCTTGCAGCACCACGGCGGTCGGCCGTCCGCGCAGCCGAGCGCGCAAGACCGGCAGCGGTCGATCGGCGCCGAGCAGAGGATCGCTGACCATGATGCGATCGGCCAGCGGATCATTGTCATACAGCGACGGCGGCAGCACGTCGGCCAGTTCCATCAGGCGCGCGTGTTCGCGTTGGGCCGTGATGCGCGGGGAAAGCCAGATCCAGGCACCGATCAAAGTGGCGATGCAGACAATGGCGACCGCGAAGACGGGAACGAGGCTGCGCGCTTTGGGAGATGCGTGGTCTATCATTTCACATTCGTGCGCCCTGGCACTGGATTACAGGGTCCATCCATGGACTGTGCCCTTCGGGCCAGCCTTCGGTTGTTCAAATCCGTTCCAGACGAATTCGTCCGGTCTTCCGCGGAATGACGAGCAGACAACCGCGAAGCTCTTGCAAGAAATGTCATTCATCATGTGCCCGCCCGTGGCCATACGCGCGCGGAATGGTGATCCGGTCCAGCAACGGCACACAGGCATTCATCAGCAGCACCGCGAAGGCGACGCCATCCGGATACGTGCCCCAGCGGCGGATCGCCAGCGTCAGCGCCGCCACGCCCGCGCCGAAGATCAATCGTCCGCGCGGCGTGGCTGCACCCGTCACCGGATCGGTAGCGATGAAGAACGCCGCCAGCATCAATCCGCCCGAGAATACGTGCTGCAACGGCAGCGGATTGACGTCGGGATCGGCGATCCACGCCGGCACCGTCAGCAGGATCGTGGTGCCGAGCAGTGCCACCGGTACCTGCCAATGGATCACGCGCCGCCACAAAAGATAGAAGCCGCCCAGCGCGTACCAGTCGGCGATCCATTCCCAACCCTTGCCGCCGAAATCGCCAAACACCGGATCGCCGCGGATCTCTGCGAGCGTATAGCCGCGTGCGGCTTCGATCTTCACCGTATCCAGCGGCGTAGCCTGCGACAGCGTGTCGAAACCCTGCGAAGCGGGTAGGTGCCCGCCGAAAATCGTCTGCAGCAAATCGCCGACGCCGAGCGTGTGCGCGGCCAGCGGTTCCGGTGAAGGCCAGCGCGCCAGCGCCAGCGGAAATGCGATCAGCACGACGGCGTAGCCGACCATCGCCGGATTGAAAATGTTCCGACCGAGGCCGCCGTACAGATGCTTGGCGAACACGATCGCGGCGAACATGGCGATGCATGCAATCCACCATGGCGACCATGCGGGGATGCACAGCGCGAATAGCGCGCCGGTGACCGGCGCGGAAAGATCGCCCATCCACGGCATCTGATCCTGCCCGCGCAAGCGCAACATGATCGATTCGAGGAACAGCGCGAAGAGGATCGCAAGCGCGATCTGCACCAATACGCCGAAACCGAAGTACCACGCTTGCGCGATGACGCCTGGAACCAGCGCGACCAGCACGTCGCCCATCACGCGCCGCACGGTGCTGCGCGCGGGCAGGTGCGGCGCGGGCGCGACCGCGAAGCCGGTCATGGCGCGCTGCCGTTTCCACCGGAGGGATGCCCGGGATCGCGCGCTTCGCGCCGCGCGCGGCCCCGCTCGATCGCGGCCAGCACCTCGTCCTTCCTGATCGTCGGCACGGCGGCGGTTTCGGGTGGACCCCGTGCTGCTCTTTCTTCGTGCTCGCGCCGCAAGCGCGCGTCGCGGGCTTCGAAACGCGTGCGCGATGCATCGGCCAGTTCGCGGGACCACGCCTGCCCGCGCAATTCCGACTTGCCCCAGCGATACCATGCCACCAGCGGGATCTGCGATGGACACGCGGTCGCGCAGCAGCCGCATTCGATGCACGCGTCCAGCTTGTGCTGTTGCACGCGGGGCCAATCCCCGCGAGCCAGGTACGCGAACAACTGCTGCGGCAGGAGTTGCGCCGGGCAGACGCGCACGCATTCTCCACAGCGTATGCACGGCAGCTCCGGCGCCGGTGGGCGGACGGTCGCTTCGTCCAGCACCTGGATCGCGTTGCAACCCGCGTCGACCGGAATGTCGTCGTGCGCGAGACTCAAGCCCATCATGGCGCCACCGGCGACGAGCCGCGCCGCACCGGTCGTGTAACCCCCCGCTTGCTCGACCAGCCAGGCGATCGGCGTGCCGAATCGCACCTCGTAGTTGCCCGCACGCGGGATGCCGGAACCGTTGATGCTGACGATGCGTGAAGTGATCGCTTCGCCCTGCACCACCGCGCGCCACGCGGCCGCGGCCGTGCCGACGTTGTGGCACAGCACGCCGATGTCGCGCGGCAGGCCGCGCGCGGGCACCTCGCGGCCGGAGAGCGTTTCGATCAACTGCCGCTCGCCTCCTTGCGGATAGTGCGTGGGCACCTGCGCAAGCACCGCGCTCTCGAGGGAACTTTCGCGCAGCGCGCTCTCCATGGTCGCGTATGCGTCGCGCGTCGCGTCTTCCAGCGCGATGATGGTCTGCCGTGCATCGACGATGCGGGCCAGCACCGCGGCGCCATGCACCACTTCATGTGCGCGTTCGATCATCAGTGCGCGATCGCAGCCGATGCCGGGCTCGCATTCGGCGCCGTTGATGACCAGGGTTTCGACCGGTGCCGCGAGTTTGATGTCGGCGGGGAACATCGCGCCGCCCAGGCCGACCACGCCGGCTTCATGCAGCCGCTCCAGCAACGCCTCGCGCGATGCGTGCCACCAGTCCTCGATCCGAGGCAATGGCGACCAGCGATCCTCGCCATCGGGCTCGATCACCACGCAGGTTGCGCGCGCGACGTGCGCGGATGCGACATCGTGCGTTTCGACCGCGACCACCTTTCCGGAAGTGCTGGCGTGCGCGCGCGCGCCGACGCCGCGCGGTTCGCCGATGCACTGGCCGCGCAGCACGCGGTCGCCGACCGAAACCAGCGGATCGACCATGCCTTCGCGCGCGACCAGCGGGAGACGCAAACGGAGAGGCAGCGCGCAGCCCTTGATCGGCGAAGGCACAGCGCCGTATCGCCCCTGCAACTTCAACCCGCCGTGGAAGCGATGGATGCGCACGCGCCGATTCTAGACAGGTTCTATCCGTTCGCCACGCGCCGAAGCTCGATCAGGTCGATCGTCGGCGGACAGTTCAGCCGCACCGGCGTGCCGGTGACGCCCACGCCAGGCGTCACGAACAACTTGCCGAATGGCGTGTCGTACAGCCCATCGATGTAGATCTCGTCGCGATCGGCCTTGAACACGGCTGCAGTGATCCACGGCAGCGACACCTGTCCGCCGTGGGTGTGGCCGGCCATCGCCAGCAGGAAATCCACGCCGTGCAGTTCGCGCAGACTGTGCGGCTGGTGCATCAGCACCAGCAGCGGCTTGTCGCGTGGCAGCGCGCGCAGGAACGCGGTGTCGTCCAGCGCGGTCCAGTAGTCGTGCAGACCGGCGAGGCGCACCTTCGGGAAATCGATCACGCGATGTTCGATGAAAACGACCGGCGAACCCGCGAGCGCGGCGCGGATGCGCTCCTCCAGCGGCGGTCCAGGCAATTGCACGTCATGATTGCCCAGCACCGCGTACATCGGCTTGTTCAACCGTTTCAATGGGGCCAAGGCCGCGGCCAGATCGCGTGGCGGATCGTAGGTGAGGTCGCCCGCGAACAGCACCAGGTCGACGTGCATCGCATTCAATTTCTCGACCATCTGCTGTAGCTTGTCCGTGCGCGTGAATACGCCGACATGGATGTCAGACACCAGCGCGATGTCCAGGTCGACCGGCGCGGGAACGACCGTGGTGCGCACCACCAGCAGACGCGGTTCGACGAAGCGCGCGTACACCAGCAACAGCGACAGAACCAGTACCAGCGCCGCGCCGGTGGCGCGACGCCAGTAACGCCTGTGTGCGCGATTCACCAGGATCAGCGCGGCTTCCGCGATCAGCGGGAACAACAGCCACGAACCGTGCAGCAGGCCGAGTTGCAGGAACGCTTTCCAGCGGTTCTCCGGCTCGACGATGAAGTGCGGCAACTCCAGCGCCGGCCACAGCGCGCCGAACAGGCCGATCGCGAGCAGCCAGAGCGCCATGCGCACGTACCAGCGCGAGAGTATCGATCTCATGCGGCGTACGGCAGGATCGGACGTGCGAAATCAGGCCCATTCGCAAATGCCGGAACCATCGCGATGCAATCGACCGGGCAGGGCGGGATGCACAACTCGCAACCGGTGCATTGCTGCGGGATCACGCTGTGCATCAGTTTCGCGGCGCCGACGATCGCATCGACCGGGCAGGCCTGGATGCATTTGGTGCAGCCTATGCAGATGTCCTCGTCGATGATGGCGACGCGGGGCGGCGTTTCGCTGCCGCATTCCGGATCGAGCGGCAGCACGGGCTGTCCCGTCAGTTCGGCCAGTGCGCGGATGCCGGCCTCGCCACCCGGCGGGCAGCGGTTGATGGGCGTCTCGCCCCGGGCGACCGCTTCCGCATAGGGACGACACGCAGGATAACCGCAGCGCGCGCATTGTGTCTGCGGCAGCAATGCGTCGATGCGATCGATCAAAGTCTCAATGTCCGTTTTGCGCGAATGCGCGCGCGCGAACGCCGCACAGGCGCACACCAATGCGAACACCGCGAGCAGGATCGATGCGGCGAGTGCGGACATCACCGCCCGAAACCCGCGAAGCCCATGAATCCCAGCGCCATGATGGCCGCGGTGATCAGCAGGATCGGCGCCCCCCGGAACGGTGCCGGCACGTCCGCACCGTCCAGCCGGTCGTGCATCGCGGCGAACAGCAGCAGAACGATCACAAAACCGGTGGCGATGCCTAAGCTGCGCGCCAGCACCATCGTGAAATCGGCCGACGCGCTCAACACCAGTGCGCCGAGCAGCAGGCCATTACCGACCAACAGCGGCGGAGATAGAGCCCGAGATGAGTCGCGATCATCCTGATCGCGAAGATCAAAAAGCGGTCGTCCTTGACCGCGATTCTCGAAAAGCTCTTCCCTCTGTTCCATCGCGATGTTGGCGCGACGGTGCAGCAGCACCCGCGGCCAGGGCGCCAATGCCGCGACTACCAGCAGCCATACCAGCGCGCGCAGCCAATCCAGAGCGAAAGGAGCCAACAGCAAACGTTCGATCGCCCAGTACGCGACGGTCGCGAGGAGCAACACGCACGCGATCGACAATCCAAGCCGGAAGGCATCACGCAAGCGCGAGTGCACGCGGAGGGCCGGATCCAATCCCAGCAAGTGCGAAAGTGCCGCGTCGTTCGCCAGCGCGGTGCCGATCAGGATCGCAAGGAAGCCCGTCATGCGCCAATTGTAAGTGCCCGGGATTGCGCGCGCGGCGGCGGGATGGTTAGATCGGCCATTATTTCTGCGATCGTCCTTGATCGCGGACATCAAAAGCGGGCTTCCATGCCCGCACTTCCAAGGGAGACGGCATGGGCACGCTGCGTATTCCGATCCTCGTCCTGGCTGGCGCCTGCGCAACGGCGAGCGTGATCGCAGTCGCGGCGACACCGTTCGCATCGAGGCCCGCGGCCGATTCGGCCCAATCGGCGCGTATCCATGCATTGGAACAGCGCATCATCGAGCTGGAGAAGCGAACGCAACCCGAACCCGGCCAGCAGATGTTGATGCTGGAGCTGCGTCACGACCGCCTGTGGTGGGCGGGCGATGCGGGCAACTGGAACCTCGCCTACTACATGGCCGGCGAGCTGGGCGAGGACATCCAGGGCATCGTCGAAACCAACGGCAACGCGGCCGAGCTGCAACCTCAGAAGCTGTCCGAGGTCATGCCGGCGATGTTGAATGCGCCCCTGAAAAACCTGATGGATGCGATCGGCAAGCACGACAAGGCGAAGTTCGCCAAGGCCTACGATGATCTTTCCGTGGCATGCACCGGCTGCCATCGCGTCGCGGGCAACCCGATGCTGATCATCCAGCGTCCGCGCACGCCGATCCTGGACGACCTGCGCTACGCGCCGGCGCCGGAACGGAACTAGGCCATGGGCACGCTCGCGGCCCTGCGCGAATTGGACATCACGCAGCGACACACGGTGGCGGCGAGTTTCCTCGGCTGGACGCTGGATGCGTTCGACTATTTCCTGCTGGTGATGGTGATGCCGGCAGTGGCGCAGGAGTTCCACGTCGAGATCAAGGAAGTCGCGTTCGCATTGTTCCTGACGCTGGCATTCCGCCCCCTGGGTGCGCTGATCTTCGGCCGGCTAGCCGATCGCTACGGGCGGCGCAAAATCCTGATGGTCGACGTGACGCTGTATTCGATGCTGGGACTCACCTGCGCGTTCGCACCCTCTCTGCTGGGCCTGCTGGTCCTGCGCTCGCTGTTCGGTATCGCCATGGGTGGCGAATGGGGGATCGGCGCATCGCTCGCGATGGAATCGATTCCGCCGAAATCGCGCGGCATCGTTTCGGGGATCCTGCAAAGCGGCTACCCGTGCGGTTACCTGCTGTGCGCGATCGCGTATGGGCTGCTGTTCAACAGCATCGGCTGGCGCGGCATGTTCGTGCTCGGAGTGCTGCCGGCGCTGCTGGTGCTGTATATCCGTCGCAGCGTGCCGGAATCGCCGGTGTTCCGCCAGCGCGTGATGAGCGGTGCCCGCCGCAGCGTGCGCGACGCGATGCGCGGGCATTGGGGTTTGTTCGCGTACCTGATCGTGCTGATGGCGCTGTTCAACATGTTCAGCCACGGCTCGCAGGACGTGTATCCCACCTTTCTGAAATTGCAGAAGCATTTCGACACGCACCTCGTCAGCCTGCTGACGATCGTCCTCAATCTCGGCGCGCTGGTCGGCGGGCTGGCGTTCGGTGCGTGGTCCGAACGCGTCGGGCGCAGACGAGCGATGGTGGTCTCCGCGTTGCTGGCGCTGCCCGCGATCCCGCTCTGGAGTTACGGCGGTTCGCTGCTGTTGCTGGCGATCGGCGCGTTCTGGATACAAGTCGCGGTGCAGGGTGCCTGGGGCGTGGTGCCCGGCTATCTCAATGAACTTTCGCCGGACGACGTGCGTGGCACGCTGCCCGGATTCGCCTACCAGCTCGGCAATCTGATCGCGGCCGCCACCGCTTTCATTCTCGCCTGGGTCGCGGAATCGCACGGCGGCGATTATGCCTTCGCGCAAAGCATCTGGATCTGCTGCGTGGCAATCGTGCTGGCGTTGCTGGCGGCGTTCGGGCCGGAAGCGCGTGGCATCAGGTTTGGCGAATCCCGCGGCGGGGCGTGACGCACCCCGCGGGCCTCGCTAGCATGCGCGCTTTGCCAAGAGCGCCGATGCAATGAAAGCCGCGAAGAACACGGTGGTGAGTTTCCACTACGTGCTGACGGAGAGTGCCGTCGGCGGAAGCGGCGTGGCGCAGCCGCTGGACAGCTCGCGTGACCGGGGCACGCCGATGTTCGCGCTGCTCGGCCACCAGCAACTCGTGCCTGGCGTGGAACGCGCGCTGGAGGGTCGCGAGGCAGGCGAGCGTTTCGAAATCGACGTGGCGCCCGAAGACGCCTACGGAGAACGGCGCGAAGGCGGTATCCAGCGCGTGCCGAAAAAATATTTCCGCAACGCCGACAAGCTGAAGCCGGGTATGCAGACGGTCCTGCAGACGCGCGAAGGCGGTCAGCGCCTTGTCACCGTGCACAAGATCGGCATGAGTGCGATCGACGTGGACCACAACCACCCGCTGGCCGGCAAGGCCTTGCACTTCGACATCGAAGTCACCGGCGTGCGTGCGGCCACGCCGCAGGAAATCTCGCACGGGCATGCGCACCCGGACGACGACCACCATCACTGAATCCTAGAAGCTGATCTTCTCCCGCGCGCGCCGCTTGCGGCGCCACAGGGTATCCAGCGCGACCGCGCCGGGACCGAACGCCGCGAGCACCAGGAATCCGCCGGCGATCGCGATGTTCTTCATGAAATTCATCGCCTGCGCCTGATCGGCGAAGTTGTTGTGGAAGAAAAACGCGGCGAGCAGGGTGAACACGCACAATCCGGTCGCCGCCCAGCGCGTGAGGAAACCGAACAGCACCGCCAATCCGCCGCCGACTTCGGCGAAAATCACCAGCGGCAGCAGCCCGGGTGGCAACCCGTGTGCGGCCAACACCGCGCCGGTGGCGGCGTAGCCGATGATCTTCTGCAGCCCGGAAATGATGAAGATCTGCGCCAGGCCGATGCGACCCAGCAGGACGGCGAGATTCTGCATGCAAGGCTCTCCCGGATTCAGGCCATGCAGCGGCCAGACCGCAAGCATAGCGGCATGCGCCGCGGAAGGAGAACAGGGAACGGACTGTGCGGCACGGGGAGGCGCCGGAACTTCGGATTGGATTTGTCCAGCGCGGTCTAGTTTGAAGCGACGGCTTCGTCGGCCGGCGCATGCCATTCCAGCACGCGTTTGGCGTAAAGGAAGTGCGTGCGCCAGTAATCGCCGTCGAGCGGGTCTAGCCGCACGGTACCGCCGCGATTGGGCGCGTGCACGAAACGGCCTTCGCCGACGTAGATCGCTACGTGGTTGACGTGCCGGCGGCTGCCGAAGAACAGCAAGTCGCCCGGTGCCAACCGGTCGGTCTTGATGCGGGGTGCATCGACGTCTGCGATTTCGCCGGAACGGCGGGGCAACACGACGCCGGCCGAAGTGCGGAACACGTAATCCACCAGTCCGCTGCAATCGAAGCCGCTTTGCGGCGTGTTGCCGCCCCAGCGATACGGCGTACCGACCAGGCCGATCGCACGGAAGAGCACGTCATTGGCGGCTTGCGCGGGCGGCGGCGGTGTGGTTGCGCATGCCCCCAGCACCAGCGCGGGAGCGAGCGCCGCAAAACGGCACAGCCAGCGCTGCGCGCCCGTCAACGCTCCGCTCTCCGGAGCGGCTGCCCGCACGCCATGCGCCGGCCTGCGAGGGCGATAGCAATTCTGACGCAGGCGTGGCGGAAAGGTGAATTCATCGTGGCCGGATCGTGAACCCCGCGCGAAGGTAACGCATGAGCCGGGCTCCGTAAAGCCCGGCCGGGGAAAACAAACGTGATTTCGTGACGCGGTCGACGCCGCGGTCCTGTCGCCCGATCAGGCTGCGCCGGCCTGTGGTACCGGGGCCGCCGCCAGTTCCAGTTCCAGCTCGAAAGCGGCGGTGCGACGGCGGGCCGCGTCGATCACCGGCCCAGGGAGGCCCTGTCCGGATGCCAGTTGTGCCAGCGCGGCGCGCTGGCGCGGATCGAAATCCGGATCGTGCTGCGCCTCGTCCAGCGCGGTCAGCAGCGTCGCCAGCCAGCCGGCGCCGGGAGCGCGCAGCATCAGCAGGATTTCGGGCACCGAAAGACTGTTGCGATGGAAAGAAGGCGTCATGAGGATTCCCCTTGCTGTTCGCCCCGAACGATGCAGGAGTAATGCCAAGGCGAAGTGCCCCGCATGGTGCCTGCGTGGCCGCTAAACTCGCGCGATGCCTCAATCCTCCGACGTATTGATCCTGGGTGGCGGCGTCATCGGACTGTCCTGCGCGCTGGCCCTGGCGCGCGCGGGCGCATCGGTGCGCGTGCTGGAACAGATTTCGCCCGGTGCGGGTGCATCGCACGGCAATTGCGGCACGCTGACGCCAAGCCACGCGATTCCACTCTCGGTGCCCGGCGTGCCGTGGAAGGCGTTGCGCTGGATGAGCCGGCGCGATGCGCCGCTGTACGTCAATCCGCGTCCCGACCTGCAACGCTGGCGCTGGCTGCTCGGGTTTGCAATTCGTTGCAATGCGCGGGATGCGCAACGCACGGCGCTGGCGCGCGCCGCCATACTCGGGCGTTCGCACGAACTGCTGCCGCAGTGGCTGGCAGAAGAAGGCATCGATTGCGAATACGCCAAGCTTGGCACCTTGTACGTGTATCGCGATGCACGCGCGCTGGAAGACGATCGACACGACGTGGAGTGGCTCAACCGGCTGGGCGTGCACACCGAAATCCTCGATGCCGACACCGTGCTGGCGATGGAGCCCGCGGTGAAGCCCGGGATCGTCGGTGGCGTGTGGCATCCCGACGATGCGCAACTGCGACCCGACAGGCTGGTGGAAGGGCTGACCCGGCGCGTGCGCGAGCGCGGCGTGACGATCGAAAACGACACGCGCATCGAGGGTTTTGCATCCAGCAACGGTCGCGTCAGCCACGTGCGGACTTCCCGCGGCGAATTCTCGGGCGACCGGATCGTGATGGCGCTGGGCGCGTGGTCGCCGCGCGTGGCGCGACAGTTGGGCATGCGCCTGCCGATCCAGCCCGGCAAGGGCTATTCGATCACCACTTCGCTCCCCGATCCGGCGCCGCAACGGCCCGTGGTGTTGCGCGAGCCGGGCGTGTGCGTCACGACCTGGCCGTCGGGTTTCCGCCTCGGCAGCACGATGGAATTCGCCGGTTACGATTCGAGCTTGAACCGCACGCGGCTGGATGCGCTGCGCCGAGGCGCGCGGGCCTACCTGCGCGCACCGTTCGGCGATCAATTGCAGGAAGAGTGGTGGGGTTGGCGTCCGATGTGCGTGGATGAGGTGCCGCTGATCGGCGCCAGCACGCGCTGGGACAACCTGCTGCTCGCAACCGGCCACGGCATGCTCGGCGTCAGCATGAGCGCGGCCACGGGCGAACTGGTGGCGTCGTCGATCGGCGGGACGAAACCCGTGATCGATCCCGCGCCCTACTTGCCGGCGCGTTTCGGGTTGTGAGCGCGATGACCGACACCCAATCCGATCTGCTGGTGATCGGCGGAGGTTCGGCGGGCCTCGCGCTGGCAATCCGCGCCGCGCGCCATGGCGCGAAAGTGACATTGTTCGAGCCGCGCCAACTGGGCGGTACTTGCGTCAATCGCGGTTGCGTGCCGAAGAAGGCGATGTGGCTGGCGGCGGAACTGGCGCGAATGCAGGCGCTGGCGGTCGAGCTCGGTTTCGATTCCAAACCCGGTGTGCTGGATTGGCCGGCGTTCGTCGAGCGGCGCGAAGCCTACATCGCGCGCGCGCGCCACGCGTATGCGCGTCGGCTGGAAGAATACGGCGTGCGCGTGATCGCAGCGCGTGCCCAGTTCGTCGATGCGCATGTCCTGGAAGCGGCAGGGATGCATTACCGCGCGCCGCACATCGCCATCGCCACCGGTTCAAGGCCGCGCGTCCTCGACCTGCCCGGCGCGCAGCTCGGCATCGACTCGGACGGGTTCTTCGAGCTGCGCGGATGCCCGCGCCGCGTCGGCATCGTCGGTGGCGGTTACATCGCGGTGGAACTTGCGGGTGTATTGCGCGCGCTCGGTGCGGAAGTGGAGTTGTTCTCGCGCAGCCGGCTGCTGTCGCATTTTGATGCGGAGCTGGGTGATGCGCTGTGCGCCGCGATGGACGAACAGGGCATCGCCCAGCACGGGCAATGCGCGGTGCGCGGCGCGCTGCGCGAGCGCGACGGGCTGTGGATGGACTGCGCCGACCATGCGCGGCACGGTCCATACGACCAGATCGTCTGGGCGGCGGGACGCGTCCCGAATACCGATTCGCTGGCGCTCGAAGCGGCCGGCGTGCGCCTCGACGGCGAAGGAAACGTCGCGACCGACAAGTACGAGAACACCAATGTCGCCGGCATCCACGCATTCGGCGACGTCAACGGCAAGCGTGCGCTCACGCCGGTCGCGATCGCCGCCGGCCGCGCCCTGGCCGAGCGGCTGTTCGGCGGAGACTCGGACGCCCACCTGGATTACGCGAACATCCCGAGCGTGGTTTTCTCGCACCCGCCGGTGGGCAGCGTCGGCTTGTCCGAAGCGCAGGCGCGCGCGCAATACGGCGACGCGGTCAGACTGCACATGACGACCTTCGTTCCGATGCTGGAGCGGCTCGCCGATCGCGAACACACAACGCGCATGAAGATGGTTACGGTCGGCGACGACGAGCGCATCGTCGGCCTGCACGGCATCGGCCACGGCATGGACGAAATGCTGCAGGGCTTCGCGGTGGCGGTACGGATGGGTGCGACGCGCCGGGATTTCGTGCGCACGGTAGCGATCCATCCGACGTCGGCGGAAGAGTTCGTGTTGATGCCCTGAGCGCTACACTTCGCCGATGGAACATTTCACGCTGCACAGAGGCACAGCACCGCTGCTGGTGAGCCTGCCGCACGACGGCACGGAAATCCCCGAAACGATCGCGACGCGGATGACGCCCGAGGCGCTGAGCGTGCCGGATACCGACTGGCACGTCGGCAAGCTGTACGCGTTCGCGCGCGGGACCGGCGCCTCGGTGATCGCGCCGCGCTGGTCGCGCTACGTGGTCGACCTCAACCGCCCGCCGGATGGGCATGCACTGTATCCGGACCGCAGCGAAACCGGGCTGGTGCCATTCAGCACGTTCGCCGAACGGCCGATCTACCGCGCCGGCACGCCCGACGCGCGGGAAATCGCCGCGCGGGTGGAAACGTATTGGCTTCCCTACCATTCGGCCCTGCAACGGGAATTGCAGCGCCTGCGCGGTATCCACGGCCGCGTCGTGTTGTGGGACGGGCACTCGATCAAGAGCCGCGTACCGATGTTCTTCGACGGCCAGTTGCCGGATTTCAACCTCGGCACGGCGAATGGGTCGAGCTGTTCGCCGGCATTGCAGCAGCGCCTCACGAGGGTGCTGGACCATCTTGCCGGTCCGCCTTCGAGCGAATACAGCCACGTGGTCGATGGGCGTTTCAAGGGCGGATACATCACCCGTCACTACGGCAACCCGGAACAGGGGGTCGATGCGGTGCAACTGGAGCTCGCGCAGTGCACCTACATGGACGAGGAGAGCTTCGAATACCAGCCGGGGCCCGCGGCCGGCGTGCAGCGCGTGATCCGCGCGCTGATCGAGGCTTGCCTCACCGGCGCTGGCTGAGGTCGAGAGCTCTTCATCGCGGAACGGGCGAGGGGACGGAAGACAATCGGTCGCCGTCGTTCGCGATTGTTTCCTGTTCGTCGCGGAGTGGAAGTCCTTTTGGCTTCGCGAGGCGACGTGTGTCAGCCGCGGATTCGCGCCACGCACTTCAGCTCGATCGCGATCGGCGTCGGCAGGGAAGTGATGCCGAGCGTGGTGCGGCATGGCGCGCCGGACGGGTCGGGAAAATATTCGGCCCATACCGCGTTGTAGGCCTTGAAGTCACGCGCCATGTCGGTAAGGAAAACGGTGACGTCGACCAGGTCCTCCCAGCGCGCGCCACTCGCTTCCAGCACCGCGCGCACGTTGGCGAACACCTGGCGAGCCTGCGCTTCGATGTCGTGGCCGACCAGCGTCCCATCCGCGCCGTGGACGTTGCCGGGAATCCCGTCGCTGCCGGGCACGCGCGGGCCGATGCCGGACAGGAACAGCAATTCGCCCACGCGTCGCGCGTGCGGATAGGCGCCGACCGGCGCTGGCGCGGCAGCGGTGCGGATCGCGTTGCTCATGGATTTCCGCAGAATCGCGAGAGCGAGGTGTCGGTTGCCGCAGTGACTTCGCAACGTTTGTCGGACGCCGCCGTCGTCGAATCCGCAACCGCAACCGGGGATGCCTTGATCTTTATGGATTGCCGCGAAAGGGTGCGGTTGTCCTCGTCGGTCACGCTGAGGCGGTAGTTGCCGGGGCGCAGGTAAAGCTCGCCCGTTGGCGTCACCTTGGATCCGGAAGTGGTGAACTTGATGTCCCCGATCGTGGTCAGCGGAATCAGGTCCAGTACCATGCGGTCGGCGGGAATCGCATCATCCGGTTCGTCCGCGTAGCGCGCTTCGATCAGACAGGGGAAGTGATCCTGGCAAATCCCGCCGTCCACGTAATACGCTACACGCAACCCGCCCAATGCAAGCCAGGTGGGCCGGCCATCGTGCATCCGCGTCAATGGGAAGAACACGCTGACGTCATAGCCGGGACGCAACGACCACGGCTTGCCCTCCTTGTTCACGAACACGACCGGCTGGGACGGATCGAGCGACTGCACCACCGCCGTGTAGTAGGGGTGATCCAGTGCGCTGCCGTCGTGCGAGATCAGCATCGTCTGCTCCACGCTCAGAGGCTGCATCCCGGTGTCGTCCATGAAATGTTCCGCCATCGACTGGGCCCCTAGGAACTTGCCTTCCTTCTGGATGTGGGCGTAGCCGGCATTCACGACCAATCGGGTGTTCGGATCATCCTTGAACAGCTTGGCGAGGTGGCGCGCCTGCTGCGCCTCGCGCGCATCGCCCTGGTACTGGTCGTCGGCCTCGTACGCCACGACCCTGTAGCCCAGCTTCAGCGCTTCGCGGACCATCTCCGCATAGATCGGCTCGCGCGTGTAGAAACCCGATTGCGCGGTCGGGTAGCCGCGCTTCTGCAGGTCGGCATCGGTCCGGTACAGTGTTTCCGCGGCGAAAGTGTTGAAACCCTCGGCACGCAGGGCCTTCAGCAGTTGCACCGTGAGCGAGCGCGTCAGCGGCACGTTGTGCGCTTCGTTGAGGAACACCGCCTTGTACGACTTGGCCAGTGTCGGGATGTAGCTGCGCGCGAGCACCGGGTGCCAGCCCGGTTGCCCCAGCGGCAGCGGTGCATCGTCCGCCTGTGGCTGTTCCTTGATCGAGAAGCTCTGCAACGCGTCGGAATAGTCCCCGATGAAAGTCTGGTACCACGAGAGGTACTGGCCGAAGATCACCCGGAAATTCGCGTTGTCCGAGGTGGCGTAGGCCCGGCGCATCACCTGGTATTGCGCCAGCAGGCCCTTGTGCCGTTGCGCCGTCTGCATGATCTCCTCGGAACGTTCCACCGCCTCGATCTGCTGGGCGCGCACGCCCATCTTCGCGAGGTCGTCCTGCGCGCGCGCCGACGATGCCGCGAGGCAAAACAGGACCAGAACCAGTGACGTGCGTACAGGCATGTGTCGCTCCGCGCCAGGGCCACGGCAGGATAGCGCGACGGAGCCTCCACGCTTCGTTGCGCGTGCAACGATGCCAGTGTACGTCGAAGGCGTGGCGGGTTGGCTGTGTCGAAAGTCGCGGAAGTGGAGGGTGTCAGGATCTTTCCGCCAGGTGCCTCAGCGTGCCGCGGTATGCATCTTCCAGATCGCCGGGCCGGGTCACGTCCATGCCCAGGTCGCGGATGCGGCCGTCCGAGAGCCCGTAGCACCAGCCATGTACCGCCAGCTCCTGGCCGCGCTCCCAGGCATCGCGCACCACCGTCGTCCGGCACACGTTGACCGCCTGTTCGAGCACGTTCAGCTCGCACAGGCGCGCATGGCGGGACTCCGCGTCGGGCAGCGCCTGCAGCATGGCCGCGTGCGCCGCGCGCACGTCGCCGACGTGCCGCAGCCAGTTGTCGCACAGTCCGACCCGGCGCTCCTCCAGCACGGCCTGCACGCCGCCGCAGCCGTAGTGGCCGACCACCATGATGTGCTCGACCTTGAGCACGTCCACCGCGAACTGCATCACCGACAGGCAGTTGAGGTCGGCGTGCACCACCAGGTTTGCGACGTTGCGGTGCACGAACACCTCGCCCGGCGCCAGGTCCACGATCTGGTTCGCCGGCACGCGCGAATCCGAACAACCGATCCACAGGTATTTCGGCGCCTGTTGCTGCGACAGTTGCACGAAGAATTCCGGGTCGCGCGCGCGGATGGCTTCCGACCAGCGGCGATTGCTTTCGAGCAGGTCATCGGGCGAAGACGTCATCGTTTCTCCTCAACGTGCGATGCAGACATTCTTCGGCTCGGTGAAAAAGCGCAACGCCTCGAAACCGCCCTCGCGCCCCATGCCGGAATTCTTCACGCCGCCGAATGGCGTGCGCAGGTCGCGCAGCATCCAGCAATTGATCCAGACGATGCCGAATTCCAGACGTTCAGCCGTGCGCTGCGCGCGCCCGAGATGGCCCGTCCACAACGAAGCGGCCAGGCCGTATTCGCTGCCGTTGGCGATTGCGATCGCCTCGTCCTCGTCTTCGAACGGCAGCAGCGTCACGACCGGACCGAAGATTTCCTCGCGGTTGGTCGCGCAGTCCTGCGGCAGGCCCTCGATGACGGTCGGCGTCACGAACCAGCCCCCGGCGCAGCGACCGTCGAGCTTCATCGCCTTGCCGCCGCAAAGCACGCGTCCACCTTCGGCGACCGCACGCTCGATGCAGGTCGTCACCTTGTCGAAATGCGCGCCGGACACCAGGGCGCCGAGATCGCTGCCGTCGTCCTGCGGATCGCCCACGCACAGCGCCTTCACTTTCGCGAGGTAGCGCTGCTTGAATTCGTCGTAGATCGAGCGCTGCACCAGCAGGCGAGAGCCGCACAGGCAGATCTCGCCCTGGTTGGAGAAGCCCGAACGCACGATGGTGTCGAGATTGGCCTCGCCCAGATCCGCGTCGGCGAACACGATCGCGGGGTTCTTGCCGCCCATTTCCAGCGAGACTTTCTTGAACGACTTCGCCGCGATGCCCGCGATCGCCGCGCCGGTGCGCGTCGATCCGGTAAAGGAAACCGCCTTCACCTGCGGATGTCCGACGATGGCTTCTCCGACCGACGGCCCGGTGCCCTGCACGATGTTCAGCACTCCGGCAGGAAAGCCGCATTCGATCGCGAGTTCCGCCAGTCGGAACGCGGTGAACGGCGTGATCTCCGACGGTTTTGCGACGACGGCGTTGCCCGCCGCCAATGCCGGCGCGATTTTCCAGGTGAACAGGTACAACGGAAGATTCCACGGCGAAATGCAGCCGACAACGCCCAGCGGCTGCCGCAGCGTGTAATTGAATGCGTGCGCGTCGGCGTGCGCTTCTCCGGGCCACTGCGTGATCGCTTCGGCGAAGAAGCGCAGGTTCGCGACCGCGCGCGGGATGTCCACGCCGCGCGCGAGTTTCACCGGCTTGCCGGTGTCGCGCGATTCCTCGCGCGCGAGTTCATCGAGCTTCGCTTCCACCGCATCGGCCAGACGGTGCAGGTGGCGCGCGCGTTCGCCGTGCGGGAGCGCGGCCCACGCTGGCGCCGCGCGTTGCGCGGCTGCGACCGCTGCATCGACGTCGCGACGATCCGAATCAGGACAGCGCGCGTACGCCTCACCCGTTGCCGGTTCGTACACGTCCAGATACGCGCCGGTGCATGGTGCGCGCAGTTCGCCGTTGATCAGGTTGGCCAGTTTGGGCAGGTTGACGTCATCCATCGTTCAAGGCGAGCTTGCGAGGTCCGGACCGTGCAATGTCAACATTTTTCTTGCCGAGCACACTTCGGCGCGAGCGCATAACGACGATACTGCGACGACGGGATGATCGAGTGTGCCACGAAACACCAACCGAGTCGCCATCGCATCGGGCGTATCCAGATCGGTGAAGATCCACCACTGGATGATCCCACCCTGTGCATCCCGAATCTGGAATTGCTTGATTTTGGGTGTGCCGGTAATTGGGCTGTGGGCTTCGGACGCGACCGCATCCAGCGTGGCGTCAACCGTCTCGAATTGAATGGGTGTCTCATCCGCGATGTAGTGCGGATGTGCGTAGTCTGCTGGCCAGAGCATGTTGCCGGACTTGAGTGACGTGGGATTGAAGTGGATAGGGATGCGAACCACGCCGCCAACACGGTGTCCCTGCTTGTTGCCCGGTGCGAACCGCCATTGACGTACCGCCTCGATCGCGGAATGATCGAGCTCCAGATGTCCGCTCGACCTCTCGATTCGGATATCAACGATGTCGCCAGTATCCGAGATCACCGTGTCGAGCACTGTCGTACCGCCGATCGCGTAAATCACATCGAATCCCGGATAGATCGGCTGCACGCGGCTGGTGAGGTCGAGCGACGGTGCGCGATCGCCCGGCGGCGGAGGCGGCATCGGCTTCGGTGGCGGCGCAGCACAGCCGGCAAGTAATGCAGTTGCGATCCCCACCCCCAAGATTCGCAGCAAGGCTGTTTGCATGCATTTCCCCTTATTTGGCTTGCAGTATTACAACGACCGCGTGCGCCCGCCGTCCACCGGCAAGTTGATGCCGGTAATGTAGCTCGCGGCAGGCGAGGCGAGGAACGCCACCGCCGCGGCAATTTCCAGCGGGTCGGCGAAGCGTTGCATCGGCACTTCCTGTTCCATCGCGTGTTGTACGTCGTCCACGCTGCGGCCGGATTGTTGCGCGCGCGTGGCGACGATCTGCTGGATGCGCGGCGTCCTGGTCGAACCGGGCAGCACGTTGTTGACGGTGATGCCGAAAGGGGCGAGTTCGCTCGCCAGCGTCTTGGCCCAGCTCGCCACCGCCCAGCGCGTGGTGTTGGAAACGCCCAGGCCCGCAATCGGCTCCTTGACCGAAGTGGAGATGATATTGACGATGCGGCCGTAGCCGCTCGCGCGCATGCCGGGGATCACGGCATCCGCCAGCACGTGATTGGCGAGCAGGTGCTTGCGATAGGCGTCGAGGAACGCTTCGATCGTCGCGTCCAGCACCGGTCCGGGCGGGGGGCCGCCGGAGTTGTTGACCAGCACATGTACGGGCGTGCCTGCAACGAGCGCTTCGACCTGCGCCCGCAGTGCATCCGTGTCGCCGCCGTCGGCGGCGATGAATCCGTGTTTCTGGGCTGCATGGGTGCGCGGCAGCTCATCCGCCAATGTGCGTAAAACGTCTTCGCGCCGCGCCAGCGCGGTGACGTTCGCGCCGAGCCGCGCCAATTCGATTGCGCAGGCGCGGCCGATGCCTTGCGATGCGCCGCAGACCAGCGCGTGCCGGCCACCCAAGTCGAGATCCATGATCGACTCCCTGATCCAGTGAGATGTTCAGCGCGACATGTCGATGAACTGATTCGTGTGCGACAACAGGCCGGAACCGCCCTGCGGCTTCTTGCAGATGGCATCGTCCACCGCGCCCTGGTACTTCGATGTCAGCAATCCGACGCTCAATGGGCCATCCGGTCCGTGCGGAATGGAAAAGCTGCCGGAACTCGCGGGCGAAGAAAACACGTCAGAAGTGAAGCCGGCAGGCGACTGTTCCCAATAGGTGCTGGCCTTCAACTGCGCGTCCGAGGTGGTGATCACCAGGTATTTCGCTTGGCTGTCGTCGACGCCGAAACTGCCGAAGGCGCCCGACAACGCTGGCCGCCAGCCGATGTATTCGCACAATTTGACGTCTTCGCTGCGCAGCGGGTTGAACTGAGCATCCAGCACGGTGACGGTGGGCGCAAACAAATAGCTCGATTGCAGATGGCGCGCAGAAGGTTCGGCCTTCAACAGCACGCGGTAGGGTTTGTCGAATTCGGGCAATACGAAGGTGAGGAAATGCGTGCGCTGGCCGCCGATGTCCGCGACCGGACTGTTCGCGTCGAAGACGAAATCCTTCGGCTTCTCCGGCAATGCATTCTTGAACGGCAGCTCGTTCCATGCCTCGCAGCACGGCTTGTGCGATTGCAGTTGCTTGATCGCCTGGTCGCGGGATGGCGGAGGCGTGGCCGCGAGCGCCGGCAGGGCCACGTTGGCCAATGGAAGTTTCACCGCGTGGGCGCAACCAGCCAGCAGTGTGACCGCTGCCAGCGCGCAAGCGATCCGGGGCGGGCGACGCAACATCAGAATTCCGCGTGTCCCGGTGCGCGCGGATAGGGAATCGCATCGCGGATGTTGGTCAGGCCGCACACGTAAACGAGCAACCTTTCGAATCCCAGGCCGAAGCCCGCGTGTGGCACGCTGCCGTAGCGGCGCAGGTCGCGGTACCAGTGGTAGTGCGCGGGGTCCAGTCCGAACTGCACCATGCGGCGGTCCAGGTAATCGAGACGTTCCTCGCGCTGCGAGCCGCCGATGATTTCGCCGATGCCCGGCGCCAGCACGTCCATCGCGGCCACGGTTTTGCCGTCATCGTTCAGGCGCATGTAGAAAGCCTTGATCTTCTCCGGGTAGTTCATCACCACGACCGGCCGGCCGACGTGATGTTCCGCCAGATAGCGTTCGTGCTCGGTCTGCAGGTCGACGCCCCATTCGACCGGGAACTCGAATTTCTGCTTCGAGTTCTTCAGGATCGCGATCGCGTCGGCGTAGTCGATGCGCTCGAAGGGCGCGGCGATGAACTTCTCCAGTCGCGTGACCGCATCCGCCTGCACGCGTTGCGCGAAGAAGGCCATGTCATCGGCGCGTTCTTCCAGCACGGACTTGAAGATCGCCTTCAGGAATTTCTCCGCGCAATCGGCATCGTCGTTGAGATCCGCGAACGCGATCTCCGGTTCGATCATCCAGAACTCCGCCAGGTGCCGCGGCGTGTTGGAGTTCTCCGCGCGAAAGGTCGGGCCGAAGGTGTAGACCTTGCTCAAGGCGAGGCAATACGCCTCGACGTTCAACTGGCCGGAGACGGTCAGGAACGCCTCGCGCGCGAAGAAATCCTTGCGGAAATCCACCGCGCCCTTCCCGTCTTGCGGCAGGTTGGCGAGGTCAAGCGTGGACACGCGGAACATGTCGCCCGCGCCTTCGGCGTCGCTGGTCGTGATGATCGGCGTGTTGACCCAGAAGAAACCTTCATCGGTCAGATGACGGTGGATCGCCAACATCATGGTGTGGCGCACGCGTGAGATCGCGCCGAACAGGTTGGTGCGGGGGCGCAGATGCGCCACCTCGCGCAGGAATTCAGGCGAATGCTGCTTGGGCTGGATAGGATAGGTTTCCGGGTTGTCCACGAAACCCAGCACTTCCACCGCATCGGCCTGCATTTCGAACGCCTGGCCCTTGCCCTGCGAGGGCACCAGGGTCCCGTGCGCGACGATCGCGGCGCCGGCGGTCAGCCGCTGCACTTCGCTCGCGTAGTTCGGCGATGTCGCGGGGGCGACGATCTGAAGAGTATCGAAACAGGAACCGTCCGAAAGGGCGATGAACGATAGCCCGGCCTTGGAGTCGCGCCGCGTCCTCACCCAGCCGCGCACCGTGGCGCGTGCGCCGACGCCCTGGCCCGCGAGCGCCTGTCTGACCGTGATCGTCCTGCCAGCCATCTTGAAATTCCGTTATGCGTACGCACCTGAATGCGAACCGGCGATGATAGCGAAGCATTGCCGCGCCCGCAGTAGAATGCAGCCATGTCCATCGAACTCAGCCCCGACGCCGCCGCGCGAATGCGCGAATACCTCGCGAACCATCCGCAGGCCGCCGGCGTGCGCTTCGGCATCAGGAAAACCGGCTGTTCCGGGTTCGGCTACACCGTGGACCTGACCGAGACCGTGGCTCCCGGGGATCGCGTGTTCGACCTGGACGGCGTGCGCGTGGTGATCGATGCCAAGTCGCTGCCCTTCGTGGACGGAACCCGCATCGACTTTGAGCGGCAAGGGTTGAACGCGGCATTCGTCTTCCACAACCCCAACGCCACGGGCGAATGCGGTTGCGGGGAAAGTTTCACCGTGGATGCGAGGGATTAGGGATGGCAGAGAGGGCGCTTCGGATGAGCATTTCAGCAACGGGAAGGCTGCATCAGCGCGCCCTCGCTGCTGGCCCCTGACCATTCCGCGGGTTGCTCGTCGGCCGCATTCCCCTTACAATTCCGCTTCTTTCGCCCACGCTTCCACGAGCGAAGACCCTTGCCTCACCGCCGGTGCACGCGTTGTGCGCTGGCGGGAGGCTGCCTGCCACGGCAGCGTTGCCGTGGCGACACCCGAAAGGAAAACACAATGCGTCATTATGAAGTCGTGTTCCTGGTCCATCCGGACCAGAGCGAGCAGGTGCCCGGCATGGTCGAGCGCTACAAGGCGCTGGTCGAGGCCGATGGCGGCAAGATCCATCGCGTCGAGGACTGGGGCCGCCGCCAGCTCGCCTACCCCATCCAGCACCTGGCCAAGGCGCACTACGCGATGATGAACATCGAGTGCGGCCCCAAGGCGCTCGACGAGCTGGTCTCCGGTTTCCGCTTCAACGATGCGGTGCTGCGCCACCTCGTGATGAAGATGGACGCTGCCGAAACCGAACCGTCGCCGATCATGAAGGCCAAGGACAAGGACGAGAAGTCGCCGCGTCGCCGCGATGACGAAGGCTTCGGCGGCGAGACGTTCGCCGATCGCGAAGAAGCCGCGTAAGCGACCATCGAATCCGGAGACCGAACATGTCCAAATTCTTCCGCCGCAAGAAATTCTGCCGCTTCACCGCCGAAGGCGTGAAGCAGATCGACTACAAGGACCTGAACGTCCTGCGCCAGTACATCACCGAGACCGGCAAGATCGTGCCCAGCCGCATCACCGGTACCAAGGCGCGCTACCAGCGCCAGTTGTCGGATGCGGTGAATCGCGCGCGCTTCCTGGCGTTGCTGCCGTACAGCGACAACCACTTTGTTTGACGCTTCAGACAGGGTGGACTGAAAGCGTTACGAGCGAAGGCAGCTTGCGCGACGCCGGAGCGCAGGAACCGGAGCGTATGTGTCAGTACGCGAGGATTCCGAGCACCGCCGGCGCTCGAGATGCCGAGCGCAGTAGCTTTCAGGCCACTCGAATTCGGACAACCACAATGGTTGCGTCGGTAGTCCGGCGCTAACGAATCGGAGACTTTTGATGGAACTCATCCTGCTCGAGAAAGTGAAGAACCTGGGCGGCCTCGGCGACAAGGTCAAGGTCAAGCCCGGTTACGGTCGCAATTACCTGGTGCCGCGCGGCAAGGCCGTGCCGGCCACCGAAGCCAACGTCGCGGAGTTCGAAAGGCGCCGCGCCGAGTACGAGGCCAAGTCCAACGAGCTGCTGTCCGCCGCGCGGGCACGCGCCGCCAAGTTCGAAGGCGCGGAGGCCACTATCAAGGCCAACGCCAGCCCCGAGGGCAAGCTGTACGGTTCGGTCGGTCCGCGGGAAATCGCCGAGGCCTTCAGCACGCAAGGCCTGGAGCTGGAAAAGAGCGAAGTGATCCTGGGCGAAGGCCCGCTGCGCAACCTCGGCGAATACGAAGTGCACATCGCGCTGCACGCGGACGTGCAGACGACCGTCAAGGTGAAGGTGATCGCGGAAGAGTGACCTCGCTCCGGCGATCATTTCGCGTGAAGTCAAACGGGTGCCTCACGGCGCCCGTTTTGTTTTGGGCGTCATTCCGGCACAGGCCGAAATCCCTGTGACTTTGTCGTGGGAAGTTGCGCTGTCGCGTCTGCAATTTCGACATCCATGTCTTTTCCGCTCGCCTCCCGGGCGAGCGGGCTACTTTTGTTTCGGCAAAAGTAGCCAAAACCATTGCGCCGGCATGACGGTCTCGCCAACGTCCGGTTGGCTCGACTGCCCTGCGCTTCTCGCCGGGCGCGCGCCGGCGCGAACTCGCACGTCCCTGTGCTCGGACGTCGCGCCTTTCCCGCGCGCCCGGCTGCGATGCTCGGCGTCATGCGACGGCGCCGGGAGCTCGCTTCGACACGGCCATCCATGGCCTGCGTTTCTAATGCGACGGTCCATGGTGTTCTTGTACACAAAATGTGCACAGGATCGCCACAAAGTTGCCGTCTCGACATATGCGACGCGTTTGGTAAAGATGCGAGTTCTGTTGTTGTAGTCGAGCCGATCAGGGGAATGAGCGCCGTCCTGCCCGAACGCAAACCCGCCGCGCGCGTCGATACGCTGCGTGTGCCGCCTCACTCGATCGAGGCCGAGCAGTCGGTGCTGGGCGGCCTGATGCTGGTGCCCGAAGCCTGGGACAAGGTCGCCGACCGGGTGTGCGAGGAGGATTTCTATCGCCGCGAGCACCAATTGATCTTCAGGGCGATATCCGATCTCTCGACGCGCCAGCAACCGTTCGACGCGGTGACCCTGGGCGAATGGTTCGACCGCAACGGGCTGTCGGACCAGATCGGCGGCGCGGCGTACCTGGTGGAGCTGGCCAACGCCACGCCCAGCGCGGCCAACGTGGCGGCGTACGCCGACATCGTGCGCGACAAGTCGATCCTGCGGCAATTGATCGAAGCGGGCAGCGACATCGCCGGCAGCGGTTTCAACCCCGAAGGGCGGCGCACCGAGGAGATCCTGGAGAGCGCGGAGCAGCGCGTATTCAAGATCGCCGAGGCTGGCGCGCGTGGACGCAAGCAATATGCGCCGATGCGCACGGCGCTGAGCGAGGCGATGTCGCTGCTGCAGCAGCGTTACGCCAACAAGGGCCAGATCACCGGGTTGCCGACCGGCTTCAGCGATCTGGACGAGCTCACGGCCGGCCTGCAGAACGAGGACCTGGTGATCATCGCCGCCCGTCCCTCGATGGGCAAGACCGCGCTCGCCTTGAATCTCGCCGAAACGGCGGCGTTGCGCGCCAAAAAAAGCGTGCTGATCTTCTCGATGGAGATGTCGTCCTCGCAACTGGCGTTCCGCTTGATCTCCTCGCTGGGGCGCATCAACCAGCAGCGCCTGCGCACCGGCGATCTCGCGGAGGAAGACTGGCCGCGCGTCACGCAGGCGACCGCGTTGCTGTCGGAATCCAAGATCTTCATCGACGACACTCCTGCGCTGTCGCCGGTGGAGCTGCGTTCGCGCGCGCGACGGATGGCGCGCGAGCACGGGCTGGGCATGATCGTGATCGACTACCTGCAGCTGATGCAGGTGCCAGGGAACAAGGAGAACCGCGCCACCGAAATTTCGGAAATCTCGCGCAACCTGAAGGCGCTCGCCAAGGAGCTGAAGGTGCCGGTGATCGCGCTGTCGCAGTTGAACCGCGCGCTGGAGCAGCGCAACGACAAGCGTCCGGTGATGAGCGACCTGCGCGAGTCCGGCGCGATCGAACAGGACGCCGACCTGATCCTCTTCATCTACCGCGAAGAGGTGTACGACAAGGAAACGGCCAACAAGGGCATCGCTGAGATCATCATCGGCAAGCAACGCAACGGCCCGATCGACACGGTCAAGCTCACCTTCCTCGGCCAGTACACCAAGTTCGAGAACTACGCGCCGGAGTCGTACGTCGGGCGACTGGAGTAGTCGGCGTGGCACGCAGCGCCGTCGCGACCATCCACCTCGATGCACTGCGCGCCAACCTGGCGCGCATCCGCGCGCTCGCCGGCGGCGCAAAGGTGATGGCGGTGGTGAAGGCCGATGCCTACGGCCACGGGCTGGAACGCTGCGCGCGCGCATTCGCCGGCGCCGACGCGTTCGGCGTGGCCTCGATCGCGGACGGCTTGCGCCTGCGCGCGGCCGGCCACCGCAACCGCATCGTGGTGCTGAGCGGGCCGGACGCCCCGAGCGACCTCGCCGAGATGCGGCGGCTCGACCTCGAAGCCGTGATCCACCACGACTCGCAACTGGACATGCTCGCCGCCGAGAATGGCGCGCCGCGGCTGCGCGTATGGCTGAAGCTGGATACCGGCATGCACCGGTTGGGTTTTCCGGCCGAACGTGCTGCGGGACTGCACGCGCGGTTGCGCTCGATGCCGAGCGTGGATCCGGACGTCGTGCTGATGACGCATTTCGCTGCCAGCGACGAATTCGGCAACGACTTCACCGCGCGGCAGATCGCGCTGTTCGAAAATGCCACGCGGGACATCGCGGGTGAACGCGCGTTGTCAAATTCCGCCGGTGTGCTCGGATGGCCCGATGCGCGCGGCGACTGGGTGCGCGTGGGCGGTCTGCTCTACGGTTTGTCGGTAGCGGAAGGCAGGACCGGTGCGGATTTCGGGTTCAAGGCCGCGATGACGTTGTCCACGCGCCTGATCGCAATCAGCGCCGTGAAACGCGGTGAGCGCATCGGCTACGGTTCGACCTACGAATGCGTGGAAGATATGCCGGTCGGCGTGGCCGCGATCGGTTACGGCGATGGCTATCCGCGCAGTGCGCCTTCGGGCACGCCGGTGCTGGTCGGTGGTGCGCAAGCCACGATCGTCGGCCGTGTCTCGATGGACCTGGTCACGCTGGACCTGCGCAGCGCGCCATCCGCCAGTATCGGCGATACCGTGACGTTGTGGGGCCAGGAGTTGCCGGTGGAAACCGTTGCGCAACGCGCCGGTACGATTTCGTACGAGCTCACCTGCGGCGTGACGCGGCGGGTGTTGTTTGCCGAGGATGGCCGCTGATGGCCAAGGCCAGGACCGCCTACGTCTGTGCCGATTGCGGCGCGGAATATCCGAAGTGGCAGGGCCAGTGCGAAGCCTGCGGCGCCTGGAACACGCTGTCGGAGTTCACGGTGCAGCCGGCGAAGGCCGCCGCTGCGGGCGGGGCACGCAACGCCGGTTACGCGGGTGCCGCGGATGCCGCGCGCGTGCAGCCTCTGGTCGCGATCGCGAACGAAGCCGAAGCGCGCCACGCCACCGGGATCGGCGAACTCGATCGCGTGCTGGGAGGCGGCCTCGTCGAAGGCTCGGTGGTGCTGGTCGGCGGCGATCCCGGCATCGGCAAGTCCACCTTGCTGTTGCAGGCGCTGGGCGCGTTCGGCGCCTCGTTGTCCGGGCTGTACGTGACGGGCGAGGAATCGCTGGCGCAGGTCGCCGCGCGCGGACGCCGGCTCGGCATCGCTTTGGATCCATTGCGCGCGCTGGCCGAAACCTGCGTCGAGCGCATTCTCGAGCACGCGATCCAGGAAAAACCGCGGGTGCTGGTGATCGATTCCATCCAGACCATCTGGACCGAATTGCTGACCGCGGCACCAGGCTCCGTCTCGCAGGTGCGTGAATCCGCCGCGCGCCTGACGCGCTTCGCCAAGGAAAGCGGGACGTGTGTGTTCCTGGTCGGACACGTGACCAAGGAAGGCGGCATCGCCGGCCCGCGCGTGCTGGAGCACATGGTGGACGCGGTGCTGTATTTCGAAGGCGAAACCGGTTCCCGCTTCCGCGTGCTGCGCTCGTTCAAGAACCGCTTCGGTGCGGTCAACGAGCTGGGCGTGTTCGCGATGTCCGACAAGGGCCTGCGTGAAGTACCCAATCCTTCCGCGATCTTCCTTTCGGCACACCCGCAGCCGACTTCGGGCAGCGCGGTCATGGTGACGCGCGAAGGCACGCGTCCGCTGCTGGTGGAAGTACAGGCGCTGGTGGACCAGTCGTCGCTCGGCAATCCACGCCGCGTCGCATTGGGCCTGGAACAGAATCGCCTGGCGATGTTGCTCGCGGTCCTGCATCGCCACGGCGGTGCGGCGGTGTACGACCAGGACGTGTTCGTCAACGTGGTCGGAGGCATCCGCGTACAGGAAACCGCCGCCGATTTGCCGGTGTTGCTCGCGGTGTTGTCGAGCTTTCGCGACAAGCCGCTCCCGGAAAAAACCGTGGCTTTCGGCGAGGTCGGCTTGTCGGGCGAGATCCGCCCGGTACCCAACGGCGAGGAGCGCCTGAAGGAGGCCGCGCAACACGGTTTCCGGCGTGCGATCGTCCCGAAGGCCAATGCGCCGAAGAAAATGCGCATCGGCGATCTGGAAGTGCTGGCGGTCGAGCGGTTGTGCGACGCGATCGGCGCCGCGTCCGGCGCGGTCTAGGCGATCGGGAAGGCCAGGAATTCCGGCAGGCGTTCGGCGCGTGCCGCGAATGCCGACAGCTTCGGATAGTCGTCCGCCGGTGCGATATCGGCCGCGACCAGCTGGGCGAAACGCCAGGCCACGGCGATGGTGATGTCCGCCTGCGTCAACTCCTCGCCGAAGAGCCATGCGTCGTCGTCGACATCGCGCAGTCCCTGCTCCAGCAAAGCGCATGCATCGCGCAATTGCCCGCTGACGCGCGCCGTCCAGCCGGCATCGCGCCGGTCCGCATCGCGCTTGTGCTCGTAGAAGATCTGCACGGCTTTCTCGGCGACCACCAGCGCGACGCCGATCCAGCGCAGAGCGCTTCGGTGCCGATCCGGCGCGCTCGGCATCAGCCGACGGTTCGCGGTTGTTTCCGCATGATCGATGATCAGCGTGGAATCCACCAGCACCAGGCCGTCATCGCACACCAGCGTCGGCACCTTCACCAGCGGATTGATCGCGTGGACCACGTCGAAATTGCGGAACACCGAGAGCGACCTGTGTTCGAAGGGAATGCCGAGCAGGCGCAACGAGATCGCGGTGCGGCGAACGTATGGGGAATCGAGCATGCCGATCAGTTGCATGGGCTTCTCCGTGAGCGTTACAGACCTGCCAGTTCTGCTGCATTCGCCGTTACGCGCAGCACCGAACCCTGCTCGTACCAGTCGCCCAAAACGATGCGTTGCGCTTTCGCGCCATCGAGTTGGAAATCATGGATCGCGGGCCGATGGGTGTGGCCGTGGACCACGCGTGCCACGTTGGCACTGCGCAGCGCAGTTTCCACGGCGCGCTGGTTGACGTCCATGATCGCCATCGTCGCCTGCGAGGTGTGCTCGCGGCTGGCATTGCGCGCCTGCTGCGCGAACGCGCGGCGAGCCGACAGCGGTTGCGCCAGGAATTGCCGCTGCCAGGCCGGATCGCGCACCTGCTCCCGGAAGGCGAGATATGCCGCGTCGTCCGTGCATAGAGTGTCGCCGTGCATCAGCAGCGTCGGCGTGCCGTATAACTCCACGATGGTGCCATCGTCCAGCAACGTCATGCCTGCGCGCCGCGCATAGTTTTCGCCGAGCAGGAAATCACGATTCCCCGCGATGAAGTGGATCGGTACTCCGGCATCGCCCGCGGCCTTCAACGTCGAAGCGACGCGCGCAGGCAGGGGCGAGTCGTCGTCATCGCCGATCCAGGTCTCGAACAGGTCGCCCAGGATGTACAGCGCCTCCGCTTCGCGCGCTTCACCGGCGAGAAACGATTCGAACAGCTCGACGATCCGCGGGCGCGAATCGTCGAGGTGCAAGTCGGAAATGAAGAGCGTTTGCGCGCTCAATGCCTGCTCGATGCGGTCGCGGGCGCGGCCGTTTTCTTCGATTTCTTCGGGGCCGGTGCGAAAGGAACCTGCCCGGCCGTGGGCGAAACCGGTTCAGCGGTAGGCTGCGCCGCTTCGCCGATCACCTTTGCGCTTTCGATGACCGGCAGCGGCCGCGGCACGTCGCCGATGAACGGCCCCTGCGGCCCGGTCGGCAGGTTGTCGAGCTTGTCGACCACGTCCATGCCCTGCACGACCTTGCCGAACACGGCGTAGCCCCAGGTCATGCCGCTCTGGTTGCCGACATAGTCCAGGCGCGGGTTGTCGACGATATTGAAGAAGAACTGTGCGGTCGCCGAATCCGGATCGGGTCCGCGTGCGGCGGCCACGGTGCCGCGCAGGTTCGACAACCCGTTGTTGGCCTCGTCCGGGATCGGCGCACGCGTGCGCTTGGGCGTCAGTTGCCGCGTGTACAAGCCACCCTGCACCAGGAACATCGGAATCGCGCGGTGGAACACCGTGCCGTCGTAGAAGCCATCCTTCACGTACTGCAGGAAATTGGCGACCGTCTTGGGCGCCTTGTCCGGAAACAGCTCGATCACGATGTCGCCCATCGACGTATGCAGCTTCACCTGCGGATGCGCGGCCGCGGATGGGTTGCCCGCCGCGGTCGAAGCCGGCGCGGGCGGCGCCGCGGACGCGGAGAGCGCGAACGACACCAGCAGGAGGAATGCCACGAACCGCGTGGATCTGCGCATTTCCGACCTCGAAGAGGCGTAGGGTCTGTCCAAAGCGGCCCAATGATACGCATCGCGGCTGAACCGTGCAGCCGCTGCGTTGTCGGCAACCACCTCGGTGCCGGATGCCGGCCCGGTCGTCCATGGCCGGTCGTTCAGCCGAGCTCGCGATGCGATCGCTCGCGCCGCCCATGGCGCCCACCTTCGAGCCACCTTCGCTTGTTGCGCGCGATCCCGCCGCATGCAGTCAACGCATCGCCTCGGCGCCCGGCTTCGTGCGTTCCGCACCGAACACGCAGGCGAACGTCGAACCGCGTCCCGGTTCGCTGACGATTTCCAGCCGCGCTTGGTGCAGCGCCAGGACGTGCTTGACGATCGACAGCCCCAGTCCCGTGCCGCCGGTGGCGCGCGAGCGGCTGGAGGAAACGCGGTAGAAGCGTTCGGTCAGGCGCGGGATGTGCTGCGCCGGGATGCCGTAGCCGGTGTCGGCAACGCTGAAGCGCGCGCCGCCGCCGGGCTCGCGTTTCCATCGGATAGCGATGCGGCCGCCATCGGGCGTGTAACGCACCGCGTTGCTGACCAGGTTGGAGAACGCGCCGTGCAGGTCGCGCGCCGAACCGCGCAGGTCGCAACCGGCCCCGTGCTCCAGCGAAATCGAGTGACGGCCCGCGCTCAGCGCTTCGGCCTCCTTGCGCAAGGTCGCGAGCAACGGCTGCATCGCCACGTCTTCGTCGTCGGCGCGCTGCTGGGTTTCGAGCCGCGAAATGGTCAGCAGGTCTTCGACGATCTGGCCCATGCGCTTGGATTGCGCGCGCAGCTCGTCCAGCATCGGCGCCAGCGCGGGCACATCCTCGGGTTCGATCAGTTCCAGGTAGCCGTGGATCACGGTCAGCGGCGTGCGCAGCTCGTGCGAGACGTTGGCGACGAAATCACGCCGCACCTGCTCGAGATGCAGCAGCGCGCTGATGTCGCGCGCCAGCAGCAACTTCGTGCCGTCGCGCAACGGGATCAGCGAAAACGATAGATGAATTTCGGGCGCGGCCGGCGCCGGGACTTCGTCCAGTTCGCTGACGCCTCCGCCGGCCAGCCATGCTGCGACGGCCGCCGAATCCAGGCAATCGGCGAGGCCTGCGCCGCGGTCGCGCGGAAACCGCAACCCGAGCAGGCGTTGCGCAGCGCGATTGCACCAGCGGACGCGTTCGCCGGCATCGAGCAGCACCACCGCGTCGGGCAATGCGCCCGCGGCATCGCGCAGCGCGCGCAATTGCCGGGCGAGACGGCGCAGGCGCGAGGTCCGAGGATTTGCCGCGTCCGCGCTCACGCCTGCGTGGAAAACCGGTAACCCGTGCCGCGCACGGTTTGCACCATGTGATCCAGCCCGTATGGCTCGAGGGTCTGGCGCAGGCGGCGGATGTGCACGTCCACCGTGCGCTCTTCCACGTAGACGCTGCCGCCCCAGACATGATCCAGCAATTGCGCGCGCGAGTAGACGCGCTCCGGGTGTGTCGCGAAGAAATGCAGCAGGCGATATTCGGCCGGACCGATCTGCACCGCCTCGTTGTTCGCGTAAACGCGGTGAGCCGGGCCGTCCACCCGCAAGCCGCCGATTTCGACCACACCGCTGCCATCGTCGCCCTGCGTGCGCCGCAGCACCGCGCGGATGCGCGCCAGCAATTCGCGCGTCGAGAACGGCTTGACGACGTAGTCGTCCACGCCGGCTTCCAGGCCGTTGACGCGATCGATTTCCTCGCCGCGCGCCGTCAGCATGATGATCGGGATTTCGCGCGTGCTTTCATCGCGTCGCAGGCGGCGCGCCAGCTCCAGACCGGAGGTGCCGGGCAGCATCCAGTCCAGCAAGATAAGATCGGGAATGTTCTCCGCGATCGCGTGCTGCGCGGCGCGCGCATCGGCGGCGTGCAGCGGTTCCATGTCCGCGCGCCGCAGCGCGAACGCCACCATCTCGCGGATCGAGTCTTCGTCTTCGACGATCAGGATGCGTTTGCGCATGCGTTGCTGTCGCGGATCGCGGCCATGACGCGATTATTGCAGCGGCGTCATGTTACGGTGCGATGACAGGCCTTGAAGCCCGAGATGAGTCGCGATCGTCCTGATCGCTTGAGTCAAAAAGCGGTCATCCATGACCGCACTCTAAAGAAAAGCGAAAATCAGAACTGCTGGCACGAATCGCCCGAGCAGGCGTGGAACCCCAACTGGCTGCCATTGCCGTTGTCGGGCTTGTCGCCGGCCTGCGGCAGGTTACGGCGTTGCATCTCCAGCGCGATCGGCGTGATTTGCGCGATGGTCGCCTCGATCCGCGCACGCGAGTAGTAATCCAGGTCCTTGCGCTCGACGAGCCGCTGCAATTGCCCGAGCGCGTCCTGCGGCCGGCCGGCGAGGAAGGTCGCATCGGCATAAGCCTCGCCGGCGCGGATGTCGTCGCCGGCGACATGGCAGGCATGTCCGTAGGTGCGGTACAACTCCGGTTCGGAGTTGTCGTCCAGCATCGGTTTCAACAACCCCTGCGCGGTCTTCGCGTCGTCGGTCTTGCCGCTCGCCAGCAGCGCCTGCGCATAACCCAGCGCGACCGCCGGATTCTGCGGCGACTGGGCGGAAAGCGTTGCGTAACGGTGCAGCGCGTCGCTGCGGTTTCCGGCTTCCAGTTCCGCTTCGGCCAGGCCCAGTTGCAGGGTATTGCTTTGCGGTTGCGCTTCCAGCAACGGTTTAAGCAGTTGCACCGCCTTTGCCGCCTTGCCGGTGTGTTCCAGCGCCATCGCGTAACCATAGCGGTGCGCGGGCGTGTCGAAATCGCCGCCGCGCGCGAGGCTGCGCGCGTAGTAGTCGACGGTATCGTTGTAATCGCCCGAGGACAGCACGCGGATGCGCTCGCGGATCAACGCGTATTCGTCACCATCGGGCTTGCTGCGTGGCGCCTGCAGCAGGGCCGATGTGTTCTTGACGAACGGCAGCAGGCTGAGATTGCCGGTGGATGCCGCCGATGCGACCTGCGGCGCGTTCTGGTCCTGTTCCTCTATCACGTGCGCGCGCGCCTTGGCCTCGGCGATGCGCTCGCTGGTTACGGGGTGATCCTGGAGGAACGGCGGCGCGTCCCCGGAATAGTCTCCGCCTTCCCCTCCCCCGGGGCGCAGCGTGCGCGCCATGCGATCGAAGAAACCGGCCATCGCTTCGGGATCGTAACCCGCCTTGGCGAGCGTTCCGATTCCCACGCGGTCGGCTTCGGTCTCGTCCTTGCGGGTGAAATCGATCTGTTCCTGCTGCATCAGGCCCATGCCCGATGCGAGGATGCCCGGGCCCGCGGTCTGGCTGGAACCGCCGGCGGCGATCAGCGCGCCGAGCGTCGCCAGCGCGTACAGCGGCGCCTTCTTCTTGGCATCCTCGAAGGCGCGCTCAAGGTGGTGTTGGCTGATGTGCGCCAGCTCGTGCGCGATCACCGCAGCCAGTTCGTCCTCGCTGGTGGTGGTGGTGATCAAACCCGCATAGACGAATACGTAACCGCCGGGCGCGGCGAAAGCGTTGATGTCGGGCTCGCGCAGTACGGTGAAGGTGTAGTGCTGGGTCGGATCCGCGCTGGCTGCCACCAGCCGATAGCCCAATGCCTGCACGTATGCATCCACCTGGGGATCGTCCAGCACCATGTTCATCGAACGCAATTCGCGCAGCATGCTGGCGCCGTACGCCTCTTCCTCCTGCGGCGAAATCAGCCCGGCCGCCGAGCTGCCGAGGTTGGGGAGGCTGACGTCCTCCTGCTGCCCGGCCGCAGGCAGCGCCAGCGCGAGGCAGGTGAGGGCTGGAAGCAGTCGATACGCGCGCATGACGTGGAGATTGGGGGCGCCCGGGTTCTCCGACAACTTAGCGCGATGCGGGTTCCGGTGATAGTGCTGGGCGATTCGCGTTCAGCCTCCGCAGGCATCATTCTTGCGATCATTCCGTCCGTTGCGGAAAGACGCGTACGCCGGTTTCAGTACTCCTCCGGCGCGAGTTCAAGAGCGGCCACGGAGCTTTGGGCCGTGGATCGCTGCTCCCGCCGCAATTTCAAATGAAATCTTCCCTCGATACCTCCTTCATGCCCGATATCGAAATCTACTCCACCGGATTCTGCGCCTACTGCGTGGCGGCCAAGAACCTCTTGAAAGCCAGGGGACTGGGCTGGCGGGAAATCCGCATCGACTCGGATCCGGAAGCGCGCGCGGCGATGCTGGAACGCAGCCGCGGACGCCGCACGGTTCCGCAGATCTTCATCAACGGCACGCACGTGGGCGGGTTCCAGGAACTGGCTGCGGCCGAACACGACGGCACGCTGGCGAAACTGCTGGAAGACGCGGGCTAGCGGGTGGGCGCTTCCTTGCGGGATAATCGCGTGTTTGCCCGCATGGCGGGGTACGCCACGCGATCAGGAGTTTTCGCATGAATCACACGATCGCGGTGATCCGCGGCGACGGCATCGGTCCGGAAATCATGGATGCCACGCTACGCGTGCTCGACGCGCTGCAAGCCGGCCTCGCGTACGAATTCGTGGACGCCGGCATGGCGGCAATGGAAAAACACGGCGAGTTGCTGCCGCAGGCCACCCTGGATGCGGTCGCCAAACACCGTGTCGCGTTGAAGGGGCCGCTGACCACGCCGATCGGCGGCGGTTTTTCATCATTGAACGTCGAACTGCGCAAGCGTTTCGATCTCTACGCCAACGTGCGGCCGGCACTCTCGATGCCCGGCACAAAAGCGCACTACGAGAACATCGACATCATCACGGTACGCGAGAATACCGAGGGCGCGTATCTCTCGGAGGGCCAGACGCTCTCTGCAGACGGCCAGACCGCGCAGTCGATCGTGCGCAACACGCGGCGCGGCGCCGAGCGCATCGTGCGCTACGCGTTCGAGCTGGCTGAAAAACGCGGCCGGAAAAAAGTCACCGCGGTGCACAAGGCCAATATCCTGAAAACCAGTTCCGGCTTGTTCCTGGACGTTGCGCGCGAAGTGGCGGGAGGGCATCCGGCGATCGCCTTCAACGAGATGATCGTCGACAACACCTGCATGCAATTGGTGATGAACCCCTGGCAGTTCGACGTGATCGTCACCACCAACCTGTTCGGCGACATCATTTCGGATTTGTGCGCGGGCTTGGTCGGCGGCCTGGGCCTGGCGCCGGGCGCCAACATCGGTTCGGCCGCGGCGATCTTCGAAGCGGTGCACGGTTCGGCGCCGGACATCGCTGGCAAGCACGTCGCCAATCCCTGCGCCTTGCTGCTGGCCGCGGCCGACATGCTCGACCACATCGGCATGATCGAACAGGGCACGCGACTGCGCGGCGCGATCCGCGGCACGCTCGCCGCGCACGACCGCGTCACGCCTGACCTCGGCGGCAGCGGCACGACGCAGACGTTTGCGGACGCGCTGGTGGAGCGCGTCCGCTGACCGTCATTCGAGGGCCCGGCCCTCCGGATCCGGTTTCGCCGCGGTGCCCAGGATGTCCTTCACGTTCACCAGCGCGTTGCGAACAGCGGCGCCTCCCGCGTAGAAGGTGAGCTGCAGGATCGTTTCGATGATCTGATCGCGCGTCGCGCCCGCGCTGAGCGCTGCCTGCGTGTGCGCCCTCAATTGCGTGACGGCGTGCCCCAGGGTCACGCAGGAAGCGATCACCACGAGTTCGCGACTGACCATGTCGAGCCCCGGACGGGCGGTGATTCCGCCCAGGGCCCACTCGATGGACATTTCGGCGAAGTCGGGGCACAACCCCGCCATGTCGTCGATGAGCGCCTGGGCCGCCCCCGATCCGAAAAGCTTCTCGAGATGCTCCATTCCGATGCGGCGCAGTTCTGGATTCGAGATCATTGCAAGATTCTCCGGAGGGGGCGGCATGCCGCGATGCCTCACTTGAACATGCCCGGCTTGTAGTCGCCGACTTCAGGCCGTCCGGCGATGTTGATCCGGTTCCAGCTGTTGATCAGCGTGACCAGCAGCGTGAGGTCGACCAGTTCCTTCTCGTCGAACTGCGCGCGGGCTTCCTGGTACAACTCATCCGGGACGGACTGGTCGTGCGTCTGGAGTTGCGTCAATGCTTCGGTCCATGCCAGCGCGGCGCGTTCGCGCGCGCTGTAGAACGGCGCCTCGCGCCACGCCGGCAGCACGTAGAGGCGCTGCTCTGTTTCGCCGGCGGCGCGCGCGTCCTTGCTGTGCATGTCGAGGCAGTACGCGCAGCCGTTGACTTGCGAAGCGCGCATCAATACCAGGTTGCACAGCGCGGGCTCCAGGCTGCCCTCATGGAGCTGCTTGCTCAATGCGAACAGCGGTTGCAGTGCGGTGAAATGCTTTTTGAGGTCGAAACGCGACATGGATGAACTCCTTGCTTGATGGGTGTCGGGCGAAACGCTCGCCTTTCAATGCAAGGACGTGCCGGCCGCCGTTTTCGTGACCGCCTCGATGCGCGCGAGCTTGCCGGGATGGCGGATCGCATGGATCGCGGTAATGCGGTCGTCTTCGCAATCGATCCATGTCGCCACGAACAATTGCTCGCCGCGCCATGTCAACAACGCGGGCGCACCGTTGAGCGTGCGCAGTTCATAACGCAGGCCGAAATTGTTGGACATCTGCGCGATCTGCAGGTAGAGGCGTGCCAGCCGTTCGGAACCGTGCAGGGGCTGCAGGATGGCGCGCGCCACGCCGCCGCCATCGGCGACGGCCACCGCGTCTTCCGCGAACAACGCGCGCAGTGTCTCCATGTCCGGTTTCCGCATCGCCGCCACAAAGCGCTCGAGCAGGCGGCGTTGCGCCTGCTCATCCACGTGGAAGCGCGGGCGCCCCTCGCGCAACCGCGTCTTGGCGCGGTGCACGCGCTGTCGGCATGCGTCCTCCGCGATGCCGAGGATTGTGGCGGCTTCCGCGTGGCTGTAGTCGAACACTTCGTGCAGCAGGAACGCGGCGCGTTCTTCGGGACTCAAGCGTTCCAGCAACAAGAGGAAAGAGAGCGTCAGCGTTTGGCTGTGTTCCAGCGCGTCGTCGGGGGCCGCTGCGATTTCGCCCGCGGGTTCCGGTAGCCAGGGACCGGTGTAGTGCTCGCGTTCCGTCTTCGCGCGGCGCAGGCGATCCAGCGCCACGCGCGTGGTCACCGTCACCAGCCAGGCTTCCGGATCATCCAGCGCCGAAACATCCTGCGCATCCCATCGCAGCCACGCATCGTGCAGCACGTCCTCGGCATCGGCCGGAGTGCCGAGCATGCGATAAGCGAGGCCGAACAGGCGCGGGCGGTGTTGCTGGAACAGGTCGGTCGGTGTCATGGCGGTCTCCCGTGATTTCCATATACGGACGCGCAAGCCCGTCGGGCCGTGACCATCAACGCAGCAGCGGCCAGGGCGCCAGCAGCACGATCCAGAGCAGCACGACGATCCCCGCCGTTTTCAGGACGCGGAACAACCGCGGGCTGGCATGCTTGAAGTGCCTGCTGCGTTCGCGGTTGCGCTGTCCCAGCGCATACAGGCGGTTGAGGAAGCCGACCGGCTCGCTGTCGGTGTTGGGCGACGAGGTGATGCGGCCCATGAACGCACCCACGCGATGGTTGATCCGCTCCAGCCAGCGCCACCGCAGCGGACGGTCGATGTCGCAGAACAGGATCACGCGGGTGATGCCGGATTTGTTCTCGGCAGAATGCACGTAGGTTTCGTCGAAGACCACGTCTTCGCCGTCGCGCCAGAAATATTCCCGGCCGTCCACGAAGATGCGGCAGGAATCGTCGTTCGGCGTGACCAGCCCCAGGTGGTAGCGCAGCGAGCCCGCGAACGGATCGCGGTGCGGATTGAGTTTGGACCCCGGTGGCAACAGCGCGAACATCGCGGCCTTGACCGAAGGGATCGCATTCACCAGTTCCACCGTCCGCGGGCACAGCGCCTGCGCGGACGCCAGCGGTTCTCCGTACCACTTCACGTAGAAGCGCTTCCACCCTTCCTTGAAGAAGGAATTGAAACTCGCGTCGTTGTTGCGTTCTGCAGTGCGGATGTGGCCGCGGTCGAAAAGGTGCAGGGCCTCGTCGCGGATGGTCCCCCAGTTCTCGCGCAGCGGATCCAGTGCTCCGAAGCGTGCGCGATCCGCGTAGGGTTTCGCGGGCACCGCCGAGAACGCGTACATCAGCAGGTTGTACGGCGCGAACACGGTGGCATGGCTGCCCAGTTGTTTGCGCCAGTGCAGGCGTACGCGGCTGCGCAGGTGCACCGCCCAGGCGCAGGCGAGGAAGAGCAGGATCAAGAAAAGCAGGATGAGGCGGAGGGCAAGAGCCATGGAAGGCAGTTGGGTGCGGCGCGGCACCTATTCTAGCGTTGCCGCAGCACGTGCAGTTCGCCGTCGCCCGGGCGGTACGCCCCGCGCAGCGCGCGCTGCACGAAGCGGGTCGCACGACGCGCCGCGATGCGTGGCACTGCGCCCATCGCGAGTTCCGCGGTCATGGCGGCCGAAAGCGTGCAGCCGGTGCCGTGCGCCTGCACCTTCAAACGCGGATGACGCATTGCGAACTTGCCGCGTGCGTCAGCGAAAAGATCGACGATTTCCTTGCCGCGCGCGTGGCCGCCTTTCAACAGCACGGACATTGGGCCCAGATCGAGCAGCGCGCACGCCGCCCGATCGAAATCGCGCGCATTCCCGATTCTGGTTCCCAGCAATGCCTCGGCCTCCGGCAGGTTGGGCGTCAGGACGTCCGCCAGCGGGGCCAGCTCGTCGCGCAGCGCGCGGATCGCCCCCCGATCGAGCAGTCGCGCGCCCGAGGTCGCGATCATCACCGGATCGACGACCAGCCACGCCGGTCTGCGCCGTGCAAGTTCGCGCGCAACGAGCCGCACGGTGCGCGCATCGCCCAGCATGCCGGTCTTCACCGCCGCGATCGGAAAATCGTCGAACAGTGCATCCAGTTGCGCGCGCAGGTGTCTCAACGGCACGGGGTGGATCGCTCGCACGTTGCGCGTGTTCTGCGCGGTGATCGCGGTGATCGCGCTCAATCCGTGCACGCCCAGCGCCGCGAAGGTCTTCAGGTCCGCCTGGATGCCCGCACCGCCGCCGGAATCCGAGCCCGCGATGGTCAGCGCGCAGGGCGGACACGAAATGCGCGCGAGTACGGCAGGAGGCTGGATATATCGCACGAACCGTAGCCTATAATCCGATGGGGGTTCCAGGTTCGGCCGGTTGTCGCCCGTCTGTCTCGGACGGCAACGCGACCATCGGTGCAGTGGAAGCCCAACGAGGGAATGGCAGACCTCGAACGTCGGGAGGATTGTGCCCGCCCGGCATTTGTCCAGTCCATGATAGGAGGTGTGTCATGCGAATCGCCCGTTTCCACGGAATGTTGCTTTTGTCATTGCTTGCCGCAGCGTGTGCGGCACCGGTCGCCGGCGCGGCGACGATCAATTTGTTCGACCAGGCGCCTCAGTTTTCGATTTACGGCAGCGGCATGCCGCCCCTCTATGTGCCGCCGCCAGGGCAGGTCGTTTTGTTCGATGCCCCAGACAATACCTGGTACACCCTGGTCAAACTCGGCAGGTTGCAGAAACAGCAACTGGGTCAGCGCCTGCAGGCGAAAGTCACCTATTACGGCGGCTGCGACGCGTTTGATCGCATCGAGGCCGTGGCCTACATCCCGACGGCGATCGGCGTGCAACCGACGCTGGCGGACGTGGGCAACGCGGTGGAAATGGCGCGTTTCATCACGCCGTTCAATACCTACAACACGTCCTTCCCCACGTACGTGTTCCCGTACATGGGCATAAGCAAGTTCGGGCCGCAGCTCGCCAGCAAGACGCAGGACATCTGGATCGGCATCAAGGGTGGTTCTTATCCGAGTTACTCGAATTCCCCCGGTACCTACAACCCCTGCTGGGACAGCAGCGGTCAGATGAATCCCGGCATCCCCGCCGCGACGTATCCGCCCGGCCTGACGACGCAGCAGGGACAGGTGATCTTCGCCAACACCGGCTTCAGTTTTTCGCTCGACCTGTTGTCGACCCCTCCCGCCGTCGTTCCCGCCGGCCAGCCAGCGGTTCCCGCGATCATGGGCGCACAGGTCGTGACGAACGCACCGGCCAGTGGCAGCTCGACGCCGGCGGTCTACATTCCCGGCACGATCGACGTCCCCGATCCGGGCACTGGATCCCAGACCGTCACCGGCACGCTGCAGGTCATCGTCACCACGCACGGCAACACCGAGTACGGTTATTTCGATCACGATTCGCTGCTGGTGAACGGCGCCTATGTCGGCTCCGCGTTCAGCACCAAGGCGGACTGCGATTCCTTCGTCGGTTCCACCATCAATCCTTGGAATCCCACGATCGACAGCGGCACCACCGGCAAGAATCCCCGCAATCCGCGCAACTGGTGCGTAGCAGGGCCCGTGCGCACGACGATGCTCAATCCCGGCACACCCAACCCCACCTCGGGCAATCCGGGCAAGCCGGTGCAAGCCACGATATTCAACAACGTCACGTTGAATGTCGGCACGAACACGCTGCAACTGAACCTCGGCCGCTTCGTCACCAGGTTCGGCAGCACCGACGGAAGTTATCCGACCTCGATCACGTTCATCCCGAACTGAGGAAGCTTCACCTTGGTGGGCAGGTCCGCGCGGACCTGCCCAAGATGCTCAGAGCGCTTCGGATGCGAAATCGGCCAGACGCGATCGCTCGCCGCGGCGCAGGGTGATGTGCGCCGAATGCGTCCAGTCCTTGAAACGGTCCACGGCGTAAGTCAGGCCGGACGTCGTTTCCGTCAGGTAAGGCGTGTCGATCTGCTCGACGTTGCCCAGGCAGACGATCTTGGTGCCCGGGCCGGCTCGGGTGATCAGGGTCTTCATCTGCTTGGGAGTGAGGTTTTGCGCCTCGTCGATGATCAGATAGCGCGAGAGGAAAGTGCGCCCGCGCATGAAGTTGAGAGAGCGGATCTTGATGCGCGAAGCCAGGAGATCATTGGTGGCCTGCCTTCCCCATGAACCTCCTTCCTCGGGGTTGGCCAGCACTTCCAGGTTGTCGGTGAGCGCGCCCATCCACGGCGTCATCTTTTCCTCTTCGGTGCCCGGAAGGAAACCGATGTCCTCGCCGACCGACACGGTGGCGCGCGTCATGATGATTTCGCGATATCGCTGCTGGTCCATCACCTGAGCCAGGCCGGCCGCGAGCGCGAGCAGCGTCTTGCCCGTCCCCGCCGTGCCGAGCAGGGTGACGAAATCGATGTCCGGGTCCATCAGCATGTTCAGCGCGAAGTTCTGCTCGCGGTTGCGCGCGCTTATGCCCCAGACACTGTGATTGGGATGCGTGTGATCCTCCAGCAGGACCAGTTTCGTCTTGCCGTTTTCGGATCCGAGAACCCGCAGTTCGACGCTGTTTTCGCCGGGCAGGTACAGGCATTCGTTCGGTTGCCAGGTTTCTTCTTCGCGCGGCTGTACTTCGTAGTAGGTATGGCCGCGTTCCGACCATGAGCGCAATTCCGGGTGCAGCTCCCAGAAATCCGCCGGCAGTTCGGCATGCCCGGCGTAGAGGAGCGAGAAATCGTCCAGCGCGCGATCGTTCTCGTAGTCCTCGGCGTGCAGGCCGTAGATCGTGGCCTTGATGCGCAGGTTGATGTCCTTGGTGACCAGCGCCACGGCGCGATCGGGATGGCGCTCGCGCAGCTCCAGCACGGCCGAAAGGATCTGGTTGTCGGCCTTGCCATTCCCGTTGTTGGTGCGGGTCTGGAAGTAAAGGCGTCCGCTGGCGCCGCCGCTTTTCAGCTTTATGCCTTCCGGCGAGGTCAGCGGCAGGCCGTCGGCGATGCCGTTGCCATTGCCGCGGACGATCAATTCGTTGAGGAACCGGCTGACCTGGCGCGCGTTGCGCGAGACTTCCGAGCCGCCCTTCTTCTTTTCGTCCAGTTCCTCGAGCACCGTCATCGGGATGAACACGTCGTGTTCCTCGAAACGAAACAGCGCCGTCGGGTCGTGCAGCAATACGTTGGTGTCCAGCGCGTAGATGCGCTTGTTCGAATCGCGAATGCTCATCCTGGGATCCAGAAAACGATGTCGACGCGCACGTGGAGCGGGCGGTGCGCGGATGGTTGGAGAAAGATGGGGCTGATCACCTGGCGGGAATGCTGTCCAGTACGGCTTGCGCGTGGCCCGGCACCTTCACGGCGCGCCATTCCTTCACCAGCTTGCCACCCGGATCGATCAGGAAGGTGCTGCGTACCACGCCCATGAACTTGCGCCCATACAGCGTCTTCTCGCGGATCACGTCCAAGGCCTTGCACCATTTTTCATCGGTGTCGGCGATCAGCGGGAAGGACAGGCCGTATTTTTCCGCGAAACCGGCGTGCGATTTGGCGCTGTCCCGCGACACGCCGACGACTTGCGCGCCACGACGCTTGAACTTCGCCAGCAGATCGCGGAAATCCTGCGCTTCCCGCGTGCAGCCGGCGGTGTTGTCCTTGGGATAGAAGTAGAGCACCGTCCATTTACCCTGCAGGTCGCCAAGTTTCAGCGTGTCGCCGTCCGCGGCGGTGCCCGCGAGTTTCGGTACCTTGCTGCCGATCTTGATCATTGCGCTTCACCCATGGCCGCCATGGCGCCGGATCCCGGCCAATCCGCGGCCGGATGTCGATGAGAGTGTGTCCTTAAAACTTCACAGGATCCATGATCGCGTCCAGGTTCAAGCCGTCGCACAGTTCCAGGAAATCGTCGCGCAATGCGGCGATATGGGTTTCCGCGGGAATGCCGATGGTGAGCTGCGCCTGGAACATGTCGGCGCCGGTCTGCATGGCGCGGTACCGCATCGAGGACAACTGTTCGATGCTGATGCCGCGACGGGTGAAAAAATCGATCAACTCGACCAGCACCGCCGGCTTGTCGGACGCGACCACCTCGACGAGGTAGGGGAGCAAATGCGTCTGCGCATCGCGCGGCTGCGTGCGGTAGTGCATCAGGCGCACTTCCTCGTCGCGCCCGATGCGCGTCAAGGCATTTTCCAGCTTGGCGATCGCGTCCCATGCGCCCTGCGCAAGGAGCACCACCGAGGTATCCGAGCCGACCGTGGAGACGCGGGAATCGACCAGGTTGCAGCCCGCGTCCGCGATGCGCTTGGCCAGCGCCAGCAGCGGCGAGTGCGTCGCGGGGGAGACGGTCTGGATCAGCAGATGATGGTCGGCGCCGGGACGCGGTGCGGAACGGTTCAAAGATCGACGGCCTGGCTTCGGTGAGGGTCGCGATCAGCATAGCCGCCGGTGGTGCGGTGCCGCAAGCGACCGGAGCGACCTGCTAAGATGCGCCGTCCCCCGCTTGCAGTGCCGACATTTGGAAATCACCGGCAGCCTCTGCGCACTGGCCACGCCGTTCATGCCGGACGGCAGCCTGGATCTCGGCGCGTTCGCGGGATTGATCGACCATCAGCTCGACGGCGGCACGCAAGGACTGGTGGTCGCCGGTTCCACCGGCGAAGCGCACATGCTCGACGAACACGAATACGAACGCCTGCTGGCGTTCGCGGTCGAGCGCGTGGATGGGCGCGTGGAGGTGGTCGCGGGTACCGGCGAGGCAGCGACTTCCAGGACCATCGCTCGGACGCGCCGCGCGCGCGCGCTGGGTGCCGATGCCGCGCTGGTGGTCACGCCCTACTATGTGCGGCCCACGCAAGAAGGCCTGCATCGCCACTTCATGGAAGTCGCCGAACACGGCGGATTGCCGATCCTGCTCTACAACGTGCCCTCGCGCACCGGCTGCGACCTGCTGCCGGAGACGGTCGCGGACTTGCGCGACGATCCGCGCATCCTCGGCGTCAAGGAAGCGCGCGGCGACATCGATCGCATCCGCGACATGGCGCAACTCGCGCGACCGGGTTTCGTGTTTCTCTCGGGCGACGACGGCAGTTCGGCCGAGGCGATGCTGGCCGGCGCTTCGGGGCTGGTGTCTGTTGCCAACAATCTCGCGCCCGCGGCGTTCCGCGCCCTGTGCGACACGGCGCGCAGCGGCGACCGCCCGAAAACCCTGGCACTGATGGAGACCCTGAGGCCGCTGATCGACGCGCTCGATTGCGCGCCCAATCCGATCGCGGTCAAGGCCGGACTGGCGGAACTCGGGCTGTGCCGGGCGAGTCCCAGATTGCCTCTGCTGGAGCTCGCCGAAGGCGAAGGGCGCGCTCGCTTGCGCCAGGTGCTCTTGCCGTTCGCGCATGCGGCTTAGTCGGCTGCGGCATCCGGCGCGCGCGTGTCATACTCAACAAAGGACCGATGGATACCCTGACCATGATGAGATCGCGATACCTTCTTTCGGCTGCGCTCGCCTGCGCGCTGCTCGGCCTGAGCGGCTGCCAGACGATCCGCGCGCACAATCCGTTCCGCCACCGGGAACCGGATTACAAATCGGCGCAGCAGGAACAGCCGCTGGAAGTACCGCCCGGGCTGGACCAGCCGCCGACCTCCGAAGCGCTGACCGTGCCCGAAGCGGGTGGTGGAAGTTCGAATATCCCCGTGACCGTCAACGGACAGCCGGAAGACGCTCCCGCCGAAACGCCCGCGGGCGCTCCGGCCACCGCCGTGATTTCGGGCAACAGCCTGAGCCTCGTGGACGATCCGGACAGCGCGTACCGCCGCGTGGGCCTTGCGCTGGAGCGCGGCGGCGTGGGAACCGTCAGCGCGCACGATGACAGCGCGCACACCTATCAGATCGCCGTCAACAGCGTGGTTGAAGTCAAATCGCAGGGCAATTTCCTGCACCGCATCTTCCACCACGACCACAATGAAACCGTTACGGGTACGGTAAATGTCACCATCGCGGCTTCCGGCACCGGCAGCGTGGTCAATGTGCAGGGCGACCCGGATGCGGTCGAGCGGGTGTTGAACGTGTTGCAGCAGAGGCTCGGCGGAAGTTGAGCAGCTCTCGCCGCGAATGAAAACACCGCCCTGGTGGCGGCGTTTTTTTTGGCTCTCCACTCCGGTGCAACGCGTCGCCGCGAAAACCGGGGCCTAGCGCTCCAGCAATGGCAGCTTGTCCGGCTTGCCGTCCCATTCCCTGGCGTCCGGCGGCGCGTCCTTGCGCTCCGTCAGAATCGGCCAGGCCTTGGCCAGTTCCGCGTTCAGCGCGATGAATTGTTCCTGCCCCGCCGGCACGTCGTCTTCCGGGAAGATCGCGTTGGCCGGACATTCCGGTTCGCACAGCGTGCAGTCGATGCACTCGTCCGGATCGATGGCGAGGAAGTTCGGGCCCTCGTGGAAACAATCCACGGGGCAGACTTCCACGCAATCGGTGTACTTGCACTTGATGCAGTTGTCGGTGACGACGAATGTCATTGGAATCCCCGCTCCCTACGAGAATCGAACTCGTGTTTTCGCCTTGAGAGGGCGACGTCCTGGACCGCTAGACGAAGGG
>Ga0070681_10000015_pt1 | contig 130427 bp, 102 predicted proteins | sample KBSC83BmetaG_FD_65650 | JGI IMG/M metagenome (GOLD analysis project Ga0070681, IMG submission 65650) | Corn rhizosphere microbial communities from Kellogg Biological Station, Michigan, USA - KBS C8-3B metaG | ecosystem: Host-associated > Plants > Roots > Rhizosphere | place: USA: Michigan...
CGTGAGTCGTGAGTCGTGAGTCGTGAGTCGTGAGTCGTGAGTCGTGAGTCGTGAGTCGTGAGTCGTGAGTCGTGAGTCGTGAGAAGGCTACACCATCGTCAATTCGACGCAATCGAAATTTGCGATGACGACGAGATCACGCTCGAGGGCCGGGCCTTGCCCGCCGGGGCAATCGCACCAGGCATGCGCGCACAGCGGTCGATGCCCGTCCTACATGGTTTCCGGCGCCGAAACGCCCAGCAACCGCAGTCCGTTCGCCAGCACCTGCCGCGCGCCGAAGGCGAGCGCGAGCCGCGCGTCGCGCAGCGCTTCGTCTTCGATCAGGAATTGCTCGGCGTTGTACCAGGCGTGGAAAGCCTGCGCGAGCTCGCGCAGATACTGGGCCAGCAGGTGCGGTTCCAGGTTGGCGGCGGCGGTCTCCACCACTTCCGGATAACGAGAGAGCTCGACCAGCAACGTCTGCGCCTGCGGACTGTCCAGCCGTTCGAGGTTCGACAGCGCCGGCTTGCGGTCGAACACGATGCTCCGCTCGTGCATTTGCTTCTGCACGCTGCAGATGCGCGCGTGCGCGTACTGGATGTAGTACACGGGGTTGTCGAAACTCTGCGCGCGCGCGAGGTCGATGTCGAACACCAGTTGCGAATCGCTCTTGCGACAGATCAGGAAATAACGCGTGGCGTCGCGTCCGGCTTCGTCGATCAGATCGCGCAGGGTGAGGTAACCGCCCGCGCGCTTGGAGATCTTCACTTCCTCGCCGCCGCGCGTCACCGTCACCATCTGGTGCAGAACGTATTCGGGCCAGCCTTTCGGGATGCCGACATCCAGGGCCTGCAGGCCGGCGCGCACGCGCGCCAGCGAGCCGTGATGGTCGGCGCCCAATTCCGTGATCGCGCGCTTGTAGCCGCGCTGCCACTTGTTGTAGTGATAGGCGATGTCCGGCACGAAGTACGTCCAGGTGCCGTCCGACTTGCGCATCACGCGGTCCTTGTCGTCGCCGAAATCGGTGGTCTTCAGCCACAGCGCGCCGTCGGTTTCGTAGGCGTGGCCCTCGTCCATGATCCGCTGCACCACGTTTTCCAGTTTGCCGTCGGCGTACAGCGAGGACTCGAGGTAGTACACGTCGAATTCCACGCCGAAGGCGCGCAGATCCTCGTCCTGTTCGTGCCGCAGCCAGTCCACGGCGAAAGCGCGGATCGCGCCCAGGTCCTCCGGATCGCCTTTCGCCACCTGCGCGGTGTCGTGGGCGCTCCGGTCGCAGCCGGCCGGCTCGCGGGCGAGATAGGCGCGCGCGATCTCGCGGATGTATTCGCCGCGATAACCGTCCTGCGGCCAGCGCGGATCGTCCGGCTCGAGCCCGAGGCAACGCGCCTGCACGGAGAGCGCGAGACTGGCGATCTGCGCGCCGGCATCGTTGTAGTAGAACTCGCGCGTGACCTTCCAGCCCGTTGCATCCAGCAAACGGGAGATCGTGTCGCCGATTGCGGCGGCGCGGCCATGGCCCACGTGCAGCGGCCCGGTGGGGTTGGCCGAGACGAATTCCACGCCGACGATCTTGTGCGCACCCTTGCCGCTGCGGCCGTAGTCGTCGCCTTCATGGAACACCCGGTGGAGCTCGCCGTGGTAGGCGCGGCGGCTCAGGAAGAAATTGATGAAGCCAGGCCCGGCGATCTCGACCTTTTCGACCGCATCGCTGTCCGGCAACGCAGCTGCCAGCGCCTGCGCCAGTTCACGCGGATTGCGCTGGCGGCTTTTCGCGAGGGTCAGCGCGATGTTGCTGGCGAAATCGCCATGCGCCGGGTTGCGGGTGCGTTCGATCACAAAATCGGGCTGGCTGTTCAGCACCAGCTCGCCGCGCGCCTGGAGCGTGTCGGCGGCTTGCAGCAACAGGTCGCGCAGGATCTCTTTCACGGGCTCGGGCGTTCAGGGGAGTCGATCATGCTAACCCAGCGAGCGCGAAAACTGCATGGCCGAAATTTGCGGACGTTCTGACCGCGAAGATCAAGAAGGTCCACGGTGATCTTCGGCCAGGAATGACCGTCGCGGTCGCGCGTTTTCTTGCGGACCGCTCACGATGTCGCTCTCCGGCGAATCTGTGGATAAGTGTGTGGGAAAGCCTGCGGTGCCTTGATCCTGCAACACGCTGCAAGCCGCATTCACACGTCGGTCACAAAGATTTTTCCTTTGAGTACGGCGAGTTGCAAAACGCTTCGCGAGATTTCGGCAACAGCGCTGCCCAAGTGCCCATCGGGTCGCGATGTGCATAAACGGTCGACGGATCAGGCAGCAGCGGCGCTCACATCATCCCGCGCGCCGCCATGGAAGTCGGCTCGCCCGCCCCGATCACGAAATGATCGAGCACGCGCACGCCGACCAGCGCCAGTGCATCGCGCAGTTCGCGGGTGATGGCGCGATCGGCGGCCGAAGGTTCGGCGACACCGCTGGGATGATTGTGCGCCAGGATCACCGCCGCCGCGTTGCGGGCGATGCACTCGCGCACCACTTCGCGCGGATGCACCGACGCGCCGTCGGTGGTGCCGCGAAACAGTTCGGCGAAGCCCAGCACGCGATGCCGATTGTCGAGGTACAAACAGGCGAACACTTCGTAAGGCAGGTGCGCCAGCTTCGCGCGCAGGTAGGCGGCGCTTTCACGCGGGGTCGTCAGCGCCGGAAGCTGTTGCAGTTCCTCGCCCAGCGCGCGCCGCGCCAATTCCAGCGCCGCGCCCAGGCGCGCACGCTTGGCAGGACCAAGACCCGGAGCACGGACGGTATCGCGGGCGAGCAACGCGTTCACGCCGCCCGCTTCCGAGAGCAGAGCGCGGCCCAGCTCCACCGCACTGCGCCCGCGGGTACCGCTGCCCAGCAATACCGCGATCAGTTCCGCGGCGGACAGGGCCTGAGCGCCCTGGGCGAGCAGCTTTTCGCGCGGGCGATCATCGATGGGCCAGTCCTTGATGGTCATGCGCAGCACTCCTGGAGCGAATGCGTCGAGATTCGCGCGCCGAGACACAAGGGAGCAGCGGCGCAGCGAGGCGAATCCGGTAAGCTTGCATCATTCTTCGACGTCAGTCGTTGCCGACATGGCCGACCCCGCACTCAATAAGCGTGTCCTGGATCGGCGCCGCATCCTGCTGGGCGTATCCGGTGGCATCGCGGCGTACAAGGCCTGCGAGCTGACGCGCCGCCTGCGCGATGCGGGCGCGGAAGTGCGCGTGGTCCTGACCGCGAATGCGATGCGGTTCGTCACGCCGCTGACGTTCCAGGCTCTTTCCGGCAACGCCGTGCGTTCGGATCTGTGGGACGAAGCCGCCGAGATGGGAATGGGCCATCTGGAACTGGCGCGCTGGGCGCAGCGGATCGTGATCGCGCCGGCTTCCGCCGACATGATCGCGAAGCTCGCGCATGGAATCGCGGACGACCTGCTGAGCACCCTGTGTCTCGCGACGGAAGCGCCGCTGGCGATCGCTCCGGCGATGAACCATCGCATGTGGCGACATGCCGCGACGCAAGCGAATGTCGAAACGCTTCGCGCGCGCGGCGCCGCGATCCTCGGCCCCGAAGACGGCCCGCTGGCCGAAGGCGAATCCGGCCCGGGGCGATTGATGGAATCCGAGGCGATCGTCGCCGCGCTGGCGCAACTGGAAAGCGATGCGCGCGCGCGCGGCGCGCTTGCCGGCCTGAAGGTCGTGATCGATGCCGGTCCGACCTACGAGGATATCGATCCGGTTCGTTTCCTCGGCAACCGCAGTTCGGGACGGATGGGTTTCGCGATCGCCGAAGCCGCGCGCGACGCCGGCGCACGGGTGACGCTGGTGGCGGGGCCGGTGTCGCTGCCGTCGCCGCAGGACGTGCGGCGCATCGACGTGCGCAGCGCCCTCGAAATGCGCGATGCAGTGCTGGAGGAAACCGCAGATGCGGACGTCTTCATCGCCACCGCGGCGGTGGCCGACTGGCGCCCGCGGCAACCCGCCGAGAACAAGATCAAGAAGGGCGCGAGCACGCCGGCGCTGCAGTTGGTCGAAAACCCGGACATACTCGCCGAAGTCGCTTCGCTCGACCGCAAGCCGTTCGTGGTCGGATTCGCCGCGGAAACCGAAAACCTGGAACACAACGCGCGCGAAAAGTTGGCGCGCAAGAAGGCCGACCTGATCGCCGCCAATGAAGTCGGCGCCGGTCGCGGAATCGGTGCCGAGGACAATGCGCTGCATCTCTACTGGAGCAACGGCGACGCGGCATTGCCGCGCGCGCCCAAGCGCGAACTGGCGGCGAGCTTGATCCAACGCGTCGCCGCGCTCCATCGCCAGGCGCGCGGAGGGCGCTGATGGACATGCACGTGCAAGCGCATGCGTTGAACGTCGAACTGAAGATCCTGGATGCGCGGCTGGGGGACTCGATTCCGCTGCCCGGATACGCCACCGCCGGCGCGGCGGCGATGGATCTGCGCGCGGCACCCGAGGCCGCGGTCGAGTTGGCGCCGGGCGAGAGCGTGCTGATCCCGACCGGGCTCGCGATCCACATCGGCGATCCCGGCTGGTGCGCCTTGATCCTGCCGCGCTCGGGTCTTGGCCACAAGCATGGCCTGGTGCTGGGCAATCTCACCGGCCTGATCGATGCCGACTACCAGGGCCCGCTGATGATTTCCTGCTGGAACCGCGGGCGGGCGGCTTTTACCATCGGACCAGGCGACCGCATCGCCCAGATGCTGTTCATGCCGGTCGCGAGGGCGCTGTGGCGGAGGGTGGACGAGTTTGCCCCCAGCGCGCGCGGTGCCGGCGGGTTCGGCTCGACCGGCGTGGAGTAAACGTACAAGGGGGCATGGCCATCAACGCAGCAGGTAAATCGGGGCCCGGCGGTTTGCGCGCACGCTTCAATCGGCATCGCGGCGTGGCGGAGCTGGCTGCCGATATCGCCTTCGCGTTGATGTTGCTGCTGCTGCTCTTCGCTGCATTCATGGCCTGGCAGGCGTGGCTGATCGCGCGCCAGTCGGGCGCTGTGCAGGGCCTGGCGCAGGACAAGGCGCAGGCATTGGCGGGGGTGACGGCGGCGGTCGCCGCGCAACGCACAGAGGTTGAACGCGCGCTCGACGATCCGCGCCTGCGCACCGCGCTGGACGGCGGCGACCCCCCGTCGCGCGAACACGCCGCACAACTCCTGCGCGCGTTGCTGCCGGAAGCGCGCAACGCGGTGTTCTATGGTGCGGCGCTGGATGAAGTGCTGAAAGGCAACCTGCAGCAGATCGGCTATGCGCGCGCGTCGCAATTGATGCGCGCGCAGAGCGACAGCGCGGCCGCGCCGGTCGAAGTGCACGCGTTGGCGCCGCAGATCGTCTCCTATGCGCAACCCATGGTCGACGAACACGGCGCGACGCTGGCCTATGTCGCGGTCGACATGCCGTTCACCCGGGTCCAGGCTGCATTCGATGCAGTGGCGGTGGATGTCGGCCGCATGGACCTGCGCGAAGGCGATGGCAGCGGCGACCTGCTGCTCGCAACCCGCGGCCAGCAGTCGGGCCTTTCCACCGACGGCGATCCCGGCATGCCGGTGCCGCGCAGTCGCCTTCGCATCGCCATTGCCGCGCCGGCGTACTGGTTGCCCGTCACGCAGTCGCTGACCGGCGCCGTGGCGCTCGCCGGCCTTGCACTGATACTCGCCATCGCGTCGCTCATCGTGCGCGCACGCATCCGCGCGCGCGCGGCTGCCGGCGCCGTAGAAGAACCGAGCCTGGCGCAGGTGGCACAAACCGCGGCGGCGAAAAAGTCCGCGACGCCCGCACCCTCCGCGACGGTCACCACCGAACCCGCCGCCGCTGAAAAGCCGCGACGGACAGGAGTGGTGGAGCGCGGCATCTTCCGGGCCTACGATATCCGCGGCGTGGTCGGCCAGACGCTAACCGAAGACACCGCCCGCGCGATCGGAGGCGCCATCGGCAGCGCGATGCACGACAAGAATCTCTCCGAGATCGTGGTCGGACGCGACGGCCGCCTGTCCGGACCGCAGATGGCGGGCGCCTTGATCGAAGGGCTGCGCGCGGCGGGCATCAACGTGATCGACATCGGGCAGGCGGCCACGCCGGTCACGTATTTCGCCAGCTTCCACTTGAACACCGGTTCCTGCGTGTCGGTGACCGGCAGCCACAATCCGCCCGACTACAACGGCTTCAAGGTCGTCGTCGGAGGCGAAACGCTGGCGGAGGATTCGATCCAGGATCTCTACGCGCGCATCGCCGAGGGGCGACTGGTCGAGGGCCACGGTTCGCTGCGGCAACTGGACGTCGCCGAAGACTACGTGCAGCGCATCGCCTCCGACATCCAGACCGGCCGCGCGCTGAAGGTGGTGGTGGATTGCGGCAACGGCATCGCCGGCGCGGTGGCGCCGGAAGTGATCCACGCGATCGGTTGCGAACCGATCCCGCTGTATTGCGAAGTCGACGGCAACTTTCCGCACCACCATCCCGATCCTTCCGATCCGCAGAACCTCGCCGACCTCGTCCTGATGGTGAAGAAGACCGGCGCCGACCTGGGGCTGGCGTTCGACGGCGACGGCGACCGCCTCGGCGTGGTCAACAAGGATGGCGAGGTCATCTATCCCGATCGCCTGCTGATGCTGTTCGCCATGGACGTGCTGCTGCGCAATCCCGGCGCGACGATCATCTACGACGTCAAGTGCACCGGGCACTTGCAGCCGATGATCCTGAAGGCCGGCGGCAGCCCGCTGATGTGGAAGACCGGTCATTCGCTGATCAAGTCGAAGATGAAGGAAACCGGCGCGCAACTGGCCGGCGAAATGAGCGGCCACTTCTTCTTCCGCGAACGCTGGTATGGATTCGACGACGGCATCTATTCCGCGGCGCGCCTGCTGGAGATCCTCGCCGACGATCCCTCCGGCCGCACGCCGGAGGAAATCTTCGCCACGCTCCCCAAGGGCGTGTCGACGCCGGAACTGCACGCCAAGATGCGCGAAGGCGAGAACCACGCCTTCATCGATCGCTTCCGCGAACGCGCGCAGTTCGAAGACGCGCGCATCACCACGATCGACGGCGTGCGCGCCGACTGGCCCGATGGCTGGGGCCTGGTGCGCGCTTCCAACACCACGCCGGTGCTGGTGCTGCGTTTTGACGCCGACAACGCCGAAGCCTTGAGGCGCATCCAGGAAACATTCCGCGCGCAGTTGCTCGGCGTCGATCCGGGCTTGCAGTTGCCGTTCTAGAGTGCGCCGCGCGCCAGCTTGAACGCGAGCAACCGCTTCACGTCCGGCCATTCGGCCGAGGTGATGCTGTAGATGACACTGTCGCGCACCGAACCGTCCGAGCGCAGCCGGTGCGAGCGCAGGATCCCGTCGCGCTGAGCGCCCAGTCGTTCTATTGCGCGCTGCGAGGCGTGGTTGTAGCGATCGGTGCTGAATTGCACCGCGACGCATTTCAGGGTCTCGAACGCATGCGCCAGCAGCAGCCGCTTGCAGGCGGTATTGACGCAGGAGCGCTGGCGACTCGCCGCGTACCAGGTGTAACCGATCTCGATACGCGGCAGTTCCTGTTCGAAATCGAAGAGCCGCGTGCTGCCGACGACCGCGCCGTCGCGCCTGTCGCGCACCGCGAACGGCAATGAATCGCCTTGCGCCTGCGCGGCAAGCGCCGCCTCGACGTAGGCGCGCATGCCGCCCGGTGCGGGCACCGAAGTGAACCACAATCCCCACAATTCGCCGTCGGCCGCCGCGCGTTCCAGCGACTCGATGTGGCCGATGCCCAGCGGCTCGAGCACGACACGGTCGTCCTGCAGGGCGACAGGCGAAAGAACGGAAGGGTCACGCATCGAGGTCGGGAATCAGCTTGTTCTCGAAATACGCGATCATGTCCTTGAGTCTCAGCTTGCGCTTCTTCAGCCGCGTCAGTTGCAGCTGGTCGCAGGAAGGGTCGGCGGACATCCGCGCGATCGCCGCATCCAGGTCGCGGTGCTCCTCGCGCAGCTCGGTCAACTGCCGCGCCAGCATGGCCGGATCGGACGTGATCATGCTAGGGCCTGCCAGCGCTATGCCAAGCGAGCCGCGTTGTTTCCGCAGCGGCTGTCAGACAAGGCGCGCGGCGCCGCGCCATAGCACTTCTATGGCCAAGCCGCGCAACACAGTATGGCGGCCGCTGCGGAGCAACCCGGAGGGCCGTGGCCCTTTGCCCGCATGGCTGCGTCATCGCTCGCCGATGTATCGACATACATCTTCCTCGCTCTTCCTTTCCCTGCAGGCAAAGGGCCGACGGCGCGGCCACTTGGCGTAGCGCTGACAGGCCCAAAGTGTAGCGCCGCGATTGCGCTCTGGAGCGCCGGTCGGCGCGCTAGAATCGCGTGCTCCCTCCGTCCGTTCCCGTCAATGAATGCCCTCCCCGCCAGCGATCCGCGCAAGCGCGAACACGAAGCCGCGCGCCTGGCCAAACGCCTGCGCCACCAGGTCGGCCGCGCGATCGCCGACTTCAACATGATCGAGGAAGGCGACCGTGTGATGGCGTGCCTCTCCGGTGGCAAGGATTCGTGGACGCTGCTGGACATTCTTTTGTCGTTGCAGACAAGGGCGCCGGTGCGTTTCGAGCTGGTCGCGGTGAACCTCGACCAGAAGCAGCCGGATTTTCCGGAGCACGCCATCCCGGATTACCTGAAGTCGCGCGGCGTGCCGTACCACGTGATCGAGCAAGACACCTACAGCGTGGTGAAGCGCGTCATTCCAGAAGGCAAGACGCTGTGCAGCCTGTGTTCGCGTTTGCGGCGCGGCGCGCTGTACGCGTTCGCGCAAAAGGAGGGTTTCACGAAAATCGCGCTGGGCCACCATCGCGACGACATCGTCGCAACGTTCTTCCTCAATCTCTTTCACCAGGGAACGCTGAAGGCCATGCCGCCGAAATTGCAGTCTGACGACGGCCGGCACATCGTGATCCGGCCGCTGGCCTATTGCCGCGAGGACGAGATCGCGCAATACGCGGTTTGGCGCGGCTTCCCCATCATCCCCTGCAACCTGTGCGGCTCGCAGGAAAACCTGCAACGCAGGCAGGTGCGCCACATGCTCGACCGGTGGGAACGCGAATACCCGGGCCGCGGCGAGATCATGTTCCGCGCGCTGGCGAATGTCGCGCCGTCGCAACTGGCCGACCGGGAGTTGTTCGATTTTTCATCGCTGGGAGTGCGTGGTGACGCGCGTGCCGGCGTGCATGCGTGGCTGGGCGGAGAACAGGGGCCGAGGGATGGATAGCGAGGGCGAACGTTCCGGATGATTCCGTGATCTGCGCTTTCTCGAACTCGCGCTTTCCCAACTCACTGCCCGCCCTCGCCCCCCCATGTTCTTCCGCAACCTCACGCTTTTTCGTTTCTCGCCGACCGTCGCCAAAACCCTCGGCGATTTGGAATCCACGCTGGCCGACCATGCGCTGCGCCCCTGCGGCCCGCTGGAGTCGGCGACGCGCGGTTTCGTCTCGCCGTTCGGACCCGGGTCCGCAGTGCTTGCACACACAATCGGACACGCAACGCTGTTCGCCTTGGGCAGCGAGGAAAAACTGCTGCCCGCCGCGGTGGTCAATGCCGAACTGGGAACGCGCTTGCGCAAGATCGCCGAGAAGCGCGGCCGGCCGGTCGCCGGGCGCGAGCGCAAGCGGCTGAAAGCCGAAGTGCTGGACGCCTTGCTGCCGCGTGCGTTCGTCAGGCCTTCGCGGCTGGACGCCTACGTGGACACGAAAAACGGCTGGCTGGTGCTGGACACTGCCAGTCGCAAGGCCGCGGAAACCACGCTGACCGCCCTGCGCCAGGCGCTCGGCGGCTTCCCGGCGCTGCCCCTGGCCAGCACCGAAACCCCTCGCGCCCTGCTGACCGGCTGGCTCGCACAGGGCAAGCTCCCCCGGGGGCTGGAACTGGCCGACGAGTGCGAGCTGCGCGATCCGGCCGGCGGCGCCGTGGTGCGATGCAGTCGCCAGGAACTCGAAAGCACCGAGGTGCGGGAGCACCTCAAGCGGGGCAAGCAGGCCTACCAACTGGGGCTGGTCTTCGAGGAGCGGCTGGCCTTGGTCCTGGGCGAAGATCTGACCGTCAGAAAGTTGCGTTTTCTTGACGTGATTTCGGATACGCTGGAGCATTCCGGAGATGACCCCGCGACAGAACTGGATGCCCGCTTCGCCCTGATGGCGGGCGAGCTGGAACGCCTGCTGCAAGGCCTGGCGGAATGGTTCGGGGTGCGGCGGCCGGCGGATGATGATTGACGCAGGATGATCGACGATCGATGCAAAGCGACACGATGACGGGCGATTGGGTCAAGCTACCGACGCAGCGAGGCGGCACCATCAAGGTGCTGAAGTCCGCGCACCCGCGCGCGCGGCGACTGCGGCTGACCGTCACCCCGCATGGCGCGCGCGTGTCGTATCCGCGCGGCACGCACCCGGCGCAGGTATACGCGTTCCTGCGCGAACATTCGGACTGGCTGGAGCGCAAGTTGAGCGAACTGCACGTGCCGCGGCGCGGGCCGCCGCCGTTGCGCGTCGGCGTGCCCACGCTGATCCCGCTCCGCGGCGAGAGCGTCGAGCTGACCTGGCGCGAGAGCGACTATCCGCATGCCGAGCATCGACATGATCAACTGCGCTTGCACCTGCCGCGCCCGTATTCGCACGCGCTGCCGATCGCGCGCACGCTGTTGGCGACATTCCTCGAAACGCAGATGCGGCGCGATCTTTCGCGGTGGCTGGCGCACTACACGCCGATGCTGGGCGTCGCGCCCACCGCGCTGCGCATGCGCCCGCTGAAAAGTCTGTGGGGCAGCCTCGATGCACGCGATCGCGTCACGCTGGACCTCGCACTCGCGCTGGCGCCGCCCGCCGCGTTGCGCTACGTGCTGGTGCACGAGCTGTGTCACCTCAAGGTGCGCAGCCATTCGAAGCGCTTTTGGAACTGGGTCGAGAGGCTGTATCCAGACTACCAGGCGCAGCGCGACTGGCTGCGCGAACACGGCGCCGTGCTGAAGGCCGAAATGGAGCGACTCATCGCCGCGGAATGAACCGCGACCGCCCGCCGCACGGGCGTCAGTCCTCCATCGCCGAGACGATGTACTGCTCCAGTTTTCCTACGGGCGTCGCGTAGGTCACGAGCGCCAGCTTCCGCCCCGGAAAATCGATTTCGTAGCGGCGCATGGTCATGCCGCCGCGCTGGCGCGAGGCTTTCTGTTCGAACGATTTCGGCGCGCCGAGCGGCGCGAGGCTCTTTCGATAGTCCTCGCGTGCGGCGGCATCGAAATAGCTGTTGCAGTTCGCCGTGAACAGGGACCGATCGAGTTCGCCCTGCTGCAAGCCGGAGAAAATCTCCCTTGCCTGCGCCAGCGCCTTGGCGGCGGCGGGATCCTGCACGTCGAAGAGCGCCTGCGCGATCTTTTTGGCGATCTCGCCCGAGGTGCCGACCGCTTCCTGGTTGGTGAACACCACCACGGCCGCATGGTCGTCCGGAAATACCAGGTTGGTGGCCGTGAAACCCATCACCTCGCCGTCGTGCGAGATCATGCGGTGGCTGTCCAGGCGCCCCACGAACACGCCGAGTCCGTAATTGGCCGGCGTGCCGTCGTTCAGAACGATCGTGGTTTCCATCGCGTGCCACGAGACCGGTTGCAGGAGTTCCTGCCCGATCATCGCGATGTCCCACTTCGCCAGGTCGCCGGGCGTCATGGCGAGTTCGCCCGCGCCGAACATCCAGTTCAAGCCTTCCTTGGGCGACGGACGCAGCGGGCCCAGTGCGAAACGCGAATAACCGCGCGCGTCCGTGTCCGGCAAAGCTTTCAGATTGGTGTCGTACGCATCATCGATGCCGAGTTTGGGAAAGACGTTCGCTTGCAGGAATTCGAATGGCGTCTTGCCGCTCACCTTCTGCACGATCGCGCCGGCGAGCACGTAGCCGGTGTTGCTGTACTGCCATTGCGCGCCGGGCGCGAAATCCAGCGGCTTCTTCGCCCAGCCATCCAGGATCTGCGCCGGCGTCGTGGCCTTTCGCATGTCCGGCATCAAATAATCCTGCGGCCAGTAGTCCTGGTAACCGGAAGTGTGCGACAGGACCTGGCGCAGCGTGATCTTGTCGGCGTCGGCGAGATCGGGAAAAAACCTGGCGACCTTGTCGTCCAGGCGGAGCTTGCCCTGCTGCTGCAGCAGCAGGATCGCGGCGGCGGTGAACTCCTTGCTGATCGAACCGATGCTGTAGCGCATCGCGGGCGTCGCTGGCGTCTTCGGTTCCAGCCGGGCATTTCCGTATGCATGCACGTAGGCGACCTTGCCGTCGCGCACGACCGCGATCGAAGCGCTGGGCACGCCGCTGTGCTTCACCGCATCAGCGGCGATTCCGTCGATCTTCTTCACGAGTCCGGGCGCGAGCGCGTCGCCGGCAAATGCCGGCAAGCTCGCCAGCCCCATCAATGCGACCGGAATGAGCCGCAGGCCTGCACGCATCGTCGCCTCCACTGCATCGCGGAAGCAGCCACGATAGCACCTGCGCGAGCCTGCCGGCTCGCCGCGATCCGGTCGCTCTCCCGAAGAGTGGGTATCCCGGGAAAGAGATTCGAGTCGCGGCGACGAGTGGCGACTATTCCGGCTGCGGCTCCAGCGCGCCTTCGCTGGAGCGCTCCGCGTGGTGGTCCGCCGCGAGCAGCATGTAGAACGCCGGCACCACGAACAGCGTGAACAGCGTGCCGATGGCGAGTCCGGTGGAGATCACCAGGCCCATGTTGAAGCGGCCCGCCGCCCCCGCGCCGGAGGCGATCACCAGCGGCATCACGCCCAGCACCATCGCGGCGGTGGTCATCAGGATCGGCCGCAGACGCACTCCGGCGGCATGCTCGATCGCTTCGCGCTTGCTCATGCCGGCCCTCTGCGATTCGTTGGCGAACTGCACGATCAGGATGCCGTGCTTGGAAATGAGTCCCATCAAGGTCACCAAACCAACCTGCGTGTAGATGTTCAGGCTGGCGACGAGGTTGACAAAAATCAGCGCGCCGAACAGCGCCATCGGCACCGATACCAGGATCACGATCGGATCGCGCAGGCTGTTGAACTGCGCGGCAAGCGCCAGGAACACGATGATTACCGCGAACAGCAGTGTGGTTCCGAAGCCACCCGACTCCTGCACGAACTGGCGCGATTGTCCGGAATAATCGACGTGGTAACCGGTGGGTGCAACCTCGTGCAGCGCGTCCCGCAGGAACTGCAGCGCATCGGCTTCCGACATCCCGGTCGCGCCGGAAATCGTAGCCGAGTTCAACTGCTGGAAGCGGTTGATCGAGCGCGGCACCACATCGCTCTTGATGTGAGCCACGGTCGCGGCCGGGATCATCGAACCATCCGGCGCCGAGATGTAATAGCCCAGCACCTGGTCGGGGTTCAACCGGTCGACCTGCTTGACCTGCGGAATCACCTGGTAGGAACGGCCGGCGATGGAGAAGTAGTTGACGTAACCGCCACCCAGTGCAGCACCCAGCGTGCTGCCCACATCCTGCTGCGTCAATCCCAGCGTGGAAATCATGTCGCGGTTGACCACCAGCGTGCTTTGCGGCTTGTCGACCTTGAGATCGGAATCGATGAAGTAGAACTTGCCGCTGTCCTTGGCCTTCTGCAGTACCGCCTGCGCCACCTCGTTCAAGTTCTGGAACGGCTCGGTGGTATTGATCACGAACTGTACCGGCGCGCCCTGCGCACCCGGCAACGGCGGCAATGAAAACACGAAGATCTGCGCGCCGGCAATGTTGCTCCAGAGGTTCTGCAATTGCTGGGTCAGTTCGTGCGCGTTCTTGCTGCGCTCGCTCCAGGGCTTGAACAACATGCCGCCCACACTCTGTTGTGGCGACACGATCTGGAACATCTGCTCGTACTCGGGCAGCTTTCTGCCTATCTCGAACATCTGCTTGGAATAGCCCTGCAACTGGTCCGTGGTGGCGTTGGGGGGCCCTTGCAGGCTGTAGAAGACGAATCCCTGGTCCTCCTCCGGCGTCAATTCCGATTGCGCGGTCATGCCGAGCAGGAAGGTGGCGCCGGCCAGCAGCAAGCCCATCACCACGATCACCTTCCAAGTCGCCAACGACCCGTGCAGCACTCGCGCATAGCCGTGGCGCACGCGTTCGAACTGGCGATCGATCAACTTGACGAACCGGCTTTCCTCCTGCTCGCTGCGGAAGAACTTGGCGCACATCATCGGCGACAGGGTAAGCGCGATGATCGCCGACACCGTTACCGCACCGGCCAGGGTGAACGCGAATTCGGTGAACAGTGCGCCGGTCAAGCCCTTCTGGAATCCGATCGGCACGTACACTGCGACCAGCACCACCGTCATCGCCAGAATCGGCCCGCCCAGCTCGCGCGCGGCCAGCAAGGCAGCCTGCAGCGGCGACTTGCCTTCCTCTTTCATGTGCCGGTCGACGTTTTCGACCACGATGATCGCGTCGTCCACCACCAGGCCGATCGCCAGCACCAGCGCCAGCAATGTCAGCAGATTGATCGAATAACCCAACACCAGCATTACGAAGAAGGTGCCGATCAACGACAGCGGCATCGCGATCACCGGGATGATCACGGCGCGCAGCGAACCGAGAAACAGGAAGATCACAAGGGTCACGATGATCAGCGCCTCGATCAGGGTCTTGGCGACCTCGTGGATCGATGCAGTGACGAACTCGGTGCCGTCATAGACGATGGTGCCAGTCAGACCGTTCGGCAATTGCGATTGGATGTCCGGCATAGCGTCGCGCACGCGCTGCGCGACATCCAGCACATTGGCATCGGGCGCAACCTTGATGCCAACGAACACCGCCTGCCTGCCGCTAAAGGAGACGTTGAAGTCGTAGTTGGTGGCACCGAGCGTCACATCGGCGACATCCTGCAGCCGGACGATCGCACCATCCTTTTGTTTGACCGCCAGTTGCTTGAACTGATCCACCGAGTGCAGGTCGGTATCGGCGGTGAGATCGACCGAAACCATCTGGCCCTTGGTCGACCCTACCGCGGTCAGATAGTTGTTGGCGGAAAGCGCCTTGTACACGTCGGCGGCGGTGACGTTGTGGGCTGCCATGCGCACCGGATCCAGCCACGCCCGCAAGGCGAACTCGCGGCCACCGAGGATTTCCGCGGTCTGAACGCCTTCGATCGCGTCGAGTTTGGGCTTGACCTCGCGAGCAAGATAGTCGGTGACGCTGTTGGAGGGCAGTGTGTCGCTGCGGAAGCCCATGTACATCGCGTCGATGGTCTGTCCGGTCGCCACGCTCAGCACCGGCTGCTGCGCCTGCGGCGGCAACTGGTTGCGCACCGAGCTGACCTGGGTTTGGATTTCCGTCAGCGCCTTGTTGGCGTCGTAGTTCAGGCGCAGCGTCGCGGTGATCGTCGATACGCCGCTGACGCTGCTGGATGAGAGATAGTCGATGCCCTGCGCCTGCGCGATCGCCTGCTCCAAGGGCTGGGTGATGAAGCCAGCGATGGTTTGGGCATCGGCACCGTAATAGGCAGTCTGGACCGTGACCGTGGCGTTTTCCGTCTTCGGAAACTGGCGCACCTGCAGCGAGGTCACCGCGCGGATGCCGAGCACCAGGATCAGCGCGCTGATCACGATCGCGAGCACGGGCTTCTTGATGAAAATGTCGGTGAATTTCATATCTGTCTTTTGGAAAAAATTTCTGCGCCATCGCCGCTTGCGGGTCCAAGCGAGCGCGCTAATCTTCCTGCGGCGCCGGGTTGGGATTGTCTGCCGGCTTCACGCTGTTGTTGATCTTCACCGGTGCACCGTTCTTCAATTTCAATTGGCCGCTGGTGACCACTTCCTCGCCTTCATTGAGTCCCTTCACGATCGAGATCTGGTCGCCGCGCGTGCCGTCGGTAACCACGAAGGTCTGCTGTACCACCAGCGTGTCCGGCGGCAACTCCTGAGACTTGTCCTTGCCGGACTTCTTGTCGTCCGCTCCGGGGGCGTCGCCGCCGGCCGCGCGCGATGCGGCCTGCGCCTTGTCGTAGTCGCTTTTCTTCATCACCGCGTAAACGGTTTCGCCGTAGGGGTTGTAGACCACGGCGGTCTGCGGGAGTGTCAGGTAACGCTGCTTCGCCCCCGCGTCGACGGAGACTTTCGCGAACATGCCCGGCGTCAGCGCGTCATCGTGATTGGGGACCTTGGCTTCGACCATCACATTGCGGGTATCGTTGTCGACCTTCGGGTTGATCGCGCTCACCTGCCCGACGAAGTGCTTGCCGGCGAAAGCATCCAACGTGAGGTCGACCGGTTGGCCCATATGGATACGCGCGAACTCTCGTTGCGGCACGAAGAAATCTACGTACAACGGGTCGGTCTGCTGCACGGTGACGATGGTGGTGCCTGCGTTGAGATAGGCACCCGGGTTGACGGTGATGATGCCGGCGCGACCGGCGAACGGCGCGCGCAGCGTCTTCTTGTTCACAAGCGCGTCTTGCGCGGCGACCTGCGCTTGCGCACTTTGCAGGTTCGCCATATCGGTGTCGTACTGGGCGCGGCTGACGGCCTGCACCGCAAGCTGCTGTTTCGAACGCTGTGCGGTCAGCCCGGCAAGATGTGCGGTGGCCTGGAGCGAGGCGAGCTTGGCGCGATCGTCGGCGTCACGCAGTTGCAGCAGCAGCTGGCCCTGCGTGACGTTATCGCCGGATTTCATGTTGACGGTTTCCACCAGCCCGGAGACGTCCAGCGCCAGATCGGCACCGCGTACCGCGCGCAATGTGCCGACCGCGGAGATTTCTGGTTGCCAGTTTTGATATTCAGCCTTGGCGGTGCTAACCGTGGACGGTTGCGGTTTCGGGAAACTGGCGATCATCCGCATCACCAACAATACCTTGACGCCGGCGATGATCGCGATCAGGACCAGCACGCCCACGATCATCCAGATCATGCGCTTCTTGGTGCTGGGGTGTTTTTCAACGCGCGCTTGCATGTGATGGATTCCTGGAGAGAAGGTGTGTCTACTGCTGACGCAAAGCCACTTGTTCGGTGCCTCCGTTCCAGCCACCACCCAGCGCGGCATATAGCGCTGCGGTGTCGGCCAGTCGCGCGGCGCGTGCCTGGATCAGCGCGATGCGCGCCTGCTGATATTGGCGCTCGGCATCCAGCAAGCTGAGATAGTCCACCGCACCTACCTTGTATTGCTCGCGGATGAGATCGAGCCGCTTCGAAGCCGCCTGCTCGGCGGTGTTCTGCGCGGCCAATCCTTGCGCGTCGAAATCCAGGGCCTGCAGGCTGTCGGCGACGTTCTGGAACGCGGTCAGGACGGTCTGCTGCCAGTCTGCAACCGCCGCATCCATCGCGGCCTGGGCCGCGCGCTTCTTGTGCAGCAATTCGCCACCGTGGAAGATCGGCTGCAGCAGGTTCAATCCGATCGACCACGCGCCGGTGCCGGCCGAAAACAGGTCGCCGCCGTGCAGCGCCTGCGAACCGCCAGTGCCGGACAGCGTGATCTGCGGCAGCATGTTCGCGATCGAAACGCCGACCTGCGCGGTCGCGGCGTGCAGTTGCGCGCCAGACGCGCGGATGTCCGGCCGCTGCTCGACGACCTTGGAAGGCAGGCTCACCGGCACGTCCTGCGGCAGCGTGACATTCGCCAACTCTATCGGCTGCAACTGCAATTGCGCCGGCGTGATGCCGAGATACGTCGCCAACTGGTTCTGGGTCGCGGCGAGCTGCTTGCGCAGCGGTGGCAACGTGGCTTCGGTCGTCGCGAGTTGCGAACTCACCGCCAGCGTGTCGGACAGGGACTTCGCCCCGATCTGCTGCTGTTTCTGGGCGATGTCCAGTTCCTTGCGCAGCGAACCGGCGATATCTTCCGTCGCGCTCACCTGCTCGCGCAGCGAGGCTTCCTGCAACGATGCGGTCACCACGTTGGTGGCGAGGATCAGGTAAGTTGCGTCCAGTTGCGCGCGCTGCGCATCAGCCAATGCCGATTGCGCCTCGATGCCACGGCGCACGCCGCCGAAGATGTCGAACAGGTAGCTGACGCTGACACCTGCGTTGTAGACGGTGAACGGGCTGCTGCTCACGCCCGCCGCAGCTCCGCCGAACTGGGCGGTGGACGCTTTCTGGCGGGTGGCGCCCGCGCTTGCATCGACCGACGGGAACAAGCCGCCGCGTGCGGCCTTGGCGTTTTCCTCCGCTTCGCGCAACGCGGCTTGCGCCGAGGCGATCGTCGGGGAATGCGCCAGCGCTTGTTTCACTCGGCGGTCCAGTTCAACACTGCCGAAGCTGGTCCACCAGTGTTGCGGCACATCCTGGCCCCGCAGGAAACGCTGCGCATCGCCGCCGGCCGTATCGGCCGCGACGGTCTGCGCCGGCAACGGCTGCGCGGTGTAGCGATCCACTGCCGGCGCATCCGGCCGCCGGTAGTTCGGTCCGACCGCGCAACCGGCGAGCACCAGCGTCAGGGCGCAAGCCAGCGCGCGCGGGGCGGGCGTGGAAACGAGGTTTCTTGGGCTCATCGGTGTCAGGGGCGATCGCGAAAACAGGTTCAGGAAACCGGCCCAAAACTGAACCGGCCGGTAAAGATATTTCAAATTATTTTCAAATGCAAATGTTGTCCGGGCTAGGGCCACAAGTACCACGGTGCGTGATGACGATTGTCATGGATGGCGCCACGTGGCCCTGACTTCAATGACGCCTGATCGACGACGAACGTGACGGGGCCGTTTCGACATCGATGCCGGATGAAGGGATTCAAGGCATGACCAATGCCATGTTGACTGCCGCGGGAAGTCAGCGGTGCGGCTGTGCCAGATATTCGGCGCTCTGCATTTCGATCAGCCGGCTGGAGGTGCGCGCGAACTCGGCGCGCAGGCGCCGGCCGTCATACAGATCCACGGCCGGTGCGGCCGCGGAGAGCGCAAGCTTGACGCGGCGGTCGTAAAGCTCGTCGATCAATTGCACGAAACGTCTGGCGGCGTCCTCGTTCAGCGGCGTGAATTCAGGCACCTCCGAAATCAGGATCGCCGGAAACTCGCGCGCCAGCTCGATGTAGTCGGCCGAACCGCGCGGGCCTTCGCACAGCGCCGGGAAATCGAACCACGCCGCCTGCACGCATGCGCGCCGCACCGGGATCCCGCGTTCGTTGATGCGCAACGCGCCGCCCTGTTGCGAGGGGCCGCGGGCCAGATTGCCGAACAATGCGGACAATGCGCGCTCGGCCTCCGCGCCGGGAGGCGTCAGGTATACCGGCGCGTGTGTCAGCGTGCGCAACCGCCAATCATGCCCTGAGGCCAGTTCCAGCACCTGGCAATGCCGCTCGATCAGGGCGATCGCCGGTTCGAACCGGGCGCGCTGCAAGCCATCGCGATAGAGGTCGCGCGGTGCGGTGTTGGATGTCGCCACCAGCGTGACGCCGTGCCCGAACAATGCGCGCAGCAGGTTGGCGAGGATCATCGCATCACCGATGTCCTGCACCATGAACTCGTCGAGACACAGCACGCGCGCGCGCTGCGCCAGTTGCGCGGCGACCTCGCGCAGCGGATCACGCCGCTCGCCCAGGCGCCGCAACCGGCCATGCACATCCAGCATGAAAGAGTGGAAATGCGCCCGCTGCACCAGATCCGGCGGCAGGGATTGCGCGAAGAGGTCCATCAGCATGGTCTTGCCGCGGCCCACGGGGCCCCAGAGATAGACCCCCTCCCCCGCGGCCGTTCCGCGCAACCGGGCCAGCCACGATTTCGGCCCCAGCAGTCGCTCGCGCAGGTTGTCGAATTCAGCCAGCGTCGCGCGCTGCGCCGGGTCGTCCTGCCATTCGCGCGCCGCGACGCCCCGCGCGTAGCGCTGCGAAAGCGTCGAGGATTTTTCGATTGCGGCGGAATCCACGCGGCGCGGGGCTCACGCTGCCGTGCGCGCAGGCGGCAACCACACGCGCACGCCGTTCTTTATCGCACCGCGCAGATCCATCAGGCGCCGATGGAAGAAGTGCCCGGTCTCGGGCATGCGTACCAGCGTCGGCGGTGTTTCCAGTGTTCCGACCCAGTCGAATACGGCCTGCGGATCCACGATTTCGTCGTCCTCGCCCTGTACCACCAGCCATGGGCACTCCGGCATCGCCACGCCGGCAAAATCCCATCGCCCCACCGGCGGCGCGACCGTGATCAACGCGTCCGCCGCCAGCGAGCGCGCCGTGCGCAGCGCGACGTAGGAACCGAAGGAGAACCCCGCCAGCCACAAGGCGTCGTGCGGATGCACGCGCCGCACCCACTGTGAGACGGCCACCAGGTCGCCGCTCTCGCCGTCACCCTCGTCGTACTCGCCTTCCGATTCGCCGACGCCGCGAAAGTTGAAGCGCACGGTGTCCAGCCCGGATTCGCGCAGGGATCGCTCCAGCATGGTCACGACCTTGTTGCGCAGGCTGCCGCCGTGCTGCGGGTGGGGGTGGCAGATGACCGCCGTACCGGCGCGCGCCTCACCGGGCCGGGCCGTTGCGGTCGCGACCTCCAGCCGCCCGACCGGTCCGGGCAGCGCGAACTCCTGCGCGCCTTGCGGGAACTCCGCGGGCGGATGGAGGGTAGCCGGTTGCGGACCGATCATTCGGACATGATACCGAAGCGGCGAACCGCGCTTCCGCTCCGCATCGCGGGGGCGTCAGTGCACCTGCGACACCATCCACTTCACCGTCGCTTCGACCTGCGCGTCGGTGAGCGCGGGATTACCACCCTTGGCCGGCATGTGGTTGCCGTCCGGGCCGGTGTAGCCGTCGATGGCGTGCTTGACCAGCGTGTCGATGCCTTGGGCGATGCGCGGCGCCCAGTCGCCCTTGTTGCCGAGCTTCGGCGCACCGGTCACGCCCGCATCGTGGCAGCTGTGGCACAACTGCCCGTAGATCGTCTTGCCGTCGGTGGTGCCGCCGTAGGCGACCTGCGATGCCGCGGCCTTCGCGGCCGCCGCCTGCTGCGCCAACATCGCGGCGCGCCCTGTGCTGCCCGAGAAATTCGCGCCCAGCGGCATGATGCGCTCGCCGGCTTCGCGGATCTGCGCGGTGTCGGTCTGTTCCGGCATCGCGGCATGCACCAGCATGCCGATGATGGCCAGACCGACGGCCACGGCCCCCAGCGCCGCGATCATGATCGCGAAGTGGCGCATGAAAGTGCGATCGGACGGCGTCAGATGATCGCTCACGGATGGACTCCAGATTCTCTGAACTGTGGTTCCAGCTGGACGGACGCCCGCTCCCGGCCCCTCGCGGCACGCCCAAAGCGCGCAAGTATAGCCGCGAGGCGGCCCGCGGCGAAAGCGCGTACCGGCTGTGCGGAGATCAGGATGCCCTTGCGCGCTTTTTCGCCGGCCGCTTGCGCGCCGACTTCCTGGACTTCTTGGCGGCCTTCTTCGCCGTTTTTGCCGGCGCCCGTTCGGCGGCCGGCGTGCGCTTGTTGCTGTCGATGCTCTTCTTCAGCAGCGACATGAAGTCCACCACGTTGGTCGCCGCGTTTTTGGGCATCTCCGTCTCCTCGGCGGCCGGCGCGCGCACCGTGCCCTCCTTCGCCTTGACGCGATCCTCGATCACCTTGCGCAGGCGCATGCGGAAATCGTCGCGGTATTCGCCGGGCTGCCACTCGCCGACCATGGATTTCACCAGCGTCTCTGCCATGTCCAGCTCCTTCGGAGAGACGCGGTAGGCCGAGAGCTTCTTGTCGGGGAACGCGTATTCGTCCGCGCTGACCAGCTCCTGGGGATAACGCAGCAGCATCAGCAGCAAGGCCTCATCGCGCGGCATCACCAATGCGAGGTATTCGCGGGTGCGGATCACCACGCGCGCAAGTCCCGCGGTCTTCAGCCGCTTCAGCGTTTCGCGCAACAACACGTAGCCCTTTTCCGCCTTTTTCGCCGGCACCAGGTAATACGGCTTCTCGAAATATTCGACGCCGATGTCCTCGGGATCGACGAAGGCCTCGATGTCGACGGACTCGGTGGATTCCGGTGCGGCCTTGGCAAAATCCTCTTTTTCGATCACAACGTAGCTGCCCTTGTCGTATTCGAATGCCTTGACGATGTCCTTCCAGGGCACTTCCTCGCCGGTTTCCTCGTTCACCCGCTCGTAGCGGATCGGCGCCTTGTTGCGCGAATCCAGCATGCGGAAATGCAGGTCGGTGTGCCGCTCCGCGGTCATCAACTGCACCGGGATGTTGAGCAAACCGAAAGTGATTGTGCCGCTCCAGATGGGCCTAGGCATGGACTCGTCCTCACTATGTTGGCAGCGCCTGGCGCACTTCCCCGATATGCGCCCAGGGATCTTCCTTCATCGTTTTCAGGCGGCGCGCGACGTTTTCGATGGTGTATTGCGCGCCGGAACGCAACCGTGGAAGTTCTTCCCAATGCAAAGGCATCGCAACGCCGGCGCCTTCGCGCGCCCGCACGCAAAACGAAGCCACCGCGGTGGAGCCGCGCGCGTTGCGGAGGTAGTCCACGAAGATGCGATTCTTGCGTTTGGCTTTGGTCGCGACCGAAACATATTCCTTCGGCGATTCCTGCTCCAGCGTGCGGGCCAGTGCCTGCGAGAATGCCTTGGCCGTGTCCCAATCCGGTCGCGGGTTCAGCGGCACCACCACGTGCAAGCCCTTGCCGCCGGTGGTGCGCAGGAAACTTTCCAGCCCGATCGCCTGCAATCGCTCGCGCAACAATTTCGCCGCGTTTTTCACGCGCGACCATTCGATGCCGATATCCGGATCGAGATCGAACACGAGTCGATCGGGATGTTCCAGGTCGGCGATGGTGGAACCCCAGGGATGGATCTCGATCACGTTCATCTGCACGAGACCCATCACGCCTTCGATGCCGTCGACGTAGAGGTATTCCTCTTCCTCGTCCTTCGAGTTCGTTTGCATCCCTGCGCGGATGCTTGCGGGCATGCCTTGCATCGAATGTTTCTGGAAGAAGCATGGCTTGCCGACGCCATCGGGACACCGCACCAGCGACAACGGTCGTCCTATGATCCCGGGCAGCAGGTGCCCGGCGATGCTCGAATAAAACTCGGCGAGCGCGAGTTTCGTGACGCAAGGCTTCGGGATCAGCACGCGATCGGGATGGGTGAGCGCGATGTCGGTCGCGCTGGATTTCGGCGGCGATTCGACGCCGCGTTTCGACGGGGATTTCGCCGTGGATTTTTTTGTCGATTTCGTTGCGCGCCGCTGCACGGGCTGCCCTCCTTCGCCGCGATCATGGTCGCGCAAGTCTCCAGGATCCTTGTCCGGCCGCAGGCCCTTGAAGCTGCCCTGCCGCAGCATGCCGTCGCCGGTGCGGCCGCGAAATGCGATCTCGGCCACGTGTTCGGGTTTCACCCATACGGGCTTCGCGCCACGCAACTGTTTCGAGTCCGGCGGATCGAGAAGTTCCGGTTTCCGGCTTGCGGGTTCCAACAACGCGAACACCTGCTTCAACATCGCCTCGTCGAAACCGGTGCCTACGCGACCGACGTAACGCCACTCCCTGCCTTTCGGCTCGGCCAGCAACAGCGCACCCAGGTCCCCGCGCGAGCCCTTGCCCGGCGTGTAACCGACGATCACGAACTCGTCGGAATCGACGCATTTCAGTTTTCGCCACGCGTCGGAACGGCCGCCGCGATAGGGCGAATCCACGGCCTTGGCGATCACGCCCTCCAGTCCCGCCTCGCAGGCGCGCTTGTAGGCGAGCGCGCCTTCGCCACGGATGAAGCCGGAAATCACCAGCGGGACGCCCGCATGCTCGAGCAACTTAGACGACGCCGCCTTGCGCTCGTACAGCGGCAGGCCGCGCAGGTCGTCGCCATCGAGCCACAGCAGGTCGAACACCGCGTAGTGCACGGCCTGCGATTGCGCGCGATTGAACTCCTGTTGCAACAAATGGAAACGCGACCGCCCTTGCCGGTCGAACACCACCAGTTCACCGTCCAGCACGCAAGCGCGGCATTTCAGCGCGCGGATCGCGCGCGCGACGCCGGGAAGCTTGTCCGTCCAGTCCAGCCGATTGCGCGAGAGCAATTGCAACTCGTCGCCGTTGCGCCAGGCGAGCATGCGATACCCGTCGTACTTGACTTCGTGCAGCCATTCGCCGCCCTTCGGTGCGTCGTGGTGCAGGCGCGCGAGCTGGAATTCGAACTGGTCCGCTTCGGGCAAGGCCCTCGCACCGGACTTTGCCGGTGCGCGTTTGGCGCTCCGCGTGCCTGCGCCATCGCCCCCGTGTTCCGCTTTCCATTGCGACAGCGGAGTGTCGTCCGCGACATCGTCCGGCACCACGAAGGCATCGTCGGACTTGATCAGCAGCCACTGCGGCTTGTCGCCTTTCATGCTGGTGCGGATCAGCGACCAGTGCCCGTGCAACCTCGAACCGTGCAGTTCGAAGCGGAGGTGGCCGTCCTCGAGCTGCTTCGTCGCGGATTCCTCGGTGCTCCAGGTGCCCTCGTCCCAGATCGACACCGTGCCGGCGCCGTAGTGGCCCTTCGGGATAACGCCTTCGAAGCTGCCGTAGCTCAACGGATGGTCCTCGACTTCCACCGCAAGGTGCTTGATCGAGGGATCGCGTGAAGGGCCTTTGGGCACCGCCCAACTGCGCAACACTCCGCCGACTTGCAGCCGCAGGTCGAAATGCCGGCGGCGCGCGTGGTGCAAGTGGATCACGAAGCGGCGCTCGCCCGCATCGGCCGCCTTGCGTTTGCGCGGCGTATGCGCGGGCTCGGGCGTTTGCCGGAAATCCCGTTTCCGCCGGTAGGTCGCGAGCTGGTCCTTGCGCGCCGCCATCAAGGTACGATAGCAAGCCGTCCTCGACCGTGCATTAAACGGCAACGCGCGGCCCCTGCCCGAATCTGGAACCTCGATGTCCGACTGGAGTCTCGACCACGCCCGCCGCATGTACTCGGTCTCGCACTGGAGCGACGGCTACGTCGACATCGATGCACACGGCCGCGTCACGATGCGTCCACGCGGAATCGACGATCCGGCGATCCCACTGGACGAAGCCGTCGCGCGCGCCGGGGACATTGGCGCCCGCCTGCCGCTGCTGCTGCGCTTTCCCGACATTCTTCTCGATCGCCGCTCCAAACTGCGAGCAGCCTTCGTGGAGGCGATGCGCGAGAACGGCTACCGTGGCGGCTACACCGCGTTGTATCCGATCAAGGTAAACCAGCAACGCAGCGTAGCCGGCACGCTGGCGGGCGGCGAAGGTTTCGGGCTGGAAGCCGGATCGAAACCGGAACTGCTGGCGGTGCTCGGCCTCGCACAGGCCGGCTCGATGGTGGTGTGCAACGGCTACAAGGATGCCGAGTACATCCGCCTCGCGCTGATCGGCCGCAAGCTGGGCCTCGACGTGGTCATCGTGATCGAGAAGCCATCCGAGCTCGAACACGTGATCGAGCAGTCGCGCGCGCTCGGGATCGAACCGAAGCTCGGCGTGCGCGTGCGGCTGGCGTCCATAGGCGCTGGCAAGTGGCAGAACACCGGCGGCGACAAGGGCAAGTTCGGGCTGACGCCGAAGCAACTCCTCGCGCTTGCATCGAAATTGGAGGAAACGAATCTCGCGCACACGCTGCGCCTGCTGCACTTTCACATGGGCTCGCAGATCTCCAACCTGCGCGACATCGCCAACGGCATGCGCGAGGCGGTGCGGCATTTCGCCGAATTGCGCGCGCTCGGACTGCCGTTGGACCACGTGGACGTCGGCGGCGGCCTCGGCGTGGATTACGAAGGCACGCGCTCGCGCAGCGACTGCTCGATCAACTACGACCTCGGCCAATATGCGCGCGCGATCATCGAGCCGCTCGCGGCCGCATGCGCCGAGATGGGACTGGAACATCCGCGCGTGCTGACCGAATCCGGCCGCGCGATGACCGCGCACCACGCGGTGCTGGTGGTGAATGTCAGTGAGGTGGAACGTGCGCCCGTGGGCGAGATCGCGCCGGAAGGTTCCGGCGAGCCGCGAGCGTTGCGTGCCTTGCGCGCAACATACTCCGCGCTCGACCAGCGGCCGGTGCTGGAAGTGTGGCACGAAGCCCAGCATCTGCTGGGCGAGGGTCAGGCGCAGTACGCGCAAGGCGTGCTTGATCTTGCGCAGCGCGCGAAGCTGGATGATTTCTACTACGCGATTGCGCACGGCGTGCGCACGCGACTGAAGCCGGAGGAACGCGCGCACCGCGAAGTGCTCGACCAGCTCGACGCCAAGCTCGTGGACAAGGTGTTCTGCAATTTTTCGGTGTTCGAATCCATCCCCGACGTATGGGCCATCGATCAGGTGTTTCCGATCATGCCGTTGACCAGGTTGGACGAGCGTCCCACGCGACGCGGTTCCCTCGCCGACCTGACCTGCGATTCGGACGGCCGCGTGGATCAGTATGTGGATTCGGAAGGGCTGGACGTCAGCCTGCCGATGCATGAACCGAGCGAAGGCGAGCCGTATCGCCTCGGCATCTTCCTGGTCGGCGCGTACCAGGAAACGCTGGGTGACATCCACAACCTGTTCGGCGACACCGATGCGGTGAACGTGCGCATCGAGAACAACGGTTTCAAGCTGGACGGACTGCGCCGCGGCGACAGTTCCGACATGCTGCTCGACTACGTCGGCTACAAACTCGATGACCTCCGTGCGACGTACCGCGACAAGATTGCCGCAGCACGATTGCCGCCCGACGATGCGCAACGCCTGCAAGCCGCGCTGGAAGCGGGCTTGACGGGATATACGTATCTCGAGGAGAGCTGAGACTCAACTCCGCGCGACCTGCAGTCCCGCCGCCGACTGGCTGGTCGGCATCATCTCGATGCGGTTGATGTTGAGGTGCGAGGGCAGGTTGGCGATCCACCACACGGTTTGCGCGATGTCTCCGGAAGTGATCGGATGCGCGCCGCGGTACGTGGTGTCCGATGCGACCTGGTCGCCGCCGGTGCGCACCAGGGTGAATTCGGTTTCCGCCATGCCCGGCTCCACGCTGGTCACGCGCACGCCGGACCCATGCAAATCGGTGCGCAGGCCCAGCGAGAATTGCGTGACGAACGCCTTGGTGCCGCCGTAGACGTTGCCGCCCTTGTAGGGATAAGTGCCGGAGATCGAACTGATGTTGACGATCGCGCCGCGCCGCTCGATCAACTTCGGCAGCAGCAAACGCGTCAGCGTGACCAGCGCGGTGATGTTGGTATCGATCATCTGCCGCCACTGCGCGAGGTCGCAGTTCTGAGCCGGCTCGGTGCCCAGCGCCAGGCCGGCGTTGTTCACCAGCAGGTCGATATCGCGGAAATCGCTTGGCAATGAATCGATCGCCGCGCGCATCGCGTCTTCGTCGCGGATGTCGAAGGCTGACGTGCACACGCGCTCGCCGCCGAAACGATCGATGAGGTGCCGCAGGCGATCCGCGCGGCGCGCGCAGGCGATCACGCGCCAGCCGTTTCCGGCGAAGTGCGCCGCAATCGCGGCGCCGAAGCCGGACGAGGCGCCGGTAACGAGGACGGTTTTCGCGGTCATTCACCCATTCTAGCCTCCGCCGCATGGCACAATCACGAGCAGGCAACCGGAGCGGCGCGCATGACCGCGCAGGATGCGCACAACGACGTATTGATCCTCGGCGGAGGGCTCGCCGGCTTGACGCTGGCTTTGCAATTGCGCGCGCGTTTCCCGGCACTGTCGATTCGCGTGCTCGAGCGGCGTGTAGAACGACCACGCGCGGCCGCGCACAAGGTCGGCGAATCCACCGTCGAAATCGGCGCCGATTATTTTTCCGACGTCCTCGGCTTGCGCGATCACCTGGACAAGCAGCAGATCCGCAAGTTCGGCTTCCGGTTTTTCTTTTCCGAGGGACGTGAAGACCTGGACGGCGCGACCGAGCTGGGCGTCAGCCGCGTGCTGGACACGCCGACCTGGCAGCTGGATCGCGGCGTGTTCGAGAATTTCCTGATCGACGAGGTCCGGGCACGCGGGATCGTTTTCGATGCCGGCTGCGTGGTGCGTGCACTGGACGTCGGCAGCGATGGCGCCCTGCACGCCGTGCGCTGCGAGCGCGAGGGCAATGCCGAAACGCTGCGCGCGCGCTGGCTGATCGACGCTTCGGGGCGCGCCGGCTTGCTGAGGAAGCATTTCGCGTTGTCCGAAGGCAATGGCCATGAAATCTGCGCGGCTTGGTTCCGCATGGATGCACGGCTGGAACCGGATGCCTGGTGTGACGACGCGACGTGGCGAACGCGCTGCTCGCCTCCGGAACGCTGGCGTTCCACCAATCACCTTTGCGGGCCAGGGTACTGGGTGTGGTTGATCCCCCTGGCGTCGGGCGCGCATTCGGTGGGCATCGTGGCCGATTCGCGCGTGCACCCCGTCGAATCCTTCAATACGTACGAACGCGCTCTCGCATGGCTGCGCAAACACCAGCCGCTGGTCGCGCGCGAACTGGACAAGCTCGATGCCGCGCCGATGGATTTTGCCTTTCTCCGGAACGTGTCTTATGGCTGCAAGCAGGTATTCAGCGCCGACCGCTGGACACTGACCGGAGAGGCCGGCCTGTTCCTCGATCCGTTCTATTCGCCGGGTTCGGATTTCATCGCGATCGCGAACACCTACATCACGGAGCTGATCGCGCGCGACCTGCGCGGCGAACCGCTGGCCGCGCATGCGGCGATCTACCAGGACCTGTATTTTTCGTTCTACCGCAACATGCTTTCGCTGTATCGCGACCAGTACGCGCTGTTCGGCGATGCGCAGGTGCTGCCGGTGAAGGTGATCTGGGACTACGCGTACTACTGGGGCGTGCTGTGCCCGCTCGCGATCGGCAAACGCCTCACCGACTTGAGCCTGCTGTCCGAACTGCGGCCGCAGTTGGAAGGCGCGCAGGCATTGAACCGGACGATGCAGGCCTTCTTCCGCCTCTGGCACGAGGCGCGCGAGCCGCAGAACCCACGCGCCTGGCTGGATCAGCACGAGCTGCGCTGGTTCGCGCGGTTGAATTCCGGGTTGCACGACCAACTGGACGACGACGGAGCCCGCGCGCGCCTGCGCGAAAACGTCGAATTGCTGTACGCGCTGGCGGGGAGCGTGGCCGACTGCGCGGCTGCGCAGTGCGCTTCGCTCGACGTGTCCGCGTTGCGCATGGCGGCAGGCACGCGCGAGCGCCCGCCGCTGTTCGATCGGCCGGAGGCCGGAGGCTTTCGCTCAGGCCATCCCGCCGTTCACGCCGATCACTTGTCCGTTGATGTATGAAGCGCCGTCGGAGCACAGGAACGCGACCGCGTTGGCCACTTCCTGCGGCGTGCCCATGCGCGCGGCCGGGATCATCCGCTTGATCTGTTCCGTTTCGAACAATTCGCGCGTCATGCTGCCCTCGATCAGGCCGGGCGCGATCACGTTGACGGTGACGCCGCGCGCTGCCATCTCGCGTGCGAGCGATTTCGCCGCGCCGTGCAACGCGGATTTGGCCGCCGCGTAGTTCACCTGCCCGCGGTTGCCGATCACCGCGGCGACCGAAGAGATGCAGACGATCCGCCCGAAACGCGTGCGCGACATCGGCAGCAGCAGCGGCTGCACGACGTGGAAGAAGCCGTTGAGCGAAACGTCCAGCACTCGCTTCCACTGCTCTTCGCGCATCCCGGCCAGCGGCGCGTCGTCGTGGATGCCGGCGTTGTGCACCAGCGCGGCGATCGGCCCGGCTTCGAGCAATTTTTCCAGCGCGGCGCGTGTAGCCGCGCCGTCGGCGAGGTCGAACGCGATCGATTCCGCGGTGCCGCCGGAATCGGTGATCGCATCCACCACGCCCTGAGCCCGCTCCGGGTTGGAATTGGCGTGCACGATGGCGTGCCAGCCTTCGCGCGCCAGCGTGCGGCAGATTGCGCCGCCGATGTCGCCGCTGCCGCCGGTGACCAGTGCGCGCCGCGATACCTGGTTCATTGCTGCCGCTCTCCCGTTTTCGTCAATACCGCCGCGCGTCCGCTCGCGAGCGGGCGCCCCTCGTGCTCGACCCGGAATGCATACTGCAGGCTCTCGCCCGAATCCAGCAACTGCTCCGCGTGCACGTCGAGCGAACCAGGCAGGTCGTCGACGTATTCGACCTGCAATTCGACTTCGCGCAGCGAGACCAGGTAACCGGGTTGCGCACGCCCGCCACGCTCGCGCGCCAGCAAGGCGCCGTGCACCGCCATCGCCTGCGCGCCGTACTCGCACAATGCAATCGCGTGGAGCCGCCCATCCGCGCGCAACGGGTTATCCGTGCCCGCGTGCGTGGCGGCGATGGCGTGGATGCGCCCGGCATCGCATTCGAGCACCGCGTCCAGCAGGCACATCGTGCCGGCATGAGGAATCAAGTGCGACCAGTTCGATTTCGGCAACATCCCGTCAATCCTCCCGACGCAAATGCGCCGCCGGCGCCATCAGCACCGAGAGCATGAAGTGGAAGGCCACGCCCAACGCCACAGTCAGGCCGATCGCGCGCAGCACCGGCACGCTGGACAGCGCCAGCACGCCGAACACCAGCAATGCCGAAATCACGCACACCAGGGTGGCGTGCAGGGTGCGGCGCTCTTCCGCCGGATCGTCGGTGCGCCGTTCGAAGAACAGCGCGTAGTGCAATCCCAGTCCCGCCGCCAGCGTCAGCGAAACCAGATGGAACAGCGACAGCGGAATGCCGCCCGCGCGCAGCACCACCAGCACCATCAGCGTCGCCAGCGTCATGGGGCCGATCACGTGCAATGCACGGCGCGGGCCGCGCAGCGCGAGCGTGACCGTCGCGCACAACAGCAGCGCTGCGATGCCGAGCGCGACCAGGATCCGCTGCCGATATGCGATCAGCAGCGATTCGGAAGAGGCTTTCAGGTCCAGCAAATGCACGGCGCCTCCCGTGGAATTCGAAAGCGCGGCGAGCGCATCCGGATCACGCACGCCGATCAGGGTGCCTAGTCCGACCCACTCCCCATCATGTTGCAGCAGCATGGCCTGCAATCGCGCGCCGAGCGGAGACTTTTCGAACTGTTGGGGCGTCAGCGGCGGCAGGGCACGCGCGACCTCGACATCCGCCACGAACGGCGCGAACAATCCCTTGCGGAACGGCAGGTCCTGCCCCGCCTGCGCCAGCGCGGTTTGCAGCGCCGCAGCGTCCGGCAACTTCGCCTGCCTTGCGCGTTGCGTTTCGACGCTGGGGAGATAGCGCGAAGGCAGCTCCACCGCATCGACGGCATGCTTTCCCACCAACGCATCGACCTGCGGCGTGACACGCTCCGAAAGCTTCAACACGCCATCGGCCGAGTCCGCGCGCAATACCAGCAGGTAACGCACATCCGGCGCTCCCAGGTCCGATCCCAGCCGCGCCTGCGTCATCAGCATCGACTTCGGCACCGGTGCCAACGCGGAGAGATCGTCCTCCCAGAATTTCCCCGGCGCAAAGACAACGATCAAAACGCCCGCAATCAGCACCAGCCACGGCAGCCAGCGCGGACGCGGCAAGCGCGCGAGGAAATTCCAGGCACCCTTCAGGCCGGGCGTGTCCGCCGCGTCGCGAAAACGCTCCGGCAGCACGCGCGGCAGCAACCAGCGCGTGCAGGCGCCGGCCACGACCAGTCCGGTGATGGTAAACACCGCGAGCTGTTGCAGGCCGGTGACGCCGGATGCGAAGAAGGCCAGGTACGCGATGCAGGTGGAGGCGATCGCCGTGGCCAGCAGCGGCCACAAGCCGCGTACGCTCTGCAACGCGCTGGCATCTCCGCGGCGATGGCTGAACACGCGGATCGGATATTCCTGTGCCACGCCCAGCAGGGTGAATCCAAAGGCGATGGTGATGCCGTGCGCCTCGCCGAACATCAGCGCGAGCGCGGCAAACCCGCACGCCGCGCCGGACAGCAGCGGCAATGCCGTGACCAGCAGCGGCACCGCGCTGCGATAGGCCAGCAGCAGGAGAATCACGAAGCCGAGGCTGGTGACCGCGCCGAAGCGGTCGGCTTCCGCCTTCGTGCGCGAACTCACTTCGAGTGAAAAATAACCGGGCCCGCTGATCGTCAAGGTCGCGCGCTTCGCGTCCTGCAGCGAAGCGAAACGTTTTTGCAGCGCCTCGATCGCCGCGCGTTGCGCACCCGGATCGAATCCCGGCGCGCGCGTTTCGGTCACCAGCAAGGCTTCTCCGCGCGATGAAAACCAGACGCCGTCGCGCAGCATCGGTTGCTTCGCGGGCGCCCAGCGCTGCGCCAGCTTCAGGATTTCCAGCGTGGGATCAAGAGGCAGGATCGGTTTCAGCATTGAAGCCGCGGGCGAGGACAGGTCGTCGAGCCTCTGCGTCAGCTGGTCGCGCAGATAACTGGCATCGAGGCGCCGGGTGTCGAGCGTCGAGGAAAGCAGGTAGCGATACGGCAGGAGGTCAGATGCCAGCGCATCCAGATCCGCATTGCCGTTGGCGACGCGCAGGAAGTGCGGATCTCCCTGCAGCGCGGTTTTCAGGCGCTGCGACAGTTGTGCGAGCCGTTCCGGAGGCGCGCCGGAAATCGCCAGCAACAACAACCGCGAGCCCGGCCCCTCGCCGATTTCGTCCAGCAGCAGTTTCTGGTCGGACGTCTGCGGAGGCGGCATGAAGCTGCGCAGGTCGGAACCGATCTTCAGGTTCCGGGCCACCCCGAACCCGATCGCCGCGACCGCGATCAGCCAGGCGAGGTACAGCGCGATTTTCGCGCCGCGGCTCACGCGTGCCGTGCGTCAGTCATTGCGGCAATACGCCGCCAACGCCGACTGCAGCGGCGCGGCGCTCTGCAGGCCCGCACGCGCCGTCGCGCCCACGAGCGTGATGGTGGTGTCGCCGTCGCTCTCGTTGAGCGTCATGCAACGCGGCGCGTCGTCGCGGCCGTCGATCACGATCGATTGCACGCGCGACTTCAGCTCGCCAGAGCGCGGGGTCAGGCTCATCACCCAGCGCGCCTCGTTGCCGGCCGCCTTCACTTCGAAATCGCGCGACACCTGCGTGATGTCGCCGCCCAGCAGCGCACGAAAACCGGAGAGAATCGCGGCCATCTGCGGCGCGCGCGCGATCGGCATCGCCTGCACCGCGCCATTGCCGCGCTGCACGCTCATCCGGCCGTCGCCGATCTTCGCGACCGCCTTGTAGGGCTTCTCGATGTCGCGCTCCAGCCTGTCGCCGCCCAGCCACTTCATCGTGCCCGAGGTGACCAGGGGACGATCGAGCATGCCGCGATAACTGACCTCGATGAATTCGGTTTGCGCCGCACCGGGCTTGGCCATGCGCGAGAGGATCGTCGTCGCGAGGTCCGTTGCGGCCAGCGACATCGCGCACGGCAACAGTGCGAGCGATGCGAATGCGAGGCGCCTCATCGCGCGCTCACTCTGCATGGCCCGCGGCCACCGCCGGCTGCCGTTGTTCCGCCTCTTCGGGAGGCAGCGAATGCCAGAAATCATAGAAGTTGAACCAGTTGTAGGGCGCTTCGCGCACGTAATGCTCCAGCCGTGCGGCGTAACCGCGGATGTACGCGTCCAGCGCCGCCTCGCGATTGCCGCGCGGCAGCTCGACGCGTTCGGCGAGCGGCTCGAACACCAGCTCGTAACGGTTGCCGCCGCGGTATATCCCCAAGCTCAGCACCACCGGCAATTCCAGCGCGGCGGCGATCAGCCAGGGCGCGGCCGGGAATGGCGCCGGCTCGCCCAGGAACATCGCCTGCCGCATCTGCTCGTGCGCGCGACCGCGGTCGCCGAGCAGCGCCACCATCGACGAGCCTTCGCGCACCGCTTCGGAAACCGCCAGCACCACCTCGGTGCCGCCGCGCGCGGCGTCGATGATGCCTGCCGCGAGATCCGGCGCCAGCGCGCCCAGCACTTCTGTCAGCGCCGGCATCTTGGACTTGTCCATCACCAGCCGCAGCTTGTATTGCGGGCGGTGCGTGGCCAGCACGCGCGCGGCCTCGAAGCTGCCGTAATGCGCGCCGAGCAACAACACGCTGCGTCCCGCATCGAGCTGCGCGTGCAGGTGTTCCAGCCCGTGCGTGCCGATGCGGAAACCCTTCAGTCCGCGCGCCAGCAGGAACACGCGATCGAGGATCGTGCATGCGAAGGCGTGGATCAGCCTCATCACCTGCCACGCCGTGGCCGGCTTGCCGAACACGCGTTGCAGGTAGCCGTACGACGCGCGTCGCTCGGGCCCGCGCCGGAAAAAGAAATACAGCGTGATCGGGTACAGCCACGACCGCGCGAAACGCCGGCCGCAATACAGGCCGATGGTGCGGATCAGCCAGATGGCGAAATGCCCGCCGCCTTCAGGCCGCGATTGCCAGTGGTCACTCATGGCGCGCACTCCAGCGTGCCGCGCACCAGGACGGTTTCGCCGCGGCGGATCGTGAAACGCATGCGCGCGCCATTGTCTTGCAGTTCGATCACGGCGTCCTGTTCCGGAAACAGCGGCGAGAGGAATTTCGCGTCGAAGCGATGCATTCGCAGGCCGCGCCATTGCCGCAGCGCGTCGGCCACGCAACGCAGCAGCACCACGCCAGGAGCGACCGGATTGCCCGGAAAATGTCCCGGCAACGCCGGATGCGCGGCATCGACGCGCAACGGCGCGGAAAACGCGGCGTCGGTCATGGCAACGCTTCCTCGCGGATCAATTGCGGCCAGCGCTGCACCAGGCGCACGAGGAAACGCTTCAGCGGAGGATGCGGGATGCGGCGCAATGTCCAGCGGCGGACGACGTATTCGCCCGCGAACGCGACGACCAGCACCGCCCAGCAGCCGATCTCGGGATACCACGCGAGCGTCGCGCGCGGCATCGCGACAGGCGCCGCGACGGCGAACGCATCCAGCACGCCGCCGGGCCTGGCCAGCAGCCAGATGGCCGCGAGTACCAGGGCCTGCAATCCGAGCACGATCGCCCAGTATGCGGTGACACCGCGCGCGTAACGCGCCACGCCCGGCAACGCGAGTCGCTGCTCGCCTTCGATCACGCGGATGCAGCGTACGACCAGTGGTTCACGACCGAGGCTGCGCGCGAACAGCCACGCCAACACGCCCAGGATCGCGATCGGCAAACCGGCCAGCGCCAGTTGCACGCGGCCGAGTGCGGCGGGAACCAGCAGCAGCGCCGCGAGCACCAGCCACAGGACGACACCGGCCACGCTGGGTCGCCGCAGCACCGGCACCGCGAGCGCGAGCAGCAGCAGCGCCGCGGCGATCAGGCTCAGCAGCGGCCGGTGCAACACGCCGCCCAGCAGCGCCAGCAACGCGTAGGCGATCAGCACCGGCAGCAGCCAGCGCATCGAGGCGCGAGGATCAATGGGATGGTTGGCGGCGGATGAGGGCATCGATCGATTACGCGCGGAGCGCGGATGTATATCATAAGCGCTCGACGACGAGGGACAGGCGGATGTCGGCTTTGTTGAACGATTCGGCGGCGGACGAACGCACCGGCCACACGCCGCGCACGGAGCAATGCGACGTGCTGGTGATCGGCGGAGGCCCCGCCGGCTCCACCATTTCCACGTTGCTGGCCAAGCGCGGGTGGCGCGTGACCCTGCTGGAACGCGACCGCCACCCGCGATTCCACATCGGCGAATCACTGTTGCCGGCCAACATGCCGATCTTCGAGGAACTGGGCGCGCTGGAGAAATTGCGCGCGCTGGGCCGGCTGAAGCTCGGCGCGGATTTCCCGCGCGACGACGGCAGCTACTACACCTTCAAGTTCGACCGCGCGCTGGGCGGCACGCCGCACTACTCGTTCCAGGTGCTGCGCGAACGGATGGACCAGATGCTGTTCGAGCACGCGCGCGAGTGCGGCGTGGACGCGCGGGAGAACGCCAAGGTCGAGCGCGTGGAGTTCGAACCGGAAGGTGCGAATGCGCGGGCGAAGGACGCCGACGGCTTCTTCAAAGTGCGTGCGCGCTACGTGGTCGACGCCTCCGGCCGGGACACGCTGCTCGGCAAGCAGATGAAGCTGGTCGAGCGCAGCGAGAAACACCAGAGCGCTGCGCTGTTCGGGCACTTCACCGGCGTCGGCAACAGCCCGGACGATGCGGGTGGCAACATCATCACCGTGTACCGGTTCGAGTATGGGTGGTCCTGGTTCATTCCGTTGCCCGACGGCACCACCAGCGTCGGCTGCGTGTGCAAGCCCGAGTACCTGAAAACGCGCCGCGGCGCCGACAATGCGGAGTTCCTGCTGCGCACGCTGGCGATGATCGGGCCCGCGCAGCCGCGCCTCGCCAACGCCAGGCTGGTTTCGCAGGCGCGCTTCACCGGCAACTACTCGTACGCCTGCAGGCAAATGTGCGGGCGTGGCTGGATCATGGTGGGCGACGCGTGGTCGTTCCTTGATCCGATTTTTTCGTCCGGCGTGTACCTGGCGATGGAAAGCGCCTGCCGTGCCGCCGAAGTCGTCGACGGCACGCTGCGCAACCCGAAGTGCGAACGCGCGCTGCAACGCGCGTGGTCGCGGCGACTGGCCGCCGGCTACGAACGCTTCGCCTGGTTCATCTACCGCTTCAATTCGCCGGTGATGAAACGGCTGTTCGCCAATCCGCGCAACGTCTGGCGCGTGGAGGAAGGCGTGGTCTCGATGCTGGCCGGCGACGTGTTCGACGACCGCCAGGTGTTGCGGCGCCTGACCGCGTTCAAGCTGATCTACGCGATCGGTTCGCTGATCGACCTGCGCCGATGGTGGGCGGACCTGCGCGAACGCAGGCGGCAGAATCGCGCGGTGTCGAACGCACCGGCGGATGCGGCGTGACATCCTCCGATCATCGGATCACGGCTTCAAGCGCTGACCGGCGCGGGTTGCCCCGAGCGCAGGCGCGCGCGCACGGCGCGTTCCTCTTCCGGCGCCAATGATTGCAGCAGCGTGACTTCGCCGGCCACGCGCTTGGCCAGCGGCACGCCGTCGCGGAACACGACGCGCGAACCCGTCAGCACCGGAATCTTCTCTCCGGGCAGGATGCTGCCGAGCAGGTTCAACGGATCGGCACCGCTGATCGCGACCAGGTTTTCGTCATGCTCCTTGCGCGCGCTGCGCAGCGCGCCGATGGCATCGGGCAATGCGAATTGCTCGCCGGCCATGCCGGCGACAAAACGGCCGCCGCGGATTTCGCCGCGGGCTTCGAGGCGCTGGTAGACGCGTCGCAATTCGCGCCACGGCGGCAGCCAGGCTGCCTCGCGCTGGATCAGCGTCCAGAACACCACGCCCCAGCGTCGCAGCAGCGCGCGCGCGATGTATTCCAATGCTTCGCCTTCGTGCGCCGTTGCGCTGCCGCGCTTGATCAGGCTCCAGCGCCCCGCATCCTCGATGCCGCTCAGCATGTGCCGGCGCAGACGCCGATGGCGCGGATGGTTGCGCTTCGACGCCGGCAACAGCATCGCGCGCAGGCCGGAAAAACTGTCGGCGCTGATCAGGCCCGCGCCCACCAGTTCCGCCAGCGCGTCTTCGGCTTCCGCCTCCAGCAGCCGCGCACCGCCGACGATCTCGTCGAAAAACGACGCGCCGTGCTGCGCGAGATGGTCCGCGACCGCCTGCGCGCGCGAGGACAGTTTCGGCGGGTCGGCTTCACCGCCCGGGTTCAACGAGTTCCACAGCGCCAATTGCCTGCGCGGCAGCAGCACGATCGGCGAAGCCCGCACGGGCGACGCGTGGTTGCCGCCGGACGTGCGCAGCCGCGTCCAGGCGACACGGCCCGCCGCGCACTGCGCATCCAGCCAGCCGATGTCGTAGTCGCGCAGGCGCGCGGGCAGCAATTGCGATTCCCATGCGCCCGCCGGCGCTTCGAAACCTTCGAGCTGCGCCAGCACCGCCGGCAATGCTTCCGCCCCGCGCAGCCGCGACTGCGGCACCAGATGCTGCCAGTGGAAAAGGAACCGCATGAACTCGCGCGGCTCGACCGGCTCGATCTCGCGCCGCAGCCTCTGCACGGTGCGGCGATGGATGCGCGCAAGGAGATGCCGCTCGCACCATTCCTCCTCGGCCGCGCCCGGCGTGAAGCGACCACGCATCGCGTAGCCCTCGCGCTCCAGGGCCGCGAGCGCGATGCCGATGTCGGAATCGGAAACCCGCAGCGCCTCCGCGATTTCGCTTGCGCGCACCGGCCCGAGGCACCCCAGGCGTGCCCGCAGGATTTCCACCAGCGCTTCCTCGCGCGTCCACTCCTTCTGCGCGAACTCGGTAGGCACCGCGATTTGCGGCTCGATGTCCGCATCGGGATGCACCGCGCGCCACATCGGCAGCGATTCGGCGGCAGCCCACGAGCCGCAGGAAAGCATCGTCGCTCGCCGCGCGTGCGCCAGCTCGTCCAGCCGTGCTTCCCATCCCGGATTGCGCTGGACTTCCGCATCGCCGATCACGCCCAGCGCCAGCAACGCCTCATGCATCTCGTCGGCATCGCGCGGCTGCGGCCACGCTTCTTCGCGCACCGCGAGAATCGCGTCGGCATCCAGCTTGCCCAGGTCCTCCACGCGTTGCGGATCATTGAAGCCGCGCGAAGAGACCGCCTGCGTGCGGCGTTCTTCCAGCGGCGCATCGTCCAGGTACGCGTACGGCTGCGCGCCCAGCACTTCCGCGCTCAGCGACGATGGCGCGGTGAGATCGCGCGCGACCACGCGCACTTCGCCACTTTCCAGTTTCTTCAGCAACGCGGTCAAACCGTCCAGGTCCATCGCATCGAACAGGCAGTCGCGCAGCGTCTGTTCGACCAGCGGGTGGTCGGGGATCTGCCGTTCGCCGACCAGGTTTTCCGCGCAGGCGACCTGATCGGGAAACACCGTCGCCAGCAGGTCTTCCGATTTCATGCGCTGGATCTGCGGCGGCACCTTGGCGCCTCCGATGAAGCGCGGCAACGCCAGCGCGGCGCTGGCGTTCCAGCGCCAGCGCGTGGTGAACATCGGCGCATCCAGCAGCGCCTGCGTCAGCACGTCGCGCACGGTGTTCGAATGCAGGTAATGCGAGACTTCCTCCAGCGGAAAACTGTGGCCGGTCGAGAGCGACAGCACGATCGCATCCTCGGTCGCCGCGGCCTGCAATTCGAAATTGAACTTGCGGCAGAAGCGCTTGCGCAAAGCCAAGCCCCACGCGCGATTCAGCCGGCTGCCGTACGGCGAATGGATAACCAGTTGCGTGCCGCCGGACTCGTCGAAGAAACGCTCCATCGCCAGCGTCGACCGCGTGGGCAACAAGCCCAGTTCCGCGCGCGCGATCTGGTAGTACTCGGCGAGTTGCTTCGCCGCGGACTCGACCACGCCGACTTCGTCCCGCAGCCAGGCGAGCGCGACGTCGATCCCCTCTCCCGGCGGGGGCGAGGATTCGGCCCCATGTGAAGGTTCGCACAGACCCGAACCCTCATCCGGCGCTTCGCGCCACCATGGAGCTCTTGGCCGGGGATGGCGGCTTTCCCCCGAGGGAGAAGGATCAACAAGCCGCTGCGATATCTCCTCCCGCAACCGCGACACCGCGAACGAAAGCTCGTCGCTGCGTCCCGGCGCTTCGCCCAGCCAGAACGGGATCGAAGGCGGCGCGCCCTGCGCGTCTTCCACGCGCACGCGGCCGCGCTCGACTTTCAGGATCCGGTAGGACTGGTTGCCGAGCTGGAAGATATCGCCGACCAGGCTTTCGACCGCGAAATCCTCGTTGATGCTGCCCACGCGCAGCGCTTGCGGCTCCAGCACCACGTCGTAGTCGGCGGTGTCGGGGATCGCACCGCCGGAGGTGATCGCGGTCAGCCGCGCGCCGCGCCGCGCACGCAGCTTGCCGTGCACCGCATCGCGGTGCAGGTACGCCGAGCGCGTGCCGCGGCGCGTGCTGTAGCCGTCGGCCAGCATGCGCAGCACTTCATTGAACTTCTCGCGCGTGACTTCGCGGTACGGATACGCGCCGCGGAACATCTCGAACAGTTCCGCCTCGTCGCGTTCGCCGCAGGCCACCTCCGCCACGACCTGCTGCGCCAGCACGTCCAGCGGCGCGCGCGGGATGACGAGCGTGTCCAGTTCGCCGCGACGCACGCTGTCCAGCAGCGCGGCGCATTCGGCGAGGTCGTCGCGCGTGGTCGGGAACAGGCGCGCTTTCGAGACGCCGTTGACTGCATGGCCCGCCCGACCGGCACGCTGCAGGAACGCGGCGATGGACCGCGGCGAGCCGAGCTGGCAAACCAGGTCGACGTCGCCGATGTCGATGCCGAGCTCCAATGAAGCCGTCGCGACCAGCGCGCGCAACTTGCCGGCCTTCAGGCGCTGCTCGGCGTCGAGGCGCTTCTCTTTCGACAGGCTGCCGTGGTGCGCGGCCACCGCTTCCTTGCCCAGCCGTTCGGCCAGGTGCCGCGTCGCGCGTTCCACCGTGCGGCGCGTATTGGCGAAGATCAGCGTGGTGCGGTGTTGCCGGATCAACTCGCTGATGCGGTCGTACACCAGGCCCCATGCGTCGTTGCTCATCACCGGCTGCAACGGGACGTTCGTGACCTCGATCCCGAGATCGCGCGCGCGCTGATGGCCGGTGTCGATGATGGTGCAATCGCGATCCGAGCAGAGGAACCGCGCCACGTCCTCGATGGGCTTCTGCGTCGCCGAGAGGCCGATGCGCACCGGCCGCTGCCCGCACAACGCGTCCAGCCTCGCCAGTGACAACGAGAGATGACTTCCGCGCTTGCTGGGCGTCAGCGCGTGGATTTCGTCCACGATCACGGTGCGCGTGGTGGCCAGCATCGCCCGCCCGGATTCGGAACCGAGCAGGATGTACAGCGATTCGGGCGTGGTCACCACGATGTGCGGCGGGCGCTTGCGCATGGCGTTGCGTTCCACCTGCGGCGTGTCGCCGGTGCGCACCGCGGTGCGGATTTCCACGTCCGGCAACTCCATGCGCGCCAGTTGCGCGCGGATGCCCTCGATCGGCGCTTCCAGGTTGATGCGCACATCGTTGGACAGCGCCTTCAGCGGCGAAACGTAGACGACGTGCGTTTCGTCGTTGAGCGTGCCTTCGACGCCGCGTTGCGCCAGGTCGTCGATCGCGGCGAGGAACGCCGCCAGCGTCTTGCCCGAACCGGTAGGCGCGGCGATCAGCACGTCGCGGCGCGACCGGATCGCCGGCCATGCGCGCGACTGCGCAGGCGTCGGCGCATCGAACGCGGATTCGAACCATGCGGAAACGGCGGGATGGAAACTTCGCATCGAGGCAGCTTAAACGGCAGACGGTAAAGATTCCGAAATGGAATTCGGGCCAGCCGCCGCCTCGCGCAGGCGGTCGGCCAGGCCGTTCCAGCGCCGCGTGCGGCGGGCGATGCCGGCGCGCAGCAGCGCAGCCCCGCCATACACATGCATGCCTTGCCGCGCGCGGGTCACGCCGGTGTAGAGCAGTTCGCGCGTCAGCACCGGCGTGTCGGCTCCGGGTACCAGCGCCACCGAATCGAACTCCGAACCCTGGGCCTTGTGCACGGTCAGCGCGAACGCGCCTTCGTGCGGCGGCAACGCGGCGGGCGGGATCGCACGCAGCGCGCCGTCCGCGCCGTCGAACCAGACTTTCATGCCGCCGTCCGCATCCGGCCAGACCACGCCGACGTCGCCGTTGAACAATTTGAGTTCCGCGCGATTGGCGGTGATCATCAGCAATCGCCCGCGCCACCACGACGCATCGCCGCGCACGCCCGCGTGGCGCTTCAGGCGCTGCTCGATGGCGCGATCCAGTGCGAGATTGCCTGCCGGTCCGTGCCGCAGCGCGGTCAGCACGCGGAAACGATCGGCTTCGCGCAAGGCGTGTGCGGGATCGGTCGCGTGCCGGATCGTGCGGTACGCCTCGACCGCGTTTTCGATCAGCAACGCCTGGCGCGCGTCATCGACGAGCCGGATTCCATCGTCCGCCTGCAGGAGCGCAAGCGCCGCATCCGCATCGCCGTGCACGATCGCATCCGCCAGCTTCCGCAACGCGGATCCTTCGGCCAGCCGATGGCTGTGCGCCAGCTGCGTGTGGCAGCGGGACAAAGGCGCTTCGCGCGCGGCTTCCACCAGCGCGCCCAGCACATCACCGGCTTCGACCGCGGACAACTGGTCCGGGTCGCCCAGCAGGACCAGCCTCGCATCCGCTGCCACCGCGTCGACGAGTTTCGCCATCGTCGGCAGGTCCACCATCGAAACCTCGTCCACCACTACGACATCGAACCGCAACGGGGCATCGCGATGGAACTTCGCGCGGAGGCTGGCCGGCGACATCCCGAGCAACCGGTGCAGCGTGGTGGCCTCGCGCGGAATCATCGCCGCGACCGTTTCGGGCAGGGCGAGCGCCGGCAACTGTGCGCGCACGCTCTGCGCGAGTCGCGCCGCGGCTTTGCCCGTCGGCGCCGCCAACGCGATGCGCAGCGCGCGCGCTTGCGTGTGCGCCTCTTCCGCGAGCGCGGTGAGCATGCGTACCACGCCGTGCGTCTTGCCGCTGCCGGGACCACCGGTGACCAATGCCAGCCGATCGGCTTGCGCGCGGCCGACGAGATCGCGCGCCAACCGTCGTTCGTAACCGAAATAGCGCGCGAGGTACACGCGGCCTTGCGGATCCAGCGCCAGCGGCCTGCATTCCGCCATTTGGCTTGCGGAGGTCACCGAGTGAACCGCATCGCTCTGGCGCAACAGTTCCTGCCATGTCGCGGGATCGGGCAAGGCGGGTGCTTCATCGCGCCCGTCCAGATCGGCGAGCCACGTCTGCGCCGTCTCGAGTTGCAAGGCGCTGTGGCCTTCGCCCACGGCGCGCGCCGCAAGCGCGGCGGCCAACGCGACTTCCGGCGCCGAATCGGGAAACGCGCGCGAGATCCAGTCGCTCAGCGCAGCGTCCGCGCGGCGCAACAGGCCGGTCCGCGCGAGCGTTTGCAAATCCGCGCTCATGCGGCACGCTCCATTTCGCCATCGAACAACGCGTCCATCCCTTCGATCAGTTCGCGGGGTGGACGGTCGTGGTGCACGCCACGACCGTCGCGCAGGTCCCGAACGAACAGGTAGAACACGTCGCCGACGTCCTCGTCGTAGTCGTAACCGGGCAGCATCTGCCGCAACCAGCGGTGCAGCGCCAGCACGTACAACAGGTATTGCAGGTCGTAGTCGTGCGCGGCGATCGCCGCGCGCAATGCATCGGGGCCGTAATCCGGCAGCAGGTTGGTCTTGTAGTCGACCAGGTGATAGCGACCGCGATGCTCGAACACCAGATCCATGATGCCGGTCAGCATCCCGTGCAGTCGCGCGACGCCGAAGCCCGTGCGTCCGCGCTGGTAGCCGTGCGCGTGCAGCAGCGCGAACAGCGCGTCCACTCGCGAGGGCGCGAGGCGCAGGTGGAATTCCATTTCCGCGCGTCGCCGCCGGGGTTCCAGGTCGCACAATCGTGCATCGCCATCGAGCCGCACGTTCAGCGCGGCAGCGATGCACTCACCGACCTGAGTCACCGCGCGCTCCATCGAAATCGTGCCCGGCTGCGGCAACCCTTGCGCGCGCAGGCTGCGCGAAATCAATTCGCGTTGCGTGTCCGGGATTCCATCCGCGTCGCGCCACGCATCGAAATCCGCGCGCTCCAATGCCGCGTGCACGGCGGAACCGAAACGCGCGCCGGCGAGGGTGAACGTCGCCGCCGGCGGAGTCGTGTCGCCGTCGGATGGAGCGGCATCGCCGGTTCCCGGCGCCGGATCGGCCTCGTCGCCGCGCGCCTCGCCGCGCACCAGCCGCGAGAACGACCACGTGCGCCAGTCGCGTTCGATGGCGCCGTGGAATTCCGCCGCCTCGATTCTCGTTGCGCCGCGTCGCGGCTTCGGCAATCGCTTCGTGCCGGATTCGGGCAGCGACCCAACGGAGACGTGGCCCTTGCCGCGCGCGACCAGGTCGGCCAGCACGTGTTCGCACCCGTCTTCGTCCAGGCCCAGCGCCGCCTCGCGGCCGGCCGCATGCAACAGCCAGTGCAGCGCGGTTTCATCGGCCTGCCTGACGCAACCCCACGGCACCACGCAGGCGGCGCGCGCGCGGGTGACGCCGACATAGAACTTGCGCACGTCCTCGGCGCGCGCTTCCTCTTTGGCGCGCGCTTCGACTTCGGGCGCGATCGCCTCGCCGACGGCAACGCAAGCGGTGTCGCCATCGTGATACCAGGCGAGCGCGGGCCTTTTGCCGTTCTTGTTCGATGCATGCCCGGATGCGGCGCAAGGCAGCAGCACCACGCCGTATTCCAGGCCCTTGGCCGCGTGCACCGTCGCGATCTGCACCGCCTGCGCGTCAGTATCCAGCCGCAGCCGCACCGCGTCCGCATCGGTGTCGCCCGTGTCCTCGCGCAGCGCGCGCGTATACCGTTCGCAGAGGTCATCGATCCCGAAGCACGACGCGTGCTCGCCCTGCAACAGTTCGGCGAGCTGCAAATAATTGGCGACGCGGCGGTCGCCGCCGGGCAGCGCAAGCAGCCGCGGCGCGGCACGGGCAATCAGCCCATGCAACAGCGGAAGCGGACCGCGCCGTTGCACCAGCTCGGCCCATTCGGCAGTCCCGGTGAGCAGCGCGTCCAGCGCCGCGCCATCGCTGCGGGTCGTCGCGATCGTGACTGCATCGTCGCCGACAAGCAACGACGCATGCGCGGCGCGCGCGCGCGCCGCATCGGCGGGATCGCGCAATGCCTCCAGCAGCAGGCGCAGGTCGCCGGCTTCGTCGCTGGCGTAAACGCTGGCGCGCAGGCAGGAAGCGGCCGGCACGCCCGCGCGCGCCAGGGCGCGCTGCATCGATTTCGCCTCGCGGTTGCTGTCGACCAGCACCGCGATGTCGCGCGCGCACAGCGCGCGCGTGCCGCCATCGCCTTCGCGCAGGAGCACGCGGCCTTGCCGCGCGCCTTCCAGCCACCGGACGATCTGCGCCACGCAAGCGGCTTCGATCCTGGATCGCGCATCGCCCTTGTTGTGGAGTTTCGGCTTGGTCTTGCCCCTGGGTTCGGGCGGCGGCAATCGCCAGATCTGCAATCCGGGCGTGGGTTCGCCATCCACCAGCAGCGCGCGTTGTGCGACGCGCCTGGCCGAGTGCACGTCCTCGTGGGCGATGCCCTCTTCGACGAATGCGCCGTCGCGCGTGAACAGTGCGTTGATCGCCGCGCTGACGCCGCTGCCTGCGCGCTGGCTTTCGTCCAGCCGCAGCGGTTCGCCTTGCGCGTCGTGTTTCGCCATCAACCACGCGTGCACGTCGCCGCCGCGGAAACCATAGATCGCCTGCTTGGGATCGCCGACCAGCACCAACGCGCCTTCCTCGTGCGCGAACAGCTTCTTGAGAATCTTCCATTGCTGCGGATCGGTATCCTGGAATTCGTCCACCAGCGCCACCGGCCAGCGTGTGCGGATCGCGCGCACCGCGAGCGCGCCGCGCCATGGATCGTCGAGTGCCGCAGCGAGTTCATCCACCGCCTGGTCGTGGCCGACCACGCCCAGCGACTTCATGCGCGCGGGCAGCTCGCGTTCGAGGTAGGCGCGCGCATCCAGCAACAGCCGCGCGCGCGATGCGTGGTCGAGCGATTCGAGTGCCCGGATGCCGGCGTCGAGGTCGGCGACGGCGGCGAACAACGGGCCTTGCGGCAGGCGCCTGCAACTCTTCATGGTCGAGAGCGTCCGTTCCGCAAGATCATCCGCCGCCTTGCGCGCCGTCGCCGACAGCAGCTCCGGCGCGATGCCCGTCCGCGCCCAGGCGCGCAATTCGCGCAAACCGCGCGAGCGGTTGTCCCGCGCGCCCTTGTGATTGATGCATGCGGCAAGTTCCGCATCCGCCGCCTGCAACGCAACGTCGTCCCAGCCCGCGATCGCGTTGCGGATCGCATCCAGTCGCGCCAGCGTTTCCTCGCGCCGCGCGCGCGCCTCTTGCGTCGCCGCGCGCAACTCCGCGGCATTGCCGACGTCGCGTCCGCGCCAGCGCGGATCGCAGGCCTGCGCCGCGAGCGCATCCGGCTTGCGCCAGATTTCCGCGAGCAGGCGCGCGGCGTCCCCATCGGTGGAACATGCGCGCCAGAAATCCTCGATGATTTCCCGCTGCAAGGCGCGCGCGTCTTCGAGTACTTCCAGTTCACCCGGCGCGCGGCCGGTTTCGAAACCGAATTCGCCCAAGCACCGGTTGCAGAACGCGTGCAGCGTACCGATCACCGCCGTATCCATCGCCAGTTCCGCTTCGCGGGCGCGCGTCGCCAGCGTGGCCGCGCCGGTATTTCCGAGTGCACCCGCGATCACCGCCCGCGTGGCGCGCGCTTCGCCATCATCGCCGTCTCGTTCGCGTTCCGGATCCTGGTGTCGCAGCATGTCGGCCGCGACGCGCAGCCGCTTGCGCAGCCGCATCGACAGTTCCGCCGTCGCCGCACGCGTGAACGTCGCGACCACGATCTGCGCCGGCGTCAATCCCTGTTCCAGGATCAGGCGCAGATAGAGCGTGGCGATGGTGAAGGTCTTGCCGGTGCCGGCGCTGGCTTCGACCAGGCGCACGCCGGACAGCGGCGAGTTCAGTGGCGTGAGATCGGTGCTCACGAAAACTGCTCCACCCACGCGTGCGCGGGGTGCGCAAATACCGCGAGTGCGGTCCGGTGCAGGGAAAGCGCGAGCTCGCCATCCCGGCCGCCGGGAAGATCGCGGCCGCGCCAGGCGATGCACACCGCATCGCTTTCGAATTCGCCGGGGCCGCCGAAGTCGTTCTCGCTCATGGCCCGCTGTGCGGCTTTTTCGAAAACACTGTTGTCCAGTGGCATTTCCGTGTCGAACGCGTCCCCTCCTTGCGCGCAAGCCACCGCGTGATCCCAGGACGTGCGCACGAAAAACGGCAACGGCGCGCGGCGACCCCTGGCATGGAGCTCGATCAGCGCGCGCAGTTGTCCCCGCGCGGTTGCCCGCGCAAGCCGCGGCATTTCGAACGAACGGACTTCTCCCTCGTCATCGAGGCCCACCAGCATCACGCGCCGGTCCAGGCCGGCGGCGGCGACCAACAACGCATCCAGCCAGGCGTGCAGGACCTGGCGCCCGTCGATCTTGCCCGGCCGCACGTGCAGCACGCCGGCGGGATACGAAATCCCCGGCACGCCTTCCAGCCGCGTGCCATCTTCCCAATCCACGCACAGGTTTTCGGCAGGCAGCGGCGCCGCGCCGTTGGTGAACGACAGCACCGCGGCGCGCAACGAGTCCGCAAGCACGTGCGCATCGCGCAGCGCCTCGTCGCCGAGCGCACCGGGCGGCAATTGGCCGCGCGCACGCAGCAGGTCGCGATTGCCCGACGCATTGCCTTCGCCGAATGCCAGCAACGCGCGCACGAGATTCCAGCGCGTCAGGCCACCGATCGGCGCCAAAGGTTCGTCATCCGCGTCGTCGCGCTGGCCGCGCGGCAGCACCAGTCCCAAACCATGTTGCAGGAAGCCGCGCGCGGGATCGAGCAGGAAGAGGCGCAATTCCAGGAGCGTCAACTTCGTCGCTTGTGCGGCTTCCACCGGCGGCAATGGCGTCTCCGGCACGAACGGCGCGATCGCCGCTTCCGCTTCGGGCGCATCCGCCGCGGCCAACCACTCCTTTCCATACGAACGCGGCGCGGCGGCCTCGAACAGTGCTGCGTCGAACGGATGCAGCGGTTGCACGCGCGGCAGCAATGCTTCCCGTGCATCGCGCGCGTCGGCATCCTGCGAAAGATAGTCCTCGCGCAGCATGTCCATCAATTCGGCGACCACGACAGACGTCGCCAGCGTCTCGTTGCTGTGCGCGTCGCGGCCGACCCAGCTGATGTACAAGGTGTCGCGCGCGGCCGCGATCAATTGCAGGAACAACAGGCGATCGTCCTCGCGTACGCTGCGGTCGCCCGGCAGTCCGCGCCTCGCGCGGCGATCGGCGGTGAGCGGATCCAGGCCGGAAGGGTCGCGGCGCGGGAACGCGGCCTCGTCCATGCCGAGCAGGCAGACCACGCGGAACGGCACCACGCGCAACGGCACCATGCCGCAGAAGGTGACGCCACCGGAAAACAATTGCTGGCGCGGATCGGCCTCATTCAGGCGTTCGCGCATGAATGCCCGCACATCGCACCACGGCAACGCCTGCACCGAAGCGGCTTGCGTGTGTTCGACCAGATCTTCCAGCGCACCGCGCACGCGTTCCAGCGCGCGCGATTCGGCGATGTCGTTGCCGTCGCCCGCGTACAAGCCATCGAACAGCGCATTCAACGTGCGCTGCCATTCCACTGCACTCATCTCGCGCGTGGACACTTCGCGCAGGCGGCGAAACGCGGCCAGCACCGCCAGCAGCGCGTCCATGCGTGCGAAGGCCCTGCCTTCCACCCCCGCCAGGGGCGCCACGCCCGCGACCAGCGCTTCGTCGTCGTCGCCGCAGGCAAAACCCGCGAGGATGCGATCCAGGCCGAACGCGAACGAGAATTCGCGGTAGCCGCCGACCCGCGCGCGCGCGCGTTCGTCCTCGCCCCAGCGGACGCCGGCATCGCGCAATTGCCGCGACAACTGTTCCAGTTCATCCGCGTCGAGATCGAAACGCCGCATCACGCCGGGACCGGCCAGCACGTCCAGGATCTCGCTGCATTCCCAGCGCGAGGTCGGCGCATCCAGCAGGGTCAGGAACAAATGCGCGGCCGGATGCGCCGCGCCCGCCGCGACGTCGCCGAGGTTGTAAGGAATGAAACGCGCGTCCTGCTCCGGCACGCCGCCGAACACTGCCTCGATCGCCGCCCGGTACGCGGCCACGTCCGGCATCATCACCGCGATGTCGCGCGGCTTCAGCGCGGGATCGGCGTCGAACATCGCCAGCAGGCGATCGTGCAGCGTTTGCACTTCGCGCAGGATCGTGTGGCTGCTAAGGAACTGGATCGTATCGTCCGGCAGCGCCACGCGAGCGTCGTCGCCCGCGCAACGATGAGCGAGGATGTCGTCCCGCACGCGACCCAGCAGTGTGTCGCGCCTGATTCCGTTCCGATCGAACAGGGCGACTTCCGTATCCGGCTGCACGTGCTCGTAGCCGTACAGAAGCTCCAGGAATTCCGCCGCCGCGCCGCCGAGCGAAGTGACCAGTGGATTGCCGCCGTCCTTCTCCCGCAGCCGCGCTCGCACCTCTCGGCGCGAGCGCGGCGTGTCGCCGAGGTATTCGCGCGAAGGCAGCGGCAGGTGGAAATCAAGCTCGCAATGCCGCGCGGCGACGCCCAGCATGCGCAACACGTCCGGGGAAATGTTCGCGCAGGCGAACGCATGCACGTGCGCGGGCAGGCCGGGCGGCGCGGGTTTGTCGCCCGACGGCTCACCTCGATAACCCGGATCGAAATCGCGCAACCACTTTTCCACGCGTGCCGCGCGCGACGCGCCGCCGACGCGCGCGACCAGCCGACGCCAAAGTTCCGCCTGCCAGCCGCCGTGATCCCCGCCCCGATTCAATTCGGAATGTTCCCAGCGCAACAATTTCTCGCGGCGATAACCTTGCATGCGTTCGTACACGCGTGCCAGCTCGCCGGAAAGCGCATAGCGGCGCAGCGGGTCGCCGTCGCGCGCGAGGTAATCGCGCAACGGAGCCAAGGCAGCGCCTTCCAGCGGCTCGCCCAGCAGCGCGTGCAGGTGCCAGCGCAGCACCTCCGGATCGAACGGCGAGCGGCGCGGCAAATCCGGCTGCGCGGCGCGCAGCAGTTCCCACGCGAACAACGCCGGCGGCGTGAATTCCACGTTCGCGACCACGCCGGCCCTTTCCGCCAGATGCACCTGCAACCAGCGCCGCAGGCCGGCCTGCGGCACCAGCACGCGTGCGGGTACCAGCGGGTTGCCGCGCACCTGCGCGCGCAGGCGCTCGCCGAGGGCATGGGCGAGCACGGCCGCATCATTGCCGGTGAAAAGATTGAACAAGCCGGCGCCCCTGCGCGCAAACGATCGCGCAAGTATGCACGCCTATGTCTCAAACGGGGCGACGAGTTTGGCGTGTCGTGGTCGGCTCATGCGACAACGCGCGGCGATCGCCCGCAGCCCAGCTGGTGGCTTGCGCGCGCCGGGAATTCAGCTGAGGCAGGAAGCCGAACGTAGGATGGCTGGCGCAAGGATTCTTCGAGAAATGGCGCGCTCGAGAGGATTCGAACCTCCGACCACCGCCTTCGGAGGGCGGTACTCTATCCAGCTGAGCTACGAGCGCGCTGAGGGATCCCTCGCATTGTAACCGAGGCGTCCGGCACGCCCCAAAATTCAGTCGCGATCCAGCCATCCGCCCGCGAAACCCGCACGTTGCAGGCCGAGCCGGATCGGTTCGCACTCGCGCATCAGTTTCCAGATCAATCCGGTGCGGTGGTTCTCGATCATCAGCACGATCGGGCCCTGGTTCAGCGCGTAATGCCAGGGCGAAACCCAGCCGCCTCCCGGCGCACCATCGGGATAGGTGGGATTGAACGAGGCGTGGAACCCGAAACCCTTCGGGCTGTGGCCGATCATGTCTTCGAAATATCGCACGGCTTCCAGCACGGCCTCCGGCGCGAACGGCAGCGACGCGATCGCCGCCCATGGCGAAAGCGTGCCGTCGTCCGGACCGAACGGCGCGCCGCGCGCGACGTATCCGTGGAACCGCTGCCGGCGTCTCCTGCCTTCGGCGTCCTTGACGGTCAGCACGCTGCCGTTGCCGGGGCCATCGCTGGCGGTGAAACCCCAGCAGTCCTTCGCATAGCGCAGGAATTTGCGCGGGTTGCGGGTCGCGTATTCGCGCTGGACCAGCGTGGCGATGCGGCTGTTCTCGAAGTAGTCGGTCCTGTGCTCGCGCATGAATCCGTCGCGGATGCCGCGCAGGTCCAGCCACGCGTGCGAGAACTGGTGCAGGAACAGCGGACCGCCGTACAACACATCGTGTCCGTACAAACGGCGCCAGCGGAAAGTGGAAGTCCAGGCCTGATAGGCATCCACGCCGACGTTGCAGCGCGGCGCGGCCAGCGCCAGCACGTACAGCAGCATCGCCTCGTTGTATCCGAACCAGCGCCACGGCAGGAATCCGGACTCCGGCTTCCAGCCCATCGTGACCGCAGGTTCGCCGTTCTGCGCCCAGCGCCAGTCGGCGCGCGCGTAGATGCTCTGCACGCGATGGCGCAGTTCGCGCTCTTCGGCGGCGTCACCCGAAAAATATTGCGCGGCGAGCAGGAATCCCGCGATCAGCAGTGCTGTGTCGATGGTGGAGAGTTCGCTCCGCCACGCGCGCCGGCCGGTGTCGGCGTGCAGGAAGTGATAGTAGAAACCCTTGTATCCCACGCCATCGGGGGCACCGCTCTGGTCGGCGTTGTCGAAGAAGCGAGCAGCCATCAACGAATGCGACAGCGCCAGCTCTTTCGGCATCCAGCCGCGCTCGACCGCCACCGGATAGCACGAGAGCGCGAAGCCGACCCCGGCGATGCTGCACGGCGAATCGGGCTGGGTGGAATCCAGCACCAGCCCGGTGTCCGGATCGACGTGCAATTCGAAAAAGCGGAAGGCCTTGCACTGCAGGTCGTCCAGCACCGCCTCGTCGCCGTGCCCGCGCAGCTCGACCGGTTGCCCCGCGCGTTCGCGAGCGTGCAGGGCCGCGGCATCTTGCGGATGCTGGCGCAGTTCGGCCTGCTTTTCACTCACCACCGAACCCGGACTGGTGCGCGCGCCTTCCTTCGATTCGCGATCGGCGCCTTTCATGGCTCGATCACCACCTTCTTCTGGAACCATTGCAATCAGACTTCCTCAAGCCGAGTGATTGCCCATTGATTCGGCGAATTCGCCGGCGGCAGGGCGCGACGCGAACGGTGCGACGGCGTAGCCCACGCGCACTTCCACCGCGTGTTCGCGGCCATCGTCGCGCAGCACGATCGCGCCATTCGCCTGCTCTTCGCCATCCAGCGACACGCGCCGCACGTCCGCGCCCGGGGCTTCGCGGATGAACTCGATCCGGTACGACGTGGAACGATATCGATATTCGACCGACCAGTCCTGCCATTCGTCCGGCACGCACGGCGCGAACGAGAGGCACGCGCCGTGCCGCTGCACGCCCAGCAACGCCTCGACCAGCAGCCGGTACATCCATCCGGCAGAGCCGGTGTACCAGGTCCAGCCGCCCCGGCCCGCGTGGCCCGCGGCCATATACACGTCCGCGGCCAGCACGTAGGGCTCGACCTTGTAGTGCGCGGCTTCGGCTTCGGTGCCGGCGTGGCCCAACGGATTGAGCAGGCGCGCCACGCGCCAGGCTTCCGCCGCGCGCCCCTGTTTCGCCAGCGCCAGCGAGACCCACACCGCCGCGTGCGTATATTGCCCACCGTTTTCGCGCACGCCCGGCACGTAGCCCTTGATGTACCCGGGATCGAGCTGCGACTTGTCGAACGGCGGATCGAACAACTGCACCAGCCGCAAGTCGTCGCGCACCAACGCGCGCAACACTTCATCCACCGCGCGCGCCGCGCGCGCGGGATCGGCCGCGCCCGACAGCACCGCCCAGCTCTGCGGGATGGAATCGATGCGGCATTCTTCGCTTTCCGACGAGCCCACCTTCGCGCCGTCGTCGGCGAACGCGCGCAGGTACCAGGCCCCGTCCCAGGCGTTGCGCTCGATCGACCCCTGCAGCGTTCGCGCCGCGCCGCGCCAGACGTTCGCGCCCTGCGCATCGGCGCGGCCCTCCGCGAGGTCGGCGAAACGCGTCAATACGTCGTGCAGGAAGAACGCGAGCCACACGGATTCCCCGCGGCCCTGCGCGCCCAACCGGTTGAGCCCGTCGTTCCAGTCGCCAGCGCCGATCAGCGGCAACCCGTGCTCGCCGAAGCGCAAGCCGTGCCGGATCGCGCGCACGCAATGTTCGTACAGCGTGCCCGATTCCAGCGACACCTGCGCCACGTCGTACACCGACTCCTCGTCGGCCGCGGGCTCGCGTCCGTCCAGGAACGGCATGCATTCGTCCAGCACGCTCGCGTCGCCCGTGACCGCGATGTATTCCGAAGTCGCCCACGGCAGCCACAGGTAGTCGTCGCTGATGCGGGTGCGCACGCCCTTGCCGGAAGGCGGATGCCACCAGTGCTGCACGTCGCCTTCGCGGAACTGCCGCCCCGCGCAGCGCAGGATCTGCGCGCGCGCGAGGTCCGGGCGCGTGTGCAACAGCGAGAGGCAATCCTGCAACTGGTCGCGGAAACCCCACGCTCCGCCTGACTGGTAGAAGCCACTGCGCGCGAACATGCGCGCGGCCAGCACCTGGTATTGCAGCCAGCCGTTGGCCAGCAGGTCGGTTTGCGGCTCGGGCGTCCGCACGCGCAGTTGCCCCAGTTGCACGCGCCAGCGCTCGCGCACGCGCTGCAATTCCCGGCGCGCGGCATCGGCGCGCCCCAGCTCCAGCAGGATCGCCCGCGCGGAGTCCACGTCGTGCGCCGCACCCAACGCGAAGGCCAGTTCGACCGATTCGCCCGGCTGCAACTCCAGCGTCGTGCGCAACACCGAACACGGATCCGAAGCGGTCGATTCCGCCTGCAGTTCCTGGGACAGCAGTCCCAGCGGCTTTTCCAGCGAACGGTTGCGGCCGATGAAGGCGCGGCGATCCGACGAGCGCTGCAGGGGTTGTGCATCCAGTGCATGAAAAGCCACGCGCGAGCCGAACACGTCGTTGTAGAAATTGCCGGCGAGATTGGCGCCGGAGAGCGGGTCGACGCGCGTGCGCACGTGCGGCGCGGAATGCGTGCGCTGCTCGCCCAGCACCCATTCGACGTAACCGGTGACCGAGATCCGCCGCATGCGCGGTCCGGCATTGCGCAATTTCAGCAGGCTGAGCTTCACGGGCCGCTCGCGCGCGACGAACACGTTCAATTCGCTCTGCACGTCCGAATGCGCGTGCTCGTGGCGCGTGTAGCCGAAGCCGTGCGCGGTGATGTAGGGATCGCCGCTGCGCGTGGGCGCGGGCGTCGGCGACCAGAACTCGCCGGTCTCCTCGTCGCGCAGCCAGATCGCCTCGCCGCAGGAATCGGTGAGCGGATCGTTGCGCCACGGCGTCAGGCGGAACTCGTGCGCGTTTTCGGAGAACGTGTACGCGCCGCCTGCTTCCGAAACCACGCTGCCGAACTCGTCATTGGCCAACACGTTGCACCACGGCGCCGGCGTGCGGGCACCCGGCGGCAGCCAGATCACGTACTCGTCGCCTTCCGCCGAATGCCCGCCCCAGCCGTTGAAGCCTTGCAGGCTTTCCGGCGGTTGCAGGATCGTGTTGCCGGCGTGCGGCTTGCGCGATGGAAACAGTGCAGGAACGGGCGTCTCGGGCACCGCCGCGCGTTCGACCTGGTCGCGCAAGCGGCCTTCGTTGCCGTTGAACATGCAGCGTGCCACGGCGCCCATCAAGGCGCGGTCTTCGGCGGAGAGGTGCTCGACGCGCCAGGCGTACACGCCGCCCGGCCCTTCGCCGCCGCGCGCTTCGGCCGCGGAAGAGATCAGGTAAAGAATGTGATCCTGCAATTCCTGCCGGTAACCGGAGCGCTCCTCGTTCCAGATCAGCAGGTCCGTGTGCAGGCCGCGCGTGGCCCACCAGCCGTGCGCCTTGATCAGTTGCCGCACCAGGTCGATCTGAGTGGCGTTGGCGATGCGCGCCAGCACGATCGGCTGGTCTCCGGAAATGCCGTGTTTCCACAGCGCCGACTGTCCCGGCAGGCCGGGCGGTGCGCCGGTGTGCGCGCCATCGGCCGGATAGAGCAGCCGCGCGGCGATGCGTTCGTACACCTGTGCATCGCGCGAGCTGACGTTCAACTGCTGCATCACCACCTGCTCGTGCGTCCAGGCCAGCTCGAACACGCGATCGTGGAGGTGTGGTTCGCAGTATTTCTTCGCCAACGCGAGCGCCGCATCGCGCGCGGGCGCGATGCCGGTGATCAGGTCGATGCTGACCGTGCGGCCGGAGGGAATCTGCACGCGGCGCCTGATCGCCATGCAGGGATCGAGCACCGCGCCGGCGCCGTTCTGCAGCGGCCCGCCGGTTTCGAACGCGGCCGGATCGGCGGCGGCGCGCAGGCGTCCCAGGAATCGGCCGCGGTCGGTCTCGAAACTGGTCGCGCCGGTGGTCGTGCCACGCACGCGCATTTGGTGCAGCAGCCAGGGATTTATTTCTTTCGCGCTGCGCGGACGGCGCGAGGCGAGCAGCGCGTCCAGTTCCGGCGCCAGTTCCGTTTCGACGAACAGTTTGGAGAAAGCAGGGTGCGCGGCATCGGCGGTGCGCTGGTTCAAGGCCAGCTCCGCGTAACTGGTGACTTCGAGCGTGCGCGCCTTGCCGGAGCGGTTGGTCAGTCGCACGCGTCGAAGCTCGATGTCGTCCTCGGCCGAGACCGCGACCAGCGTTTCGCTCTCGATCCCGTGGTCGATGCGGCGGAATTCCGCGCGCGCCTGTGAGAACGTCGCCGAATGCTCGCCGTCCGCGCCGCACGGCTGCCAGGTCGTGGACCATTGACTGCCCGATTCGACGTCACGAAGGTAGCAGAACATGCCGTCCGCGTCGCGCGTGGCGTCGCCGTTCCAGCGCGTGATCGAGACGTCGCGCCACGCGCTGTAACCCGCGCCTGTCTGTGTCAGCAACACGTGGTAGCGGCCGTTGGAGAGCAGGTGCACGCGCGGGATCGGCGTATCCATGCGGGTGGTGACTACGGTCAACGGCTGCGATCCGGCACGCGCGGGCTGCGGAGTCTCGGTCTCCAGCGCGGCGGTGCGCACCGGCGTAGCCGCCGGCATCTTTTCCTGCAGCAGCAATTCGTAGGCGCGGAACATCGGCTCGCGCAGGAAATACTTCTGCATCGGCTGGTCGCGCAGGAGTGCCGAGAGCGCGAGGAAACTCATGCCGTGGTGGTGCACCATGAACGAGCGCACCATCGAAAACGACTGGCCGGACGCGACCCGGCCTTCGGTGTAATCCAGCGCTTCGTAGAAACCGTAGCGCGTCAACGCACCCAGCGCCTGCAACGCCTGCAGGTTGCGCACGCCGGCGGCAGGCTCCAGCATCAGCGCCATCGCGCACGCGTAAGGCGCGATTACCAGGTCGTCGCCCAGCCCCTGCTTCAAGCCGAGCCCTGGCACGCCGAAGGCGCGGTACTGGTAACTGAGATGCGCGTCGGTGGAGTTGTAGGCGCTTTCCGAAATGCCCCACGGCACCTGGGAACGCACGCCCCAGGCGATCTGCGCGTTCACCGCCGCGCGGCAGCTTTCGTCCAGCAGGCTGTCCTCGAACGAGGGCATCAGCAGGTGCGGCATCAGGTACTCGAACATCGAGCCGCTCCACGACACCAACGTGGTGTGGCCGGCCGCGCGCGTCAGCACGCGGCCCAGCGCGAACCAGTGCGATTGCGGCACTTGGTTCTGCGCGATCGCGACGTAACTCGCCAGCCGCGCTTCCGACGCCAGCAGGTCGTAATGGCTGGTGTCGCGCCGGTTGTGTTCGACGTCAAAACCGATCGCGAACTGCTGCAGCGACGGATTCCAGAGGAATTTCATGTCGCATTCGGCGAATGCGCGACAGCGCGCGCCCAGTTCCCGACCCTGCTGCGCGCGCGTGTGCAGCGCCGCGACCATGTCCTCCAGCGCCGCGGCGAGGTCGAGGCTGGATTTGTCGTGCGCGTACTCGTTGTCGGACGATCGCAGCCTCGCGACCGCCTCGCGCGAGATCGCCAGCGCGCGCGTGCGCGGCGGATTGCCCTCCAGCTCGCGCAACAGCGCGCGTACGCGTTCGTCGTCGCTGCCGCAATCGCCCAGGCTCAGCCAGGGCGCGACTTCGTCCAGGTCTTCCAGCGCCGACGCGCACTGCACGCGCAGGCGCAGCGTCCATTCGCGCAGCTCCTTGAATTCGACCAGCGGCGAAGCCAGTTGCTCCAGCCGCGTCGATTCCGCTTCGATGCGCGCCAGCAGGCCGCGCAACACCGGCAATGCATCGGCATTGACCTGCGCGTGCTCGATCAGTGTCTCCAGCGCGGCGAGCGTCGCGTTCAACGCCAGCATCGCATGCGGCTGCGCGACCACGCCGGCGCGCACGCAATCGCCGATCACGTGCGCGGTATCGGCGATGCCCCGCGCCAGCGCGCGCGGCACCAGCGGCCGCTCGTCCATGCGTTCCAGGGCGCACGCGAGCACCAGCAGGCAGCCCATCAAGTTGCCGCTGTCCACGGTGGAGACGTAGTGCGGCGGCAGCGCGTTCAGCGTCTGCGTGTCGTACCAGTTGTAGAAATGTCCGCGGTGGCGCGACAGCTTGTCCATCGTGTCCAGCGTGGTCCGCGTGCGCTCGAACAGGGCGGTTACGCCGATGTAACCGAAATCCCGCGCGGCGAGATTGGCGAGCAGGGCCATGCCGATGTTGGTCGGCGAGGTGCGATGCGCGAGTTGCGCCGCCGGGAATTCCTGGTAGTTGTCCGGCGGCAGCCAGTTGTCTTCGGCGGTGACGAAGGTTTCGAACCAGTGCCAGGTGCGGCGCGCCACGCCGCCGAGGAAACGCAGCTCGTGCGCGTCCAGCGTCTGCCCGCGCCGGCGCGGTTCGCGGCTGATCGCCGCCGCCAGCCAGGGCGCCGCGAACCACAACGCCAGCAACGGCGCTGCGGAGACCAGCGCGACCGGCGCGCGCGCCCACAACGCCAGCACGCTCACCACCGCGCACGCCGGCGACACCCACATCAGCGCCAGGAATTCGCCATAGCCCGAAGCCGCCGCGCGATCGGCCTGCTCCATCGGTGTCCATTCCAGCAGTCGCCTCCGCGAAAACAGCAATCGCCACGCGCTGCGCAGGATCGCGTCGAGATTGAGGAAGGCCTCGAACGGGATCACCGCGATCGAAAATCCGGTGCGCAGCAATTGATCGAACGCGCCGCGCAGGGTGTCACGCCAATGGCGCGAATGCGCGCGGTGCCAGGCGTTGCGCACCATCTGGGCCAGCGCTATGAACAACGGCGGTGCCAGCATGAAAGCCACGACCACCGCGGTCCAGTACACCGGATACGGCGCCAGCAGCCAGCCGCGCAGCAGCAACACCAGCATCGCGATCGGCACCAGCCCGCGCCGCAGATTGTCGAGTATCTTCCAGCGGTGGTGCCCTTTCAGCATGTTGCGCAGGCCGCGACGGCGCGGACCCGGAACGATCGGCAGCAGCCACTGGATGATCTGCCAGTCGCCGCGCGTCCAGCGGTGGCGCCGTCGCGCTTCCACCGAATAGCGATTCGGTTGGTGCTCGATCAGTTCGACGTCGCTGACCAGCGCGGTGCGCGCGTAGGAACCTTCCAGCAGGTCGTGCGAAAGGATCAGGTCGTTGGGAAAACGCGTGCCGACCGAGCGCATGAAGGCGTCCACGTCGTAGATGCCCTTCCCGACAAAGGACGCTTCGCCGAACAAATCCTGGTACACGTCGGAAACCGCGCGGGTGTAGGGATCGAGGCCGGTGTCGTCCGAGAACAGGCGCGCGAACTGGCTCGGATGTTCGGGCCGCGCCACCGACACGCGTGGTTGCAGGATCCCGTAGCCCGCGATCACGCGCCGCGAATCCTTGTGGAACCACGGCCGGTTCATGGGGTGGGCCATCGTTTCGACCAGCTTGCGCGCGGTCTGCGGCGGCAGCAGCGTGTCGGCGTCGAGCGTGATCACGTAGCGCACGCGCTGCAGGATTTCCAGGTCGCCGACGATCGCGCTGAAACGATCCGGCGGCGCCCCGCGCAGCACGCGGTTCAGCTCGCCGAGCTTGCCGCGCTTGCGCTCGAATCCCATCCACGCGTGTTCCTGCTCGTTCCATTCGCGCGGGCGATGGAACAGATGGAAGCGCGTGCTGCCGTCCAGCGGATATTTCGCGTTCAGGCGCTCGATGCCTTCGACGGCCGCGGACAGCAGCGCTTCGTCGCCGGGCATTTCGCGCTCCGACGCGTCGGGAAAATCCGTGAGCAGCGCGAAATGCAGGTTGGGGTCGCGGTTGCCGAGATAGCGGATTTCCAGCGCGTCCAATTGTTCGCTCAAGCCTCGCTGGCTGCCGAACAGCCAGGGCACGACGATCAGCGTGCGGCAGTCGTCCGGGATGCCGCCGCTGAAGGACAGCCGCGGCAACAGGCGCGGCGGCACCAGCACGCTTACCAGCCAATTCAATATCGCCACCGCCGGGTGGCTGGCGGCGACGAACAACGCCACCAGCAAGGTGAGGTCGAGCGGCAAGGGCAGGCCGTGCAGGTTGTTGTGCGCGGCGCCGAAGGTGATCGCCGCGGTCAGCAATGCCAGCGCGCCGAGATAGAACGTCGCCGGCCACGCGCGCAGCGCGGTGGCCACGCGCGCGCGCGGCGGCGGCGTGGCGGCGAGCGCGCGTTCGAACGCGGCGCGGCCGCCGCCGATGAGGTGATAACCGACATGGTTGACACGCGGATCGCCGGTCGGGCTGACGGCATCGCGCGCGGTGGCGACCGCGCGCTGCGCCAGCTCGGTCTCCGCGATGCGCGCGCGCTGGCTGAGGATCTCCACGGCGTGCCGGTAGATTCCGCGCGTGGTGAAGTCCATCTGCGCGTAGGTCTGCGCGGGATCGCCGCCTAGGATGCGGTCCACCGCGCAGACTTCCTCGATGGTGTCCGACCAGTTGTGGCGCGAGGCCAGCCGCAGCGCGTTGATGCAGTTCGCGATGGACACCTGGTCCGCGGCCTGCGCGCGGCTTTCGGCATCGATCACGTGCGCCACGCTGAGGCCGCGCTGGTCCAGTTGCTGCTCGGCCCATGTCAGCGCGAGCGCGAGCGAGGGATGCTTGCCTTCCAGCAGGCGATAAAACTCCGCCACCCACGCCGGCGTGATTGCCGTGGTGATCCGCGCCATGTCGGCCACGTACATCAACATGCCGGAAGCGTCCTTGCCCGCCATGTCGATCAGGTAGCCCGCCCAGTATTCGGCGCTGGCGTATTCGTCCAGCCGCTGCGCGATGACACGCGCGCCCTGCGCCAGCCGTTCCACCAGTGCGAGCCTCAGCAACACCGGCACCGTCCACAGCTCGGCGATGTCGAGCGCCGTTTCCTCCTGGTAGGCGGCGAGGAACCGGCCGACCTGCTCCGGCTCGATTCGCCCGTCGACGTATGCGACGTATGCGCGTGCGAGGGTCAGCGCGCGCGGCGCGACGTCGCCGCCTTCGGCGATGCGCGGCAGCTTGCTGAAGGTGCGCGCGGAGAGCGCGGGCGCCAACTCGCGCAGTTGCGTGCGCACGAGGTAGAAATTGTCCAGCAGCCATTCGGCCGCCGGTTCGATGCGGCGTTGTTCTGCGACCGCCACTCGCGCCACGGCATAGGCCCGGCGCAAGCTGCGCTCGTGCTGTTGCAGGGTCTTGCGCGGATGCTGGTTGCCGGGCGACAGCGGCCGCGCCTCGCGCAGCGCGAGGTCGCGGTGCCTGCGCGCGAGCCCCCGCGCGCAGGTTTCGAGATCGGCGGCGGGAATGGCACCCTCGCGCAGCGGCGTGTCGGGCGCGCGGGGTGGCGCCGCGCGCGCGCGCCGCCACCTGCCGATCCATGCCTGGAGTCCGCCGCTGCGAGCCAAGTGCCGCCCATCCTCGAGGTCAGCGCCCGAGTGTAAGCGCCGGGTTGTTCACTGGATGTTGAATCCCCTCGGGCAAGGCGATTCGGTCCAGACCGGACCGGGCATCTCGCTCTGCGCACTCTGCGAGCGCCGGCCGTTCGCCCCTGCCCTCGCCACAATTCATCGCGCGCGATGATTTCTACCATCTGGGCTGGGTATCCAGCCTCTCAGACGCCGCATGCCCGGTATCGAGTTGCGTGTCGATCAACCGGTCGATGCAGGCGTCGATCCGATGGCCGCGGCGGCGGCGCGAATGGCCTGCGCGGGTGCGCGCCATTTCGTGGCGGATGGTGCGTATCGCGTGCGCACCGACGCGCGCCTTGCGCGCGAACTCGCCGCGCTGCACGGCGTTGGTGCACAGCAGCGCGGCGGCTTCGTTGAATCGGCGCTCTTCTTCCAGCACCGCGATCATGTCTAGCAGATTTGCATCATCCATGGCTTGGCGCTCCTTCGGCTGGGCTGCAGTTGGAAGACCTCATTCACGGGAGGGATCGACCGGCCACACGCGGGCATGCGGCGGTCGGCCCCGGCGATCGACGCCCGGCAACCGGCCCGTGGCCACCCGTGCGACCCCGGCCGGCAGCGGGGGCGCCGGACCGCGCCACGCGCGCCGGGGGCAGGCTGCGCGGCCGGCGTGTCCGCGAGACGTTTTCCGCGCTCGATCGCTTGCCTGGCATGGGCCATTCCTTGGATATACGCACGGACTCCTGTCCGTGGCGGCACAGAGTGTAGGGAGCGGGCATCTATACGCCGTGAAACCGGCGTCGCGACCCGGCGGGATTTTCTACACGCGGGCCCGGAGCGCGCGCTGCCGCTAGAATCTCCTGTTCCCGGCATTCATCGGATCACCATGTCGAACTTGAACTGGTTCACCGAGGCGCATGCCGCGTCCGGTTCGTCGATCGGCTTCCGCACCGAACGCCTGCTGTGTGCGGAGAAGACGCGCTTCCAGAACATCGAGATCCACGAAACCACGGACTGGGGCAACCTGATGGTGATCGACGGCTGCATCATGCTCACCAGCCGCGACAATTTCCTCTACCACGAGATGATGTCGCATCCGGCGCTGTTCACGCACGCGCAGCCGAAACGCGTGGCGATCGTCGGCGGCGGCGATTGCGGCACGCTGCGTGAAGTGTTGCGGCACAAGGAAGTCGAGCACGCAGTGCAGGTGGAGATCGACGAACGCGTGACGCGGCTCGCCGAGAAATATTTTCCCGAGCTGTGCGAGGCCAATTCCGATCCGCGCGCGCAACTACTGTTCGACGACGGCATCAAATACATGGCCGACCGCGCGCCGGACTCGCTGGACGTGGCGATCGTGGATTCCACCGATCCAGTGGGTCCGGCCGAAGGCCTGTTCAACGCCGCGTTCTATGCCTCGTGTTTTCGCGCGTTGCGTGAGGGCGGAATCCTGGTGCAGCAGAGCGAATCCCCGATCGCCCATCTGGACCTGATCGGGTCCATGCGCGCGGAGATGCGCAAGGCCGGATTCGATGCCGTGCACACGCTGCCTTTCCCGCAGCCGTGCTACCCGACCGGCTGGTGGAGTTGCACGATGGCGCGCAAGGGCGCGAAGCTGGACGAATTCCGAGAACGCGATGCGAGCGCGAAGGATTTCCCGACGCGGTACTACAACGCGGCCATCCATCGTGCCGCGCTGGCGGTGCCGGAATTCATGCGCGGCATCGATTAGTCCCGGTTCATTCGCGCGCGCTTAGCTTCGTTCCACTTTGCCCAGGGGCCACCCCATGCATCGCCTCCTTCCGACGATCGCACTCTCCATGCTGCTGTGCGCCTCCGGCGCGCTGGCTTCGCAAGCCAGGCACAAGACGAAGGCCGCGCCGGCGAAAGCGTCTTCCGCTGCGCAGCCTGCCGCTCCTTCCCCCGAGGAAAAAGCGCGGGTCGACGCGCTGCTGCAATACCAGCGCGACCTGGTGACCGTCAACGCGTTGCGCGGCGATGCGGTGCACCTGCTGGGCGCGGCGCTGCTGGCGCGACCGCTGCCGGACCAGAAACCGGATTTCACCTTTCATCGCCTGGCCGAACGCGCGGCCGCTTCGCCTGCGGCGGGCCCGGGCGTCACCTGGTTGCGCCTGGCCGATTGCGACAGCCCGGCCGACTGCCCCAACGCCGACATGCTGAAGAAGCTGCAGACGCAGGCCGCAGACAATGCAGCGGTGTGGATGCTGATGATGGACCAGGCCGCGCAGAAGAACGACGCGGCCGGCGAGCGCGATGCGCTGGCCAGGGCCGCCGCCGCGCAGAGCTACGACGACTATTTCGGAATCGGTTTGCAGGGGATCGCCAACGTGGTCGGCACGCTGCCGCCGCTGCCGGCAACGATGCAGGGCACGCAACCGGGCGAACCCACCACCGCGGTGGGAGTGGAATTGCTGATCGCCTTCGGCGTCGCCAACCAGCACCCGCGACCTTCGCTGAAGCCGCTGCTGGATCTCTGCGGCGCGGACGATGCGGGCAAGGACGACGCGCTGAAATCCGACTGTCTGAAGATTGCGCACGCGCTGGAGTGGGGCAGCAGCCCGATCGGCCGCGCGGTGGGATTGCATATCCACGGCGAACTGGATCCTTCCGCCAAGGCGTCCACCGACAAGGATGCCCGCGATCTCGCCTGGCAGATGCAGAATTACGGGATGCTCGGCATGAAATCACTCACCGACGACGCGCGCGGCGGCCCGCTGCTGGAGGCGGCGCGCAGCGGCGGCACCGAGTTGAGCCTGGTGCTTTCGACGCTGCGCGCAAACGGGATCAGCACCGAGGCGCCCGCCGACTGGCAACCCGAATCGCCGCAGCCCGCACCCACGACGAGCACCGGCGGTTGACGACGGGCTCGCGATTTCCGGACTCCCAATCCAATGCGCGAACTGATCCTGCTGCGACACGCCGAGGCACTGCCGGTCGCCGCGGGTGACAACGATCGCGATCGCCCGCTCAGCCTGCGCGGCGAAGCCGAGGCGCGCGATGCCGGCGCGTGGTTGCGCGAGCAAGAGGCTTCGGTCGATGCCGCGCTTTCCTCGCCTGCGCGCCGCGCGCAGATGACGATCGAGCGCGCGCTCGATACGCTGGGCGCACGCTTGGTGCCGCGACTGGTGGCGGGCATCTACGAGGCCACGCCCGGCGACCTGCTGGCGGCGCTGGAGCAACACGCAGGCGGCGCGCAGCGCGCGTTGCTCGTCGGCCACAATCCGGGGCTGGAGCAATTGCTGTCGCTGCTGCTGCAAGGACGTTCGAACCGCACTCGGGGCCTGCCGCCGGCCGGGATGGCGTGGTTGCAACTGGACGAGAGCCGCGCGCTGGAACCGGGCAGCGCGAAGCTGCGCGCGTTCTGGTCGCCATGAAGGCAACGACCGCGGCATTGCTGGTCGCGCTCGTCTGCGGCGCTGCGAATGCGTCCGTATGGCCGATCGACGGTTCGCGTTCCCGCGCACACTTCAGCGTGCGCACGCTGTGGTTCACCCACGAGCGCGGCGAGTTCAACGCCGTGCACGGCGAATTGCGCCAGGTCGACGCGCAGCACGACGCGGTCGATGCTTGGATCGACACCGGCAGCCTCAGCATGGATGACGAAGACGCATTGAACGAAGCCACCGGCCCGGGTTTCTTCGACGTGGCCAACTATCCGCGCATCCATTTCGTGTCCGCGCCGTTTCCGGCGGAAGCGTTGCGGGACGGTGGAACGCTGCAGGGCACGCTCGAGCTGCACGGCCTGAGCCATGCAACACGATTTCAATTGCAGCCCTCGCAATGCCCTGGACAGCCGCTCACCTGCCCCGTCCGGGTGAGGGGCACGCTTTCGCGCAGCGCCTTCGGCATGCGCGCGCACCGCGGATGGCTGTCCGATCGCGTGTCGCTGGAGATGAACATTTTGCTCGGTCCGTCTTGAACCGGGTTAGGATCGGCTCACCGAAGGGACGGATTCGAGGGGCTGCGGTGCGACGTCATTCGTTGTTGCTGTGCGCGATGGCCGTGCTGCTGGCCGGTTGTGCGCCGCTTTCCACCAAGCGCATCCATCGCGCCGACGCGGTCGTCGCGGCCAGCGTCGACCGGCGCATCGACTGCCATGCGAGCGATGCGTGCGCGCAGCCTTCGCCGTTCCTCGACCAGGCGAACACTGCGCTCGCGCAATCGGACCCGCAGCATCCGCACAACGCCGCCACGCTGCTCGAAGTGGGCGAGGATGCGCTGGCTGCGCGCATCAATCTCATTCGCGCGGCACGCAAGTCGATCGACATCCAGACCTACATCTGGGCCAGGGACGATGCCGGCCTGCTGGTGCTGGACGAATTGATCAACGCGGCGCGGCGCGGCGTGAAGGTGCGGATCCTCGCCGACCAGTTCGGTTCGTTGAACGATCCGAAACTGCTTTCGCGACTGGCGCGGTCCAGCGTCAACCTCGAAATCCGGCTGTACAACCCCACCTTCGACAAGGCCAAGGCCAACATCGCCGAATATACCGCCAGCGTGCTGTTCCGCTTCCGCCGCTTCAACCAGCGCATGCACAACAAGCTGTTCCTGGTGGACGATTCGGTCGGCATCGTCGGCGGACGCAACTACGAAGATCGCTACTACGATTGGGATCCGCAACTGGATTTCCTCGACCGCGACGTGCTGGTCGCGGGCAGCGCCGCGCGCCAGATGGCGCAGGGTTTCGACATTTTCTGGAACCACCCGCGCTCGGTGCCGCTGACGCACCTGAAGGATGCCAACGCGCGCATCCTCGCGCATCCATACGACTCGCCGCCCTGGGTGACGCCGGTCTACGGCGACCCGCAACGCGTCGCGCGCGTGCAGGCAGAAGCCGGGGACGACGAGTTCCTGCGCGAGCACTTCACCGACGCGAGCATGCAGGTCGGACGCGTGGATTACTTCTACGACCTGCCCTCCAAGACCAGGGCCGTGCACGGCCGCGACGCCAAGGAACTGACGCGCGACCTGATGCGGCTGCTGCGCGATGCACAACGCGAGATCGTATTGCAGACGCCATACCTCGTGTTGACCGACCGCGCCGGTGGAATCTTCGAGTCGCTGCAGAAGAAGCAGCCGGCGGTGCACGTGCTGGTGTCGACCAACTCGCTGGCCTCGACCGATGCGATGGGCGTCTACGCGCTCTCGTACAAGCACCGCAAGAAATTCCTGGTGGATTACGGCTTCGACCTGCACGAGCTGAAACCTCACCCGCTGGATGCCCCGCTGATGATCGCGCACTACCTCGCGCTTTCCGGCGAGAACGCCGCCGCGGCGATGGGCGGCAAGCGCGGCGCGGTGCCGATCAAGCCGGAGGATTTCGGACCGCGCGTCAGCCTGCACGCCAAGTCGCTGGTGGTGGACGGCGACGTGGCGGTGGTCGGTTCGCACAATTTCGATCCGCGTTCGGCCAACTACAACAGCGAGTCCGGCGTGATCGTCTACGACACCCGCTTCGCCGCGGAACTTCGCGCTTCGATCGTGGCCGCCACCCAGCCGCAGAATGCGTGGCTGATCGCGCCGCGCGATCCGATCCCGGTGATCGGTGATGTCAGCAACGCGATCGGCGCGGTGTCGCGGCAGCTGCCGATCTTCGACCTGTGGCCGTTCGACTACGCCACCAGCTACGAATTGAAACCGGGCTGCAACCCGCTGCCGCCGACCGATCCGAATTTCCTGAAATGCTACAAGTCGGTCGGAGATTTCCCGGAAGTGAACCTGTCGCTGACCGCGATCGTCACGCGTTTCATCACCGCATTCGGCGCTGGAGTCCAGGGGATCATGTGAAACCGGGACCGGGGGGGCCGAAGGGCGCAAAGCGATCCATTGTTCCGGATTCCGCCCTCTTGAAAGCAGCCTCAGGCCGATTGCGCGCTTTCGCTTTCCTGAGGAAAGCCCACCCGCAGCGGCAGGTGGATGCAGAAGGAAGTTCCCTCGTTCGGCACCGAATGCGCCTCGATGCGGCCGCCATGACGTTCGACGATCTCGCGCGTCAGCGTCAGGCCCAGGCCGGCCCTTCCATGTTTTTCGCCGAACTGCACGAACGGATCGAAGACGCGTTGCAACTGGTGCGGCGGAATGCCGTCGCCGCTGTCGTGCACGCACAGCCGCAGCTCGTCGTTGGGATGATCGACCTGCAACGCGACTTCCACGCGCCCGCCCGCCGACGTGTGCCGCAGCGCGTTGTCGATCAGGTTGTCCAGCACGCGCGCGAATTCGTTCTCGTCCATCTGAAGTTGCGGTGCGGCGCCTTCGATGCGCTCGCAAAACTCCACGCCCTGCCGCTGCGCCCGCGCGGAAAAGCGGCGCAATGCAGCACGCGCGGCCTGCGCGGGCGTGCAGGCGCCGCCCGCGACACCGGCGTCGCCTCGCAAACGCGACAGATCCAGCAGGCTTTGCAGCAACCCGGTCAGGCGGACGGTTTCTTCGCGCAAGGTATCCATCAACTCGTCCTCGCGGCTGCCGGGCGCGAAGCGCGCGCGCTCGGCAAGCAGGTCGAGCGCCATGCGCAAGCCCGTCAACGGCGTGCGCAACTCGTGCGAGGCACGCAGCACGAATTCGTTGCGCTCGCGCGCGAAGCGTCGTTCCGCGGTGACGTCGCGCACCACCATCACTGCACCGGGCTGGCTGTCCGGCAAGGGCACGAAGCTGCACAACAGCTCGCGATCGAGCGGCGGATCGCCCACGCCGAATTCTCGCGCGTTACCGGCGGGGCCCGTGGCATGCCGGATCACCGCGCGCGCATGCGCGTCCAGATCGTCTCGCTGCAAGACTTCATCGAGGCTGCGGCCCAGCGCCGTGTCGGCGCGCACGCCGAATTGTCGCGCGGCGATCGGATTGATGCGCTCGATGCGGGCATCCCCATCCAGGATCACCAAACCGTCGTCGATGCTGTTCAGCACCGTTTCGTTGCGACGCTGCTCGGAAATCAATCGCGCCACGTCCAGCGCGTGAAAATCGGACAACGCTTCGGCCATCTCGTTGAAGCTGGCACCCAGCGCATCGCCTTCGCGGTAATGCGCACCGCTGACACGCACGTCGAAACGGCCGGCGGCGATCGAACGGGTGGCGGAAGCGATGCGTTCAAGCGGCTGCGCTATCGAACGCGCCACCACGATGATGCCGAGCATGCCGACGGCGATCAGCACGCCACCGAGTATCCAGATCAGGAATTCCCGGCGCGGCCCCAGATGGCCGTAGTGCGTCACCACGACGAGGCAAGCGATCACGCCTATCGCCGCCAGGGCCAGGAACAGGCCGTGGCTCAACAGGATCACGTGTTTCAGCCGCATCCGTTGGCCGAGCATGACGGGTGATTCTTATACGCCGTAGCGCTTGCGCTTACGGTACAACGTGGATACGTCGATGCCCAGCGTGCGCGCGGCACGTTCCAGGGTCTCGCTGCGTGCCAGCACGGACTGGATGTGCACGCGCTCCAGATCCTCAAGCGTTTGCGGCACGAGCGTCGACACCGGCGACACCGCCGCGCCGTCGCCCAACGCAAGGTGATGAGCCTCGATCTGCGATTCATTGCAGAGGATCGATGCTCGCTCGACCACGTTGCGCAGCTCGCGCACGTTCCCCGGCCAGCCGTAACCGACCAGCGCGTTGCGCGCCGAATCCGCGAAACCGCGCGCGATGCGCCCGTGTTCGTGCACGAAGCCGGTGAGGAAACGCTCGGCCAGCGGCAGGATGTCCTCGGGACGCTCGCGCAATCCCGGTAGGCGCAGCGCGATCACGTTCAGGCGATACAGCAGATCCTCGCGGAACGCACCGTCGGCGACGCGCTGCGTGAGGTCGTGGTTGGTGGCCGCGATCAGTCGCACCTCGGCGCGGCGCGTTACCGGATCGCCGACGCGCTCGTATTCGCGATCCTGCATGAAGCGCAGCAACTTCGGTTGCAGGTCCATCGGCACGTCGCCGACCTCGTCGAGGAAAAGTGTTCCGCCGTCGGCCTGGCTGACGCGGCCGGGTGCGTTCTGCACCGCGCCGGTGAAGGCGCCCCGCCGATGGCCGAACAGTTCGCTCTCGAACAATGTCGGCGAAAGCGAAGGCGCGTTCACCGTCACGAAGGGACCGGCCGCGCGCTTGCTCCAGCGATGGATCGCGCGCGCCAGCATGCCCTTGCCGGTGCCGCTGTCGCCCAGCAGCAGCACGGTGACATCGGCGCCGGCCGCGCTGCGCGCCGTCTCCACCACCTGCCGCATCGCCGGCGAGCGGCTGGCCAAGGCATCGTCCGCTTCGTCCGCGCCGGCCGCGCGCTCGAGCTGTTCCAGCCGCAGTTCCATGCGCTGCGCGACGATCTGGCGATCCACCGCCAGTCGGAGTTGCTCGCAGGAACAAGGTTTCACGAGGTAATCGGACGCGCCCGCGCGCATCGCCTCCACGGCGTTGTCGATCGAGGAATGTGCGGTCACCATCACCACGCGCAGCCACGGCGCGGCGGCACGGAGCGCGGGAAGCAGTTCGATGCCGGAGGCGTTGCCAAGCTTCAGATCCAGCAGGCAGACATCGAATACCACCCGCTGCACCAGGTTTTCGGCCAGTTCCGCGCTCTCCGCGCAGGTGACGTCGCAGCCCGCGTCTTCCAGGCAGTAACGAAAGGTCTTGCGGATCGCCGATTCGTCATCCACCAGCAGCACGCGCGCGCGCGACTGCGGCTTGGACGGTTGGGCGATCGGATCGGGATTTGCCATCGTGTCGTTCGTGTCGTGATTTTCATGCGTCACGTTCGCCACGGCTTCCCTGCCGCGCCTTGCGACGCGTGCCTTGCCACCACGGCGCCTCCTGCACCGCCCGGATTCCAAGCATGGCGATCCGCACCCGCACCCGCGGTGAACGGCAATGCCGAGACCCGCTGCTGCAAGGGCTGCGGGCATTTTGCACGGCAGCACGTGAGGGTTATGCAAATCGCAACGCCGCCCGCGTGATCGGCACCCTTAACTGTTTGTCATGCAAGGCGCCACGATGCGGATGCGTATGGCACGCCTCTTGAAGCCTAAAGACACCGCGGCGGGGCGCGTCGCGGATCCGGTTGCAAGCAGTTCCGCAAGCCAAAGTCGGCGGCAACTGGCAGGCAATCCCATTGCAATACTCCCCTGTTGCGATGGATACGACGCAGGGACGCAAGCTCGCACCGGAACGCCCATACAGGATTCGCGACCGCCCTTCGCATCAAGGCAATCACGCCACGGAGTCCAGGCATGGCCACCAAGCAATCCCCTTCACAGCCGTCGCGACGCGGGCCGCGGCGTGGCGCGAAATCGCATCCCCGTTCTTCCAGTCCACGCAACGCGCAGGACCGCCCGGGTCGGGGCCGGGGCTCGCCCCGCAATCCACGGCCAATGGCCGGGGAAGAGGAATGACGCGCGGCGCATCCGTGCACGATCCTGAGCCCGGTTACATACCCGCTCCGCCCAGGCAGCCGTTGCCGCCCGGAAAGCAACCCCAGGGTCCCATGCCGGACCAGGATCCCGCACAACCGCAGGGCCCGCATCACCTGCCGGAGGATCCGGTGGCCCCGGAGGAAAGCGTATTCCGTGCCTATGCGGGACTGGAGCGCCTCGCGCTGCGCGCTCGCTTGGGTCCCTGGTGATGGACGCCTTGTTCAACCACGATGTGCTGATGGGACGCTGGCGCCAATGCACCGCGTTGGCGCGGCGAACCTGGGCGGAATTCCGCGGCGACAGGCTGCTCGGAACGCGCAGCAATCGCGAGTTTGCCTGCGGCGAGATGCAGGCGCGCTACGGTCGCAGCCGCGCGTTGATCGAGCTGCGCGTGCGCGAGCTGGAGCGGGCGATTTAGGAATCCAGCCTCGGCCGCGCCGGCAACGGCGCGGAGTGTTCGCGCATGTCTTCCGGACAGCGTGGGCGCGATTGACGCCTATCAGCGCGCTGGTTACGCTGGCGCGCTTGAACCCGACCCGGCCGAGGACACGGACATGGCGCTGGATATCCAACTCAACCTGAGCGACGAGGACCTCGGCCACTTCACGCAGGCCATGCGCGACGCGCAGGACAAGGCGAAGGGCCAGGACGGCGCGCAGATCATCGCCGACGCGCGAAAACTGCTGGCGGACATCCAGAGCACGTCGGTGCCTTCCTTCATCCGCGAACGACTGGACACGGTCGAATCCATGATCGGCATGGCCGGCGACACCGGCTTCGCGCTGCCGCCGGAAGACTGCCAGCGCGTGCTGGCGGTGTTGGCCTACCTGGCAGATCCGGTCGACTTCATCCCGGACACGGTGCCCGCGCTGGGCTTCCTCGACGACGCGATCATGATCGAGTTGTGCCGCGAGGAGCTGCGCTTCGAGATCGAGGCTTACGACGACTTCTGCGCATGGCGCGAGCATGAAGCCAGCCGGCACGGCGTGGACCCCGCGACGCTTCCGCTGCAGCGCGTGGACTGGGCCGAAGCGCGCCGCCAGCAGTCGATCGAACGCATGCATCGCCGCCGCCGCGAGTCCTACATCAGCGGCGAATGGAAGCCGACACTGTTTTCGGTACGATGACGGATATCCACGTGACGGAAGAAGGCGCCCGCGGGCGCCTTCTTCGTTTCAGCGCTCCATGATCGCCGCCACGCCCATTCCGCCCGCCGTGCAGATCGAGATCAGCCCGCGGCCGGAGCCGCGCCGGGCCAACATTTTCGCGAGCGTCGCCACGATCCGCGCACCGGTCGCGGCGAATGGATGCCCGGTCGCGAGGCTGGATCCGTTGACGTTGATCTTGGCCGAATCGATCGATCCCAGCGGTCGATCCCTGCCCAGCCGGGTGCGGCAATAGTCGGCAGATTCCCACGCGCGCAACTGGCACAGCACCTGCGCGGCGAATGCTTCGTGGATTTCGTAGTAGTCGAAATCCTGCAGTGTCATTCCTGCGCGATCGAGCATGCGCGGCACCGCGATCGTCGGCGCCATCAGCAGGCCTTCGCCGTGCACGTAGTCGACCGCGGAAACCTCGGCGAAGGTGAGATACGCCAGCACCGGCGAACCGCGTCGCGCGGCCCATTCCTCGCTTGCCAGCAGCACCGCCGCCGCGCCGTCCGACAAGGCGGACGAATTGCCCGCGGTGAGCGTGCCGTTCCCGGTAGTGCGGTCGAACGCGGGTTTCAGTTGCGCGAGTTTTTCGAGATCGGTATCCGCGCGCAGCAGGTTGTCGCGCGTGACGCCGCGGAACGGCACCACCAAGTCCTCGAAGAAGCCCGCGTCATAGGCGGCGGCCAGCTTGCGATGGCTTTGCAACGCCCATTCGTCCTGGCTTGCGCGCGGGATCTTCCACTCCTTCGCCATGAGTTCGCAGTGTTCGCCCATCGACAGGCCGGTGCGCGGCTCGACCACGCCCGGCACGTGCGGCTTCAGTTCACGCGGATGGAATCCGCGCGTGGCCGCCTTGAACTTCCCGCCGAAGGTTTTCGCGCGATTCAAATCCAGCAACCGTTCTCGCAAGCGATCCGAATAGCCGATAGGCACCTGGCTGGTGGTGTCGGAACCGCCGGCGATGCCGGCCTCGATCTGTCCCGTCGCGATCTTCTGCGCGACCAGGATCGCATTGTCCAGCGACGTGCCGCAGGCACGCGCCGTGGTGATTCCGGGCGTGGTCATCGCCAAACCCGACGACTGCGCCGCCTCGCGCGCGAGATTCCAGTCGGCCGGATGCTTCATCACCGCGCCGAACGCGACCTCGCCCAACTCGACGCCATGCAGTCCGAACTTTTCGACCAGCGCGCCGAGCACCTTCACGGACATGCCGGAATTGTCGAGGTCGAAGTACGCGGTGTCGCGCTTGCAGAACGGGATGCGCGTACCGCCCAGCACGGCGACGCGGCGTTGCTGCGAAATCATCGCGATTCTCCTTTGGCGTGGAGAGCAACGAAACTGCGCGCGAACATCGTGTAGGGCTCTTCTTCCATGCCGAGCGTCAGATAGGTGCGCTGTGCACGCGAATTTTTGCGCTCGACGTAGAGGCGCAAACCGATCACCCGCGGAGTGACGCGGGCGCGACCTTCCACCTCGGCATACATGGCGCGGAATACACCGCATCGACGCGCCTGCGGAACCACGTACACGCTCTGGAACCACCACCAGTCGCCGTCGCGCCAGTCGCTCCATTCGAAGGTAACCAGTAGGCAACCCACGCGTTCGCCGTTCCGCTCGGCGACAAGATAGAAGCCGCGGTGCGGATCATCGAACAGCGCGTGCGTGCCGCGCGCCAGCACCTCGCGATCCAGCGTCTTGTGCTCGGTCTCCAGCGCCATCGCTGCGTTGCACTCGACCAGGAAGTCGATATCGGCGCGTGACGCGTTGCGGACGATCGTTGTCATGCGGCTAGCTTTCTTCCGATTCCCGATTCCGCATTCCCGATTCCAGGCTTTTGCGCGAACTGCCGAGTTTACGCGTCAACGTGTTGCGGCCCAGCCCCAAAGCGGCGGCTGCCTTCTGGCGGTGGCCGCCGTGCGCTTCCAGCGCGGCATCGAACAGCGCGCGCTCGAACCGCTCGTGCGCTTGCGCGTGCAGGCCCGTGTGGCCTTCCGCAAGCCGCCGCCGCGCCCACTCGCGCAAGGCCGTCTCCCAGTGTTCGTCCCGCGATTGCAAACCGGCCGACGCGACCTGACCCTGAACGTCCAGATCCTCGCGGCGTATCTGCGCGCCCGGTGCGATCGCGGCCAGCCGGCGACAGAGGTTTTCCAGCTGCCGCACGTTGCCGGGGAAATCTTTTTTCGCCAAAGCCTGCAATGCCGCCTGGGTGAAGTGCTTGGCCGGCAGCGCGAATCCGCGCGCCGCGTTTTCGATGAAATGTTTCGCCAGGTGCGGGATGTCGTCGCGGCGGTCGCGCAACGCCGGCAGGTGGATGCGCACCACGTCCAACCGGTGCAGCAGGTCGGCGCGGAACTCGCCGCGCGCGACCTTCGCATCGAGATCCTGGTGCGTGGCGGCGATCACACGCACGTCGCAGCGGATCAGCTCGCGCCCGCCGACGCGGTAGAACTCGCCGCCCGCCAGCACGCGCAGCAGGCGCGTCTGCAGGGCGATCGGCATGTCGCCGATCTCGTCCAGGAACAGCGTGCCGCCCTGCGCCTGCTCGAAACGGCCGGCGGTGCGCCTCTGCGCGCCGGTGAAGGCCCCCGCTTCGTGGCCGAACAATTCGCTTTCCAGCAATTCGGAGGGAATCGCAGCGGTGTTGAGCGCGACGAAAGGCCGCGCGCTGCGCGCGCTCTCGCGATGCAGCGCGCGCGCAGCCAGTTCCTTGCCTGTCCCGGTCTCGCCGGTGACCAGCACATTCAGGTCACTCGCGGCTACTCGCCCGATCAGACGGAACACTTCGCGCATCGGCGCGCTGACGCCGAGCAGCGTCGATTCTCCGCTGGACGCGGTGGCCGACGCAGCGGCCGGCGCGACCTCCAGTGCACGCTGCACGCTCAGCACAGCCTGCTGCAAGTCGAACGGCTTGGGCAGATAGTCGAACGCGCCGGCGCGAAATGCAGCCGCGGTACTGCCGATATCCGTCCACGCGCTCATGACGACGACCGGCAGGGACGGATGCAGCGCCTTCGCCGCGCTCAACAGGTGCAGCCCGTCGGCTTGCGGCAGGCGCACGTCGGTCAGCAGCAGTGATGGCGGCTGTCGTTGCAGCGCACTCTGCGCGGCTTCGGCATCGTCGAATTCCGTGATCGCGAATCCCGCGTCGCGCAACGCGGTCGACAGCACGAAACGCACCGCGCGATCATCATCCACGATCCAGATTTCGCTCATCGCGGTGCTCCCGGGTGTCGCGGCAGAACGAGCACAAGGCAGGTCGCGCCGCCGCGCCGCTGGTGATGCAGATCGCCGCCGTGTTCGCGCGCGATCTCGCGTGCCAGGGCGAGCCCCAGCCCACTGCCGTTCGCACGTCCGGACACCATCGGCTCGAACAACGCGGCTTCGATGTGTTGCGGCACGCCGTCGCCATCGTCCTCGATTTCTATCCGGATGGCGGGCACCGCCTGTCCGCTGGCGTTGCGCATTCCCGCCCCGGCGCGACTGCGCAGCACGATGCGGCGGGCATTGGCTTCGACCGCGTTGCGCACGAGGTTCAGCAATAGCTGCAACAGCCGATCCGGGTCGCCGTGCAGCGCGGGCAGGCTGGGATCGTAATCGCGCCGCACTTCGAGATCGCCGCGCTCGGCCGACAGCAATTGCGCGAGATGTTCCAGCATCGCGTGCACGTTGATCGCACGCGTGGTCAATTCCGTCCGCGCACCGAGCAGCCGTTCGCTCAGGTTCGCCAGCCGCCGCGCCTCGCCTTCGATCAGCTCGGCCAATTGCCGCTTCCGCGGATCGGCTTCGCGCTGGCGCAGCAGTTGCGCCGCGCCCGAAATCGCCGCCAGCGGATTGCGCACTTCGTGCGCGAAACCACGCAGCGACTCGGACAGGCGCGAATCGGGCTGCGATGCGATCGCGGGGCGCGCCTCAAGCAGCACCTGGCCCTCGTTCGCACCGACAAGGACATCGAGTACGCATTCCCTGCCGGGCGTCGCGCACAGCGCGACTGCGTCCAACCGCGAGCTGCCGGACTGCTGCAACGCCCATCGTGCCGCGGCTTCCAGCCTCGCATCCGCGTGCAGCACGGATATCGACCGGCCCAGCAGGCGTCGTGCGCCGACGCCCGCCAGCTCGCAGAAGGCAGGGTTGACGCGAGCAAATTCCAGCGCCTCATCCAGCACCGCCACTCCGGTCGCCATTGCGTCGACACCGATGGCATCGGCGCGTTCACCAATCTGGTTCATTGCACCAGTTTAGTGCGTTGCAGTCGCCGGCGCTTGCGGCTCGGATGGCTGGGCCTTGCCCATCCGCATCAGCTTGTCTTGCAGGTTCCAGAGGATACGCAGGTCGCCGGCATCGAGGTGCGGTTCGGTGCTGGCGCGGTAGTGCCGGTGATAGGCGACGATCGCGGCGGCCGGGTCGCTCAAGTCGTAGCCCACCACTTTCAGCGCGACCATCGGATCGAATCCGGGTGGCGGGTCGGGCAAGGGACCGGCGTCGTACCACAGGCCGAAACCATGCGCGGCGAGTTGGTCCCAGGGAAACCACACGCCCGGGTCGTCCTTGCGCGTCGGCGCGATGTCGGCGTGGCCCACGATGCTGGTGCGTGGAATCCCGAGCCGCGCGGTGATGTCGGTCAGCAGGCGCAACAGCGAATCGATTTCCGGCTGCGCGAACGGCTCGCTGCCGTTGTTGTCCAGCTCGATGCCGATCGAGCGCGAGTTGACGTCATCGGTCGCGCCCCACTGCGAATCGCCCGCGTGCCAGGCGCGTTCGTCTTCCGCAACCAGCTGGTAGATGGTGCCGTCCTTGCCGATCAGGTAGTGCGCGCTGACGGGGCCGCCGGAATTGCGGGTGCGCAACGTGTCCAGCGCTTCCTGCGCGCTGCCCTCCTGCGTGTAGTGCAGCACGATCATGCTGGGCTGGCGCGCGTTGTAGTTCTTCGAAGGCGTCCATACCGCCAGAGGATTGCGCGGCGGTGCAGCGACACAGCCGGCGAGCAGCAGCAAGAGGCAGCAGGTCAGGCAACGGCTCATCCGCGTATTGAATGCGTTGCAACGTCCGCGCGCAAGTCACGCCTCAAACTTCGGCCCACATGCGCAACAGATTGTGGTACGTGCCGATCAGGGCCGTGCGCGCGTCGCTGTCCGCAGCGGTCGCACCGAGTCGCTGGATCGCATTGTCGAGATCGAACAGCAGGGTCCGCTTTGCATCGTCGGCGATCATGCTTTGCACCCAGAAGAAACTCGCCAGGCGCACGCCACGCGTGATCGGTGCGACGCGGTGCAGGCTGGTGGCCGGATATAGCGCCAGATCGCCGGCATCGAGCTTCACCGAATGCGTGCCGTAGGTGTCCTCGATCAGCAGTTCGCCACCGTCGTAGCTGTCTTTCGGAGAGAGAAACAAGGTGGCCGACACATCGGTGCGCAACTTCGTTCCGCTGCCGGGAATCAGGCGGATCGCGCCGTCCACGTGCGCGCCGAATTGCATGCCGGATTCGTAGCGGTTGAACATCGGCGGATACACCCGCGCGGGCAGCGCCGCGCTGATGAAACGCGGATGGCGCTCCAGCGCGGCCAGCACGATGCCGCCCAGTTCACGCGCCAGCGGCGAACGCTCGTCGATCTGCCGGTTGCGCTTGACCGGTTCGCCCTGGAAGCCCGCCGTGATGCGGCCATCGACCCATGAATCATCCGCAGATTGCAGCCGCGCCGCGATCTCTGCGGATTGTTCAGTGGGCAATACCCCCGGAATGCGGACCAGCATGGCTGCAGCGCTCCATCAGAAACGCAGGGTTGCGGTCACCATCCCGGTTCGGCCGATGCCGGGCACGGCGCGGCCGCCATCGGACTGGATCAACGTATCGAAATACTTCTTGTCGGCGAGATTCCAGAGATTCAGGCGCAGATCGTAGTGCGGCTGATGCCAGGCGACGGTGGCGTCCCAGCGGGTGTACCCGCCGACCGAAACCAGGTTGGTGGTGTTTGCGAAACGCGGGCCCACGTACATGGCGCCGCCGCCGAACTCCCACCGCGCGCCCGGCCGGAACGTGCTCCACAAGGTCAGCGCATTGTCCGGCGTATTGGACGGCTCGTTGCCTTGCGTGCCATCGAGCGCCTTGACGATTTTGGCATCGTAATGCGTATAACCGCCGTAGATCTGCCAGAGCGGCGTCAAATGCCCGACGATGCCGAGCACCTCGCCGCGCACCCGAACGTTGCCGTCCAGCTCGTACTCGCCATCGGAAGTCTGGGTGCGCGCGTTGGTCTTGGTCACCTGGAACAGCGCCGCGTTCAATGACAACGCTTCGCCGGCAAGATCCCATTTGCCGCCGAGTTCATACGATCTGCTTTTTTCCGGCGGCAACGCCTGCGTGCCATTGGTGACGGTGAGCGCCTCCAGCGAAGGGTCGAAAGAGGCGCCATAGGACAGGTAATAGGATTGTTCCTCGCCGGGCTGCCAGATCACGCCGCCGCGCACGCTGGTGAAGTTGACGACTTGGTGCGCATTCGACGGTTGGCTGGTGGTGTTGTCCAAGGTCGCGTCGTAACGGTCCTGGCGCACGCCGCCGACCAGTTTCCAGCGTTCACCCAGCGCGGCGGTGTCGTTGGCGTACAGCGCGTACGTGTCCGCACCCGCGCCCGCGCGGTTGGTCGGCGTGCTGGTGACATTCGCAGGCTGCGCGCCGTATTGCGGATCCAGCAGCGAGACCGGCGGCAGGCCGCTTCGCGTGTAGCCCTGATTGACGTAAGTGTCGCGACCGACCTCGTTGCCGGCGATCAAGGTGTGCGATATCCAGCCGGTATCGAACTTCGCGATCAGGTCGAGCTGGTTGAAAAGCGAAGTGTCGTGGATACGCCGGTCATGGCTGGCGAGCTGGACAAGCAAGTCCGACAAGGGGAGATCGGTGGGATTGCCGAGATTCCGGTCGAGCGTCACACCGGCGATGGTGACGAGCGCATTCGGTGCGGTTTCGCGCGCGTCGATCAGGTAATCGTTGTACTGCAACTGCTCGCGTATCCGCAGGTTCGGGGAGAACGCGTGCTCGAGCCGCGCCGCCAGCATGCCGACGTCCTGAATGGTGCGATCGTCGGTGAGCCCGTAGAAATTGTCAGAGTCCACCGGCGCCGGATGGCCGTTGACCGGCGGCAGACCGTAATCCGGCATGTCGTCGTTGTGTTGCAGCAGCGCGGACAGCGTGAACGTGGTGTCGGTTCCGATGCCGAATTTCAGCGTCGGCGCGACACCAGCGTCCGTGTTTCCCATCACGTCGCGCGTGCTGTGGACGTCCTGCCCGAACGCATTGATGCGCAATGCGGCCGTGTCCGACAGCGGTTCATTGAAATCCGCGCTGGCGCGGTAACGATCGTCGCTGCCGGCAGTGAGGGACACCGAGTCGAACCGGCGCAATTCCGGCTGCTTGCTGACCTGGTTGATCACACCGCCGGTCGAACCGCGTCCGAACAGCATGGAAGCCGGCCCTTCCAGCACGTCCACCGATTCCAGGTCGAAGGTATCGCGGAAATACTGGCCACGGTCGCGGAAGCCGTCGAGATAGATGTCGGTGCGCGCGGAAAAGCCGCGCAGGTTGATATTGTTCCCGATCGTTCCGCCTTCCGCGGCTGCCAGCGTGATGCCCGGCACGTTGCGCAATGCATCCTGCAGCGAGGTCGCGCCTTGGGAATCAAGCAGCGCACGGTCGACCTGCACGACGGTCTGCGGAATGTCCCGGGAGGGGGTGGGAACTTTTGCGCCCAAGCTCGAAACGCCCGGCGCGTATTCGTCGCTCAACGGGGTTGCGGTGACGTGGATCGTCTCGAGCGTCTGCGTCGAAGCGAGGGCGTAGCCGGCATCGGAGTCATTCGCGACGGTCGCGGGATCGATGGCACTTGCGGCGTCGACGGAAGCGGCCGCCAAAACCGTGCCAGGAAGCGGGGTACACAGGGCCAGGCATAGCGCCGAGCACAATGGTCTGGTCCTGAATCGTCGAACGTCCACCCGGTACTCCCCTTCTGTTCGAGTGAGCGCCGGGAACACCGCCACGGGCGCGGGCAATCGCCGCTCGAGCAGAATGATAATTATTCGCATTTGCATTAGCAAGAGGACGAAGCGACAGCGGCGTGCCGACCGCGGCTTATCCCGCCCGTCAGCGTGACAGTCAGACGTCAGACGCGCGCGCGCCGCGGATCACTCGAACAGGCGTTGCCAGTAGCCGACGCCGATCCAGCTCCCGAACTTCCGCCCCACCTGCCGGAAGCGTGCGACCTTCTCGAAGCCGAGCTTCTGGTGCAGGGCGACGGAGGCGGGATTGGGCAGCGCCGCGCCGCCGATCACGCAGTGGACGCCCCGTGATTGCAATGCGTGGAGCAATTTGCCGTACAGCAAGGACCCGAGTCCGTGTCCGACATTCTCGGGTGCGAGGTAAATCGAACTCTCGACCGTGAAGCGATAACCGATGCGCGCCTTCCAGGGGGTCGCATAAGCGTAGCCGGCGACTTCGCCGTCGCGTTCCAGTACCAACCAGGGCAACTTTGCGACAACCGCGGCGATGCGCGCGCGCATCTCGTCTACCGTGACGGGCTGCTCCTCGAACGTCACGATGGTGTCCGCGACGTAGTGGTTGTAGATCGCGCAAATGCGCTCCGCATCGGCCGGCAGCACCGGCCGAACAGCCAAGGCGCTGCCGGCCGACGAAGCGCACATCAGATGCTGTAGTACATCTGGTACTCGAGCGGATGCGTGGAAGCGCGGTACTTCGTGACTTCCTGCATCTTCAGGGCGATGTAGCCGTCGATGAAGTCGTCGCTCATCACGCCGCCGGCGGTGAGGAAGGCGCGGTCGCGATCGAGGTGTTCCAGCGCCTGGTCCAGCGACGAGCACACGGTCGGGATGTTGCGCTCCTCTTCCGGAGGCAGGTCGTAGAGATCCTTGTCCATCGGCGCGCCCGGGTCGATCTTGTTGAGGATGCCGTCCAGCCCGGCCATCATCAGCGCGGTGAAGGTGAGGTATCCCGAATTCATCGGATCGGGGAAACGAACTTCGATGCGGCGCCCCTTGGGATTGGCCACGTGCGGGATGCGGCAGCTCGCCGACCGATTGCGCGCCGAGTACGCCAGCATCACCGGCGCCTCGAAACCCGGCACCAGGCGCTTGTAGGAATTGGTCGTGGAATTGGAAAACGCGTTGATCGCGCGCGCGTGCTTGAAGATGCCACCGATGTACCACAGCGCGGTCTGCGACAGTCCGCCGTACAGCTCGCCCGCGAACAGGTTCTTGCCATCCTTGGACAGGGACTGGTGCACGTGCATGCCCGAGCCGTTGTCGCCCACCACCGGCTTGGCCATGAAGGTGACCGTCTTCCCCGCGGCGTGCGCGACGTTCTTGATGACGTACTTCATCGTCAGCAGTTCGTCGGCCTTGCGCAGCAGCGTGTTGAAGCGCGTGCCGATTTCGCACTGGCCGGCGGTGGCGACTTCATGGTGGTGCACCTCGGTGAGGACGCCCAGCGATTCCAGCACCTGGCACATCTCGGCGCGCAAGTCGCCGAGCGAATCGACCGGCGGTGCCGGGAAGTAGCCGCCCTTCACGCCCGGCCGATGTCCGTGGTTGCCTTCCTCGTAACGCCGGTGCGAGGACCACGCGGCTTCCTCCGATTCGATCTCGTAGAAGACGTGGCCCATGTCGTTGCGGTAGCGCACGCCGTCGAAGATGAAGAACTCCGGTTCCGGACCGAAGTAGGCCGTGTCGGCGATGCCCGTGGATTTGAGGAACGCTTCGCCGCGGCGCGCGATCGACCGCGGATCGCGCGCGTAGGCCTGCATGGTGGAGGGTTCGAGCACGTCGCAGGTGATCACCATCTGCTTGTGCGCGGCGAACGGATCGATGAACGCGCTATCGGCATCCGGCATCAGCACCATGTCCGATTCGTTGATGCCCTTCCATCCCGAGATGGACGAACCGTCGAACATCTTGCCGTCCTCGAAGGTGCCTTCGTCGATGGCGTGCGCGGGAAAAGACACGTGGTGCTGCACGCCGCGCATGTCGGCAAAGCGCAGGTCGACGAAGGCGACGTTTTCGTCCTTCAGGGTTTTGAGCACTTTTTCGGCGGATGACATGGCGGCCTCGCGGGTTGGGAATGCGCTACAAAGGCAAGGCGTGTGCCACTAAGTCGACCTCGTCGGATCAATGTCTTGCGTACAAACCCGGCAAAAACGCACTAATATGGTGCGTCATTCGCACCAACCACATGCAGAAATTCATCACCTCAACCGTCCGGCGCAGCCCTCCCGCGCGACCTGGCTGATTCAAGTGCTCATGCTGCGGACGTGCACACGTCTCCTCGTTTCGGCGATGCGTTCCTTGCCGGCGCTCGCGGCGGTGCAGAGACAAGCCGAGCCGTTGACGAACTCACCACGGTGCAATCGCCACGGAGCGCGTCCGCCCTCACGCCCGAATCACCGCTGAGGTTTCCGTAGCGCTCCATCACCTTCGGCTTCCCGGCGCCCTTCGGGTATCGCATGCGGTCGGCGCGAAACATGTCTGTTGCATACTAGCCACACGCAGGGTGAAGAGAACGCGCTTGAACCAATCGTCGTCACCAACGGGCGGACGAAAATCCTTCGGCGCCGAATGGCCGCTGCCGGTTTCCGCATCGATCCTGGTCGTCGGATGGCTACTCAAGCCCGCGCTTACCGCAGATACCGCGTCGAACCCGGCGATCGCGATCGCGTTCGTCGCGTTCTTCGTGGGGGCCTTGCTCGCCGCAATTCATGCGACGCGGCACGCGGAAAGCCTCGCGGTGCGCTTCGGAGAACCCTACGGCACGCTGATGCTGACACTGTCGGCGATCTCGCTGGAGATCGCGACGGTGGTGACGGTGATGCTGCACAACGCCGACAACCCGACCTTCGGCCGCGACACGATGTTCTCGGTGGTAATGGTCGTCTTGAACGGCATCATCGGCGTCGCATTGCTCGCCGGAGGCCTGCGCCACCACGAACAGAGTTACAACCTGCGCGGCGCGAACGCGTTCCTGGGCCTGCTGGTTCCGCTCGCGACGCTGGCGCTGATCTGGCCCAACGTCACCGTCACCACGGGCGGCGGCACGTTCTCCTCCGTGCAGAAGATCTTCCTGATCGTGATGTCGCTGCTGCTGTATGCCGCGTTCCTGGTGATCCAGACGCGCACGCACACCAGTTTTTTCGTTGCAGAAGACAAGACCGCCGAGCGCGTCGACCCTCCTCGTTCGCCTCACGCGTGGTCATGGCACGTGGCACTGCTGCTGGTCTATCTGGTACTGGTGGTGCTGCTGGCCAAACTGTTCGCGCTGCCGCTGGAGACCGGCGTGATTCGGCTCGGTTTGCCGCTAAAAGTCGCCGGCCTTGCCGTGGCAGTGCTGGTGCTGGCGCCCGAAGGGATCGCCGCGATCCGTGCTGCGCGATTCAACCAGATGCAGCGCGCGATGAACGTCGGGCTCGGCACCGCGCTCTCGACCATAGCGCTGACCGTGCCGGCGGTCCTCATCATCGATCTCGCCGGCGGACGCACCGCGGTTCTGGGCCTGGGAGCGGCGGACACCATGCTGCTGGTGCTGACTTTCGCCGTGTCGATGCTGACTTTCTCCAGCGGCCGTACCCATGCGATGCAGGGCCTGGTGCACCTGCTGCTGTTCCTGTCCTATATCGTCCTGATCTTCTCGCCCTGAGAATTTTGCGCGCGCTTACAATGCGGCGCTGCCGTTGATTGAGCCCAGCCATGCACGACCTGTTAAGCGTCATCGTCCTCGGGATCATCGAAGGCGTTACGGAATTCCTGCCGGTGTCCTCGACCGGCCACTTGCTGATCGCCGAACACTGGCTGGGCGAACGCTCGGACTTGTTCAACGTGGGCATCCAGGCCGGCGCGATCCTGGCGATCACGCTGGTGTACTGGAGACGCATCTGGCAGTTGTCGACGCAGTGGCGCGATCCCGGCACGCGCGACTATCTCTTCAAGCTGACCGTTGCATTCCTGATCACCTGCGTGCTCGGTTACATCGCCGAGAAACGCGGCTTCAAGCTGCCGGCGACGGTGACGCCGATCGCCTGGGCGTTGATCATCGGCGGCGCATGGATGCTGGGCGCGGAGTGGTATGCGGCGCGCCAGCCGGATCGCACGAAGATCACCTGGACCGTCGCGATCCTGGTCGGAATGGCGCAAATGATCGCCGGCATGTTTCCGGGGACGTCCAGATCCGCCGCGACTATCTTCGCGGCGATGCTGTTCGGCACCTCGGATCGCGCGGCCGCCACCGAATTCGCCTTCCTGGTCGGCATCCCGACCATGTACGCGGCCACCGGCTACCTGCTGCTGAAGGCGTTGCACGGCGGCGGCACGGCGACGGAGGACTGGCGCGCGCTGATCGTCGGCTTTGTGGTATCGCTGGTCGTCGCCTTCGCGGCGGTGAAATGGTTGCTGCACTACATCCGCTCGCACCGCTACACGCCATTCGCGGCCTATCGCATTGCGCTGGGCATCGTGTTGCTGCTGTGGTTGCCCGCCGGGGCGTGAGCGCCTCAATCTTTCGGCGGTGCGGCGACATTCGCCGCGCGATTGAAGTCACCGATGCCCCCGACCAGCAACGCGATGGCGTCGCGTTCGACCTGCGTGAGGTCCGGATGCCAGGAATCCAGGATCATCACCACGCGAACCTTGTCGCTGCGGTTCCAGGCTTCATGTTCGAAGGTGTCGTCGAAGGTGACGCAGCGACCCTCCTGCCATGTGTACTCGATGCCGCCAACGCGGATCGCACAATCCTCCGGCACGATCAGCGGCAGGTGCGTCACCAGACGCGAATTGGTGATCCCGTGGTGCGGCAGGATGTGCGAGCCGGGTGTCAGCACCGAAAACAGCACCTCCGGTGCGTGCTCGCGGATGTGCACCAGGGGCAGTGAATCGAGGATCTGCGCGGTGCGCGGACAGCGTTTCGCGTTTTGCTCGAATACTTCGCCATGGCGATGGAAGAAGAATGAATTCCACTGCGCCTCGCCGCGGGTGCCGGCGAGGAGCTTCTGTTCCTCCAGCAACCGGTTGTCGTTGGTGCCGAGGAACGGCTCCACGCCCTGCGGATCGGCCAGCACTCCACGCAGTTCCGCGCGAACCACATCGGTGTGTTTTCCCAGCTCGGCGTGCCAGGGGAAGAGCTCGCGCTCGAAATACGGTTGCGTGCGCAGCCCCGGCACATAGAAGAATTTCGGACGCTGGCGCGGATCGGGATAGTTGGGCGGCGCGTCGCCCAGGTAGATCATCAGTCCCTGTTCGACGCGACGCAGCGAATCGATGCCGTATTGCTGACGCAGCGGCGCGAGCAGGTCTAGAAGCAGCCGCCGGCGGTTCTCGTTGACGCTGCGCATCGCGTGCCGCACCGCGACGCGCAAGCCGGGCGCCGTGGTCGCCTCGCTCAGCCACAAGCCCTGGTTCTGCGCCGCCACGATCGCGCCGTAGTAACTCGCGATCGCGTCGTAGGTACGGCCCAGGCGCTCCAGTGCCGCGCCGCGATGCAGCCTCGCGACGAAATGGTGCGGGTCGAATTCCAGCGCGCGTTCGAATGCCGCCAGTGCCTCGGCCGGACGATCGGCCGCGAGGTGCACGATGCCCAGGCTCTTTCGGATTTCGGGTTGCTCCGGTTCCAGCTCTGCCGCGCGTTCCAGCATGCGCCGCGCATCGGGCAGCTCACCGCGCCCCAGCGCGCACATGGCGATGAAGTTCAGTGCTTCCGCGTTGTCGGGATTGGCGCCGAGCGCGGCGCGATAAGCCGCCTCGGCCTGCGCGATCCGGCCGGCACGCGCGTGCGTGCGCGCCTGTTCGAGCATCCGCGGATCAGCCGTCAGGGAAGGGTATTCATTCATCCGTGCAACGTTAGCACGCCGCGCGAATTCGCTAACGCGCCACCATCTTCGCAAACCACTCCCAGCCAGGTGCGCGTTCGGCGATCAACTTGGCGCAGGTCAGCATGGGCACCGCCAACAACGCGCCCGGAATACCCCACATCCAGCCCCAGATTAGCAGCCAGATCAGGATCGCCAGCGGCGACAATTGCAGTCGATGGCCCATGATGAAAGGAGTGATCACGTTGCCCTCCAACGCGGCCAGCACCGCGAAGCAACCGGCCGGAGCCAGCGCATGGGCGAGCACGTTGAAATGCAGCAGACCCACGCCGCACAACAGCGCCGTGGAAGTGATCGCGCCAATGTAGGGCATGAAGTTCAGCAGCGCCACGACGCAGCCCCATAGCATCGGATCGGGCATCTTCCAGTACCACAGGATCACCGCCGTCAGCGCGCCGAGGCAGGAATTGATAATCGTCACGGTCAACAGATAATGCGAGATCTCCGCCTGGATGCCGCGCACCAGATTGACCGCGATGCGACGATAGGCGAAGCGCGGTGATGCCGCCACCAGCCGGCGGCGCATGTGATCGCCGTAGCTCAGGAAGAAAAACACCAGCAGCACCACCGTCAACGCCTCGGCGAGGACCGCGGGTGTCGCCAGCAGCAGATTGCTCACGCTGAAGGCAGGTGCGGGCGCGGCGGCGGTCGTGACGGGGGCGGACACACCCGCGCCCACAAGGGTCTGCGAAGCCTGCGATGCCGCATGCGTCGCGGCGCTCAGGGGCCGCATCATGCTCTTCAGCCTGGGCTCCAACTGGTGAAACGCTTGCGGCAGGTGCGCTACCCACATCATCGCCGGGGTGGCGACCAGCGAGATGGCTTGGGTCAAGCCAGCGACCAGTGCGACGATCACCAACACCGCACCGATGGCGCGCGGCACGTACCAGCGATGCAATGCAGCCACGACCGGATTGAGTCCGAGGCCGACGAACGCCGCCAGCACCAGCGGGATAATCAGCGTTTTCGCCACGACCAGAATCGTCGCGAGCGCCAGCACCATGAGGACCAGCAACGGCAACTGCAGCGCACGTATGCGGCGTGCGCGCCGCCGCGCCAGCGCACCGGGACGCCGCTTGCGGCGTGCCACGCCCAGCGGCACCGAAGGCGGTGCGGCCGGTGGAATTTCCGGACCCGCGGTGATGATCATTTCAACCGGAGGCGGCTCAACCAGAGGCGGCGATACCGATGTCGACATGTTCCCCCTCCGCGCGATTCCGCTCAGAATCCGCCGAACTGGTTGCGCAACATATGCAGCGCCGGCGCGCCGGCTAGGCGCGCGCTGCTCAGTATCAGTCCCGTGCCCACGCGCAAACGGCCGATCAGGAATCCCAGGCCCGCCGCCGCGCCCAGCACCGGGACTGGACAATCACGATACGCCTCGGCGGCGTCGGCCGCGGCCGAACGCAATTGTCCGCGCGCGAACAGGCATTCGGCCAAGGCCTGTTCGCGTGCCTTCAGCGCACGCAGGTATTTCACGGCTGCGTATCCTCTCGCGAAGGCGCGCGCTGCGCGAAGTCATCGAAATCCTGCGCAAGCTGGCGGCCAAGTGCGCGCAGCTCTGCACGTGCATGCGGAAACGAGGCCTGCCGCACGCCGCGGCGAATGGAGAACCACAAGCCGGTGATAAGCAGCAGGTGCCCCGCCACGATGATCCCCAGCGCGATGCCCGATGAATGCGTGGCCATGCGCAGCGCCCAGAAGATCAGCGCCACCGTGCACGCCCAAAGCGAAACCGACAGCGCGATCAGAGCGATCGTGCCGATGAAGAGCAGCGGCACGCCGTGCCGCACGATTTCGCCCTCGGCCACGACCAAACGCGCGAGCGCGCCAAAGAAACGCTTCAGCGCAATCGCGAGAGCGCATGCGGCGGCGTAAAGCGTTTCGAGTTGCCGCAGCGGCGATGCGCCGCCGAAAGACGCATGATCCGCAGACGCCCCGCCTCCTTCGCGCACCCGCGCTTCGGCCTGCGACGTTCGCTCCGGCGCTTCGGCTGTCGGACCGCTCATCGAGCGCTCGCGCGGTCAGCGGCGGCCGAAGACGCGGCCGATCAGCCACCCGGCGCCCAGCGCAATCGCCAGCGACTGCACCGGTCGCTCGCGCACGAAATCGCGCATCGCATCGAAAGCGTCCTCCGCGCGCTCCCTTGCATCCTCGGCCATTTCGCGGCCGCGCTCGCGCGCGTCCTGCCAGGCTTCGCGCCCACGTTCGCGCATTTCCGCCGCTTTCTCGGTCGCGCGCATCGCGGCGCGCGCACCGCTGTCGGTGGCCTGCTGCACGCTCTCGTCGACGCGGTCGGCGGCGGCGTTGAATTTCTCCTTCGCCGTCTGCACCGTTTCATGCGTACCCTGCTTGAAGCGCTCCGCGCCGGCTTCGATGCGTGAACCGGTTTGCGTTGCGACGCGATTCTCCGATGTACCGGCCGGGACCGGGGTGGATGCGGGTTCGTTGACCATGACTTGCCTCTCCTTAGTCTGCGGATGATAGTTCGCTCTCGAAGCGCGCCACTTCGGCTTCGGCGCGGTCCCGGGCCCAGCCGTAGCGTTCCTGCAGACGGCCGACCAGATAATCGCGATGGCCTTCCACCCAGCCGACATCGTCATCGGTCAGTCGAGCCCACTGCGTCTTCAGGCGCGCGCCCAACTGTTTCCAGCGACCCTTGATGATGTCGGTGTTCATGACAGGGCAGACCCGGGATTCGCCGCGCACGGCGAAAGCACAGTATCCGCCAGCCGCGTGAACGGCAGGTTGCCGCGGCGTTAACCCGCTTTCGGGTTCAAGGTGTAGGTGCCGGTCCAGCGGGCTTCCGCCAGCACGTGTCCCCGCATTGCCTTTTGCACCTGCGGCCAGTCGAATTCGTCGGGCAGGTCCAGTTCCGGAACGTCCAGCGCATGGAGCCGGAACTGGTAGTGGTGCAGGCGTTCGTCGTTCCACGGCGGGCAGGGCCCGTCGTAACCCAGATAGACCCCGGCCATGTCCGGATCGGATGCGAACCAACCCGTGTAATCGTTGCGCCCCTGGCGCGAAGCCCCCGGTCCGTGGGGATCGCGCTTGCCGCGGGCGGTGATGCCGTCGCTGTACGCGCCGGCGGCGATTTCGCTGCAATCGGCCGGAATGTCGATCAGCAACCAGTGCGCGAACTCCACCCGCGGCAGGTCGGCGCTGACGGTGCGGCCGTGCTGGTTGACGTCGTCGCCGCGACTGGGCACGTCGATGTCGATGCAGGCCAGCGCGAACGAGCGCGTGCCCGCGGGTGCGTCGCCCCAGGCCAATTGGGGATTGCGATTGGCAGACAGCACGCAGGGTTGATTCCCGCCGCGTTTGCCGAAAGCGAATTCGGGCGGAATCGGCGCTCCGTCCTCGAAACTGTCGCTGCGCACCCGCATGTTCGCCTCACTGACCGTAGGTCACGCGATAGATCGCGCCGTTGGTGTCATCCGAGACAAGCAGGCTGCCGTCCTGCAAGCCCTGCACGTCGACCGGCCGTCCCAGTGTGTCCTGGCCATCGAGAAAACCCGTGAGGAACGGCTGCTGGCCGAGCGCCTTGTCGCCCTGGACGCGCACCGCCACCACGCGATAACCGACCTTGCTCGAGCGGTTCCACGAGCCGTGTTCGGCAATGAAGATCGCGCCGCGATAGGTCGCGGGAAACATGCTGCCTTGGTAGAAGCGCATGCCGAGCGTGGCCATGTGCGGGCCCGGTTTGAACGCAGGCGGCACGAAGTCGGTGCAGGGATGGACCCGGCCGAATACGGGATCAGGGATGTTGCCCGCGTGGCAATATGGAAATCCGAAATTTTGGCCGCCGCTGTCCACGCGATTCAACTCATCGGAAGGAATGTTGTCGCCCAGATTGTCGCGACCGTTGTCCGTGAACCACAGCTTGTTCGAGCCGGGCTGCCAATCGAAACCGGCGGTGTTGCGCACACCCAGAGCGACATCCTCCATGCCGCCGCCGTCCGAATCCATGCGGATGATCTTGCCGAAACCGGGCTTCGCGCAGACGTTGCAGGGCGCGCCGATCGATACATACAGCTTGCCGTCCGGACCGAACGCGATGAAGCGGCCGTTCGCGTGGGCCTGGTTCGGCAACTGGTCGGTGACGATCTGCGGCTGGGGAGGATCATCCAGATGCGCTTCGATATCCGGAAAGCGCAGGATGCGATCGACCGCGGACACGTACAGATCGCCGTCGTGCATGGTCAGGCCGGTGGGCTCGTTCAGCCCGGTGGCTATCACGCGCACCTGGTCACCCTGACCTGAGTGTTGCGTGTCGGTCACCGCATACACCTGGCCCGCCACCGAGCCGACGAACACGGTTCCCTGCTCGCCGACGGTCATTGCGCGCGCGCCCGGCACTGCGTCGCTGTATATGGCGACATGAAACCCTGGCGGCACGTGCAGGCTGTCCAGTGGTGGGGTTGCGCACGCTGCAAGCGGCAGCGCTCCCCCGATGAGAAAGAGGGCACCGACGAGGGACTGGGCTTTCATGGCGGACTCCCGGCAGGCTGACGGCGCCGAGCCTACACCCGTGGAGTGAAGGCCGGGAGAAGTGCCATCACTCCAGCGCGGCGAAGGCCGCGGACAGCGCGTCGCGATAGTGTTCGGCGTGGCCCGCCGGGAACAAGGCCCCCGGATCGGTACGACTGTTCTCCCCCGCCCGGGCAGGGGAATCGTGGAGCAGGGTGTCCAGGCCGAGGAACCCCGCCAACGCCCGCGCCTGCGGCCCATCCGGAGCGGCGGTGAGTTCCGCGGCATTTTCGATTACATGCGCGGGCAACAATTCCTCCGCGAGTTCCTGGTGCGCCAGCGCACGCTTCAACCATCGCGCCGCCGCGACCGGATCACGCATCATCACCCTCCCGTTGCCGCCGAACGCCAGCCAGTTCAGCAGTGCATCGCGGGGATCGCTGCGCACGAGCACGATGCGCAGCCCCGGAAAGGCGCGTTTCAGCGCAGGCAACACGCGTGCATCCAGATAGGGCAGCCAGTCGATCACGTGCGCGCCCTCGCGCAATCCGACGCGACGCAGTGCGCGCCCATAACGCAGCCGCAGCGATGCGAGGTCGCCGTGGTTCAGGACACCGAGCAGGCGCGGATCGAATGGCGCCGAGACGAAATCAGGGAAGGAACCATGGCGATCGCGGCGCACGGCGAATCCCGGCTGGTTCCCCAGCAAGGCCGCCATTCGGCCGACGCCGGAACCGGGCAATCCGGCCAGCAGGATCGGCGCACCGGATTGCGATCCGGACAAATCCGCCTCGGCGGCGCGCGCCCGCACCGACGCGACCAACCCTTCGTCCAGTGTCGCAAGCTCCGGCAGGGGAAGCGCGTCATCGCGGAGCGCTCGCGCGAAGGCGCGTGCCGCTTCGCCCCACTGTTCCAGTGCGTCGTGCGCGAGCCCGGCGAGCTTCCAGCGCCGACGGTCCACCTGTGGCGTTTCCAGCCAGTGGGTTTCCTCGAGCGAGTGCAGCACGCGCAACGCGCCGTTCGCGTCGCCGCCACGCAGCGCGGCTCGCGCGCGCATCAACGCGAGCGCCGGCCGCGGCGGATCGGCAGGCACACGATGCGCCTGTTGCAAGGCGGCATCGTGCTCGCCGGCCCGATCGAGCGCCAGCGCATAGTTCGCCCGCACGTTTCCGTTGCGCGGCAGCAGCGCGGCGGCTTCGCGCCACAGGGACAACGCTTCCGCATGACGGTTGCGCTGCTCCAGCAGCGAAGCCAGTGCGATCTTGGTGTAGGCTGCATCCGGAAACGCCAGCGCGCGTTCGCGCAGAGCGGCGATCGCCTGCTCGACGCGCCCACTTCGAGCCAGCGAATCGGCGCGTCGGTTCGCGGCGGGATGCAATCGCGGTTCGTGCTGCAGCGCCTGTTCGTAGTGCGCGATCGCTTCGTCATGTCGCTCCTGAGCGCGAGCGATGTCGCCCATTCCAAGGTGCGCCATCGCGAGCTGCTCGCCTTGCGCGATCAAGGCCTCGAATGCTTCGCGCGCGCCGGCCGCATCGCCTTTCGCCAGCAGCGCGTGGCCCAGCGCCTGTCGCGCCGATGCGTAGTGGGGTTTCAGCGCCAGGGCGTTGTTCGCCGCCTGCAAGGCGAAATCCGGCGTATCCAGCGCCAGCATCACGCTGGCGAGGCTGCCTTGGATCAGCGCGTCGTGGGGCGCGAGCTTCGCCGCTTCGGTGAGGTGCCGCGACGCCTTTTCGTTGTCGCCGCGCGCGAAGGCGATGTTGCCCAGACCCGCGAGCGACTGCGCATCGTTCTCGTCGGCCCGCAGCGCGATGCGGAAATGCGCTTCGGCTTCCTCCAGCTGGCCGCGCAGGAACGCGATCTGGCCCAGCCCCGTGTGCGCGCTGGTGAGATTGGGATTCAGCTCCTTCGCGCGCAGGTAGGCGGCCTCAGCCGCATCCAGCTCGCCAACCTGCAATTTCATCTCGCCCAGCGTGTGCTGGAACACCGCGCGCTCGCCATCGTGTTCGATCGCACGTTGCACCAGCGACAGCGCTTCCACGTCGTCACCGCATTGGCCGCGCAGGATACCCAGCAGATGCAGGACTTCCGCATTGTCAGGATCGACGGCAAGCAAGTCGCGGTAGCCAACTTCCGCCTCCGGCAAGCGGCCCGCGCGGTGCAGTTCGATGAAGTCGTCTAGCATCGGGAGGCAAACCTTTGCGGCGGTTCAAGCGTGTCGAATTGAGCCGCGCGCATATGAAAAGCGGACAAACAGGATCCGGCGCGTCGGATCGAACGAGACGGCAATTATGCCGCAGCAAGGCTCGCTAGTTTCTCCACGATGTAATCCTCCGCGAAACTGGACAGGCGCAAGTCGCTGATGAAGCCGCAGTGACCGCCGCGGCCGGTGATGTCCACTTCGACGTCTTCCGGCAGTTGCAGCCGCTCGAAATCCTCCACCGGAATCACCGGATCATCGCGCGAGGTCAGGATCCAGGTGCGTACCGCCAGCTGCGCCAATTGATCGCCCGCCACCGAATAGCCGTCCAGGTAATTTTCCAGCGTGCCGAAATCGGTGTGCCGTTGCACTAGGGTGGTCGTCAGCCCGCGCAGGTCGGCCCGCAGCTCGCGCGGCTCGAACAAAGTCATCTGCGGAAACGCTCGCTGCTTGCGCTTGAGCGATCGCCGCCACTTGTACATGAAGTACCAGTGGTAGATCCACGGCGCATGCTCGATGGAAAACAGCCCCCGGTGGGGATCGATCACGGGACAGATCGCCACCGCGCCATCCAGCGGCAAACCGGACCGCGGCCCCTGCAACGCCACGCGCAACGCGAAGTTTCCGCCCAGCGAAAAGCCAACCACTACGCGCGGCGTGAGCGGATGGTCGCGCACGAACGTGCGCACCGCGCCGATCGCTTCATCCAGCAGGCACGAATGGAAGATGCCTTCGTTGAGGTGGTGCGTGTCGCCATGGTCGCGGAAATTCAGCCGGAACACGTCCCAGCCTTCGCGCAGCAGGCGTCCGCCGCTTTGGAGCAGATAGGTCGAGCGCACGCTGCCTTCCCATCCGTGGAAAAGCACGGCCATGCCGCGCGACTTCGGCAGCGCGGTTTGCCGCGTGTGGAAGCCCTGCAGGCGCACGCCGTCACCGGCGTCGAGGATCAGCTCCTGTGCTTGTTCTTCCAGTTGTCGCGCGCGCGAACGCAGCAGCACGCGCCGCAAGCCGCTGGATGCGAGCGTCGATTGCACGTGCGGATTGCGCAGCAACCATGGCGGTCGGTAGTCCAGTTCCCGCCTCGGGCTCATGCGGCGTAGCCCAACGCTTCCGCGATCCGCGCACGCGCTGTGTCGGCCATGCGGCGGCGCCCTTGATCGGCGATCGCGACCGGTTCGAGGAAATGCACCTGGGCATCCACGCGCCGCTCGCCCAGCACGCGCCAGAGGTTGCCGATGAAACTTTCGCCCGGCGCGAAAGAGACACCCGGCCACGCGACGCCGTTGCGCAGGTAGCGGATCGCCACCGGCTGCACCGGCGCTTCCGCATCGAGCGCGGCCTGGAAGATGCGCGCGTGAAAGATTTTCAGCGTTCCGGCGGGTGCGGTGCCGCCTTCGGGAAACGCCGCGACGCTGAAACCGCTGCGCAAGCGATCGCTCATCTGCACCATCACCGCGCCGAGCGAGTGCGTGCTGCCTCGCTGGTGGAAGATCGTGCCGCCGCGGCGCGCCATCCAGTTCACCAGCGGCCAGCGCGCGATTTCCGCCTTCGCCACGAAACCCGCTTCGCGTTGCGTGTGCAGCACGGTGATGTCCATCCACGAGCCGTGGTTGGCGACGAACATCACGGGGTCGGCCACCGGTTCGCCCACGCGTTGCACGTGCACGCCGAACAGCGCAAGGAACGCGCGCGACCAGCCGCGGATCAATGCTCCGCCGATGGTGCCCGGCCGCGGCGGACCGAACGGCAGGATGAACACCGCCAGCAGGCAGCCGCCGAGCACCACCAGCAGGATTCCCGGCACGCGCCAGAGATAGCGAAATGGCCGCAGCGGATCGCGCCTCGAAGCGCGCTGGTCGAGGGATACTTCCATTTCGCCACTTTAACGAAAACCACGCACTTGGACATTTTACCCAGCGCCCGGCGCGCCGCGGAGGACTACACTATCGCTCATCATTCCGGGGGCGCGCAGCGCGGAACCCGGACCACGAAGGCTGGATGCCGAAGCGAACAACGGCGGAGCCATTGGCCCGCGAGAGCGAGCGCCAGGGATGGCGCGAGTGATCCGGATCTTCGCCATCAAATGAAAACTGGATTCCGGCTTTCGCCGGAATGACGAGGTGGAGAGGAGAGGAGTGCAGCCATGAACACCCAACCGCGCCGCGTCGAACACCAGCAGACCGACCGGGGTTACATCCCGGTCTACACCACCGGCATCGTCGAGCAGCCGTGGGCGGATTACTCGCGCATCGACCATGAGGTCTGGGCGCAACTGTTCCGCCGCCAGCGCGAGATCCTGAAGAACCGCGCGACGCGCGAATTCCTGGAAAACCAGGAACGCTTCGGCATGAGCGCCGACGCGATTCCGAAATTCGACGACCTGAACGCTGTCCTGAAACCCGCCACCGGCTGGGAGATCGTCGGCGTGGAAGGCCTGCTTCCCGACCAGGTGTTCTTCGATCACCTCGCCAACCGGCGTTTCCCGGTGACGTGGTGGATCCGCAAGCCCGAGCAGCTCGATTACATTTCCGAACCCGATCTCTTCCACGACCTCTTCGGCCACGTACCGCTGCTGCTCAACCCCGTGTTCGCTGACTACATGCAGGCCTACGGTCGCGGCGGGGTCAAGGCGCACGACATCGGCGCGGAAGCACTGATGAACCTGACGCGGCTGTACTGGTACACGGTCGAGTTCGGATTGATCGACACGCCCGAAGGCCTGCGCATCTACGGTTCTGGCATCGTCAGTTCAAAAGGCGAATCGGTGTATTGCCTGGAATCGAACTCGCCCAACCGCATCGGCTTCGACCTCGAACGCATCATGCGGACGCGCTACAAGATCGACACCTACCAGCAAACCTATTTCGTGATCGACAGCTTCGAGCAGTTGATGGCGGCGACCGAGCCGAACTTCCGCCCCATCTACGAACGCCTCGCTTCACTTCCCGCCTTTCCAGCCGGCGAAATCCAGCCCGGAGACCGCGTGATCCATCGCGGATCGGGGGAAGGGTGGGTGAAAACGGATGATGTTTAGCGGTGAGCGGCAGCAGGGCGTACAGGTTGAGGTGAGCGGTTTTGTCGAACGCCCGGCACGATCGTGCGTTGCCGGTGGATTTCTCGACTCCTGCCCGATCTACAAAGCCACGCAATGACCAACGCACGCGCGACGGACGCTACGGTTTGCGCTTCACGGCGCTGACCTCCAGCACCTGCGCGATCTTTTCTCCGTCCCAGCGGTAGATCAAGTGTTTGCCCTGCACGCAGGGCGAGGCGAGATCGGGATAGAACAGCGCGGCGCATTCGCCGCCCTTGCGGCGCACACTGTCGTACACGAGGCCGTTGGAACCTTCCCTGCGCAGCTTCGCGCCGAGTTTGCGCGACGCGGCGTAGCTGTCCGGGTCGTGTTCGGCTTTCCAGCCTCCGCGGATATCGTGCAGCATCCCCTGCACGCCGCTGACGTACGCGCGCATCGCCAGATCGATTGGCGGCTCTTTCGTCGCGGCGAGGAACTGCTCGCGGTGGTACACCGTCTCTTCCACCGCGGTGGCGAAGTCGTGCGAGAGGTACAGCACGCCGTAGCTGCCATCCGAGAAGCGACTGCCTTCCGGATTCAAGTGCGTGAACGCGGCCATCAGGGGCGTCGAGCCCGGCCCGCTGACGCGACGCTCCTTCGACACGTTCGACAACTCGCCGGTTTCCTCGCGCAGGCGCGGATTGGTGAGCGATTCGATCCGGTACAACGCATCCAGATCCTTCGGTTGGGCAATGGCATCGAACACGCCGACCGGCGGAAAGCGGCTGGGCACGATGCGGTACGCGCGCTGCCAGCGGATGCGGTGGAGGGGCGGGGTTGAGGTCACGAGCTCGCTTTTGGTGTCATTCCGGCGCAGGCCGGAATCCAGTGGCCCTTGTGCGCATCCCTGCATCTGGATTCCGGCCAATCCAATCCATGGCCGGAATGACGATGAGGGTAATTACCCTCTGTCGCAGATGTCGCGCCTTCGCTTCGTCAGCCGCGTTGCGCATCCAGGTATTGCCGCACCACGAACAGGTCGGACACGTTGCCGGAAAGCATGCGTTCCAGCGCGCTGCGGCCGCCGAAGGTCGCCGCGGCATTGGGCTTGCGCAACCACGCGTCCGCACGGGCGGGATCGGGAAACAGGATGTTGAGCGCCTTGAAGATGCCGAGCAGGTAGCTGACGCGCTCCAGCGTGTCGCGCGAAAGCGTGCCGTCTTGCGCACGCTTCCATTTGTAGAACGTGGATTCCGGCGGATCGCCCAGCAATTTGCGTTGTTCGACGATGCGCAGATCCCAGCGTTCGGCCAGCTCGAAGAACGCGCGCAGGCCGGCTCCGCCCAATGCGGCCTCCGTTTGCACCGAATACCGCGGCGATGCTTCGGCAACCTTCCGCGGAGAGGTCGGCATGGCCAGATTCTCCTGTAAAGTTCCACGCAATCTTACTACATTCGTAGAGCGCATGCACGAGAGGCTTCCGCCAGTCAATCGGGATCGGTGGCCTCCAGCGACCGCCGCGAACGGATTTCTCCCGTTCGCGACAGGGCTCCATTCGGGCGTCACCCACCCGGTTTGATCGTCACACCGGCACTCTTCATTCCGTCGTTGAACGCAGGCAGTACGTTCGACTTGAGGTTGTCGAATCCTGTCCGCGCGTGCGCGATCCGGTCCTGCATGTCCGCGAAGGTTTGCCGCTGCACGACCGTGGGCTCGTAATCGGACCCGCCGGCGGCATTCTGCGCGCCCTGCGCCACTTGGCCGCCCAGCCACCGCAGGTTCCAATAGACCTTGAACGGCGCGGAAAACTGCTTGTCGTCGCTGAGCCGCGCCTCGGGGCTGACCAACTGGTCCTCGACTTCCAGTATCTGCGCATCGAGCTGCGCGAGCGCAGTGCCCGCGGAACCCGAAGCGTGTGTCTTGCGCAGGTCCTCGATCTGCTTGCGCCACGCTTCCATGGCGTTGACCATGGCCGAGGTTTCGCCGAGCGCGTCGGCGATCTGAACCTGCATCGCGGTGGAACCCCGCAGCACGGCGTCGCTCGCCTTGATCTTCGGATCCTTCAAGACCTGGAATGGCTGGGTGAAAGACTTTCCGTCGACCGTGATCCGCACCTGGTAATCGCCCGGCGCCGCGATGGACGTGCCGGTGTTCTCATCGATGCCCCAGTGGATGACGGTGCGGTAGTCCTTGTCCCGGTACCGCGGCTCGTCCCAGATATGCGGATTCTCGGGCGGCGTCGTGCGCAACTTGACGTCGGTGGGCTTGTCGTAAAACAGATCCCAGTAGGCGCCGTTCAATCCCTTGTGCGCATCCAGTTTTTCGCTGCGGATCGCCTTTCCTCGCGTATCGAGGATCTGCAGCTGTACCGGGTGCTTCGGCGCGTTCGCTAGGTAAAACTGGAATTGAGGCCGCGCCGGCTGGGCAACCGTGGGATAGGCGCCGCGCGCTTGGCGGAACACCGGGCCGGGCTCGAACAGCCTCGCGGAACCGTGATGGGGCTGTTCCGCATTGCCGGTTTGCTCCAGCGTGACGATGTCGGGCAGGATGTAGTCGCCGCGGCCATAAGTGGACACGTCCACGTCGTGCATGCGCGGTTCGACGTTGATCCAGCTCACCGGAGACGGCGGCAGTCCCTTTTTGAAGCGGACCCAGTGCCTGCCGGTATCGAGCGTGTAGTAGAACGCGTGGCCGGTACCGGCGAACAGCATGCCTTCCCGATTGGGGTTCTCCGCAACCGACAGCACGTAGTCGAGCGGATTGCTCGCGGGAAGATCGCCGGCGATGTTCCTCCAGCTCTTGCCGTAGTCCGTCGTCATCAGCACGTAGGGCTTGATGTCGTTCCCGCCCGCCCAGCGGAAATCCACCGCGATGTACACGGTGCCCGCGTGCAGGCGCGAAGGGGAAATCTGGTTGATCTCGCCCCACGGCGGCAGGTGCAGGTTCGCGGTGACGTCCGTCCATTGCGGCGCGGTTTGCGATTGTGCGTCCTTCGAGTACCAGAGCTTGCCGTCATTGGTGCCGGCCCAGAGCAGCCCTTTGACGATCGGCGAAAACGCCAGCGACCACACCACCTCGCCGTCGTACTGGCCGAGGTTGTCCTGCATCAGCCCGCCGCTCGGAATGATGCGCGCAGGGTCGCGCGTGGAAAGATCGGGGCTGAACTCGACCCAGGATTGTCCCGCGTCGCTGGTGCGCAACACCATCTGGCAGCCGAGATAGACGTTGCGCGAATCGAACGGATCGATCGCCAGCGGAGAAGTCCAGTGACAGCGGTATTTCGTCTCGGCGGGCGACGAACCCAGCGCGATCCGCGACGGTGACACCGAATGCGGCGTGCCTTGCGCCAGGTCGAAACGAAACAGATTGTTTCCGTAGCACGAAGACCACACGATGTCCGGGTCATCCGGCGCCGGCAGCGTGAATCCCGACTCGCAGGCGTTGGGGAAATACTGGTAGGTCGGTGGTTCCTCGTTGGGACCTTCGAAGCCGCTGCGGTCCGGCGGAGTCTTAGGTTCGCCATCCGGCCCCAGCATCCAGCCCTTAGGCGGCGATGCCGCCTTGGGATATTTTGCGAGCAGGGCCTTGTCGATCTTCGGCTTGTCGTGCTCGCCTTCGGGAAAGAATTCATCGGATGATTTTCCCTGCGCCATGAATTCGCTTTCCGGCAGCAAGCCGTTGCCGCTGGGTTGCGAAAGGTCGCTCGACAGGCGCCACGCGCCGTCGTCCTGGCGATTGCCGTAGATCCAGTACGGGACCTGGTCGTCGCTCGCGATGTGGTAGATCTGGCCGTTCGGCAACGCGACCGTGAGCGCCGTACCGGCACCGGTGGCGATCTGCGCGCCGCCGTCGTCGGTCATGACGTAATGCGCGGGATTGGCGGGATCGATCCAGACGTCGTGACAGTCGCCGCAGGATGCCGGTCCCAGCGGCTTCGCGCTTTTGCCGCCTTCTCCCGAAAAGGTCATTCCGCCGTCGCTGGAATAATGCGGTGCACTGTCCAGCACGAGCACGCCATCTGCATCCCTGGGGTTGGCCTCGATGCGGATGTAGTAACCCGCGCGCATGATGAGATTGCGATCGTGGCTCACGACTTTCCAGTTCGAGCCGCCATCATCGCTGCGCCACACCGAGCCCTGGTCCTTCGTCTGGATCAGCGCGTACATGCGCTGCGGATTGGCCGGCGAGATCGCGACGTCGATCTTGCCCAGCGGCGATTCGGGCAATCCATTCGTCAAGTGTTGCCACGTACGCCCGTTGTCGTGCGAGAGATACACGCCGCTGCCCGGTCCGCCGCTCAGTTCCGCCCAGGTACGTCCGGTGACTTGCCACGTGCCGGCCAGAATCGTGTCGGGATGATTCGGATCCATGCTCAGGCCGCTGCAACCCGTGTTCTCGTTGACGAACAGGGTTTGCGTCCAGGTCTTGCCGCCATCGGTGCTGCGGAAAACGCCACGTTCCTGTTGCGGGCTGTTGCCACGCCCCTCGGCGCAGACCAGCACGTTGCCTGCATCCCTGGGATTTACGAGGATGCGGGCGATGCGACCGGTCTTCGCCAGGCCCATCTGACTCCATGTCTTGCCGGCGTCGGTCGACTTGTACACGCCGTCGCCCCAGATGTCGCTCGGCCGTATGAACCAGCGCTCGCCCGTGCCCACCCAGACGGTATGGGCATCGGAGGGCGCAACGGCGATCGTTCCGATCGCGGACGTATCCTGATCGTCGAAGATCGGCAGGAAGGTATGCCCGCCGTCGGTGGATTTCCACAGGCCACCCGACGCCGCGCCGAGGTAATACGTGGAATCGTCGCCCGCAATGCCGGCGACCGATGCGATGCGCCCGCCGGCCGGCGGGCCCATGTAGTGGAATTGCAACGGCGGCGGCGTGGTCGTCTTCGGCAGCGCCTGCTTTCCAGCGGCTCCCCGCGCATGCACTTCGTTGGCTTCCTGCGCGTGCGCGGCGGTCGTCGCCAACGCGACCGCGCACAGCCCGCAGCCCAGAGCCCTCGCCAGCCCCAACATGTTCATCATTTGCTCTCCCGAACCCGATTCTTCATCGATTCATTTGCGTCCAACCGCGCATCGAACAGACAAGTGCCTGATCAATGGCCAGACCCACCGTCATCGTCTGCACTCAATGCATATTGCGCCACCGGCAGGCCGGCACGCGCGCCCCATCCGTAAACGGCGAGCGCGATGACAGCCGCGAAAACCGAATCCCAGGGCGAGCCGATGAACCCCTTGCCGCCGAACGTGCCCAGCCACGACGCGCCGATCATCAACCAGTAGAAGACGATCAGCCACAACGACGCCCGCACATCGCGCGCGACGACGCCGGCGTCCTCGCTGAGCCACGCACGATACGGCACGTACACGACATACAAGACGATCTGCACACCGAGCAGCCACGAGACGGTCTTCCATCCCGACCAGTAAACGATCAACGCGGCGATCACGAACGACAGCGGGCCGATCGCCGCGAAGGCGCGGACGCGGAAAGGCCGCGGCAAACCCGGCGCATTGCGACGAAGCGCGGCGGCGGTGATCGGCGCGACCGCGTAACTCAGGACCAGCGCCGCCGAGACCACGTTGATCATTGCGGACCATGAGGGAAACGGCAGCATCCAGAAGATCGCCAGCGCAAAAGTCAGCCACAACGCCGGTCGCGGGATGCCGGACTTTTCGTCCACACGGGTGAACAACTTGAAGAACGTGCCCCCCCGGGCCCACCCGTAGACGACCCGCGGCGCGGCGTTCATGTATATGTTGCCGCAGCCGCTGGGCGAGATCACCGCATCGCACACGACCAGGAAGGCCAGCCAGCCGACGCCGAGTGCCACGGCGATGTCATGGAACGGCAGCGCGAACAACTTGTCCATCCCGCGCCAGCCGTGCGCCACCATCGCCGCCGGCACGCTGCCCAGGAACGCGACCTGCAACAACACGTAGATGATCGTGGACAGCGTCACCGAGAGGATCAGCGCGATCGGAATCGTGCGCTGCGGATTGCGAACCTCGCCCGCGACCGAAACGATCGGCGTCAAGCCGAGATACGCGAAGATGATGCCGCCCGCAGAAACCGCGCCCGCGATGCCGGAAAATCCGAACGGCGCGAAGCCATGCACCGCCAAGTTGCGCGAGTGGAAGAAGTACAGCAGCACGACCACCACCGTCAGCGGCACCACGAACTTGAAAATGCTGACGAGGTTGTTGGCACGTGCGAAGGTCTTGACGCTGAAATAGTTCAGCAGGAAGAAGACGCACAGGATCGCGAGCTGCACCAGCCAGCCCAGCAACGTTGGTGACTGCGACCCCGATTGTGTGAGTTGTGGGAACCACGCCGAAGCGTATTGCCGGCAGGCGACCACTTCGATCGCGATCAGGCTGGAAAACGCGATCAGGGTGATCAGCCCCATCAGGTACCCGAGCAGCGCGCCATGCGAGTACACGGGGTAACGCACCACGCCGCCCGCGTGCGGCAGCGCCGCGCCGAGTTCGCAATACACCAGGCCCAGAAGCAATACAGCCGCGCCGCCGATCAACCACGAAACGATGCCGGCGGGTCCTGCGATGTTCGCGACATAACTTGCCGAGAACAGCCAGCCCGAACCGAAGATCGCGCCGAGGCCGATGAAGGTCAGATCGGTGAGATCGAGCTGCTTCTTGAAGCGGCCGCTTCCGGCCGCGTCGTCGGGGCCGCCCTTTTGCCCGATTGCGGCGCGATCGGCGTTCACGCGGTCATTGTGTTGCGCATGCCGGGGAACCTGCAATCACGGCGACTTATCCCGCTCGCAGTCGCAGGGCCATTGCGGCTCCGGGCCGCCCGCCGCGATGAACCGGTCGATCCGTTGCTCCAGCACAGGCAGCGGCACCGACCCCGTCGAGAGAATCGTGTCATGAAAATGGCGGATGTCGAACTTCGGGCCCAGCGACTTTTCCGCCTTCGCACGCAGCTCGCGGATTTTCAGGTAACCGAGTTCATAGCTGTCCGCCTGACCGGGCCAGGAAATATAGCGATCGACCTCGTTGGCGATTTCCAGTGGACTGAGCGCGGTGTTCTGCGTCAGGTAGTCGATCGCCTGCCGGCGCGTCCAGTTCAGGTGGTGGATGCCGGTATCCACCACCAGCCGGCACGCGCGCCACATCTGGTAGGTGAGATAGCCGAATTTCTGGTACGGCGTCTGGTAGATGCCCATTTCGTTGCCGAGGAATTCCGAATACAGGCCCCAGCCTTCGCCATAGGCGGAGATGTAGCCATTGCTTCGAAAATCGGGTTGATCGGTCTGCTCGTCGGCCAGCTCCAGTTGCAGCGAATGGCCCGGATACGACTCGTGCAAGGTGAGCGCGGGCATGTTGAACAGCGCACGCGATTTCAGGTCGTAGGTGTTGACCAGGTATTCGCCCGCACCGCCGCGGCCGGACGTGTAATACGGCGCGATCGCGTCCGGTACCGGCACGATCGTGAAACGCTCGCGCGGCAGGTGGCCGAAGAACCTCGACATCTGGCCGTCGACTTCCTTCGCCACCCACGCGGTCTTGTCCAGTAGTTCCTGCGGCGTCGTCGCGTAGAACTGCGGATCGGTGCGCAGGAAGTGCAGGAATGCCGCGAAGTCCCCCTTGAAACCACTCTGCTTCATCACGTCCAGCATCCGCGCGTGGATCTTCGCGACCTGGTCCAGGCCGATCTGGTGGATCTGGCCGGGCGTAAGATCCAGCGTGGTGTATTCCTTGATCTGCTGCGCGTAGTACGCCTCCCCGTCCGGCAACGCCTCGGCCGCCAGCGTGCTGCGCGCCTGCGGCACGTATTCGCCGTCGAAGAACTTCAGGAGTCTTGCGTAAGCCGGGATCACGCCATCGCGAATGATCTTCTGCGCCTGCGCGCGCAACGCCGCCTGATCGGAAGCGGGGACGCTCGCCGGCATGTCTTCGAACGGTTTGTAGAAACTGCTCCGCGTCGGATCAGTAAGATCGGCCACCGACTTGATTGCGCGATCCCGCCCATCCAGTACCGCGCGCGACACGGAGAAGCCGCGCTTCAGTCCCGCCCGCATGTTGTCGATCTGCTGGTCGAAGTACTCCGGAACCTGCCCGAGTTTGTCGAGGTACTTCTTGTAGTCGTCCGCCGTGCGCAGGCGATCGCCGCCGAGTTCGTAGCCGATGTCGCTCCAGAACGCCGAGTCGCTGTTGAACGGCATCTGCCACTGCCGGAAACGCTGGTCGGCGAGCAAGTTCGCGACCTGGTCGCGATACACCGCGTAGTCGACCTGGTCGTCCGGCGTGAGTTGCTCGACGTCGATGCCGTCGAGGCGGCGCATCACGTTCTGCCAGTACTCCAGCCGTTGCTGCTGGCTGTCGGCATCCGCCGTATCCAGCCGGCCGTTGTCGGGTTTGGCATTGGCCCCGGCCTTGCCGGTGCGCCAGGCCCATTCGGCCGTATAGATGGCCTTGAATTGGGCATCGGCGCTGCTGCCGGCGGCGCCGGAAGAATCCGCCGCGATCGCCCCATGAACCGGATCCAGCAACAACGCCGCGAGCAGCAACGCCTTCTTCATGGCCCGCGTTCCCATGGCTGATCCGCGCACCATAGCGCGCGGGGCACCCGTGCGCGAATCCGCCAAAGGTCATTCGAACGCGGCGCGCCGCACGTCCATGGAATCGAGGTAGGCTTCCAGCCCGCGTTCCCCTGTTTCGACGAAAATCTCGCCGGTTGCGTCCATAGCGCCGATGCGATCCGGGCGGAAGTTGCGAAACGATGCTCGCATTCTGCACCACGCGCCGAGCGTCCACACCTTGCCCCAGCATGCCAGGCACAGCGGTTCGATTTCGCGCGAGCTGGCTTCGGCCGCCTCGTTCCTGTATTCGATCCGCAACACGCGGTGCGCGGCGATGGCTTCGTGCAGCACGTCGATCACGCCGGTCTTGGCTTCGTACCAGCGCGTCGGCACGAACACGCGCGAACGCGCCGCGCGCTCCCGCAATTCGGGCGGCAGCACCGCTTCGATCTTCAGCAGCGCGGTCTTGGCGCCTTCCGCCAACCTGTCGCCGGAAAATGCCTTGACGAAGCGCGTGCCCACCACCAGCGCCTCCATTTCCTCCAGCGTGAACATCAGCGGTGGAATATCGGAGCCCTTGCGCAAGAGGTAACCGACACCTGCTTCGCCTTCGATCGGTACGCCCGACAATTGCAGGTCGGCGACATCGCGATAAACCGTGCGCAGCGATACGGCAAGCGTTTCCGCGAGCCGCCGGGCCGGCAGTGCGGTGCGGCGGCCCTGCAGGGCATGGATGATCAGGAACAGGCGATCGGCGCGACGCATCGCGCCGCATTATCACAGCGCGACGCGCGGAACGTGAGGCGCCTACGCCGCCAGCGCCTCGCGCTGCCGCCTCTGATCGTCGGCCAGCGCCTGGTCGAGTGCAAAAGCGCGTCGGATCCCGGGACGCGAGATCACTCGCCCCGAGTAATCCCCGAACACCGGCCAATCGGGCACCAGCTTTCCCACCAGCGCCCAGTTCAACGCGCCGCCCCAGAGCACGTCCGCGGCCGTGAACATGTCGCCGAGCAGCCATGGGCCTCGTTCGAGTTGCGCGGCCAGCGTATCCATCACGCTGTCGTAATCGCCGTATCCGCAGGTGCGCTGCGGGACGGGCGCCCGACTCGCCGAGCGGTCGGTGATCGCAGGTTCGAAACAGGAACCATAGAACACCATCCAGCGCAGGTATTCCCCGCGCGCGGGGTCGCCGATCGGCGGAGCGAGGCGCTTCTCCGGATGGAGATCGGCGAGATGCATCAGTATCGCCGGCTGCTCGGTGATCAGCGCGCCCTGGTGGCGGATCGCCGGTACCTTGCCCATCGGATTGATCGAAAGGTATTCGGCGCTGCGCTGCTCGTCGCGCTCGAGATCGAGCGTCACCAGATCGTACGGTAACCCGAGTTCCTCGAGCATCGCGCGGGTAATGCCGGATCTGCTGAAGGGGGCGTGGAAGAAAGTGACGGGGATTTGCATTTCTCGGGTCTCCTCGGTTCGGATGACGCGCCTGCGCTCAGTGCGCGGCCACGACGCGCCAGATCGCCCGCGGGCGGGCGCGCTTTCCCTTCGACCTGCCTGTGTAAACAGGCGGCCTGACACGAGGCACATGGCGGCCGCCCTCGACCAGCGCCCACCGCTGCGCCGCCGGCGCGAATGCAACGACAAGAATCCGTTTCAAGATTTCCATTTTCGCCCTCCTCGAGCTTTGCACGCACGCTAGTCTGCGGATGCCCTGCTGCCAGCGTGTTGTCAGCAGTGGCGCGGCCATGGATATGACGTGACAATGGATCCTTTCGTGACCGGAACTCGCCCATGATTTCCCTGACCCAGTTCCTGATCGAGGAGCAGCGCACGCTCGGCGCGGTAAACGCCGACCTGCGCTTGCTGATCGAGGTGGTGGCGCGCGCCTGCAAGCGCATTTCGATCGCGGTGGGCAAGGGCGCGCTGGGCGGCGTGCTCGGCAGCGCCGGCTCGGAGAACGTGCAGGGCGAGGCGCAGAAAAAACTGGACGTGATCTCGAACGAGATTCTGCTCGAGGCCAACGCCTGGGGTGGGCACCTGGCCGCGTGCGCGTCCGAGGAAATGGAAGACCCGCATCCGATCCCGGATGCGTATCCCAAGGGCAACTACCTGCTGCTGTTCGATCCGCTCGACGGATCATCCAACATCGACGTCAATATTTCCGTCGGCACCATCTTCTCGGTACTGCGCGCGAACGATGAACACAACGAACCGAACGCCCGTGATTTCCTGCAGCCGGGCGCGCAGCAGGTTGCCGCGGGCTATTGCGTGTACGGACCGAGCACGATGCTGGTGCTCACCACTGGTCATGGCGTGCACGCCTTCACCCTGGACCGGGAGCTCGGCAGCTTCATGCTGACTTCGCGAAACCTGAAAATCCCCGCGGACACCAGGGAGTTCGCTATCAACGTCTCGAACCGCCGCTTCTGGGAAGCGCCGATGCGTCGCTACGTGGACGAACTGCTCGCTGGAAAGGAAGGTCCGCGCGGCAAGGATTTCAACATGCGGTGGGTCGCCAGCATGGTGGCGGACGTGCACCGCATCCTGACGCGCGGCGGCATCTTCATCTATCCGATCGACGCCAAGACGCAGGAACAGGGCGGCAAGCTGCGCCTGCTGTACGAAGCCAACCCGATGGCCCTTATCGTCGAACAGGCGGGCGGCGCCGCAACCACCGGTCGCGCGCGGATCCTGGACGTGGCACCGCAGAAGCTGCACCAGCGCGTTCCGGTCTTCCTGGGTTCGAAGAACGAAGTCGAAGTGGTGACGAAATACCACCTCGACGCGGATGCAGCCTCCTGAAGGGCTACGCCGGCGGATCTTTCCGCCGCGTGCGTGCGACGCCGGTGAGGATGCCGATCCCGAGCAACACGATCACTCCCACCACGATCCATTGCTCGGGCAGGTGCGCGAGATACGCCCCGTACGCCAGCCCGCAAATCACGACGATCGTGCCCAGCAAATAGAGTGCGAACGACATGGTGACTTCCTTGTGTGGGGGTCCGCCGGAATATTAGGGCGCAGGCAGTCTGAAGACCGGCCGAACGTGCCCGTCCGCTTCAGAACAAGCGGCCTTGTGGCAGGACCGCGCTCGGCGGCGTGAATTTCGAAGTATCCAACCGCACGCCGTCGCGACGCGTGTAGCCGAATTTCGCGCAGGCTACTTCGAAGCGCCGCGCCAGCAATTGCGCAAATACACCCTGGCCATGCATGCGCTTGCGGAAATCGGGGTCGTAGTCGCGGCCGCCGTTCATCTGCTGCACCAGGCTCATCACGTGCCCGGCGCGCTGCGGCACGTGCGCGTGCAGCCATTCGCGGAATAATTGCTTGAGTTCGTGCGGCAGGCGCAGGGTGGTGTATCCGGCGACCTTCGCACCCGCGGCGGCGGCGGTTTCCAGCACGTGCTCCATGTGCCGATCGTTCAGTGCGGGGATGATCGGCGCGACCAGGACGCCGCACGGGACGCCTGCACCACTCAGCGCGCCGATGGCCTGGATGCGCCGGTGCGGCGCGGACGCGCGCGGCTCCAGCTTCGCCGCGAGTCGGTTGTCCAGGTGCGCGCAGGAAATGAATACGTGGACGAGGTTTTCCTTCGCCATCGGCACCAGCAGGTCCAGATCGCGTTCCACCGAGGCGTTCTTGCTGACGATGGTGCAGGGGTGCTTCGCCTCCAGGAGCACTTCGAGGATGGAACGCGTGATCCGGATCCGCCTCTCGATCGGCTGGTACGGATCGGTGTTCGCCCCAAGGTTGATCGGCGAACAGCGATAGCCGGGCTTCGACAACTCCTTGCGCAACTGCCCGGCCGCGTTGGTCTTGGCGAACAGTTTCGTTTCGAAGTCCAGCCCCGGCGAGAGATTCAGGTACGCATGCGAGGGCCGCGCGTAGCAGTAGATGCAGCCATGCTCGCAACCGCGATAAGGATTGATCGATTGTTCGAAGGGCACGTCCGGCGAGTCGTTGCGGCTGATGATCGAGCGGGCGCGTTCTTCGCTCACCGTCGTGGCCGGCCGAGGAGCGCTCTCCGTTTCGTCCTGCGGCTGCGCCCAGCCGTCGTCCTCCGCGCGATGCCCCGTCGGCTCGAACCGTCCCTCGGGATTGCTGAGCGCGCCGCGTCCCTTGTACCGGACGGGCGGACGCGGGGATTCCTGTGCGGACATGGCCGTACCGTGCGCCATCCGCGTCTCGCTCGACGCGACGGCGGATTGCCAACCATGCGTCATCCCGGTGCCGGCCGCTGCGTTATGATCCGGCTCGAGTGGCGTCCGCTCGGCGCTCGGGAATACATGGTGTGACTATGCGTTGGGGATTGGCCGCCGCAGCGGTGCTGGGAGTCCTGGTCGCGGCTTTCTCGCGCTCTCCCGGGTGGGTGGCATTCGGCGTTTTCGTCGGCCTGGTTTGCGCGATCGGTGCCGCCCTCGCTTTCATCGACCTGCAGATCCGCGCGACGTCGCGGCCCGAGCACATGACACAGGGCGAGCTGGACGCGCTGAAGGCCACTCTGAAGACTCCCATCGATCGCCTGCCGCCGCCGGAATCGCGCTGAGCCGACGCGGTCGGTTTCCGCCCGCCGCGCCGTTTGCTACGCTGCGGCGGTTGATCCGCGGAGAGCTGCCATGAGCTCGGTACGTCCGGTTCCCGATGGTTTCGCCAAAACCGCGCGGTTGTCTCGCGGCGAATACGATCGGCTCTACGCCGAATCGATGCGAGACCCGGAAGGGTTCTGGAAACGCGCAGCGCTTCGGTTGGACTGGATCAGGCCACCGTCGAAGGTCAAGGACACGTCCTTCGACGCGAAGGATCTCCACATCCGCTGGTACGGGGACGGAGTGCTGAACGTATCCGCCAATTGCCTGGACCGGCAACTGGCAAAACGCAGCGACAAGATCGCGATCCTGTTCGAAGGCGACGATCCGGACGAATCGCGCGCGATCAGCTATCGCGAATTGCACGCGGACGTGTGCCGTTTCGCCAACGCGCTGCGCAACCTCGGCGTGCAGAAGGGCGATCGCATCGCGATCTACATGCCGATGGTGCCGGAAGCCGCGGTCGCGATGCTGGCCTGCGCGCGCATCGGCGCGGTGCATTCGGTGGTGTTCGGCGGATTCTCGCCGGACGCGCTGGCCGGACGCATCGCCGACTCGCAATGCAAGCTGGTGATCACCGCCGACGAAGGCCTGCGGGCGGGCAGGAAGATTCCGTTGAAGGCGAACGTGGACGAAGCGCTGACGCGTCCCGGCACGACATCGGTGGAAACGGTGATCGTGCTGCGCCGTACCGGCGGTGCGATCGCGATGCAGTCGCCGCGCGATCGCTGGTGGCACACGCTGGTCGAAGGGCAATCAGGACAGTGCGAACCCGAACCGATGAACGCGGAGGATCCGCTGTTCGTCCTCTACACGTCCGGCTCTACGGGCCAACCGAAAGGCGTGCTCCACACCACCGGCGGCTATCTGGTGTACGTCAGCTACACGCACGAGGTGACGTTCGACCTGCGCGAAGACGACGTCTACTGGTGCACGGCCGACGTGGGCTGGGTCACGGGGCATTCCTATGTGGTGTACGGACCGCTCGCCAACGGCGCGACCACGCTGATGTTCGAAGGCGTGCCCAACTGGCCGGACGCATCGCGCATCTGGCAGGTCTGTGACAAGCACAAGGTGAGCCTGATCTACACCGCGCCGACCGCGATCCGCGCGCTGATGCGCGAAGGCGAGGCGCCGGTGAAAAGGACTTCGCGCGCGCGCCTGCGGCTGCTCGGCACCGTCGGCGAACCAATCAACCCCGAGGCCTGGGAGTGGTACTTCAACGTCGTGGGCGACGCGCGGTGCCCGGTCGTCGACACCTGGTGGCAGACCGAAACCGGCGGCATCATGATCGCGCCGTTTCCGGGCGTTGCCGCGATGAAGCCCGGCGCTGCGATGCTGCCGTTCTTCGGTATCAAACCCGCGCTGGTGGACAACGAAGGCCGCCCGCTTGCCGGGGCGAACGAAGGCAACCTGGTGATCACCGATTCATGGCCCGGGCAGATGCGGACTGTATACGGCGATCACCAGCGCTTCATCGACACCTATTTCAAGACTTATCCCGGTGTTTACTGCACCGGTGACGGCGCGCGCGTGGATGCCGACGGCGACTGGTGGCTGACCGGTCGCGTCGACGACGTGATCAACGTTTCCGGCCACCGCATCGGCACCGCGGAGGTCGAAAGCGCGCTGGTCGCGCATCCCAAGGTCGCGGAAGCCGCGGTGGTCGGGTGTCCGCACGACATCAAGGGGCAGGGCATTTACGCCTATGTCACGCTTGTCGCCGATGCGCAGCCTTCCGATACGCTGAAGAAGGAGCTGTGCGACAGCGTGCGCAAGCAGATCGGCGCGATCGCGACACCCGACCACATCCAGTGGGCCAACGCGCTGCCCAAGACCCGGTCGGGCAAAATCATGCGGCGCATCCTGCGCAAGATCGCCGAAAACCAGCCCGATCAGCTGGGTGACATTTCCACGCTGGCGGATCCGGCGGTTGTGCAGGCGCTGGTCGACCAACGGCTGATCAAGTAGCGAAGCCTGCGCGGCGATGATCGATGCGGACACATTCGTCGCTGCGGATCCGCGGGAAATCGCGGCGGACCTGGATGGCGCCATTCATCTGTGGCGCCTCCCCTGGCGGCGCGAACAGGGCCGCACGCCATTGCTGGGATTGCTCGCGGCTTACCTGCGCGTCGCTCCATCGACGTTGGTGCTGGAGGAAGATGCGCACGGCAAACCATACTTGGCGAGTGCGCATACGTTGCGTTTCAACTGGAGCCACAGCGGACATCATGCGGTGGTGGCGTTGACACGGGATCTCGAATTGGGCGTGGACATCGAACAGGCCCGTGAGGGCGTGCACGTACTTGAACTCGCGCAACGTTTTTTTTCCCCTTCAGAAGCGGAGGAGCTGGCGGCGTGCGATGAAGCGGAACGCGATCAGTTGTTCCTTCGATTGTGGTGCGCGAAGGAGGCCGTGCTGAAGGCGCTCGGTCGCGGACTGGCATTCGGCCTTGGGCGAGTGGAATTCGCGCTCTCGCCGGGCGGCTGGCGACCGGTGCGGTTCGACGCCGAGGCCGGCGCTGCCGCCGGTTGGCAGGTCTTGCGCCTGTGTCTGGGGCCGGATTGCCCGGGTGCGCTCGCCTGGCGCGGCGGTCCGCGGCCGGTTCTCGCGTGCGCTGCGGCATGACGGACTCCGCGCGGGAACTTCCCCTCGCAGTCGAGGTCATAGTGTGCGGACAGTCTCCCCGTGGATGGTTCGCACGCAGGATGCGAGCGGACATCGCACTCTCCCGGCGCGGGCCAAACGGCTTGCGCCGTCTTTTTGTGCGAGCATCCCCGATCGCTGATTCAATGGCTGGCGTACTCGTGCGGTCTTAGTGAGACCAAAAGCGGACATCCGTGTCCGCACCTCTCGAAAAGAGCCGCTTCGATCAGTGATTTTGCATGACCCTGCTCAGCGTCAATCTCAACAAGATTGCTGTCCTGCGCAATGCACGCGGCGAGTCCGAGCCGGACATCGCGCGTGCGGCAGAAACTTGCATCGTCGCCGGCTGCGGCGGCATTACTGTGCACCCGCGGCCGGATCGCCGGCACGTCACGCCCGAGGACGTAATGCTGTTGGCGGACCTCACGCGCGGCCGGGTCGAGTACAACCTCGAAGGCAATCCCTTTGCTCCCGCCCGCCAAGGCTATCCGGGATTCGTCGAACTGGTGCGGCGAGCTCATCCCACGCAGGCAACGCTGGTGCCCGATTCGGACGGACAGATCACATCGGATCACGGATTCGATCTGGCGCGCGATTCGCAAAGGCTGGCGCCGCTGGTGGAGGAATTGAACGCCTTGGGGTGTCGCGTCTCCCTCTTCGTGGACGCGGGTGCGGAACACCTGGAACTTGCCGCAAAGATCGGCGCCGCGCGCGTGGAAATCTATACCGGGCCCTACGCAAAAGCTTTTGCCGCGAACGGCTGCGAAAGGGAATTGCGCGCTTGCGCGGACACCGCGAGCCGCGCGCATGACGCAGGGCTGGCGGTCAATGCCGGGCACGATCTCAACCAGCGCAATCTTGCTGCCTTCAGGCGCGCGATTCCCGGCCTGGCGGAAGTATCGATCGGGCACGCGCTGATCGGCGAAGCCCTTTACGACGGACTGGATCGAACGGTCCGCAACTATCTGGCAATTCTGCGCGCCTGATTGCGCTCGGCATCCGAGCACCCGGGAAAACGAAAGAGCCGCGCATTGCGCGGCTCTTCGTCCAGATCATTTCGGCCGCCTTCTATTCGACGCCCGGCTGTCCCACTTTGCCGGTCGTTACGAAACCGAGGTGCACCATTCCCGCGGCCTTGGCATCCGACATCACCATCCAGATCACCTTGTACTGCGTACTCTTGTCAGCGCGGATGTTCAATTGCGGCTGCGGGAATTGCTGCGCGGTCACCGCCAACCGGGCCTTGTATTCGGCCTCGTTGAGCTGCGCGTCGTTCCAGTAGACGGTCCCGTCCGGTTCCACCGCCAGATCGACCGGGGCGACCCTGACTTCGGTCGGCTTCTCGTTGGGATCCGCCTTGGGCAATGTCACCTTGATCTTGTGCGACATCAAGGGCGCCGTGATCATGAAGATGATCAGCAAAACCAGCATCACATCCACGAGGGGCGTGACGTTGATCTCCGACATCGGTCCGCCGCTGCTGGTACTGGAGCTGAAAGCCATCTGCGGATTTCCCGTTATTTCTCGAAACCGATCTTCTGCACGTTGTCGCGTTTGGCTTGCGCCATCACCCGTGCGATATAGTCGTACTGGGTGATGTCGGTGGCCTTGATGTGCAGCTCGGGCTGCGTATCGAGCGGCTTCGCGCCGATGTTCAACAATTGCGCCTGGAGTTCCAGCCCGGTGATGGGCTGGTCATTCCAGTACATCGACCCGTCTTCCTTGATCGACAGGCTGATTGGTTCGGGAGGATTCAACGGCGGCGGCTTGTCGCGATTCGGCTGCGGCAGATCGATGGTGATGTTGTGCTGCAGCAGTGGGGCCGTGATCATGAAGATGATCAACAGCACCAGCATCACATCCACTAACGGCGTGACGTTGATTTCCGAAAGCGGACCGCTGCGCTGGCCGGTGCTGAACGCCATTTCCTTCGCTCCCCGGCTTACTTGCGCGCGGCCGGCGGCGGCATGTTGCTGCCCGCGACGTTGGCCGCGCGGGTGCCGGCCACGGCGGCAGCCGGGGTGGTCTCCACGCGCGAACCGGTGGCGAAGAAGTCGTGCAGGTCGTGCGCGAATTCGTCGAACTTGGCGTAGGTGACGCGGTTGGCGCGCACGTAGAAGTTGTAAGCCAGCACCGCCGGAATGGCGGTGAACAGACCGAGCGCGGTCATGATCAGCGCCTCACCCACCGGACCTGCCACCGCTTCGATCGAGGACTGGCCGGACGCGCCCAGATTGATCAAGGCGTGATAGATACCCATGACGGTACCGAGCAGGCCGACGAACGGCGCGGACGAACCGACCGTCGCGAGCAAAGTCAGACCGCCTTCCAGACGCATGCTTTCGCGCGCGACTGCCTGACGAAGAGCCCGGTCGACGAACTCCGAGCGGTTCAGCGCCTCGACCATGCGACTGCCTTCGTGCCGTTGGTGATGCGCGGCTGCGGAAGCTGCGTCCAGCGCGATCTTGGAGAACGGTTCGCCCCGTGGCTGCTTCTCCATCAGGCGGATGGCGTCCTGCGCCGAAGGCGTGTCCCAGAACTGGGAAATCACCCGATCCGCGCGCGCGCGGATCAGTGCGTTCCGCAGTGCATTGGCGATGATGAAATACCAGGAACACAGCGACATCACGAACAAGGTCACCAGCACCAGCCAGCCGACCCAGTCGAGGCTGTGAATCAGGTGATCGAAGCCCATCTGCTGCAGGGCTTGCGCGTTGCTGTTGCCGGACCCGGCCGGTGGTGTGGTTGGTGCTTGCTGCATGGCGCTACCCTTCCTTAAAGCGTGGTAAGTGACTGTAACGGATTACGCGAAGACGAGAGTGAAAATTTATTCGACGCCGTTGAGAGTCCAGTTGACGGGTATCCGGACCTGACCACCTGCCGGTTGGCCGCTCTTTATACCTGGATTGAACTTCCAGTTGCGCGCAGCTTGCACGGCAGCCCGATCGAGTTCGCGGAATCCACTGGATTTTTCAACCTTTACGTCCAACACATTGCCGCTCGCATCAATCGTTACGATCAACATCGTTACGCCTTGGTGCCCTTGGCGCGCTGCCTCAATCGGATACGGCGGCGGATGCATGTTCTTGTAGCTGATATCCACCCCAGGCGCGATGTCTGCCGGGGGTGCCGGAGGTGCCGGGGGCGCCGGAGGCGGCGCAGGTTCCGGCATTGCCGAAACTTCCTGCACCGGCGGTGGCTGCGCGGGCGGCGGCGGCATCGGCGGCGGCTTCACCAGCTCCTTGATCTTCGGTGGCGGAGTCTTGGGCGGCTCCGGCGGCGGCGGCGGCGGCGGTGGTGGTGGTGGCGGCGGCTCGATGAATTCCACTTGCACGACGTGCTTCTCTGCGGCTTTTTCCGCCTCTGGCGGAGCGGCCGGCGTCAGCAGGACCAGGATGACGACGCAATGCACCGCGATCGCCGCAGCAATCGCGATCGTGCGCCACCAGTTGAAGCGATCTTGTTTGGTCGCGTGAGTCGGGGCCATCGTTTGAACCAGTCGCTATCCTGTTCGGTCTCGCGTTCACCCCAGACCTCCGGGATGGTGGCACGAGGGCGGCTGAAAAGAAAAGCAAATTACACCAGCACCGGGCTTTTGCCTAGTGGGAAATTCCAGACATCTTTCGATGAGCCGTGTCGATGCAAAGTCAACCGTGGGTCGGCGCCGCTACCCCTTCTTCTTGTGTGCCTTGTGGGTACCATTCGAATGCGGCAATCCGCCCTTGTCGTAGGCGGCATTTGCTTTGGCTTCGTCCCCGGCCAAGCGATAGGCGTCGCCGAGCAGCTTGTAATTGTCGCTGCTGGGCTTGACCACTCCCTTGCTCATGCCTTCCTCGATCACTTGCGCCGCTTTCAGTGAGTTGTCCTTGGGGTCTTTGCCTTCCACGGCGATGTTGTAATACAGCTTGGCCATGTTGACGTAGGTGGTTTCATCGGTGATCTGGCCGTTCGTCCGCGCGCGCTCGAGCAGCGGCAACGCCTTGTCGTATTCGTGCGCGTTGGTATAGATCTGCACCACGTTCATCAGCAACTTGGCGTTGTTGGGATCCTTCGCAAGCGCTGCTTCGGCCAGCTTTCCCGCTTCGTCGTATTTGTCCATCGCGAAATAACTGGCCATCAGGATCTGATCCCAGCTTTCCTTGGGCTCGTTCGTCATGCCCTTGGCCTTCTGGATGGCCTCCACCGCCTCCGGATACTTTTCGAGCCGGTACAGCGCATTGCCCTTGAGGGCGTAAGCATCTGCAGACTGTCCGCCGCTTTGCTGCATCCATTGGTCCAGCGCAGCGAGCGCAGCGGCGTAGTCCTCGTCGGCGATATACATTTGCGCCAGAACGAACAGACTCGGAAAGTAATCGTTGTTGGGTAGCGAGTTGAGATCCACCGCCTGCTTCTGCAATGCGATCGCCCCCTTCGTATCGCCGCCGTTGTAGCGGAGCTGGGCCAGGCCCCGCAACGCCATCGCCTTCGCATAGGCATTGCCGTCGTTGTCGGCGATCGGCTGCAAATCCTTTTGCGCGGTGGCAGTATCACCGCTGTTGGCCGCGGCCAACCCTTCGTTCAAAGCCTTGGCTTCCTTGTCATTGACTGAGGTGTCCTTGGGCTCCTGCCGGGTTGCATTCGGATACTGGTCTGCTTGTTTGGTTTCCTGCTTCTCTTCCTTCTTCTCTTTCTTCGGTTCGCCGCACTTGTTCTGCAGCATTTCAATATCTGAGCATTTTTGTCCGGCCGCCCCGCTCATTTGTGCCAGCGCTGCGCCGGAAGGAAAGACAAGTACGGTGGCTAGGCCGTACGCGAGCAGGCGCGAGTCGAGCTTCATGGAATCCTCGGGAGAAGAAGTGCCGGCGGCACGGACAAGTTATTGAGGTTACCGCGGCTGCAACGTCGAGCTCAAGCGCCAGCCACGACCGGGATGATTGCACCCCGTTCGTTGCAGAGTCGTTATGGTCCCAGACCGATCACACCTTGTTCAGATGTCCAAGTTCGCGGCTTTCAGCGCATTGGCTTCGATGAAATCGCGGCGCGGCTCGACGACATCGCCCATCAGAGTTGCAAATATCTGGTCGGCGGCCACAGCATCCTCTATCCTCACCTGCAACAGTCGACGCGTGTCCGGGTTGACCGTAGTCTCCCAAAGCTGCTCTGGATTCATTTCGCCGAGGCCCTTGAAGCGCTGGATGTTGCGGCCTTTCTTCGCTTCCTCGAACAGCCACGCCCGAGCTTGGGCAAAATTGCTGATGCCCTGGCTAGCATTGCCGCGCCGGACCTGCGCACCGAGCCTGATGAGCCCGTGCAGGACACGTGACATTTCCAGCAAGGGCCGGTACTCGGACCCCGCAAAGAACGTCTGCGACAAAATCCAGGTGCGGTCGCTACCATGCTGGCTGCGGGTCAACAACAACGCCGCAGGCTGTTCCCCCGCGGCATTTCGTGTTTGCAATCGATACTGGGCCCGGCCCAACCCCGCTCCGTTCACGCGTGCGATCAGGGCATCGAGCCAGCCCTGCATTGCTGCAGGGTTCTGCCACAGGTCCTGTTCCAGCGGTGCGTGGTCCAGCAACGCCGCGAAAAACGCCGTGTCTCCCCTCGCCGCCAAACGCTCGATTTGCTCCAGCGCCAGCTGATAATCGCGCAGCAGCTTTTCCAGCCCCTCGCCCTGGACCGGCGGCGCGTCGGACGCGTAAAACAATTCCGCGCCCTCGACGGCGTTGCTGATCAGGTAATCATTGAGGGCAGCATCGTCCTTGAGGTAGAGCTCCTGCTTGCCCTGCTTGATCTTGTATAGCGGCGGCAGGCCGATGTAGACATGCCCGCGTTCGATCAACTCTGGCATCTGGCGATAGAAGAATGTCAGCAACAGCGTGCGGATGTGGGATCCGTCCACATCCGCGTCGGTCATGATGATGATGCGGTGATAACGCAACTTGTCCGCATTGAACTCGTCCTTGCCAATACCCGTGCCCAGTGCCGTGATCAAGGTTCCGACTTCGGCCGACCCGAGCATCTTGTCGAAGCGGGCCTTTTCGACGTTCAGGATCTTTCCCTTCAACGGCAGCACGGCTTGGTATCTGCGATTGCGGCCCTGCTTGGCCGAGCCCCCGGCCGAATCCCCTTCTACCAGGAACAGCTCGGATAGCGCGGGATCCTTTTCCTGGCAATCTGCCAGCTTCCCTGGAAGGCCAGCGATGTCCAACGCGCCTTTGCGGCGGGTCAATTCGCGCGCCTTCCTGGCGGCCTCGCGAGCCCTGGCGGCATCTACCACCTTTTCGGCGATGACTCGGCCCTCGGAGGGATTTTCCAATAAGAACTCTTCCAGCTTGCTGTTGACCACCTGTTCCACCAAACCTTTGACTTCACTGGAAACCAGTTTGTCTTTGGTTTGGGAGGAAAATTTCGGGTCAGGCAACTTTATCGACAGTACGGCGATCAATCCTTCGCGCATGTCGTCGCCGGCCAGCTGGATCTTGGCGCTCTTCGCCAATCCTTCCTTTTCGATGTAGTTCACCAACGTTCGCGTCAAAGCGGCGCGCAATCCCGTCAGATGGGTACCCCCATCCCTCTGAGGAATGTTGTTGGTAAAGCAGTAGACAGATTCCTGATAGCCGTCCGTCCATTGCATCGCCAGCTCGACCGTCGTGGCTTCAACCTGCGCGCTGAAGTGGATTACATTGGGGTGCAGCGGCGCCTTGAGTTGCGCCAAGTGCTGTACGAATGAGCGAATACCGCCTTCGTACTGGAATAGATCCCGCTTGTCGGTGCGTTGATCGATTAGTTCGATACGCACTCCCGAATTCAAAAAAGCAAGCTCCCTCAGCCGCTTAGCTAAAACGTCGTAGTGAAACTCGGTGTTGCTGAAGGTGGCCGAGCTTGGCAGAAAGCGCACGGTGGTACCCCGTCGGCTGGCCGCACCAACCATCTTCAAGGGATACGACGGTTCTCCCAATCGGTATTCCTGCCGGTATTCTTGGCCGCCGCGATAGATGCTGAGCCAGAGGTGCTCGGACAAGGCGTTGACCACGGACACTCCGACTCCATGCAAGCCACCGGATACCTTGTACGAGTTTGCATCGAATTTCCCGCCAGCATGCAGCACCGTCATTACCACTTCAGCCGTGGACCTGCCCTCTTCTGGATGCATGTCCACCGGGATCCCGCGACCGTTGTCGGCCACACTGACCGTCCCATCATCGTGCAGCGTGACGATCACTTCATCGCAAAACCCGGCCAGCGCTTCGTCGATCGAGTTGTCCACCACCTCGAAAACCATGTGATGCAGTCCGGTACCATCATCGGTATCTCCGATGTACATACCCGGCCGCTTTCGCACGGCCTCCAATCCTTTCAGGACTTTGATGCTGCTGGAATCGTAGGCTTCGTTCATGACGTGAGGTCGTTGGTGCTCGCGATAAAACAATCAATCATATCATTCCCCCGGGCGGTGCCAGGCGCATGACTTGCCGTTGTTCCACGTGGAACAACGTGGCTGTGGGGTGTGAGGGCAGGCACTTTTTCCCCGTCGCGGTTATCCATGCCTGCAATGGATAACTCGAGATTTCTTCGAACAGCAACTCCTGGTGATTTGGATCGAGCTCGGAGGCCGGATCATCGAAACACAATATCGGCCACTCTCCCTTCTGCGCGGCGTAGAGCGACGCCTGCGCCAAGATGCAGGCGAGCGCCACCAGTTTTGTCTGCCCTCGCGACAGGTAATCTCGGGTGGGTGCGCCCTCGAACCCCACTCGCCAGTCGGCTCGATGTGGCCCGGATCGGGTCCGCCCTTGATAACAATCGTGCTGGCGCTGCTCCTGCAGCACTTGGAAGAGTGGCTGCTCGACGTTCCAGCCTGGCTGATAGTGCAATCGCGGCGGACCCAGTTCGGGCAACAGACGGTCGAAAAAACCTTCTAGATACGGGACCAGGGCTTGGAAATAGGTGCGCCTCGCTGATTCGATAGGGTTTGCGAAACGCGCAAGCTCGGCTTCCCATATTCGAAATTGTTCCGGGGAACCGCCAGACCGCAACAGCGCGTTGCGCTGTCGCAAGGCGCGTTTCCAATTCCTCCAGGATTCTAGGGAGCAGTGCTCCACGTGGAACACACCCCAATCGAGGAAACGGCGTCGCTCCTCCGCGCCTCCAGCAATAAGGTCCTGGCTACCTGGTTCGAAGCAGCCGACTGCGCAGCGCTCCAGCACGGACACGAGCGTGGGTTGGTCAAACCCATTGACTCGCAGGCGCCAACCCTCTGCTTCCCTTGCCATACCCAGCGCACAACGGCCGTACGCTTTGGAAGCCACCTCTGCGTGTACAGAAAAACCGACCTGCCCTCGCTGTGCGAGAACGTCAAGCGCCCCTCCCCGGAAGGAGCGTCCGTGGGACAGCAGGTATATTGCTTCCAAGATGGTGGTTTTTCCGGCCCCATTGGGCCCCACCAAAAAGTTCAGCCGCGGTCCCGGCGCCAAATCCACCTCATCAAAGCAGCGCAGATGAGTCGCCTGCAGCCGCTGAATTTCCACTAGAGGTCCGGAGGCTCAGAGCCGCAGCGGCATTACGACGTGACGCACCTGCTCCCGCTCGGCCCCTTGCAGAAGGCAGCTTGACTGCGCGTCTCGCAGTTGCAAGCGCACCCTTTCCTCTCCGAGCGACCCCAACGCATCGAGAAGATAACTGACGTTGAAGCCAATTGCCAGCTCATTTACAGCTGTTTCCGCCTCAAGCTCCTCGACCGCCTCTTCCTGCTCCGGATTATGAGCAACGATGCGCAGGCGTCCGGGACTGACCTCCAGCCGAACACCTCGATACTTTTCATTTGACAAGATCGCCGCTCGCTGGAGTGCGGTTCGCAAAGCCTCCCGTTCCAGCAGCAAGATCTTGTCGGCCCCGAGCGGAATCACCGCCTCGTAGTCCGGGAAGCGGCCGTCAATCAGTTTTGAGGTGAATACCACATCATTGCGTCGCACCCGCAGGTGGTTGCGGCCAAACTCCACCGTTGCCTCCCCCTCGCCTCCGGCAAACAGCCCGAGCAATTCCAGGACACCCTTGCGCGGAATAATGACCTGACGCGCGTTGCCAAATTTCTTGTCCAGACGGGTTTCCGCCAAGGCAAGGCGATGCCCGTCGGTGGCTACACAGCGCAAGCTCGAATCCCGCAAATCAAGCAGCATACCGTTCAGGTAATAACGCACGTCCTGATTGGCCATCGCAAAGGCAGTGCGCTCCATCAATTCCTTCAGCGTCGCTTCCGGCAACTGCACCCTGTCGACCAGATCAATCTCATCGATGGTCGGAAATTCTTCGGCCGGAAGGGTGGTCAAGGTAAACCGGCTGCGGCCGGCATTTACCGACACGCGATCGCCATTCAACTTGACATCCACCTGTGCACCATCGGGCAAGGCTCTCGCGATGTCGAAAAGCTTGCGCGCAGGAATGGTCACAGCCCCGTTTTCGGCGTTGTCCACGGAAATTCCGGCGCGCATTTCCACTTCAAGATCCGTTCCCGTAAGGGTCAACCGGCCTTGGTCGACTTGGACCAGAAGATTGGCCAGGACCGGCAACGTTTGTCGGCGTTCGACCACTCCCACAACTTGCTGCAACGGATTGAGCAAGGCTTCTCGTTGGACGCTGAAACGCATGGCGGATCCCCAATCCTGTTTGGTTGAATAATCAAGCAGTAGCTATAGGGACTGTGAATATCGGGACATCAAAAAAATATTGTTTTATTTCAACAGCTTGAAGCGACAAATCGCTGTCCATGACCGACCGGTTGCGTTGTGGAGAAACTGTGGACGAAAGCCCCTCGTGCATCTTTACACAGGTCATCCACAAGTTCAGCCTGTAAGTATCCGGATGAGCCTGTCCCAGTCCTGATGCACACGCGTATCACTGTCGCGCAGATTCCGGATGGTCTTGGAAGCGTGCATTACTGTCGTATGATCGCGCCCGCCAAAAGCTTCGCCGATTTCGGGCAGGCTGTGTTCGGTGAGTTCGCGTGCAAGAGCCATTGCCAGTTGACGCGGCCGCGCCAAGGACCGCTTGCGACTTTCCGACAACAGATCCGACAGCCGTACCTGGTAGTAATCGGCCACCGTCTTCTGGATGTTCTGGATCGTGATCGCCTGCGCGTGAACACGTAGCAGATCGCTCAGCGTTTCCTGCACGAACTCGAGCGAGATTTCGCGACCGAAAAAATTTGCACGCGCGGCGACCGTGTTGAGTGCCCCTTCCAGATCGCGAACGTTGGTCCGGATACGCCGGGCCAAAAGCATCGCCACATCTTCCGGCATGCGAATGTCGCGCACTCGCGCCTTCTCCAGGAGGATTGCGGCCCGCGTCTCGAAATCCGGCGGTTCGATGGCCACCGACAAGCCCCAGCCCAGCCGAGATTTCAACCGCGGCTCCAGGTTCTCTACTTCCTTCGGATAACGATCGCAGGTCAGGATGATCTGCTGTTTGCCTTCCACCAGAGTATTGAACGTGTGGAAAAACTCTTCCTGCGTCGTGTCCTTGCCACCGAAGAACTGGATATCGTCTATCAGCAGCGCGTCCACGGACCGGAAGCGTCGCTTGAAATCATCCATGTTCTTGGTGCGGAGCGACTCGATCATCATGCTTGTGAAACGCTCCGAATGCACATACAGGAGTTTCATGCCCTGGTTTGAGGCGCGCATCAAGTTACCCGCCGCCTGCATCAGATGCGTCTTGCCCAGACCGGTTCCACCGTAGAGCAGCAGCGGGTTGTAGGCCCGCCCCGGGTTCTGCGCCACCTGCATGGCCGCGGCCTTGCCGAGCTGGTTGGATTTGCCCTCGACGAAATTGTCGAAGGCGTAGTGCGGATCCAGGTTGTGGGTCCGGGTAGGTTCTGCAGATCCGATGCTCACGCTTTCCCGGGAGGCCGCCGGCGTCAGCGAACCCACCTCCAACTTGACCGGGACCGGATATCCGGCCACGTCGGTCAGGGCGAGCTCGATGCTCGGGAGATACTCGCCGCGCACCCGATCCAGGGCGTATGTGTTTGGAGCGAACAGCCGCAAGGCGCTGCCGTCTTCACGCGCCTGGAGGGGGTGCAGCCACGTATGCAGGACCTGCTCGCCCAGCTGGCCCTCGAGGCGTTGAAGGCAGCGCCGCCACAAGTCGCTCATGGCAGTTCGATCGGTTGAAGGCGGGAGTGCATCGGATGCTCGCGCAGCAAACCGGAAGTCTAGCAGGCTGTCGAACAGATGCGCCGAGCAAACCTTGGCGCGACGCCTCGAAAGAAGCGTTCGCGCTTGACAGAAAGCACTGGCTCTGCGTACGATCTCCGACCTTTTTTGCACGTTTGTATCGATCTGATCGGTACGCGGGTTCGGAGAACTTTCATGAAACGCACATTTCAGCCCAGCCGGCTCAAGCGCGCCCGCACGCATGGTTTCAGAGCCCGCATGAAGACCGCCGACGGGCGCAAGGTGCTGGCTGCGCGCCGCGCCAAGGGCCGCAAGCGCCTGATCCCCTGAATCCGATGAGCACCCCGGCCGGCCTGCCGCCTCACGCGCGGCTGCGTCGCGCCGCCGAATTTGCAGCGCTGCGCAAAGCGCCCGGTCGGCTGGATACGCGGTATTTCCTGATCCGTTATCGGGCGAGCGAAGCCGCGGGCGCGCGCTTGGGCCTGGCAATATCCAGACGGGTGTCGAAAAGCGCGGTGCAACGCAATCGGATAAAGCGGTTGACGCGGGAATCATTTCGCCGAGCGCGCGACAACGTGCCGGTGCTGGATGTATTGGTCGTCGCGCGATCGATCGCTGCTGGTGCGGAAAATTTCGCACTGCGGGCCGATCTGGATCGCGTCTGGCCGCAACTGCAAGCGTTGAAGCGCGAACGCGCGCCGGGCACAATCGTGGATTGATCTGCCGCATGCGCTGCGCGTGCCCACCTGAGTTTCCCTCGTGATGAATCAAACGCGAACCTTGTTGGTCGTGGCGCTGTTGTTTGTCGCTTGGTTGATCTGGAACCAGTGGCAACAGGACTACGGCACGCAACACCCGCCATCCCGCGTGCAATCGGCAGGAGCGCAAGCCCCGACGGTTCCGCCGACGGTCGGCGAAGTACCGGTTGCCGGAGCCTCGTCCCCTGCAGCCGATTCCAGTGGGAATCCGGCACGAATACCTTCGGTCAACCCGCCTCCAGCAGCCTCGCCGCGGCAGCTTGTCACATTGAGCAACGACGTCCTTCGGCTGACGATCGATACGCGTGGAGGCAGCATTGTGCGCGCCGACCTCCTGAAGTACCCGCAGCAGGTGAAGGGCGACAGCTCGCCGGTGCGCCTGCTCGATGACAGCGAGCAAAGGCTCTTCATTGCCCAGGACGGGCTGGTGGGGGCGAATGGCAGTGCTGCGCCGGATCACTTGGCGCCGTTCACGCCGAAAGCCGCCAACGCTGCGCTGGCCGCTGATTCCAAGGACGTTTCGCTGGACCTGTCCTGGAGCGACCTGTCCGGTGTTTCCGTGACGAAGCGGTATACCCTGGATCGTGGCAGTTACGTCGTGCGGCTCAGCCAGCGCATCGACAATGGGTCCGCGCGCACCTGGAGCGGCAACGCTTACGAGCAGATCGAACGCGTCCAGCCCCCGGCGCCGCCCAAGCATTTCCTCGAGTTTTATGATCCCGAGCGGTCCAGCTTTCTGGGGGCAGCGTGGTACGGCCCGCAAGACAAGTTCAACAAGCTCGCGTTCGACAAGTTCGAGACGGACGCCCTCGACCGCCAGGTGCAGGGCGGCTGGGTTGCGATGATCCAGCACTACTTCTTCGCGGCCTGGATCCCGCCATCGAACCATGGCGAGCAGTTCAGCACCGCGGAACTGCCGTCGGCATCGGGCAGCGACAAGACGCGTTACCTGATCCGGTCGCGCGGACCCGGCATCAGCCTCCCGCCCGGTGGCGGCACCACGGCGGATGCCCGACTGTATGTCGGGCCGAAATCGCAAAGCACGTTGTCGACAATCGCTCCGGGCCTGGAGCTCACGGTGGACTACGGCGTCTTCACCGTGATCGCGCAGCCGCTGTTCTGGATCCTCTCCAAGTTCCACGGGCTGGTCGGCAACTGGGGCGCGGCGATCATCCTGCTGGTGCTGCTGATCAAGGCGGTGTTCTTCAAGCTTTCCGAGCAGCAGTACAAGGCCGGCGCGAAGATGCGCAAGCTGCAGCCGCGCATTGCCGCGCTCAAGGAACGCTTCGGCGAAGACAAGCAAAAGCAGCAGCAGGCGATGATGGAGCTCTACCAGAAGGAAAAGGTCAATCCGCTGGCGGGTTGCCTGCCCACGCTGATCCAGATTCCGGTGTTCTTCGCGCTTTACTACGTGCTGATGTACAGCGTGGAGTTGCGGCATGCGCCGTTCTTCGGCTGGATCCACGATCTTTCCGCGCCCGATCCATGGTTCGTGCTGCCCGCGTTGTACACGCTGGTGATGATCGCCACGCAATATTTGACGCCGGTGCAGGGGATGGATCCCACGCAGGCCAAGATCATGAAGGCGATGCCGATAGTTTTCGCGGTGATGTTCGCCTTCTTCCCCGCTGGCTTGACGCTGTACTACGTGATCAACGGCCTGACCGGCGTGATCCAGCAGTGGGTGATCACACGCCGCATCGAACGGGCCGACGCGCGCACCAAGGCGTAGCGGGTGGCGGACGTGGGCGCCACAGCCGACACCATTGTCGCGATCGCCACGCCACCCGGCAGCGGCGGCATCGGCATCGTGCGGCTGTCTGGCTCGCGGGTGCCCCGGATCGCGCGCGAGTGGATCGGAGAGTTGCCACCGCCACGCCGCGCAACGCTGGCCGCCTTGCGCGATGCGCACGGCGAGCCCATCGATCGCGCGGTGGTGCTGTATTTCAAGGCGCCGAATTCCTTCACCGGCGAACACGTGCTGGAGCTGCACGCGCACGGCGCGCCGGTGGTACTGGATGCTCTGCGAAAGCGCGCGTGCGAGTTGGGCGCGCGCCCGGCGCGCGCCGGTGAATTTTCGGAACGCGCGTTTCTCAACGGCAAGCTCGATCTGACGCAGGCCGAGGCGGTCGCGGACCTGATTGCGTCGAAATCCTGCGCGCAGGCGCGCGCGGCGATGCGTTCGCTGCAGGGCGAATTCTCAGCCCGCGTGCACGCGCTGCAGCACGCTCTGACCGGAGCCCGAACCCACATCGAGGCGGTGATCGATTTCCCGGAGGAGGAGATCGATTTTCTTTCCGACCCGATCCTGCGCACTCGCCTGGAAGATCTGCACAGTCGCCTGAATGCGCTTCTGGTCGAAGCGCGCCGCGGTGTCCGGTTGACCGACGGCCTGCACGTGGCCATCGTGGGTCGGCCCAACGTCGGCAAATCCAGCCTGTTGAACGCCCTCGCGGCGGACGAGCGCGCCATCGTCACCGATATTCCGGGCACCACGCGTGACGTATTGCGCGAAGAAGTTCGGCTGGACGGCATTGCGCTCACCCTGGCCGACACCGCGGGTCTGCGTGAGTCGGTCGATGTCGTGGAAAGCGAAGGCGTGCGCCGCGCGCATGCCGAATTGCAGCGCGCGGATTTGGCGTTGCTGGTCACCGAGGCAACGCACATGGAAAACGACCTGGCGCTGCTGCGGGATCTTCCGGATCCGGTTCCGCGACTGGTCGTGATCAACAAGATCGATCTGGACGGGGCGACGCCCCGATGCGGGTCGCACGACAGCATGGAAGTCATCGCGCTCTCCGCAAAAACCGGCGCGGGTCTGGACTTGTTGCGCGGTGCGTTGAAGCGGCGAGCTGGCGTGGGTGATGCGGAGCAGGGCGCCTTCAGTGCGAGGGCCCGCCATGTGCTGGCGCTGGAGCGCGCGCATGCCCACGTCGAAAACGCTGTTCGAGTCCTGGACGAAAGCGGCGCGGGAGAACTGGCAGCCGAAGAACTGCGTCAGATGCAACGTCATCTGGGCGAAATCACCGGGGAATTCACCAGCGAAGATCTCCTGGGCGAGATCTTTTCCACATTTTGCATAGGAAAATGATTTGTCTTGCATGGGTCCGATGTCGTCCCCATGCAATACCAGTCACAGGCATGGAACGCATCATGATCGACTTTTACTTCTGGCCCACGCCCAACGGTTACAAGATCGCGCTCTTCCTGGAAGAGACCGGTTTGCCGCACGCGGTGAGGACCGTCGATATCGGCAAGGGCGAACAGTTCGAGCCCGCGTATCTGGCGATCTCGCCCAACAACAAGATGCCGGCCATAGTGGATCGCGCGCCGGCGGATGGCGGTGATCCGGTCAGCGTGTTCGAATCCGGCGCGATCCTGTTGTATCTCGCGGGCAAGACCGGGCGCTTCATCCCGGCCGACCCGCGCGCACGCATGCAATGCATCGAGTGGCTGTTCTGGCAGATGGCGGGGCTGGGTCCGTTGACCGGCCAATACGGCCATTTCCACGTGTACGCACCGGAAACGATTCCTTATGCGACGGAGCGCTACCGGAACGAAGCCGAACGTTTGCTGTGCGTGCTGGACCACCGCCTGCACGGCCGCGAGTTCATCGCCGGTGACGAATACACCATCGCCGACATGGCTTGTTATCCCTGGATAGATCCTTACAGCAAGAAGGCACCATTGGATCTGTCGCCATTTCCGGAAGTGCGGCGCTGGCGCGCGGACATCGCGAAGCGGCCGGCCACCCGGCGGGCTTACGAGCGCGGCCGCGTGCTCAAGCGCAGCGGTGAGATGACCGAGGCGGAGCGAAAGATCCTGTTCGGACAGCGTGCCAGGACGTGAACCGGCACGGGCCGGCTGGCACAGGAAGGCCGCGCACGCTTTAATCGTCGTCACTGCAATGGCGGAGTCGACAATGCGTGCACTGATCGGGATCGCGGTTACGCTTTGCGCCTTGTTTTGCTGCGCCCTGCCCGCGATGGCCGAAAAACTCAGCATCGAGCGCATCTATTCCGATCCGGCGCTCTCCGGCCCCGCACCGCGTAACCTACAGATCTCGCCGGATGCTTCGCGCGTCACCTTCGTTCGCGGCAAGGACAGCGACCAGAACCAGCTCGACCTCTGGGAATACAACCTTCGCGATCGTGCCACGCGCAGGCTCGTGGATTCGGCAACGCTGGAACCCGATGGCGAACAGGTGTCGGATGCCGAGAAGGCGCGACGCGAACGCGCGCGCACTGCGGGTTTGCATGGCATCGTCGATTACCATTGGTCGCCCAATTCGGAGCAGCTGCTGTTACCGGTCAACGGCGATCTGTACCTTTACGACCTGGCGAGCAGGCAAACGCGGCGCTTGACGCAGGACGCGGCGGCGCTCGATCCGAAGTTCTCGCCCAAGGGCAAGTACGTTTCCTACGTGCGCGACCAGGATCTGTGGGTGATCGATCTCGCCAGCGGCAAAGCCACGCAATTGACGCACGACGGCAAGGGCACGGTGCACAACGGCGAAGCCGAGTTCGTGGCGCAGGAGGAAATGGATCGCCGCACCGGATATTGGTGGGCACCGGACGAATCGCTGATTGCGTTCGAACGGTACGATGAGCGGGATGTTCCGGTGACGCGGCGCTTCGAGGTTTATCCGGACCGCACGGATGTGATCGAACAGCGCTATCCCGCCGCGGGCGATCCCAATGTGCGCGTCAGGCTGGGGCTGGTCGCGCCCACCGGCGGCGAGCCGCGCTGGATCGACCTGGGCAAAAATCCCGACATCTATCTGGTGCGCGTCGATTGGCTGCCGGATGGCAAACGTCTTTCGTACCAGCGCATGCAGCGCAGCCAACAGCATCTCGACCTGCAACTGGTGAACGCGGCGGACCTGCAACAGCGCACGCTGCTGACCGAAACTTCGAAGACGTGGATCAACCTCAACGATGATCTGCATTTCCTCGAGGGTCGGCCCGCCTTCATCTGGGGCAGCGAACGCTCCGGATGGCATCACCTGTACCTCTATGGACTCGACGGCAAGCTGCAGCATCCGATCAGCGCGGGCGACTGGAATCTGGATGGCGTCCTGGAAGTGGACGAAAAGGCCGGTGTCGTATATGTCTCCTCGAACAAGGACGCGGTGCCGGACAAGCAGGTCTATGAGCTGAAGATCGACGGCAGCGGCGCCGGCAATCCCCAGCGCATCAGCCGGGGCGACGGCTGGCACGACGCGCATTTTGCCGAGGACGCGTCGCTGTATGTCGATGTGTTTTCGGATCCGGCCACGCCGCCGCAGGTCAGCGTGCACGGCAGCGATGGCAAGTTCATCGCGTGGATCGAGCAGAACAAGCTCGACGCGGCGCATCCGTACTGGGCCTATCACGATGCGCACGTGCGGCCGGTGTTCGGCGCGCTGAAAGCCGAGGACGGACAGGCGCTGTATTACCGCATGTACAGGCCGCTCGGTTTCCATGCGACAAAAAAGTATCCGGTGATGCTGCATTTCTATGGCGGCCCGACCTCGCAGATGGCGACGGATGCGTGGCCGGATTTGTTCGACGAGTACATGGCGCAGCACGGTTTCATCGTCTTCACGCTCGACAACCGCGGCATGGCCCGGCGCGGGCGCGCGTTTTCTGATCCGGTCTATCACCAGTTCGGCGACGTCGAAGTCGCCGACCAGCGCGTCGGCATAGCGTGGCTGAAGCAACAGCCTTGGGTGGATGCGTCGCGCATCGGCACCTTCGGCTGGAGCTATGGCGGATACCTGAGCACGATGATGCTGGCCAAGGATTCATCCGAACTGGCCGGCGGCGTGGCGGTGGCGCCCGTAACCGACTGGCGCCTCTACGACACGTACTACACGGAGCGGTATCTCGGCCTGCCGCGCGACAACGATGCGGGTTACACGCGCAGTGCGGTATTCGCATGGCTGGACGGGCTCACTTCGCCGATGCTGCTGATCCACGGCATGGCCGATGACAACGTGCTGTTCCTGAATTCGACCAAGTTGATGGCGGCCCTGCAGCAACTCGGGACACAGTTCGACCTGATGACCTATCCCGGCGGCAAGCACGGCCTGTCCACGCCGGAGATGCGCAAACACGCCTTCACGGCGATCGCGGATTTTTTCGAGCAGCGAATCGCAGGCGATTGTGGCGAGGCTTGCCGGATTCCGCCGGCCTCCAGGAAGGCCGCCGTCCCTCCGAAGCCGACCGTGCATGCCGGATCCGCCGCAGGCAGCCCGTAACCGGCTGAAAAACCGGCCCGATCGCTTGCGGCGCGGCGCGCCCCGCTGCTATCATTTTCGGGCTTGACCGTGAGGTTTTCGCGGCATCAGGGCCGCACGGAAGCGTAAGACGTGTACAACTCCATCGCTGCCGCTCGCCGGCTGGCCGTGCAAGTGGTGGCGGCGCAGGCCGGCGCGACAATCATCGTCGGGTTGCTGTTACTTCTGAAGGGCATCCAGTTCGCCTTGGCCGCATTGGGTGGCGGCATGGCGGTAACGCTCGGTACCGCGCTGCTGGCGTTGCGCATATTCGTGCCGCCGCTCGCGGGAGGGCGGACGGTGATGGCGCGGCTCGCGGTCGGACTGCTGCTGAAATGGATGATCGTGCTGGGGGTGCTGTTCCTGATCCTGGTGCGCCTGAAACTGCCGCTGCTGCCTGCGCTGGCCGGCGTCGGCGCGGCGATGTTGGCCAACATCCTGGCCTTGCGTTTCGACAACTGACTTTCGACGACCGATCAGAATCGAAGAGATTTCACAGGCTATGGCGGCAGAAGCTCCACACACCAGCGGTGCGTACATCCTGCACCACCTGACGTATCTCCAGCTCGATCTCAGGACCTGGAAGATCGTCGAGAACTCCCAGAATTTCTGGGTGGTGAACATCGACTCGATAGTCTTCTCGGTCTTGCTGGGCCTCCTGTTCGTGTTCCTGTTCTGGCCGATGGCCCGGCGCGCCGACAGTGGTGTGCCGAAGGGCTGGCAGAACTTCGTCGAGGTTTGCACTGAGTTCGTGGATGGCCAGGTCAAGGACGCGTTCCACCAGAAGTCGAGATTCGTGGCGCCGATGGCGTTGCTGGTGTTCTTCTGGGTGCTGTTCATGAACATCATGGATTTGTTGCCGGTCGACAGCCTGCCGACCGCGGCGGAAGCCGTGGGCGTCGGCCACCTGCGAGTCCTGCCCTCGTCGGATCCGAACATCACGCTGTCGATGTCGCTGACGGTGTTTCTGCTGTGCTTCTGGTATAGCTTCTATTGCAAGGGATTCATGACCAATGCCAAGGAAGCGCTGCTGCACCCGTTCGGGAAATGGATGCTGCCGGTCAACCTCTTGCTGAAAGTGGTCGAGGAAGTATCCAAGCCGCTCAGTCTCGGTTTGCGACTGTTCGGCAACATGTACGCCGGTGAAGTGATCTTCATCCTGCTTGCCGCGTTGACGCTGAAGTACACCACCCCAGCTCACATTGCACCTCTCACTGCCACGTCGTTTTTCCTCTTCGCCTTGGTGGCTGTCGTGACCGTGGGCTTGGTCGCCTACGGAAAAGGCGCATTTTTCCGCGGCTGGCTTCCACTCCTCATTCTTCCTTTGGTGATAGCGGCGGGCAGCATTTCCGGGTTCCTGCCCGCGATCAGTGGCGGGACCTATTTCCAGATCCTGTTTGCGACCGGCTGGGGCATCTTCCACTGGCTGATCATCGCGCTGCAGGCCTACATCTTCATGGTGTTGACCGTCGCCTACCTGTCGATGGCGGCCGAACACCACTGATCGTTCGTTTTTCCTCACCATCGTTCAACCCAGCACTACGGAGACACACAATGGATATCAGCGCACTGGCCAGCGTAGAAGGCTTCACCGCCCTGGCGGCCGGCTTCATGCTCGGCCTCGCCGGCATCGGCGCCGCCATCGGCATGGGCCTGATGGGCGGCAAGTTCCTCGAGAGTTCCGCGCGCCAGCCCGAGCTGGTGCCGATGCTGCAGAACAAGATGTTCCTCCTGGTCGGCCTGATCGACGCGATCCCGATCATCGGCGTGGGCATCGCGTTGTACGTGATTTTCGTCGATCCGTTCTCGGCGCACGTGCTGGCGCAGGCCGGCGCCGCCGCGAAGTGATGGCGGACGATCCGAACCTGATTGTCCGTCGATGTTGATTGAGTCCGCGAGAGGATTGCGACCGTGAGCCTTAATGCCACGCTCATCGCCCAGCTGATCGTTTTCCTGATCCTTGTCTGGTTCACGATGAAATACATCTGGCCGCCCATCGTC
>Ga0070681_10000019_pt1 | contig 124774 bp, 130 predicted proteins | sample KBSC83BmetaG_FD_65650 | JGI IMG/M metagenome (GOLD analysis project Ga0070681, IMG submission 65650) | Corn rhizosphere microbial communities from Kellogg Biological Station, Michigan, USA - KBS C8-3B metaG | ecosystem: Host-associated > Plants > Roots > Rhizosphere | place: USA: Michigan...
ACCGACTCGACGTCTAAAAACTCCCGCTGATCCTCAGCACGCCCCTGCACCCGAAGATCATCCGACCGCACGCCACGTCAGCAGAGCACCGACATACCTTTGTTCAGCAGTCTCCTAGTCATGGACTAGTTACTGCGCTCAGGTATCCCCGAGTGGCTCCGGCGCGATGAACGTCGACTGTGACAAACCAGCGCGGCGCAGATGCTCCGCCGTGTCGGCGTCCGCGTTGACGACCAGCAACTCCTGGCCGTTGAGGGCCACCGTGCTGCTCGCGAACGCGATGGCCTGCAGGCCGAGCGGCGTGACGGTGACGCCGCGTAGGTCGGCGACGACAATGCTCGCGTAGGACTCGATCGCCTTGGTCAGGGCCGGCTCGAGATCGTCCGTTGTCACGCGCTGGCCATCCTCGGCCTGGACGACGGCGATCGCGCGCAGCTTGCGGACCGCCCAGCCAGAGGCACGCGACGCAACAGGCACTGCCGCAGCCGGGGTGACCTGGACATCCGCTGCGCCAACGATGCGGGCGGCGGCGCGCTTGAACCCGATGACGCTGACGCGATCGGAGCCATAAGACTCCTGCAGCTTGATGATGGCCGCGGCACCCTCACTGTCGAAGTCAGGAATCGCCGTGAGGTCGATCACGACCGGGTTGGCGGCCGCGATGCGCCCGACGCGCGCGACCAGGCTCGGAGCAGTGGCTCGCGTGATCGGGTCGGTCACGGTGAGCACCAGCCGGTCAGGCGCAGCTCGCGTGGCTTCGACAGTGCGCGACCACCTCCAGCGCACCGTCATCACCTCGCTACGGCGTTCGACACTTCCGGCATTCGGCAGGGCCTCGTTGGTGTTATCGGCAGGACAGCTGTCCTACTTTAGGTGGTTTCGCCGGATTGGCGTGACTCGCCACGCCGATTGTCCGGGTCGCTGTTCACAGCACCGCGTTCATGCGCGATGCTGCCCACTTGTGAGCATCATGGGCACGCGCGTTCTGCGCGTCGAGGATCCCAAGTTCCTGACCACCGGCGGCGTCTACACGGACGATCTCCGCGACCCGCGACTAGACGGCGCCGCGCACGTCACCTACGTGCGCTCCGTGATGGCGCATGCGCGGGTGACCGTCGACACCGCCGCGGCCGTAGCCGCCCCGGGCGTGCTCGGCGTGTTCACCGCTGCCGACTTCGCCGACCTTCCGCTAGCGCCGCTGGCCATCCCGCTGTTGCCGGTGACGATGTCGCGGCCATGGCTCGCCGATGTCGCGCGCTATGTGGGTGAGCCGGTTGCCGTGGTCGTCACCAAGTCGAAGTACGCCGGCGCGGACGCCGCCGAGCTCGTGTCGGTGGACTACGAGCCGTTGCCGGTGGTCATCGACCCGCGCGAAGCGGCCAAGGACGACGTGCTGCTCTTCCCCGAGCACGGCAGCAACACGGCCTTCGCCATCGGCATGGGCGAGATGGAGGGCTTGTTCGACGGCTGTGAGGTCGTCGTCAAGGCCGACATCGTCAACCAGAAGGTGGCACCGGCGCCGCTCGAGGTGCGCGGCGCGGCATGTGCGTGGACCGACGACGGACGACTGACGTTCTGGGCGTCGACGCAGATGCCGCACGGCGCGCGGGACTTCATCGCGACGGGACTGGGGCTCGACGCAGGCCAGGTGCACTTCATCACGCCCGATGTCGGCGGCGGCTTCGGCGCGAAAGGAGGGCTCGGTGTCGAGGAAGCACTGCTCGGCGCGATCTCCCAGCGCCTCGGTCGACCGATGCGGTGGACCGAGACGCGCACCGAGAGCATGTTGTCGCTAGGACATGGCCGCGCCCAGCTCCAAACGATCGGCATCGGCGGAACGCGCGACGGGCAGGTGACGGCGTACTCGCTCGAGGTGGTGCAGGATGCGGGCGGCTATCCGCACTTCGGTGCGATCTTGCCGTTCCTGACGCAGATGATGGTGACCGGCGTCTACGACATCACCAACGTCGCCGTACAGACCAAGTCGGTCGTCACCAACACCTCTCCGGTCGTGCCTTACCGCGGCGCCGGGCGACCCGAAGCGACGGCGGCCATCGAGCGTGCGATCGACCTGTTCGCCGCAGAGATCGGCATGGACCCTGCTGAGGTACGCCGCAAGAACTTCCTGCCGCCGGAGCGCTTCCCCCTGACCACCGTCGGCGGCGCAAACTACGACAGCGGCGAATACGCCAAGGCGCTCGATGCAGTGCTGGCCGCAGCCGGCTACGCCGAGCTTCGCGCCGAGCAGCAACGCCGCCGCGACGCAGGTGACACGAAGCTGCTCGGCATCGGCTTGTCGTCATACGTCGAGATCACCGGTGGCCTCGAACCGTGGGCCGAGTTCGCACGGGTCAACGTCAAGCCGGACGGCTCGGCGATCGTCTACACGGGTGTCTCGCCGCATGGCCAAGGGCATGCGACGACGTTCGCAATGATCGCGTCGGACGAGCTCGGCATCCCGATCGACCGCATCACCGTGCTGCACGGCGACACGGATCTCGTCGCGCGCGGCGGCGGGACCGCCGGATCGCGATCGCTGCAGCTCGGTGGTGGCGCCGTCCATCAGGGTGCGTTGGAGACCGTCGCCAAGGCGCGCGAAGCCGCCGCAGACCTGTTCGAGGCGGCACCCGGCGACATAGTGCTCGACAAGGCACGCGGCGGTTTCCATGTCGCGGGTTCACCTGATGAAGTCCGCACGTGGGCCGACGTCGCATCGAGCGCCGATGCCGAAAACGGACTGATCGTCGACACCGACTTCAACGCCACGGGTGCGAGCTTCCCGTTCGGTGCGCATGTTGCCGTCGTCGAAGTTGACGCCGACACCGGTAGGCCGGAGCTGGTCCGGATGGTCACGGTCGACGACGCGGGGCCGGTGCTCAACCCGATCATCGTCGACGGTCAGCGGCACGGCGGCATCGCACAAGGCGCCGCGCAGGCGTTGTTCGAAGAAGTGCTGTATGACGCCGACGGCAATCCGCAGTCGACGAACTTCGCCGACTATGCGTTCCCCACGGCGGCAGAGCTGCCCGACTACGAGCTCGTCGTCATGGAGACACCGACGCCGCACAACCCGTTGGGTGTCAAAGGCATCGGCGAAGCGGGCACGATCGGTGCCACTCCCGCCGTACAGAACGCCGTTGTCGACGCCGTGGCGCACCTGGGCGTCCGACACATCGACATGCCGACCACGCCGGAACGCGTCTGGCGGGCGATCAATGACGAGGGGCAGCAACGATGAAGGTCAGCATGACCGTCAACGGGACTCCGCAGACGGGGGACGTCGAGGACCGGACGTTGCTCGTGCACTACTTGCGCGAACATCTCGGTCTGACCGCGACGAACATCGGTTGTGACACGACGTCCTGTGGCGCATGCACGGTCCTGCTTGACGGTGAGTCGGTGAAGTCGTGCACGATGCTGGCTGCCTCCGCGGAGGGCCGCGAGGTGACCACGCTCGAGGGCTTGTCGCCCAACGCCGACCCCGGTGATCCGAGCAGCTGGCATCCGGTGCAGCGCGCCTTCCGGGAAAAGCACGGACTGCAGTGCGGGTTCTGCACGCCCGGCATGGTGATGGCAGCAGTGTCGCTGCTGAAGGAGAACCCCTCCCCCAGCGCCGACGAGGTGCGGTCCGGGCTCGAGGGCAACTTGTGCCGGTGCACCGGCTACCACAACATCGTCGCTGCGGTGCTGCACGCGGCTGAAGAGAAGTCATGATCCCGGCGCCGTTCGACTACGCCGCGGCAGACTCCGCGGAGCAAGCGCTGGCATTGCTCGGCGAGCACGGCGACGAGGCGAAGTTACTGGCGGGCGGCCAGTCATTGCTGCCGCTGATCAAGCTGCGCCTGGCGGTGCCGTCTGTCGTCATCGACGTGTCCCGAGCCCGCGACCTGTCATATGTGCGCGACGAGGGCGATGCATTGGCGATCGGCGCGCTCACGCGCCACCACGACGTCGCCAACAGCGACGCCGTCCGAAGCGCCGCGCCGGTGCTGGCGCACGCGGCGGCGCTCGTCGGTGATCCGCAGATCCGCCACCGCGGCACGATCGGCGGCTCGGTTGCGCATGCCGATCCGTCGGCGGACGTCCCGACGGCGCTGCTCGCGCTCGGGGCGTCATACGTCGTCCAGGGCCCGGGCGGCACGCGCACGGTCGCGGCCGACGACTTCGCGACCGGCTTCCTCGAGAGCGTGCTCGAGCCGGACGAGCTGCTGACCGAGGTGCGGGTGCCGAAGGCGAGCGCCGGCTGGGGCTACCAGAAGTTCACCCGGCGGGCGATCGACTGGGCGACGGTTGCGGTTGCGGCGGTGAAGCGCAGCGACGGTTCGGTCGCGGTCGCGTTGGCCAACATGGGGCCGACCGCGCTACGAGCCGCGAGCGTGGAGCAAGCGCTCGCATCCGGATCGGGCTCGCTCGACGCGGCCGGGCTTGCCGACGACGGCACCCAGCCACCGAGTGACGTGACCGCGTCCTCCGACTACCGCCGGCATCTCGCGAAGGTGCTCACCGCGCGCGCGTTGCAGTCCTGCCTGGGTTGAGTGAGACGTTCGCGCTCGTTTTGAGCGCGTGAAACCAGCGGGAACGTCTCACTCAACAATGGCGCCGGCTTCGCGGAACGTTGCTATCTCCGCAGGTGAGTAGCCGAGCTCGGCGAGCACCGCAGCCGTGTGCTGGCCGAGCTCGGGGACGGCACCCATGGGCGCCTCCCCGACCGGCTCGACTGCGGAGCGCAGCGCGCGCACGCGGCCGACCGGAGTCGCGACGGCTCGCCACCTGTCCCGGGCGACGAGCTGCGGATGCGCGAGCAGATCCGCGACCTCGTTGAGCCGAGCGCTCGCGATTCGTGCCGCATCGAGCGCGGCCACGGCCTCGATCACCGACAGCCGGCCGATCGCAGCCCCGACGACGCCGTCCACGCGTTCGCGGTTGCGGACGCGGGCGACGTTCGTCGCAAAGTCCGGATCGATCGCGAGCTCCGGCTGGCCGAGCACCTCGGTCGCCAACCGCACCCACTCCCGGTCGTTCTGGATCCCGATGACCACCTCGTGGCCGTCGGAGGTGCGGTAGGCGTCGTACGGCGCGATCACTGGGTGCGAGAGTCCGACGCGGGGCGGCGCCTCACCGGTGTGCTCGGTCGCATAGATGGGATGGCCCATCCATTCGACCAGGGCGTCGAACATCGTCACTTCGAAGGCGCTGCCGACGCCGGTGCGTTCGCGGTGCAGAAGCGCGCCGAGCACGTTGGCGAAGGCATACATGCCGGAGGCGATGTCGGCCACCGGGATGCCGGCCTTGGCAGGATGCTCCGGCACGCCGGTGATGGCGACGAGCGCCGCCTCGCTCTGCACGAGCAGGTCGTAGGCCCGCTTGTCCCGGTACGGCCCGGTGGAGCCGTAGCCGGACATGGCACAAACGACGAGCCGCGGATGCTGCTCGAGTAGTTCCGTCGCCGGGAACCCGAGCCGGTCGACGGCGCCGGGGCCGAGGTTGTGCAGGAAGACGTCCGCCGTCCCGATCAACCGGCGCAGGACGTCGCGGCCGGTCGCCGACTTGAGGTCGAGAGCCACGGATTCCTTGCCACGGTTGAGCCAGACGAAGTGGCTCGCCAACCCGTGGACCGCGTGGTCGTAGTGGCGCGCGAAGTCCCCGCCATCGACTCGCTCGATCTTGATGACGCGTGCCCCGAGGTCGGCGAGATGCCGGGAGGCGAGGGGCGCGGCGACGGCCTGTTCGAGCGCCACGACAACCATGCCGTCGAGGGGTAGCACCGCGTCACTTTAGGCTGCCGCCGTGACGAACGTTCCCACCGCCGCCGGTTCCGTCGACAGCACCACGCTCGGCCGGACACTGATGCATGAGCATGTCTTCGTCATCACCACCGAGGTTCAGCAGAACCATGACGAGTGGGACGAGGACGAACGGGTCGTCGATGCGGTCGAGAAGCTCCGCGCTCTCAAGGCGGCCGGATTCGACACGATCGTCGATCTGACTGTGATCGGTCTGGGCCGCTACATCCCGCGGATCGTTCGGATTGCCGAGCAGGTGGACATCAACTTCATCGTCGCGACCGGCGTCTATACCTACGACTCGGTGCCGGCCTACTTCCGGTTCCGTGGGCCTCTTGTGGGCCGGCCCGAGCCGATGGTCGACATGTTCGTCCGGGACATCACCGAGGGCGTCCCCGGCACGGACGGTGTCCGGGCGGGCGTGCTCAAGTGCGCGATCGACCGGGAGGGTATGACGCGCGACGTCGAGCGCGTCCTGCGCGCCGTCGCGGCGGCGCATCGCCAGACCGGTGCACCGATCACGGTGCACACGCACCCGGAGAGCAAGAGCGGGCTGGACGTGCACCGGGTGCTTTCCGAAGAAGGTGTCGACCCGCAGCGGGTCGTCCTGGGTCACAGCGGCGACTCGACGGATGCCGACCACCTCGCCGAGCTCGCCGACTTCGGCTACCTGCTGGGGATGGACCGGTTCGGCGTCGACCTCGTGCCGTTCGAGGCGCGCGTCGGCATCGTCGTCGAGATGGCGCGACGTGGTTACGCCGAGCAGATGGTGCTCGCCCATGACGCCGCGTGCTACTTCGACTGGCTGGACCCCGAGGCCGCCATGTTCACACCGAACTGGCACTACCTCCACATCACCAACGACGTGTTGCCCGCGCTGCGCAAAGGTGGCGTGACCGACGAGCAGATCGAGACGATGCTGGTCGCCAACCCACGGCGCTATTTCGAGAACGTGGGCGCGTACTGATGGCAGCACCCATCGAGCCGTTCGACATGTCGGGCATCACGCGCGACGAGATCGGGATCAAGCGCTTCAGCGACCTGCCCCAGTCGTTGGTCGAGATGCTTCGCACCTCGGTCGACGAGACCCCCGACCGCGAGGCGATCGTCGAGCTGGACGGGCCTCGTGTCACCTACCGCGAGCTGTGGGACCGGGCTGCTCGCGTCGCGGGTGGGCTGCGGGAGGCGGGCGTGGCGCGCGGCGACCGCGTCGCGATCCGCCATGGCAACACGCTCGACTGGGTGCTGAGCTTCTTCGGCACCCATCTCGCCGGCGCGGTCGCCGTACCCGTCAACACGCGCTTCGCCGAGCCGGAAGTCGACTACGTGGTCAACGACTCCGGCGCCAAGGTCGTCCTCGTTCCGGGTACGCCGCTCCCCGAAGGGGCGCCATACGCGGTTGACGACACCGGTCTCGACGACCTTGCGGCGATCTTCTACACGTCGGGAACGACAGGCTTTCCCAAAGGTGCGATGACGACACACGAGAACTTCGTGACGAACATCGAGAACGTCTTTCGCATCAGGCGGCCGCGCGACGGTGAGCCGATGCGCAACCTCGTGTCGGTGCCGCTGTTCCATGTCACCGGTTGCAACTCGCAGCTGCTGCCCACGCTCGCCGACCGCGGGACGACAGTCGTGATGCCGACGTTCGAGGTGCAGCGGTTCCTGCGCGCGATCATCGAAGAGAACGTCAGCGTCGTCACGACCGTGCCGGCAATCTTCTGGTATGCGCTCACCCAGCCGAATGTCGGCGAGTTCGACCTGTCGAAGGTCGAGCTCGCAACGTATGGCGGCGCACCCGTCGCACCGTCACTCGTCGGAGAGATCAAGAAGGCGTTCGGCAATGCGCGCGTCGGCAACGGGTTCGGACTAACCGAGACGTCGTCGGTCTCCACGTTTCTGCCGCATGAATATGCCGACACCCACGCCGACTCGGTCGGGTTCGCTGTGCCAACCGTCGACCTCGACGTGCTCGACCCCGACCCCAAGTCAGGTGTCGGTGAACTGCTGATCCGGGGCGCCAACGTCGTCGCCGGCTACTGGAACAAACCCGAGGCAACGGCGGACACATTCGTCGACGGGTGGCTGCGCACCGGCGACCTGGCCCGCGTCACGCCGGAAGGATTCACTTACATCGTCGATCGCGCGAAGGACATGATCAATCGCGGCGGCGAGAACGTCTATTCGGTCGAGGTCGAAAACGCGCTGGCTGCAGCGCCCGGCGTGTTCGAGGTCGCTGTCGTCGGTGTGCCCGACGAGATGATGGGCGAGAAAGTCGGCGCCGTGCTCGTTCCCACCCCTGGCTCGTCGCTCGATGTCGGCGCCGTGATGGCGTTCGCACGCGAACATCTCGCCGACTTCAAGGTGCCGCAATACGTATCGGTACGCGCCGAGCCGCTGCCGCGCAACCCGGGCGGCAAGATCCTCAAACGCGCCCTGCGCGACGCCGCCGACTGGCAGCTTGTCAAACGGTGATGTTCTTCGTCGTCATGCGGCGGCGTGGGCCGGAGTGGGATCCGGCACTGCCGATGGAGCAGCAGTCGCAGTGGGATGAGCACGCGGCGTTCATGGACGGCCTCGTCGAGAGCGGCTTCGTCATCCTCGGTGGACCGCTGAGTGATGAGCGCACCGTGGTCCTTGCGGTCGAAGCCGCTGACGAGGACGACGTCCGTATGACGCTCGCGCGCGACCCGTGGCACGAGACCCACCTGGTCGTCGACAGTGTCGACGCCTGGACGATCCGACTCGACGGCCGGAACCGTTAGTCGTTCGCGGGGGCGAGCATGCGGATGGCGTCGGCGGGGGCGACGCCGACGGGGAGTAGGGCCGGGATCGGCGTCGTCACGCCGTTCTCGACATACTCCGCGATCCGCTCACGACATTGCTCCGGTGTGCCGTGCACGATGAGGTCGTCGGCCACAGAGTCAGGGATGGCTTCGAGCGCGCCCTTGCGATCGCCGGCAGACCAGGCGTCCCACATCGGCTGCAGCGCGTCGCGGCCCAGCCACTCGTGGAACGCTCGATAGACCGGGACGTTCATGTAAGCCGCGATCGCATACTTCGCGACGCCACGGGCCGTGGCGGTATCGGTGGTCAGCGCAACGAAGATGCGCGCGGCGATCTCCTTGTCGGACCCGCCCTCGCGGACGTACGGCGCCACCGTCTTCACGTCGTCGGGCGACAGCCAGTTGATGATCGCGCCGTCCGCTTCACGTCCGGCCAGCCGCAACATCCCGGCGCGCAGCGCAGCGACGAGGATTGGTGGTGGCGACGGCGGGACGAGTCCGAGCCGGAACCCGTCGACGGAGAACGTCTCGTATTTCTCCGTGACCTTGTCGCCAGCCAGCGCCGTACGAAGAAACCGCACGGTGTCTCGGACGCGCTTGTAGGGCTCTTCGAACGGCACCGCGTTCCACTTCTCGACGATGACGTTCGACGACGAACCGATGCCCAGCACGAAGCGACCGGGTGCGGCAGTGGCCAGGGTCGCTGCGGACATGGCGAGGGTAGCCGGACCGCGCGTGTACACCGGCACGATCGAGGTGCCCAGACGCAGTGACGGCGCCCACACCGACGCCAGGGCCAGCGGCGTGAACGCGTCGCCGGCGTTGGACTCGGCCGACCAGACATCGGTGTAGCCCAGGTCCGGGAGCTGCTCGAACAGCGAGCGCTGCTCGGGCAGCGGAATGCCGTCAAAGGGAACGGTGATGCCGAAGCGCGCTGCCACGGCGGTCACCTTATCGACGGCGTACCGGCCTTCCCACCGGGCCACGGCTAGGACAGAATGCGATTCGGTATTTCCCCGCTGCACCGAACACCCGAAGGGGCGACCGTGGATCTGAGCTTCAGCGAGGCCGACGAGCAGTTCCGGGCGGAGTTCCGCGCCTGGCTCGACGCCAATCTCCCGGAGGAGTGGCGCCAGCGCGGCTTCTGGCGCAAACAGGGCGACGCCGGCTTCGAGATGCGCCGCAAGTGGGAGGCGGACAAGGCCAAGGCCGGTTTCGCCGGCATCCAGTGGCCCCAGGAGTTCGGCGGCCGCGGCGGCACCCGGTCGCAACGGGCGATCTACGACGAGGAGATGGTCCGCTACCGCGCCCCACTGACGGTGAACTCGCTCGGACTGACCTTCCTCGCACCGACGGTCATGGTGATCGGCACCGACGAGCAGAAGCGCGACATCATCAAGCCGCTGCTGCACAACGAGGTCATCTGGTGCCAGGGCTTCTCCGAGCCCAACGCGGGCAGCGACCTCGCCAACGTCCAGCTACGCGCCGAGGCAGAGGGCGACGAGTACGTCCTCAACGGTCAGAAGATCTGGACGTCAAACGCGCTGCACGCCGACAAGATGTTCGGGCTTGTCCGCACCGGCACCGGCGAGAAGCGTCACCACGGCATCACGATGCTGCTCATCGACCTGAAAAACCCGGACGGCTCATATGCAGCCGGCGTCGACGTGCGGCCGCTCAAGCAGATGAGCGGCGCCCTCGACTTCGGCGAGGTGTTCTTCACCGACGTACGCGTCCCCAAGGCCAACATCATCGGTGAAGAGGGCCGCGGCTGGAACGTCGCCATGTTGTTGCTGTCGTTCGAGCGAGGCTCGTCGGCGCTGCCGCAGTATGCCGCCTTCCGCCGCGAGGTCGACGACATCATCGACCTCGCGAAGACCACCGGCCGCGAGCAGGACCCGCTGCTGCGGCAGAAGATCGCCTCATCCGTCGTCGAGCTCGAGTGCCTGCGTTATCACTCCCTGCACCTGCTGACGCAGGCCGAACAGGGCAAGGAGCTAGGCCCCGCATCGAGCCTCACGAAGCTGCAGTGGAGCGAGACACACCAGGACATCGGCGAGCTGTTCGCCGATGTCGCCGGGCCCGGTCACCAGGTGGCGGCAGAACTCGGCGCCGAGGACCTGCTGGCCTCGTTCCTCTGGTCGCGCTCCGAAACCATTTGGGGCGGCAGCTCGCAAGTGCAACGCAACATCGTCAGCGAGCTCGTACTCGGCCTCCCGCGGTAAGGACGGACATGGACTTCTCACTTTCCGACGAGCAGCGGGCGCTGCAAACGACCGTCCGCGAATTCCTCGCCGACAAGTTCCCGCTTGCAGCCGTGCGCGGCGTCTATGACGACGACGACAGTGACGGCGACCCCGCTGAGCTCTGGAAGTCGATCGGTGAGCAGGGCTGGCTCGCCGTACTGATCCCGGAGGAGTACGACGGGCTGGGTCTCGGCCTCCTCGACGCAGCCGTGCTTGCGCGGTGCTGGGGCGAGGGCTGCGCGCCCGGGCCGTTCCTGCCCACGCTCATCGCCGCGGAGGCGATCCGGCTCGGCGGTTCACCCGAGCTGCAGAAGGAATGGTTACCCCGGGTCGCGGCCGGCGAGGCGAAACTCGCGTTTGCCAGTGGTGGTCGGGTCACCGCCACCGACGGGAAGCTGACCGGGTCCGTCGACCATGTCGACTATGCGCACGTCGCGGACGCTATCGTCGTTGCCGTCGACGGCGGCTCGTTGTGGCTCGTCGAACCCGACAGCAACCTGACTGTCACGGCGCATGAAACCCTCGACCGCTCCGGCCGGCTGTGCACGGTGCAGCTCAACGGAACTCCAGGCGTCCAACTGCCCGGTTCGGTGCTGCCGGAGATCCTCGACCGCGCGGCCGTCCTGACCGCCAACGACCTGGCGGGCATCGCCCGCGTCGCGCTCACCCGCACCGTCGACTACGACAAGACGCGAGAGCAGTTCGGCAAGCCGGTCGGGTCGTTCCAGGCCATCAAGCACACGCTTGCCGACTTGCACGTCGCCGTGACGATGACCGAGCACGCGGGCTGGTATGCCGCCCACGCGATCGACGCACAACTGCCGGACGCCGCACTCGCCGTTTCGGTTGCCAAGGCCAAGGCAAGTGACGCGGCCCGGGAGACGACGGCCGCGATGATCCAGTTCCACGGCGGCATCGGCTACACCTGGGAACACGACGCGCATTTGTTCTTCAAGCGCGCGAAGCGACTGGAATATGCGTATGGCGACGCCGCGGCGCACCGGGAGCGGATCGCGCGACTGGTCGTCGATGGTCGATAGTCCGACCTTCGGAACGCCCCTGAGTCCACCGGGGCTCCCCCAGTCACTCGACTACCCGCGCGTGCCCGTCGGGGCGATTCTCGCCGGCACGGCTCGTCGTTGGCCGGATCGAGTCGGTTGGATCGACGGTGACCGCAGCATGACGTTCGCGGAAGCCTACGCGCGCGCGGCGCAGTTCGCGCACGCGCTGCGCGCTCGCGGCATCCAAAGTGACGACGTGGTCGCGGTGCACGCGCCGAACTGCATCGAATATCCGGTCGTCTACTACGGCATCTTGCTGGCTGGTGCGACGTTCTCCCCCACCAACCCGCTGCTGCCGCCGGATGACCTGGCGTTCCAGCTCACGGACTGCGCAGCACGCATCGTCGTCACGTGGGGACCTGCAGCCGCCGTCATACATGCCATCAGGGATCGCATCCCCGCCGACGGTGTCATCACGATCGGCGAGGACTTCGAGGACGTCCTCGCGGGCCAGCCGACCGAACCGCCCACGATCGACATCGACATCGACAACGCGCTGGCGCATCTCGCCTACACCGGCGGCACGACGGGCCGGTCCAAAGGTGTCGAGCTGCCACATCGCAATGTCGTGGTCAACACGCTGCAGTACGCGTGCTGGAGCAGCGGCGCGTTGCCGGTGCTCGACGACGCCGGCAACCTGAGGGTCGACCAGATCGGCTCGACCGACGAGTGGCCGGCGCGTATCGGTACGGGAACCGCCGTACATCTGACGCCGTGGTTCCACGCCATGGGCACCATCGGCGGCCTCAACCTCACCGTTCTGACCGGCACCACACTCGTCCTGCACATGCGCTTCGACCCGGGCCGCTATCTCGCCGACGCAGAGAAGCACCGCGTGACGAGCATGGGCGGTGCACCACCGATCTATGTCGCGTTGCTGCAGCATCCGGACATCGACAAGCGGGACCTGTCGAGCGTGCTGAGCATCTCCTCCGGCGCCGCGCCGTTGCCGGTCGAGGTGCTCGAGTCGCTCAAGCGACGCTTTCCGCAGGCACGCGTCGGCGAGGGTTACGGGCTCACTGAAGTGACGATGGGCGCCACGTCCAACCCGTCGTGGCGGTCTGGCCAGCGCAAGGCGGGGACAGTCGGCGTGCCGGTCTTCGATACCGAGATCAAGCTCACTGACGGAGAGGTGTGCATCCGCGGCCCACAAGTGATGCGCGGCTATCACAACCGGCCGGAGGAGACCGCCGACGTGCTGAGCGACGGCTGGTTGCGTACCGGCGACGTGGGCTTCATCGACGACGACGGATACCTCACGATCGTCGACCGCAAGAAAGACATGCTCATCTACAAGGGCTACAACGTCTATCCGCGCGAGCTCGAAGAGGTGCTGTTCAGCCACCCCGCCGTCGCCAACGCGGCCGTAGTTGGCAAGCGCGACGTCGCGGTCGGTGAGCTGCCGGTCGCCTTCGTCGTTCTTGCCGACGAGGGCGCGGATCCGCAAGAGATTCGCGACTGGGTCAACGGGCGCGTGACGCCATACAAAAAGCTGCGCGACATCCGCGTGCTGGGCGAGATTCCCGTGTCGGCAGCAGGCAAAGTGCTGCGCCGCGAGCTACGGGCGTCACTAGAAGAGGAGAGCTCATGACGACGAGTCGCGAGTGGCACCTGATCCGGCGGCCACAGGGGTGGCCGGTGCCGGACGACTTCAGCCTCGTCGAAACCGAGGTGGGCGATCCGCCGGACGGCTTCGTCCTCGTGCGCAACATCGCGATGTCGGTCGACCCCTATATGCGCGGCCGGATGAACGATGCGAAGTCGTATGCCGAGCCGTATGCGCTGAACGCCGCGATGTACGGCGGCGCCGTCGGTCGGGTGGAGAAGTCGACGGTGCCATCGATCGCAGAGGGCTCGGTGGTCCGGCATATGCTCGGCTGGCGCGAGTGGGCGCTGGTGCCGGCACGCCAGTGTGAGCCGATCAACCCCGATGCGGACGGCGTACCGGCGTCCGCCTATCTCGGTGTGCTGGGAATGCCGGGCCTCACCGCGTGGGTCGGTGTCTTCGACATCGCCGAGGCGCGTCCCGGCGAGACGATGTTCATCTCCGCTGCAGCAGGAGCAGTCGGCAGCGTCGCCGGGCAGCTGGCCAAGCTTGCGGGACTGCGCGTCATCGGCAGCGCGGGCACGGCCGACAAGGTCGAGTGGCTGCGCAAGGTCGGCTATGACGCGGCCTTCAACTATCACGACGGCGACGTGACGAAGCAGCTCGCGGCCGCGGCACCGGAGGGCATCGACTGCTACTTCGACAACGTCGGGGGCGACCATCTGCGGGCTGCGCTTGCGGTCATCAACCCATTCGGCCGGATCGCCGAGTGCGGGATGATTGCCGCATACAACGAGAACGTGCCAGGGCCGGACAACTTGTTCTTCATCGTGGGCAAGAAGCTCACTGTCCGCGGCTTCATCGTGAGCGACCACTGGCAGCGTGAGCCGGTCTTCCGCCGCCATGTCGCCGGGCTGATCCGCGACGGGAAGCTGGTGTTCGAGGAGACCCACCGCGCCGGCATCGAAACAGCGCTGGACGCGTTTCTCGACGTACTCAAGGGCGGCAAGCACACGGGCAAGATGGTCGTCGACCTGTAGCGACGAGGACTTGCCCCGCCGCCGCGCGGGTATGGCTACGTCATGACACAGCCTGACAACGACAAGGACCTTGAGAAGGTACGACGCACCCGGACGTCGACAGTCTGGACGCTGACCTCGGTAGCCGCGATCTTGCTGTTGCTCCTGGTCATCTTCGTCGCCCAGAACGGCCAGCAGACGCGGATCCACTTCCTGGGCGCCTCCGGGAGCACGTCGGTGGCGGTCGGCCTGCTCTTGTCCGCCGTGACGGGCGCACTGATCGTCCTGCTCGTGGGAGCCCTGCGGATCGCGCAGCTGAGGCTGGCCACCCGGCGACACCTGCGCGGGACCAACCACGCCTACCCGGCGGAGAAGAGCGAGCAGTCCGAGACAAGCGGGTCCAAGCGGTCATAACGCCTGATCCGATGTGATCATCTTGTCCCGCAATCCTCGGTGGGACCCCGGCCGGCGCCGATGCCGGAATGGTGCGGTCGCGGCTGCCCCGGCTTGCTGTGTGCGCAGCGCTGATCGCTGCATTCATGGCCGACCTTGCGCTGCGCCCGGGTGGCACGCACCTCACCCGCACCATCGACGACATTGGCGAGATGCTTGCCGCGGCAACAGCGGCGGGCTTCTGCGGTTGGCGCGCTAGCAAGGCCGTCGGCCGGCCGCGCGTCTCGTGGCTGCTCATCGGCACCGGATGTGGCGCTTGGGCGGTCGGTGAGGCGATCTGGTGCTACTACGAGCTGCTGCAGAGCCGATCGACGCCGTTCCCGTCCTGGGCGGATGCAGGCTTCCTGCTGTTCCCCGTACTCGCCCTCGTCGGTTTGCTGTTCCGGCCCTCAGCCGCGTTCGCGGGCCAGGGCCGGATCCGCGTCGCGCTCGACGCGACCATCATCGCCGCCGCCTTGTTCCTGGTCAGCTGGGTGCTGGCGCTCGGGCCGGTCTACCAAGCGGGGGCCGACAGCCGATTCGCCGCGATCGTGTCGCTTGCCTATCCGGTCAGCGACCTCATGCTGCTCACCGTCACGGTCATCGTGTTGAGCTATTCACACACGGGCGACCGGCTTGGACTGTCCTCGATCGCCGCGGGTTTCCTCGCTCTCTGCGTTGGTGACAGCGGCTTTGCCTACCTGACCGCGACCGACAAATACGGCGCGGTCAACCTCATCGACGCGGGCTGGGTCGCGGGCTTTCTCATCATCGCCCTGGCGGCGCTGCTCGACACAGGTCCGCGTGACGACTCTCCCCGGCTCGTCGCCCCGCGTACCGCATTGCTCCTGCCCTATGCGCCTGCGCTAGCCGCCATCGTGACGACGATGCATGAGCTCAGCAATGCCGGTCTCGACCAAGTCGAGACGGCCGCCGCAAGCACGTTGGTCGGTGCGCTCATCGCGCGGCAGGTGCTGGTGCTGCTCGACAACCGGACGCTGATGAGTCGCATCTCGCACCAAGCGTTCCACGACGTGCTCACCGGCCTCGCCAACCGCGCCTTGTTCAACGACCGGCTCGAACACGCGCTGGACCTGCATCGACGCGACTTGCGCGAAGTGACGGTTCTGCTGCTCGACCTGGACGACTTCAAGACCGTCAACGACTCGCTCGGGCACCCGGCGGGTGACGAGCTGCTGGTGCGGGTGAGCGAACGCCTCTGCGCGACCGTGCGCACCGGCGACACTGTCGCGAGGCTGGGCGGCGACGAGTTCGCGATCCTGATGGAAGACGGCGGCGACGCCCTCGACCTCGCTGCGCGCCTGCTCTCGAGCCTCGACCTTCCGGTGACGTTGGCGGAGCGGCAGATCACCGTCCGTGCGAGCATCGGCCTTGCGACCGTGCTGCCGGCCGACCCGCCGGTCACCGGGACTGAGATGTTGCAACGAGCCGACGTGGCAATGTATGCCGCGAAGCGCGCCGGCAAGGCGACGGTGGTCACCTACACGCCGTCACTCGACGCCGACGCTGAGCAGCTCGACTTGCACAATGCGTTGGCGGTCGCCGTTTCGCTCGAGGAGATCGGCGTTGCCTACCAACCCATCTTCGGCCGGGACGGCGCCCTTCGCGGCTTCGAAGCACTCGCGCGCTGGGACTATCGCGGCCGACCGGTCTCCCCCGGCGTGTTCCTCGACGTCGCGCGGCGGCTGGGCTGCCTGACCCGGCTCGACGAGCTCGTCCTCGGCAAGGCCGCAGCAGAGGCGAGCGGCTGGCCGACCACGCTGTTCCTCTCGGTCAACGTGGACGGGGAGACCCTGAGCGCGCCTGACGCCGTCGAACGACTCCTCGACACCATCCGCCGGTCGGGGTTGGACCCTCGCCGCATCGCCGTTGAGGTGCTGGAATCGAGCCTGATCGAGTACGACGCGCCGGCCCTGTCGACGCTCGCCGCGCTCCGGCAGGCCGGCGTACGAGTTGTCGTCGACGACTTCGGGGCGGGCTATGCCTCACTCGTTCGGCTGCAAGCACTTCATCCGCATGTCGTGAAGATCGACCGAAGCCTGGTTGCCGAGCAGACGAGCGCGCATGCGCCCACCGCCCTGCTCGCGGGTGTCGTGCAGCTCGCCCACCGAATCGGAGCGGCGGTCATCGCTGAGGGCATCGAGACGCAGCTGCAGCTGTCCGCCGCAACGGCCGCCGGCTGCGAATACGTCCAGGGCTTCCTGCTTGGTCGACCGGGCAGCCCGACGCGGTGCCGGGAGACCATCCGGCGCGGCTCGGTCGAGATCCTCCAGCCATCTCTCCCGCTCAGAGATCAGGCAACCGGTTCGGCATGAGGTCGGGCTGGGCCAGGCCATCGACTTCGAGCAAGCGGCCGCTGATCCACGACGCCGCCGGCGAGGCGAGAAACAAGACGGCATTAGCGATGTCCTGCGGCTGACCGAGGCGCCGCATCGCGATCCGGTCCACCATCCCCGCGCGCAGCTGCGGGTCCTGTCGTTGCAGCCAGCCGGCTAGCGCATCAGTCTCGACCGCACCCGGCAGCACGGCGTTGACGCGAACACGTGGCGCCAGCTCGCCCGCCATCAACCGGGTGAGCTGACCGAGCGCTGACTTCATGAGGCTGTGCGCAAACGATCCGCGCGACGCATGCTGCCCCGCCATCGACCCGATGTTGACCACCGCACCGGATCGCTCGAGCAGATCGGGGGTCGCCAAACGTGCCAGCTCGAACGCTGCAGAGAGGTTGAAATGGAACGCCGCCTCCAGATCCGAGACCGTCGTCGACAGGAACGGCTTCGTCACGGATCCGCCGGCATTGTTCACCACGACGTCGACGCCGCCCAGCTCGTCCCGCGCTCGCTGGACGATGTCGGCAAGCGAAGCAAGGTCGTTGACGTCGGCGACATGCACCAGCGCCTGACGGCCAAGTGCACGGATCTCTGCCGCGACGCTTTCGAGATCCGTCTCCGTGCGTGCGATCAGGACGACATCTGCCCCGGCACTCGCGACCGTCGTGGCAATCGCGGCGCCGATTCCTTTACCTGCGCCCGTGACGAGGGCCACCCGGCCGTCGAGGCGGAACGCGTCGAGGACACTCACCTGCTTAGTCCGATCTGTCGGGATAGATAGGCATTTGTGCAGCCTATTGTCGGGAGACACGCCGACCGGAAACACTGTCGGAATGCGGCTGACGACGCATCATGAGGCCATGTCCCGAGTGCCCGTCCGTATGGCCGCGCTCCAAGTCGGCGAGTTCGCCGTCGGTGTCGCGCTCGCCTGCACGGCAGTCGGCGCGGCCTACGCCCTTTCACATGCGGTGTGGCCGCTAGTACTCGTCGCTGCCATGGTCGTGACCGCGTCGGTGTGGGTTGAGCTCCGATTCGGAGCAAAGACAACCGGGCTCGTCGTCGGCATGCTGCCAACAGCACTGCTCGCCGCCGGTCTTCTCAGTGCCGTCTCGATGGTCGTCTATCGCCTGAACTGATTGGCCGGCTCACACCATGCGGCGGCGCAGCACGCGGTAGCCGAACTTCCCGGCGACCCAGAACAATGCGACGAGCAAGGCGGCGAGCAGCAGCGGTCCGATGACACCGATGATCGCCTCGATGCCGCGCACGAACCGCGACACTGAGCGATCGACCGCCTTGTGCAGGCCAGACTTCTCGTGGTGCTTGGTCGCAGCGACTTCCGTTTTCTGGTCCACGGTGACTGTGAGCGTGCTGAGCGCAGCCTGGTTGTTCAGCACCTTGAGCTGACCCTGTAGCTGCTCGATCTGAGTTTGTACGTCGGTGACGTGCTGCTGCACCGCGAGAGTCTCGCCAATCGTCTGCGCTTTCGACAGCAGCGTCAGGAACGTGTTGCGCGTGTCTTGCAACGCCTTGAGGCGCGCCTTGATGTCGACGTACTTGCTCGTCACGTCCTTGCCAGACGTCTCGAGCGCCAGCACCTTGACGCCCTCGATCGCACGTGCGCGAGTGATGGTGTTCTCGAACGCCTCGACCGGGACACGCAGCGTCACCTGGCCACTAGGGGCGAGGCCGCCTTCACTGGTGCGACTGTCCTGCACATAGCCGCGCATCAGCGTCGCGAGTGCGGTCAGCTTGTTGAGCGTCGAGCTGACCTGACCCTTGGCTACCTGAAGGTCAAGCTCGCCGGTCTTGATGATGCGGTCCGGCACCGTCGGGATCGGCGCGACCGGCGCCGCCACGCTTCCGCTGGTTCCGGCTGACGTCGCCCCGCTTCCGCCCGAGAGCGGAACGCCCGAGCCGGCGAACGCACCCTGATCGTTCGTCCGAGGCACCGCCGCCGGCGCAGACACCGGAGGACGCGCCCGTTTCGCGCCCGTGCCAGCTGACGCGATCGCCCCATGCACCACATTGCGTTCGTCCGCGGCTCCAGCGGCTGTCGAGGCTGATGAGCCGCCGCCCTCCTCGGTACCGCGCGACCCGTGGCCGCCGACGGCGATCGCCACGATGATGAGCAACACGACGCTCGCCGCCCCGAGCGCCATCCAGCCGTGGGCGGTGGGCCGACGTGGCCGCCAGCGCCGCCAGGCCGGATCGTCGTCGGCCGTGGCGGGAGCGAGCTGCCGGCGCAGCCGGTCGACTGCGCCGGCAGGGACGTCGTAGTCGTTCGCGGCGTCCGCGAGGCCGCGCTCGAGCAGGTCTTCGGTGATCATCGGGCCACCTCCACGTCGCTCCACGCGGCCAGGGCTGGATCGTCCGCGAGGCGGCGGCGGGCCTCGGAAAGCCGTGACTTCACGGTGCCCGGTCGCCGCTGGATCGCGACGGCGATCTCGCGCTCGGCCAGCCCGCTGTAGTAGCGCAGGACGACGGGCACGCGCAGGTGATCGGGCAGCCGGTCCAACGCCTGGGCGAGACATCGCCCGAGCGCCGCGTCCTCAGCGTCATGCTGCGGATCCGCTGGACCCGGTATGCCGGCAAGAGCCTCCTCGTCCGCGCGCTCCCGCCAGATCCGGTCGCCACGGACTCGCGACAGGCAGGCGTTGACGACGACGCGATAGAGCCAGGCCCGCCGGCCCTCACCGCCGGGAATGGCGTCGCGGAAGCGCCAGACCCGCAAGAAGGCGTCCTGGACCGCGTCCTCGGCGTCCGCGGGTGAGCGCAGCACAAGGCAAGCGGTGCGGTACGCCGTCGGATATGACTCCGCGAGCCAGGCGTCCAGGTCATCCACGCAAATGAGACTCCGCGGACGCCCAGTTGGTTCGCGCCAATTTCGTCAGACGAGCGCCGGGACCGGGACGGACGCGGGTGTGTGCGGCATGAGGAGCACTAGCCGAAGTCCGCGCAGCGAAGCGAGCAGACTTTGGCGTGGCGACGATGCCGCACACACCGGCACGACGAAGCGTCCAACTAGCGAGGAGCCATGCGGATCGCGCCGTCGAGGCGGATGATCTCGGCGTTGAGGTAGCCGTTCTCGACGATGTGGCGCGCGAGTGAGGCGTACTCCTCCGGCGCGCCGAGACGGGCCGGGTGCGGCACCTGCTTGGCCAGCGACTCCTGCGCGGGCTCCGGCAAGCCGGCCATCATCGGCGTCAAGAAGATGCCCGGCGCGATCGTGCAGACGCGGATGGCGGCGCTCGACAGGTCCCGGGCGATCGGCAACGTCATCCCGGCGACGCCACCCTTGGACGCGGAGTAGGCAGCCTGACCGATCTGGCCGTCGAACGCCGCGACCGACGCCGTGTTGATGATGACGCCGCGGTCGCCGTCGACCGGGTCGTTCTGGGTCATCGCGTTGGCCGCCAACCGGATGACGTTGAACGTGCCGATCAGGTTGACCTGCACCACGCGCGCAAAGTTCTGCAACGGCATGACACCCTGCTTGCCGATCGTCTTCTCAGCGGTCGCGATCCCAGCGCAGTTGACCGCGATACGCAGCGGCGCCTGTGCGACGGCCGCGTCGATCGCCGCCTGGACACTGGCCTCGTCGGTCACGTCCGCCGGCGCGAACGTGCCGCTCAGCTCCGCTGCGCGCTCGGCCCCGGCCGACGTCGGCAGATCGAGCAGCACAACGTGGGCGCCGGCCTTCGCAAGCTCGGTTGCTGTCGCGAGCCCGAGCCCGCTCGCGCCGCCCGTGATGATGGCGCTGCAGCCGTCAATCCGCATCTGTTGTCTCCTCCACAACGACGAGCACCGCGCCCGCCTCGACTTGTTGCCCTGCTGATACTTCGACGCCAGTGACGGATCCTGCCGCCGGCGCCGAAACAGTGTGCTCCATCTTCATCGCCTCGAGGACGACGAGCGGCTGACCCTTGGCGACCGTTGCACCCACCTCGACGAGGATGCGTACGACGGAGCCTGGCATGGGCGCGACGAGCGAGCCCGCCGCGAGGTCATGGCTGTGGTCCGGGAAGCGCGGCACGAGGACGTATGACGAAGACCCCAGCGGTGAGTCGACGTCAACGGCATCGGCGACGATCGCCACCTGATAAGTACGCCGGATTCCCGCTGCCGTGAGGTCGACGGCTGTCATGGTGGCGTTGTGCAGCGTGACGTCGATGGCCTCGTCGTCGACGGCAGCCGTCAGGCCGTCCCGGCCGATCTGGTAGCTGACGACGGTCTCCGCGTCGCCGTCGCGCAGCGTCAGCCGCTGCGGTTGCGACCGGTTGTTGCGCCATCCGCTGGGCAGCCGAGACAGCACCTCGGCCTGCGCACGGTTCTGCGCCTGCAGCGCGAGAGCCGCCGCGAGTGCGTGCAGGCGGGCGCCGGATGCGTCCAGTGGATTGCCGCCGAGCACCGACGGCTCGTGCCGTTCGAGAAAACCGGTGTCGGTCCTGCCGCTGAGGAACTCGCGGTTGCGCAGGATGCCGACGAGCAGGTCGCGGTTGGTGACCACGCCGTGAATGCGTGAGCGTTGCAGCGCTGTTGCCAACGTACCGGCGGCTTCATCGCGGGTCGGTGCATAGGCGATGACCTTGGCAAGCATGGCGTCGTAATAGGGCGAGACGACACTGCCGGACTCGAATCCGCCATCGACGCGAACGATGTCAGTCGGCAGCTCGAAGGCGCGCAACGTGCCGGTTGCCGGAAGGAACCCCGCCGCAACGTCCTCGGCATACACGCGCACTTCGATCGCATGACCGGTGATACGGGGAGACAGCGCGTCAGACGGCAGCGGCTCCCCCATCGCGACGAGCAGCTGCAGACGCACGAGGTCGAGGCCGGTGATGAGCTCGGTGACCGGATGCTCGACCTGCAGCCGGGTGTTCATCTCCAGGAAGGCGAAATCTTCCTGCGCGCCTGGTCCAGTAGCAACGACGAACTCGACAGTGCCTGCTCCGACGTATCCCACCGCGGCGGCAGCGGCGGCGGCGGCCTCACCCATGCGCTTGCGCAGGTCGTCGTCCACGGCAGGCGAGGGCGCCTCTTCGACGATCTTCTGATGGCGACGTTGGATCGAGCACTCCCGCTCGAACAGCGACACGACGTTGCCGTGTGTGTCGGCAAAGACCTGGATCTCGATGTGTCGCGGCGCCTCGAGATAGCGCTCGAGAAACACGGTGTCGTCGCCGAACGCCGAGCCGGCTTCGCGACGCGCACCTTCAACGGCTTCGGCCAGTCCGTCCGCACTGCGGACGATGCGCATCCCGCGGCCACCGCCACCGGCAGATGCCTTGACCAGCAAGGGATATCCGACCTGGTCGGCGTCGGCTGGATCGTCCGCCCAGGGCAGGGTTGGAACCCCGGCTTTCTGCATGAGCTCTTTCGCGCCGAGCTTCGACCCCATCGTCTCAATCGCGTCCGCGGGCGGACCAACCCATATCAGCCCGGCGGCTTCGACCTTGCGGGCAAAGTCGGCGTTCTCCGACAAGAAGCCGTAGCCCGGATGCACGGCATCGGCACCTGCGCGCTTCGCTGCATCGATGACAAGGTCACCGCGCAGGTAGGTCTCTGCGGGTGTGTTTCCAGGCAGCTGCACAGCCTCGTCGGCTTCGCGCACGAACGGCGCGGCCGCATCGGCATCGCTGTGCACCGCGACCGTGCTGATCCCCATCGCGCGTGCGGTGCGAAAGATGCGACGCGCAATCTCGCCGCGGTTGGCGACGAGCAGCTTCGTGATCGGACGGGACATCGCGATCACATCCGGAAGACGCCGAAGCCGCGGCGCCCCTCGATCGGCTGGTTGTGCACGACAGACAGCGACATACCAAGCGCAGTGCGCGTGTCACGCGGGTCGATGATGCCGTCGTCATAGAGACGTGCAGTGAGGAACAACGCCTTCGACTCCGCCTCGATCTGGTTCTCGACCATCTCGCGCATCGCGCGGTCCTGTTCGTCGTCGTAGTCCTGTCCACGCGCCTGCGCCGACTGCCGCGCGACGATCGACAGGACACCGGCGAGCTGCGCCGGACCCATGACGGCTGACTTCGCATTCGGCCAGGTGAACAGAAAGCGCGGGTCGTATGCGCGGCCGCACATGCCGTAGTTCCCGGCGCCATACGACGCGCCCATGACGACGGTCAGGTGCGGCACCCCGCTGTTGGACACGGCGTTGATCATCTGCGCGCCGGCCTTGATGATGCCGCGCTGCTCGTAGTCCTTGCCAACCATGTATCCGGTCGTGTTCTGCAGGAACAGCAGCGGTGTGTCGCTCTGGTTGGCGAGCTGGATGAACTGTGCTGCTTTCTCCGACTCCTCGGCGAACAGCACGCCGCGCGCGTTGGCGAGGACGCCGATCGGGTAGCCGTGCAGCGCGCCCCAGCCGGTCACGAGCGAGGGGCCGTAGAGCGGCTTGAACTCGTCGAACTCGCTGCCGTCGAGGATGCGCGCGAGCACGTCGCGCGGATCGAACGGCTCACGCAGGTCGGTCGGGATGATGCCGAGGAGGTCCTCGACGTCATAGAGCGGCTCGGCGTATGACGCCGCCGGCGGCGGACCGAGCTTGCGCCGATTGAGCCGCTTGACGATCTGACGGCCGAGCCGGATCGCGTCGACCTCGTCGAGCGCTAGGTAGTCGGCGAGGCCGCTGACGCGCGCGTGCATCTCGGCGCCGCCGAGCTCCTCGTCGTCGCTCTCCTCGCCGGTCGCCATCTTGACCAGCGGCGGCCCACCCAGGAACACCTTCGCGCGCTCCTTGACCATGACCACGTAGTCGCACATGCCGGGGATGTAGGCGCCGCCCGCGGTCGAGTTGCCGAAGACGAGCGCGATCGTCGGGATCTTCGCCGCGGACTTGCGCGTCAGGTCGCGGAAGCCACGGCCGCCCGGGATGAAGATCTCGCTCTGGGTCGGGAGGTCGGCGCCGCCGGACTCGACGAGGTTGACGACCGGCAGCCGGTTCTCCTCGGCGATCTGCGCGGCACGCCCGCCCTTTTTGGCGCCATACGGGTTGGTCGCGCCGCCGCGGACCGTCGGGTCGTTGGCGTTGACGAGAACCTCGACGCCCTCGACGACACCGATCCCGGTGACCAGGCTGGCCCCGACGGTGTAGTTGGTGCCCCACGCGGCGAGCGGCGACAGCTCGAGAAACGGCGAGTCGGGGTCGAGGAGCAGCTCGATGCGCTCGCGGGCAAGGAGCTTGCCGCGTTTGCGGTGGCGCTCGACATACTTCTCTCCCCCACCGGCACGGACGAGGTCGAGCTGCACGTCGATCTCGGCCAGCTGGGCGAGGAGAGCCGCCCGGCGCTCGGCATATTCGGGCGCATCGCGATTGACGCGATCCGGCAGCACGGGCATGCGCGCAGGATAGTTGCCGGGCCCGATCAGCCCGGCGGCACGGCGCACACGCAGAACTCGTTGCCCTCCGGATCACGCATGACGACGTAGTCGTCGTCCGGCTCCTCGTGGTGCCGGACGTATGACGCTCCGAGCCCGGCGAGCCGGTCGACCTCGCCCGCCTGGTCGTCGGTGAACAGGTCGAGATGCATCTGGTCGCGCGCCGTGACCGGCGTGTCCGCGAGCTGTAGCGAAACGCGGACCCGATCCCCGCGCAGCACGCGGAAGTCGTCGCCCGCATTCGTCGATGACGGCGTCAGGTGCAACGCCTCGGCCCAGAACGCGGTCATCCGTTCGATGTCAGCACAGTTGATGACGGTGCTGCCGAGCCGAATCGCCACTTACGGAGAATAGGTGCGTGACCCGTGTCTATCTCGAGACCGGCAAGACATGGACGTTTGCGTGTGCGGTCGACTGGCCCGGTTGGTGTCGCCGGGCCAAGGGCGAAGAGGCGGCGATCGAGGAGCTGCTCGACTACGCACCGCGCTATCGCAAGGTCGCCGGCAGCAAGTGGAAGCCCGACACCGTGAAAGTCATCGGCCGGATCCCCGGCGACGCCACGACCGACTTCGGTGCGCCGCATGCGATCGGTGACTGGGAGGCCAAACCGATCAGCGCGGCCGACCGGCAGTCTCAGCTGACGCTGTTGCAGCGCAGCTGGGACTACTTCGACAAGGTCGTGGCGTCGGCGCCGGCCGAGCTACGCAAAGGGCCGCGCGGCGGCGGTCGGGACCGCGACAAGATCGCCGACCACGTCCGCGAGGCGGAACGCGCTTATTCCCCCAAGGCAGGAATCCGCATCCCGCCGCGTACACCCTGGCCCGAGCAGCGCGAACTGATCCTCGCCGGACTGCGCGACAGTAGTGACGCCGAGATGAAGTGGCCGTGGCGCTACGTCATACGTCGCATCGCCTGGCACGTCCTCGACCATGCCTGGGAGATCGAAGACCGCAGCGAGTAAGGCGGCGGTTAGGTCGTCAGCGCCGTATCGAGGACATCTTCGTTCGCCGCGGGCACCGACAGATGAATGTGCTTGATCGTCAACGCGCTGCCGACGTCAGCGATCACGATGCTGAGCCGAAGCGGGACCGTGCCGCCATCGCCGAGCTTCAGCGTCGGTCGGTCCACGAACAGCGTGACACCCGAGCCAACGTTGCGGGTCAGACGGTTACCGGGCTCGAGCTTCATGCCCGCGTCCTTCATCTCATTGAGCTGTGCCCGCAACGCGGTCATCGCGCTGCCCATGTCGTCCCAGAACTCGTTCGGGTCCGTGCCGATGACGACTGCGTCGTCGGCGAGCAGCTCCTCCCATGCGGCGGCGTCGCCTGTCTCGAAGCTGTTGTACAGCCGGTCGATCACAGTTGAGACGTCAGTGGTCATAGCGTCGGTCTGCCCGCGGTCGGCCGCTTTGCAACCGGACGCGGCCAACGTTCAAACAATGTGGCCTTTGGGCACCCTGGTCCCGTGGAGAACATGCCCAGTCCGAACCGCGCCGAGCGCAACCAGCAGCGCAAGCTCGCCTTCATTCCCATCTGGCCGATCGTCGCCGCGATCGCGTTGTTCGTCGTGCTCTACCTGCTCTGGTGTTAGTCCAGTGTTGACTGCAACGTTCGCGTTCCTTTCAGGCACTCAAAACGAGCATGAACGTCGCACTCAACGTTGGCCGAGGACGTAGAACGCGACTGCGGCCGACGTGGCGACGTTGAGCGAGTCGACTCCGGCTGACATCGGGATGCGCACGCGCAGGTCGGACCGTGCCAGCGCGGCTTTCGTCAGGCCAGGACCCTCGGAGCCGAACAGCAGCGCCATCCGCTCGATCGGCCGCTCACGCATCACGTCGAGATCGACGGCGTCCGACGCGGGGGTCAGCGCCACGCGCGTCAGGCCGCGTTCGCCGATGTCATCGAGAGCCGCCGGCCAGGCGTTGACACGCGCGTAAGGAACTGCGAACACCGCACCCATCGACACGCGCACCGAGCGGCGATAGAGCGGATCCGCACACGACGGCGACAGGACGACCGCGTCCATCCCCAACGCGGCTGCACAGCGGAAGATCGCCCCGACGTTGGTGTGGTTGACCATGTCCTCGAGCACCACGACACGGCGTGCCGACTCGAGCAGTTCGTCGAGCGACGGCAACGCTGTGCGGTGGAACGACGCCAGCGCACCCCGGTGCACGTTGAAGCCGGTCAACTCGCGCAGGACGTCGTACGACGCGCTGTAGACCGGCGCGTCCACCTCGTGGATCAGCGTCGCCATCCGGTCCAACCACTCGGGGGCCATGACCATCGAGCGCGGTCGATAGCCGGCAGCGAGCGCGCGACGGATGACGAGCTCGCTCTCGGCGATGAACAAACCGTGTGGCGGCTCGAACTTCGTCCGCAGCGCGACGTCGGTCAGGTCGCGGTAGTCGGCGAGCCGCTCGTCGTCCGCCGACTCAAGAGATAAGGCGGTCAGTCGAGCAGGTCCGGCTGTTCGCGCGTGATCTTGGCCCACAGCGGCTGGAACGAGAACCAGCCGGCGATCTCGGACCCGACGTAGTCGTGCGTCTTCTGCGCCTGTTCCGGATCGATGTGCACGACCTTGCCGGCAGCCTTGGCGACGAGCTGCACCTGGCAGGACCGCTCCATCGTGATGAACCACCACACCGCGGACTCGACGGTCGTGCCGGCCGTCAAGAGCCCGTGGTTACGCAGGATCACGGCCTTGTTGCCACCGAGCGCATGCGCGATGCGCTTGCCTTCTTCGATGTCGGTGACGACACCGGTGTAGTCGTCGAAAAGTGCGTGGTCGTTGTAGAACGCGGTCACGTCCTGCGTGATCGGCTCGAGCGTCTCGCCGAGCGCCGAGAGCGCACGACCGTATGTCGAGTGCGTGTGCGCCGCGCCGACGACGTCCGGTCGCGCAGCGTGCACCTGCGAGTGGATGCAGAACGCCGCCTCGTTGACGTGGTAGTCGCCCTCGACCACGTCGCCCGAATGGTTGACCCGGATCAGGTTCGACGTCTTGACGTGCGCGAACGGCACGCCGAACGGGTTAACCCAGAACGTGTCGGGCTCGATCGGGTCGCGCGCGGTGATGTGGCCCGCGACACCCTCCTCGAAGCCGAACTTCGAGAACAGCCGGAACCCGGCCGCGAGCCGCTGCTTGCGGTGCAGCCGCTCATCCTCGGGCGAGTCGAACGTGGGCAGCGTCGGGAACCACTTCTCAGCCATAGACAAAGGGTACGACTTCCCTTACTCCTGGCTAGCGCGCTCCTGCCATTCGCGCATCCGGCCCTCGGGACCGAGCTCGTAGAGGCGCTGGCACTCGGGGCAGACCGGGTACTTCTTCGGGTCCCGGCTCGGCACCCAGACCTTGCCGCACAATGCCACCACGGGCGTCCCGAGCACCGTCGCCTCGGTCGCCTTGTCCCGGTCGACATAGTGCGCGAATCGCTCGTGATCGCCGTGATCGGGTCGGATGTCCGGATGGCCGGTGGTGCGAGTGCCCTCCGCCGTTTCCGTTGTGGTCGAGGTCACGTGTGTCAGCCTAGGCCCGTGGGGAGGCAGTCGGAGTGACGGTGGCAGCTAACCGAGCGGAGCGACAGCGCCACCATCGCCCGCGCCATCTCCACCCGGCCCGGCACGAACATCGCGACGTCAGCGGCGGCTGGCTCCGTCCGACCGTCTTCGGCGGCGATGGACGGCCTGGTCACCAACGTCAGCCTGATCGCCGGCGTCGGCGGCGGTGGGCTGGATCGGTCGCACATCATCCTCACCGGCCTCGCCGGCTTGGTTGCCGGCGCGTTCTCCATGGCCACCGGCGAATACACCTCGGTGACCAGCCAGAACGAGCTCGTTCAGGCCGAGGTCGAGGTGGAACGCCGTCAGCTCGCGAACTATCCCGAGGAAGAGAAGCGCGAGCTGGCCGCCGCGTTCGTCGGCAAGGGCGTCGATGAGCAGCTCGCGCTGCAAGTTGCCGAGCAGGTCTCCCGCGACCGCGACGAAGCACTGCGCCTGCACGCCCAGGAGGAGCTGGGCGTCGACCCGAACGAGCTGCCGTCGCCGATCGTCGCGGCGCTCTCGTCGTTCCTCGCGTTCTCGATCGGCGCGATCATCCCGCTGCTGTCCTACCTCGCCGGATCACAGGAGCTCTACCTCGCGCTCGCCATCTCCGGCGTCGCACTGTTCGCCGCTGGTGCGGTCGTCGCGAAGCTGACGGCACAACGCGTCTGGTACGGCGGCCTCCGCCAGCTTGTCCTTGCCGCGCTCGCTGCCGGCGTCACCTATGGCGTCGGTCGCGCGATCGGCACGTCGGTCTCCTGACGCATCCGCGGCTCGGCCGGTCCGAGCACCGGTTCCAGCGGAGTCACCGGAACTGCGGCGTCGATGTCGACGTGCGGTAGCACGCGATCGAGCCAGCGCGGCACCCACCAGTTGAGGTCGCCGAGCAATGCCATCGTCGCGGGCACCAGCACCAGCCGGATCACTGTCGCGTCCAGGAACACCGCGACGGCGAGGCCGAGGCCCATCATCTTCACGACGACGTCGTGCGACAGCGTGAACGCGAGGAAGACCACGACCATGATGGCTGCGGCTGCCGAGATGACCTGAGCCGTCGACGCCAGACCGCGTACGACGCTGCCACGCCCATCGCGTCCGATCACCCACTCCTCGCGTACCCGGGAGAGCAGGAAGACCTCATAGTCCATCGACAACCCGAAGACGATCGCGAACATCAGCATCGGGATCACATCGACGACCGGGACGGTTTCGGACACACCAACGAGCTGTCGCAGCCAACCCCAGCAGAAGACCGCGACGACGACACCGAGCGATGCGGCGATCGACAGCATGTTGAGCAGGACGGCCTTGATCGGCACGAGGAGCGAACGGAACACAAGCATCAGCAACAGGAATGACATGGCCAGCACAGCCGTGACGAACCAGGGCAGCCGATGAAGGACCCGCTGGGAGACGTCATACCGGCCGGCCGCCATGCCGGTCAGCCAGACACGAGTGCCCGTGGCGCGCTCCACCGGTGGGAGGACGCGCTCGCGCAACCGTGGGACGAGGTCATTGCTCGCGCTGGACTGCGGAGCAGTGCGTGCAATCGCCGTGACGACAGCGGTGGTCCGGTCTCGGCTGACCGACATCGGGCCGACGCTGGCGACATCACCGTCGGCCCGCACCGCAGCCCGGTATGACGCCGCGATCGCGGACGCATCAGCGCCAGTGGGCAAGGCGATCACCAACGACAGCGGGCCATTGACACCGACGCCGAACGCCCGCGCGTTGAGCTCATACCCACGGTGCAGATCACTGTTCGCTGCAGCGGCGCTCGCATCCGGCATGCCCAGCCGCATCCCGGCCACCGGGATGGCGAGCACGACGAGCAGCAGCACCGGCGCGACGAGATAACGGACCGGGTGCCGTTCGATGCCGCGTGCCCAGGCGGTCCAGCGGGTGCCGGCGCGGTCGCGGCGCGTGTGCGGCAGGCCGACATGCAGTGCGTCGATGTGGTTGCCGGTGAGCGCCAACAGCGCCGGCAGGATCGTCAGCGCGGCGACAACCGAGACCGCAACAACAATCGCGGCGGCGAACCCGAGGCTCGACATCAGCGGAATGCCGGCAAACGCAAGGCCACAGATTGCGGCGACCACCGTCACGCCGGCCCACAAGACCGATGTACCAGCGCTTGCCGTTGCCGCCGCGGCGGCTTCGCGCGGCGGCACTCCGTCACGCAACCGCTCCCGATGCCGGGAAACGATGAACAGGGCATAGTCGATGCCGGCACCCAGTCCGAGCATCGTCGCCAGCGCGGGTGCCGAGGGGCTGACGGCATAGACGTTGGCCAGCAGCTTCACCAGTGCCAGCCCGGCCACGATGGCCAAGGCGGCAGTCGCGATCGGCATCAACGCCGCGATGACCGAACCGAACGCCACCAGCAACACGAGCAACGCGACCGCGACACCGATGCTCTCGCCGGTCCCGCCGCCCGGAAGGCTGACGTCATTGGCAAGCACGCCCGCGACATGGCTCTCCACGCCGCCTGCGTGACCGGCGCGCTGCAACGCCTGTACATCGCCGCGGCCGAGCGTGAACCGCGGGACGTCATACCGGACGTGCAGCGACACGGTCGTCCGGGCGGCGGACCAGCGCAGCGGCCAGGCCACAGGTACGACGACGTGCGGCAGTCGACTGACCGCACTCTCGACGCGAGGCAGCGCGGCGCGGACTCTCGCGGTGTGGGCGTCATACAGCAGCACGTCGGCGGACGTGTCGTTCGCGCCGGGGAAATGCGCCGCTAGTCGAGCTTCGGCGGTCGCGACTTCGGTGCCGGGGAGGGCGTGCGAGTCGGTGTAGTGACCCCCGGCGGCCAGCGACAGGCCGACGACCGCGGCGACGGCGACGAGCCACGAGACGAGTACGCGCACCGGGTGCGCCGCGCACCAACCACCCATTCGGCCTAAAGCGCGCGACACGAACGAAGCCTAAGGGCCCGTCTTCACCCGCACGGGCTAGTCAACATTCCGTGATCGTGCCGACGTTCTTCATGTACCGACAGTGATGACGCTCGGAGAACCCACCATGAGCCGACTGACCCGCCGCCTCGCGACGGCCGCGCTGGCCGCGAGTGCGGTTGCCGGGCTGGTGTCCCCGCTTGCCTCCGCCTCGGCTGCGCCGACGCGCCACGGGTTCACCTCGGTCCGGCTCAACGGGTTCGAGTCAAAGCTCGTCGCCGACGTCAACAACGCGCGTCGCCAGGCGGGTATCGGCTCGCTGACGGTCATCGCGGGCGCGACCGACGTTGCCCGCCGCTGGTCGTGGAAACTCGCCGACTCGCAGCTGCTGAGCCACAACCCGTCGCTCGTGGGCGACATCAACGGCGCCGGCTCATCGGCCTGGACCCAGATCGCCGAGAACGTCGGCGAGGGCCCATCGGACAACCCGGACGCGTTGTTCCGCGCCTACATGGCGAGCCCCGAGCACCGCGCCAACATCCTTGACCGTGGCTCCCGCTACCTCGGTGTCGGCACCGTTGAGCGCAATGGCGTCGCCTGGAACACCCTCGACTTCACCAACGCCTACAGCAACAGCTACGGGCTCACCCGGGTTCCGGCGGCCGGCCTGACGATGGACCGCGACCCGATCACCCAGACCACCGACGTCGCGATGATCAACGGCGTCGACCAGCGCTTCGCGTCCAGCCAACGGGGCAACCTGAAGGCCTCGCGGCTGGCGTTCAGCACCGCCGGCAACGGCAGCGCGTTCACCTATCTCCGCCAGCGCGGCGCCACCGTCGGCATGGGCGGCGTGTTCATGCGCGATGCGCTCGACCTGAGCAAGGCGTCGCAGCTCGCCGTACAGGTCTCCGCTCGCGGCAACCGCGCCGGCAAGGTGCCGGTGCACCTCTACCTGCGCCGGTCGTTCGGCAACACGGTCGACCTCGGCGCGGTCAAGGTCGGTGCGGGCGCGACGTGGCTCTATTTCACCCTTCCCGCCGCTGCGCGGACGTTCCGCAACTCCCTGGACATGCAGGTGACGGCGAAGGCCGTGAAGGCGGCCGGCGGCACGGTGAAGCTCGCGGTGTACGACGTCCGCGCCATCGTCTGACCGCGCAACCTCTAACGAGTTCGGCCGGGGCCGCTCGGGCGCTTATGTCCCGGATGGGCGATTCCGGTCCCTCTTTGCCGTAACCTCGCCCGCCCTGGGTCGTTTAACCCGTAACGGGCAGGGTGAAGGGACCGACCATGGCGAGCCACAAGGCACCCGGCACATCTGACGGCGGCCACCGAGTCCAGCGGGCCGCAGCGGTCTGCACGGGTACAGCCGTCCTCGGTTTGGGCGTGCTGACCTTCGGCCCCGCATCCCCCGCCTTCGCCACGACGGACCCGCCGCCGCTCCCGCAGCCGGTGACCGACCTCGTCCAGCAGGTCAGCCACCTGACCGGGCTGCCGAACCCACTGGACGCCATGGCGCCCGCGGCGACGCCCCGACTCAACCCCAAGCACCAGCAGCCGACCGCCACACCCCGCAAGGTTCACCACGTGGCGGCTCCGGCTCGCACAACGGTTCACCGGCCGACGCCGATCCCGATGGCCCGGGTCGTGACCTTGTCGGTGACACGAGGGGCGCTGCGCGCCGCTGCGGTGCCGGCGGTCGCGGCGCCACAGGTAGTGAGGCCAGCGAGCGCCTTGACGCCGCTTCCGGCGTTGCCGCAGCGCGACGACACCGCGCGGATCCTGTTCGTCGTGATCGCGACGATCCTGCTCGGCGGCCTCGCCGGCGGACACATCAAGGCCGCGCAAGAGTTCGTCTTCGCCCACTAACCGTTCAGGCGGTTAGGCCGGATGGGTTAGTCGGGGTTCAGTCCGGCCGCGCGAACATACCGACGCCGAAAGCCCGCGCAAAGTGGCTCCACAAGGACGTCGCATCGCCCCCGATGAGGGCCGATGATTTCGATGTGACCATGACGACAGCGATCGACGCGGGGATCGGGCGCGTGCACTCCGCGCACCTGGCAGATGGCAAGCTCGTACAGCTTGGCGGCCATCTCGGTGAGGCGGAGTTGCCGGCACTTCGGCTGGCGCTGCTGATGCCGATGGCCGACGCGTGCCGGGACCTCATCATCGACGCCGGTGAGGTCGAGTCCATGGACGACCCGGTCATCGCGATCCTGATGGCAGCCCGCGACTGGGCGGACGGCCAGAACGTTCGCCTCCGGCTGTCTCGTAGCAGCCTCGCCTTCGACCTCGCGCTGATGGAGCTCGACCTCGGTGAGCTGCTGCCCCGATTGGCGGCGCTCGGCGCCTCGGTCGCGGCGCCTGCGCCGCTCGCGCTGGTCCCCCAGCAGCGCGCCTACATCGACTGATTGCCGCGTCACCGACATCGCGTAGGGTCCAACAAGTGCCTGCGCCTGGTCTTGACCCCGCGTTCACCTCGCTCCCCCTGGACGCCCTCGCCGACGCTGCGCTCTCCCGCGCCAAGGAGCTCGGTGCCGAGCACGCTGATGTCCGCGTCGAGCGGATCCGCACCGGCGATCTCGCCTTGCACGACGCGCACCTGGAGACCAGTCACGAGGACGACGCGCGCGGCCTCGCCGTGCGCGTCGTGTATGACGGCACCTGGGGGTTCGCTGCCGGTGTCGAGCTGACGACCGAGGCAGCCGCGCGACTCGCCGACGACGCCGTCGCGATCGCCCGGGCCTCGCGAGCAGTGGTCAGTGAACGCGTCGAGCTGGCGCCAGAGCCGGCGTACCGCAACGTCACCTGGATCTCGTCGTATGACGTTGACCCGTTCGACGTTCCGGTCGTCGACCGGATCGCGCTGCTCGCTGACTGGTCGGCGCGACTGCTGCCCGCCGACGCGGTGAGCCACGCGGACGCGCATCTGCGGCAGGTGCACGAGAACAAGTACTACGCGGACTCCGCGGGAACGTCGACGATGCAGCAACGCGTGCGGTTGCAGTGCCAGTTCAGCGTGACCTGGCTCGACGCGGAGACCGGCCGGTTCGAGACCATGCGCACTCTCGCACCGCCGGTAGGTCGAGGTTGGGAATGGCTCACCGGCTCCGACTACGACTGGGACGGAGAGCTCACGCGGTTGCCGGAGCTGCTCGCCGAGAAGGCGATGGCCCCGACGGTCGAGTCGGGCAACTACGACCTCGTCATCGACCCCTCCAACCTGTGGCTCACGATCCACGAGTCCATCGGTCACGCAACGGAGCTCGACCGGGCGCTTGGCTACGAAGCCAACTACGCGGGTACGTCGTTCGCGACTCCCGACAAGCTGCAGTCGCTGCAATACGGTTCGCCGGTCATGCACGTCACCGGTGACCGCCAAGCGGATCACGGCCTCGCGAGCATCGGATGGGACGACGAAGGTGTCGCCGCGCAAACCTGGGACCTGATTCGCGACGGCCTCTTTGTCGGCTACCAGCTCGATCGGCACATCGCCGCGGCAACAGGAGCTGAGCGGTCCAACGGCTGCGCATTCGCCGACTCACCGTTGACGGTGCCGATCCAGCGGATGGCCAATGTCTCGTTGCAGCCCGCAGCGGATGGGCTTTCGACCGAAGGCTTGATCAGCGGCGTCGACGACGGCATCTTCATCGTCGGTGACAAGTCGTGGTCGATCGACATGCAGCGCTACAACTTCCAGTTCACCGGCCAGCGCTTCTATCGGATCAAGTCCGGGCGTATCGCGGGCATGTTGCGCGATGTCGCCTACCAAGCCACGACCACGGACTTCTGGCGGTCGATGGACGCGGTCGGCGGACCGGAGACCTACGTGCTTGGCGGTGCGATGAACTGCGGCAAGGGCCAGCCCGGGCAGACCGCGCCGGTCAGCCACGGCTGTCCCTCCGCGCGCTTCCGCGGCGTACGAATTCTCAACACTCTCGCCGAGGCGACGCAGTGACCCGCCCGGTGCATCCGGCCGAAGCCGTCGAGAAGGCGCTTGCGGCTTCGACCGCCGACGCCTGCGTCGTCCTCGCCTCGGTCACACAGTCAGCCAACGTGCGATGGGCCAACAACACGCTGACAACCAACGGCGTCATGACCTCGGGCGACGTCACGGTCGTCAGCATCGTCGGAAACGGTCAGCCGCATGCCGCGTCGCTGTCGCGCACCGGCGTCGACGACGCGGCGCTAAGCGAGCTCGTGGCGGCCAGCTTTGCCGCCGCACGAGAGACGCCGGCGGCCGATGACGCTGCCATCCTGCTCGGGTCACCGGCGGCGGACGACTTCGGAGCCGACCCCGGTGAGGTGTCCGTCGACGTGCTGCGCCCGGTCGCCGACGGGCTTGCCGCGGCGTTCGATGCCGCGCGCTCGCGCGACGAAGGACGCTACGGCTATGCCGAGCAGTCGGTGACAACGGTGTATGTCGGAACGTCGACGGGCTTGCGGTTGCGCGACGAGCGGAGCGAGAGCCGGCTCGAGCTCACTGGCCGCTCAGCCGATGCGAGCCGGTCGGCATGGTCCGGCATGAGCGCCGCCGAGATGGGCCAGCTTGATGTCGGCGCCCTCGAGCGTGATGTCGCACAACGGCTGGAGTGGAGCCGTCGCCGGCACGACATCGAGGCCGGACACTACGAGACGATCCTGCCGCCGTCTGCGGTCGCCGATCTGATCATCGAGGCCTACTGGGCGATGGGCGCGCTGGACGCGCACGAAGGCCACACGGTCTATGCCAAGCCGGGCGGCGGGACACGGGTCGGTGAGTCACTCACCGACTTGCCGCTGACCCTTTACAGCGACCCGGCGATGATCGGGCGCGAATGCACGCCGTTCGTGACTGCCGGCACCTCGAGCCGCGTCACCTCGGTGTTCGACAACGGTCTGCCGCTGACTCGCACCGACTGGATCCGCGACGGCAACCTCAACGCGCTGATGCAGACGCGTCACTCCGCCGCCGTCACCGGGCTGCCGGTCACGCCGTTCATCGACAACATGGCAATGTCCGCGCCGGACGCCAGCGGATCGGTCGAGGACATCGTCGCCAGCACGCAGCGCGGGCTGCTGCTGACCTGTCTTTGGTACATCCGTGAAGTCGATCCACAAACGCTGCTGCTGACCGGGCTGACACGCGACGGCGTGTTCCTCGTCGACGGTGGCGAGGTGATCGGCGCGGTCACGAACTTCCGGTTCAACGAAAGCCCTATCGGCATGCTGCGCCGCATCACCGCGGTGGGCAGCAGCGAGGACACGTTCGCCCGTGAGTTCGGTGACTACTTCACTCGCAGCCGAATGCCGACGCTGCGTATCGCTGACTTCAACATGTCGACGGTGAGCCAAGCCTCCTAGTCCGGGGTCTCGATGCGGAAGCCGACCTTCATCTGCACTTGGAAATGCGCGACATTGCCGTCGATGATCTGGCCGCGAATCGTCGACACCTCGAACCAGTCCAGATTGCGTACTGTCTGCGAGGCCCGCGAGACCCCGTTGCGGATAGCCTGTGCGACGCTGTCCGGGCTCGTCCCGACGATCTCCGTAATTCCATACGTTTGGTCGGCCATTCCCCGCTCCTCCGATTTGTCGTCGTACGAGTTTGCAAAACCTTTGCTAGAACTAGACAAAGATCATCTGGACTTACGTGCCTCTCAACTGGGAGGCTGACATTAGCGCCAGGGCCGGTGCAGCTACGGGGGGCACGGCGCGGACGCTCACCGGACGCGATGCCGGGTGACTGCCCCCGTGGTCGCCCGGCATCGCCCCGTCGAGACGACGGTCAGTAGCCGGTAGCACCGTCGATCCGCTCTCGCAGGAAGTCGGCGTGGCCGTTGTGACGGGCGTACTCCTCGATCATGTGCACCAGCACCCAGCGCGCATTCATGTCCACCTTCATGTGTGCATGAAAGAACGTCTGGTCGAGTGACCGACCGGCCATGACGGCTCGTGCTTCCGCGACCTCGCGGTCGTAAGTCGCGAAGTCGTGCTCGGCGTCGGCTTGGTCGACATCGTCGATATCGCCGTCCGGGTTGTTGTCGAGGTCGCAATAGATGAAGTCGATCTCACGGCCGGCGACTCGGCGCTGGAACCACGACCGTTCGACTTCGGCCATGTGTCGCACCAAGCCGAGCAGAGAAAGGGTCGATGGTTCGACGGCCCGCCGCCTGAGCTGGTCAGCAGTCAGCCCGGCGCACTTCGACAGCAATGTCGAACGGTGCCACTCCAACCAGCCCTCGAGCATCCCGCGTTCGTCGGCGATGTTAGGTGGGTCCGCACGCTCGACCGTCGGCGCTGTCCACGGCACGGCTGTCACTCCCCGTCGGGTGTGGTGTAGCCGGCGGCGAGTGCGGCGACCTTGGTCGCGGCGTCCCGGATGGCATCAACGTCGCCGCCGGCGCGACCCGCGGCCAGGCCCACCAGAAAGGCCGACAACGGTGCCGCCGGTCGTGCAACGTTGTGCGCGACCTCCTTCGTGAGGTCGAGGATGAGATCCCTGTCGACGACACCCGAATCGATGCCGAGCGCCTGGCTGGCGGTCCGCAGGAACTCGTCCAACACGTTCACGGGAGCATCTCCTCCGCTTGGGTCAGGTCGTCCGGAGTGTCGCAGTCGAGCACCGAGGCGGGCGCGGGGATTTTCGTCGCGTCCAGCCCGGCCAGTGCCGACCGCATGGAGCCGCCGCCGACCAACCCGGCGTTTCGCAGCGCCTCGGCGCGCCATGCACTGCACAGCCACTGCTCGTAGCCATCGGCGTCGACATAAACCGCCCCGTCCCCGGCTACGCCGCCCACCAACCGTTCGACGTCGGCCGGCTCGAGCAACGGCATGTCACCCGCAACGAGCACGACGACATCGGCGGCAACGTGGTCGAGCGCGGCCAGCACTGCGGCGGCTGGACCAGCGCCCGGCGGCTCCTCGCGCGTCCACACCACGTCAGCCACGACCTCGCGCGGTTCACCCACGACGATGCAGCGGCCCGCCCCGGACACGGCAACAAGGACCCGGTCCAACAGGGACGCGTTGCCGATGCGTAGCCGAGTCTTGTCCGCGACTTTCATCCGACGCGAACGGCCGCCGGCGAGCACGACGGCGTCGTACTGCACCTCACCCGCCGATGGCGGACATCGGCCGATCGGGTTGGAGGAACGTCGGGTCGTCGATGCCATGGCCGGCCCGTTTGCCAGCAATGGCGAGCTGCCAGCGACGCGCAATCTCGTCATCGTCAGCACCCGACCGCAACGGCGTGCGTAGGTCGGACTCCTCGCGCGCGAACAGGCAGTTGCGCAGCTGCCCGTCTGCGGTCAGCCGAACCCGATCGCACGATCCGCAGAACGGGCGAGTGACACTCGCGATGATGCCGACGCTCGCCGGACCGTCGTCGACAAGGAAGCGTTCGGCGGGTGCACTCCCCCGCCCCGGCAATGGCGTCAACGTGTGCTTGGTCGACAGGCGCGCCATGATCTCGTCAGCCGTGACCATGAGCGTCCGGTCCCAACCGTGTTGCGCGTCGAGCGGCATTTGCTCGATGAACCGCAACTCATAACCGTGCTCGAGGCAGAAGTGCAGCAGCTCAACTGCCTCGCTGTCGTTGACATCGCGCATCAGCACGGCGTTGACCTTGACCGGCTGCAATCCCGAAGCGTGTGCGGCGGCAAGACCTTCCAGGACGTCATGCAGGCGGTCGCGCCGAGCCAGCGTCACGAAGGTCGAGTGCTGCAGTGTGTCGAGGCTGACGTTGATGCGGTTGAGTCCGGCCATGCTGAGCGCTTCGGCGGTACGGGCCAGGCCGATGCCGTTCGTCGTCAGTGCGATCTCGGGGCGTGGATCGAGTGCGGCGAGCCGAGCAACCAGGTCGACGAGCGATCGGCGCAGCAGTGGCTCGCCACCGGTCAGCCGGATCGTCCGGATGCCGAACCGATCGACGGCCAAGCCGGCAAGCCGAACGATCTCGTCATCGGTCAGCAGGTCGGGTGACGGAAGCCACTCCAGGCCTTCCGGTGGCATGCAATAGGTGCAACGCAGGTTGCACTTGTCGGTCAGCGACACGCGCAGGTCGGTATGCACCCGCCCGAAGCTGTCGACAAGACTCCCCATAGATCGAGGTTAACCCCGACGTGTGACGAGTATCCGGGTTCCGTCGGGCAATCTTCGTGTGATTCGGGCCGCATCAAGGTGTTCGAGGAGAGGTACGACGACCCGTCGCGTACTGTCTAGTGCCTCGCGCGCCGCGCTGACAGTGAACGGCTGCGGCAGCGCGTGGAGTCGCTCAACGGCGATCTTTGGTGCGTCCGGAGAGACGTAAATGCCACCGCCCAGATCGAGAACGAAGCCGACCCGGCTCGCGTGTGCGAGCGCTGCACGGTCCAGTTCGCGTAACTCGTCCTGATCCGGCGCGGCAAGTGGGCTCGTGGACAAGCGATCCAGAAGCGGCTGCAGCTGTGTGACGTCGACGTCAGGCGGAGCTACCGGTCGCGGCGGTTCCGCGGGCTCGGGCCTGCGCCAGCGCCCACCTGCCGCAAGTGCGGTCGCCACCAGCTGTCCGTCGCCGCGCCTATGCAATACCTCCGGACTGACGTCGGCGACGCGTGCGCGCCATATCGTGCGGCTGGACGGTTCCCGCAGCAGCAGCACGTCGTTCTCGCGCAGCGGCAGCGGATGCGCGAGCCGAAGCCGCGCCGCGCCATCGCTCAGCCGGCGCACCCGCGTCGGCACCCCAGCCGAGCCGATGTGCGCGACGAGCTGCGCACCGGGATCGCCGTCAACGATGACGTCGACCTCGTCGACCGCCCGCCACTGCCCCGGTGTCACAAGCGCGGTTCCGCGGCCGACGTCGTCGCAGTCGACGCCTCGCAGGTTGAGCGCGACCCGCGCCGTGGCCGCAACCTCGGCGCATGTCGTGCCGCGGCTTTGCACGCCGCGAACGACGACCGGATCGCCGGCCCCGGTGATTGTCAGCCGATCACCGACCCGCACCCGACCGGCGGGCAGCGTGCCGGTGACGACGGTGCCCGCGCCCTGGATCGTGAACGCACGATCGACCCACAAACGGACAGGCGCGTCGAGATCCGGCGCGGGCAGCGACGCGCTCAGCGCGCCCAATGCGGTGACGAGCTCGTCGATTCCCTCACCGGTCACGCTGCTGACGGCAACGGCGTCGCACCCGCGCAGGGATGTAGCGGCGAGACGCTCGCGCGCGTCATCGATGACGAGCTGGGGGTCGGCGAGATCGCTCTTGGTGACGACGAGCAGCCCGTGTTCGACACCCAGCGCGTCGATCACGGCGACATGCTCCGCGGTCTGCCGCATCCAGCCCTCGTCCGCGGCGACCACCACCATCACCGCCGGCACCGAACCGACACCGGCAAGCATGTTGGTGATAAATCGCTCGTGCCCTGGCACGTCGACAAAGGCGACGTCTTCACCAGTGGGCAGTTGTGTCCAGGCGAAGCCGAGGTCGATCGTCATCCCGCGCCGGCGTTCCTCTGCCCACCGGTCAGGTTCCATGCCGGTGAGCCGGCGGACGAGTGCCGACTTGCCGTGGTCGACATGGCCTGCCGTGGCGACGACGTACATCAGATGGCGAGCACGGCCTTCACCAGGTCACCGTCGCGCTCGGCCGAAACGCAGCGGAGGTCGAGCAAGCAGCGACCTTCCTCGACCCGGCCGACGACGCACGGGTCGCCCCGGCGAAGCGCGTCGGCATAAGGGGGCGGCAGCGCGACGGCCCAGCCCGGCAGGGTGACTCCCGGGGCACCGCCGCCGCCGACAACACCGTCGCTGCGAACGACCTCCGCCGCAAGTCCGGCGGACACGAGCTCCGCGGCCACGGCGACGCAGCGAGCGTGGAGGGCGTCGACGTCGGCGTGCAACGCGGCACGAATAGGTGTCATGGGTCCGCGCGCTGTCGCTTCCAGCGCGGCCAATGTGAGCTTGTCCACCCGCAACGCGCGGGCCAGCGGATGCCGTCGCAACGTGTCGATGACCTCGGCGCGACCGAGCAGCAGCCCGGCTTGCGGCCCGCCAAGCAACTTGTCACCGCTGGCGACGACGAGATGTGCGCCTGCGCGCAACGCGGACGACGCGTCGGGCTCGTTCGGGAGCAACGGCTCTGGACGTAAGAGTCCGGAGCCGATGTCGGCGACGACGGGAACGCCCAGAGAAGTGAGGTCCGCAACTGACGCCGCTGACGTGAAGCCGGTGACAACGAAGTTCGACGGATGCACCTTCAGCACCAAGCCAGTCGCCGGCCCGATGGCGGCTTCGTAGTCGGCAAGCGTGGTGCGGTTCGTCGTACCGACTTCGACGAGCCGTGCACCTGTCGAGACGAGCAGGTCGGGCAGCCGGAACCCGTCCCCGATCTCGATGAGCTCGCCGCGGCTGACGACGATCTCCTTGCCCTGAGCAAGTGCGGTGGCGGCAAGGACGAGTGCCGCTGCACCGTTGTTGACCACGTGGACGGCTTCTGCGTCCGGTACGGCGCTAGCAAGCGCCGTCAATGCTCCACGTCCGCGCCGGGCTCGCTCGCCGGTGGTGACGTCATACTCCACGTCGACGTATCCCGCGGCGGATTGCAGCGCCTCGATGGCAGCGGCCGACAAGGGCGCGCGCCCGAGGTTGGTGTGCAGGATGACGCCGGTGGCGTTGAGCACCGGCCGCATGCTGGTAGCCGACCGCGGCAGTGCCGCGGCAGCTACGTCCGCCGCCGCCTCCGGCGGGATGTCGCCGCGACGCACCGCGTCGAGTGTCTCGACGACGAGGCGTTTCACGACATCGGGGCCGAGGAGAGTGGTGGCCGACAGCAGACGCGGGTCGGCGAGGACGGCATCAGTGCGCGGCACCTTCCGGCGTGGATCAGCCACCACTCTCCAAACGATAGGTGTCCTAACGTGGATCAATGCTCACGACCCGACCCATCGCACTCGTCACCGGCGCATCCGCAGGCATCGGCCGCGAGTTCGCCGACATCCTCGCCCGCGAGGGCCACGACCTCGTCCTCGTCGCCCGGCGCGAGCCGGAGCTGACCGCGCTCGCCGCCGAGCTGAAGGAAAGGTATGGCGCCGACAGCCGCGTCATCCCCGCCGACCTGTCCAAGGCTCGCGCGGTGCAGTCGATCGTCAAGGAGCTCGGCCCGGACGCGGTCGTCGACGTGCTCATCAACAACGCCGGCTTCGGTGGACACGGGAGGTTCTGGGAGCGCAACCGCGACGAGGATCTCCGCCAGATCGCCGTCAACGTCACGGCGCTGACCGAGCTGACGCGGGCCCTGTTGCCCGGCATGGTCGCGCGGCATCGCGGCCGCATCCTCAACGTCGCCTCGACGGCCGCGTTCCAGCCCGGCCCGTTCATGGCGGTCTACTACGCGACCAAGGCCTACGTGTTGTCGTTCTCCCAGGCGCTCGCCGAGGAGCTCGTCGGCACCGGCGTCACGGTGACGACGCTGTGCCCGGGGGTGACGGTGACCGAGTTCCAGCAGGTGGCCGGGGTCGAGCACGTTCCGCTGACGAAAGGTCCCCTGTCGATGTCGGCCGCGTCGGTGGCGGAAGCGGCATACAGGGGACTCGCGGCAGGCAAGCTGATGGTCGTCCCTGGCGTGCACAACAAGGTGGGGGTCGTCTCGACGCGGCTCGCGCCGCGCCGCCTCATCCTCAAGGTCGTGCGGCGCCTGCATCCGGTGAGCTGAGCGGTGGACTGACCACCGCACCGATCACCACGATCGCGGGGGGTACGACGTCCGCACGCTCGACCGCGTCCGGTAGTTCGTCGAGTGTCGCGTGCACCACGCGTTGGTGGGGCAGCGACGCGTTCTCGATGACCACTGAAGGTGTCTCGGGCGCCCGGCCGGCAGCGAGCAGCGTCTTGACGATCGCTCGCAGGTTCGCCACCGCCATCAACAGGACGATCGTTCCCTCGCCGCGGGCCACCGCGTCCCAGTCAACGGTCGATCGCTCGTCACCCGGCGGCACGTGCCCGCTGACGACCGTGAACTGCTGGCTCGTCCCCCGCTTCGTCAGCGGCACACCGGCAAGGGCCGGAGCTGCGGTGACGCTGCTGACACCTGGGATCACGTCAACCGTGACACCCGCGCCAACGCACGCCTCGACCTCTTCCGAGCCCCGACCGAGGACGAACGGGTCGCCGCCCTTGAGGCGGACGACGAACTGGCCGGACTTGGCTCGTTCGATGAGCAGGGCGTTGATGTCGTCCTGGGACGCCGCGTGTCCGCGCGGATCCTTACCGACATCGATGAACTCGACGTCACCGGGCAGCACGCCGGCAAGCTCCGCGGGGCCGAGCCGATCGGCAACCACCACATCCGCGTCGAGCAAGGCCCGGTAGCCGGCAAGGGTCAGCAAGCCGGGGTCGCCCGGACCCCCGCCGACCAGGACGACCCGGCCGCTCGCGACTCGGGTTCGCCGGGCGTGCCATTGGCCGGACTGCAGTGCGCGAACCGCGTCGTCGCGCAGTGCCCGGGCCCGCCCCGGGTCGCCACCCGCGGTGACCGCAAGGTGGATGTCGTCCACGCTCCCATTCGCCGGCACCCACGCCGCCGAAGCTGCGGCGTCGTCAGCTCGGGCGCACCAGATGCCGCGCGCGTCCGCCGCCGATGCCACCGCGGCGTTGACAGCGGGGTCGTCGGTGCAGGCCATGGCGACCCATGCGCCGTCGAGATCCGAGTCGCGGAACTCCCGCAGGACGTGTTCGGCCGCCGCGAGGTCGGCGTCGATGTCGGGCGCGATCACGACCACATGTGCGCCCGCGTCGATGAGCGCCTTGCCCCGCCGGACGGCCACCGCTCCCCCGCCTACGACGACAACGCGTCGCCCGGTCAGGTCGAGGAAAAGCGGGTATCGCACCCACACATGCTCGCAAAGCCCGCCACAGCACCCCTCAGTTGATCATGAGCGGGTCAGTCGGACACGCCTACGTGTTGCGCTGACCCGCTCATGATCAACGAGATTTGGGCGGCTTGGGTGCGGAGCTCGGGGATCGCGGTCGACTCGTAGAGCGCGCCGCGGCGCAACGCGCCGACAACACGCAGGGTCGGATCCGCGTTGCCGTCGGAATCGATGGCCGCCCCGTCGTCCGTCACGTCGATGCCGAGACCGAGGCGATCGGGTCGCACCAGCCGGCGCTCGCGCAGTTTGGCGCCGAGCGGATAGCGGTCGATCTCGCATGAGGGGCCGGTGCAGTTGACCACCGCAGCAGCGTCGACGTGAGTCACGCCCGCGGCGTTGGCCCGCAGGAACACACGCATCTGATCACCGGCAGGCTTCGCCGCCAACACCTCACCACGCCGCACTTCGAACCGGCCATCTCGTCGCCACTCGTCGATGCACCGGGCGACCTGGGGCGCCATCCGGTGCCGCACGGTCTCCCACTGACGCGCGGTCGTGCGCAGCACCATCGCCTTCTCGCCGACCGGCAACCGTCGCCACAGCTCGGCAGTCACCGGCCGCAGCCCCTCAATCGCGGCCCGCCAGTCCCCGCCTACCCCGACGACACCAGCGACGTGACGACGCACCAGCCCCTCGATCGACTCAGCGGTCAAGGTCGCCGGCACATTCGCCAGGGACAGCTCGACCGGCGCCGGCATCGTGACGCGTTGCGGCGCGGGCAGCAACGCATGCCGACTCACTGCCACGACCTGCCGTCCGGTCGGCACAACTGACAACGCGACGTCGACGGCGGTCAGTCCGGTGCCTACTGCCAACACCGTGCCGCCCGGCGGGATGGTTGCCACGAGGCGCTCGAGCGCGTCCGGCGCCCATGGATCGGCGACATAGCCCGGCAGCGCCGCGAGACCCGGCAGCGATGCCGGCACCGCGAACCCCATCGCCAAGACGACCGCGTCGACCCGGTCGCCGCCCCGGCCGTGCACCACCTGCCAACCGTCGGCAGTTCGTATGACGTCACTGACCGGTGAATGTCGAACGACAAGGCCGATGCCACGCGCGTGCGTTGCGAGGCAGTGCTCCAGATAGTTGCCGTATTCGCGCCGCGACCGATAGTCCTCGCACGACGCGTCGGGGTTGTCGCGGCGGAGCCAGGTCAGAAAGTGGTCGGGGTCGTCAGCCACCGCACTCATCCGCCCGACCGGAACGTTGAGCAAGTGCGCCGGATTGCCGGTGGAGTACGCCGCCCCACGAGCCAACCGGCCGGAGTCGTCATACAGGATGACGCGCGGCCGCGAGCCCCGCCAACCCTCTGCACCCTGCGAAAATCGGGCGAGATGGACGACGGACAACACGCCCGATGCACCGCCGCCGATGATGGCGATGCGCATCAGGGCAGGCCGACCACCGAGACGGTCACGTCCTCGCTGTACGTCGCGCCGGAGCGCTTGCCGGACAGCGACTCGTGCCACTTCACCGGGATGCCGAGGTCCGGCGACCACCACCAGCGTTGGTCGCGGCTGCCGGTCTCCGAACCGCTCATGGTGATGTGCGTGTCGATGACCCAGGTCCGATAGGAGTGCCCGGCGATAGTGACCGTGTCGGTGCCGAGAACCTGGAAGCTGCCCCGCTCGGTGCGCGCACTGTCGCCGCCGCTCGTTGACCACCTCTCACCCGTGGCAAGAGGCAGCCGCACGCGCTGTTGCGGTGGTGAGTAGTTCGCGGTGGACGACTGCTTGATGCCGCCGCAGGTGACCGTTGCCTGCTCGTAGCTCAGCTGTACACCAGAGGCGTTGTAGCGGTAGATGTGCCGTTCGTCATGACGGCTCGGACTCGACGGATAGAACCGCAGGTCGAAGTCGTAGGACCCCGCCGGCTCTCCACTCGCGTGCTTGACGACCAGGCTCGAGCTGCTGGGGAACGTGTTGCTGCACGCGGAGAACGGGCCGAACTTCACATGCTCGCTTCCGCTGACCGCCAGCTGGTAGGTGCCGGTCGCGGGCTGCGTAATCGTCGGAGTCGTGTGCTGACCGCTGCTGGTCGTGCCACCGGTCGAGCCACCGCTTGACGACTGACCAGTCGTGCCGCCGCGGGTGGTGTGTCTGGTAGTCGTCATGGCCGCTTGCGCGGCGGCCGACCCGACCCCGGTCTTCGCCGGCTGTGGCTTCGACGTGCCGCGGGCGCCGGTCTTCGTCTGGACCTTTGCCTTAGCCGCCTCAGCCGCAGCTGATGACGAGGGCGCCGGCGAGGTGGCGATGCCGAACACGTCGCCACCGCGCGCGTAGTGCGTGGGTTGGCTGCGCGTCCACGCGCCATAGACGAAGAACGCGCCAATCAGCAGGGCGAAGACGACCAATGGCGACACGATCCACGCCGAACCGGCGATACGGGCCCAGCGCGGCCAGGTCGTGCGATCCGGAAAGCGCATTTCTCTCCCAGGGTCAGGTGGTCGGGTGGTGACAGTTGGGCATGCGGACGGCGGCACTGACCGGGACGAGCGTTCCGCTCGAGAACCACCCGGGTTGGTCGTGGTCGTGGCCGACATTCAGGACGCCCGGCAGGAAGCCGACAGGCGCCGCGGCATACAAGGTCAGCGACTGCTGCTGCAGGGTTGGGTCCGCGATCGACTCGTAGCCGCGCAGCCCTTCAACAGACGGACCGACCCCGTCCGCAACTGCCGCCAGGGCAGCTCGATAGCGGTCAGCGAGAGGCGACGTCACGTCAGCGGTCGCCGCAACCGTCACCGGCGGCAACCGCAGGTTCGGCAGCAACGACAGCACCCGGCTGTCGAGCAACCAGGGCGCCAGATAGACGCCGATGATCGCCGGTCGATGCGACAGCCAGTGCAATGTCGACGTCGCGAGCGACTCGGACGTCGCGATGAGCACTGTGTGTGCATGTTGGTCCTGCGCGACGCCTGCTCGGCTCAAACCGGCGAGCAGACCTGTCGCTTCAGTCGACTCGTCGGTGACGACGGACAGGCGATCGACGCCTTGCGCCCGCAACGCGCTGCCGAGCGCCGCGCCGTCGGCAGCCGGGTCGGAGGCACCACACAAGCTGCGCGCCGGCTTGCCGCCGCCGCTCAGCGCGATAGCCCGGCCGAGCTGGAAGTCGAGACTGCCGTGCAGTGCGGCGGCGGTGATGTCGACAGCGCGCTCACTATCGCCACTCACGAGCCGCAGCGCCGCGACACCCGACCGCAGCCGCACTTGCGCGACCTGCCCCGGATCAAGCTGCCTGGAAGTCCGCGCGACACGATCGATGAGCTGCACGGACCAGTTGCTCAACAGCCGTACGACGCCGCTGTCGCGGCCCTGCGCAACGACTTGAAGGTCGGCGCTCTGCCCACCGCCGAGATCGACGATGCTGATGCCTGGCGCGGCGAACTCGACGGCCCGCACCGGAAGTGCGGTCTCGCTGAGTACGGCCCCGAAGGCGAGCGCTGCGGCCAGGACGCCTGCTTCGACGCGCAACAGCTCGAGCCGAGCGGCTGTGGTCCGCCACGGCCGGCCGGTGCGGTGTGCCAGACCGAGCGCACCCGCGAGGGCGAGCAGCGCGGTCTTGACGACGATGAGGTTGCCGAAGGCGCTCGTCGCGAGATCGCCTAGACCGATGTGGTGAACGAGCATGAGGACGACGCCGGTGCCGACGAGCGCCAGGCTCGCGAACACCGCGGATGTCGTGAACCGGTGCACGGCAGCGGCGAGCTGCGGGCGGGCCGCGCGCGTCGTTCCGAACAGGGCCAGGTGCGCGACCCCGCCGAGCCAGACCGCGGCGGCAAGCAGATGGATGGAGACGGCCGCCGTGTTGGTCGCGCCGCCTTCATAAGTAGCGAACACTTGGCCTGCGGCCAGCGCAGCGCCGCCGAAGAGCTGCGCGCGTGAGGACAGGCCGAGGGCGGATGCGCCGACCAACGTGAGCGCGATCGCAACGGCTGCCCGCCCCAGCGGGAGCTCGCCGCGCACGGCAAGCGCGACGACGAACGCCGCGTATGTCGCGAGGGTGGCGCCAAGGATGACCAGGCGTCGGCGCGGCTGCGCTTCAAGTCGAGTAAGCGCAGGCGCGCCGAGCAGGCCGGCGCCAGCGACCGCGACGTAGACCGCCGCGGTCGCAAGCACCGGCACTCCTGCACGTGATGAAGAAGCAGTCACCACGTGCAGGTGCTCGACGAGTGTCGGCATCAGCTGACGACGAACATCTCGGAGTGCGGCTTTGCGTTGCCGTTCGCACCGTGTGGCCAGTTGGTGCGGTCGAAGTTAACGCAAGGCGTGCCCTCGTCTTCGTCGATGAACGTGCGGTCGGGCGTCAACTGCGCGTTCGGCCCGATGTTCGCGATGCAGACCTTGTGGTTGCCGTCTACACCAGTGCGGGCGACGAAGTAGTCGGAGTAGGCAAGCCGGGTCGGCTGCTGCGTCTCGACGAAGGTGCCGTCCGCGGTGCGCTTGAAGTTGTCGAGCGCACCCCAGTGCGGTCCACCCGAGGTGCCGTCCTGCACCGGCAGGACACTCGCCACCGTTGGACAGTCCGCCTCACTACCGCCGTTGTAGACCTCTCGGATGTTGTCGATCGAGCAGGTCGTGTCGTTGCCGGCAGCAATGAGCTTCTGGATGTTGAGGGCGTAGACCATCTTCGGCGAGCCGGTGTCGTCCGCCGACAGTGAGCCGGGGTTACGTCCGATGACCGCGTGGAACAGGTACTTGTCATCGGGGCTGGTCTGCAACCATCCGCCACCGTCACAACCCGCACCTTCGGAGACGTCCGGGTTGATCTGTTTGGCCGCGGCCGTGTCGTCGAAGACCTCACGCCACTTCGGCGCCTTGGCCGTGATGTCCGGCGTGTAGTAGATGACACCGCCACACATCGACTCCGCGAACGCGCCCTTGTCCTGCGGCTGGTTCGTAACCGTCGTCTCCATGATGCCGGTCGGCTCGTTGTGGCCAGGGTTCCGCTCGTTACGCGGCCCGTCCGGCATCGTCGACACCGACACCAGCTTCGGGTCGTTCTCATTGCTGATGTCGAAGATGCGAACCGTGCTGCGGAACAGCAGGTTGTCCTGCGGCTTCACCGGGTCGAGCACGATGTTGCGCGGCTCGGCGTAGTCGCTGACCACCATCCGCTTGAGGTCAGTGCGGACCTGGATGCCGTGCGGGTTGGCGCATGTCGCCTGGCCCGGGATCGGCGGGTAGTTCGGGCACTGGGCCGGGTCTTCGCTGTCGGCTGACGCCGCCGGCTCCTCGGACAGCACGGAGCCGTCCGGACCGAAGTGCACGATCTCGCCCGGCGAACCGCCGTAGCCGTTCCCGATGCGCGTCTGGCCATCGGTGTAGGAGCACGGTCCAGGTGCGACCGGGCCACCCATGTAGGTGCCGTACGCCGTGCCGTCCGGCAGCGTCCAGAACGCGTCCGGGATCGATCCACACGGAGTGTCAGTCGGGAGCGAAACACCGGAGAGCTGGATCTCCGGCAGCTTCGACACGTCGAAGACGTAGGTCACGCTGCTGAACAGGCCACCGGCGTAGATCTTGTCGCCCTTGTGCCACATGTACTGCATGTGGTGCGGCTCGTTCTCCACGACCGGGCCAACCGTCGCGGTGTTGACGACCTTGCCGTAGTCAGGCGAGTCCTGGTCGGCATCGATCACCGCGAGAAAGTCCGGCGCGGGCGGGTCGTCGACCGCATCCTCGTGGGTCGTCTTCACCGGGTTGATCCCGAGCTTCGTGCCCTGGATGTCTGAACCCTTGGTGTCGGCGATGTTGGCGTCGCCGGCCCAGACCAACAAGTACTCGTGGTGACCGCCGGAACCGCCGCGCGCGACTTGCGCCGCCGGCTTGTATGACGTCACCAGGTGGTTGCTGACCCAGTAGTTCTTTCCGTCAGTTCCCTTGACGACCGAGCGCACCACTGCGGTCGAGGCACTTGCCCCGACATGAGTGATGGCAACGAGCGTCCCGAGCGTGACGAGCAGTGCCAGTCCGAACGGCAGTCGTCTGCCGTACGCCCGGACAACTTGCGTCATGCGTGTGCTCCCTCCATGGCTGGACATTTCGGGTCGGGACGATAGTGTGACTCGATCAATTTGGTCAAGTTATGTGGGTTAGACCACTTTTGCGCGTCGGGAAAGGACGCCCATGCCAGGGAGCGCAATGCGCATTGAGGCCCTCGAGACGCCATGTCTCGGCAACCGCAGTTACGTGATCACCAGCGGCCGCGAGGCGATCGTCGTCGATCCGCCGCGTGACATCGACCGCGTCGAGTCACTCGTCGACGCCTGCGGTGCTACGCGGATCGCGCTGATCGTCGAGACACATCGGCACGCCGACTATGTGTCCGGCGGGCTGCACCTGGCGCGACGACATCGCGCCGACTACGTCGTACCGTCTGGTGATCCGGAGCCGCGGTTCCCGTTCATCGCGGCCCTACCTGGCGATGTGCACGGCGCTGGTTCCATCGGTGTGCGTGTCGTCGCCACACCCGGTCACACGCCGCATCACGTCGCTTACGTCATCGAGACCGACCGGCCGGTTGCGGTGTGTACCGGCGGGTCACTCCTGCACGGCACGGTGGGACGCACCGATCTGTATGGCGAAGCACTCACCCGACCACTTGCACATGCGCAGTGGCACTCGGCCCGCCGACTCTTGGACATGTTGCCGGCCGATGTCACGATCCTGCCGACGCACGGATTCGGCTCGTTGTGCTCCGCCGGCGGTGTGGTGAACCCGAGCACATCGACGCTCGGTGAGGAGTCGTCAACGAACAATGCCTTGGGGCTCGCTGAGAGCGTCTTCGTGCCCATGTTGATCGACGGTTATGGACCGATCCCCCGCCACTACTCCCGGCTGCCGGTGCTCAACGCCGCCGGACCGCAGCCGCTCGACCTGTCCCCCGCCCCGCAACTCGATCCGAGCGAGCTGCTCGCGCAGCGCGACCTCGGCAACTGGCTCGTCGACGTACGTGACCGTCGTTCGTTCGCCCGCGCACACCTGCGCGGCAGCGTCAACGTCGAGGCCAGCGGACCACTCGTTGCATACCTGCCGTGGATCCTGCCGGCAGGCGCCGGCGTCGTGCTGCTCGGTGACGCGGATTCCATCGAATCGGCGCAGCGGCAGCTGACGCAGGTTGGCATCGACCGGCCGGTGGGCGTTGCGGTCGCCAGTTCTGAGTCGTCGGCTGAATCCTGGGCCGAGGCGGACCCGGCGTCATACGCCGTCGGCACCTTCACCGGCCTGTTCGAGGCGGCCACGACGCGCGGCGCTGCGGTGGCGCTCGATGTGCGCAGCGCGCAGGAGTGGGCGGCGAGCCGCGTGCAAGGGGCGTTGCACTTCGCTCTGCCTGATCTCGCGAGCACGCTGGACTCCGCACCGACGGCAGCGGCCACCGCGGATCAATGGGCGCGGGCCGACATTTGGGTCTATTGCGGCGGCGGTTTCCGGGCGGCGATCGCCGCCTCGCTGCTCAGCGCCGCTGGGGTGCGGGTCACGCTCATCGACCAGCCATTCAGCGCAGCCGAGGAAGCCGGCCTGACCAGCCGCGACACGCCGGTCGAGGTGCGCAGTGGTCCGACTACTACCGGGGTGTCCGCCGAGATAGGCTGACCGGACCAAGGGCGGGTCGGGGAGCCGGATGATCGGGGAGCAGGTTTCCTGCGAGCTTCCGGCGACTGCTCGATCAGTGACGGCCGCTCGTCGTTTCGTCGTCGATGCCCTCAACAGTTGGGGTCGTGACGAGCTCGCGGACACCGCCGCTTTGCTGACGAGCGAGGTCGTGACCAACGCCGTACTGCATGCGCGCACGGTGATGGATGTCGTCGTCCGCCTGCTCAGTGACGGCGTTGTCGTGGAAGTGACCGATGGTTCCCGTCACTCGCCCCGAGGACGCCAGCCGACACTCGAGTCAACGACCGGACGGGGGCTCGAACTGCTCGACCGACTCGCGTCGGCGTGGGACGTCCAGGTCTCACCAACCGGCAAGACCGTGCGCTTCACCCTCAAAGACGGCGTCGACCCATGGGCACAGTTCACCGCGCATGAATGGGCGGCAGACAAATGACGACGGAACGCGTGCCGTCGCCCCTTGGACGGTATGACGAGTCCACTGCCGACGAGGACATGCGTACGGTGCGGCTCATCGGCTTACCAGTACGAATCCTCGACGCGGGACGTCGCCACCACGACGAGCTCATGCACGAGTTCGCCATCCTCGCGGTCGCGGAGCAGCTGTCGGGTGACTTGCCGAAGCGCATGCTCGACCTCATCGACACACTCGGTCGTCGTTACGGCAACGTCGGCGAACAACCGAATGCTGTTGTCGAAGAGGCACTGGCGCGCGGCGACGACACCGTCGACGTGACCTACGAAGCTCCCGCTCACGTTGTCGACGCAGCGAGAACCCTGTCCGCGTTGATGGCGGAAGCAGATGAATTCTGCCGACGCGAGCAAATGCTGACAATGCAACGCAGCGAAAACGTCCGAGTGTTTTCGGAGTGGTACCTCGACGAGTTCCGCCGCCAGATCGGCGGCGAGCCGCCGCGACCGTGGGATGGTCCGCTAGACCCGTGACGCCGGCGCCTAGTTGGTGTGAACTTGGCAATCGATCAGGAGCGCAGGATCCGCTCGACGTCGGAGGGAAGCACGCCGAGCGCACGGGCGATGTCGTCGTTGGTGTAACCGGCGGTCACCGCTTCACGCACGGCGTTGTTTCGGATTGCAAGCCACCTGTCCGGATGCTCATCTGCCGGATTCCAAAGCGATCGATCGGCGAACACCGCCGATGCGAGTGGGTCACCTTCCAGCGCTTGAGACGAGGGGGAAGTCATGTGCGCCTCGCTAGGAGTTGATCTTGGTTGCAGGAATGTACACCGCAGGCCACCACGTCTCCCTCACCCGATGTGGTTAGTTCTCGCGCGCGTGATGCAGTCTGGGAACGTGTGGTGGTGAATGTCGTATTCCGCAAGGCTGATCCACCCGGGAGCGCCGACCGAACCTTGCTTATCGACGGCACGGATGCGCGGCCAATTGCGGTCCACGTCATACACGATCTGCCTCATCTCGTCGTCGAATCGCTGTTCGAGTTGAACGACGGGTTGTGGGCCGAGCTGGCGAGCGGAAGACATGCGGAGGCCAATCTCGCTGCCAGTGCGAGAGATTCGAGCCGCAGAAAGTTGGGACGAATCGTGTCGGGGGCGGCATCTCAGACGCGAACCGAGGAATGGCTAAGCGACGGCCACCGGCGAGCGAAGGTCATCACGAACGCTGTGGTGAACCGCTTCGGAGACGGGCCGGATACCGCCGCCGGCGTGCGCAGAAGGTTGAGCCGCGAGTCGGAGCTCGACGACCTGCTTCGACGCGTCGACGACGCCACCATCGAGCTCGCGATCGAAGGTGTCCGGTCGGTCTACGCGCGATGGGATGCCACACGGCCAGGCGAGTCGCTCCGACTCACCTGGCCGTTGCCGCGATCGTTCTTCACACGTTGATCAGTGAAGCTGGCAGGACTGGACGCCCCAGTCGAACCGGGTGATGTTGCCCTGGTCGTCGGCGCGAAGAACGCCTTTGACGATCAAGTGGATGCGCTCTCCCGCTGCGTTCGTTGCCGTCCCGCCGAAGGTGTAGTTCACCGACGTCGGCGCCATGCCATCGTTACCGCCCTTTGAGGTCGCCACCTCGTCCGCGGTGCCGCTGTATGTCGACCCGACGACACCGTTGTCGTCGACCGGAGTGATCGTCCACGGCTCGTCATCGATCTTGCCGACGGCGTTGTACTTGTAGTTGGTCGCGCCGTTCTCGTGCTGCGCGATGAAGAACGTCTCGGTGTCGCTCTGCGTGTAGTTCGCGTGCGCGAAACCGCAGACACCGTCCAGGCTGAAGATGCCGTAGAAGGTCGACGGGTCGTCGCCTGGCTTCGGGAAGTAGTCGGTCTGCTGCGCGACGAAGTGCTGAGTGCCGTTGTTGTCATTGGCCGCCGCAAAAGCCTTGTGCGGCAGTGACACGGCGCCGACGGGAACGGCGGCGACAACTGCACCCGCAATGACGCGGCGGATGATGCTCCTGATCATGGCGGTGTCCTCTGGATCGGTGGCGACGCCGCGGTCGCTGCGTCTTCACCGAAAGTGCCAGTCCCGACGTCCCGTCCACATGAGCAAACCGTCCTGTCCTGGCGGGACTGACCTATGGTCGGCTCGATCAAGGGCGCGTAGCGGCAAAGCGGATCCTTGACCGAGCGGAGGGGACTCACCGTCGGACGTCGGGGAGTTGGCAGCACACGCGCCGGATGACGGCACTTTCGCCGATCAAGTTAGGCGGCCGTTCAGAGGAACGTCCGTGCCTGAGCGCGCCGGAGCGCGCTGTACGCCGGACAGTTGCCGAGCCACCGGCAGAGCCGAGTAAGGCCGGCTCCTAGCCGTCCGGTTACTCAGTCGAGACAGAACTCATTGCCCTCGATGTCCTGCATCACGAGGCACGACTCGTTCTCCTCGTCCGCCAGCAGTAGGCGGACGCGTGACGCGCCGAGCGCAATCAATCGTGCGCACTCGGCCTCCAGCATGGCCACGCGCTCGTCGCCGACGAGCCCCGTTCCGACGCGCACATCAAGATGCAGCCGATTCTTCACGACCTTGCCCTCGGGGACGCGCTGGAAGAACAGGCGCGGGCCCACACCTGAGGGATCGACACACGCGAACGCTGAACCCTGTTTCTCAGCCGGCAGTGTGCGCTCGAACTCGGCCCAAGATTCAAAGCCCTCCGGTGGCGGTTGTACGACGTACCCCAACACCTCGCACCAGAAGCGGGCAACGCGCTCGGGTTCAGCGCAGTCGAAAGTGACTTGGAACTCCTTGACGGACGGCATCTGGTCAACCCTAAGGGCAGCGCTTTCGGGTCAGGTCGTGACCGCCGAGACCTACTGGCGGTTTCGCATGCGGTTCCACCGCGTCGCCGCCGCGACCTTCACCTCAGCTACGTCGATCGGAACACCCTCGCGGAACCACTGCTGTCGCTCACACACATCGCAGACAACGAGCGAGAGCGAGTTCTCGGCCGAGATATCGATAGTGATGGCACGCGGCTGGCGACCGCAACACTCGCCGAACGTCATGGACATACCGACCGATGTGCCCGACACCGCCATGCACCTATCGCCTAGGGCCGGGACGAACATGTCTCCGGGCACCGGTCATTTGGCCATGTCGCCGGTGCGCTCTGCGACCATTCTGGTTACCGGCCAGAAGGGCAACCTCGATGTCCAGGGCGCAGTTGTACGACGCCATCGGCACCACCTACACCGTGACGAGGTGCACGGAACCGCGGATCGCTGCACAGATCTGGGCGGCGCTCGGGGACGCCAGGACTGTCTTGAACGTCGGGGCGGGCACCGGGTCCTATGAGCCGACTGACCGCGAAGTCCTCGCGGTGGAGCCCTCGGCAGTGATGCGCTCGCAGCGCCCGCCCGATGCCGCGCCCTGCCTAGCTGCCACCGGCGAGGCCTTGCCGTTCGCAGACCTGTCTTTCGACGCAGCGATGGCAATCGCCACGGTCCATCACTGGCAGGACCCACTCAGCGGCCTGCGCGAGATGCAGCGCGTCGCCCGCCGATTGGTGGTCTTGACGTTCGACTTCGATCGCTTGAGCCAGTTTTGGCTCACTCGCGACTACTTGCCCGAGCTGGCCGAGCTCCTTGTCGGCCACCCGTCGGTGACACAGCAGGCCGAGGCGATCGGCGCCCGGATCGAACCCGTATGGGTCCCGTGGGACTGCGCTGACGGCTTCTATGAGGCCTACTGGCGACGGCCTCAGGCTTACCTCGAAGAGAACGTCCGCCGCGGCATATCAGCCTTTGCCAAAGTCGGGCCGGAGGTCGAGCACCGAGCCGTGAGCAGTCTTCGGGGTGACCTCGCATCAGGCCGCTGGGAGGAACGCAACCGCGACCTCGTCGATCTCGACGCAGCAGAACTCGGACTTCGACTGCTCATCGCCTGAGGTAAATGAAATGGTCGCCTAGTGCGTACACAGGGTGTGGCGCAGGAGCGGTTGGACTTCGGAGAGTTCTACGCGACCAACCGGGACGCCTGTCTGCGGGCGGTCACCGCAACAGTCGGTGACAAGCGGCTCGCCGAGGATCTCGTCGCGGAGGCTTTCGCTCGTGCGTGGAGCTCTTGGCCCAAGGTGAGCCGGCACCCGGCGCCGCGCGCCTGGGTGGTGCGCACCGCCTTGAACACTCGCGTGTCGTGGTGGCGCAAGCGCCGCCGGGAGATCCCCTTGGCCGATCACGACGCCGCTGCTCGCGAAGACGGCGGTGCCGGACTGGACCAGAGCGTGATCGCTGCGCTGCGGCGGCTACCGACCCGTCAGCGCGAAGTGATCGTGCTGCGGGTGCTGCTTGATCTGGATACCGAGACGACCGCGAGGGAGCTCGGCATCGCTCCGGGCACCGTGATGGCCCACCTGTCTCGTGCGGTCAACGCGCTACGCCGCGACCTGTCCGCACCGCATACTCACCACGTACGCGTGGAGGCGAACTGATGAACGATCACGACGTACTGACAGACGTCCGCGAAGCCTTGTCACCGGTGCACATGCACACCCCGGTCGACCAGATCATCACGCGTGGCGATGCCCGACGGCGCCGCCGGGTCTCGGCGGCAATTGCGGCTGGGCTCGCGGTGACAGGCATCGCCGCGGGAGTCGCTATAACCGCGGTGCTGCCCGGTAGCAGCCACCGGTCACCTGGCACCGCGGCCGTCTCCAACGGCGGCCAACACCTGAACATTCGCACCGTCGCCTACACCGTCACCACGAACTCCGATGGCACCGTCACGGTGTGGACCAAGCAGGCCTATTTCGACGACCCGGCTGGCCTACAAGCCGCCCTGCGCAATGCGGGCTTCCCCGTGCTGATCAAGGTCGGTGAGTTCTGCCGCGGACCGAATGATGACGGATACCTCGATCCCAGCGGACAGGGCCGCGGTGTCCAGGCCGTGATGACGCCGAGCACCAACAGTGATGGCGATGTCGTCTTCACGTTCGACCCGAAGACGATGCCGGCCGGGACCGAGCTGTTCATCGGCTATCTCTCCCCTGCCCAGCTCGCCATTACCCACGGCCGCCCGGGCTCGGTGGAGCGCCTCGTCCCCACGAACACGCCGTTGACCTGCACGACACAAGCCCCGCCTCCAAACACGCAGTCCTAACGGGGGCGCGCACGACGACGTCGTACGGCGCGACGGACGAGCGTGATCGGGATGGCACCGCCAAAGCCGAGCGCCAGTGGACTGACCGATGCCGCGGTCAGTCCCGGCTGGTCGAACGTCTTCGGCACCGACAAGGTCTTCCAGTCCGACGGCGGCCAGACCACCAGGAACGCTTTGCCAATGACATTCCCGACCGGGATCGTCCCGTGTTCACCATCGTTGAGGTGAAAGCGCGAGTCCGCCGAGTCGTTGCGATGGTCCCCCATCACCCACAGCCGGCCGGCGGGCACCGTGACGTCGAAGGCGCTGTCCGACGGTTTGGCGCCGGGATACACATACGGCTCGTCCAACGGATGACCATTCACCGTGATCCGGCCCAGCGCATCACAGCAGACGACATGATCGCCGCCGACGCCAATGACTCTCTTGATGAAGTCCTTGCTGCTCGGTGCCGCGACACCCAGCGCCGTACCGACGTCATGGAAGAAGTGCAAGATCGGGTTGCTCGGCGTGCTCCCGGTGAACTCGGGGGTGCTCTGCCATGACGGTGGACCCTTGAAGACGACGACCTCGCCGCGGTGCGGGTCGCGAACGCGATCGACGAGCTTGTTCACCAACACTCGGTCGTAATGCTTGTCGGGTGGCCCGCCCTGCAACGTGTTCTCCATCGATGCAGACGGAATGTAGAAGGCCTGCACCAGGAACGTCTTGATGAGCAGCGCGAGCACGAGCGCGATGAGGATGAGGAACGGCAGCTCCCGCCAAAGGCCGCGCCGACGGCGAGTAGACGGTTCGGGCTGCTGATCGACCGGTATGACGTCCTGGTCGTTCACCGAGCCGCAGCCGACGCGAGTGTGACGTCCTGCGACCTGGGGGCGTGCTCACTGGCCATCCCGACCGAAGCCAGACCCACCACGAGCCCGACGACGAGAACGAGAACAACGCTGAGACTGGCGAACGCTCGCAGCATCGTCCGGCGCCGGGCGAGAGCTTCGATGGCCGAAACCGGCGGCGCTGTCACAGTGAACATCTGCGCATCGGCGAATCGCTCGAGCAACATCGACGTTTCATCCACGGCCCACCACCTCGTCCAGGTCCGCCAGCAACGGCGCCAACGCCGACCGTCCGCGGGAGAGCCGGGCTTTCATGGTGCCGATGGGTACGCCGAGCTCAGCGGCGATCTCCGCCACCGGGATCCCCAGCATGTGATGCATCACCAGCGCCTGCCGCTGCGGCAGCGGCAGCTTCCGCAACGCCGCCAGGACCGATAGCGACACTTCGTCAGTACTGTCCACGTCGGCCGGCGCGCCATATCTCGTCAGGGCCGCGGATGCCGTTCGCAGCCGGCGCCATCGACTGATGGCCAACCTCATCGCGACCCGGTAGAGCCAACCTCGCGGGTCCTCGTAACCCGACACCTTCGGCCAGTCCTTGTATGCGCGCAGGAACGCCTCTTGCGCGACTTCCTCGGCCGCGTGCACGTCCAGCACAACAGGAATCAGCACCCGGACCAGCGGCTGGTAGCTCGCGCGGTAGAACCGCTCGAACCCCTGCTCACCACCGGTCATGACGGCCACACCTATTCACACGCACGACACCACGTCGCGGTTGCGAACAATCTTCCCCCGAATTGCGACCGTGCGTGGTCAGGCGCTGGCAGGGCGAGCGCGTGCCGCCCGCGAGCGGGCGAACCAGGTCGCCGCAACAACAGCCCCGAGCGGGATCTCGATCAGATAGCTGAACACGCGGAAGAGCACGACACCGGCCGCAGCGCTGACGGGGTCCGCGCCGAAGCCAACAAGTGTGGCCGTCGCGGCGGTCTCAACCAGCCCGAGCCCGCCTGGCGTGATGGGCACGAGCGTCAACATGCGTTCGACGGCGTACGCCGCGAACACGGCCGCGATCGTGACGTGCACTTGCAGCGCGGCAAGGCACAGCCACAGCAGCAGCATCTGGAGCGCCGGATAACCGAGGCCTCCGACCGCTAGCCCACGCCAGCCGCGGCGCAGAACGTGCGCGCACTGGTCCCACAACTCGTTGAGCCAGGTCAGCAACCCGTGATCGCGGCCGCGGCGCCAGCGCTGATAGGCCACGACTCCACCGACGACGGCGATGCCGATGGTCACGTAGATGGCGATCGCACCGGTCGGGCGGGACAGCTGCGACGCCACGTTCGGCATGAACAAGAACGCGACCAGCCCGACGGCAACAATCGCGATTTTGACGAGCGCGACCACCAGATTGCTGACCGTCGCGAACGCCGTGATCTGCACCCGGTTGTATCCCCAGGACCGCAGCATCGCGTAGTTGAGACCAATGCCCGCGGCGCCGCCGAAGGGCAAGATGTTCGACACGCCGCTGCCGCCGAGGTTGAGCGCGAACGCACGGGTCCGAGACAGACCCGGGAGTGACCGCCGCAGAACGACCGTGTGCAGCCAGAGCCCGGCGGCCCAGACACCGATGAGGCTGACCACGTCCCAGAGCGGGATGGCTTCGAGCTGGTCCTCGGTGTCCGCCCAGCCGATGCCGAGCTCATGCGGCAGGAAGAACTTGAGGAGGGCGACAGCGATGCCAATTGAGAGCACGCCGAAAGCAAGCCTTCCCGATCGGCGCACCTCAACAGTCTAGCGGGACCCGCCGCCGGCGAACAGGTCATCCAGCGGGTGTCGCGCTGGCGTTCGGCCTAATTCGACGAACCACTCCCGGCCCAGCACCCGCCGGGCGACCGGGCCCGGCAGCCGTGAAAGCAGCGCGACCGTGCGGATGTCGTCTCCGCCGGAGGTCTGCGAAGCGTGAGCGGCCAGGGCGCGCACCTTCTGCGGCACGAACCGGCGTACGTCGATCTCGTGCGTGATGTCCGATTCCGAGCAGTAGGCGTGCTCAAAGTCTGCAGCGGTCATCCCACCGGGCCGCACACCGACGCGGTTGAGCCATCGCACCGCGCGCTGTAGCGATTCGCGAGCGACAGTCGCCTGCAAGACACGCAGCGAGCCGACTCTGCGCGCGGCCTCAACGCCCACGTCGTGGACCCGGATGTGATCCCGATGCCCGTAGCCGCCTGCGGCGTCATAGACCGTGAGGGCGTCCGCGTCTTCCTCCGCGAGCACGGCTGCGAGCTTGTCGGCGGCCGCGTCGACCGGCTCGGCGCAGAACGATCCGGGCGGGATGGGCCCGTCCATGCCTGAATCGCCGAAGCCGAGCTCGACCACGCGCGCGACGCCCAGGACCTCGGCGGCGGCGGCCAGCTCACCCCGCCTCGTGGCGCCGAGCGGGTGCGCGACCGCCGTAAGGCCGCGGTCACCGGCGGTGGCCACGACCAGGACCACGCGGTGACCTTCGGCGGCATACCGGGCCAACGTGCCCCCCGTGAACAGCGCTTCGTCATCCGGGTGGGCGTGGAACGCGACTAGGGTGTGACTCACTCGTTCTGTGCTCCTGGCTTGCCTCTCGGTGGTGTGTGATGCGGATCCTTCATGTCACCGACGCATATCTTCCACGGCTCGGCGGGATCGAGATGCACGTCCACGACCTCGCACAGGCGCAGTCCGCAGCCGGCGACGAGGTCGACATCATCACGATGACACGCGCACGCGGGTCCCTCGACGCGCCGAGCAGCGCCTCGGTGGTCCGGCCCAGCGAGGATGACGGCTGGCACGACAAGTGGCGGTTCATTCGCGCGAACAGCTCGTATGGCGTCGACCGCGGCTATGACGTCGTTCACGCACACTGCTCGACGGTCTCGCTGCTTTCGTTCTTCGCCATCTGCGCACCCGGCGTGCCGCGGTTGATCACCGTACATTCGCTGTGGCGTCGCTACACGCCGCTGTACCGCGTGTTCGACCACGCCCTCGGCTGGAGCACCTGGCCGGTGCAGTGGTCGGCAGTGAGTGAGGTCGCGGCGGACGGGGTGCGTCGAGCCGCCCGTCGGCCGTTCGATGTCGCGGTGCTTCCCAACGGCATCGATCTCGACTTATGGACGCCGTCACCACGCGTCAGTGAGCCGAACCGCTTGCGCATCCTTTCGGTGATGCGACTCGCGACGCGGAAGCGTCCGATGACATTGCTGCGAATGCTGCGGTCAGTTCGGTCAAAGGTGTCGGCGAACATCGACATACAGGCGACGATCGTCGGCGAGGGTCCGTCGCGCCCGGCCATGGAACGATATCTCGCCCGTCACGGCATGACGGGTTGGGTCACGCTGACGGGGCATCTGCCGCGGTCTCAGGTCAAGGTCGCGATGGCGAGCTCTGATGTGTTCGTCGCGCCCGCGGTGCTCGAGTCTTTCGGCATCGCTGCTCTCGAGGCGCACGCGGCCGGGCTGCCGGTTGTCGGTCGTCGCGGGACGGGTCTCGCGGACTTCATTCGCGACGGTGAGGGCGGCGTGCTCGTCAGCAGCGATCGCGAGATGGTCTCGGCGCTTGCGCGGATGGCGACACAGCGAACACACGAGAGCGTGCCGCGCTCGTCGGCGTTGGATCAGTTCCAATGGTCAGCGGTCGTGGAACGCCATCGCGAGCTTTATCAGCAAGTCGGCGCCGCCCGCCTGCGACCGGCGGTGGGTCGTCGGGCGTCGTGACAGACCTTTCCGAAGCCACTCAACCTGTCACGACGGGAGCCCCCCAAGGATCCGCAGGCCGTCGTTGGTGGCAACCGTTCCTGCGACGCCTGCCATGGTGGGGAGAGGCGCTCGTCGCCGTCGTTTTCTACCTGCTGTATGACGCCGTCCAGGCACTCACTCAAGGCGATGCGCCGGCGGCGACCGCACACAGTCTTGACATCGTCCACGCCGAGCGATGGCTGCACATCTTCGCTGAGCCTGACGTCAACCGTTGGGCGACGCACCATCACTGGATCTCGCTTCTTGCAGGCTACGACTACGGCATCGCCCACGTGCTTGTCACCGCCGCCGTGTTGGCGTTCCTGTGGTGGCGTCATCCGCGCGTCGAAGTGGCTTTGCGCAACGCGGTTGTCGGACTGAGTCTCGTCGCGCTACTCGTGTATTGGCTGTATCCGGTCTCCCCGCCGCGGTTCGTCGTACCAGGACTGACGGACACGCTGACCCACAACGACATTCTCGGAGCGCGGCACAGCTACAAGGGTTTCGTGAATCTCTATGCGGCGATGCCCAGCCTGCACGTCGCCTGGGCTATCTGGTGCGCTGCGGCACTCGTGTTGGTCTTGCGGAGCCGCTGGCGCCATCTCGCGTGGCTGTATCCCTGCGCCACAACGTTCGTCGTGGTCTCGACGGCTAACCACTACTTCCTCGATGCGGTCGCGGGCGCCGTTTTTGCAGCGGCGGCTCTGGCGCTGAGTCGCTCGCGGCTTCGATCGTCCTAGCGCAACTGCCGGACTATTCCGGCGGCGCGTTTCCGCTGCCGAACTCGTCGGCATCGAGCAGTGCGGTCCTCATGATGTCCACCAGCCGTTGCAAGTCGGCGGTGACGGCATCCGCGCTGTTGGGCTGCTCGTCTGCCGGAAGCGGCCGGACGTAATCACGCGCCACCAGGAGCATCGCCATGATGTGACCCGCGAGTGCGCCGTCCAACTGGCCGCCCCGCTGGGTCAGGGTCGCGTCGACCGCCATCGCGGCTTGCAGCAGCGCATGGCAGGCGTCCTCCTCCGAGACGACGCCGCGCGGCGCAGGAGCCGGCGGGTCCTGCCGATTGGCGAACCAGCGGGCGAGGTTCTCCCACATCCGCGCGGCTCGGGGGCCGATGTTCTCGTCATCCCGGGAGTCCGACATGACACAACCTTGCCGCATTCCGGAAACTCAGAGCGGCGCGCGTCTACGGTCGTGTGTGGAGCATCTGAGGTCCTGCGGAGGAACAGATGGGCAATCCGAGCACCCGAACCGGCAAGGTCGTCGTGAACCGGGCGATGTCACTTGATGGCTTCATCGCCGGTCCCGGCCACGCGATGGATTGGGGTGGTGGTCGCGCGCTCGCCGACTTCGTAGCTCCGGAAGACTTCGCAGAGATCGCGGCGGCCACCGGCGCCATGCTTGTCGGCCGGCGGACCTGGGAAGTCGGCGACGAGATGGAGGCCAAGGAACCGGGCAGCATCGACTACCCGTTCTCCGGGCCGATGTTTCTGCTGTCCCATCGGCCGCTGGATCCGCCGGATCCGGAGGTCACGATCCTGGAGGGCGACATCGCGGAAGCTGTCGCCACAGCACTGGCCGCTGCCGGCGGCAAGGACCTCGAAATCCTCGGCGCCGACGTGGCCGGTCAATGCCTGCAGCGCGGACTCGTCGACGAGATCCTGGTATATGTCTTGCCCGTACTTCTCGGCGATGGCATTCGTTTCTCGTCACCGGCCGTCACGCCAACAGCTCTGGAACTACTCACGAGCAAACGGTCCCGCGACGCCACGCTCCTACGCTTCCGCGTTCTCAAGTGACGCCAGGCGACGGTCGGCGTGACAGCGGAGTTATCAGGCTGAGAACACCGATCTCACACTCATCAATCGCTGACAACTCCAAGATCACGGTCGATTAGCACCTTTGCGAGCGGCTCCAGGTTGGCCATGAGTTCATCGAGCTCGTCGGTCTCAAGGCTCTCGTAGGGCTTCGCCGCCAGGTCGTCGGTGAGAGCTTCGACTCGCTGTTTGACGGCGCGGCCTCGTTCGCTCAGCCAACCGTCTTGCCCGATCAGCCCGCGTTCGCGCATCCCCTCGATAACGGCAGTGAGCTGCGCCGGCGGGAGATGGTGGATGCGCCCGAACTTCTCCGCCGGCATGTTCATGTCGAGCGCGACGAGGACGTGGGCCTCCAGGCCACCGATGCCCTCGATCATCAGGGCAGCGATGTGCCCGTCGCCACGGTGCTCACGCAACATGGCGGCTGCGTGAAACAGCCGGGCTACTGCGTCATCCGGGATCGGGAGCGCACGCAGTGCGGCGTACATCGGGCGGCCCTCGAACGAGGCGCTAGTCGCGGCCTTGACCAACAGCTCGGCGGTACGGGCGAAGGCGGGTGTATCGACGTGATCACCGAGGATGTGCCGCAGCGCCTTGGCGCAGCCCAGCTGGCGAGCGGCGAATGCCGCTTCAGGCGTGGTCGTGCGCCATACCTTCGGAATGTGACGCGCCACCTCGCCGGGAGCGAAGTTGTAGAAGAGTGCGTCCACCACCTCAGCCGGTACGAGGCCCAGGGGCGCGGCCCGTCCGGCGAAGTAGGTGTCCCAGTAGTTGGTGAATCCCAGGGCGAACATCGCCTCGTTGGGTTCGTCGGCTGAGTAGGGGATGACACCGATCGGCTCGACGAGCTCGAACATCCGACGAGCCATCGCGTTCATCGTCTTCTCCTCCTGGCCGAATTACCTCCGCAGCCCCTCTCAGAGCCGGAAGCGTGTCAACCCGCCCGGTTCCTCGTTCCAGCAGACGAGAACGGATCGCACCTGCACGCGGTAGACGTTCCACGGCGGTGGTCCCTGCGCCGGTGCGTTGAAGGTTGCCGTAATGCCGGATCCGCTGCCGTCGACTTCCGCCGGCCAACCCTGGTCAGCCCATGCCTTGGCAGCACGAGCGAGAGCACTCGGCTCGGTGACTCGCTCAGCATCGCCCTCAACCACGACGTCCGCGTCGCGAATCGATACCGCGACGGAACAACGCGGGTCGCGCGCGACGTTGCGCGCCTTCTTGGTTGTTGCCCCCGTCTGGAACCAGAACGCACCGTCAAGCCAGAGTGCGCCGACAGGCGTCACATGCGGCCTGCCGTCGTCGTTGAGAGTCGTCAGCCACGTCGTCCGCGCATTGTGCGCGTCGGGCGCTGGCGGGTCTCCTGCTTCCAGCTTGGCCAGGACAGCACTCCAGTCCACAGTTGGCAGCTCTTCCGCCGCCCCGAGGTTGATGGTCTCCATGGCGCTGTCCCTTCCCATTCCACGCTTACCGATGTCGTCTTCGTACGTCGATAGACGTCGCGACGCAACGAAAGTCACCGGCGTCGGAGAAACTTGTCTCGCGCGGCACAAGCCGCCGTCCCGATGGCGAAAGGCATCCCGAATGACTCAAGTGGCGGTGATCGCCAAGTTGACGGCGGTCGAGGGGAAGAGCGACGAGTTGACGGCAGCGATCAGTGACCTCGTGACCGAGGTCCGGGACGCCGAACCTGGCACTCTCGTTTACGCCGCCACGCAGGACACCACTGACCCGAACGTGTTCTGGTTCTACGAGTACTACGGCTCTGCCGAGGCGGCGACCACGCACTCGTCCGGGGACGCGCTCGCCAATGCGGGCAAGCGGATGCGCGGCTTGCTTGCGGGGCCGCCGGAGGTGCACCGACTGACGCCCATCGCGGCCAAGGGCCTGCCTGTCTGACGGATAAGCGCGTCAGACCGAGCAAACGAAGTTGTCTGCCGACGGCCGCGCGCGGCGTCGCCGTGTGCTAGGCGTGGTCGAACAGATGGCGGCGGCTTGAACTTCGCAACCGAGAAGTCACGCCCGGCGCCGTACCCATCAAGCGCAGCGACCAAGTGGGCGGCACAGTTTGAAGCGCCGGATGCGGCCGAGCTCGCGATTCTCCATGATGACGTTCTGCCCCAACGTGAGTAGCTCTTGGGCGAGCCGCCAAAGCCGATTCTCTAGCCGAACGCGCGCTTCTTCGTCGTAGTAGTCGATACCGAGAGCGTGCTTCCACTCGTCAGGCGAAAGACGAACGGCTCGCACTTCCTGTGCAAGCTGCCTGGCAAGTGTCGTCTTGCCCGAACCCGGCAAGCCACAGATCAGAATCAGCCGAGCCCGCTGCATCACGGAAGAGTAAGTGCCCTAGCGTTTGCTGACGGTGTAGGTCAGGTGGGTCACCGGGCTGATGCGTCCGAGTGCACCTGGTCGAGGGCGATGTGGTCCGGGTCCACGCGGTCGAACAGCCGAATGCCGGTGCCGAACAGTACGGGCGCGAGGGCTATCGAGAACTCGTCGATCAGGCCGCTTTCCAGGTACTCCTGGATCGTCTCGGCGCCGCCGGCGATGCGGACGTCGCGGTCGCCGGCTGCCTCACGGGCCTGAAGGAGCGCGCTCTCGATGCCGTCGTTGACGAGGTAGAAGGTGGTGCCGCCCGGCCGCTCCCACGGCTCGCGCCTGCTATGGGTGACGACGAACACCGGGGTGTGGAACGGCGCCTCCTCCGGCCATGCCAGCTCGCCGCCATCGAACATCCGCTTGCCCATGATGCTCACGCCGGTGCGCTCGTATGTCGCCCGGGCAATGTCGTTGTCGACTCCTTCCTCGCCGCCCTCACCGAGCTTGAGGTTCTCCCGGAACCACCGCAGCGGGAACACCCACGCTTGCAGCTCCGACCACTTCGTCATCCAGCGCTGAACCCTCGGGTCGTTCTGACCCTCGGGCGAGAAGACATCCTCGACGGGCACGGCAGCCTCCGGTGCCATGAAGCCGTCCAACGACATCGTCACGCTGAAGAAAACCTTCCCGGCCATCAGCCCTCCATAAGTTCGGCGACGTAAGCCTCGCCTGCTGGTTCACCGGGTAGTACGTTCCGCTAGGCACGCCAGACCAGCGAAGGGAAGTGTTGATGTCGAACAAGGCAGTCGTCAGCCTGGCTACAGGACTCGAGGACACCGAGAAAGTGACCATTGCTTTCTTGGTTGCCGTTGGTGCTGCCGAGTCAGGCCGTCCGACCTTGATGTTCCTGACGAAGGAAGCGGTACGCCTGGCCATCCAGGGCTTCGCCGCGGGCATCGGATGCGACGGTTGTCCCTCAGTTCCGGACCTCATGCAACGGTACGAAGCTGCCGGTGGCAGCTACTACGTCTGTCCGGTCTGCCTCAACAGCCGCAAGCTGCAGGACGCTGCGCTGGTCGCCAATGCCGAAGTGCAGGGGACGGTTCCGATGTGGCAGTGGATCGGCGACGACGGAGCCACGACGTTCAGTTACTGACGCCGCTGCGCCGTACGGAACTCGGACATCGCTGACCTCGACGAAAACAGCGTTTGCGCAGGTCACGTACCTGCCTGGTCACGGTCCGTAGCGTCCTCGATGATCAGACCGTGTTGACGATTGAGATCGTCGCGCCATTCGCCTCCCGCGCAGTCAAAGCGCGTGGTCTGCCAAAGCCTCAACCCGAGGGACCCATCGCAGGTACCGTCTACAGTTCGCCGGCGTCAGCCGAGCGATAGGGGGCGTCATGGGGTTATCACTGGGTGTCGTCCTCCCCATGAGCGAGTTCTCTCCGGACGGCGTCGCCCCGCGGTGGCCCGAGATGCTCGCCACGGCGCGTCTCGCGGAGGAGATCGGCGCAGACACAATCTGGCTCGGGGACGAGATCCTGTGGCGGGACCCGGAGTCTTCCGCACCTCTCATGGGGTGGTGGGACATGCCCGCGGTCGCCGGAGCTCTGGCGGCGGGCACCTCTTCGATCCGGATCGGGTCCTGGGTGATGTCGGCGGTGCAGCACCAGCCCGGCATGATCGTCCGGGCCGCGGAGGCACTCGACGAGATCTCCGGGGGAAGGTTCGTCCTCGGCCTCGGGGCCGGTCACGGAGGCGGAGCCAGCGACTTCGGGTTCCCTACCGACAAGACCGTCTCGCGCTATCTCGAAGCGCTGGAGATCATCGTGCCGCTGTTGCGCGGACAGGAGTCGATGACGTTCGACGGTCAGTTCCACCACGTCAGCGACGCGCGGGTCAGACCTCGCGGACCGCGACCCGGGGGCATCCCGCTGATGATGGGCGGTTTCGGCGAGAAGACGATGACCGCTGCTGCTCGGCACGCCGACGTCTGGAGTGTCTACGGCCGCACCAGCAGCTTCCCGGAGGCCTTCGTGGAACTGACGTCGCAGCTGGAGCGGATCTGCGAAGACGTGGGGCGTGACCCCGCGTCGATCGGCAGATCCGTCGGGGTCTTCGTCCGTCCCGGCGATGAGCACACCGCGGAGGAGACCGGATTCGGCCCTCCGATCAGCGGCTCGATCGCGCAGATCACCGAGACCATCGCCGGCTTTGCCGACGTCGGCATGACGAGGGTTGAGGTCGTCGCCTGGCCGCCGAAGATCGGCGTCCTCGAGCAACTAGCGCCGGTCTTCAGCGCCCTTACCTGACCGACGTCCGGACGATCCTTCGGTCACACGCGGACCTTGCGTGCGAACCCGTCCATCGCGACGTTGAGATCTGCCGGCAGGGCGAAGCCGACCTGCTCACCATCGATCATGAGCACATAGCCGACATCCTGTTTCGTCGCTTCGATCAGCTTCGAGAGGTGCCCGGTCGTCGATTGGCCGAGTAGACCTGGCCTGCGGCCACCCCCTGAAGATCAACCAAAGATTGCGACGGTCACAACCAGCATCAAGATGAACGGCCCAAGGAGGACAGCCCGCACTTATCTACTGTGCCCCCTTCAGAAAACAAGCAGCGTGAGCAGCACCTTCGACGCGACAAGCCGGATGGCGTTTAGGCGGTGTCGCCACGGTCATCCTGCTCCATCCCACCGTCTGCACGCCAGCCATGTCATGTTTGCGCCACCGGCTCATGGGGTGAGTGCCGCGCACACCGCGGCGTTTTCACCTTCGAGTGATGGATGCGGCCCACGTAGGTAGACGACTGACCCGTCTGGGTTGAACTGTATGAGTCCAGCATCGCGAATGACGAGTCCGCTAGCACCTTGCACGTGAATCGGCACGCCGACTTCCTTGTCGGCGCCGAGGGAGTCGATGAAGTCGACCCAGTGGTCGTCCTCTCGGAGAGAAATGCCGTTGGCGCTGTCGGTTCCAAGGGTGTCCTGCTGGATCGTCACGCTTTGGAAGTTGCCCTGTGCGTCGTAGAAGACTCGCCCAACCAGCGTTACTTGCAGATTGATCGAGATTGGGAAGCTGCAGCTGCTCGCGTCCGTGATCGACACCGGCTCGGTGAACCGAAACTGGGTTGGCGCCGATGCCGAAGCAGATGTCATGGAAAGCAATGACCCGAGACATCCCCCAGCGACAACTGCCCCCAGCCGCAAGTGCGAAATCATGGTCCCACCCCTCCCGCAGCGATGCGCAATTTCAGTGAACTGCCGCGAGTTTTGCGGATCAATGGCACTTTCGGGCAACCGCCGATGAAGTAGACGGTGTAGCCCCATCGCGGGACCTGCGCCGTGCCCAGACGGCGGGCATATCGCTTGACCGCTAATGGCACCTCTCGCGCGGCCGCCCCGTAGATTCCGCTCTGTGATCGAAGGCGTCGCATGGGAGCACCCAGACGCGGTTGCGTTGCGTGAGGCCCGCCGGCGGGAGATTGCCCAGATGTACGGGCGAGAAGGGTCTGAGCCGGCTGGTTCCGAGGCGACTGCCGATGACACCGCCGTCTTCTTTGTCGCCTACGACGACGGCCGCGCGGTTGGCTGTGGCGCTCTTCGATTGCTCGGCGACGGGGTGGCCGAAGTCAAGCGAATGTTCGTAGTTCCCGACCAGCGTGGGTCTGGTCAATCGACGGCGATCCTCCGGGCGCTGGAGGAATGGGCTCTGGGGCACCGCGTTCAGACGTTGCGACTAGAGACAGGTGATCTGCTCGTCGCAGCGCAACGCTTCTACGAGCGTGAAGGATTCACCATGATTCCGCCGTTCGGGCCGTACATCGAGTCATCGCTCTCGCGCTGCTACGAGAAGCGGTTGGCCGAATCGCCCTAACCGCCACCTATAGCGCGGCGGACCGCATTTGCTGCTCCACGTGCGCCTTGATGCGCTGGAGGTCCGCTTCAAGATCCGGCGTTCGGTCGCGGTGCTGGGGCAACATCAAGGCGAACATCCGGTCGTACAGCCCCGGGATGTTCAATACCTGCATTCGTTCAGTGAGCAGGCTTCCCGCGCCGGTGGACGCGAGCTCGAACTCCCACCTGGTCGAATCGGGAAGCAGACGGGTCGGCAACGTTCTCCACGACAGCCGACGTGGCGGATCCACCTCGAGGACCTCGCAGACGCGCGACCAACGAGTCGCGTTCCGCCGATTGCGTCCGCGGAACCTTGCACTGGCCTTCGCCGCCGTTGCCCCATCAAGCCACTCGGCGCCGCGGCACTCCACGCTCCAGTCGCCGGTCCGCGTGACGTCTGAGACCAGCTCCCAAACCGACTCGACCGGGGCATCGATTTCAACGGATGCCTCGCACGACCTCTTCAGCCGGATCGCCATCAGGGCCCCATTCCCCTTAGAGCGGACACATCGACATCAGCGAATCACAAGACGACGGATTATCACCTCCCTTGCCGACCTATTCGTCGGGTATATACGTTTCGCTAACCTGCGGGTAGGAGGGCTCATGCACGTCACCCAGCGTCGCTTCTCAGTGCTTACCGGGTCGGTCCTGCTCCTCGGCTTGGTGCTCATCTCATCTGCCTCGGCGGATACCACTTCCCCGCCGACTGGCTCGTGCGAACGCAGCTACGCGGTCGCAACGCCGAGGACTGTGAGCTGCTCATTCACGGTCTCCAGCGACAGCAACAGTTACAGCGGCTGGACGACCACTTCATGGGCGACTCCGACGAACGCAAACGCGCTCGAGATCGACATCAACGGAGAGCCGCAGCCACTGAAAACCTGTGTCGTCGTCAACGGTGGCTGCGCCACCACCACCGCGGGTGAAGATCTGCCAGCCGGCACCGTCATCAGCTGCACGCTGCACGCCGTGACAGGGTCCGGCTCGTTCGCCTGCGAGTCGGACGAATACAACACGGCCTGACCTGAAGTCAGGGCGCGACTCACGAGGCGTCACTGCACACCCAACGCTCCGAGTGGCGGAAGCAGCACTTCCCGAGCGACAACTTGGACGCGGGGAAGGCAGGTCTGCCGGTCCTGTTGTCGAATCCTTGTACATGGACGTCAGGGACAGGGGCACGCTGTCGCGCGCAGACATGCGCATCGAGCGACTCGCCTGGCTCGCATGCCGCGATGAGATGGAGCGGCGCAGCCGGCGTTGGTACGAGACCCTCGCCCGGGTCCTCAGCGCCCGCGGCTCTGAAATGACAGTCTCGCGCGCCGGACGGATATACCCGACCGTGACCAGGCAGGTGACCGATGCCGACCAGACGCGCCGGCTCGGAGTGCTGGAGTTCGCGGTCGACGACGTCGCACAAAGTCTGTCCGTTAGCGAGCAAGCCGAGTTGCGCACCAACGGCCTCCTGCCCCCGTGGTTCGTCGGAGCCGTTCTTAAGCACGCCAAGGCGGTCGAGCGAGAGATGGCGAAAACCCGCTAAGCGGCACCTGCGCCGATCAAGTTAGGCGGCCGTTCAGGGGAATGTCCGTGGCTGAGCGCGCCGGAGCGCGCTGTACGCCGGACAGTTGCCGAGCCCGCAGCCGCAGGTGGCGGAGGCGGATGGGAATCGAACCCACCAGCGACAGTGACTGCCGCTCAACGGTTTTGAAGACCGCGGCGCCCACCAGGACACAGACGCCTCCGCCCGGCAACCTATCGAGGGTCAGCGGAACGAGGCGCGGACGGCTCGCAGCAGCGGGTCGGTCTTGCCGGGCGCCGCACCGTGCACATGTGCCTGGTTGACTGTCCAGACGATCTCCGCACCCAGCCCGTGCTGCTCAGCCCAAGCACCTTTCGCGCGCACCGACCTCGGGTTCTCGTACGACACAAAGGTGCACCGCTGCGCACCCGTCGGCTGGCCAAACGACAGGTATGGCGCCTGCGCCGTCTCGTCATAGCGATACGACGCCGACGAGAAGTAGCGCGACATGATCGTCGTATACGACATGACGTTGTCGGAAGCAGCGACGTATGACGAACCAACCTGCTGTCGCGGCCCGCTCACTCCCCCGGCCCAGCACGTGCCATAAAAGCCGACACCGATCCCGAGCTTGCGGGCAGGCACACCCGCCTTCTCGTACGACGCAACGTTGAGAACGATGTCCGACGGCGTCCCCGACCCGGCGCCCTTCAACGCCGACGAGTGCCAGGTCTTCCACCCGTCGTACGCACCAGCCATCTCATAGGTCATCACATCGATCCGGTCGAGCGACTTCGCCAAGGTGCCGTAGAACGCCGGCACCTGCGGGAACGTCCGCGTCACCCAGCCGACCGGCATCGTCAGCACCGCATGCGGAGCCTGCGCGCGCAGCGCCTTCACGAGCGCTGTCACCGCTGATCCCTCACCCGTCTGCACCGGTTCCCAGTCGAGGTCCAGACCCTTGAACCCATACGCGCGCATGGTGGCGAGCAGGTGTTTCACCAATGCGGCGCGATGGTTCGTCGCCGCGGCCGCGAAGCCATCATGGAACCCAGCACCACCGACCATCAGGATCGGTATGACGCCATGCGCGTTCGCAGCGGCGGCGAGACGCTTGGCAATCTTCGGACCATTCGTGGAATCGACGAAGAACGACTTGTCGAGACTTCCGTCCGCCCGAGGGATCACGGCGCCGACCGCGAGATGGGTCATCGCTGACCAGTCGATCTCGCCGACCGGCATGAGGTCCCGCTGATAGACGGGGTAGTAGCCGATGACCCAGCGCGGATTCGAGCGCGCGCTCGACCGCGCGCTCGACCGTGCGCTGAACGCCGGCGCCGCCAGCCCGGCAAGCGCGATCGCCAGCACAGCGACCACGGCACGACGCACTCCTACACGTCCCATGGTTCGATCATCCTTGATGACCTCGATGGGTGACGTCAGGCTGACGCAGTTCGCGCACGGCGGTGGGTGCGCGTGCAAAATCCCACCCGGCGAGCTCGAGGACATCGTCGCTGACTTGAGCAAAGGCGGTTCCGCGGAGACGTATGAACTGCTCGTCGGCCTCGACACCGGCGACGATGCTGCCGCCGTACGTATCGACGGTGACACCGCGATCCTCGCCACGGCGGACTTCTTCACGCCGGTCGTCGACGACGCGTACGACTGGGGCCGCATCGCCGCCGCCAACGCCCTCTCCGACATCTACGCGATGGGAGGCCGGCCACTCGTCGCGGTCAACCTGCTGGCCTGGCCGCGCGACACGCTCCCGCTGGAGCTCACCCGCGAGGTACTGCGCGGCGGTGTCGACATCGCCCGCGAAGCCCACTGTCACGTCGCCGGGGGCCACAGCATCGACGACCCGGAACCCAAGTACGGCATGGCCGTCACCGGCATCGCCCATCCCGACCGGCTGCTGCGCAACGATGCGGCGGAGCCCGGCATACCGATCTCTCTCACCAAGCCGCTCGGCCTGGGCGTGCTCAACAACCGGCACAAGGCAACCGGCGAGACCTTCCCCGAGGCGATCGCCGTCATGACCGCACTCAACCGCGAGGCCAGCGAGCAAGCCGTTGCGGCCGGCATCCGCGCGGCCACCGACGTCACCGGCTTCGGCTTGCTCGGCCACCTGCACAAGATGGCCCGCGCCTCCAACGTCACCGCCATCCTCGACCCGACGAAGGTCCGCTACATCCACGCCGCGCGCGAGTCGGCCTTTGCCGGCTACATCTCCGGCGGCACCCGCCGCAACCTCGACTGGGTCCTACCGTTCCTGAACGCCGACTCGTGTGACGACACCGAGCTGATGCTGCTCGCCGACGCACAGACATCCGGTGGGTTGCTGCTCGCCGGCGAGATACCCGGTGCGCCGATCATCGGCGAGTTCGTCCCGCGTCGCGCCGACGGCGCAACAGTGGTTCTTCGCTAGGCGGACGCGCGAACGACCGCTTGCAGCCGCGTCGCGAGTGCGTGGACGTCAGCAACCGTCACGGTCACGCCCGGATGTCGAAGCCGGCCCGTCGGCTCGATCCCCGGCACCGGCTCGTGAAACTGCACGCACAAGCCGCTGTTGCCGTTGGTCGCGAATGTCACCCCACGGTCGGCGAGCGACAGGTGCGGCGGGCCGGCTGACTTGATGAAGCCGTAGGGACCGGTGACGTCGACCGCCTTGATGTTGTCCAGCGGGGTCGACAGTCGCCAACGACCGAACAGCACGTCGAACTCGTCGCCCACGATGACACGGCTATTGCTGGGCGTGACACCGACCGCGAGCGCCGCCAGCCGATAGCGAGAGTCGAAGCGGAAGGCAAACACATCGTTCATCACGGCGTCGTACCCGGACTCAGTGGTGGTAGACCGCCGTGCCCTGTCCGTATGACGTCGTCGTCGTCAGCAGCGCCTGGCGAATCTTGCGGACCGTGCCAGGTTTGGGCCCGACGTTCGGGTTGACGCCGACGTAGGGCTGCACCACCGACTTGACCTTCGTTTTGCCGGTCGGCTGGTCCGGCTTGTCCAGGAACCAGCGCATCTTGTCCCGCGCCGTCGCCGACGACGTCGCGAGCTTGCGGAACACGAAGTAGTCGGTCGACTCGCCGCCGGGCACCGGCCCATACCGTCCTTCCTCGGACGACACGTTGCCCGGCGCAACTTGTGACGTGTGCACGGTGATCGAGCCGTGCAAAAGCCGGACATCGGGTGCATCCGAGGCTCTGTCCGCGACGCCCGCACAGTCGAGCGTCACGACGGCATTGCTGTAGATCTCGTATGTCGTGCCACCGAAGTCGACGGCCAGTCGCACGCCGTGCAGCTCGTAGAAGTGAGTGCCGTCCATGTGGGTTCCGCTCCAGCGGGCGCCGTTCGGCGCCTGCGCGGAATACCGCTTGATGTATGACGGAAAGTCGCCGTTGACGTCGTAGACATGGCTGATCTGGCCGGTCGCTGAGCATGATGCGCCGCCGGCGACGGCAGCGCCGCCGAGGCCGAGGGAGCCGGCGGCCAACGTCAGCACAAACAACCCCACACCGGCGCGCATCTATTCATGATGGCGTGGAACGCTGAAGGCGTGGGCCGTTCAGCCGTTCGCCGTCGCGTCACTCGGGTTGATGCCGACCACAGTGTCGAGCGGCCGGACACTCTCGCCGTCGAGGAGCCGCTGGAGATCCGGGTCAACGGCGAGCCGATCAGCGTCACGATGCGCACCCCCGGTGACGACATCGACCTTGCCCTCGGCTTCCTCGTCACCGAAGGCCTCGCCGGCCCCCAGGACATCCGCGCCGCCAGCAACTGCGACGACAACGTCGTCGACGTCGAGCTCCCGCACGTCCCGGCCCGCCGGAACTTCTACACCACGTCGTCCTGCGGACTGTGCGGAAAGGACAGTATCGACGCGGTGCGTACGACGTCGCCGTACGACGCCAGCCAGGACACCACCGCGATCGATGAAGCACATCTGCTCGCGCTGCCGGACAAGCTGCGCGCCGCGCAACGCGGCTTCGACCGGACCGGCGGCCTGCACGCGGCCGGACTGTTCGTCGGCGGAGACCTGGTGTGCGTGCGTGAGGACGTCGGACGGCACAACGCGGTCGACAAGGTCATCGGCTGGGCTGTGCAGCACGACAAGCTGCCCTTGGCCGGAACCGTTCTTCAGGTCTCCGGTCGCGCGTCGTTCGAGCTCGTGCAGAAAGCCGTGATGGCCGGAATTCCCGCACTCGCTGCCGTGTCCGCACCCACGTCGCTCGCTGTCGAACTCGCGACCGACGCGGGGTTGACCCTCGTCGGGTTCCTGCGCGGGACGTCGTACAACATCTACGCCGGCGCGACTAGGTTGCGCCGTTCGCCTTGACTAGCGGGTCATGTCCATGGGGTCGGACACACCGATCACACCGGGCTGTTGGCGCAGGCAGTTGAACAGGATGTTGAGGTCGCGGTCGTCGGCCTTGTCGACGCGGAAGCGAATGTCCGAAATGTGCGTCGAGATGTAGGAGGTGTGCACGATCGGTTCCGGGCTCGCATGTGGCGCCGCATTCGCACACGCCGTTCGCGCCGCCGCGTGCTGAGCGGACGATGCCGATGGGTCGAAGTGCACGACGATTTCGCGTTTGCTCAGGTTGGCATTGCAGCCACTGAGCACCACCGCGCCTAGCAGGGCCAACGCGGCCAACCTGATCACGTCTGCAAGCCTACGGGTGTGAGCGAGCCGATCGAGAGCTACGCGCTGCTGGGCGACATGCAGACGGCCGCGCTGGTCAGCCAGACCGGCTCGGTCGACTGGCTGTGCATGCCGCGTTTCGACTCGCCCGCACTGTTCGCGGCCCTCGTCGGTGACGACGGCAACGGCCACTGGCGGCTCGCACCGACCGGCGCCGACCGCTGCACCCGGCGCACCTATGCCGGCGACACGCTCGTGCTGCACACCGACTGGGAGACGAGCAACGGCGCCGTACGGGTCATCGACTTCATGCCACCGCGAGGTGAGGCGCCGGACATCGTCCGGATAGTCGAGGGCGTGCGCGGGCGGGTCCAGATGTCGTGCGAGGTGCGCATCCGCTTCGACTACGGCTCGATCATTCCGTGGGTACGGCGGACCAGCGGCGGGTTCACCGCGACCGGAGGGCCCGACTCGGTCTACCTCAGCACGCCGGTGCAGCTGCACGGCCGCGACTTCGTTCACACGGCGACGTTCACGGTGAGCGAGGGTGAGCGGGTGCCGTTCGTCCTGACCTGGCGGCCATCACATCTGCGTCCACCGCGGCCGGTCGACCCCGAGCAGGCGCTGCGCGACACAGTCGCGTTCTGGGCCGACTGGCTGGGCGGCTGCTCCTTCGACGGCCACTGGCGCGACGCCGTCTCTCGTTCACTGATCACGCTGAAGGCCCTGACCTATGAGCCGACCGGTGGCATCGTCGCGGCCGCGACAACAAGCCTGCCCGAAGCGATCGGCGCAGACCGCAACTGGGACTACCGCTTCTGCTGGCTGCGCGACGCGACGATGACGTTGAGAGCGCTGGTCAGCACCGGCTTCACGGACGAGGCCAAAGCCTGGCGCGAGTGGCTGTTGCGATCGATCGCGGGCGACCCGCACCAGCTCCGGATCATGTATGGCATCGCGGGCGAGCGGCGGCTGCCGGAGTCCGACGTCCCGTGGCTCTCCGGCTACGCCGGGTCGAGGCCGGTCCGCATCGGCAACGGCGCCTCCGACCAACGGCAGCTCGACGTCTACGGCGAGGTCATGGACGCCTTGCATCTCGACCGGCATGCCGAGCTGTCGACGCATTCCGACGCCTGGACGTTGCAGCGCGGCCTGCTAGAGGTGCTGGAGGGTCGCTGGCGCGACCCGGACCAGGGGCTGTGGGAGATGCGCGGCGACCCACAGCATTACGTGCACTCGAAGGTGATGGCGTGGGTCGGGTTCGACCGCGCCGTACGCGGGGTCGAGGAGTTCGACCTCGACGGGCCCGCGGACAAATGGCGGGCGCTGCGCGACGAGGTCTATGACGAGATCTGCGCGCACGGGTATGACGCCGAGCGCAACACGTTCACCCAGTCCTACGGCTCATCGGCGGTCGATGCCGCGCTCCTGCTCCTCCCCCAGGTCGGCTTCCTGGCGCCGGACGACCCGCGGCTGGTGGGCACGGTCGACGCGATCCGGCAGGACCTCTGCGAGGACGGCTTCATCCTCCGCTACGCCAACGCCAGCGACGGCTTCGACAGCCGAGAAGGCGCCTTCATCGCCTGCACCCTCTGGCTCGCCGACGCCCTGCACATCATCGGCCGGATCGACGACGCGCGCGAGCTGTTCGAGCGCGTCCTGGACATTCGCAACGACGTCGGCCTGCTCGCCGAGGAGTACGACGCCCGGCAGCGCCGGCAGGTGGGCAACGTGCCGCAGGCCTACAGCCATGTCGCGCTGGTCAACACGGCCGAGGCGCTCAGCAGGTCCGGGCAGCGACCTCGATAGGCTCAAGGCCGTGGACCTCGAGGAGAAGTACGCCATCGCGCTGGGGATTCTGAGCATCCTGCTCTGGGGCGGCGGCTGGCTGCTGGGCAAGAAGCTCGCCGGCGCTCCGCCGCGCGTGATCCGCACCGTGCTTCCGATCATGGCCATGCTCACCCTGGCCAGCTTCGCCGTTTTCGTCGCGATCGCGCGCCATAACGTCAAGGGGTGAGGTTCGCCCCAGCCGCCCGCCACGGGGTCGCCCGCGCGGCGGGCAGTGCCGTCGCCGGCCTGTCCCGGCTGACCGGCCGCGGCGGCGGTACGACCATCGGCGGCCGGGTCACGCTGCTGCTCGACCCGGACGCGCTGCGCCGCGCCGCCGCCGGCCGCGAGATCACCCTGGTCACCGGGACCAACGGCAAGACCACCACCCGCACGCTCCTCGTCGCGGCGCTGCAGACCCGCGAACCGGTCGCGTCAAACAGCGGCGGGGCCAACCTTCCGATGGGCCTGACGGCCGCGCTGACTGCCGACCGCAGCAGCCGGCTCGCCGTTCTCGAGGTCGACGAGCCCTACGTGCCGCGGATCATCCCGGTCGTGAAGCCGCGAGTGGCGGTCCTGCTCAACCTCACTCGCGACCAGCTCGACCGCTACGCGGAGGTGCGCCGGCTCGCCGGCATCTGGCATGACGCCCTCGCCGGGTTGACCGTCGTGGCCAACGCCGACGACCCGCTGGTGGCATGGGCGGCGTCGGCGGCGGCCTCCGTCATCTGGGTCGCCGCCGGCCAGCGCTGGACCGACGACTCCACCTCGTGCCCGTCCTGTGGCGACGTGCTGATCCGGGCCGACGGGTCCTGGTCGTGCCGCTCCTGCGCGTTCACCCGGCCGGTTCCGGCGTGGGTGGTCGACGGTCATCGGGTGACGGCCCCGGACGGGGCGTCATACGACGTGCAGCTCGCGCTGCCCGGTGAGGTGAACGTCGGCAACGCCGCCTTGGCCGCCGCTGCGGCGTCGGTGTGGGACGTGGCGCCCGCGGACGCGTTCAGGGCGATGGCGGCGATCCCCTCGGTCGAGGGCCGCTATCTGGAAACGGCGTATGGCGACCAGCACGTGCGGCTGCTGCTCGCGAAGAACCCGGCGGGTTGGGTCGAGGCCTTGCAGATGGCACGCGCGGAGCTTCCTGTCGTCGTCGCGGTCAACGCTCGCGCGCAGGACGGCCGGGACCCGTCGTGGCTGTGGGACGTGCCGTTCGAAGTGCTGCAGGGGCGGCGCGCAGTTGCCACCGGCGAGCGCTCGCGCGACGTCGCCGTGCGGCTGCGCTACGCGGGGGTCGAGCACACGCGGGTCGACGATCTCGCGGGTGCGCTGCGGTCGGCGGGCTCGCAGGTCGAGGTGCTGGCCAACTACACCGCCTTCCAGGGCTATCGGCGGATCGTTCATGGCTGATCCGGTCCGGATCGCGCTCGTCTTCCCGTCGTTGCTCGGCACGTATGGCGACGGCGGCAACGCCAGCGTCCTCGCGCAACGACTGCGCTGGCGCAACATCGACGCCGAGGTCATCGACGTCGCGGTGGATGCCGCGGTGCCGGAGCAGGCCGACGTCTACGTCCTCGGCGGCGGGGAGGACACCGCACAGACACTGGCGGTGTCGCGACTCGCCAACGGCGTGCTCACCCGCGCCGCCGAACGCGGGGCGCCGATCTTCGCGGTCTGCGCCGGGTTCCAGATCCTCGGCGAGACGTTCCTGGTCGGGCGGGGTGATGTGCATCCCGGCCTGGGCCTCATCGACTGCCGCACCGACCGGCTGCCGGGCCCGCGCGCAGTCGGTGAGCTGCTGGGCGATCCGGTCGGTGTCGCAGTGAGCGAGATCGGACCGTTGACCGGTTACGAGAACCACGGCGGGCGGACGCTGCTAGGCCCGGCCGCCGCGCCCCTCGCCCGGGTTCGCTCCGGCGTCGGCAACGGCGACGGGGTCGACGGCGCCGTACAAGGCTCGGTGGTCGCGACCTATCTGCACGGGCCGGCGCTTGCCCGCAACCCGGGCATGGCCGACTGGCTACTGAGCCACGTCACTGGGCCGCTGGCGCCGATCGACGACCGCGAGGAAGCCGAGCTACGTCGGGAGCGCCTCGCCGCGGTGCGGCGTCATACCCGGCGGCCGTGGCGGCGCCAGTGGCGCCCACCCGCCCGCGACCAATAGCAATGTGACATTGCCTCGGTTCTCTAGCGCGAGCGATGTGACATTGCTGCTGCTCTAACCACAGCAATGCCACATTGCTAGTCGGTGTTGCAGGAGCCGTCGGAACCGCCACCGGTCAGGGAGCCGAGACCGACCTCGGCGCTGATCGTGATCGGCCCGGGCTCTGAGATCTCGACCTCGGTCCAGCCTTCTTCAGTGGGCGCGACGCAGGCCGAACCATCCGTGACCCGCCAGAACCGGGTCCAGCGCACCTTGATGACAGCAGTCCCGGGCGCCGTGGCATAGAGGTTCATCGTCGAGATGCCCAGGTGCTCGAGTGTCGCCGGGCCGGTGACGATCGAGGTCGCGTCGCGCACCGACCAGAGCTTCCAGTGCGCGTTCTGCCAGACCAGCTTCAGGTACGACGGCGTGTGGTCGCCGAGCAACCGACCCTCCCCCACCTCGGACGCGTCGAGCGCGACGTCGGGCAGCGCCACCCAGCGGACCGCGTTCTCGAGCAACCACTGGTGATAGGCCGCGGCCGTGAGGTGCGGGTCGTAGAGCACGTCGTTCTGGCCGCGGTCGAGCTGACGTTCCCAACCGCGGGCCAGCGGCAGCTGGGCCGCGAGATAGTCGGCCTCCCACCGACTGTCGGTCAGGGGCACCTCCAGCCGACCTTCGTCGGCGTTGCGCGCGTCGAGATAGCGCAACAGTCCGCGGTAGTACGACGGATGCGCGGCCGGGTTGTCACGCCCGACGGCAACGGCAGTCGGCAGCGGTGAGAACCCCCAGATGAGCAACGGGATGCCGACAATGGCGAGGACAACTCGTCGGTCCGCTCCGAGCAGACGCGGGCGGGCACGCATCACGCCCAGCGCGATGAGCGGCCCACCGACGACCGCGCCGAGCCGGATCATGTTGCCGCCGATGGGGTTGTGCCACGGGAAGAGCAGCACGGACGCGCCGCCGTAGACGATCAGGCCGCGGCGCAGCAGTCGCTGATCGCGGGGTATGACGATGAGCCCGCCGACGCACAGCAACCCGATGATGAACAGGCTGGTCCAGACGAACGGGAACCAACCGCCTTCACCGAACACGGCGGCAGCCCCGATGCCGACGAGCGCTCCGGTCAGCGGCAGGACCCGGCCGCGTACGTCGAACCACCAAGCCAGCGCCGCGATGAGCAGGAACGCCCCGGCGAGCGGACTGGCGCAGGCGCACGCGATCGCCAGCACCCACCCCCAGATCGGATGCCGTTCCCGCACCGCAACGAGAGCACCGATGCCGAACGTCAATCCCAACGCGAACGGCAACCGGCCGACGATGAGGTCGACGACACTCACCACCGCGAACCACACGATCGCGAGGTCGTCACCGGTGCGCGCGCGCCCGCGCAGCAGCCGCGCGAACGCGGCCGTGCCCGCCACACACGCGAGTGCGCCGAGAAGCCGAGCGCCGAAGAAGGCCGCGAGCGGCGGGAAGATCAGCGAGTAGCCCGGCAGCGGATGCCCGTCATACCAGTGGGTGTCGTAGGCGACCAGTCCGTGATGTCGAACGAGGAACACGCGATAGACCTGGGCAGGCAGATCCGGGCCGCGTTGGCCGATGGCGAGAAGGATGCCGCACAGGATCGCCGTGATGATCTCGGGACGCGCGCGCAGGAGCTCACCGATCCGCCCGAGTATGCGTTCGGCGCGCCAACCTGGCTGCGCCACGGTGACGGTCACGGCATGCTCCCCTGCCCGACTGCCTCCTCATGATCCCGCGCCGCTTGTTCGCGCGGCTCATCCGGTGCGAAGACGTCGCTAGCACCCACCGCGAGCACCGCGAGGGTCAATGCCACGAAGGCGACGATGACGCCCGAGTCGTTGAGAAAGGTGCCGAGCACGAGAAGCGGGATGAACGCGATCGCAGCTTCCCGCAGGCCACCGATCCGGCCGGCGACCGCGTAGAACCGCCGACCGTCGGCCAGCAGCAGAAGGAGCGAGACACCCACCGCGACGGTCAACGCCGGGCTGGCCCCGAACGAGCCAAGACTCGAGTCGAGCTTGCGCTGGATGACATCGCCTGAACCGCCGTGCAGCACCTGGCCGACGAACCGCCCGATATGTGTCTGGTGTTCCTTCGGCCGGGCGTAGTCAGCAAGTGCGACCAGGATCGCGACGACACCGACCGCGACCGCCCCGACCAGCACGCGCCGCGCGCTCAGACGCACCCCGGCGAGCAGCGCGAGCAGCACCGCAACCGTCGGCACCAGAGCGAGCAGGCCGCCGAAGTCGTCGCCCAGGAACGGCGCCCCGTCGACGACCACCGCGACCAGACAGAGGGCGACCGCGACCGGCAGCCCGCGGCGTCGGCCGAGGCGCATCGCGAGACAGGCGGCGCACAGCACGATGGACGCCGCCATCAGCGCGAAGGCTGAGTTGCCCATCCCATGAAATCTGCCCGCCACGATGGGGTTGTCACCCATCGGAGCGGACAGCTGAAGGGGCGCCCCCGCCAGCTGGTCGGCGATGAGGATCGCGGCGGTCACGGCCGGACCGATGAGCAGGGCAGCGAGTCGACTGCGACGCCAAGCGACGGCGATGGCGGCACCGACGAGGAGCCCGAACACACCGACCAGAACGCCGTAGACCCACGCGGGCCAGCGCCACCACGGCACTACTTGGACGAAGAAGGACCCGACCGGCATCGCGACCGCGATGGCACCGAGCCCCGCTGCCACACGCCACGCCAGCGGCTGCCAGCGACTGGCGACGATGAGCAGCAGGACGGCCACCGCGATATAGGCGAAAACGACCCGCAGCGGCGTGCCGATGTGACGCGCAACGACCGCATGGTCGTCGTCTTCGGCGTATGACGCGGGGCTGGCGACCGCTTTGCCGGTGACGTATGCCGAACCTCCGACCATCTCGTTCGGCACGGGCAGGTTCAGTACGTGCAACACCGTCGGCGCGAGGTCGCGCAGCTGCACGTATGGCGCCCGTGTCGACGGAGACCGCAGCGCGAAATGCCGCCAGCCAGGGCCGCGAATCAGGAGCGCGTGCAGATGCATGCCGGTGGACTGTCCATCGCTGATGCCGGCGACGATGACGGTTGCGTCACGCGGCACCTGCGCGAGCTGAGCCGCGAGGATCGGGTCCAGTCCCTCGGCAGCGGATCGGCGCTGCGTCGCCGGGGCGAGGTAGATCTGGTCGTCGACAGTTGCGACGACGTCGGACATCCTCAGCTCGGTGGCGAAGCCGGTCACCGTGTTGACGCTGCCGCTTGCATCCGCCAACAGAGCTTGCGCGGCCGCAGACGTGACTGCGGTGGTGAGTCCGGCGTGCTGCAACGCGTCGCCGAGCGCGCCGGGTGCGGCCGCAAACTTGCTCGCCTGTGCAGCCGCGCGGAAATGCCGGAACTGCTCCGGCGTGACCGTGCAGCCGGTCAGTGCGGCGCTGGCGTCCGCCCGGTCTCCGGCAGAGAACGTCAGCTCACCATCAGCACAGCGAGGTGTGCCCGAGGCGGTTTTCACCGATAGGTCGCCGACGGCCGCCTGCCGCATCCACTGCTGCAGCCGCGGCATGTGTTCGACGTCGGCCCACCGCAAGTCCGGGACGGCGACGATGACAACGCGTGCCGAGTGTGCGAGCGACGGCGTGTCAGGTGACATCGCCGGAGCGAACGCCACCGACGCGGTCGGAGCCAATGCGAAGGCGGCCGACATCACTGCGGCCGTCACGGCGTACATCAGACGTCGTCGGTGACGACCTCGACGGGAAGTCCGGTCGCGTTCAGGTCGTCGGCCACCGAAGCGGCGTCGCCCACGACGACGATGATCGCGTCGTCGGGACGTAGTCGCGCCGTGGCCGCCGCGTTGACCTCGTCGAGGGTGGTGCGCTGGATCTGGGCTCGCAGTTCATCGAAGTGGTCGTCCGGATGTTCGTGGATGACGAGCTCACCCAACCCGGAGGCAACCGCACCCGGGCCGGCGAAGTTGATCGGGAAGATGCCGGCGCGATAGCTGCGGGCGCGTTCGAGCTCGTCCGCCTGCAGCCCGTTGTCGTGGACGTCCTGGTATTCCGCGAGCAGGTCGGTGAGCGCGGCGCCGGTCACATCGGTCTGCACTGCCGCTCGCGCCGCGAAGATGCCGCCGTCCCGGCGCAGGTCGAACCCACCGAAAGCGCCGTACGTATAGCCCTTCACCTCGCGGAGCTTGTAGTTGAGCCGCGAGTTGAACATGCCACCGAACGCCAGCCCCATCGTGGTCATCGGGACGTAGTCGGGCGTACGACGACCCGGCGCGTCGTGTCCGACGTAGAGCATGGACTGCACCGAGCCGGGCCGGTCGACGAGAACGATCCGGGCGCCTTGGTCCTGCCGTGCGACGGTCGTCTCGCGTAGCGGCTCGACGTCGGACTTCCAGTCGCCGAAGACGGCCGCACCCAGCGCATCGACGTCGATGTCGGTGAGATCCCCGACAACGATGAGGGTGGCCGCGTCCGACCCGAGCCGAGTGTGGTGGAACGAGCGCACGTCGTCTGCCGTGAGTTGCGCGACGCTGTCGACGTCACCACCGTCGGGACGCGAGTATCGACTCTGCGGCTGGAACAACGCGCCCGCGAACGCCGCGCTTGCTCGCGGCCCGGGTTGGCTGAAGTCGATGCGGAGATCGTCGAGGCGCTCGTCGCGTACACGTTCCAGAGTCGCGTCTTCGAGCGCGGGCTCGCGAACCGCTTCCGCCAGAAGCTCGGTGGTCTCGGCCAGGCGGTCGGCGGCCACTTCGAACCCGCACCGCATCGAGTCCCAGTCCGTGTCGGCCCGCCACGTCGCGCCGAGCCGCTCACCCGCAACCGCAAACTCATAGGCGCTTCGCCGCGAGGTGCCCTCGGACAGTGCGCGTGCGAGAAGCAGTGCGACGCCTTCCTTCCCCGTCGGCTCGGCGGTCGCGCCGGCCCGCAACACGAGCGAGACGACCGCGAGCGGCCGACCGGGAAGGTGACAGGCGATGACGCGGTCGCGCCGTTCGAAGGCCGGGAACGACCAGGGCCGCGGCGCTGCTGGTTCCGGCCGCTTGGTGACGAGCTCCGCCATACCGTCGTTCACGCCGCAGCCTCACTCGTGTCCGGCTGGAAGTCGAGGACGACGCGGTTGTCGGCGCGCAGAACATCCGCTGCAACGCGTTGCGCGTCGGCGGCGGTGACGTCGAGGAGCCGCGGCAGCATGTCGTTGACCAGACCGGGGTCGTCGAACAGCGTCGTGAACTGGCTGAAGGTGTCGGCGCGGCCGTCGACGGTCGCGAGATGGTGCAACCAGTCACTAGTGATGAGAGCGCGCGCGCGTTCCATCTCGTCGTCGGTGATCTCGCCGATGTTCTCGACTATCTCGTGATAGGCGTTCTCCAACGTGGCCACGTCGACGCCCTCACGCGCCGGCAGATCGGCGATCAATAGTGCAGCGCCGCCGACGAACGGCCACGGCGACATGACGTTGCCGTCCGGTGGCTGCAACAGCGGCCGGTCGAGAACCAATGACTTGTAGATGCGCGACCCGCGACCCCCGCCCAGCACGGTTGCTAATACTTCGATCGCGTCGAACTGGGGCGTCCCGAACGGCGGGATGCGATAACCGATGAACAGGCGCGGCAGCGGCACGCGGTCCGGCACGGTACGACGGATCTCCTGGCCGATGTGCGGTGCCAGGTCTGTCGCCGGCGGCTCCGGGAAACGACCCTTGGCAGGGATGCCGCCGAAGAAGCGCTGCACGGCGGCCAACGTCGTCTCGGTGTCAACGTCGCCAACGATGCTCAGAACCGCGTTGTCGGGCGCGTACCAGGTGGCGTAGAAGTTGCGCGCGTCTTCGAGTGAGGCGGCGTCGAGATCGGCCATCGAGCCGATCGTTGAGTGTTGGTAGGGATGACCCGCGGGATAGCCGAGCTCATGCAGCAGCTCGAGCCACTTGCCGTAGGGCTGGTTGTCACGGGTCTGGCGCTTCTCGTTCTTCACGACGTCGCGCTGGTTGTCGAGGTTGTCCTGATCGAGTGCGTCGAGCAAGCCACCCATGCGGTCGGCCTCGAGCCACAACGCGGTTTCGAGATGGTTAGCAGGCACGGTCTCGTAATAATTGGTGCGGTCGCACCAGGTGGTCCCGTTCAGGGTTCCGCCGGCGCCGGAGATCAGGCCGAAGTGGTCGTTGCGACCCACGTTGCGTGAGCCTTGGAACATCAGGTGCTCGAAGAGATGGGCGAAGCCGGTGCGCCCGAGCGTCTCGTGCCGTGAGCCCACGTCGTACCAGACGTTGACGGCGACGACCGGCGCCAGATGGTCCTCGCTGATGACGACCCGCAACCCGTTGTCGAGCGTGTGCAGGGAAAACGGGTATTTCGGCAACGTGGGCACGCCGCCAGTCTAGGGAAGACCGGGCAACGCGCCGGCTTGCCGCAGCAGGACTCGAAACACCCGTGGCGAAGCCCCGGCCGTGCGACGACTCGCGGTCGCAACGGCCCTGCTCGTGGCCGCCTGCGTGCTAGTGCCGCAGGCGGGTGCGCTCGTCGTGCACTGCGCCGGGCCGACACCAGGCGGCGACTGGCCCACGATGGGCCAGAACCTGGCCTCCGACCGCATGCAACCGGCCGAGCACGACATCAAGCCTCCTCTCGTGCCCGTCTGGACCTTCGATGCCGACCGCTGGACCCACACCAGTGACAACGAGGTAACCGGCTACCCCGTGATCGCCGACGGTTGCGTGTATGTCGGGTCGAGCACCGGCAACGACAGCCAGGGCCGGCACAAGCCGGGATGGGTCTTGCGCTCAACGCGGACACGGGCGATGTCGTCTGGGAGACGCGCGTTCCCGGGGCCGTGTTCGCGACCGTCTCCGTTGACCAGGGGGTTGTCTACGCGTTCGTCTCGCGGGTGGGAGCTCCGCTGCTGGTCGCCCTCGACGCGCAGACCGGTCGTATCGAGTGGAGCACGACGGTCGACCACCAACCGGGTTCCGACGCCGTCTCCAGCCCCGTCGTCTACGAAGGGTTGGTGTGGGTCGGCGTCTCAGGGACGGCCGCGGAGACAAGCGCCGACGACCGCACTGCTTTCGAGGGCAGCAGCGTGCTCGTGGCGACGAAGACGCTGCGCGCGCCCGAGTTCTCACCCGTGGATGCAGAGCATCCGACCGGGCGAATCGCGACCTATCGCGCGGGTGACATCGTCCGCAAGCTCTACACGATCCCGCCACGGATATGGCAGCACGGTTACGCCGGCGGATCGCAGTGGGGAACGATGGCGATCGACCCGCGCAGCGGCTATGGCTACGAAGGCACTGGCAACCCGTTCGACTACCACGCCGAATACAAGACCACTAACGCGGTCATCAAGATCGACCTCGACCGACAGCGTCATACGTTCGGTGAGCTCGTCGGCAGCTACAAGGGCAACGTCGAGGAGTACGCGCCCGTCGCTTCCCAGAAGGCGCCCTGCGACGCGGTCGATCACGTGAGCGGTGTGTTCGCAGCAGGGCTCGAGTGCGTGCGGCTCGACCTCGACTTCGGCGCGACTCCGAACCTTCTCCGCGTGGGCGGTCGACTTGTCGTCGCCGCGGGGCAGAAGTCCGGCGTCCTGCACTTCTTCGATGGCCGGACGATGCGACCCATTGCCAAGACTGTCGTTGGCGTGCCGTCGCAAGTCGGCGGCGTCGTCGGCTCCCCCGCCACCGACGGACATCACCTCTATGGGCCCCACACCATTGGCGGATATCTCTGGTCGGTCGACGCGACCACTCATGGTGTGCAGTGGCTGTCGCCGACCGCAGACGGCGTTCATTGGGGACCACCCGTCACATACGCCAACCACGTGCTCTACACGGTTGACCTCAGCGGCTGTCTTGACGCGTTCGATGCGGGCACTGGCGCTCCGCTCATGCACTTGCCCATGCAGGTGGGTTCGGATGAGGCGACGCTCACCAACCCGCCGCTCTCGTGGGGCGGCGTCACTGTTGCCCGTCACCTCGTCTTTGCCTCCGTCGGTGTCGGTCTGGCGTCGGCCGGCCTGTCATCGATGCCCGACGGCTTCGTCATCGCCTATGCCCCATTGACTGCCCTGGAGCGTCCATGAAGGTCGTCCTTGCCGCGTTCCTCGCTGCCGGAACCGTCGTCGTACCCACCGCGTTCGGGTCAGTGGCGGGGTGCGCCGCGCCCGCGCCGGGTGGTGAGTGGAGGTCCTACGGACACGACTACGGGAACTCGCGGCACCAGCCCGACGAGACGCGCATCACCGCGGCGACCGCACCGAATCTCGCACCGGCGTGGGTCTTCGACGACGACGGCAACGGCTTGTTCAACGGCACGCCCGTGGTCGCCGACGGCTGCGTGTTCGTCGCTTCGGAGGCCGGCACCGTCTATGCCGTCAACGCGGATAGCGGCCAGCTGGTCTGGAAGACGACCCTGCCCGATCCGATCGAGAGCAGCGCGAGCGTCGACGACGGGCGCGTCTTCTTCACGGTGACCCGCGGCGGAGCGCCATACGTCGCCGCTCTCGACGAGACGTCCGGTCGAGTCGACTGGACGACACGCATGATCAAGCAGTTCGGCACCGACAGTGACTCGAGCGCGGTCGTCTGGAACGGACTTGTCATCGCGGGTGTATCCGGCGCGAGCGCCGAGGCCGGCACGACTCTGTGTCCTGGTCCCGCGGCGAACATGTTCGGCTGCGGCGGCGGTGCCGACTCCCGGCTGCGCTTCCGCGGGGTCTACGTGATCCTCGACGCGACGTCAGGACGGCTGCTGCACCGCGGCTTCTCGATCTCCCAGCACGACTTCAAGGCCGGTTATGCCGGTGGCGGCATCTGGTCCACGGCGGCGATCGACCCGCAACACGGCTATGCCTACTTCGGCACGGGGAACCCGTTCAGCGCCCACGAACACAAGAACACCAACGCCATCATCAAGGTCGACATCGACCGACAGCGAGCCACTTTCGGCGGGATCGTGGCGTCGTACCACGGGACCAACGAGCTCTATGTCGACGGCAGCGCCGGCACGTTCAAGCCGGTCTGCCAGATCTACGTCGACGTGTTCACGTGCGACCCCCCGGACTTCGACTTCGGAGCATCGCCCCAGCTGTTCAGCGTGCACGGCCATACGTATGTCGGTGACATGCAGAAGGCCGGCGTCTACCACGTCGCCGACGCCCGCACGATGAAAGGCGTCTGGCACACGATCGTCGGCGGACCCTTCGGACAGTTCGGCGGTGAGGCGACGGCGTCGTATGACGGGCACGCGATCTACACCGGTGGCTCCGCGCCAGGCATCCTGACGTCGCTCGCTCCCGGATCGGGCGGCCGAAACTGGTTGGCGCCGATCGCCGACGGCATCCACTTCCAGTCGGTGTCGACGGCGGGCGGTGTCGCTTACACCGTCGACACGCGCGGCATTCTCGACGGCTGGGACACCGCGACCGGCAACCAGATCCTTGCTCGACGTATCGGTGACGACATCAACCAGCCGACATACCAAGCGTTCAGCGCGACACCAAGCGTGTCGATCGCCAGGCACACGGTCTACGTCAGCGCGAGCGGTGACCTCGTCGCCTACCGGCTCCCATGACAGCCACCGGCTGCTTTCGCCGCCTGCTCGCCGCTGCCGTCACGACGACTCTGACCGCGACGTGCGTGTACGCCGGCTCCGCGGTCGCGAGCGAGTCCTCGCGCTGTTCACTCGGCGGGCCGACGCCGGCCATGCGCGCGATCCGGGTTGACCTGCCGCACGGGAGCAACGGCATGTCGCTGCAAGTGCGCGCGCCGTCCCAGGCCGGCCGCCGGCTGGTCGAAGGCGCGTTCCTGCTCTCCGAGCAACGACGCATCATCGCGTTCGCGCTCACGACCGACGGGGTGCAACCGCACCGGACCACCGTCCGCGTCGGCGGTGCGGACGTCGTCAACACTCCCGACAGCGGCGTCGCGGCCCCGTTCGGTCGGACTGCCTCGGCCATCGTCCCCGACCTGAAAGCCGGCCGGTACTACCTGGTGGGCTTCGGGGTAGGCAGCGCAACCCAGTGGGGCGCTGACCTGCAAATCGTCGGCGCGCACGTCTGCGCCGTGCTCGACGGGGGTGAAACCTTCGACATCGATGCGAGCCAGTCCGCGGCTCACACTCTGGTCGACAGCAGCGTCGCGACGACGGCAACGTCGGCCGCGTTCAGCTGGCATACCAGCCACAACTTCGTCGTCGGTGTAGTGCAAGCGACGCACGAGCTTGTCGGCCACGCCCGGATCGACTGCCGGACACCCACCGGCCGTGGATCGGTCATCGACACCGTTGAGCCATTCGTCTCCAGCGCCGGCGCCTATCGCTGGATCGCCACCGCTACTGCGGCTCTGCCCGTGCTCGACGTCGCGGGCGCGGCCATCTCCCTTCCCAGCTGAAACGGAGCACCAGCCATGCGTTCGACCCGCTCTGTCGCCGTCCGCGTGATCGGCGCCACGACTGCGCTGTGCCTCGCCGGCGGGGCCATCGCCGCAGGAGCAGCCGAAGGCCACACGGTCACACCGTCTCGGACGTCGACCTGCGCCCGCGCATGTGTCGTTGCTGCCGTCTCGACCTACTTGCATGCCCGGGAGCACCAGGTCTCGACTGGTCAGGTCCCGCTCGACCCGCGGGTTTCGTCATACGAACTGGGCGACGCGGCGCAACACGCCGCGAATGGCGCAACAGAGGTGCGCGCCGCGCTCGCCAAAGACCCGACACGTCGGATCGACCGGGTCGAATGGGTCGTCGACGGTGACGTGGCGATGGTGTCTTACGCCGGCTGGACGTCGAGCACGTCGAAGCCGGCGTACTTCGTCGCACAGCGCTTCACGCTTCGCGACGGCAAGCTCTGGGAGATCCTCAGCAGCGCTGACGCCGCGCCCACCACCGGATCAAGCGGCTTCCCGAACACACCCATCTCCGTCGTCAGCGGTCCGCCGGACAGCGTGCCCGCGAAGCCCGACTACGACAACGGGCCGTGGTGCTCGGTCCAGATCGCCGAGCACGGCGACGCGTCACTGACTGCGGCAGAGCACCGGCGCTGCATGATCGCGATCGCGTCGACATACGTGAATGCGGAGGAGAACTCGCAGCCCGGCAACCAGATCCTGTTCGACCCGCGGTTCTCCCGTTACAGCCTCGGCGGCTCCCCGCTGCACGACCCGTCAAACTCGGACCTCATCCGGACACAGGAAGGGACCTACCAGGGGACGTACAACCGCGTCATACGTTCCATCAAGCACCGCGAGTGGACCGCCGACGGCGATCGCGTCTGGATCGTCTACCAAGGCTGGCTGGTCGCCTCGACCACGCATCCAGGCTTCTATGTCGCCGAACGGTTCACGATCCGCAACGGACTGATCTGGAACATCATGATCGCGCCGATCGCGACGCGTATCCCTTGACTCGCGCTGATTGACGCGCCTCCGGCCTGGTGAGGCGCTACGTTCGGCGCGACACATCGGAGGTGGGCGCCGTGCGACGGATGCCTGTGTTGTTATCTGTTCCGCTGCTCGTGGCCGCGACGGCCTCAATGGGAGTGGCGGCGGGCGCGCCGGCTCGAGCAACCGGACCGCGGGTGCTGCGGGTCGGCAGCTGGCACGGAATCCGCGGTACTTACAAGACGATTCAGGCCGCGGTCGACGCCGCTCGTGCCGGTGACTGGGTGCTCGTCGGGCCCGGTGACTGGAAGGAGCGGGGCGACTTCACTTCGCACAAGCCGGCGAAGGGTGAACCCGGCTGGGGCGTGACGGTCGAGGTGCCTGGCCTGCATCTTCGCGGGATGAACCGCAACCGCGTGGTCGTCGACGGGACCAAACCCGGAACGCCCGCCTGTTCCAGCAAGCGGTCGGACCAGGTCATGACCGCGCACGGCCGCTCCGGCATCGTCGCCTACAAGGTCAACGGTGTGTCGATCGAGAACCTCACCGCCTGCAACTTCCTCGGTGAAGGCAACCAGATCTGGTGGAACGGCGGCGACGGATCGGGCAAGGTCGGCATGGGTGCCTATCGCGGCGCCTATCTCAACGCGACGACGACGTACTACAACGCCAACGACCCCGCCGGCACCTACGGCATCTTCGTGTCGAACGCGCGCGGCCCGGGCCTCATCACCCGCACCTACGCGAGCAACATGAACGACTCGTCGTACTACATCGGCGCGTGCGCCGACTGCAACGTTGTGCTGGACCGACCCTGGGCGGAGCACAGCGCGCTTGGCTATTCGGGCACCAACTCCGGCGGCCATCTGATCATCCAGAACGGCCAGTGGGATGACAACGCGACCGGCATCGTCACGAACTCGCAGAACAACGACGATGCTCCGTCACCGCAGGACGGCGCTTGCCCATCGGGCAAAGGCCCGACGGGGACGTCGTCGTGTGAGGTATGGCGCAACAACTACGTCCACGACAACAACGATCCGAACGTTCCCGAGGAGGGGTCCGCAGCAGCGGGACCGGTCGGGACAGGCATGGTCATCGCGGGTGGACGCTTCGACACGCTGGTGCACAACAAGGTCACGAACAACAAGGCGTGGGGCATCCTGACGACGCCCTACCCCGACACCGAGGTGCCACCGTCCGACATCGGCCAGCACTGCCAGGGCGGTGCACCGAACTTCGACCTGACGCCGTTCGGCTTCGCCGGCACGATTCCGTGCTACTTCAGCGACTGGGGCAGCGAGGTCGCACACAACACATTCAGCAACAACGGTGGCTACGGCAACCCGACCAATGGCGACATCGCCGATCTGTCACACATCCCACCGGAGATGCCTACCGCCCCCGGCAACTGCTGGCACGACAACGCCGACACGTCAGGCACCGTGTCGATGTACCCACAGACCCTCGCCACGACCAACAGCAAGTGTGGCCAGAACGGCATGTTCCCCGACCTGGCCGAGATTCCGCTGTTGGTGGCGGAGGTGTCCTGCGACACGCAGATCCTGTTCAACTGCGCACCGCCCGCGGGCGTTCCGGCGCAGTACCCGCAGACGACCAAGGTCACGCTCAAGCCACTGCCAACGGCGAGGCTCGCGACGATGCCCGACCCGTGCAAGGGCGTGCCCGCGAACCCGTGGTGCCCGGCGCCGCGCGGCTCGTCCGCTGCACCTCGAGCGGCTGAGGCCTCGGGCAGCGGTCTGCCTCACACCGGGCTGGCGATCGGTCTCCCGCTGACCGGGCTTGCGCTCCTAGCGGCTGCCGGAGCCGCCATGCGACTCCGGCGCACCCGATGACTCCTGGCGTGCGTGTTCACTCAGCAGCCCGATGCCCCCGATGACGGTCACCCAGAGCGGCCAAAATCCTTGCATCGGATGCGAGCTCGCGGTCGCAGCAGTGACGCCCCAGATCGACCAGCAGACGCCATTCGCGCGCAGGTAGCCCGCGAGACTGACGGGACGATGCCTCCGGCCGCGGCGCCCCAAATCGCGCGTGTCGGTGGTGCGCAGGTCGGCGGTGCGCCCGTCTGTGGACACCGGCACTGCATGGGCCGCGGTTGGCAAGTCCTGCATGACGGCGGCGAGATCTGCACGCGTACGACTGCGGTAGGTCGCGTCGAGTCGCTGCTGGAGCTCATCAAGCGTCAAGCGGCCGAGCGCGTAGTGCTCGCGCAGCTCCTCCGCCGCGTGGTCGCGATCCCGGTCGGAGACACGCATCTCTGGGTTCCGCGTCACCTGCACAAACCGGATTATTCACCCCACAGGTGTGCGGCGTAAAGGGCCGTCCGCCGGGGCTCCGGCTCAGTTCACCTGGCGGTCGCGACCTTCCCAATAGGGGCCGCGAAGCTTGAACTTCTGCACCTTGCCCGTGGCGGTACGCGGGATGGCCTCGACGATGTCCACCGACGTCGGCGCCTTGTAGCCGGCGATCTTCTTCTTGCAGTGTGCGATCACGGCCGCCTCGTCGATCTCGGCGCCGGGCGCGAGGACGACGACCGCCTTGATCGTCTCGCCCCACTTCTGGTCGGGCACACCGATGACAGCGCACTCGGCGACGCCATCGAGTGAGTAGATGCAGTCCTCGACCTCGATCGACGACACGTTCTCGCCGCCGGTGATGATGACGTCCTTCTTGCGGTCGGAGATCGAGACGTAGCCCTCGTCGTCGACCGAGCCACCGTCGCCGGTGTGGAACCAACCGCCCTCGAGTGCGTCCGCGCTCGCCTCGGGCTGCTGCCAGTAGCCCTTCAGCACGACATTGCTGCGCGCCAGAACCTCACCGGAGTCACTGACCTTCACCTGTACGCCGATAGCCGGGGAGCCGGCGCGAACGAGCTTCTTTGCCGCTTCGTCGATCGGCAGCTCGTCCCACTCCTTCTTGCGCCGGTTGATCGTCAGCAGTGGTGACGTTTCGGTGAGCCCGTAGATCTGGATGAACTCCCAGCCGAGCTCCGTCTCGATCCGCTCGATCGTCTTCGACGGCGGCGGCGCACCGGCACAGATGACGCGCGTTGCGCGACCGGCGCCAGGGATCGGGCCGTCATGGCTCGCACCTGCGTCGAGGACGGCATTGACGACCGCCGGCGCCGCGCACATGAACGTGACGCCATGGCGGTCGACCCGGCTCAAGATGTCCGGACCGTCGACCTTGCGCAAGACGACCTGCGGCGCACCCATTGCGGCTGCGGTGTAGAGCATCCCCCAGCCGTTGCAGTGGAACATCGGCAACGTGTGGAGATAGACGTCGCGGTCGTTGACGCTGACATGGAGACCGAACGTGACTGCATTGGTCCAGATGTTGCGGTGCGTCAGCTCGACGCCCTTGGGTCGTGCCGTCGTGCCACTCGTGTAGTTGATGGTCGCGGTCGCGTCTTCATCGGGGTTGCGCCATGGCTGCGGTTCACGGTCGAAACGCAGCAACGCCTCGTCGCTTTGTGCACCAAGCAGCACGCGATGCTTCGCGGTCACCGTGCCCAGGTCGTCGTCCAGCTCGGGGTCGACGAGAAGCACGCTTGCACCCGAGTGATCGACGATGTATTCGACTTCTTCGGCACGCAGCCGAAAGTTGATCGGCACCAGGACTCGCCCCGATGCGGGTACGGCGTAGAACAGCTCGAGCAGACGCGCCGCGTTGGGCGACACGACCGCTACTCGCTCCCCCACGTCGACGCCTAGCTCGTCCAGTCCGGCTTGCAGCGCGCGGACGCGTCGCCCGACCTCGCCGTACGTCAACGAGCCGAGTCCGTCGGCCTGGCCGGGTTCGTCGATCACGCCGACCCGGTCGCTGAAGACCGTCTCCGCGCGAGCCAGGAAGTCGCTGGCCAGTAGGGGAACCTTCATCACACCTCCACGAGTGCCGGAAGGATCTCACCAATTGGATCCCGGAGGACAGCCTGGGCGAGGTCGTCATACGGCGTGGGCTCTGCATTGACGACCACGAGCAGCGCACCCGCGCCGACCGCCACGTCGCAGAGGCCGGCCGCGGGGTGGACTGTGAGCGACGATCCGATGGCGAGGAACAGCTCGCAGTCGCGCGCGGCTGCAGCGGCGGCTCGGATGACGTCAGGATCGAGCTGCTGGCCGAACGAGATCGTCGCGGATTTGAGGATGCCTCCGCACTGCCGGCATGGCGGGTCGGGCTCGTCGTCGATGCGCGCGAGCTCGTCCGCCATCGGCGTGCGCACCATGCATGTCAGGCACTCGGCCCACCAGATGGTCCCGTGCACCTCGATGACGTTCGTGGAGCCGGCGCGCTGGTGCAGGCCATCAACGTTCTGCGTGACGATCGCCGTCAGGCGACCCGTCTTCTCGAGGTCGACGAGCGCGCAGTGCGCGGCGTTGGGCTCTGCCGTCCACGCCGAATGAGCGCGCCGTGCCTGCCACGAGCGGCGCCGGACCTCAGGATCGGCGACGTAGTCCTGCAGTGTCGACAGGCGGGCAGCTTCAGGGTTTCGGGTCCAGACGCCGTTGGGGCCGCGGTAGTCCGGGATGCCTGAATCGGTCGAGATGCCGGCACCGGTCAGCACAGTCACCCGGTCGGCCCCTCGGACCCATTCCGCGACCCGGGTGACGTCCTCCGAGTCGCTACTGGTCACTCTGCCAGCGTAGGCGTGGGGCGCATGCTCGGGACCGCCATGCCGGGCCGCCGCGGCGCGGGCAAGTTGGCCGAGACAGCGCTGCGCCGTGACTTGCAGGCGTACATCTCGGCGTCCGCGCCGGCCAACAGGGCGTCGAGGCTCATGCCGGGTGTCCAGCTCGCCACGCCCGCCGAGAAAGCGTTGTCCGTGCCCTTACGGAGCCGTTCGACGGCCGCGAGCGCGCCCGACGGAGAAGTGTCCGGCAGCAGGACGGCGAACTCGTCACCGCCGATCCGCGCGAGGACGTCTTCGCCGCGCAGCACGCCACGCCATCCGTTGACGACGTCGGTGATCAGGGCGTCACCGGCCGCATGGCCCTTCGCGTCGTTGACCTGCTTGAGCCCGTCGATGTCGCACAGCACGAGGGCGACCGGCTGGCCACGGCGCGCCGCAGAAGCGAACACCTGGTGAGCCTGGCGCCGGAAGCCGGCGCGGTTGACCACCCGCGTGAGCGGATCCGTCTCGGAGAGCCGTCGCATCGCGGCGACCAGCCCCGAGGTGGTGATCGTGACGCCGAGCACGGTGATGGTCACCAGAATCCAGGCACCGATGAGGCCCGGGCGGCCGCTGGCAATGATGCCGAGCGCGAAGCCGATGCCGGTGAGTCCGACGTTGGCATATGCCTCCCGCCGGTTGAGGAAGAGCGCCGCGTAGAGCGCGGTCCAGGGATAGGCCAGCGCGCTGAGCGCCACGCCGGCCCGGTCGAGCGAGCTGGCGACGAGCAGCGACGTCACGCCGGTCGTGAGCCCGAGCAGCACCAGAGCGACGGAGTGCGGCGGTCGCCTAGGGATGAGATAGACCGCGCCCGCGAGGGCCAGACACATCGCTCCCACCGCTGTGGCGAGGGTTGCGGTCGGGCCGGCGGGGATGTGGCTGCCGGTGCCGGCGAGACAGCGCGCGCCCGCGCCGAGCAACAGCAAGGCAAGAGCCCATGCCGATGCCGGCCGCTGCGGCAGCAGCGAACCCAGGCGGCCCCGTCGGTTCATTTCCCCTCCTTGTGTGGCTCATCGGCGCGGTCGAACAAGAGGTGCATGGCCCCTTCGGGCCATGCACCTCAACGTCACCAGGCGATTAGCGCGGGTATGTGCCTTTTGCTGTTTCAGCCCAGCGCGGACAGTGGGGCAGGAAGCGCCTCGGCATGCACGACAGTCAAGCGCTGGGTCGGCCGCGTCAGGGCGACATAGAGATCGCGCAGGCCGTTGCGTCCGCCCGCGGCGATCGTGGCCGGCTCGACGAGCACGATGTTGTCGAACTCCAAGCCCTTCGCTGCGTGCACTGACAGCACCGACACCGCCGACTCCAGCGCTTCGCCGGATGCCTCGTTCGGCAGCCGTTCGAGCACGGCTTGTCGTACGTCGGCCAGCAGCGGCGCCGGCACCAGCACACCGACGGTTCCGCCCGCCGCCAGGTCGAGCTCGATCTCGGTCACCTCGGCGACGGACTTCGCCAGCATCGTCCGGTCCACACGCATGCCGACCGGCGCGACCCCGGTCTCGCGCACTGACGTGGGCGGCGAGGCGGACGGGTCGACGGCGTGCAACACGTTGGCGGCGAGCGCCATCACTTCGGCAGGCGTCCGGTAGTTGACGGTCAGGTCCTCGGCCCGCCAACGACCGGGAACGAGGGTGTCGAAGACCGCGGCCCAGCTCGGTGGACCCCACGAGGCGGATGTCTGCGCGATGTCCCCGACGATCGTCATCGAGCGGGACGGGCAGCGCCGCAACAGCATCCGCCATGCCATCGGCGACAGCTCTTGTGCCTCGTCGACGATGACGTGGCCGTATTGCCATGCCACGTCACGTCCTGCACGCGACGCCACCGAGTCACTCGCCGACGCACCGGCATAGCGCGCCGCGAGAGTCGCCGCGTCGACACGTCCGGTCAGACCTTGCGCAGAGATGACCTCGCGCGCATATGCCGTGTCCTCGCGCTGCTGCCGGCGCCGTGCGGCGATCTCCAGCACCTCGCCGGGATCGCCGACGAGCGCCCACGCCTCATCGATGACGGGTACGTCGGCCGCTGTCCAACCAGAGTCAGGTTCGCGATGCAGCAGCCCACGGGAATCGGCATACAGCCGGTCCACGACTTCGGCCGCGGTGACCAGCGGCCAGTGCTCGTTGATGACTTCGCGAAACTCGTCGCTGCGCATCAACGTGCGCACGACCCACTTCTTGCCGGCGAGCTCCGGATCCGACTCGACGATCTGGCGGACGAGCATGCGCAGGATCTGCTTGGCGAACACATACCGACCACGGTTGTGCCGACGGCCGCTGCGCCGCGCGCGTGAGCGCGCCGTCGCGATCTGTTGCGGAGTAAGGACAAGCTCGTGCTCGTCCCACTGGAACGCCACCGGTTCGGCGGGGATGCGCTGGTATGACGCCACCGTCGACGCCACCCGTTCGGCCATGGAGGCGTCGGCCTTCACCTCGGCAACAGCCGGCGAGTCCTCAGCGGTGACGGTGACACCGGGAACCATGGTCTCGAGCGTCGCCAGCACCACGCCCGACTCACCGAGCGACGGCAGCACCTGCTCGATGTAACGGAGAAACACGGCGTTGGGGCCGACCACCAGCACACCGGATCGCGACAGCGTGTCCCGGTGCGTATAGAGCAAATAGGCGGCGCGGTGCAACGCAACCGCGGTCTTGCCGGTACCCGGCCCGCCTTGTACGACGAGCAGGCCGTCGAGGTCGGCACGGATGATGCGGTCCTGCTCGGCCTGAATCGTCGCGACGATGTCGCGCATCCGGCCGGTGCGGTGCTCCGACAGCGCGGCCAGCAGCGCCCCCTCACCGCCCAGCGTTTCGCGGTCGGCGTCGGTCATCGCGTCGAGGTCGAACACGTCGTCCTCGACGTCGAGCAACGCGCGACCGCGGGTGCGCAGATGGCGGCGGCGGATGACACGGTGCGGGTTCGCCGGCGTCGCCCGGTAGAACGGCTCGGCGACCGGTGCCCGCCAGTCGACCAGCAGCGTGTCGTGGCCGTCGTCGGTGAGGCCGATCCGGCCGATGTAGTGCCGGTCGCCACCCGTCATGTCCAGCCGGCCGAAGACAAGGCCGGACTCGACCGCGTTGAGCTGGGCGAGCCGGTCCTCGTAGAGCGTGGCGAAGATGTCGCGCTCGCTTCGGTTCTGCGGCGAGCCGGTTGCCCCCCGGCGCCGTACCTCGGTCAGCCGGGCCCGCGTCTGGTCCCGCAGCACGTCGAGCCGGTTGTACAGCCGGGTGAGGTAGTCCTGCTCCCGGCCGAGCTCCGCCCGCCGTGCCTCCCCGATATCCGCCGTCAACGCCGCCCTTTCACCCGTCACCAGCAGCAATTCGAGAACTCTCAAGCCTACGCCGTTCCGCTCGGCTCCGAAGAAGACCATTGCAAGACGGACGTACGGTTTGCTAACCTGACCTTGTGCCGAAGGTGAGCGCGGAACGACTCGAGGCGACCCGGCGTCGGGTGCTCGACGGCGCCCGGCAGGCCTTCGCGGCCCACGGCTACGAAGGCGCCACCGTGCGGGTCATCGAGGAGACGACGGGCCTGTCCCGCGGCGCGATCTTTCACCACTTCCCCGACAAGGACGCGCTGTTCCTGGCGCTCGCGGAGGAGGACGCGGAGGAGATCGCGAGCGTCGTCGACGAGGCCGGGCTGGTCGAGGCGATGCGCCGGCTTCGCGACAAAGACGCGGGTTGGCTCGGCGTACAGCTCGAGGTCGCGCGCCGCGTGCGCACCGACCCGGACTTCCGCGCGCTGTGGTCCCGGCATCTGCGCGGGATCGCGCGAGCGACCCAAGCGCGACTCGCCCGCCAGCGCGACGCCCACGTCGTACGACGAGACATCCCCGTCGAGACGCTCGCCGCATTTCTGGCTCTCGTTTATGACGGGCTGGTCGCCCAATTAGCCACCGGAATGCCGGGCACGCACCTAGATGGGGTGCTCGACCTCGTCGAACAAGCGGTGCGCGAGACTCCGACTACAACCAAAGGGAGCAACGAATGAGCGACAACAGTTTTGGTGCGCAGGACACCTTGTCCGTTGGCGAGCGGGACTACACGATCTTCCGCCTCGACGCGGTCGACGGCAGCGCCCGGCTCCCCTACTCGCTCAAGGTGCTCCTCGAAAACCTGCTGCGCAACGAAGACGGGCACAACGTCACCGCCGACCAGGTGCGCGCCCTCGCGGGCTGGAAGGCCGACGCCGAGCCCGACACCGAGATCCAGTTCACGCCCGCGCGGGTGATCATGCAGGACTTCACCGGTGTCCCCTGCGTGGTCGACCTCGCCGCCATGCGTGAGGCGATGACCGCGCTCGGCGGCGACCCCAAGAAGATCAACCCACTGGTGCCGACCGAGCTCGTCATCGACCACTCCGTGATCGTTGATGTCTTCGGCGCACCGGACGCGTTCGAGAAGAACGCGGAGCTGGAGTTCGAGCGCAACAAGGAGCGCTACCAGTTCCTGCGCTGGGGCCAGGGCGCGTTCCAGGACTTCACGGTGGTGCCGCCGGACACCGGCATCGTGCACCAGGTCAACCTCGAGTACCTGGCCCGGACCGTGTTCGAGCGCGACGGCGTTGCCTATCCCGACACGCTCGTCGGCACCGACTCGCACACGACGATGATCAACGGGCTCGGCGTCCTCGGCTGGGGCGTGGGCGGCATCGAAGCCGAAGCCGCCATGCTCGGTCAGCCGGTGTCGATGCTCATCCCGCGCGCCGTCGGCTTCAAGCTGAACGGCGAGCTGCCGGAAGGCGCGACGGCAACGGACCTCGTGCTGACGATCACCGAGATGCTTCGCAAGCACGGCGTCGTCGGCAAGTTCGTCGAGTTCTACGGGCCGGGCGTCGCCGCGGTGCCGCTCGCCAACCGCGCGACGATCGGCAACATGTCGCCGGAGTACGGCTCGACCTGCGCGATCTTCCCGATCGACGACGAGACGCTGACCTACCTGCGCCTCACCGGCCGTCCGGACGAGCTCGTGCAGCTCGTCGAGGCCTACAGCAAGGAACAAGGGCTCTGGCACGACGCGAACGCCGAGCCCGACTACAGCGAGCGGCTCGAGCTCGACCTCGGCACCGTCGAGCCGTCCCTCGCCGGTCCGAAGCGTCCGCAGGACCGCGTCGCGTTGTCGAGTGCCAAGGACAGCTTCCGCGACGCACTCAAGGGTTATGTCGCATCGGACGGCAACGGCGACAGCGCCAACGAGGCATCGAAGGAGTCGTTCCCGGCGAGTGACCCGCCGGCGGTCAGCCACAGTGGCGCGAACGACGAGCCCGCAGGCAAGCCGGCGAAGCAGGGCAAGGGACGGTCAAGCAACGCGGCCAAGGTCACGGTCGACGGTGAGGAGTTCGAGGTCGACCACGGCGCCGTCGTTGTTGCGGCGATCACGTCGTGCACCAACACGTCCAACCCGTTCGTCATGGTGGGTGCGGGTCTGCTCGCGAAGAACGCCGTCGAACGCGGCCTGCAGCGCAAGCCATGGGTGAAGACGTCGCTCGCACCCGGGTCGAAGGTCGTCATGGACTACTACGACAAGGCCGGGTTGACGCCATACCTCGACAAGCTCGGCTTCGGCCTTGTCGGCTACGGCTGTACGACGTGCATCGGCAACAGCGGACCGCTGATTCCTGAGGTCTCCCAAGCGGTCAACGACAACGACCTCGCGGTGGTGTCGGTGCTGTCCGGCAACCGCAACTTCGAAGGCCGGATCAACCCTGACGTGAAGATGAACTACCTCGCGTCGCCGCCGCTCGTCGTCGCGTATGCACTCGCCGGCTCGATGGACGTCGACCTGCTCAACGACCCGATCGGGCAGGACGCCGACGGCAAGGACGTGTTCCTCGCCGACATCTGGCCGTCGCCGAAGGAAGTGTCGGAGATCGTTGCCTCCTCGGTGCAGTCGAGCGGGTTCTCCTCGTCATACGACGACGTGTTCGCGGGCGACGAGCGGTGGAAGTCACTCGACGTGCCCACGGGTGACTCGTTCGCGTGGGCCGACTCGTCGACCTACGTACGACGACCGCCGTACTTCGACGGGATGGGCAAGGAACCGGCCGGCGTTCAGGACATCACCGGTGCTCGCGTTCTCGCGATGCTCGGCGACAGCGTGACGACCGACCACATCTCCCCCGCCGGTTCGATCAAGACCGACTCGCCCGCCGGCAAGTACCTGACCGAGCACAGCGTCGAGCGCAAGGACTTCAACTCCTACGGGTCGCGGCGCGGCAACCACGAGGTGATGATCCGCGGCACGTTCGCCAACATCCGCTTGCGCAACCAGCTTGCTCCCGGCACCGAAGGCGGCGTGACGCGCCACCTGCCGGACGGCGAGGACATGTCCATCTATGACGCTGCGCAGCGCTACGCCGACGACGGCGTGCCGCTGGTCATCCTGGCCGGCAAGGAGTACGGCTCCGGCTCGTCACGTGACTGGGCCGCAAAGGGCACGATGCTGCTCGGCGTCCGTGCCGTCATCGCCGAGTCCTACGAGCGGATCCACCGGTCGAACCTCATCGGCATGGGTGTGCTGCCGTTGCAGTTCAGCGATGGCGACAACCGCGAGTCGCTCGGTCTGACCGGCGAAGAGGTTTTCGAGATCACCGGGCTGGCGGGCAAGGACCGCATCCCGCGCGAGATCACCGTCAAGGCAGGCGACAAGGAGTTCACCGCCATTGTGCGGATCGACACACCGGGCGAGCAGGAGTACTACCGCCACGGCGGCATCCTCCAGTACGTCCTCCGTTCACTGCTCTGATGGATCTGGGACTCGAGGGTCGCGTCTACGTTGTTACCGGCGGGACGAAAGGGCTCGGCCGGGCGACGGCCGAGTCCCTGGTCCGCGACGGCGCGCGAGTCGTGGTGTCATCGCGTTCACAGGAATCGGTCGATGCAGCCGTCGATGCACTAGGCGACAACGCGCGCGGGCTCGCGGCCGACAACGCGGACCCCGCAACCGCGGAGTCCGTCGTGCAGCTGGCGCTCGACACCTGGGGACGACTCGACGGTGCGCTGATCAGCGTCGGTGGCCCGCCGGGCACCAACCCGCCTGAGGCAACCGACGAACAGTGGCGCAACGCCTTCGAGTCGGTGATGCTCGGAGCCATCCGTATGGCGCGCACCGTCATCGGCCACCTCGCCGACGACGGCGTCGTCGGCCTCGTGCTGTCGACATCGGTGAAACAGCCGGTCGGTGGCATCGAGATCAGTAGCGGGCTGCGGCCCGGGCTGGCGATGTGGGCCAAGCATCTCGCCGACGAAGTCGGCCCGAAGGGCATCCGTGTCTTGTCGTTGCTACCCGGGCGCATCCTCACCGACCGGATGACATCACTGATGCCCAACGCCGACGATCGGGATCGCATGTCGCAGACGATCCCGCTGCGGCGGATGGGTGACCCGGCGGAGTTCGGCCGGGTCGCAGCGTTCATGTTGTCGCCGGCAGCGTCATACCTCACCGGTCTCGTCGTGCCGGTCGACGGCGGCGCGCTTCGTTCGCTGTAGGCCGACGCTGACGGCTACAACTGCGTGAGGGCCCGACCGACACTGGCGGCGACCCATCGGGTGCCTTGCGCCGTACGCAGGCCTTCCTTGTTGAGCCGCGCGGCGATCGTGTGCAGTGATGCGCCGTCAGCCAGCAGCGCGTTCATGAGTTGCGCCGCTTCTTCGGTCGCGAGACGTTCGCCGCGGCGCCTGCGCTGCTGGGTCGGGCGCGCGACCGCCGGTGGTTCCGGCAGGGTCGGCAGCATGAGCCGTTCGGCCGCGCGCCCGAACACAAAGCCCTGAGCGGCGTCGCAGCCGACGCTGATCAGCGCCTCCGCTTGTCGGGTTGTTTCCACACCTTCGGCGACGACACGTACGCCGATGGCCTGACCGAGCTTGACCAACCCGGCGACGATTGCGTCGTCGTCCCGGCTCGAGCCGACGCCACGGATGAAATGCGCATCGATCTTGATCTCGTCAATCGGCAGGTCGCGCAGGAAGAGGAGCGACGAGTAGCCGGTGCCGAAGTCGTCCAGCGACACATGCACACCATCGTCAGCAAGTTGTCGCAGGTTGTCGGTCGTCCGTGCCAGGTCACCCATGAGGGCTTGCTCGGTGATTTCCAGCGTGAGCCGGTTCGGCGGCAGACCCGCGTCAGCGATCGCCGTGCGCGTGGCATCCACCAGACCCCTGCTCGTCGCATCTGCTGCGCTGATGTTGACGGTCACGCCGAGCCCCGGCCAGTCGGCGGCGGCGGTGGCAGCGGTGCGCAGCACCCAGTCCGTGATGGCGGGCATCAGCGGCGTATGGACAAGAGCCGGCAGAAAGTCGTCCGGAGGCAGCAAGCCGCCGGTCGGATGCTGCCAGCGGATCAACGCCTCGGCAGCGCGCACGGTCATCGCGCGGAGGTCGACGATGGGCTGATAGTGCAGCACGACCTCGGCGCGCTGCATCGCTCCGCGGAACTCGTCCATCGGAACCACTGCGCGCGGGCGGCTCTCGGCGCCCGACGACCTGGAGGCAGGCATGGCAGGGCTGTTATATCGCTAAACCACGCGAAACGGATATAGCGGAGATCAGGCAGGAAGCGTGTCGCCGGTGATGTCCTCGACGGTCGGCTCCGGCTGGCCCTCGAACTGCGTGCGATACAACTCCGCGTAGAGCCCACGCGCGGCCAGCAGGGTCTCGTGCGTACCGCGCTCAACAATCCGGCCGTCGTCGACGACCAGGATCTGGTCCGCATCGCGAACGGTCGACAACCGGTGCGCGATCACGAGCGACGTGCGGCCGACGAGAGCGGCCTTCAATGCACGTTGGACGGCGACCTCGGACTCGCTGTCGAGGTGAGCGGTCGCCTCGTCGAGGACCACGATCGACGGCGCCTTGAGCAGCAGTCGCGCGATCGCCAAGCGCTGCTTCTCGCCGCCGGACATGCGATAGCCGCGGTCTCCGACGAGCGTGTCGAGTCCTTCCGGCAGCTCACGGACCAGTTCACCGATGTGGGCTGCGTCAACGGCCTCCCACAGCTGCGCCTCCGTCGCGTCGGGCCGGGCGTAGCGCAAGTTGTCGCGGATCGTCTCGTGGAACATGTGCGCGTCCTGCGTGACGACACCAACAGCACCGCGCAGCGAGTCGAGTGTCACGTCGCGGACATCAAGGCCGCCCACGCGGACGGTCCCCGACTGCACGTCATACATCCGCGTCACGAGCTGCGTGATGGTCGTCTTGCCCGCACCGGACGGGCCGACGAGCGCAACCAGCTGTCCCGGCTCGGCGCGGAACGACACGTCGAACAGGACCTGCTTCTCGGGTGTCTGGTCGAGGACCGCGACGGACTCGAGGGAGGCCAGCGACGTCTCGGCGGCTGTCGGATAACGGAAGTCGACGTGGTCGAACTCGACCGTCGGCTGCACGTCGCTCGACAGCTCGACAGCATCGGGCTTGTCGCTGATCGCCGGCGCCAGGTCGAGGACCTCGAAGACTCGGTCGAATGAAACGAGCGCGGTCATCACGTCGACCTGCACGTTGGACAGCGCTGTGATCGGCCCGTAAAGCCGGGTCAGGTAGGCCGCTAGCGCAACGATTGTCGCGACCTTCGCCGCCTGATCGGGCCCGAATGTTCCTGCGGCCTGATAGCCGCCGAGACCATAGACAAGCGCAGTGCCCAGTGCGGCAACAAGAGTGAACGCCACGAAGAGCACCCGCGCATACATGGCCTGCTGGATGCCGATGTCGGCGACGCGCCGGGCCTTCGACCGGAACATCCGGTCTTCGTCGTGTGGCCGGCCGAACAGCTTGACCAGCAGCGCGCCGGCAACGTTGAACCGTTCGGTCATCTGCGTCGACATCTCGGCGTTGAGCGCATAGGCCTCACGCGTCAGCCGTTGCAAGCGCGTGGACATCAAGCGCGCCGGGATGATGAACAGCGGGATCATGGCCAGCGCAAGCAGCGTGATCTGCCAGGACAAGAACAGCATCGCGATGAGCACTAGCGTGACGCTGATGACGTTGCTCACGACGTTGGACAGCGTGCCGGTGAACGCCTGCTGCGCGCCAAGCACGTCGTTGTTGATGCGACTGATCAACGCGCCCGTCTGGGTGCGAGTGAAGAACGCGATCGGCATGCGTTGGATATGGCGGAACACCGCCGAGCGCATGTCATAGATCAAGCCCTCGCCGATCGCCGCTGAGAACCAGCGCATGGCCAGGTTGACGACCGCGCTCAGGATCGCGAGCCCGACGATGAGGAAGGCCAGCCCGAGCACGACCGACTGTTCGTGCTTGAGAACCGACTTGATGATGAGGCCGTAGATCCATGGGTTGGCCGCGCCGACAACGGCATCGACCACGACCAGCGACAGGAACCAGCCGATCTGGCGCTTGTAGCCGGCCGCAAACCGGGCAATCCGCTTGATCGTTCCCGGCGGAAGGCGACGCTCCGTCACCGACGAGTCTCGCCGGAACGAGTGCATCACTTGCCAGCTGGCTGGGCCCATCGACATACAGTCAGTCCTCCTCCGGAAGTGGAACACACCGAAGGGACAAAAACTTCCTGTCTCAGGTGAACGCGCTGACCCCGGTCAGGGCGCGGCCGATGAGGAGCTTCTGGACTTGGGACGTGCCCTCGTAAAGGGTGGTGACGCGCGAGTCGCGCAGGAGCTTTCCGACGACGAACTCGTCGACATAGCCGTATCCGCCGTGCACTTGGACGGCGGCATTCGCGGCGCGGACGCACATCTCGGACGCGTAGTACTTCGCCTTCGACGCGGCCAGGGTGTATTTCTCACCGCGCATCTTGAGGTCCGCCACCCGCCAGGTCAGCAGGCGCGCCGCGTCGACCTCGACGGCAGTGTCCGCGATGAGCTCCTGGACGAGCTGGAAGCCCGCGATCGGACGTCCGAACTGTTCACGTTGGGCGGCGTATGACGTCATCGCATCCAGCGCTGCCTGCCCAAGACCGGTGCACGACGACGCGAGCGACATTCGCCCGTCGTCGAGCGCAGAGAGCGCGACCTTGATGCCGTCGCCCTCCTGGCCGAGCAGCGCCGAGGCGGGCACGACGACGTCGTCGAGGCTGATCTCGGCGGTGTCACAGGAGCGCAGGCCGAGCTTGCCGTGGATCGGCTTCGGGTTGAACCCGTCGGTGTCACAGGGGACGAGGAACGCGGAGACGCCGCGCGCGCCCGGCCCGCCGGTGCGGGCCATCACCAGCGCGACCCCGGCGATGTCGCCGTTGGTGATGAAGATCTTCGACCCGTTGATGCGGTAGGCGTCGCCTTCCTTCACGGCGGTGGTCTCGAGCGACGCCGGGTCGGAGCCGTGGTCGGGCTCGGTGAGGCAGAAGCAGCCGAGCACATCGCCGCTCGCCATCTGCGGCAGCCAGTGCTGCTTCTGCTCCTCGCTCCCCCACCGGTTGATCGAGCCGGCGACGAGGCCGAGATGCACCGACAGAATCGAGCGGACGTTGGCGTCGCCGCGACCAAGCTCCTCAATGACGAGGCAGTAGGTCAACGAGTCGGCGCCGCCGCCGCCGTACTCGTCGGGAATGGTCAGCCCGATCCAACCGTCGCGCCTGAGGCCGTCGAGGCCTTCCTGCGGGAACCGCTCCTCGCGGTCGTTGCGAATGGCTGCGGGCACGACGACGGCGTCGACCCACTCGGCGACCGACTTCTTCGTCGCCTCTTGTTCAGGGCTGAGCGCCAGGTCCACGTGCCATCTCCTCCGCGAGCGCCTTGATGCGGGCCAGCTGCGCCGTACGTTCGGCCAGCAATTGGTCAGCATACGAACGGTCGCGTGCGCCCTGGAGAAGTGCCTTCGTCGCGACCACGGCATCGGCATTGGTCGCGCACAGCGCGGCCACGAGGTCGTCCACCGCATTAGCCAGCTGGTCGTTGCTGACGACGAGGTTGACCAGGCCGATGTCGCTGGCTTCCGCCGCGGACACGGCCCGAGCCGTGGCACAGATCTCGAGCGCCCGGGAGTAGCCGATGAGATCGACGAGCGGCTGCGTACCACCGAGGTCGGGCACCAGCCCGAGCGCCGGCTCTTTCATGGTGAATTGCGCGTCGGTGGCCGCAATGCGGATGTCGCAGGCAAGTGCGAGCTGGAAGCCGGCGCCGACCGCATGCCCCTGTATGGCGGCAACGCTCACGAAGCCCGGATTGCGAAGCCAGGAGAAACCGTCCTGGTAGGAGCCGATGAGGTCGAGGAAGGCGTCGTCGCCCTGCGACAGCTGGCCCGGGAGCGTGCCGAACATGCTGCGGTCCAGGCCGGCGCTGAACGACGGCCCCTCGCCGGACACCACGACCACACGAACATCGGCGGGGATCTGTCGGCCGATCTCAGCGAGTCTCAACCAGGTTTCTGGCGTCTGGGCGTTGCGTTTCTGCGGCCGCGCCAGCATCACGCGCGCAACGGGTGTTTGCAGGTCATAGTGAACCCCGCCGGGAGGCTCTTCTCCGGCGGGGTTGGCAGCAGCGTCGGTCAGGACGCCTTCCTGCCGCGCGTTGCTCCTCCGCGGCCGCGCAGCTCTGCGCCGGACTCGCTCAGGATGCGGTGCACAAATCCGTAAGACCGGCCGGTCGAGGCCGCAAGGTCGCGGATGCTCTCGCCGCCGTCGTATTTCCTACGCAGGTCAGTTGCGAGACGGTCACGCTCCATACCCGTGACTCGACTCCCCTTCTTCAGTTCTGCCACCACGGCACCTCCGGTCTCAAGCGCCTGTCGTCCCCCGTACGAGCCAGAACACGCGGTTCCTCTTGGTCTCTGCTTGCCGAGGACTGCCGCGAAACGTCCCGATAGTGATCACTCCTATCACTTCCGGGTAATGGCGGAAACATCCCTTGATGACCTTGAAGTCGGTTATTCGACGATCTCGCTCACTGTCATGAACGAGCCGGGTGGCGCGATCTCCATGAAATCCTTGCCCGCTTCACGCCCTGCTTCGGAGCCGAGCGCCTCGTTCAGGGCACCCTCGTCCGCGAAGTAGATCTCGGTGATGAGGTGGTACGGCGCCGGCGATCCCATCGGCCCGCCGCTAACTTTTGCGACCTCGACGCGTTCGACCCCAGGCCAGCGGCCCACCATCGGCATGTGCACGTCGTGGTAGTGCTTGTCGAACGTCTCGGGCTCGTCGGGCTTGCCGTAGACAACGCTGAGTTTCACGGTCATGCCGCGGACAGTACCCCTAGGCCAACGCGATGAGATCCGCGAGGTCGGCGCTCCAGTGGTCTTCGACCCCGTCGGGCAGCAAGAGCACACGTTCTGGCTGCAGCGCCTCGACCGCGCCCTCGTCGTGCGTGACGAGCACGATCGCGCCGCGGTAGGTCCGCAGCGCGTTCAGCACCTGCTCACGGCTCGCTGGATCCAGGTTGTTCGTCGGTTCATCGAGCAGCAGCACATTGGCGCTCGACACGACCAGGCGCGCGAGAGCAAGGCGTGTCTTTTCACCGCCCGACAGCGTGCCGGCCGGTTGCAACACGGTGTCGCCGGTGAAGTTGAACGAGCCGAGCACCTTGCGTTGCTCGACCTCAGGCAGCTGCGAGGCGACGGCAGCAAGGTTGGCGAGGACAGTGGCGTCCGGGTCGAGCGTCTCGTGCTCTTGGGCGTAGTAACCCAGGACGAGCCCGTGTCCCGGGTGAACCTCACCAGTGTCTGCAGGCTCGATGCCACCGAGCAGTCGCAGCAGCGTCGTCTTGCCTGCGCCGTTGAGCCCGAGCACGACGACCCGGCTGCCGCGGTCGATGGCGAGGTCAACGTCGGTGAAGACCTCGAGGCTGCCGTAGGACTTGGAGAGTTCGCTCGCGGTCAGCGGGACGCGGCCGCAGGGAGCGGGATCCGGGAACCGGATGCGCGCAACGCGGTCAGACTTGCGCTCTTCCTCGAGACCCGCAAGAAGTCGCTCGGCTCGGCGCGCCATGTTCTGCGCAGCAACGGCCTTCGTTGCTTTGGCTCGCATGCGATCGGCCTGCTGGTTGAGCGCAGCGGCCTTCTTCTCGGCGTTGACGCGCTCGCGCTTGCGACGGCGCTCGTCGACCTCGCGCTGCTGGAGATAGGACTTCCAGCCGACGTTGTAAAGGTCCAGGGCAGCGCGGTTGGCGTCGAGGTGGAAGACCTTGTTGACCACGCGGTCGAGCAGGTCAACGTCGTGGCTGATGACCACGAGTCCCCCGCCATACGAGCGCAGGAAGTCACGCAGCCACGCGATCGAGTCGGCGTCGAGATGGTTGGTGGGCTCGTCGAGCAACAACGTCCGCGCGTCGGAGAACAGGATGCGGGAGAGCTCGACGCGACGGCGCTGGCCGCCGGACAGCGTCCGCAGCGGCTGGTCGAGCACACGCTCCGGCAGGCCGAGATTGGAGCAAATGCGTTCCGCCTCGGCTTGAGCCGAGTAGCCGCCGAGGGCGGTGAACTGCTCCTCGAGCCGTCCGTAGCGGCGGATGAGCGCGTCGTCGTCGGGACGTTCGCCGAGCTCGATCTGTGCCTTCTCCATGTCGCGCAGCAGCTGGTCGATGCCGCGCGCCGACAGGACGCGGTCGCGCGCGATCGTGTCGAGGTCGCCGGTGCGTGGGTCCTGTGGGAGATAGCCGACGCTGCTCGTGCGGTCGACGGTGCCGGCGGCGGGAACGCCTTCGCCCGCGAGGATGCGGCACAACGTGGTCTTGCCGGCACCATTGCGACCGACGAGGCCGACGCGGTCGCCGGCGGCGATACGAAAAGTGGCAGCATCGAGCAGCAGCCGGGAACCGGCGCGCACCTCGAGACCGGTGGCGGTCAACATGTGGGGACTCCTTGGCGACTGTCTATGGGCACGGCTGTTCTGCCCGCCTGCGCTTCAGCGCGGCGGGCGGCCGCACCATCAGCTCGCCAACATCACCTGACAAGTGTACGGCGCAAGCGCTCGCTCTCAGTCGGAGCAGCATCCGGCGACGTGATTCGGGTGCGCGCAACTCCGCCGAAGGACTACGGGGACACCGTGACCTACCCCGCGCCGGAAAGGCGAGCATGAGCGGTTTGTCGTATCGCTGCCTGGCGCGCATCGCAACGATCGGCGATAGCGACCTTCTTGGCGGTCCGGGCGCCAGCAAACGAGTGCTGTTTGGGTCGGCCTGTCAGCATCCTGGACCAACGATGTGCATCGCCATGTTCGGCCGCGTCCACATCCGGCCACGCACGTAGGCGCCGCCTGGTCTGCGCAGGGCCGAAACCGCTCCATTGCCGTCACTGGCCCAATGGTTGAGGCTTACGGCCGTGTACAGGATCCTGCCGCTCGCGGACGACTTCATCGAGGTCTGCGACGAATGCGGGTTTGACGGCGCGCTGGTCGACATGAGCGAGGCGGCCGCCATGTTGGGCAGCCTCGGAGACCGATGGGCGTCGGTGTTCTCGCATGCAGACGAACTTCTTCGCGCGCGTCCTGCCGCTGGCACCTGGTGCCCGGTCGAGTACACCCAACACACAGCGTTCGCTATTGGCGCCATTGAATGGGCGGCGCGTGAGTTCGTCGAGGGGCGTTCACCTGACTGGACGCAAGAACCGCAAGATTTGACCGGTGAATTTGAGCATTCCGTGCACGACTGTGACCGGTTTGAGCTGGCATCAACGCTCGACATCTTGGGATCGGCCTCCACATCGTTGGCGGCCTTTGCGATGAACCTCACGACTGAGGAGCAACACCGAAGAGCCGACTACGGCGACGGACTCGTCATCAACACGGCTGCCGTCGTGCGCCACGCGCTTCATGACGCAGAGCATCACCTGCTCGACATTCGCCGCGGAATCGCACGCATCCAGCTTTCGTCGTCCTGAAGGGCGCCATACGGCAAAGGACCGATGACTTCTGGTCCCGGCTGACGTCAGAGCAGCATGCGCCTACTTCTCACGTCAGCTGGTGTGAAGAACGAAAGCATCCACAACGTGTTGGTGGACCTGCTCGCGAAGCCGATTGCGGACTGCAACGCCCTCTGCATTCCCACTGCCGGTTACGGGCATCCTCAGGGCACTGCGGCGGGTGCTTGGCGCTTCATCACGGGCAACGCCACCACACCCATGTGCGAGTTGGGGTGGAAGTCCGTGGGCGTCCTTGAGCTCACCGCGCTACCGCGCATCGACAGAGAACGTTGGGTTGGCTGGGTCCGCGAGGCAGACGTCCTGCTCGTGAACGGCGGCGACGCTTTGTACCTGTGCCACTGGATGCGCCAGTCTGGGTTGGCGGATCTCCTTCCGTCGCTGCCTCAGACGGTCTGGGTCGGGCTGAGCGCGGGGAGCATGGTGATGACGCCGCGCATCGGCGAGGACTTCGTCGGATGGAAGCCACCGACTGGGGACGACGCCACGCTCGGTGTCGTCGACTTCTCGATCTTTCCGCACCTGGACCACGAGCTCCTGCCGGAGAACACGATGGCGGATGCAGAGAGATGGTCAGCCACGATCGCTGGTCCCGCATACGCCATCGACGACGAGACCGCCATCAAGGTGATCGACGGCACTGTCGATGTCGTGTCCGAAGGGCACTGGACATTGTTCAACGGCTGACCAGGTAGTAGGCCAGGCGCGACGTCATTGCGGATCCGGGCTGCCTCCATGCGACACGGTCAACCGGTTCGCCACGATGCGCGCATCTTGTTCGGCAAGTTCCACTGGGTACTCCGGGAGAAGGTCGTCCCACACCACCAACCATGATCCGTACAGCTGGGATTGGCCGAGCGGTCGCGCAAAGAACCACACGTGCAGATGGGCGCCGCCGTCACCGATGCGATAGACGTGCGCGCGTGAAATGTTCGGGAGCCCCTCGATATGACGGGCTATGTGGGCAGTCAGCACGCCCATCTCGGCTGCCAGCTCATCCGGGAGATCGCTCAGGTCATAGTGGTCGCGCGGGTGAAGCATGAGCACCAACGGCACGCCAACTCCGCCGACTCTGGACAGCCGCCAGTTGGCGTCAAACCAGACCCCTTCGTCGCGGCGTTCACAAGAGCGGCACCGCGCGGGGTCCTCACCCTCTCGGGGCGGCTCGGGCAACACTGGGGGACGCAGCGGCGAGACGCTGAGACCATCGGCTTCGAATGGACTGATGTCCCATCCGGTCATTCGCGACAGTGGCAAACGACCGGCCTCGTCAGCTGCCTCGAGAGCATGGGCGTAGAACTCGGCAGGATCCAGAGGCATGCACGGAGCCTACGAAGAGCTGACCGGCAGGTTCGCCGTCAACGCCAACCACGACAGTTGAGTGCGACGTTCACGCTCGTTTGGTCGGCCCGAAATGAGCGCGAACGTCGCACTCAACACGAGGAAACTAGACGTTGAAGCCGAGCGCTCTGAGTTGTTCGCGGCCGTCGTCGGTGATCTTGTCCGGCCCCCATGGGGGCATCCAGACCCAGTTGATCGCGTAGCCCTCGCTGATGCCGTCGAGCGCACTCGCGGTCTGGTCTTCGATGACGTCGGTCAGCGGGCACGCGGCCGACGTCAGCGTCATGTCGATGACCGCTTTGTTCTCGTCGTCGATGGTGACGCCGTAGACGAGTCCGAGGTCGACCACGTTGATGCCGAGCTCGGGGTCGACCACGTCCTTCATCGCCTCAACGACGTCGTCGATGCTTGGTGCAGTCGTCTCGGTCATGCCGTCGATTCTCCCACTTCTCCGCGTGCCTGGGCGACCGCGTCCCGCCACGCCATCCAGGCGAGCAGCGCGCACTTGACCCGCGCCGGATACTTCGAGACTCCCTGGAACGCAATGGCGTCCTCGAGGATCTCCTCGTCGGGCTCGAGCTGCCCCTTGGACTGCATGAGCGCGAGGAATTCGTCATACGCCGATGACGCGGTCGCGAGGTCCTTACCGATGACAAGGTCGGTCATCACGGAGGCGGACGCCTGGCTGATCGAGCAGCCCTCGCTGTCGTAACTCACATCGACGACGGTGTCCCCGTCGAGCTGGACACGCAGGGTGATCTCGTCGCCGCACGTCGGGTTGAGGTGGCGGACCTCGGCGTCGAACGGCTCCCGCAGGCCATGGTGGTGCGGGTTCTTGTAGTGGTCCAGGATGATCTCCTGGTACATGGAATCGACGCTCATCGTGAGAAGTAACGCCTCACATGCTCGAGACCTTCCACCAGCGCGTCGACCTCGGCGGTCGTGCTGTAGAGGTGGAACGAGGCACGGGTGGTAGCGGGCACGCCGTAGCGCAGGCATGCCGGCCGGGCGCAATGGTGGCCGACGCGAACGGCGATGCCCAACTCGTCGAGCAGCTGCCCCACGTCGTGAGGGTGGATCCCCTGAAGCGCGAACGAGATCGCGCCACCGCGGTTGTCGGTCGTGGTCGGGCCGATGATGCGCAACGTGTCGACCTGCTGGAGCTTGTCGAGCGCGTATGACGTCAGTTCGTGCTCGTGCTCTCGAATGTTGTCCATGCCGAGTTCGGTCAGGTAGTCGACTGCTGCGCCCAGACCGGCGGCTTCGGCGATCATCGGGGTGCCGGCCTCGAACTTGTGCGGCAAGACCGCCCAGGTCGAGCCGGCCATGGTGACCTCGTCGATCATTTCGCCGCCGCCGAGGAACGGCGGAAGCGCGTCGAGCAGGTCGTAGCGGCCCCAGAGCACGCCGATGCCGGTCGGGCCGCACATCTTGTGACCGGTGAAGGCGACCGCGTCGACCCCAAGCGCTTGCACGTCAACGCCCATGTGCGGGACTGACTGCGAGGCGTCCAGGACGGTAATGGCGCCGACCTCGCGCGCCTTGGCCACGACGGCATCGACAGGGTTGACCGTGCCGAGCAGGTTGGACTGGTGGACGAATGCGACCACCTTGGTCTTGGGCGTGATCGTGCGGTCGAGATCGGCGAGATCGAGCCGGCCGTCGTCAGTGAGGCCGATCCACTTCAGCGTCGCGCCCGCGCGTTGCGTGGCGAGCTGCCACGGCACGAGGTTGGAGTGGTGCTCCATCTCCGTGACCACGACTTCGTCGCCGGGCGCGAGCGGGATCGTGCGCGCCAGCAGGTTGAGCGCCTCGGTCGAGTTCTTGGTGAAGACGACCTCGCGTCGGTCGGAGGCGTTGATGAACGTCGTGACCTTGTCGCGTGCACCTTCATACAGCGCCGTCGCTTCTTCAGCGAGCGTGTGAATGCCGCGGTGCACGTTGGCGTTGTGCTGCTCGTAGTAGTCCCGCATCGCGTCGAGCACGGCTTGCGGCTTCTGCGAGGTCGCGGCGTTGTCGAGATAGATGAGCGGTACGCCGGGCCGGACCTCGCGGTCGAGGATCGGAAAGTCCTTGCGAATGCGGCTTGTGTCAAGCGTCATGACTCGGCTTCTTCGGTTGCGACCTTGGCCGGGCCGGCGCCCTTGACCCACTTGTCATAGCCCTCGGCCTCGAGCGTGTCGGCGAGCTCGGGTCCGCCTTCCTCGACGAACCGGCCGCCGACGAACACGTGCACGTAGTCGGGCTTGATGTAGCGCAGGATCCGCGTGTAGTGCGTGATGAGCAGCGTGCCGGTGGCGCCGGCGTCGCGGACACGGTTGACTCCGGCGGACACGACCTTGAGCGCATCGACGTCGAGACCGGAGTCAGTCTCATCGAGGATCGCAACCTTGGGCTTCAGCAGCTCGAGCTGAAGGACTTCGAACCGCTTCTTCTCACCACCGGAGAAACCTTCGTTGACCGAGCGCTCCTTGAACGACGGGTCGATCGCGAGGTTCTCGAACGCGGTGTTGAGGTCCTTGACCCAGGTGCGCAGCTTTGGTGCCTCGCCCTGGATCGATGTGACCGCCGTACGAAGGAAGTTGGAAACGCTCACGCCGGGAACCTCGACCGGGTATTGCATGGCCAGGAACAGGCCGGCGCGGGCACGCTCGTCGACGGCCATCGCGAGGACGTCCTCGCCATCGAGGGTGACGGTGCCCTTGGTGACCGTGTAACGCGGATGCCCCGCGATCGAGTAAGCGAGCGTCGACTTGCCGGAGCCGTTCGGGCCCATGATCGCGTGCGTCTCGCCCTGCTTCAGGGTGAGGTCAACGCCTTTGAGAATCTCGCGGTCGTCAACAGAGACGTGCAGGTCCTTGATCTCGAGCGTTGCCACTTATGACTCCTTCAGCGACACGAGGATGTCGTCGCCGTCGATCTTCACGGGGTAGGTCGGAACGGGCCGGTTGGCAGGAAGGCCGATCGGTTGCCCGCTGCGCAGGTCGAACCGCGATCCGTGCAGCCAGCACTCGACGGTGCCGTCAGCGACGTCACCATCGGACAGGTTGACGTCGGCGTGCGAGCAGATGTCGGAGAGTGCGAAGACCTCGCCTTGGGACTTCGCAAGGCAGAGGAACTCACCGTCTATCTCCACACCGACAGCGGACTCGTCAGCGAGATCGGCGACGGCGCACGCGCGGACGTAGTCGCTCATGTCTGACTCCGCGCTAGCTCGTCTTCAACCGCGGACATCAGGCGCTGCTCAATGTCCGGGATGCCGATGCGCGCGATGATGTCGGAGAAGAAACCGCGTACGACGAGGCGGCGTGCAGATGTCTCGTCGATGCCGCGAGCCATCAGATAGAAGAGCTGCTCGTCGTCGAAGCGGCCGGTTGCACTGGCGTGACCAGCGCCGGTGACCTCACCGGTCTCGATCTCGAGGTTGGGGACGGAGTCGGCGCGGGCGCCGTCGGTGAGAAGCAGGTTGCGGTTGAGTTCATAGGTGTCGGTACCGACCGCGTTGGCGCGGATGATGACGTCGCCGACCCAGACCGTGTGCGCCTTCTCGCCTTGCAGCGCGCCCTTGTATGTGACGCGGCTCTTGCAGTGCGGCTGGTCGTGGTCGACCAAGAGCCGGTGCTCGAGGTGCTGGCCGTCATCAGCGAAGAACAGTCCGAGCAACTCAGCATCGCCGCCCGGGCCGGCGAACCGGACGAGCGGGTTGATCCGGACCAGGTCGCCGCCGAGGGTGACGATGACGGACTTGTATGTCGCGTCGCGGCCGACACACGCAACGTGATGCGCAAGGTGGACGGTGTCGTTATCCCAGTCCTGCAGGCTGACGAACGTCAGCTTGGCACCGTCACCGATCGTGAGCTCGACGTTGGCGGCGCGGGTCGCCGATCCGATGTGGTCGATAACAACCGTGGCCTCGGCGTAGGCGCCGACGTTGATCGTCGTATGCCCGTATGACGGACCACCCTCGCCGCGCACGACCAGCGAGATCGGCTTGTCCGGCCGGGCTTCGGCCGGGATATCGATGACGACGGCCTGCTTGGTGCCGTCGAACGCGAGTGCAGCGACACGCTCGGTCGGGCGGAAGGTCTTGCCGACGCGGGGATCCTCGCGCGGGTCGACCCGGTCGACGGTGATGCCGTCGGGCACGTCGATGTCGACGACGACCTTGCCGTCACCGCCGTCGGCGAACGGCTCGAACAAGCCGCGCAGCCGTCGCGTCGGAGTGAACCGCCAGGCCTCTTCACGGCCGGTCGGAACTGGGAAGTCAGTCATCTAGCCGACTGCACCTTCCATCTGGAGCTCGATGAGCCGGTTGAGCTCCAGCGCGTACTCCATCGGCAGTTCGCGCGCGATCGGCTCGACGAATCCGCGCACGATCATCGCCATCGCTTCGTCCTCGGACAGGCCACGTGACATCAGGTAGAAGAGCTGGTCCTCGCTGACCTTGCTGACCGTCGCCTCGTGACCCATCTGCACGTCGTCCTCGCGGACATCGACATACGGGTAGGTGTCCGAGCGGCTCACCGTGTCGACCAGCAGCGCGTCGCACTTCACCGTGCTCTTGCTGTGGTGCGAGCCCGGCTGCACCTGGACAAGACCGCGGTATGACGTCCGGCCGCCACCCCGGGCGACTGACTTGCTGATGATCGTCGAGCTGGTATGCGGAGCGGCGTGCACCATCTTCGCGCCGGCGTCCTGGTGCTGACCTTCGCCAGCGAACGCGACGGAAAGCGTCTCGCCCTTCGCGTGCTCCCCCACCATCCAGACAGCGGGGTACTTCATCGTGACCTTCGAGCCCAAGTTGCCGTCGATCCATTCCATCGTCGCGCCCTCTTGCGCAAGCGCGCGCTTGGTCACGAGGTTGTAGACGTTGTTGGACCAGTTCTGGATCGTCGTGTAGCGAACTCGTGCGTTCTTCTTCACGATGATCTCGACGACGGCACTGTGCAACGAGTCGCTGCTGTAGATCGGCGCGGTGCAGTTGTGCACGGCGAACCCGTGGGCGAGGTAGGAGTCCGGCTCCTCGACGTCGAGGTTGTAGACCGGCTCGTGCGCCTCACGAACATCGCGCTTGGTGATCGGCACGAGGAAGTAGTCGCCCGCGTCCCTGACGTCCGGCGGGCAGGAACCGTCCTCGCACCACTCGACTGAGTAAGCGCCGTCAACGCCGGCCACTACCGCGAACGTATCCAGTCGCGCGAGCAGCGCCTGCAGCTGGAAGGCCAACGCGCGGCTCGGCACCGATACGTCGTGCTGCAGTTCGCCGACGCGAGACATCGCCTCGCTGCGGCCGCCAGCGACACAACGCAGGAACTCGCGGATGAACACCTCGTCCTGGCGAAACACGTCGGAGGAGATGAACCGGTCGGCATCACCGAGGTGCTGGGTCAACGCGGCGTAGGCGGCCGGACCCTCGATCGTGACGGTCGTGACGTTGTTGATCTCGTCGTAGCGAACGAGCGTCTCCGCGTCATACAGCTCCTTGGCCGCACGGCGGACGTCGTCGACAAGCTCGGCCTCGTCCAGCGGCAGCGCCAAGGAGATAGCCGGTCCCTGCGGTGAGCCGAGCACCTTCCCGGCCGTGAGGTAGACGCCGGCCAGCCGAGCGAACGCGAGCGGCAGAACCGTCTCCACCCACTCGATGCGGGGCTTCGGGTAGACGAGTCGCGCGTCCTCGGTGACGTCCTTCGCTGCGACGAACGTCGGCTCGGCACCGTCGACTGAGACGAAGACCGGGTGCTCGCTCGTGACGCTGAACGCGTTGGCAGGTGACGCGGGCGTGAACGTGTAAAGCTCGCCGTTGAGGTCGCGCATCTGGATCGCCGTCACGCGATGCGCGCGACCGTCGTGGCCAAGCACCTGGTCACCGACGCGGATCGACTCGATCGGACGCAGCTCGCCGTCAGCCGTCGTCACGAGCTCGCCCGCCGGCAGGCAGCCTTCGACGTAGTGAACGTAGGAGTCCTCGTCGGCGATGATGAGCGTCCGCTCGAACTGGCCCATGTTCTCGGTGTTGATCCGGAAGTAGGCCTGTAGCGGAATGTCGACGTGCACGCCCTTCGGCACGTAGATGAACGAACCACCGGACCACACGGCCGTGTTGAGCGCGGAGAACTTGTTGTCGCCGGCCGGGATCACCGAGCCGAAGTACTCCTCGAAGATGTCGTTGTGCTCTCGCAGCGCGGTGTCAGTGTCGAGGAACAGCACGCCCTTTTGCTCAAGGTCTTCGCGGATTGAGTGGTAGACAACTTCACTTTCATACTGCGCCGCGACGCCGGCGATCAGTCGCTGCTTCTCGGCCTCGGGGATGCCGAGCTTGTCGTAGGTGTTCTTGATGTCGGCGGGCAAGTCGTCCCACGACGCCGCCTGCTTCTCCGACGAACGTACGAAGTACTTGATGTTGTCGAAGTCGATCCCGGAGAGATCCGCACCCCAACCCGGCATCGGCTTCTTCTCGAACAAGCGCAAGCCCTTGAGCCGGAAGTTGAGCATCCACTCCGGCTCGTTCTTCAGCCCCGAGATCTCGCGCACAACCGCTTCAGACAGGCCGCGCTTCGCCGTCGCACCAGCGACGTCCGGGTCGGCCCAACCGAATGCGTAACGACCGAGACCCTCGAGGCCATCTACCTGCGACTCAGTGCGGTCGGTGGTGGTCATGAAGAGCAAGTCCTTCCGGACGTCGAAGCTGACACGGGTGTCAGCGGGATGTGCGTCGTACAAACTCCGTCACCGTGCGCGATCGTCGCGAGCCGCTGCACGTGCCGGCCGACCAAACGGCCGATCGCCTCTGTCTCTGCCTCGCACAGCGCCGGGAACTCCTCCGCCACGTGCTGAACCGGGCAGTGGTGCTGGCAGACCTGCACGCCGCACCCGCCGTCGTGCACGGTTGCGGCATAGCCATCAGCGGACAGGGCCGCGGTCAGGGCCATCGGACGGTCCTCGAGCGGCAGCGTGGAGATCTGCGCCTCGTAGCGTGCCTCCCAGTCGGCGATCCGCTTGCGCGCGAACTCCTCGACCGCCTGCTCCCCCGCCGTCTCGCGGATGAAGCGCAGCGCCTCGACCGCGACGGCGTCATACGCCGACGGGCCCTTCGCGGCGTGACCTGCGTCGGAGAGCGCGAACAGCCGCGCTGGACGGCCACGGCCGCGCGGCCCGCGTACCGGCGCCTCCCGGGCCACCAGCGTTCCGTCGGCCAGCATCCCGTCGAGGTGCTTGCGGATCGCCGCAGGCGTGAGGCCTAGCCGCTCGGACAGGGCGGCAGCCGTCGACGGACCCAGCTCGAGGAGAAGCCGAGCGACCCGCTCGCGGGTACGCCGATCCCCCTCGACCAGCGAGGCAGCGCCGACGACCTTTTTCACAACGACATTGTCGCTTAATTCCCCTAGGCGATCAAACCCGGGGTCCCCACTCGCGGTCAGGAGCTGCGATCAACCCGGCGATATCGCGCCTCGATGCCCGAATAGACGGCCAAAACGAGCAGGCCCAGGGCCACCAGCCCGAGCAGCGCCGGACCCCACCAGGACTGCCCCGCCAGTGTGGCCAGCTCCGCATCGAGCCCCTTCGCGTGCTGCGGATCGGACTGCACCGCCGCCACGATCAGGAACACGCCGATCGGCATGAACACGATCCCGCGCGTCGCGATGCCGATCGTGCCGGCCGCCTCGGCGAACCAGCGCACCCAGCGCGGCGCCTGCCGGAGCGAGAGCCCGTCGGTGAAGTCCTGACGCGCCGCGATCCAGATCTGGACGCCGCACACCACCAGCACGATCACGCCGACGACTACGACCAGTTCGCGACCGGCGGGCAAATTGAGCAAGGAGCCCGTGAGTCGGTGCTGGGACTGCTCGGACCCCGCCTGCGAGTTTCCGAACAGAAAGGACAACGGCACCCAGGTCAGCGCCAGATAGAAGACCCCCTGCAATGCGGTGAGCGCCCGTCGGTGCAGTTCGGCGTTCGCATCTACGACCGCACTAGCGAGCCGCTCGAGTCCGAGCAGAAGAAAGCCGAGCGCCGCCGCGGCAATGGCCACCTTGCCCAGGACTGTCTGTGCAATAAGCGACAACGCGCCATGCGCATTCGTCTGCTCACCGCCGGTGCCACCGTCATACGCAGTGCGTGCCACCAATCCGGCAAGAAGCAAGTAGAAGCCCGCGCGCGCGACATATCCGGACCGCGCCATGACGCGGGCCGGACGACTGCGAGCGACGCCGCGCGCAGTGCGCTTTCCGCGCCGTTCGCCGCGCTGCGCGGTTGTCGCCGTTGCACCCACAAGATCGGCATGCCCCGCGTTCCTAGACTCGACGCGTGCCAGAGCCCGCGCTTGAACTCGAGGGCGTCGAGAAGAGGTATGGCGCCACCACTGCACTGGCCGGTCTCTCGTTGCACGCCGACGCAGGCAAGGTCACGGCGCTCCTGGGACCCAACGGCGCGGGCAAGACGACAACCGTCGAGATCTGCGCGGGCATCCGCCGCGCTGACAACGGGCACGTCCGCGTCCTCGGTCTCGACCCGACGCACGACGCCGCCCGGTTGCATGAGCAGGTGGCGGTCATGCCGCAGACCGGCGGCTCCGGCGCGGCCGGCATCTATCCCGCGGTCAAGCCGCGCGAGGCGCTGCGGCTCTATGCCTCCCTCTATGCGCATCCGCTCGATCCGGAGACGCTGCTGGACCGGCTCGACCTGACCGGCGCGGCAAATACGACCTGGCGGCACCTCTCCGGCGGCCAGCAACAGCGGCTCTCGCTCGCCCTGGCGCTGATCGGCCGGCCCACTCTCGTGTTCCTCGACGAGCCGACCGCCGGACTCGACGTCCACGGCAAGCACGCGGTCTGGTCATTGGTCGACGAACTGCGCGAATCGGGCGTCACCGTCGTCCTCACCACGCACTCGATGGACGATGCCGAACGCCTCGCCGACCGGCTCGTGATCGTCGACCGCGGACATGCCGTCGCCGCCGGCACCGTCCACGACCTCACCGGCGGCACCCGGTCACTCGAGGACGTCTTCCTCTCGCTCACGGCGAGTCGGGCATGACCTCCTCTTCTGGCGCGCGGGGCACGACCCTCACGCTGACGCCGGCCGGCGGAGCCGCGCCATACCGTCAGCAGTGGCTCGCCCAGACGCGCATGGAGGTCGGGCTGCTCGCGCGCAACGGGGAGCAGTTGCTGCTCACGATCGTCATCCCGACGGTCGTGCTCGTGCTGTTTGCCAAGACGTCGGTCGCCGACATCCCGAAGCCGCGCGTCGACTTCCTCGTACCCGGCGTCCTCGCCCTCGCGGTGATGTCGACGGCGTTCACGGGACAGGCCATCGCGACCGGCTTCGAGCGTCGCTACGGGGTACTTCGCCGCCTGGGTACGACGCCGATGCCGCGCGGGGTATTGCTGCTCGCGAAGACCACAGCTGTGACCGCGATCGAGGTTGCGCAGGTCGCGTTGCTCGTCGTCGTGGGGTTCGCGCTCGGCTGGTCGCCGCACGGCAATCCGGCGGAAGTCGTCGCGCTCCTGCTGTTGGGGACGGCTGCTTTCAGTGGCCTGGGGTTGTTGCTCGCCGGCATCCTGCGTGCCGAGGCGACGCTGGCAGCGGCCAACCTCATCTACCTGCTGTTGCTCGTGCTCGGTGGGGTCGTCTTTCCACTGACCGACTTCTCCCCGGCCGTGCGACACATCCTCGAGCAATTGCCGATCAGCGCCCTGACCAACGGTCTGCGTAGCGTGCTGCGTCACGATGACCACGTGAGCGCGCACGACTGGCTGGTCCTCGCCGGCTGGGCAGTGGGCAGCATCGCTGTTGCCAGCCGCACGTTCCGCTGGGAGTGAGTGCATGACGGTTGCTGTGGTCACGGGAGCCGGTCGCGGCATGGGCCGCGAAGTCACCCGGCGGCTGATCGACCGCGGCTGGACCGTCGTCGCCACCGACATCGACGAGGCAGCGGCGAAGGCAACCGCCACCGACTTCGGCGACCGCTGCCATGGGTTGCCGCACGACGTACGCGACGCGACCGCGCACCGTGAGGTGGCGTCATACGCGGCGGGGCTCGGCCCGGTCCTCGCTTGGGTCAACAACGCCGGGGTGCTGCGCACGGGCACGCTGTGGGAGCAGGACGACGCGACGATGAGCCTGACCGTCGACATCAACTTGCTGGGCATCATTCATGGCACGCGCGCGGCGCTCGACGTCATGCGCGCCCACGGACGACCGGCAGACATCATCAACATGGCTTCGATGTCGGCGTTCGGCCCGCTTCCGGGCCTCGCGGTCTATGCCGCGAGCAAGGCCGGAGTCGTGAGCTGGACGCTGACCACTGCCGCCGAGCTCGACCAAGCCGGCGTCCCGGTGCGGATGCACGCGGTCTGCCCCGACGGTGTACGCACCGACATGGTCGCGGAGAACGCCGCCGACCACGGCTCGGCGATGATCTTCTCCGGCAAGCTGCTCGACCCGGCGGCTGTTGCCGACGACATCGTCGGTCTGATCGGGACGAACCGGCTGGTGCTCTCGATTCCCCGGCACCGCGCGGCCGCGGCACGACTGTCGGGTCTGGCACCGCGGCTGACGTTGCCGTTGATCCGGCTGACCGCCGCGTTGGGCGAGCGCAACCGCCGCCGAGCACAGTCCGCCTAGGCTGGTCCGCACAAATGCGCCTTCCCGTGATCTCCCCCGTCGCGTTCCGCCGGCTGACTGTTGCGGCGGCCGTCGCGGTCGCGGCCATCGTTGTGAGCGGTGCGGCGGTGCGGCTGACCGGCTCCGGGTTGGGCTGCCCGACCTGGCCGCGCTGCACCGAGACGTCGCTGGTCTCACCGATGTCCTTCCACGGGCTGGTGGAGTTCGGCAACCGCGTCGTCACGTCGATCGTCGGCGTCTTCGTCGCCGGGGTCGCCCTCGCCGCGCTCCTGCGCGGCCCGCGGCGGCGTGACCTGACGTGGCTCGCGTGGAGCCTGGTCGCCGGATTCATCGGCCAGGCGGTCGTCGGCGGGTTGTCCGTGCTCTACGACCTGTCGCCGGGCTGGGTCATGGCGCACTTCCTGCTGTCCATGCTCATGGTGTGGGCCGCGCTCGTCCTCGTGCACCGGGCCGACCCTGACTGGGTGCCGCGGCCACCGGCTGCCCGGCGCGAGCTGGTGCTGCTCGGTCGCCTACTCGTCGTCGTCGCAGGTGCCGTGCTCGTCCTCGGCACGGTGACGACCGGCACCGGACCGCACGCCGGCGACGGCACCCATCACGTCAAGCGGTTCGGGCTGCCACTGGAGCGAGTGACGCAGCTACATGCGGACTCGGCGCTGCTGCTCACCGGGTTGATCGTCGCGACGCTGTTCGCGGTCCGGCTGACCGATGTCTCGGCGACTGTCCGCCGGCGAAGCGGTTGGCTCGCCGGGGCTGTCGTCATACAGGTCGTCATTGGCTACACGCAGTACTTCCTCAACCTGCCGCCCGGGGTCGTCGAGCTCCACGTAGCCGGCGCCACGCTCCTCTGGGCCGCGACGCTCTGGCTCCAGCTCGGCTTCACCGCACCGGTGGCAATTGCGAGTCAGCGTCGTTCTACAGCCTGTTGCAATTTGACGGCGCGCCTTCGTGGCTAGAGGGGGTGTGCCGGTGAGGATCGGCGGGTGGCTAAGGAGTTTCGTTCCGCGGATCGGGATCAGCAGTTTCTGATCGCG